>LWDU01037343.1_pt1 | contig 596519 bp, 580 predicted proteins | sample 727161 | NCBI WGS metagenome assembly LWDU01 (sample SAMN04566230, study PRJNA314399) | hydrothermal vent metagenome | isolation source: deep sea hydrothermal plume seawater | place: Mexico: Gulf of California, Guaymas Basin | collected 2004-07-11 | reverse complement strand
TGTCCTGCTTCGCTTCCAGCTGGCGTTCGACGACCATCTGCGTGGCGATGCCCGCATGGTCGGTGCCCACCACCCACAGCGCGTCCTTGCCACGCAGCCGCTCGTAGCGGATCATGATATCCTGCAGCGTGTTGTCGAGCGCGTGGCCGATATGCAGGCTGCCGGTGACATTGGGCGGGGGGTTGACGATCGTATAGGGCTCGGCGTCGGGGCGCTCGGGGCGGAACAGGCCCTCGTTCTCCCAATGGGTGTACCAGCGCGCCTCGATTTCGGCGGGATCGAAAGTTTTGGGTAGCTCGGTGCTCATGATGTCCTGTTCGCGGGCGCAGCATCCCGGCGGGTGCGGTCAAATGTCTGCGATGGCCTTTGCCAGCGCCCTCCGCGCGATGCAACGCCGCAGGTGACGCGCCGCGATAGCCGCTTGGCAAGCGTCCGATTTATCCGCATACGCGCGGGCTATGGGTGGCCTGGCCGAATTCGAACTTGTCGAGGGCGACGACGGAAAGACCGTCCTGACGCTGTCCGGGCCCTATCTCGTGTCCAGCGTGGGCGCGATCGACCAGGACTTGCGCGCGCTCGAAGGTCCGATCGAACGGATCGACCTGTCCGACGTCAGCGAGATCGACACGGTCGGCGCATGGCTGACCTGCAGCGTTTCGAGCCAGCACGATGCCGAGATCACCGGCGCGAGCGATCGCGCAAAGCGCCTGCTCGGCGCGCTCGAAGGGATCAGTTCGGACGAGGAGATTTCCGCCCCGCGCGCGCCGTTCTGGGAACGCGTGCCCGAAGCGATGGGCGACAAGGTCTATGGCGCGCGCCGCGGGGTTTATGGCGTGGTCGGCTTCCTCGGCGCGCTGTTGCTGTCGATGGGCAGCCTGATCCGCCATCCCAAACGCTTCCGCTGGCTGGCGCTGGTGCGCCAGCTCGAACTGGTGGGCGTCTCGGCCTTGCCGATCATCGGCCTGATGAGCTTCCTGATTGGCGTGGTCATCGCGCAGCAGGGGGCGGTGCAGCTCGCGCAGTTCGGGGCGGAGACGCTGACCGTCAATCTGGTCGGCCGGATCACCTTGCGCGAACTGGGCGTGCTGATGACCGCGATCATGGTGGCCGGCCGTTCGGGCAGCGCCTTTGCGGCGCAGATCGGGACGATGCGGCTGACCGAGGAAGTCGACGCGATGCAGACGATCGGCATTTCGCCGATGGAAGCGCTGGTGGTGCCGCGTATCATGGCCGCGGTGCTGATGATGCCGCTGCTGGGCTTCTATGCCGCGGGGGTCGCCATCGTCGGCGGCGCTTTCGTTGGCCAGTTCATGCTGGGCATCCCCTTCTGGACGTTCCTCAGCCGGATCCAGGACGTGGTCCCGCTACATGACCTTTGGGTCGGACTGGTCAAGGCGCCGGTCTTCGGCCTGATCGTGGCGCTGGCGGGCTGCTATCACGGCATGCAGGTGAAGGGGAATTCGGAAGAGGTCGGGCGCCGCACGACCATGGCGGTGGTGACCGGCATCTTCGCGGTGATCGTCATCGATGCCTTTTTCGCCGTGTTCTTTACCGAAGTCGGGTGGGGCTGATGGCGCAGGACGAAACGGGCCGCGAACTCGGCCGGCACGAACGCTATCGCGGGGACTATCCGATCGTCGTCGAAGGGCTGACCAATGCCTTCGGCGAACAGGTCGTGCACCAGGATCTGGACCTCAAGGTCAAGCGCGGCGAAATTCTCGGCGTGGTCGGCGGATCGGGCACCGGCAAATCGGTGCTGATGCGCTCGATCATCGGGCTGCAGCGCCCGACCGAGGGCGATATCCACGTGTTCGGCCGCTCGGTTATCGATTCCGATCCCGAGGAAGACATCGGAATCCGCAACCGCTGGGGTGTGCTGTTCCAGGGCGGGGCGCTGTTCTCGACGCTGACCGTGGGCGAGAATGTCGAGGTGCCGCTCAAGCAGTTCTACCCCGATATCGAGCCCGATCTGCGCCACGAAATCGCGCGCTACAAGGTCGTGCTGTCGGGCCTGCCCGAAGAAGCGGTGAACAAGTATCCCAGCGAGCTGTCGGGCGGGATGAAGAAACGTGCTGGTCTCGCGCGGGCGCTGGCGCTCGACCCCGAATTGCTGTTCCTCGACGAACCGACCGCGGGGCTCGATCCGATCGGCGCGGCTGCGTTCGACAATCTGACGCGCGAGCTGAAGGAAACGCTCGGACTGACCGTGTTCCTCATCACGCATGATCTCGATACGTTGCACGAGATCTGTGACCGCGTGGCGGTGCTGGCGGACAAGCAGGTGATCGCGGTCGATACCGTGCCCAATCTGATGGAACTCGACCATCCGTGGATCCAGGACTATTTCAACGGTCCGCGGGGCCGTGCTGCGCTGACCGCGCAGGCGCTCGACGAATTGCGCCGGCACATGGACGAGCCCGTGGCCGCGCATGCGGTCAAAGCGTTGGACAAAGCGAATTCGAAGAAGGATAAGGCTTAGCGCATGGAAACGCGGGCAAATCACGTATGGGTGGGGGCGGTAACGCTCCTGATCCTCGGCGCCCTCGCGCTGTTCATCGTCTGGCTGGCGCGGCTGGGCGGGGGCGCGCAGAACGAATACGACATCTTCTTCAAGCAATCGGTCGCGGGGCTCGCCAATGGCAGTTCGGTCGATTTCGCGGGCGTGCCCGTGGGGCAGGTCAACCAGATCGAGCTGTGGGACAAGGACCCCGAATTCGTCCGCGTGCGGATCAAGGTGAAGGAAAGCGTACCCATCCTCGTCGGCACTACCGCGACGATCCAGGGCAGCTTCACCGGCGTATCGACGATCACGCTCGACGGCGCGCGCACCGGCGCCCCGCCGATTTCCTGCGAGACCACCGCCTGCACCGAAGGCGTGCCGATCATCCCGCCGACCACCGGTGGCGGCTTCGGCGCAGTGCTTGCCAGCGCGCCGCTGCTGCTCGAGCGGCTGGCGACGCTGACCGAGCGGCTGACCATGCTGCTGAGCGATCGCAACCAGGAAGAGATCTCGCAGATCCTCGCCAACACCAATGCGGCCAGCGCGGGCTTCGCCGCCGCCGCCCCGCAACTCGAGCGGACCATGGCCGAGCTGCAGGTGACGCTGCGCGAGGCGAGCGAGGCGCTCGACCAGTTCGAACAGGTCACCGCCTCGACCGATCGCATCCTCAACCAGGAAGGCGAAGCGATCGCCAAGGACCTTCGCTCGACGCTGAAATCCGCCAGCGGCGCGGCCAAGGCGCTCGAGGATACGCTCAACGAAGCGCGGCCCGCGACCAAGCAGCTTACCGAAAGCACGCTGCCCGCCGCCGAAGCGACGCTGCGCGACCTGCGCGAAACGAGCAAGGCGCTGCGCAACGTGACCGAAAAGATCGACGAGAAGGGGGCGGGCGCACTGCTTTCGAGCCAGCCGTTGCCCGACTACAAGCCGTGAGAGGCCCAAGCATGACACGCAAGATCACACTCGCCGCGCTGGCCCCCGCGCTGCTGCTGGGCGGCTGCGTCAGCTTTGGCGGCGATGCGCCCGACAGCCTGCTGACGCTGACCCCCAGTGCCACCGCGCCCGCGGGCGTGGCGGCGCAGGGCGCGCAGGGTTCGGCATTGGCGATCGTCCCGTTCGAAGCGACCAAGGCGCTCGATGTCACGCGTGTGCCGGTGCAGGTCACCGATACCGAACTGGCCTATCTGCAGGACGCGGTGTGGGTTGATCGGCCCGCGCGCCTGTTCGGGCAGCTGGTCGCTGAAACGATCCGTTCGCGCAGCGGCCGCGTTGTGGTCGATGGCGACGATCCGGGCGTCAACGCGACCGACCGCCTGCATGGCTCGCTGCGCAGCTTCGGCTATGACGCACGCAGCCGCGAGGCGGTGGTGGTGTTCGACGCGGTCCGCAATGGCGATGGTTCGGCGGTCGTCAGCCGCCGGTTCGAAGCGCGAGTCGCGGTTGCCGAACCCGAAGCCGGTTTCGTCGGCCCGGCACTCAATCGCGCGGCCAATCAGGTGGCGGGCGAAGTGGCCGAGTGGATCGGTTGAAGCTCAGCCGCGCGCGAGCCGCGCGAATGCGATAGATTTGAGGAAGCTCTCGAGCCGTCGTGCGCGGCGCGCGCTGGCTTCCTCGTCCTCACCCCATTGCTCGACCTGCCAGTCTTCCTCGAGATTGGCCGCATCCCACAGCATTTCGCCATCGGCTTCGGGTTCGAGTGCCGACAGGCCGATGCATAGCGAAGCGGCCAGCGCGGTCGCCTGTTCGGCCGCGGCGAGCATGAAATCGTCGAGTGTTGCAAGTCGTGCCCCGAGCCGCTCGCCGGTGGCACGCGGATGCGGCTTCGCGACGACGCCGCTGACGCGTTCGAGCTTCACGCCCTCGCGCGCTTCATATGCCTCGACCAGTGGGTCCCAGACCGTGCGCTGGCGATGCCACAAGGGTTCGTCGGGATCGGCGCGGTAACACAGCGTGTCGGTTTCGCCGTAACGCAGCAGCTTGGCGATGATCGCGGCTCGCTCTTCGGGAACCACGTCGATCGCGTAATCTGCCATGTCGCGATAGACGAAGTGCGCCGGGTCGATGACCTCGCCCTGCATCTCCCATTCCGCGGCCATGGCTTCTGCCAGCGCGCGTGCGGGAACGCGCTGCGGGCGCCCACCCTGTGTCTTGATCGCGCGTCCGTCGAGCGTGATGAAATGGCCCTCGGTGTCGCTGTGGACCGCGACCTCGCGATAGAAGCGTTTCATTCGCCGCTTCTCCAGCGCCGCGTCAGGAATAGCGGCAGGATGAAGATGTCGATCGCCCCGAACACCAGCAGGGCATAGCCGGCGAAGCGCGGCAGCGGCAGGATCTCGCCCAGGATCAACGCGCCGAGCACACCCATCACGACGCCCGACAGGCGCACCGCCTGAATGATGAGAAGCCGGGCCTTGGCGGGATCATGGGCGGCGGGTTCAGGCGGGCTCACGAATCAGTTCTCCTAGTTCCTCGGCGGTCTCGGCGACGGCAACGGCGCCCGCTTCGCGCAGTTCGTGCGCCTCGTGATAGCCCCAGGCCACCCCGATCGCGCGCACGCCCGCGGCCACCGCCATCTCCATGTCGAAACTGGTGTCCCCGATCATCACCGCATCGCCGGGCTGGACCGCGGCTTCGAACAGCGCGGCCTCGAGCATGGCAGGATGCGGCTTCGAAGGATGCCGGTCGGCGGTCTGCAGGGACACGAAGCGATGCCTGATGCCATGCGTGTCGAGGCAGGCGTGCAACCCGCGGTCGCTCTTGCCCGTCGCAACCGCAAGCTGCCAGCCTTCGCCCGACAATTCGTCGATCAGCCCCGCGATCCCGTCATACAGCGGTTCGCGCAGCGCACCCGAGAGCCGCAGGTCGCGGAACCCTGTCTTGTAGGCTTCGACAACCGCATGGCGCTGTTCGTCGCTGGCATCGGGTGCCAGTTCGCGCAGCGCATAGGGCAGGCTGAGTCCGACCATCCGGCGTACCATGTTGCGTTCGGGGGCGACGAGGCCGGTGCTTGCAAAGGCCGCCTCCATCGTCTGGCAGATCGCCGCCTGTCCATCGACCAGAGTGCCATCGCAATCGAACACGACCAGTCGGCTCATGCGCCCGCCTCGATCATGGCTGCGGCGAGATCGTGCTGCCCCGACGCTTCGAGACCGGCGGCGATATGACGCCGGACCTCTGCCGGTTTGTCCTGCGACAGCTTGATCGTGGGGCGATAGGCTTCGACCTGTAATTCGAACCCGGCGATGCCGCCGAACAGGCGGCCCCAGGTGCCGGTGCTGGCTTCGGAAGCATCCCAGCGATCGCCGCCCAGCCGATTTTCATGCAAATCGATGAGCCGGTGGAGGAAAGCCTCGAGTTCGTCGTCGTCGAGCTTTCGAACCGTACCGACCGCCTCGACGGAAACATAATTCCACGTCGGGACGGTGTCGCGCTTCGCATACCAGCGGGGCGAGATATAGCCGTCGGGCCCGTCCACCGTGACCAGCGCGCTGCCGCCATCGAGACCGTCGACCAGCGGGTTCGATTTCGCCAGATGATACTGAAGTCGCCCTGCGCCATGCACGATCAGCGGCGTACGCGCGGCGCAGGGACCGGTGCGCGTCTGGCCAAACACCGTACCCACGCCGATCTGCGCGATCATCGCCTCGATCATCGCCCGATCGTCACTGTGGAAGAGCGGGTTGGGATGCATCAGCGCTTGCCCCGGGGCTTTGCCGGCTCGCCCCCCGCACCGCCGCGCGCGCGGCGCGGGCCGCGCTGCGACTTGCGGAAGTTCTTGGCGTGCTGGCGCGCCTGCTGCTTCTTTTCCTCGCGCGACTTGGGTGGCGGATCGTCGCGCATCGGCGTGGCATCGCTGGCGCTTTCATCGAACCCCAGGTGATCCATGCTGGCTGCGAAATGTTCGGGCAACTCGGCGGTCACATCGAGCTTGCCGCCGTCCGGGCTGTCGATGATCAGCCGCCGCGCATGCAGGTGCATCTTGCGGCTTACCGCGCCGGTCAGGAAAGCTTCCTTGCCGCCGTACTTGCCGTCGCCCACGATCGGGTGACCCATCGCCGCGCAATGCACGCGCAACTGGTGCGTGCGCCCGGTTAGCGGTTGCAGTTCGAGCCATGCGGCTTTCTTGCCTGCAGCATCAACCACGCGATACTTCGTCTTGGCCGGCTGGCCGCCTTCATGGTCGACATGCATCTTCTCGCCGCCCGAACCGGGCTGCTTGGCGAGCGGGGCTTCGATCACGCCTTCCTTGATGTCGGGCACGCCCATCACCAGCGCCCAGTAGATCTTCTTGGCGCTGCGACCCGAGAAGCGCTTGGAAAAGAAGGCTGCGCTACCCGGCGTCCGCGCGATCAGCAGCGCGCCACTGGTATCCTTGTCGAGCCGGTGAACCAGCCGCGGGCGGACGTCTTCCTCGCCCGGCGCGAAAGCATCGAGCAATCCGTCGACATGGTTGAAGGTATTGGTGCCGCCCTGTGTCGCCAGGCCCGGCGGCTTGTTGAGCACCAGCGCGCCCTTGGTCTTCTCGATGACCATGCCCTCGGCCTGCTCGATCTCGGCCTTGGACAATTCGCGCTTGGGCTTGTCCTTCTTGTGCGGAGCATCGCCGCCCGGCGGGACACGGATCTGCTGCCCCTCGACCAACCGGTCGTCGGGCTTCACCCGCTTGCCGTCGACCCGCACTTGGCCGGTGCGCGCCCATTTGCTGACCGTGCCGAAGCCGACCTGTGGCAGGTGGCGCTTGAACCAGCGATCGACGCGAATGCCGTCGTCATCGGCCGCAACGGTGAAGCTGCGGACTTCGTCGGAGGTCTTCATCCCGCGATCCTCATGATGCCGAGCCCGACCATGAGCCCGGTGATGCCGAGCGCAAGCGACAGGATCGCATAGAGCAGGGCGAAAAGATAATTCCCGCGTTCGAGCAGCAGCACCATCTCGAGGCTGAACGCGCTGAAAGTGGTAAAGCCGCCCAGCAGCCCGACGCCCAGCAGCAGGCGCAGCTGTTCGCCTTCGCCGCTGCCGTGGCGCGCCAGCCAGCCGGCGAGCAGGCCCATCAGCAGGCTGCCCGCGGCATTGGCGGCGAGCGTGGCGAAGGGGAAGGCGGTGACGATCGGTGCGCCGAGCCAGCCGGTCATGGCGCGGCCGAGTTGCCAGCGCAGCACTGCGCCGGCGCCGCCGCCGATAAAGACGTGCAGCGCGGCCACGAAGGGAGAATAGGTGGACATTGCCGCTGCCCTTAGCCGCCTATTGTGCATTCGTCATCCCGATGCTGCATTCCCCATGCTGTACTCGGCGACAAACACTTGCCTTCGGTACAGAGAATCCGTATGTGCGGCGCGTTCGAGCCGATCCGGAACGGATTCGGCGCGCTTTTCGTTGAACAAGCGAAACCCAATTCAAGGAGGCATACCCCGCTCTGGCGCGGGCTCTCGAGGTATTGAAGTTTATGCAGATCATGGTTCGCGATAACAATGTCGACCAGGCCCTCCGCGCGCTCAAGAAGAAGCTGCAGCGTGAAGGCGTCTATCGCGAAATGAAGCTGCGTCGCCACTACGAGAAGCCGAGCGAGAAGCGCGCCCGTGAAAAGGCTGCCGCCGTTCGCCGCGCCCGCAAGCTCGAGCGCAAGCGGATGGAACGCGACGGCGTCAAGTAAGACGCTATTGCGGCCATTACCAAGCTAAGCCATGAGGGCGCGGAGCAATCCGCGCCCTTTGCGTTTCTGGAAGAGATCTGAATGACCGAGATTACCCGCGTTCCCTTGCAGCCGATCAAGAAAGGCTCGCTGACCAAGCTCTGGCTCGGCGTCATTGTCGCCATCCTGCTCGGCGCGGGTCTCGCATGGGCGGCGATGCCCAAGGGGCTCGACGTCGAAACCGTGACCGCCGGTTCGGGTGATTCGCCCAAAGTTGGCGACGTGGTCTTCGTTAATTACGTCGGCAAGCTGACCGACGGCACCGAGTTCGACCGTTCGCAGCCGCTGCCGGTCCCGCCGGGCCTGTTCCCCGAAGGCAATCCGCTGCTGCTCGAAGAAGGCGCGATCATCGACGGTTTCGTCGCCGGTCTGCAGCAGATGCAGAAGGGCGGCAGCTACGTGCTGACCATTCCCGCCGACCAGGCCTATGGCGCCGAACCGCCCCCGGGATCGCCGATTCCCGCCAATGCCGATCTGGTTTTCGAGATCGACGTGATCGATTTCATGAGCCGTGATGACTTCCAGGCCCGCGCTGCCGCGTTGCAGCAGATGATGGGTGCCGAAGGAGAAGCCGGCGCGGGACCGCCTGCGGGCGAATAAACGCAACAGGGAAGGGCCGGGCGCATGAGTGAGGGAGAGACCGACCAGGCGCCCGGGACCCATGTCGATTGGCCGGTGCGCCCATGGATGCTGGCCGCGCTGCTCGCGCTGGCCGGGCTCGCGGTTCATTTCGTTACCGACCCGGCTGGCGCCGATCTGGTCCCCTGGCGCGCAGCGTTGGCTGCGGCGTTGGTGTTCGGACCGCTGGCCTTTGCCTTCACGCTCGATCGCGCGCGCTGGAAAGAGCCGCTGGTCTTTGCCGGTGTGGTGGCGCTCGTCATGGCCGGGATCGCTTGGCGCGCGACTTCTGCGGGTGATCGCCATGCCGACCAGGCTTTCTGGGTGGCGGCGGGACTGGTCGCGATCACGCTGGCGCTGCCGCTGTTCCAGGCCGGTTTCCATCGCCTGCGCTGGCGGACGGCCTACGACCGCACGCATTTCCATGTCTGGACCGATGCCATCAGCGGCGCGGGCGCGCTGGTCTTTACCGGCGTTTCGTGGTTGCTGCTGCTGCTGCTCGCCGCGCTGTTCTCCGCCATCGACATCGACCTGGTCGAGAACCTCATCGACGAGGGCTGGTTCGGCTGGAGCTTTTCGGGCGCGGCCTTCGGCGCGGCGCTGGGTGTGCTGCGCAACCAGCTGAAGATCATCGGCACGCTGCAATCGGTGGTGATGCTGGTCTTCTCGATCATCGCGGTGCCGCTCGCGGTGGCGCTGGCAATCTTCCTGCTGGCAGTGCTGGCAAGTGGCATAGCGGTGCTGTGGAATGCGACTGAAAGCCCCACACCGCTGCTGCTCTCGGTAGCTGTGGCGGGTTTCGTGCTGGTCAATGCGGTGGTCCGCAACGCCGATCACGAGGTGTCCGGCAATCGCGCACTGCGGTGGGCGGCGCTGGTGCTGGCGCTGGCAATCTTCCCGCTGGCGCTGCTCGCGGCGATTTCGACCGGCACGCGGATCGCCGAATACGGGCTCAGCCCCGAAAGGCTGTGGGGTGTCGTCGCGGTGGCCGTGGCAGTGGCCTATGGCCTCGCCTATTTCATCGCTCCGATCCGCGGGCGCATGGCAGGGTGGATGGAGCGCGTGCGCAGTGCGAACATGCATCTTGCGGTGGCGACCTGCGTACTGGCCTTCATTCTCGCACTGCCATTGTTCGATTTCGGCGCGATCTCCGCGCGCAACCAGCTCGCGCGGCTTGAGAGCGGCAGGGTGGCGGTCGACGAATTCGATTTCGACGCGCTGCGCTGGGATTTCGGCGATGCGGGCCGCGAGGCGCTGGCGCGGCTCGCCGAGGGCAACGATCCCGACATCGCGGACCTTGCGAACGAAGCGCTCGAGGCGGAAATTCGGACTTATCGCAATGCCGAGAGAAGCGACGAGCGCGACAGTCGGCTTGCCAATCTGCGCCTGCAATTCGAAGACGCGGCCCTGCAGGAACTGGTGATACAACATATCCGTGCCAGTGCGTGGCGTTGCAATGCACCTTGCGTGGCGCTGGATCTGGGAATGGGCGAGAACGGGAAGCGCATGGTGGCGCTGGTCGAAGGGGGCCGGGTCGCGCAGGAAGAATTCGACATTTCCGGTCCAGCCGATGAAGATGCGGTCGAAAGGGCCGTGGATGTCGCCACCCTCAATGAGGTTCCGGAGCCCGATCAGAGCGAGGGTTCGACCGTCGAGATCCGCGCATGGACCGGGCGGCGCATCTATATCGACGGCCATCCCGCAGGGCAGCCCTTCGAATAGCATCGCACCGCAGCATCGCGCTTGAAGCGGGCCGCGCGCGCGGCTAGTGCGCGAGCATGTCAGTCACACGCGAAGAAGTGGCCAAGATCGCCTCGCTCGCCCGCATCAAGATGGGCGATGCCGAGCTCGATACGATGGTCCCCGAACTCAACAACATCCTCGACTGGGTCGAACAACTGGGCGAGGTCGATTGCAGCGGCGTCGAACCGATGACCGCGGTCATTCCCAACACGCTGCGCCTGCGCGACGACGTGGTCGATGCGATCCCCGAAACCGCGGGTGGCCGCCGCGAGGATGTGCTGGCCAATGCGCCGGCGGCCGAACACGGCTTCTTCGGCGTGCCCAAGGTGATCGAATAATGAGCGAAGTAACCAATCTCGGCGTCAAGGCGATCCGCGACGGCGTGGCGGACGGCAGCTTCACTGCGCGCGAAGTGGCCGAAGCCTTCAACACCGCCGTCGCCGATGCCGCCGACCTCAACGCCTTCATCGTGGCCACGCCCGACCATGCGCTGGCCGCTGCCGATGCCGCCGATGCCAAGCGCGCGCGTGGCGAGGACCTGGGGATCATGGGCGGCGTGCCGATCGGCATGAAGGACCTGTTCGCCACCAAGGGCGTGCAGACCACTGCCGCGAGCCACATCCTCGAGGGCTTCACCCCCGAATACGAAAGCACCGTTAGCCAGAAGCTCTGGGACGCGGGTGCGGGCATGCTCGGCAAGCTCAACCTCGACCAGTTCGCGATGGGGTCCTCGAACGAGACGTCCTATTTCGGCAATGTCAATTCGCCGTGGCGCAAGGAGGGCAGCAATGCCGCGATGAGCCCGGGTGGTTCGTCGGGCGGTTCGTCCAGCGCGGTCGCCGCGCGGATCGCGCCAGCCGCCACCGGCACCGACACCGGCGGATCGATCCGCCAGCCCGCCGCCTTCACCGGCATCTGCGGGATCAAGCCGACCTATGGCCGTTGCAGCCGCTGGGGCGCCGTCGCCTTCGCTTCAAGCCTCGACCAGGCGGGCCCGATGGCACGCAGCGTCGAAGACTGCGCGATCATGCTCGAGGCCATGGCGGGCTTCGATCCCAAGGATGCGACCAGCCTGCAGATGGATGTTCCCGCATGGGAAGCTGGGCTGGACGCCGACCTCAAGGGCAAGAAGATCGGTATCCCGAAGGAATACCGGATGGACGGCACCGACGAGGAAATCCTCAAGAGCTGGGAGCAGGGCAAGGAATGGCTGCGCGACGCGGGCGCGACAATCGTCGATGTCAGCCTGCCGCATACCAAATATGCGCTGCCCGCCTATTACATCGTCGCCCCCGCCGAAGCGTCGAGCAATCTCGCGCGCTACGACGGCGTGCGTTACGGCCTGCGCGACCTGCCCGACGGGGCGGGGCTGCAGGACATGTATGCCGCCACCCGCGCCGCCGGTTTCGGTGACGAGGTCAAGCGCCGCATCCTGATCGGTACCTATGTGCTGAGCGCGGGCTTCTACGATGCCTATTACACGCAGGCGCAGAAGATCCGCACGCTGGTGAGTCAGGACTTCGAGCAGGCGTTCGCGCAATGCGACGCGATCCTCGCGCCGACCACGCCGACCGCCAGCTTCCCACTCGGTTCGCTCAACGAAGACCCGCTGACGATGTATCTCAACGACGTCTTCGCGGTGCCCGCCAGCCTTGCGGGCCTGCCTGCGATGAGCGTTCCCGCCACGGTCAATTCGGACGGCCTGCCGCTCGGACTGCAGATCGTCGGCAAGCCGTTTGACGAACAGGGCGTGCTCAACGCCGGACTCGCGATCCAGCAGCGTGCCGGGTTCGACGCACAGCCGGAGAAGTGGTGGTAATGCCCGGGGTCGGAATGCTTCTGGTCATCGTCGGGGCAATTTTCCTGACGGGCGCGGTCGCGTTCTACATTTCGCGCAACTTCGAGCATGGCGAAGCGCGTTTCGGCCCCGGCGGCGAACAACTGCCCCCGCAGGCGCCCGCCGCCGAGAAGACAGACATGAGCGTGACCCTCACGCAGAGCGAGAAGATCGATGACTAGTTACCGCATCCAGGGCGCGACGGGCGAATGGGAGGTCGTGATCGGCCTCGAAGTCCACGCGCAGGTCACTTCCAATGCCAAGCTGTTCAGCGGCGCTTCGACCGCCTTCGGGGCCGAACCCAATACGCAGGTGAGCCTCGTCGACGCGGCGATGCCGGGCATGCTGCCCGTGCCCAACCGCGAATGCATCCGCCAGGCGGTGCGTACCGGCATGGCGATCGAGGCCGAGATCAACAAATACAGCCGGTTCGACCGCAAGAACTACTTCTACGCCGATCTGCCGCAGGGCTACCAGATCAGCCAGCTCTACCACCCGATCGTGGGCGAAGGGCAATTGCTGATCGAGGCCGATGAGAAGGCCGGCATCTCCGAAGACAAAATCATCGGCATCGAACGCATCCATGTCGAACAGGATGCGGGCAAGCTGATGCATGACCAGCATCCGACCATGTCCTATGTCGATTTGAACCGTTCGGGCGTGGCGCTGATGGAAATCGTCTCCAAGCCCGACATGCGCAGCCCGGCCGAAGCGGGTGCCTATGTGCGCAAGCTGCGCGCGATCCTGCGCTATGTCGGTTCGTGCGACGGGAACATGGAAGAGGGTTCGATGCGCGCCGACGTCAATGTCAGCGTGCGTAAGCCGGGCGAGGAATTCGGTACGCGGACCGAGACCAAGAACGTCAACTCGGTGCGCTTCGTGATGCAGGTCATCGAATACGAAGCCAACCGCCAGGTCGATGTGCTCGAGAATGGCGGGACGGTCGATCAGGAAACACGCCTGTTCGATCCGAACACCGGCACCACGCGGACCATGCGCAGCAAGGAAGACGCGCATGACTATCGCTACTTCCCCGATCCCGATCTGCTGCCGCTCGAACTGGAAGATTCCTTCCTCGACGAATGCCGCGCTTCGCTGCCCGAACTGCCCGATGCCAAGCGCGCGCGCTATGAAAACGAGCTGGGTCTGACGCCCTACAATGCACGCGAATTGACCGCCGAGGTCGAAACCTTCGCGCGTTTCGAAACACTGCTTGGCGTTGCCGCGGCGAAGATCGGCAAGCCCGATGCCAAGGTCGCGACACAGGTGGCGAACTGGGCGCTTTCGGTCGCCCCGGGCGTGGTCAAGTCGCTGGGCGAGGAGGCCGACATGGCCAATGCCACTGCCGAAGCGCAGGCGGCCATTCTCGCCATGCAGGACAAGGGCGAGATTTCCGGCGGCCAGGCCAAGGAGATTTACGAGATCGTCCTCAAGACCGGGCGCGACCCCGAGGAAATCGCCGACAGCGAGGGCCTCAAGCAGGTCAGCGATACCGGCGCGATCGAAACCGCGATCGACGAAATCCTCGCCAATAACGAGGACAAGGTCGAACAGTATCGCGGCGGCAAGGACAAGCTGTTCGGCTTCTTCGTCGGTCAGACGATGAAGGCGATGCAGGGCAAGGCCAACCCGGCGGTGGTCAACCAGATCCTCAAAGACAAGCTGGGCTGATCGTTCGGACGAGGGCCGAAACGCGCGGCCCTCGTCGAGCCGACAAGCCGCTGGCCGAGCGCGCGCTTGCCCGGTCCTGGGCCCGGCCTTAGTCTCCCGACCATTCCCGTGCATGCTGCACGGATGGAAGGGGACTGAGTTCAATGAAGAATACCGCCGTGGTCGCAGCGCTTCTGGCCTGTGTCGCATCCGCCCCGCTGGCTGCCAAGGAGGGGATGTTCACCCCCGGCCAGCTACCCGAAATCGCCGAAGACCTGCGCGCCATGGGGCTCGAGGTCGCGCCCGAGAAGCTGGCCGATCTCACCGGTTTCCCGATGGGCGCCATCGTCCAGCTGCAGGGCTGTTCGGCAAGTTTCGTTTCGCCCGAAGGGCTGGTGGTCACCAACCACCACTGCGCGCGCGGATCGGTGCAGTACAATTCGACCGCCGAGAACAACTATCTCGAAGACGGCTTCCTAGCGCAGGCCAAGGCCGACGAACTGCCCGCCGCGCCCGGATCGCGCGTCTATGTCACCACCGAAATCACCGATGTCACCGCACGCGTGCGCGACGGGATCGAGACGCTCTCGCCGACCGAACGCTATGAAACGGTCGATCAGCGGGTGAAGGACATCACCGCCGAATGCGAACAGGACGTCGGCTTCCGCTGCCTGGTAGCGAGCTTCTATGGCGGCAAGGAATACACGCTGATCAAGCGGCTCGAGGTCAAGGACGTGCGGCTGGTCTATGCCCCTGCCGATGCGGTGGGCAAGTACGGCGGCGATATCGATAACTGGATGTGGCCGCGCCACACCGGCGACTTCGCCTTCTATCGCGCCTATGTCGCCCCGGATGGCTCCTCCGCTGAGTATGCGGAAGAGAACGTACCTTACCGCCCCGAACACCATCTCAAGGTCAGCGCTGCGGGTCTCGATGATGGCGATTTCGTCATGGCGGCGGGCTATCCCGGTTCGACCCAGCGCTACACGCGGCTGGGCGAAGTCGAGAACACCTTCGGCTGGACCTATCCGACCTTCGTCACGCTGCTCAACGACTGGATCGACGCGATCGAGGAGGCTGCGCCGCTGGGTTCGGACGCGCGGGTCAAATATGAATCGCGTCTTGCCGGGCTGAACAATTACGAGAAGAACCTGCGCGGGCAGATCGATGGCGCGCGCCGGGTCGGGCTGGTCGATCGCCGGCGCGAACGCGAAGCCGCACTCAATACGTGGATTGCGGCCGATGCCGCCCGGGCACCCTATGGCGAAGCCATCGCTGCACTCGACACGCTGTCGGAAGAAAGCGCCACCGCGGCGCGGACCAATTTCGGGTACGGCAACGTCACGCGGCCGCAGCTGCTGTCGGCGGCACAGCGGCTCTATCGTCTCGCCAAGGAGCGCGAGAAGCCCGATGCGCAGCGCGAGAGCGGCTACCAGGAGCGCGACATGGCGTTTTTCCGGCAGGGCTTGCAGGCGCTCGACCGGCGTTATGACGCCGCGGTCGACAAGGCCGAATGGCTGCTGTTCCTCGATGGCTATCTCGATCAGCCCGCTGCCGAACGTGTGGCCGTTCTCGATGAGGCACTGGGCATCGCCGGTGCGAGCGACATCGCGCAGGTCGAAGACGTGATCGACGGCTATTACGCTGCCACCACGCTCGACGAGACCGATACGCGGCTTGGGCTGATGGATGCCAGCGTCGCAGAACTCGAAGCGAGCGACGATCCGTTCATGCAGCTCGCGGTCGCGCTCTACGATTACGAGCGCAAGCTCGAGTCCGAGAGCGAGGAACGCGAGGGGCGCGCATTGGCGCTGCGGCCCGCCTATATGGATGCGATCACAGAATGGCAGCGCAGCCAGGGCGCGGCAACCTATCCCGATGCCAACAGCACGCTGCGCGTGACCTATGGCAAGGTGCTGGGCGGCAGTCCGCGTGACGGCATGGCGTATCTTCCCTTCACCACGCTTGAAGGGATCCTCGAAAAGGACACCGGGGAAGAGCCCTTCAATGCGCCCGAGGGCCAGCTCGCCAGCATCCGGGCGGGCGATTACGGCCCCTATGCGCTGGGCAGCATCGGTTCGGTACCGGTCAACTTCCTGTCGGATCTCGACAGCACCGGTGGAAACAGCGGTTCTGCGACGCTCAATGCGCGCGCCGAACTGGTCGGCCTGCTGTTCGACGGCACCTTCGAAAGCGTCAATTCGGACTGGGATTTCGATCCGCGTACCACGCGCACGATCCATGTCGACACGCGCTACATGCTGTGGGTGATGGACAAGGTCGACGGCGCACAGGGCCTGATCGAGGAAATGGACATCGTCCGCTAGACCGAATGGCATTCACAACGGAAATGGGGCTGCCGGAGCGATCCGGCAGCCCCATTTCGTGCGGTCAGCCAGCGCCCTCCTGGAGATAGGGGCGCACCAATTTGCGCACATCGACCCGTGCTTCGAGCCGGGCAGCGAGCAGCGCGGTGCCGCTTACCTTGCGCTGCACGAACAGCGTTTCGACCGGCGGAATGTGCCAGGTCGACCGGTCGGCCGCCATCTCCATCCCCTGTTCGCGCAGCACCTCGACGAAGCCGCGATCACCGAAGTCGAACGGGCCGGGCCGGTTCATCTCGGTCACCACGATGTCGATCATCCGGTCGACCAGCGCGCGGTGACGGGTTACGGCCGCCTCGCCCAGGAAGCCCGCCGCCCGCGCGGCTTCGCGGACCGCGTCGCAATCACCCGAAAGCCCTGCCGATAACAAGCTCCGATAGCCTTGCGCGGTCGCAGGATCGACATCGCGCGCAGCCCCGAAATCGAGCAATACCAGGCGGCCGGTGTCGGGCTGGAAACGATAGTTGGCGAAATTGGGATCGGTCTGCATCGCGCCGAATTCGAACATTTCACGCAGCACCAGCGCCATCAGGTCCCGCATGGCTTCGTCGCGCTGCTCCTGCGGGGCATCGGCTAGTGCTTCGATCGGAATGCCGTCGATGAAATCCATCGCCAGCACGCGCGCCGTTGTGAGCTCGGGCAACGGGCGCGGAACGACATAATCGGCATGCCCGTCGAGCCAATCGCCGAAGCGGGTCATCTGCGCCGCCTCGCGCTCGGAATCGGCTTCCTCGTGCAACTGCCTTTTGGCTTCGGTGAGCAGCGGTGCGAGGTCCAATTCGCGCGGCAGGACGCCCGAGACACGCAGCAATGTAGCGACATTGTCGACATCGGAATCGATGCTTTCGCGCACGCCCGGGTACTGAACCTTGATCGCCAGTTCGCGCCCGTCGGGCAGCGTGGCGCGGTGTACCTGTCCGATCGATGCGGCGGCGATCGGGGTGGCGTTGAAGCGCGCGAAGCGGCGACGCCAGTCGGGTCCCCATTCGCTGTCGAGGACGCGGCGCAGTTGCTCCGGCGGCATGCGGTGCGCCTGCGAACGCAATTGCGCCAGGATCGCGGCGAGTTCGGGCGGCAAGAGGTCGCCCGCGTCCATCGAAATCATCTGGCCAAGCTTCATAGCCGCGCCGCGCAGGTGCGACAGGCGGTCGGCCAGCCGCCCGACATTGCCGGGGGTCAGGACGAGATCGCGCATCCGCGGGCGTTCTCCGCGTGCCAGCCGCCGCGCCCCTTCGCCCAGCATCCCCGAGGCGACACCGCCCGCCAGCCGGCCGAAGGCACCCAGTCGGGCGGCACGGCTCGACGGGATCGCACGGTGGCGCTTCTTGGGGTTGTCGTCATCGTCCATCGGTCATTCTTCCAAGCCTGTCCTCTCCGACAGGTTCCCACGGGGCGGCAGCGGCTCCAATACGCAAAAAAGGGCGCCGGGATCGCTCCCGACGCCCTTTTTGTTGCCGTGCCGGGGGCTTAGCCCTGGCGCTGGCCGGTCAGCGGCATGTCGCCGAATGCGCCGGCGTTGACAGTGCCGGTCATCTGGTCGCCCTCGACCGTGGCGGTGCAGTTGAGCGTCATCGGCATGGGGACGGTCATGTCCATCTTCCACTTGATGGTGTCGCCTTCGATCGTGCCGTCGGTGATGTCCATCGAGCCCATGCCGCCGGCCATCGAACCGGTGAAGCTGTTGCCGTCATCGCCGGGGACCACGGTCAGCGTGCCCTTCTGGTCGCCCATCGGGCTCTTCACGACGGTATCATAGGTGCCTGCTACGGACATGGAGGTTCCTCTCTTCACTTGAGGGTTTGAAGTGGCGTTTTCATCGCGCTTGCTGACACGAATGTCAATTATTCGGTGCCCGCCATCTCGACCCGTTCGACCGCGAGGCCGAGCTGCTCGAGTTGGGGTTCGACCACGCTGGCATCGCCCACGATGACCCAGACGAAGCGGTCGGGATCGATTGCCGCGCGCGCTGCTGCATCGAGGCTTTCGGCGGTCTGCGCACGATAGCGATCGGCCACGCGCTCGTAATAGTCGTCCGGACGACCGTACATGGCGTTGGTCTGCATCGCGCCGAGGATCGCGCCCGAGGTTTCGAACTGGCCGGGCAGTTCGCCGATTTCGGCGGTGACGATCCGGGTCAGTTCGGCCTCGGTAACGCCGCGCGTGTCGAGGAATTCGCCGGTCTCGCGGATGAGTTCGGCCAGCGCATCGCCGGTCCGGTCGGCCTGGACAGGTGCCCGCACCGTATAGGCAACGGCGTTCTCATTGGTCAGCGGTGCGCCGCGCACGCCATAGCTCCAGCCCTTGGTCTCCCGCAGGTTCATGTTGAGCCGCGCGAGGAAGTTGCCTCCCAGCGCATTGTTGGCGTTGAGGAAGTCGACATAGGTCTCGCCGCGTGGGTCGACCGAGGTCAGTTGCCCGCCATAGATGTAGCTCTGCGGCGAATTGGGCCGGTTGACCAGCACGATGCGGCTTTCGGCGGGCGCTGCGGGCGCGGCGTCGAAGCTCTTGGTGCCCTTGGCGACCGCAGGGGCCTGCCAGTCGCCAAGCACGCCGTTCAGCGCCGCTTCGATCTCGGCCAGCGGGCGGTCGGAAACGACGAACACCTCGCCGTTGTCGGGACGGATCCAGCGGTCCTTGAAGCCGGTGATGTCTTCGCGCGTGATCGCGCTCAGCGACGCGACGGTACCCGTGTCGGGTCCGGCATAGGGGCTTTCGGCGCCATAGATCAGTGGCGAGATCGTGCGCGCGGCAATCGCCGACGGAGTGCGCAGTTCCTGCTCGACCCCGGTTATGCGCTGTGCGCGCACGCGGTCGATCTCGGACTGGGCGAAGGCCGGGTTACGGACGATGTCCGACAGCAGTTCGAGCGAGGGCACGAGATTGGCCGAAAGCGCGGAAAGCGTGAAGCTCGACCGGTCGGCGCCGCCGCCGAGCGAGATATTGGCACCCAGACGTTCGCTGGTCTCGGCAATCTCGCGCGAGCTCATGGTGGTGGTGCCTTCCTCGAACAGGCCGAGGGCGAGCCCTTCGAGCCCGCGCTTGTCCGCCGGATCGGCGGTGCTGCCCGCATCGAAGGACAGCGTGACATAGGTGGCGGGGATGGCGTCGCGCTGCGCATAATGCAGTGCCATGCCGTTCGCCAGCGTGGTGTGCTGGACCTCGGGGAAGTCGAGTTCGGCGACCGAGTCGATGGGCGGGGCCGGGCGGACCTTGGTCACCGTCACCTCTTCGGCGGGATCGCCGTCGCCAGCGGCCTCCGCAACGCCCGCAGCCTCCTCGTAGGAGCCGTCACGTTCGCCCGGCTCGAGCACGAGCGTGAAAGAGGGGCGGGTCATCCAGCGCTGCATCGCCGCCTGCACTTCGCCGGGGGTCAGCGTGGCGAGGATTTCGAACTGGCGGGCATAGAAGCTCGGATCGTCGGCGAGCACTTCACCCGAAGCGAGCGTCACCGCCTTGCCGCCGAAGCCGCCAACCTGTTCCAGACCGCGGATCGTGCCGGCAACGGTGCTCGTCGCAGCGCGGCGCACTTCGTCTTCGGTCGGGCCTTCGGCAATGAACTGTGCGACCAGCTCGTCCAGCCGGCGGTCGACCTCGGCCTCGTCGACATCGGGACGTGCGGTGGCCGATACGTTGAGGATGCCCACGCGCTGCCAGGCATAATTGCCCGCCGAAACGCTCACCGCGAGCTGTTCGTCGCGCACCAGCGTGTTGTCCAGCCTGCTGGAGGACAGGCCGCCGAGGATCTGTGCCCCCACGGTCAGCGCGGTCAGTTCGCGATCGGTAATGCCGGGGGCGGTCCAGTATTTGTCGATCGAGACAGCGGCGACCTGGTCGCGCATGACCGTGCGCACGTCCTCGGTCAGTTCGGTGACCTCGGCCTGTGCGGGTTCGTTCACCGGGCCGCGCGCGATCGGGCCGAAGTACTTTTCCACCAGCGGGCGGGCTTCGTCTGCCGAGACATCGCCGGCCAGAACGACGGTCGCGTTGTTCGGGCCGTATTTGTCGCGGAACCAGTTGCGGACGTCTTCCATGCTCGCGCTGTCGAGATCGGCCATCGAGCCGATCGGCGTGTGGTCGTAAGGATGCGGTGCGGGGAAGAGCGCCTCGATGATTTCGTAGAAGACCAGCCCGCCCGGCTGGTTGTCGCCCTGGCGCTTTTCATTCTGCACGACACCGCGCTGGTTATCGAGCTTCTCCTGCGTCACCGCGCCGAGAAGATACCCCATGCGGTCGCTTTCGAGCCACAGCGCGCGTTCGAGCGCGGGGGTCGGGACGGTCTGGAAATAGTTGGTGCGGTCGAAATTGGTGGTGCCGTTGTAATCGGTGGCCCCCATTTCCTGCAGGTACTGAAAATAATCGTCGGGGGCGTTCTCGCTGCCGTTGAACATCAGATGTTCGAACAGATGCGCGAAACCCGACTTGCCCTTGGGTTCGTCCTTGGAGCCGACATTGTACCACACTGCGACCGCGACGATCGGCGCCTTGCGGTCGGTATGGACGATGACATCGAGGCCATTCTCGAGCGTGAACTTCTCGTAGGGGATGTCGACCTGTTCGACGAGCGTCGAGAGTTCGGCCGGAGCGGCATCTGCGGTGCTTGGGGCAACGTTCGCTGCGGGAGCCTGGGCGAACGCAGGGGCGCCGGTGCCGAGCGCGAGGGCAAGGGCGCTGGCGGTGAGAAGGGGCTTGAACTGCATGGTACCTCGATTGGTTGAACGGACATGTCGCCCGGACGGAGAATAGGGGATCAGCGGCGGTTGGTCACGGTTTTCCGAGACGCCGCATGGGCGACAACGTCGTCACGCCAGAAATGGACCGGCTTCAAGCGGTGCTGGACGAACAGCATAGCCTGATCGGTGTAATGCGGGGAAGCGGGGCGCGTGGTCGCCGCGCCGAAGGGCTGGATCGATCGCGAGGATACGCGTTCGCCCGGCAGCCATTCGACCCACTGGATGAAGCTGTCGCCATGGCGGACCGAAAGCCGGCCGTCCTCGTCGACGTCCCAGGTGGTCGAGGCGCGCAGCGTGTCAGAACCGCCATCGAGCGGCAGATCGACATCGCCCTGCCGCAGTCGCAGCACCTCGCCCATCGGCGGGTCGGTGCGCCCGAAGTGCTCGGTGAGATGCGCCACCTGCCGGGCCAGTTCGTCGCCGGCATCGGGCCATGGCTTGTTCTGATAGCTCGACGACATGAATTCGCGGATCATCAGCAGGGCAAGGGCATCGGCGCGGCCAACGCTGTCGGCGGTAAAATCCCAATCCATCAGCATGTCGCGCGCATCGGCCAACTCCGCATCGTCCGACAGGTCGAGAGCCTGCAATTCGTCCCACAGGCGCGCGACATAACCGGCGCGATCATAGGCGGTGTCGTATTTGATCGCTTCCAGCGTGGCGCGGTCGAGCGTTTCGGCCTCGCTCATCAATTTCCACGCGCGACGGGAGCGGTTGGTCTGCTTGAGTTCGACGCCAAGTTCGGGCGCGAAATCTTCTGGCGCGAGGTCGCTGCCCGCGCCCGCGGCGGTGTAAGGCGTGTTGTTAGCGTTGTATATCCAACCGCTGGCCGGATTTACGTAGCGCGGCAGCCGTTCATAGCTGACCGGCCCCGACCAGATCGCCCGGGGATCGTCGCCGGGCAGGATATTGCGCCAGTCGTACCCTTTCACGCGGTCGGGCAGCGCGGCGTTGTAGATATAGGCGATGTTGCCCGCCTTATCGCCATAGATGAAGTTGGTGGACGGGATATCCATCCGCGCGAGGATGGTCTCGAACTGTTCGAGATCGGTCGCCTTGTTGAGCCGGTAATAGGCATCGAGCTGGCCGAGATTGCCGATTCCGCCATAGCGGATGGCGAAGAAGCCGTTGTCGTTCCTGATCACCGGGCCGTGGACGCTGCGATAGACCGTACGCCGAATGGGCAGCGTGACGGGGCCGAGCTTGACCGGCAAGGTGACCGTCGTCGCTTCGAGGTCGCGCCATTCGCCGCCGATCCGGTATCGGCTTTCGTCCTCGCTCATCTCCAGCCGATAGACATCGACCATGTCGGGCGTGTTGACCGTATTGGTCCAGCCGAGGTGCTCGTTATGCCCGAGGAAAGGGAAGGGGCTGCCGGGGAAATTCGCCCCAGCATAGTGCCAGCCTTCCTCGCTCTCGACGACCAGTTCGTACCATGCCACGCCGCCGCGCCAGGGCTGGTGACTGTTCGAAACGAGAATGGTCGGGCCGCCCGATTTCTCAGGGGTCACCGCGAAGGCGTTGGAGCCGGCCAGGGCGCCATCCTCGCCCCAGGGGAGCGGGTGTGCGCGGGCCTGGTCGGGGGCGCGCTCGGGCGCTTCGCTGCCGTCTGCTGTCGGGACTGCGCTGCCGCCATCGGCCACGGGTATCGCCGGGCCGTGTTCGCGGTTGAGCGGCTTGCCCGAGACCAGCGGTTCGATGATGTTGCCGAGGCCGAAGAAAAACGGCTGGCGCAGCGCGAAGCCGGCAGCGACATCCGTTCCATCGACGGGGAAGAGATTGCCCAGCTTGACTTCGCCCGGATGCGCTGCGGCATATTCGTTGAGGCCCGCGGCATAGGCATCGAACAGCGCGCGCGTGTCTTCGGGGAGACGCGGATATTCGCGTTCGGCAAGGCCGCGCGCATCGAGCAGGTGATAGGCGTAGTCGAAGGCTGCACCCTCTTCGCCCGCGATCGCGCCATAGCGCCCGCGACTCATCGCGATGACATCCTGCAGCGTGAAGAAATCGTCCTCGGCATGCGCTACGGCGACGCCGTAAGCGACATCGGCATCGGTCTTCCCGTAGATATGGGGGACGCCGAAATCGTCGCGGATGATTTCGGCCGTATAGATTCGCTCGGGCAGGGTGATATCGTCGCGCTTGGCCCAGAAGGGTTCCCAAGTCGCAAGACCGACGAACACGATCAGTCCCAGCACCACCAGCGCAATGCCGATGCGCCCCAGCCATTTTGTCATAGATTTCCGTCCTCTCTTGCAACTCGCCTAGCGAGCGCTGCCAGCCGACGCAATGCGATTGGGCAAAACCGCTTCGCGGCTGTTCCCCGGAGCGGGTCCTGCTCGCTAACCAGCAGGCAGTGACAGCGCAGATCACCATCGGAACCGATTCTGCCGGCAAGCCGGTCGAATTCGACATCGAGGAACTCCTCGCCACCCGTTTGCTCGTCCAGGGCAATTCGGGCAGCGGCAAGTCGCACCTGCTGCGCCGCTTGCTCGAAGAGAGCGCAGGGATGGTCCAGCAGGTGGTAATCGATCCCGAGGGTGATTTCCCCAGCCTTGCCGAAGAATTCGGCCATGTCGTGATCGACGGCTCGGCCTATTCGCCGGGCGAAATCGAGGCGCTGGCCCGGCGTATCCGCGAACACCGCGCCAGCGTGGTGCTCGATCTCGACGGGCTTGAGGTCGAACAGCAGATCCGTTGCGCGGCACAATTCCTGACCGCTCTGTTCGATGCCCCGCGCGAACACTGGTATCCCGCGCTGGTGGTGGTCGACGAGGCGCAGATGTTCGCTCCTGCAGCCGCTGGCGAAATGGCCGAAGACACGCGCCGGATGACGCTGACCGCAATGACCAACCTCATGTGCCGCGGGCGCAAGCGCGGGCTCGCGGGGATCGTCGCCACGCAGCGGCTGGCGAAGCTGGCCAAGAATGTCGCTGCGGAAGCCTCGAACTTCCTCATGGGGCGCACCTTTCTCGATATCGACATGGTCCGAGCCGCCGATTTGCTCGGCATGGAGCGGCGACAGGCCGAGCGTATCCGCGAGCTAGAGCGCGGCCACTTCCTCGCGCTTGGACCGGCGATCACGCGGTTGCCCTTGGCGTGCAAGATCGGCCCGGTGAAGACCGGCAACCAGGTGCGCAGCGAAGGGCTGATGGCGCTGCCCGACACCGCGCCCGAAGACATGGCGGCGCTGCTGACCACCGACCTCGCCAGCGACGTCGCCAAGGCACCGCCGCCTCCGGCGCCGCCTCCCGCGCCGCGGGTCGAGGACATGGAAGACAGCATCGCGCGAGCCGAGGAACGTCAGGTGGAGGCGCCTGCAGAACCGGTCGATACGTCTGCCGTTGCCAGGCGGATCGGTGAAATCATCCGTGAACTCGCGAGCGAGGAAGGTGTCGCCTTCCAGTCGGCGAGCGCGCAATACCAGACCTTCCTGTCGCGCTGCCGGCGTGAACGCCTGATCGGCCCGATGCCCGACATGCGCGCCTTCCGGCGTCGTTTTGCGGTCGCGGGGGCGGGGCTGGAGGAACTGGACGAGGTCCTGCAGGCGCGGATCATGGAACTCGCCGGAGCGGTGGAAGAAGACCTGCTCGGCCCCTTCCTCGTCATTGCCAAGGCAGCGCATGCGGGCGAGACGCAGGTCGATGAGAACGAACTGGCGCGCGCCTACGGAACCAGCTCTCCGGGGCGCATTCGACGCCTGCTCGATCATCTCGAACGCCAGGGGCTGGTCGTGGTGCGCGAGGATTTCGGCGGCGACCGGACGGTCATGGTGCCAGGGCTGGAGCCGCTCGCAAACGGTTGATACGGCGCGGCGGTCTGCATAGACCGGGCCCATGGACCATGCCGATTTCGCCCATTTCGCCCATTTCGCCGCGCTCGACATTCGCGCGGGCACTGTGACCCGCGCCGAAGCCTTCCCCGAGGCGCGCCGCCCAGCGATCAAGCTGTGGGTCGACTGCGGCCCCGACATCGGTGAACGCAAGAGCTCCGCGCAGATCACCGACCATTACACCCCGGAAGACCTCGTCGGGCAACGCGTGATGGCAGTGGTCAATTTTGCACCGCGCCAGATTGGCCCGATCATGTCCGAAATCCTCGTGCTCGGATTTCCCGACGCCGCCGGGGCTATCCTTCTGGCCCGGCCCGATCCGGACGTGCCCGACGGCGCGCGGCTGGCCTGAAATTTCGGCCGGTGGCTTCACAAGCCACGTCGCACCCCTATATCCGACTAATACACCTCGTTTATTTCGCGACGGGGCTTGTGTTGCATAATCGCAACACCATATTCGGACGGCAATTTGTGATTGGGGTGTTTGCATGAATCTCGAAAAGTTCACCGACCGCGCCAAGGGTTTTCTCCAGGCTGCGCAGACCGTCGCCATCCGCCTGAACCATCAGCGGATCTCGCCCGCGCACCTGCTCAAGGCACTGCTCGACGACGAGCAGGGCATGGCGGCGCAGCTGATCCAGCGCGCCGGCGGCAATCCGGGCGTGGCAATTACCGAAGTCGACAACGCGCTGGCCAAGGTCCCCGCGGTATCGGGCGGCGGTGCGCAGCAGACGCCGGGCCTCGACAATGATGCGGTGCGCGCGCTCGACAGCGCGGAACAACTGGCGGAAAAGGCGGGCGACAGCTTCGTTCCCGTCCAGCGCCTGTTGCAGGCTCTCGCACTGGCCGACAATGACGCGGGCAAGGCGCTCAAGGCTGCCGGGATCGATGCCAAATCGCTCGAGGCCGCGATTCAGGAAGTAACCGGCGGACGCACCGCGGACAGCGCGGGCGCAGAAGAAAGCTATGACGCGATGAAGAAATACGCCCGCGACCTGACGCAGGCGGCACGCGATGGCAAGCTCGATCCCGTCATCGGCCGTGACGAGGAGATCCGCCGGACCGTGCAGATCCTCGCCCGCCGGACCAAGAACAATCCCGCGCTGATCGGCGAACCCGGCACGGGCAAGACCGCGATCGCCGAAGGCCTTGCACTGCGCATCGCCAATGGCGACGTGCCCGACAGCCTGAAAGGGCGCACGCTGATGGCGCTGGACATGGGGGCGCTGATCGCGGGCGCGAAATATCGTGGCGAGTTCGAGGAACGATTGAAGGCGGTGCTCGACGAAGTGAAGGGCGCCGAGGGCCAGATCATCCTGTTCATCGACGAGATGCACACGCTGATCGGCGCTGGCGCGAGCGAAGGCAGCATGGATGCGGGCAATTTGCTCAAGCCCGCGCTGTCGCGTGGCGAGCTGCATTGCATCGGCGCCACCACGCTCGACGAATACCAGAAGTATGTCGAGAAGGACCCTGCGCTGCAGCGGCGGTTCCAGCCGGTCTATATCGACGAGCCCAGCGTGGAGGACACGGTCAGCATCCTGCGCGGGATCAAGGACAAGTACGAGCTGCATCACGGCGTGCGCATCACCGATGGCGCGATCGTTGCCGCGGCACAACTGTCGAACCGCTACATCCAGAACCGCTTCCTGCCCGACAAGGCGATCGACCTGATGGACGAGGCTGCCAGCCGCATCCGCATGGAGGTGGAAAGCAAGCCCGAGGAGATAGAGGGGCTCGATCGGCGGATCATCCAACTGCGGATCGAGGAACAGGCGCTGCAGAAGGAAACCGACAGCGCCTCGAAGGATCGTCTCGCCACGCTGCGCAAGGAGCTGTCCGAGCTCGAACAGCAGTCGAGCGAACTGACCACGCGGTGGCAGAACGAACGCGACAAGATCCATGCCGAAGGCCGGATCAAGGAAGAACTCGATCAGGCGCGGCTCGAACTGGAGCAGGCGCAGCGCGCGGGCGACCTCGCCAAGGCCGGCGAACTGCAATACGGCCGCATTCCCGAACTCGAGACCAGGCTCGAGGAGGCGGCCGGCCAGACCGACAATGCGCTGCTCAAGGAAGAGGTTACCGAGGACGACATCGCCGGGGTGGTCAGCCGCTGGACGGGCATTCCCGTCGACCGGATGATGGAAGGCGAGCGCGAGAAGCTGCTCGACATGGAGAATATCCTCGCCAAGCGGGTGATCGGCCAAAGCCAGGCGATCGATGCCGTGTCCAAGGCCGTCCGCCGTGCACGGGCGGGCTTGCAGGACCCGGGGCGTCCGCTGGGCAGCTTCCTGTTCCTAGGCCCGACCGGCGTGGGCAAGACAGAACTGACCAAGGCACTCGCCGGCTTCCTGTTCGACAATGACAGCGCGATGGTGCGCATCGACATGAGCGAGTTCATGGAGAAGCACGCGGTCGCACGGCTGATCGGCGCACCTCCGGGCTATGTCGGCTACGAGGAAGGCGGCGTGCTGACCGAAGCGGTCCGCCGCCGCCCCTACCAGGTGGTGTTGTTCGACGAGGTCGAGAAGGCGCACAGCGACGTGTTCAATGTGCTGCTGCAGGTGCTCGACGACGGACGGCTGACCGACGGGCAGGGGCGTGTGGTGGACTTCAGCAATACGCTGATCATCCTCACGTCGAACCTCGGCAGCCAGTATCTCGCCAATATGGAGGACGACCAGAAGGTCGCGGATGTCGAGCCGCAGGTGATGGATGTGGTGCGCGGGCATTTCCGCCCTGAGTTCCTCAACCGGCTGGACGAGATTATCTTGTTCCATCGCCTGGCGCAGGAACACATGGCGCCGATCGTCGATATCCAGGTCGCGCGGGTGCAGAAGCTGCTGAAGGATCGCAAGATCGTGCTCGACCTGACCGAAGCGGCGAAGAAATGGCTCGGCCGGGTGGGCTACGACCCGGTCTATGGTGCGCGCCCGCTCAAGCGCGCGGTGCAGCGCTATGTGCAGGACCCGCTGGCGGACATGATCCTTGCGGGCAATGTCCCCGACGGTTCAACCGTGCGGATCGAGGAAGGCGATGGCGAACTAACGATGACCGTCAGCTGACCCCGCCACCTGAGCTGCAAGGCAACAAAAAAGGGCCCCGGTTTCCCGGGGCCCTTTCTCTTTGGGTTTCCGATCTCGATCAGAAGCCGAAGGTCGCAGCGACCTTGAAGTACCGGCCCATGATCCCGTCGAAATAGGTGGTCAGACCACCACCGCTCGGCGCCGGGTACGGCGCGCCGCGGTCGAACAGGTTTTCGACGATGAAGCGGAAGGTGAAGTCGTCTTCGGTGCGGAAGCTAATGCCAGCGTCCATGTAGACGATCTCGTCACGCTCGAAGAACTGGTACGAGGTCGGTGCCGCATCCGGATCAACGACGTTTTCGCCGATGTACTGGATCTGCGTGAATGCGCCGAACCCGTTGTTCTCGTAGGTCACGCCGACGGTGGCCTGGTGCTTCGAATAGCCCGGGCTTCCACGGAACGTCGAGAGATCGCCCGTACCGACCTGCTGTTCGAGCTTGTCGATGTACTGGTACGAACCCCGCAGGCTGATGCGGCTGTCGGCGCCGAGGAACGGCGTTGCCTCGGTCCAGCGCAGGTCCGCAATCAGACCCTGGTAGTCGTAGGATGCGACATTGAGGTAGCCGGTGCGGATGAATTCGACCTGGCCCGCCCCGTCGCGATCAATGCGATCACAAGCCGAGTTGGGGAAGTCATTGGCATCGTAGCAAGCTTCCAGCGTGCCTTCGGCGTCCACACTCTGGATCGCGCCTTCGAGGGCGATATCGACCCAGTCGACCGACAGGGTCAGGCCCGGAGCGAAGGTCGGCGTGAACACTGCACCAATGGTCCAGCTGTCGGCTGTTTCATTCTCGAGTTCGGTGTTGCCCGAGAGCGAACCGCGCGTCGTGAAGTCGACGATGTTCGAAGTGAAATTGGCCGGCAGTCCGTCCGCAGCACAGTTCGCCGCGCGCTGGGCCGGGTTCGGGCCAGCGTTGATGAAGCGTGCATCGCACGGATCGTCCGCAGTGGTGAAGATCGCGCTGTTCGGGTTGAACAGTTCGGTGATCGCCGGTGCGCGGATCGAACGGGTGAAGTTGCCGCGGATCGCGAAATCTTCAACCGGTTTCCAGCGACCGCCAGCCGTCCAGGTGATGTCCCCGCCGGTGAGCGAGTTATCGACGTAACGAATGGCACCCTTGGCTTCGAGCAGGTTGACGAACGGAACGTCCATCGACGGCGAAACCAGCGGGATCTGAATTTCGCCGAACACTTCGTCGGTGTTGTACGAACCCGAAACCGGATCGATCGGGATCGAGCGACCGAACTGGCTGCGCGGCGCATCCGGGTCGGTCGGGTCGGGCTGGCCGAAGAAGAACGCGCCCGGATCGAAGTCCGCCGATTCGTCGCGATGTTCGTAACCGATCGAGAAACCGACCGGGCCGCTCCAGATGTTGAACAGGTCGCCGCCGATGGTGGCGATGAAATCATACTGTTCGTTGGTTGCGGTCGGATCCGCGATCGTCGTGACGTAATCCGCCACGGCCTGCGAGTTCTGGTTGCCGAACGGATTGAACGGGGCGCAGATGTCGCTGATCGTCGCGATCGGCGAGTTGTCGGCTCCGGCCGGGCAGCCGGCCAGGGCGTTCTCGAAGTTCTGCTGCACCAGTTCGCGGCTGCGACCTTCGGTGCGCGAACGACCGTAGAGGCCCGAGACTTCCCAGTTGAGATTGCGCGAACCGAGATAGAAATCACCACGCAGGCCGGCGACGACGCGGTAGACTTCGACTTCCGACGAGCCTTCACCAGCGATCAGGTCGGTGTTGGCGCGGCCGAGGTAGAAGAAGTCCTGGCCCGCAGGAAGCTGCGCGCCGATGGTCGCACGGGCTTCGTCCGACAGGAACGGATTGCTCAGCGGCACGATCAGATTGCCGTCGGGGGTGCCTGCATCATCGAACAGCCAGGTGTTGTAAACCGGCTGCGAGCGGAGTTCGGTACCCTTCGAATTGGCGTATTGCCCTTCGAGGAAGGCAGTGATCGAGTCGGTGACGTCGTAGGTGGCGGTAAGCGCACCGAGGTAACGCTCGACCGGCGAGAGCAGGTTCGAAACCGGCAACAGGCTGAAACCGTTGCCGCCGGCTGAGTTTACCACACCGTAGCGTTCGCCGAAGTCGAGGGGGGTAAGATTGCCATTGGCATCGAAGACGAGCGTGTTGCCGCTGCCGTCGGTGATGTCGAAGCCGAAACCCGGAACGATATCGGCGGTCGTCGGCGCGCCGAACTCGCTCAGGATGGGAATGCGGCGATCACTGATGATGACGTTGTCGAACGGCGAATTCGGGTCGTTGGGAGCTGCGTAGAACAGGCCCTGAGCCGTGCGTTCACGATCGGTGTACAGCAGACCTTCGGTCTTGTTGTATTCGACTGCCGCAACCACGTTGCCGCGGCCATCAGCGAAGCTGGTCCCGACCATTGCGCCCAGACGGTATTCCTGTGCGTCGCCTTCTTCGGCAATGCCCATCTGCGCGTCGAAACGGACGCCTTCGAAACGGTCCTTGAGGATGATGTTCACGGTACCGGCGATGGCGTCGGCACCGTAGATCGGCGCACCGCCGACGGCGATGGTTTCAAGCCGGTCGACCATCAGCGTGGGGATGGTGTTGAGGTCGACCTGCGAACCGGCAGCCACTGGGCCGAAGATCGATGCCGTGTTCGAGCTGACGTAGCGACGGCTGTTGACCAGCGTCAGCGTACGCTGCGAACCCAGACCGAAGAAGTTGATGAAGCTCTGGCCCGAACCGAAGGAACCCGACTGGCCGCCGACCGCGCTGCTGGCGGGCGGACCGAAAGCAGGCTGTTCGTTGAGCACTTCGCCGACATTGGTCAGACCGCGTTCTTCGATCTGATCGGCGTTGACGACGATCGAGGGCTCGAGCGTATCGCGGTTGGGGCGACGGATGCGCGAACCGGTGACGACGATGGCGTTATCAGCCTGGGGGGCGGCTTCAGCCTGTTCGTCGGAGATGGTTTCGTCCGCATCCTGCGCGAAGGCGGGCGTCGAAATGGCGAGGGCGGCAATGCCGGCGCTCGTGAAGAGCGCAAGCCGCCGACCCCGCACGAACGGGGGGGTGTTGGTCATCATGTATTCCCTGATTTGCGACCTGTGCGATATTGCACGGGGCCCATTGGGCGCGCGGGCATGAGTCACGCAATGGTCGTTCGTCGAATTTGGTCGTCTACGGGTAATTGCTTAGTGCTGTGTCATAATTTTGCAACAGCGCGAGGGTGGGGCATGCTTCTGAACCGCGGCCTATCACCTTGTCGCTGCTGGCTATTCTGATAGCGTGGCGAAGAAACCAAGATTATTCTTCGAGAGGAAACCATGGAAATGCAGTGCACAAAGGGCCCGCTAGGACGGTCCGTTCATGCCCGGGTGGTAGGTCTTTCTCTCGCCATAGCAGTCGGCGCGGCATGCCCCCCCGTCGGTTTTGCGCAGGAGACGCCCTCAAAAGACTTGCTCGACTGTCGCGCAATCGGGAGCGATGACGACCGATTGGCCTGTTACGATGCGGCGCTCGATGCCCAGTATGGCGTCGATGAAGAACTTGTCGAGAAACGAAAGGAATACCGGCGCCAGCGATTTGGCCTACCCGTCGATTCGTCGGGCGCGCGCATGACCGAGCTTGAAGCAATCGTTGCCGCAGTCGACTCGAACCTGCGGACGAGACAGACGACTGTGGCGCTCGATAACGGCCAAGAATGGCAGGTTCTCTCCACCGGCGGACTGCGGGCACAGTTCAAACCGGGCCAGTCGGTGACGATCAGTGAAAGTGCGACCGGAGGATATCGTATCCGGATCGCCGACAAGAAAGGCTTCAAAGGCGTATCGCGCGTGCGCTGATGCTTGACTGCCCAGACTTATCATGACCGATCATGAGATACTGCGGGATCCAGCGTGGCTACCCCATCGCTATGACGAAACGAGCGACAAGTTCCGCTTTCGCGCTGTCACGCGCGACGTGCACCGTGGCGCGACTTTCCTCACCGATGAGCATCTCGGTCCGGCTGAGCGCGAGGTTGCCATACCTGCTGCGGCAATTGACCGCTCCGACTTGCCATCGGTGCCGCTCCATTTCGTGTTTCATTCGGCTTATTGCTGCTCGACCCTGATCGCGCGGATGTTCGACGCCCCGGGGCACGCGATGGGGCTCAAGGAACCGGTCGTGCTCAACGATATGGTGGGCTGGCGAAGAAGGGGGGCAAAGCCACAGAAAATTGCTGCCGAACTGGATACCGCATTGGGCCTGCTCGCACGGCCGTTCGACGATGACCGGGCGGTCGTGGTCAAGCCATCCAATATCGTGAACTCGCTTGCCCCTGCGATACTGGGACTGCGCCCACAGGCGCGCGCAATTCTCCTCTATGCGCCGATCGAGGATTTCCTTGCCTCGATTGCGGTCAAGGGGCTTTGGGGACGGCGGTGGGTAAGGCAGGCGCTTGTTGGACAAATGCAGGATGGCGTTCTCGCGCAGCAATTTGCACCCGAAGAAATGTTCGAGCTGACCGATTTGCAGGTCGCAGCACTGGGCTGGTTGTCGCATCACCGGATATACGCGCAAATGCGCGATCGGTTTGGCACCGACCGCATCGTGATCTGCGACAGTCGAAGCCTGCTCGCGAAACCCGCGCTAACGGTAGAGCGTTTCTTTGGTCATTTTGAACTCGGCCTGGATGCTGCGGAACGTGATGCAATCGCAACAGGCCCTGCGTTCACGCAGAATTCGAAGGACCGGACACGCTACTCGCGCGATGCTCGCGAAGAACAGCTGGCGAGCACTCGAGAAGCCAACAGCGACGAGATCGCCAAGGTTGCCGAATGGATCAGAGTGGTAGCGGACGGCGTCGGCATCGATATCGCGCCGCCGCCTACCGCCCTGTAGCGACCGACAGTTTACATCGCGCCGTCATCGCGCTCCAACACGTCCCACTTCCCGCTGGCCGCCCCGGATACGATCGAACGGGCAAGGCTATTGCCGCTTCGTGCCACGGCGATCCACTGCTTCTTGGTCAAGCACACCTTGTTCTTGCGAGCGCGCGAGCGAATGTCACGAACTGTCTTGCAGATCAGCTTCTCGTTGACTTTCGCTTCTTCCGTCGCGCCGGCCTCATCAGATGACTGAGCTTGCAATCCACCACCGACTGCGAGCGCTGCGGCACTGATAGTAAGCTTGAAGGACGTAAAACCGTTGATCTTCATGGCTATTCCCCTTTCCTGCGCCGCTTCCCTCGCCGCGACGATGGCGTGTCGGCGAGGCTTAGATCCGTGAATTGCTGCCACTGTTAGCGGAATGCAGAGGCGGACCGCCTCGCGCTTTCCTCAGTTGGTGAGGATCCCGGTAGAGCTATCTTCGACCATTCCCCTGGCAATACCCTTGCCTTGAGATTCGACTTCCGCCCATTGGCGGTTGGTCAGGCATACGCGGCGTTTCCGCGCGCGCGAACCGATGACCGGTTCGGTCTTGCAACGAATGAAATCCGGATGCTTCTTGTCGACGATCTTGCCGTTTTTATCACGTGCGGGGTCGGATTTGGCATCGTCGGCCGAGACCGGCGCCCCGATCAGGAAAGCAGGTACGATCAGTAAAGAATAGAGCTTACGCATGGCGACTCCCTCAGTTTCAAATAGCCTAGCAGCCGAGATGCTGAAGTCAAAGAAGCAAGGGGTGCTTGTTTTGAACCAGTCATGGCGCACCGCAGAAGCCAGTAATCAAGTTCAATTTGACCGTGAACTTCTGCGCCACACAAAAAATGGGGGCGATGCCGTGCACCGCCCCCATTCTTTCTGTCGAGTGGATGCGACTAGAAGCGAAGCTTCACCGCAGCCGCATAACGACGGCCGAGCGCGTCGTAGGTCGACGGGTAGATGTTACCCGAGTTGTATGCAGTCGAGCCGATGTCCGAACCGACGATGGTCGGCTGGTTGTCGAGCAGGTTCTGCACGGTCACGATGAACTCGAAGTTCTCGGTTGCCGCCCAACGCAGGCTCAGGTCGAAATAGCTTTCGGCCGGAATGGTGTTGAAGTCGACTTCCTGACCTGCAACCGGACCGGTGCCCTCGGGGAGGGTGCCGACGAATGCGTCGCCACTCTGGGCACGCTGCAGGGGTTCGAACTCGACGCCATCGAGATAGCGCCACGCCAGCGAGACATCGAACTCGTCGTAGAACGAGAAGGTCGCGCGGGTGTTGAACACGAACTCGGGCTGGATCGAGCCGCAGTTGACCGAGTAGTAGCTCACGCACTCGCGGTTGATCGACGTCGGGGTTGCCTGGAACAGATTACGGTTGGTCCAGGTGCCGTAGGTGTTGAACCGGAAGCCGATGTCATCGGTGATGTCGGTCCGATAGTTCAGGCTGACGTCGATGCCGTCGGTTTCGATCGTGCCGAGGTTCGACAGGCTGAGCAGCAGCCCGGGAACTTCGTTCGGCGAGCCGTCGAGACCACCGGTTGCAGCGCTACGAACGATCAGCGAGCAGAACGGGTTGGCCGCGCTCGGATTGTTGTAGCAACCACCGACAAGGTCATCCACCGTGGGGGTGGTGATCGCGTCTTCAACCTTGATGTTGAAGTAGTCGATGGTCAGCGACAGGTTGTACAGCGGTTCGATGATCGCACCCACCGTCCAGGTGGTGGCCGTTTCAACGCCGACGTTCGGATTGCCACCCGAGGTAACGTTGATCTGACCAGCAGCCGGCTGGAGGATGTTGCCGATACGGCTCTGTGCGAAGGCCTGGGTGGCGCCGCCTGCAACGATCTGCGAGACGCAGACAGCCGTCAGGGCCGCGTTGCCAACCGGATTGGTGCCCGCGCAGGGGTCGACCGCAAGGTTCGACAGGCCGGTGGTGACCGGCGTGAAGAGTTCACCGATGTTCGGTGCACGCGACGAACGCTGGTAGTTACCGCGATAGGTGATGCCGTCGATCGGCGTCAGCGTACCGCCCACCTTCCAGGTGAATTCGCTGCCCGCAGTCGAGTAGTCCGAATAACGGCCACCCGCTTCAAGGGTCAGTTCGCGCACGAACGAATCTTCGATCACGGGGATCGCGAATTCGGCGAACACGTCCTTCACATTGTACGAACCGTCGATGTCCGGAGCGGCACCGCCGCCACCGACAACTGCGCCCGGGGTCTGCGAAGCTTCGTCCGACAGGCGGGTTGCAGTGTACTTGCGGTATTCCGCACCCACGGCGAAGGAAATCGGCGTGGCCGAGATGCCGAAGCCGAGGTCGCCATCGATCACGGCCTGCGCCTGGGTCAGGCTGGCCTGCGTGATGACCTGCTGCGTCAGATTGAAGACGTAGTCGATCGCTTCCTGCGAACCGAGGTCGCCAAACGGACCAAACAGGTTGATCGGCGCACAACCACCCGACGTATCGGCGCACTGCACTCCGCCCGCACCATCGGGGATGGCGATGAGCGACTGCTGCAGGCGATCGAAACGAGCGAAACCGCCCTGACGCTGGATCCGTTCGCTTTCACCGTACGAACCCGAGACTTCCCAGCCGATCGAGTCGGTGATGTCGCCACGGAGACCGCCAACGAGGTTGAACAGTGTGGTGGTGAAGTCCGAGGTACGCGAACCGGCTTCCGGCGTACGACGACGAACCGAGGTGCTGATCTCGACATAGTCGGGATTGGCGCTGCCGTCGGCGAGCGTGGCACCGAACTGGGTATTGCGGCCAGCAGTACATTCGGCTGCGGTCAGGCCCAGGCCGTCACAGAAGGCATTCGCCAGCGCATCGGGCATGAACGGGTTGTTGAGGTTCACCTGATAGGTGTTGAAGAACGAACCGCCCGGCGCGATGATCGTCGAAACGGTGTTCTTCGAGAACACGGCCTGCGTGAACACTTCGACATTGTCCGACACATCGTAATTCGCCGAACCGTAGACGTTGAAGCGCTCGAACGGCGTCAGGAAGACGTTGAACGGGTTGAAGTTGAACGGACGGTCGAACACGCCGTCAAGGTAACCCTGGCCGTCATCCGTCAGCTGACCGAACCCAGCCGGCGTCGGGCCGACGATAACCGCAGGAATTGCGTTCGACGAACCGCCGGCGGCACCGCTGAACGAACCGATGTTGAATAGCGAGAAGTCACGATCGCCCTGATAGACGGCGTCCTGGTTCTGGTAGCCGATGCTGAGCACCGCGTTACCGCGACCATCGTCGAAGTTGGCACCGATGGTGACATCGGCACGGAAAACGTTGCCGTCGCCTTCTTCGGTGATCTGCTGCGAAGCAGTTGCTTCGAGGCCTTCGAAATCGGTCTTGGTGACGAAGTTCACAACGCCGCCGATTGCGTCGGCACCGTAGGTGGTGCTGGCGCCGCCGGTTAGGATTTCCGTGCGTTCAATGATGGCGAGCGGAATGTTGTTGAGGTCGACACGGCCCGTGGTGTCGGCCGGCGTGAAGCGACGGCCGTCGAGCAGGACGAGGTTACGGTTGGAACCGACGCCACGCAGGTTGACGAAGCTGGAACCGCCGTTGCCGTTGTTGACGGCCGAACCGACGCTGGGAACTGCCGAGGGCAGTTCACGAAGGAATTCCTCCGCGACGTTGGTCTGGGCAAGCTCGAGATCTTCGCTGCTGACGACGCTGACCGGGCTGGCCAGTTCGAGGTTCGGGTTGGTGATGCGCGAACCGGTAACGACGATCGCTGCCGCCGGTGCGGGTGCACCAACGGTTTCTTCGTCTTCCGCCGCGACATCCTGAGCCAATGCCGGTTGCGCCAGAAGCGCAAGACCGAGCACGGCAGGTGCCGAACTGGCTTTGAAGTAGGTGTTGAGTTTCACTCTGTTAATCCCTCTATTGATCGACCGACCCCTGAGGTCGGATCTCCAAGGAACCCCTGGGAGGGATGTGACATGCGCAATCGTCAATCGACGAAAAGCATATCCACTCCCTCCAGTGGAAGCTGGCATGTGCCTTTAGGGACGCGCCGAATGCAAAGCTTTTGTTACATTTTGGCAGGTTTGAGGCTGAAGGTGTGGTGCGCAGGTCACACCTCCTGCTTGGCGGAAATTGCGCGTCTGCGGCGCCGTTCGACACATCGGGAAAACAAAGCCGCGCGGATCGCTTGACGTTTACGTAAGGTGGGCTTACGCAAACGGTCCTGTTTAGAAACCTATAATGAGGATGCCGATGCCCGAAGCCTATATCGTCGAAGCCGTCCGCACTGCCGGCGGCCGCCGCGGTGGCCGCCTTGCCGGAGTACACCCGGTCGATCTCGCCGCGACATCGCTCGATGCGGTGATGGAACGCAGCGGGCTCGAAGCCAAGGCGATCGACGACGTCGTCATGGGCTGTGTCAGTCAAGGCGGCGAGCAGGCGATGCAGGTCGGGCGCAATGCGGTGCTCGCCAGCAAGCATTTGGGCGAAGGCGTGCCCGCGGTCACCATCGATCGCCAGTGCGGTTCTTCGCAGCAGGCGATCCAGTTCGCTGCGCAGGCCGTCATGAGCGGAACGCAGGACGTGGTCATTGCCGCCGGCGTGGAAAGCATGAGCCGCGTGCCGATGGGCTCGACCGCGATGTTCCACATGAAGGAAGGGCTGGGTAACTACAAATCGCCCGGCCTTGAGGAGAAGTACCCCGGCATCCAGTGGAGCCAGTTCATGGGTGCGGAGATGATCGCGCAGAAGCACGGCTTCTCCAAGGACGATCTCGACCGCTTCGCGCTGGCCAGCCACGAGAAGGCGATCGCGGCGACCAAGTCGGGCGCCTTCGAGAACGAAATCGTCGGCGTCGACATCGAAACCGCTGAGGGTGCCGAGTGTCATACGGTGGACGAGGGCATCCGCTTCGATGCCACGTTGGAAGGCATTGCGGGCGTCAAGCTGCTCAGCCCCGAAGGCAAGATCACCGCCGCGAGCAGCAGCCAGATCTGCGACGGATCGAGCGCGGTGCTGGTGGTGAGCGAACAGGCCTTGAAGGAGTACGGCCTCACCCCGCTGGCGCGGATCCACAATCTGACCGTCACCGCGGGCGACCCGGTGATCATGCTCGAAGAACCGCTGTTCGCGACCGATCGCGCGCTTCAGCGCGCGGGCATGTCGATCAACGACATCGACCTGTACGAGGTCAACGAGGCCTTCGCCCCCGTTCCGCTCGCATGGCTCAAGCATACGGGCGCCGATCCGGACAAGCTCAACGTCAATGGTGGCGCGATCGCGCTGGGCCACCCGCTGGGCGCCAGCGGCACCAAGCTGATGGCCACGCTGGTTCACGCGCTCAAGGCGGGCGGCAAGAAATACGGGCTGCAGACCATGTGCGAAGGCGGCGGAGTCGCCAACGTCACTATCGTCGAAGCCCTTTAGGGAGGCGTGTGCGGTCCCGGTGGAAGCCGGGGCCGCGACCCGCTAGGCACAATCATCCGAACCCCAATCCGGCGTTGCCGGACATCGAATCGAGAGGACAATCCATGGAAGTCAGCAGCAACACTCCCGCCGTCGTGACCGGCGGCGCCTCGGGTCTTGGCGAGGCCACCGCACGCGCGCTCGCCGCAAAGGGCGCGAAGGTCGCCATCTTCGACATGAACGAAGAGAAGGGCGAGGCGGTCGCAAAGGACATCGGCGGCATCTTCTGCAAGGTCAACGTAACCAGCGACGAAGACGTCGATGCGGGCTTTGCGAAGGCGCGCGAGGCGCACGGGCAGGAGCGCATCCTCGTCAACTGCGCGGGCATCGGCAATGCGATCAAGACCGCCAGCCGCGACAAGCAAAGCGGCGAGATCAAGCATTTCCCGCTCTCGGCCTTCGACTTCGTCGTCCAGGTCAATCTGATCGGCACCTTCCGCTGCATCGCCAAGTCGGCAGCGGGCATGATGACGCTCGACCCGCTGACCGAAGAAGGCAATCGCGGTGCGATCGTCAACACGGCCTCGGTCGCTGCCGAAGACGGCCAGATGGGCCAGGCGGCCTATTCGGCATCCAAGGGCGGCGTCGTCGGCATGACCCTGCCGATCGCGCGCGACCTGATGAAAGAGGGCATCCGCGTGAACACCATCCTGCCGGGCATTTTCGAAACCCCGCTGATGAACGCTGCGCCGCCGCAGGTGAAGGAAGCGCTCGCCGCATCGGTGCCGTTCCCCAAGCGTCTCGGCATGCCTGAAGAATACGCCAAGCTTGCCATGTGCATGATCGAAACCGGCTATTTCAACGGCGAGGACGTGCGCCTCGACGGTGCCATTCGCATGGCGCCGCGGTGATCCCATCGCGACCGTCTGAGTGCCGGCAAGGATCGTAGCCTTGCCGGCATGAATGCCTTCACGCCCTCGACCGCATGCCGAAAATGGCGCGGGCGGGGGCGTTTTGCTTTGTTGAGCCGGGGCAAGGATCCTGAGAGGTCCATTCCGGCGACCCGACCGGAGAGGATTCCAACCATGTCGTACAGTCAGATCAAGCTCGATGTCGTCGGCGGCGTTGCCACCATCACGCTGCATCGTCCCGAGAAGATGAACGCTTTCACCCGCGTCATGATGGACGAAATCATCCACGCGATCGACACCACCGATGCCGACGACAGTGTCCGCGCGGTGATCGTCACCGGACATGGCGACCGGGCCTTCTGCGCCGGCGCCGACCTGACGCCGGAGAACGGAGGCCATGTCTTCTCCGATCCCAACCCGGTCGACGACCTGTCGGACGAACGGGTGCGCGATGGCGGGGGGCGTCTCACGCTGCGGCTGTTTGACTCGAAAAAACCGCTGATCGGCGCCTGCAACGGGGTCGCCGTGGGCGTGGGGGCGACGATGCAACTCCCCTTCGATGTGCGACTCGCCAGCGACAATGCGCGGTTCGGCTTCGTGTTCGCGCGACGCGGCATCACTCCGGAAGCCGCATCGAGCTGGTTCCTGCCGCGGTTGGTGGGCATGCAGACGGCACTCGAATGGTGCATGACGGGGCGCATTTTCGACGCCGCCGAAGCACATGAGCGCGGGCTGGTGCGCTCGATCCATCCGCAGGGGGAATTGCTCGACGCGGCGCATGGCATCGCGCGCGAGATTGCCGAAAACACCTCAGCCGTGTCGGTAGCGATGACCCGCGCGATGTTGTGGCGTCTGGGGGCAGCGGGCCATCCGATGGATGCGCATAAGATCGACAGCCGGGCGATCTATCGCCTGAGCCGCAGCGAGGATGCCAAGGAAGGTATCGCCAGCTTCCTCGAAAAGCGCGCACCGGCCTATCCCGACACCGTCAGCGAGGACATGCCCGATTTCTACCCGTGGTGGGACCAACCGGCCTATCGATAGTTGCGCTTGTGACGGTCACAGCCGCAACGGCCTTGCCAAGGCCAGCGCGCGATTCCAAGGTCGTCGGCATGTCCAAACATCAGCCTGCCCAACGTCTTGCCCAGTTTCTGCCCTACCAGCTGTCGATCGCCTCGAATGCGGTCTCGACGCGTATTGCCGAACAATATCGCAAGCGCTTCGCGCTCAAGACGACCGAATGGCGCATCATGGCGGTGCTGGGCGATCACGGAACGCTGACGCAGCGCCAGCTGTCGCAACAGACGCTGATGGACAAGGTGCCGGTAAACCGTGCGTGCAAGCGGCTCGAAGAGCGAGGGCTGGTGCAGCGCTCGCCCAATGCCAGCGACGGTCGCTCGCACATGCTCGAACTCACTGCGGAAGGGCACGCGGTGCATGCGGGCATCATGCCGCTGGCGCTCAAGATAGAGGAACAGCTTTTCTCGGTCTTGAGCGAAGAGGAACGCGCCAGCCTGCTCGACATGTTGACGCGCGTGCGTGACCAAGCCGGCGATTTCGACGCGGAAAGCTTGGCCGACTAGCTGCCGGACAGGCTTCCCGCGATCGATTGGTTAGCGGCTGCGCCTAGGTTGGCTACCCGATCCCGCCACTGAATGCATCGGCGATCGAACAGGCCGCCGGGCCGAGAATGACGATGAACAGCACCGGCAGGATGAACATGATCAGCGGCACGGTCATGATCGCGGGCAGGCGTGCGGCCTTTTCCTCGGCGCGCATCATGCGTTCGTTGCGGAACTCGGCCGACAGCACACGCAGCGCCGAAGCGAGCGGGGTGCCGTAGCGTTCGGTCTGGACCATGGTGGTGACCACGCCTTTGACCGCGTCGAGATCCACGCGATAGGCGAGATTGTTGAAGGCCTTGCGCCGTTCGTTGAGGAACGAAAGCTCGATCGCGGTCAGCGCGAATTCGTCACCCAGTTCGGGGTAGGCACGGCCCAGTTCCTTGGCGACACGGTTGAAGGCGGCATCCACGGTCAGGCCCGCCTCGGCGCAGATCACGAGCAGGTCGAGCGCGTCGGGCAGACCCTTGCGGATCGCGTCCGAGCGCTTTTTCGCAAGATTGCTGAGGTAGATCTCGGGGCCCTTGTAGCCAAGGAACACCGCCAGCATCAGCGCGCCATTGCGCTTCATCGGTCCCCATTCCGGGAAGCTGTCGAGCAGGAACACGCTGACGAAGACGAGCAGGCCCAGCACCACGGGCAGCACGGCGCGCAGACCGATGATGACGATCGCCAGTTCCTTATTGCGGAAACCGGCATGGGCCAGCTTCTGCTGCACTACCTCGACCTGGCTTTGCTGCAGCACTTTCATGCTGCCCAAAGTGTCCTTGATCCTTTCGGTCGTGTCGGTCTTGCGGACCAGGCTCTGGCGCTTCTTGGTCCCGCCGGTGACGAGCCCGAGCTTGAGCTCTTCCCGGCGGCCTTCGAGCGCCCTGACGCGCTTGGCCATCGGATCCTTGATCGTCAGTGCGGTATAGATCGCGAAGACGACGGCCATGGCGGCGATGCCTGCCATGATCGAACCGACGACGATGACATCGAAGCCAAGCAGGGTGGGGCCGGTTGCGGATTCCATTACGCTACTCCTCGCCCACTCAGATTTCGAAACTGACCATCTTGGCCATGATGAAGGCCCCGATGCTCATCCACACCATCCCGCCGAGTCCGGTGACGATCAGCCGGTCGTCGGTGAAGAAACCGCCGATGTAGGACGGGTTGATCCACCAGATCATGGCGAAGACGATGAAGGGCAGTGCGCCCACGATATAGGCCGACGCCTTCGATTCCGAGCTCATCGCCTTGATCTTGAGCTTCATCTGCGCGCGTTTGCGCAGCACGTCGGCGAGGTTCGACAGCGTTTCGGCGAGGTTGCCCCCGGTTTCGCGCTGGATCGCGAGCGTTATGCAGAAGAAGTTGAATTCGGGAATGTCGAGCCGGTCGGCTGCTTCCTGCAGCGCGTCTTCCATGGTCCGCCCGATCTTGATGCGTTCGACCACACCCTTGAATTCCTCGCCTACCGGGCCCGGCACTTCCTGTGCCACGACGGCGAGTGTTTCGGTGACGGGGAGGCCGGAGCGCAGGCCGCGCACCAGCAGCTCGATTCCATCGGGGAACTTGGTGTTGAAATTGTTCGTCCGCTTCTTGATCGCCCGCCCGACAATGAAGTGCGGCAGTCCCGCGCCGACGAATATGCCGATCGCCAGCGAAAGGCCGAGCGAGCCACTGCGCAGGAACATCAGCAGAGAGACCACAACCGCAAGGCCGAGCGACGCATAGGCATATTGCGCTAGCGTCCATCCCTTGCCCGTCCGGTCGAGACGAATGGCGAGCGCCTCGATACGCGAACTCGAGCCCGCTACGCGATGCATTTTCGGGCGCCGCGCGGCGATCGCCTTCTTGAGCTGCGATTCGACCTTGGTATCGGTGCTTTGGGAATGCCTGAAGCGGACCTGTTCGAGCCGGCGCTGGCTGGCCTTGGCCGCGTTCGGACCCGAGACCAGCATATAGACGATCCCCAGAAAGGCCAGGACCCCGAGGGTCAGCAAAGCCAGCTGGATGATGTTCATGCGTTGTCTCCGTCAGTCATTTCGCAGCCCGTTCCGGTCCGAATCCCAATGCCGTTATTCGGCGGGCTCGGCGACGGGGGCGCTTTTCTTCTTGGCCAGCAGGCCTTTCAGATCGAGCGATCCGAGCAGCGATTTCTTGCCCGCTGCCGCGTCACTCTCGTCTTCTTCGCTCGCGCCGATGACGCGCGCGGCAAGCTGCTTGATCGCCGCGCTCGCCTTGGCGCTGCCATTGGCGTCGACGAAGGTCTTGCCCAGCTTGGCGGCGTTGGTCGCCGCCTTCTGGTCGAAGGGGATGATCACATCGATCTTGCGTTCGATCGAGGCTTCGAAATCGGTTCGGCTGATTTCGCCCGCACCCGGCTGCACCTTGTTGGCGACGACGACGACCTGCGAATGCGGGGCGTTCGTCTTGAGCCATGACAGGATGCGGATCGTGTCACGCGCCGAGGCAAGCGACATTTCCGCCGCCAGGACGATGACGTTCACGTCCGTGAGCAATTGCGGGAAATTGATCATCATGTTGCGCGGCATGTCGAGCACCGTCATCTCGAACTGGTGCTTGAATTCTTCCTGCAACTGCATGAATGCCGCGCCATCGGTCATCAGCGGCTGGTTGACCGGCGCTTCGGCCGACAGGATCGCCAGATTGTCGTTCGCGCGGATCATGGCGCGTTCGATGAACAGCCCGTCGATGCGGCTGGGATTGTCGATCGCGTCGGTCAGGCCGCGTCCCGGCTCGAGGTCGAGCGTGAGCGCCCCGGTGCCGAAATGCACATCGAGATCGAGCAGCGCCGTCGGCATGCGTTTCTCGGTCGAAAAGATCCAGGCCAGCGAGGTAACCAGCGTCGATGCACCCACCCCGCCGCGGGTCCCGATGACGGCGGTAGAGACATGGTGCTTGACGCCCTCTTCTTCGCCTCCGCGCGGAGCCATGAAGACCGCCTGCGCCTGCGTCAGCGCATCGCGCAGTGCATTGGCCGAAAGCGGCTTGAGCAGATAGTCGTGAATGCCGCTCGCGAGCAGGTCGCGATAGAGGCGCACGTCGTTGACCTGGCCGATCGCGATCACGACCGTGCCGGGTTCGCAGACTTCGGCCAGCGCATTGATGTCGTTGAGCGGGTCGCCGCTTTCGGACAGGTCGACCATCAGGATGTTCGGGCTGGCCGAAACCGAGAGCGACTGGATGGCATTGCGCAGGCCGCCCTTGTTGCACTTCTCGGGCGGCCAGCCGAGCTCGATGACTACCGGGCGCAGCACGTCGAGCGCGGTCTCGTCGCAGAGATAGGCCGCGAATGCATCGCGATTACCCGGCATGCCGGATTTGAGTGAAGCGCTCATGGCTGCTTAGCCTCCTTCTTGGCTGCTGATGTTGGCCAGTTCGCCGTCCCCGGTAAGAGCCCGGTCGCGATATGCCCTGATGGCCTTGGTCGAGGTGGTGACGACGGTTTCGCCGGTGCCTTCCTGGCCCTGGATCAGATCCTCGGGGTTGGCGACCATCGCGGCGAGATTGCCGTTCACCGCGCAGCCGTAGCCCGGGTAGGTCGCATTGTATTCGTTCGCCTCGTTATTGGCCGACCAGTCGGGGCACCCCGGAACGCTGGCGGTCGAGCGGGTCACGACGATGCGCGCCTGGCCCGGATCGACATAGCCCGCGGTCACGGGCGACCCTTCGCTGACGAGCAGGCCATGCCGCCCGGCAAGAGCGGCGAGGTCTTCCTTCACTGCAGCGCTGGCAGTCGGATCGTCGAGCGAGATACGGTCGCCATAGCCGAGGCCCATGGCGTCGAACCAGTCGGCGACGCGGCGCTGTTCGGTAACGGGCAAGCCGTCCCCGGCGGTGTTGACGTCGAGCGTGAAATTGGTCCGCTCGACCACCGGCTGGCGGGCGCTGTAGAGCGATTTGTTCTCGGTCGGGAAGCCGCCGCATGCGCCCAGCCCGAGGCTGAGCGAGATAGCGAGCGAACCGGCGAGCTTGCGATTGATTGCCTTGGCCATGATACTCTTCCCCTTATTCGAAGCTGAAGCCGGGCTTGGCCGCTGCGGTCCGCTCGTTGCGGCGCGCTTCGGGTTCGCTGGCGGCGCGGCGCTGCCCGTCATCGGCAGGCTGCCCATGCGAGATGCCGGGTGCGGCAGCTTCGGTTTCGACTGCGCTCGGCTTGGGCCGGTCGCCGCCGGTCACGCCATCGCTCTGCTGGAAGCCGAGCAGGCGCTGGAATTCGGATGGCTTGCGGAAGCCGTCGGTCGGCAGCTTGATGTCATTGGCATTGACCGGTTTCACCAGATACGGCGTCACCACGATCACCAGCTCGGTCTCGCCCTTGCGATAGGTGGTCGAGCGGAACAGGTTGCCGAGGATCGGCACGTCGCCGAGGCCGGGCGCCTTGTCGATCGAATTCGTCGCATTGTTCGACAGCAGGCCGGCGATCATGAAGCTCTGTCCCGAACCCAATTCGACGGTGGTCTCTGCGCGGCGCGTAACCAGTGCGGGGACCTGGAAGCCATTGAGCGTAATCGCTCCCTGCGACGACAGTTCGGACACTTCGGGACGGACGCGCATCGAGATGCGGCCATTCGCAAGCACTGTCGGCGTGTAGGCGAGGCTGACACCGTAATTCTTGTATTCGATCGTGGTGTTGCCGAGGCCCTGGTTGAGCGGGATCGGGAATTCACCACCCGCGAGGAATTCGGCGGTCTCGCCCGACAGTGCGGTCAAGTTGGGCTGCGACAGCGTGGTCACGAGCCCTTCGGTTTCCGCGAGATCCAGCGCCGCACCGATGTCGAGCCCGAGGAACTTGCCCATCGCGCCCAGCGTGGTGCCCGGCGAAATGCCGGTAATCGCGGTCCCGGTCGCCTCGATCACTTCGCTCGGATCGGTAGGATCGGGAATATATCCCGTCGGGACGTTGCCGACGCCGAAGGCGGGCAGCTGCCCCCCTTCGATATAGCCGGCGCGGCCCTGGCCGACACCGAACTGGAACCCGCCCGTGCCGTCGATGCTGGCGAGGTTCACGCCGATGGCGCGGACGAAACTGCGGCTCACTTCGGCGATGCGGACCTGCAGATTTACCTGCAGCGGCGTTGCCATGCGCAGCCGGCTGATAACGTTCGCGCCTTCGCCGACATAGGCTTCGACGAGGCGTTGCGCTTCTTCGGCATCTTCGGGCGCGGCGACCGTGCCGGTCAGCAGCACGACGTTGGAACCCATGGTGGCGACCGAGATCTTCGCCTGCGGCATCGCCAGCGAAAGCAGTTGGTCGATGCTGCCGATATTCGATCCGACGCGGACGTTGGCCGACCAGATGATGTCGCCCGCGGCATTGCTGGCGTAGATCGTGGTTTCGCCGCCCGCCTTGCCAAGCACGTAAAGCTGGCGCTGCGACTTGACCTGGACGTCGGCGATGTCGTCATTGGCGACGAAAATGTCGGCCATCGTGCCGGGTACGTTGACCAGTTCGCCGCGGCCGATCGAAAGTACGATTTCCGAGCTCGGGCGAACGACCGACTGGGCGGTTGCAACCGGGGTCGGAGCGGCGAGTGCCAGCGGCGCAAGCGCCAGACCTGCCAGCAGCATGTTCGAGGTAAATCGACGTTTCATGGAATTGCCCCCTGAATGGCGTTCCTTGTTTTCTGTTCTTTTCACTGTCCGCCCACCGGTACTTCGACGGTATCCTTGCCCCGGGTGACGCGTACGGTCGGCCCCTGGCGCGCCGGGGCGCCGCCTGCCACGCCCATCGCGGGCGGGGCTTCGGGTGCATCGTTGGCGTTGCCCTGCGACGGCACGCTACGGCGCTGGAAGCGCGACACGTCGCCGCCGGTGACAAAAGTGCTCTTGCCATCGACCGGGCGAGCCATCGCCTGCCGGAGCAGCTGTTCTTCTTCTTCGGGCGTGGCATCGTCGGGGATGTTCACATCGCCCGAAGCGATGGCGCGTTCGAGTTCGGTCTGGTTGTCCGCCAGCGAGCGCAACGACAGGCTGAGCGTGCCGATGGTCTGCGCGACGGCGACCTTCTCGGCGATCTGCGGCGTGACTTCGAGCGTCACCATGCGGATTTCTTTCACCACGGTCGAACCGGTCTCGTCCTTCTCCGAGACGGTCGACTGGTCGGTGGCGAGCACGCGAAGGTTACGAAGTATGGTTTCCGATGCTTTCAGGCTGGGGCCTTCGCCATCGACCTGCTGGGTGAGCACCATGTCGACCCGGTCGCCGGGGAAGACGAAGCCGGCCACGCCCGACTGGGCATTCACCGGAACGGTAATCGCCCGCATTCCCGGTGCCAGTGCTGCCGCGAGGAAGCCGCGATCGCCCGGCGCGACCAGCGCGCCCTGCGTCACCGGCTCACCTGCGGTAATCGGATGGCGGACGACGGTGCCGAGCAACTTGCTCATATCGGCTTCGCCGTCGAGGAAGTAGGCGTCCTGCACCAGTTCTTCGGGCCACAGCTGGAAGCCGAGCGCGTCGGCCGTAATGATCGTGCCGACGGGCAGCGCCCGCTGCGCGACGAGAACCTTGGGTCCCTGGGCTTCGACCTGCGCGGCCGCTTCGGCCTGCGGCGCACCGCTTCCCGCGAACATGCTGCGCGCGATGAGTGCGGTACCCACCGCAACGATCAGCGCGGCAACCAGCAGAACCAGCTTCTTCCTATCCATGGCTGTCTAGCCCCCTAATTCGGCCCGCCGATGGAAGGTGCGGGCAAGTATGGTTTCATGCCTTACGGCTGAATTGGTTAAGATCGCGTTCTCAGCCCCCTGCGGGACTTGCAGTGCCCGCAAGCATCTGGCCGCTGGCGACGATCCACAGACCCGCAAGTGAGATCGCGGGGCCATAGGGAACCCACAGATCGCGTTCGTGCCGGCGGATGATCCGGATCGATCCGAGCGTCACAAGCAGCAGGACCGCGATCGGCGCCAGGGCCAGCGCGACGATCGCGGCAGGACTGTCGAGCGAGGTGGAGGTCAATGCCGCTGGCAGCGGCAGGCGCGGTCCGCCCAGCACAGCGCTGGCGAACAGCGCGGCGATGATTGTGCCGATTATCAGAAAGATCGTGTCGCGCGCCGGATGGGTCTGGATGGTCGTCGAATGCGCAACGCGCCATGCCCCCACGGCCATCGTCAGGACCCAGCCCAGCATCGCCATCGCGACGATCAACACGGTGAATTGCGAAGGCGGCACCCACAGCGCGAGCGCGGTCAGCAGCTTGACGTCGCCGCCGCCCATCTGGCGCATCGCGAACAGCGCGCAACAGACGGCGAAGACGAGCGTGGCCAGCCCGAGCTGCCATGCGATCCCCGGCCACAGCGGCAGTCCGATTGCCAGCCAGTACAGCGGGGCACCCGCCGCGACCGTCAGTGTCAGATGATTGCTGATCGTGCGGCTCTTGAGGTCGGTAACGATTACCCAGAGTAGTGCGATTGCCAATCCGGCGAGCAATACGTAGGTGAAAATCTGGCTTTGCATGGCGCTCCGCAGGATCTGCTTCGTGGCGCGTTGCTACAGGAACGTGCTTACCAAAAAGTAACCATAGAGGAGGTTCGCGATCACCGGGATGCCAGCGCCACAGGATGGGTTCGATCGCCGCACGATACCTGCAGCGGCACGCGAATCGCGTTTCGAATTGGCCGACGGGCATGCGATCAGGCGAATCGACTTGCCGGTTCCGGCCGGCACGGCGCGCGGTTCGATTCTGTTCCTGCCCGGCCGCGGCGACTTCTACGAAAAATACCTCGAAACGCTCGACCACTGGCACGGGCATGGCTGGCATGTAACCGCGGCAGACTGGCGCGGGCAGGCGGGTTCTGGGCGGCTCGGGAGCGACTCCATCACCGGCCATATCGGCGATTTCTCCGACTGGACCGCCGACCTCGCGCATCTCTGGAACGCTTGGAAAGCCGAAACGCCGGGGCCGCACGTGCTGGCCGGCCATTCCATGGGCGGTCACCTCGTCAGCCGTGCGCTTGTCGATGGGCAGGTCGATCCCGATGCGATGGTGCTGAGCGCGCCGATGATCGGCATGTCGGGCCCTCCGCTGCCACTGGCGCTGCTGCATGGCGTGGCACGGTTGATGACCGTGATCGGGGCGCCCACCCGACCGGCATGGAAAGGGAGCGAGAAACCGGGCGAACTGCCTGCCACGCGTTCCGACCTGCTCACGCATGACGCTGCGCGCTATGCCGACGAGGCATGGTGGCGCGAACGACGCCCCGAACTGGTCATGGGACCGGGCAGCTGGGGCTGGGTCGAACGCGCTTACGCTAGCGCGCGCAGGCTCGCCCGGGCCGGAGCGCTCGAAAAGGTGACCGTGCCGGTTCTCGTGCTGAGCACCTCGGCCGACCGGCTGGTCAGCCACGACGCTGCGGTGCGTGCGGCGCAGCGCCTGCCCAAGGGGGAACTGATCGTCTTCGGCGACGAAGCACGTCATGAGATCCTGCGCGAGGTGGATCCGGTGCGACGGCGCGCACTCGACGGGATCACCGAATTCCTCGACCGGGTGGTGCCGAAGAGAGGTGCGGCATGACCCACGATTATGCCATCGTCGGCGCGGGGATAGCCGGTGCCAGCCTGGCGGCCGAACTGGCCGAATCGGGTGCCAGCGTGTTGATTCTCGAGGGAGAGGACAAGCCGGGCTACCATGCGACGGGGCGGTCGGCGGCATTCTGGGAAGAATGCTATGGTGGTCCGGAAATCGTGCCGCTCACGCTCGCGTCGGGCGAATACCTGCGCGAGAACGGTTTCCTGCATCAGCGCGGCGCGCTCTACATTGCGCGTGAGGGTGACGAGGAGCTCGTTACCGATTTCATGCAGCGCTTCGTCCCCACCGGTGCGACGATCCAGCATCTCGGTCGTGGTGACCTTCAGAAGCGCTTGCCGGGTGTGCGGCACGAATGGTCGGATGCCATCTGGGAGCCCGTTTGCGCCGATATCGACGTTGCAGGGCTGCACGCGCACTACCTCGCCCGGGCCCGTTCGGCTGGCGCGCTGCTCGAATGCCGCGCCCGGGTTTGCGGGATGAACCGCGCTTCCGGCAGCTGGACTATTGCGACCGAGACCGGCGCAAGCCATCGGGCCAAGACGGTGGTCAACGCAGCGGGCGCCTGGGCCGATGAGCTGGCCGTCATGGCCGGCGCGAATCCCGTGGGCATCAAACCCTATCGCCGCACCGTGGCGCAGGTCCGGATCGATCCGCCGGTCTCCAACGATCTTCCGCTTGTCCTCGATCTGCGCGGCCGGTTCTATTTCAAGCCCGAATCGGGCCGTTTGTGGCTGAGCCCTCATGATGAAGAACCCAGTGTGGCCTGCGATGCCGCGCCCGAAGAACTGGCAGTGGCCGAAGCGATCGCCCGGCTCGAAGAGGTGGTCGACTGGAAGGTCGCGGCGGTGGAACACAAATGGGCGGGACTACGCAGCTTCGCACCCGATCGCCGGCCCGTTTATGGCCACGATCCGCAGGTCGAAGGCTTCGCCTGGTTCGCTGGGCAGGGCGGTTTCGGCATACAGACTTCCCCCGCTGCGGCGCGGCTTGGTCGTCAACTGCTGCTCGACGAGCCGCGTGATGCGATGACCCAAGGTCTCGATACGGGTCTCTACGCACCGGGGCGCTTCGGCTAGCCAAGCTCGCCTCATTTGTTAGTGTGCCCGCGACTTCAACACCATCGACGGGAGCGACAGATGGCGCATCATTTCAAGATCAAGAAGAACAAGGCTGGCGAGTTCGTGGCCTATTTCATGTACAATTCCGAACCGATCTTCTGGACCGAAGGCTATAAGTCCAAGGCCAGCGCCAAGAATGCGATCGCGTCGGTGCAGAAGAACGGCCCCGAAGCCGGAACCGTCGACGAGAGCTGATCAACCCTCGCGCATGATCCGGTCCGCCTCGTCACTGGCGAGGCGGTCCACGCGTTCGTTTTCGGGGTGACCCGAGTGGCCTTTCACCCAATGCCAGTCGACCTTGTGGCGCGCGGTCAATTCGATCAGGTCGTGCCATAGTTCGGCATTGCGCACGGGCTTCTTGCTGGCGTTCACCCAACCTCGCTTCTTCCAGCCGTGGACCCATTTGGTGATGCCGTCGATCAGATATTTGCTGTCGGTATAGACGTCGACCTCGCAGGGTTCGATCAGGGCGGACAATCCCTTGATCGCGGCGGTCATTTCCATGCGATTGTTGGTCGTATCGGCCTCGCCGCCCGACATTTCCTTTTCATGCGGACCCATGCGCAGCAGCGCGCCCCACCCGCCTGGCCCGGGATTGCCCTTGCATGCGCCATCGGTGAACAGTTCGACCTTCTTCATGCGAAGGCGCTCTGGCCGTTAGCACGGTAGAATTCCAGACGGCGCATGAAATCCATCGGATCCTTGCGGCGGACCAGCGCATCCTCGGGCGTGTCGAGCCAGTCCTGCGCGCGGCTGGCGATGAAGCGCAGGCAGGCACCCTGAGCCAGCAGAGGCAGCGCGGCGCGCTCGTCATCCGACAGCGGGCGCAGGCTCTCATAGCCCGCGATCAGCGCGGCGCCGAGCGCAGGGTCGCAGGCTTCGCCGGTGTCGTCGAAGCACCACGCGGCATGCGTCACCGCAAGATCATAGGCCATCGCGCCGGTCGCGGCGAAATAGAAATCGATCATGCCCGTGACCTCGTCGCCCAGCATCAGGACATTGTCCGGGAACAGATCCGAATGGATAATGGATCCGGGCAGATGTTCCGGCCAGTCGGCGACGATCCGCGCCCCGATCGGCAATATATCGGGCAGCGCCGGGTCGATGCCCGCCAACGCATCTGTGCCGCATTGATCGAGAATTTTCAGCGTATCCTGCGGCTCGAGCGTGCTGTTGCGCGTGCCCGGGTAATCTTGTGCTGCCCGATGCATCTGTCCCAGCGCGGCTCCGACCGAGCGTGCCTGCGCCTCGGTCGGGGTGCTGGGAGACAGGCCGGGCAGAAATTCGATCAGCGCAACGGCCTTGCCATCGACCATGCGATAGGCTGCGCCATCGCAATCGTGGATCGTGCGGGGCACAGGGCAATTGGCGGCAGAAAGATGATCGAGCAGCCCAAGGAAGAACGGCAGGTCGTCGGTCTCGATCCGACGTTCGTACATGGTCAGGATGAATCGCCCCTGCGTGGTTTCGAGCAGCCAGTTCGAATTCGAGACCCCTTCCGCAATGCCCTTGAACGAGAGCAGCCGGCCGACATCGTAATGGGCGATCAGCTGCGCGAGATCCTCGGCACCCAGATGGGTATAGACGGCCACCTCAGTCGGTCAGCTGGCGCGGCAGCTTGAAGACCATGTTCTCTTCGGCGCTGGTGACGACCTGCTCTTCCACCTGGCGCCAGTCGGACAGGCGGTCGACCACTTCGCGGACCAGTTTCTCGGGGGCAGAAGCCCCTGCGGTCAGGCCGATCGTACCCACGCCTTCGAGCCAGCTCGGATCGATCTCGTCGGCGCGCTGGATCAGCCGTGCATCGGTGCCCAGCCGCTCGGCCACTTCGACCAAGCGCAGAGAATTCGACGAATTGGGCGCGCCGATCACCAGCACCAGATCGCAGCTTCCGGCGATATCCTTCACCGCGGCCTGGCGATTGCTGGTGGCGTAGCAGATATCTTCCGCCTTGGGCGCGACGATCTGGGGGAAGCGCGCTTCGAGCGCGCCTATGATTTCGCGCGTGTCGTCGACCGAAAGCGTGGTCTGCGAAAGGTAGGACAGATCGTCATCGGGACCGAATTCGAGCCTCGCAACGTCCTCGACCGTTTCGACCAGTGTGATGCGGCCTTCGGGAACCTGCCCCATCGTGCCGATCACCTCGGGATGGCCGGCATGGCCGATGAACAGGATGTGCTGGCCCTTTTCGATCTGGCGTTCGGCCTGGCGATGGACCTTGCTTACCAAGGGGCAGGTCGCGTCCACATAGAGCATCTTGCGCCGCTCGGCTTCCGCAGGGACTGTCTTGGGGACGCCATGCGCACTGAACACGACCGGGGCATCGTCAGGCACCTCATCGAGTTCCTCCACGAACACCGCGCCCTTGGCCTTGAGGCTGTCGACAACGTAGCGATTGTGCACGATCTCGTGGCGGACATAGACTGGGGCGCCGTACTTCTGCAGCGCGCGCTCGACGATCTCGATCGCGCGGTCGACCCCGGCGCAAAAGCCGCGCGGGGCAGCGATCATGAGCTGGAGCGGCAGACGCGGATCGCTGTCCGATACGCCGGGCGTGGATGGAAAGGGGGCGTTCATGTGTCGCCCTCTAGCGCTTTCGCGCAGGCCAAGCTAGGGCGTCCCGCAGCCCGAGGGGCTACGAATTCGAATGACCGCAAAAAGGGAAATTAGCCGCATGACCATCCGCACCCGTCTGCTTCCCGTGCTTGCTTTGGGCCTGGTATTGGGCGGCTGCGCCAAGGAAGGCGATCTGGTCGTCAATCAGGGCGTCGGCATTACCGCGGTGCGGTCCACCTGCCCCGCGGTCGGCATTCCCGACTATACCGGCGACATCACCACCTTCCGCACCCCGGGTTCCACTACTCTGGCAGATCTCGACGTGACCGCGGCGATCACCAATCTGCGCTCGACCTGCAATGAGGACAGCGGCGATCGCGTCTATACCGAAGCAAGCTTCGACGTGGTGGCCCGCCGCAGCGATACGCGCGGCAGCCGCACGGTCACGCTGCCTTATTTCTCGACCGTGCTGCGTGGCGGATCGTCGGTCGTGACCAAGCGGGTGGGCTCGGTGACGCTGCAGTTCGCCGATGGCGCGGAACGTGCCCAGGCACGCGGTACCGCCGCGGCTTACGTCAATCGCGCCGATGCCACCTTGCCCGCGGAAATCCGCGAGCAGATCACGCGCAAGCGCGAGCCGGGCGATCCCGATGCCGCACTCGACCCGCTGGCAGACCCGGCGGTGCGCGCGGCCGTGCAGCGGGCCACGTTCGAATTGCTGGTCGGTTTCCAGCTTACCGAAGCGCAGTTGCGCTACAACGCCACGCGGTAAATGGCGCGCTGCCATGGCGTCTTGCCATTTTGCGCCGATAGGCTAGGCGCGCGCCATGGCTGAAATGCAGACACTTCACGCGGCTTTCGCCGCCCGGATCGATGCGGTCCTCAACGCCCTCGAACTGGAAGGCGTGCTTCCCGCGGATACCCCCCGCGGCAACGTCACCGTCGAACCGCCCCGCGATCCCTCGCACGGCGACCTTGCCACGAATGCCGCCATGGTTCTGGCCAAGCAGGCCAAGACCAACCCGCGCGCGCTGGCCGAGAAGATCGTCGACCATCTCTCGCGCGAACCCGATATTACGGCGGCCGAGATCGCCGGTCCGGGTTTCATCAATCTGCGGCTAGCCCCCGATGCATGGCGTCGTGAATTGCTGGCGATTGCCGACCTTGGCGACGCCTACGGTCGCTCGGCCATGGGCGACGGCAAAACGGTCAATGTCGAATATGTTTCGGCCAATCCGACCGGCCCGATGCACATGGGCCATTGTCGCGGTGCGGTGGTGGGCGATGCGCTTTGCGGCCTGCTCGAATGGGCGGGGTATCGCGTGACGCGCGAATATTACGTCAACGATGCGGGCGGGCAGGTCGATGTGCTCGCGCGGTCGGCGCATCTGCGTTACCGCGAGGCGCTCGGCGAGGATATCGGCGCCATTCCCGAAGGCCTCTATCCCGGCGATTACCTCAAGCCCGTGGGTGAGCGGCTGGCGCAGGAATTCGGCGAGACCTACAAGGACGCCGAAGAAAGCGCATGGCTCGAGCTCTTCCGCCATCGCGCAGTCGGCGCAATGATGGATATGATCCGCGAAGACCTCGCGCTGCTGGGCATCCATCACGACCTGTTCTCGTCGGAAGCCGAACTGCAGGCGGCAAAGAAGCCCGAAGCTGCCGAGGCATGGCTGCGCGAGAAAGGCCTTATTTACGACGGTGTGCTCGAAGCGCCCAAGGGCAAGGCCCCGCCCGAAGACTGGGAGCCGGTTGAGCTGCCGCTGTTCCGCTCGACCGAATTCGGCGACGATCAGGACCGTCCGATCAAGAAATCGAACGGCGCCTGGACCTATTTCGGAGCCGATCTCGCCTATCATTTCCAGAAAGCGGAAAAGGCCGATGCGCTGATCGATATCTGGGGCGCTGACCACGCGGGAACGGTCAAGCGGATCAAGGCCGCGGTTGCCGCTTTGACCAAGGGCGCGGGCCGCGATGTTCCGTTCGATGTCAAGCTGGTCCAGATGGTGAAGCTGCTGCGCGATGGCGAGCCGGTCAAGATGTCCAAGCGCTCGGGCACCTTCGTCACGCTGGCGGATGTCGTGAACGAGGTGGGCAAGGACGTGGTCCGTTTCACCATGCTCACCCGCAAACCCGACGCCCAGATGGAGTTCGACTTCGCCAAAGTGGTCGAAGCGTCGAAGGAGAACCCGGTATTCTACCTCCAGTATGCGCATGCCAGGATCCATTCTACGCTGCGCAAGGCGGGGGTCGCGCCGGATGCCGGCAACCTCGACCGGCTGGGCGAGGATGAACTCGCACTGGTTCGCGAAGCCGCGCAGTTTCCGCGGGTGGTCGAGGCTGCCGCCAAGGCGCGCGAGCCGCATCGCATCGCGTTCTTCCTCGGCGACCTCGCTGCCGCCTTCCACAGTTTCTGGAATGCGGGTAACGATGATCCCGCGAAGCGGATCATCCAGGAGGGCGATCCCGAACTGACTGCCGCGCGGCTGTTCCTCGCGTCTCAGGTCGGGCAGGTGATCCGCAACGGCCTTGCCATTCTGGGGGTCGAAGCGGTCGAGGAGATGTGACCATGACGGGGGCGACGCCATTCGGTACGGATGCCGATTGGGATGACGAGAACGAACTCGACCTGGCGGATGACGAGAGCCTCCCCTGGCTCGAAGCGGGCGAGGACGAGGAACAGGCGACGGGATTCGACACCTCGCGCATGGTCCTGCTCGGCGTGCTCGCGCTGGTCCTGCTCGGCCTCGTGGTCGGCACTATCTGGTTCGTCACCAACCAGGCTTCGGATGAACCGCCTGCCGATGGCAGCGTGATCGCGGCGCCCGAGGAACCTTACAAGAGCAAGCCCGACGATCCGGGTGGGAAGACTTTCGCCGGAACGGGCGACACCAGCTTCGCCGTCGGTGAAGGGCAAACCCGCGAAGGCAGGCTGGCCGAACCGGCCCCAGGGCCACAGACGGGTGCAACCCCGACGATCGCGTCGACGGTCAACGAGGGGCCGCGCGCGCCAGCCGCGGCTGCGGGTACCGCGGTGCAGGTAGGGGCCTATCCGCGCCGCGAAGATGCCGAGGCCGCCTGGTCCAACCTCATGCGCCAGACCGAAGCGCTTAACGGGGTGCGGCACCGCGTGATCGAAGCGCAGGTCGATATCGGTAAGGTCTACCGGCTGCAGGCGCTAGCCGGCGACCGGGATTCGGCGGATCGGCTGTGTGCAGCGCTGAAGGCCGACGGGCTGGCCTGCTTCATCAAATAGGTCGTCACTGGCGCCGCTTTCCACATCTGACGCGCAGTCGGAACTTGCGAGAAACGGCGTCGGCGCTCATTTTCTCGATATGACACCTGCCATTTTCGGCATTGCCGGCCCCTCTCTTTCGCAAGAGGAACGCGCTTTCTTCGCCGATGCCGACCCTGCTGGCTACATCCTGTTCGCGCGTAATTGCGAGGACAAGGCGCAATTACGACGGCTGACCGACGACTTGCGCTCGATTCACGGGCGCGAGCAGCTGATTATCTCCATCGACCAGGAAGGCGGCCGCGTGGCGCGGATGAAGCCGCCCGAGTGGCAGCGCTATCCTGCGGGCGAGGCTTTCGCGCGGCTGTGGGACATCGCACCCGCTTCCGCGATCGAGGCCGCGCGCGCCAACGCCGAGGCAATGGGCCGCGAACTGGCGGAAATGGGCATCACGGTAGATTACCACGCGCCTTTCGACGTGCGCCGCAAGGAAACAGACGATGTAATCGGCGATCGCGCGCTGGGCAGCGATCCGCTGCAGGTCGCTGCGCTGGGCCGCGCAGTGCTCGACGGGATGTCGCGCGCAGGCATCGTCGGCTGTCTCAAGCATATGCCGGGACACGGCCGCGCAACCTGCGATTCGCACAAGGAACTGCCACGCGTCGCAGCGAGTGACGAGGATCTGGCGGTCGACTTGGAACCCTTCCGCACTCTTGCGACCCATCCATTGGGCATGAGCGCGCATATCGTCTTCGAGGCATGGGATTCCAACCATCCGGCCACGCTCTCGGCCAAGGTTATCGACGAGATCATTCGCCGGCGCATCGGCTTCGACGGGCTGCTCCTGTCCGATGATATCGACATGCAGGCGCTCGACGGCACGATTCCCGATCGCGCCTGCCGTGCGCTGGAGGCCGGGTGCGACATCGTCTTGAACTGCTGGGCGAAGATGGAAGATCAGCGCGCGATCGCCGAGCAGTCGTCCGACCTCGGGGATGCGGCGGCCGAGCGGCTCGAACGCGTGCACCACGCGATGACGGCCCCGCAAGATGGTCCCGATACCGCCGAGTTGCTGGCCAAGCGCGATGCGCTGCTGGCGCTGGGGGAGGATCGCGCCGCGTGACGAACGACGGGCTTCTGTTCTCCGACCCCGTGCAGCCGGGTGACGAGGACTGGGACGGCATCGCTGCCGAGGCGCCCGTTGACGAAAACGCGCTTTATCTCGAACTCGACGGCTGGGAAGGCCCCCTCGACCTCTTGCTCGATCTGGCCAGGCGGCAGAAAGTCGATCTGCGTTCGATCTCGATCCTCTCGCTGGTCGACCAGTATCTCGATTACATCGACCAGGCCGAGGCGCTGAAGCTCGAACTTGCGGCGGACTATCTCGTGATGGCGGCCTGGCTCGCCTATCTCAAATCCGCCATGCTGCTGCCGAAAGAGGAGCAGGAGGACCCGAGCCCAGAGGAGCTGGCGCTCAAGCTGCAATTGCGATTGCAACGGTTGGGCGCGATGCGCGATGCCGCTGCCCGGTTGATGGGAGGCAATCGCATCGGGCGCGATGTCTTCCTGCGCGCCGCACCCGAGGGCCTCGAGATCGAACGCAAGACGCGCTGGCGCTGCGACCAGTTCGCGCTGATCGAGGCCTATGGCCGGGTCAAGGCGCGCACCGCGCCCGCAATCCACATGGTTCGCGAACGACCCGTGATGACGCTGGAATCGGCTCTCGACCGGGTTTCTAATATGCTCGGCGTCACGCTCGACTGGATGGAATTGCGCGATTTCCTTCCGCCGCATGCCGAACCGCGGCTGCGCAAGTCGGCGCTGGCCTCGAGCTTCGTGGCCGCGCTCGAACTCGCCCGTCTGGGCAGGGCCGAATTGCAGCAGGACGACACGTTCGGCCCGCTCCACCTGCGCCGGGTGCCCGCCTGATGGACGCGCTGGCCCGCGCTGTCGAGGCCGCGTTGTTCGCGGCCGAGGAGCCGATGACCGCCGAGGCGATTGCGGGTTTCCTCGGCGATGCGGCCGTGGGCGATGTGCGCGCGGCACTGCGCCAGCTTGCGGAAGACTACGGACCGCGCGGGATCCAGCTCGTTGAACGGGCCAAGCGCTGGCATTTCGAGACAGCGCCCGATCTGGCGCATCTCCTGCGTCGGGAGAAAGAGCAGCAACGCCGGTTGAGCCGCGCTGCCACAGAAGTGCTGGCGATCATCGCCTATCACGAGCCGGTCAGCCGCGCGGAAATCGAATCGATCCGCGGCGTGCAGACGAGCGGCGGGACGCTCGACGTCCTGATGGAGGCGGGCTGGGTCAAGATTGCCGGCCGGCGCGAGGTTCCGGGGCGCCCGACGATCTATGCTACAACACCCGAATTCCTCGAACATTTCGGCCTCGCAAGCCGGCGCGACCTGCCCGGACTCGCGGAATTGCGCGCTACTGGCCTGCTTGATCCGGTCGAGGATGCCTATGAGGAACTAATGGGTGGGGACGAGGCCGATGCCGCGCAAGAGACGGCTGCGCACGATGATCCGGAGATCGACGAAGGCTGACTGGCGCTAAGCCGCGGCAACGCCTATATTCACAACCAAGCAATCGGAAAGAGAAGGTCCCATGGGTCTCAGTGTCTGGCAACTCGCCATTATCGCCGTCGTCGTGCTCGTCCTGTTCGGTCGCGGGCGGATTTCCGAAATGATGGGCGATTTCGGCAAGGGCATTAAAAGCTTCAAACAGGGCATGAATGAAGACGACGCGCCCGCCAAGCAGCTCGGCCATGAAGCCAAGCCCGCCGACGAGGCACTCAAGCCCGACCAGAGTGATCCGCTAGCGGGCGGAGGCAGGCCATGTTCGATATCGGCGCCAGCGAATTGCTGGTGATCGTCATTGTGGCGATCCTCGTGATCGGCCCCAAGGACATGCCCAAGGCGCTGCGCCACGCGGGCCGCTGGATCGGCAAGCTGCGCCGCATGTCCAACCATTTCCGCGCCGGGCTCGACGAAGTCGTCCGCCAGGCCGAGATCGAGGAAATGGAAGACAATTGGGCTGCGCGGAACAAGGAAATCATGGCGAAGTACCCCGACGGCTCGACGCCCGAAGGGGGCGCCGAAGAGCGTAAACCGCCGGAGAACCTGCTAGCGGGTCAGGAGATGGAACCGCTTGCTTCGGCCGGAGAGACAGCCGATCCTGACGCCGCGGCGGAAGCCGCCATCAGGCGCGCGGCACCGGTGAAAGCACCCGAACACGCGCCCTCCGCAAATACCCCTGCTACCAATTCCGACGAGCCAACTCTCCCGCTCGATCCGCCACCTCCGGGCAAGGACCGTTAAGATGGCGGTGATCAAGGACATCGACGAGAGCCAGGCGCCCCTGCTCGACCATCTGATCGAACTGCGCGGCCGGCTGGTTCGCTGCGTGCTGGCGCTGGCGCTGGCCTTCGGCGTGTGCCTCTACTTCGCCGACCCGATCCTTGGGTTCCTGATCCAGCCGCTCAAGAACGCTTTTCCCGCGGGCGAGGGGCAATTGATCTTCACCAAACTCTACGAAGTCTTCTTCGTCGAACTGAAGGTGGCGCTGTTTGCCGGTTTCTGCCTCAGCTTCCCGATCATCGCCAATCAGTTGTGGGCTTTCGTCGCCCCCGGTCTCTATGCGCGCGAAAAACGCGCCTTTCTTCCGTTCTTGCTGGCGACGCCGATCCTGTTCGGAATGGGGGCCGCGCTGGCCTATTACATCGTCATGCCCACCGCATTCGAGTGGTTCCTCGGCTTCGAGGGAAGTGCGGGCGGACTGGAAATCCAGGCGCTCCCGACGGCGAACGAATATCTCGGTCTGGTCATGCAGTTTATCCTCGCTTTCGGGATGAGCTTTCTGCTGCCGGTGCTGCTGCTGCTGTTGCATCGCGCAGGCATCGTTACACGCGACCAACTGGTCTCGGCGCGCCGTTACGTCATCGTTCTGGTCGTCGCTCTCGCGGCAATCATCACGCCGCCCGATCCGGGATCGCAGCTTCTGCTGGCGATCCCGTTGCTGATCCTGTTCGAGGGCTCGCTGGTGCTGATGCGTCTGACCGAGAAGCGTCGCAAGGCCGAGCGCGAGGCGAATGAGGAATCTCAGTCCGCCTCGTAAACCTTGCGTCCGCCGACCCAGGTTTCGAGTACGCGGGTCTCGCGCAATTCGGCGGGGCTGGCCAACGTCGGATCGCGATCAATCAGCACGAAATCGGCACGTTCGCCAGGTAGCAGCCGCCCGAACCGGCCCTCGGCAAAACCGGCGAAGGCGGCTTCGCTGGTGAAGCCTGCAAGCGCCTGTTCGCGATTGACGCGTTCTTCCGGCCGCCAGCCGCCAAAGGGTTCACCATCGGCATCGGTTCGCGTGATGGCTGCAGCGAGACCGGCGAAGGGATCGGGCGATTCCACCGGAGCGTCCGAACCGAAGGCGAGCCGTCCGCCCAGTTCGAGAATGCTGTTCCAGGCGTAGGCACCGTCCAGCCGGTCGGGGCCAAGTCGCGCTTCGGCCATCTTTCGGTCGCTGGTCTGGTGGACCGGTTGCATGGAAGCGATCACGCCGTTCTGCGCGAACTTCGGCAGGTCGGCGGGATCGACGATCTGCGCGTGTTCGATCCGCCAGCGACGATCGCCGGGAAAGCTTTCCGCGATTTCGGCGACCGCGTTGAGCGCATCCTCGTTCGCCGCGGTGCCGATGGCGTGGATCGCGGGCTGGAAATTGCCCTGTGCCGCGCGCACCAGTATGTTCCGCAGCTTGGCGGGGCCGGTCAGGGGTAGGCCGGTGTTGCCCGGGTCGTCGGCATAGTCCTGCTTGAGCCACGCGCCGCGACTGCCCAGCGCACCGTCGAGATAGATCTTGATCCCGTTCATGCGCAGCTTGTCGTCATAAAGCCATGGCGAAGGCCGTGCCCCGGCGATCAGCTCCATCTGGTCGGGCCCGGCAGCATAGGCCATGATCCGCAGCGTCAGCGCGCCCTTGTCACCCGCGCGGCGATAGGCCTGCCAGTCCTCGATCGTGGTGCCCATGTCGGCGGCCGCGGTGATGCCGTTGCGGTGCAAGACCTTCTGCGCTTCGGCCAGTGCGAGATCGCGTTCGTTGGGGCGCGGTGCGGGGATCGCCCGCGTCATCAGTTCTTCCGCGGCATCGACGAACACGCCCGATGGCACCTGCGAACCCGCGACGCGCTCGATCCGCCCGCCTGCGGGGCTCTTGCTGCGGCCATCGATCCCCGCCACTTCCATGGCCAGCGTATTGGCCCAGCCGGCATGGCCGTCGACACGTTGCAGATAGACCGGGCGATCGGCCACCGCGCGATCCAGTTCGGCCGCGGTCGGAAAGCGCCCGAGGCCCCATTTCTCCTGGTTCCAGCCGCGTCCGAGGATCCACGGACGGGCTTCGTTTTCAGCAGCGAAGGTACGGATCTTGTCGAGCGCTTCCTCGAGCGAATTGGTGTCCGACAGGTCGAGCGTCAGCGCGCCGATACCGATCCCCATGACATGCGCATGCGCATCGATCAGCCCGGGGATCATCACCGCGCCTCCGCCGTTTTCGCGGTAATCGGTCTGCGGTGCCTCGTCGCGCGCGGTCAGGACCTGCGCAATCGTGCCGTCATCGTCAATCACCAGCGCAGTGAAACGCTTCACTTTGCCATCCTCGCCGATCGTCAGCCCTTCGACATTGTCGATCAGCACGTCTGCCGCGGCGGGAGAGGCCAGAGCGAGCGCGAGAGTGGAAGCGAGGAATTTGAATGACATGGCAGGCAGTCCCGTGGCGATTTGTCGCAGGGTGCGATAAGGCATAGCTTGGTGGAGGCAAACCCTTTCGGCGATTGCGCCATGCCCCGCCGAGCCGTAGGGGCGAAGGCTATGACCCAGGCTTCTCCCCAGCGTGCCGCCGGTAAGGCGACCGATCTCCTGACCCTCGACGATGTCCGTGCCGCGGCGGCGCGCATCGAAGGTGCGGTGGTCCGGACGCCGATGCAGCGTTCGCAAACGCTGTCGGAGATTACGGGGGCGGACATCTGGCTCAAGTTCGAGAACCACCAGTTCACTGCCGCCTACAAGGAGCGCGGTGCGCTCAACGCCTTGCTCCACCTGAGCGACGAGCAGAAGGCGCGCGGCGTAATTGCAGCCTCGGCAGGCAACCACTCGCAGGGGCTCAGCTATCACGGCCGAAGGCTGGGGGTGCCCGTCACGATCGTGATGCCGCAGACCACCCCGAGCGTGAAGGTGATGCAGACCGAAAGCGTTGGCGGGCAGGTCGTCCTCCATGGCGAGAGTTTCGACGAAGCCTATGCGCATGCGCGTGAACTCGAACAGGAGCGCGGGTTGACCTTCGTCCACCCGTTCGACGATCCGCTGGTTGCGGCGGGGCAGGGCACGGTGGCGCTCGAGATGCTCGCCGAGAAGGACGATTTCGACTGCCTGGTCGTGCCGATCGGTGGCGGCGGGCTGATGAGCGGCATGGCCACCGTGGCCAAGGCAATGAAGCCCGAGATCGAGATGGTCGGAGTGCAGGCCGAACTGTTCCCGTCGATGTACTCGGCGGTCACGGGCGACGAGCGGCCGTGCGGCGGTGATACGCTGGCCGAAGGCATTGCGGTCAAGGCGCCCGGCCAATTCACGCGGCAGATCATCGCCGAATTGGTCGACGAAGTTCTGCTGGTGAAAGAGCCGAAGCTCGAACATTCGGTCTCGCTGCTGCTGCAGATCGAGAAGACGGTGGTCGAAGGCGCAGGAGCTGCGGGTCTTGCCGCAGTGCTGTCCAACCCGGAAAAGTTCGCGGGCAAGACAATCGGGCTGGTGCTGTGTGGCGGCAATATCGACACCCGCCTGCTGGCCAATGTGCTGCTGCGCGACCTCGCGCGTTCGGGCCGCCTCGCGCGGCTGCAAATCGTGCTGCAGGACCGGCCCGGCGCGCTGTTCCGCGTCATGAGCGAATTCCACGCGCACAACGTCAACATCATCGAGATCTATCACCAGCGCATTTTCACGACGCTTCCCGCCAAGGGGCTGACTGCAGAGATCGAATGTGAAGCGCGCGATGGCGAGCAGATCGATCGCCTCGTCGATAATCTGCGCGCGAAGGGCTATTCGGTCGAACTCGCCGAACTCGCCTGACGCGCCGAAACCGGAGCATGTCCGGTCCGAACGGGCGCTCGGACGAGCGATATCGGCTTTTCATGGTAAACGGGGTTTTAACGCCCGGCGCGGTCTGGCATTGATAGAGGCATCAGGTAAGGATTTCTTAACCTTTAAGAGGATGCAGCCCGAAGTGACCGCACCGATTCGCTTTCCGCGCTTTTTCGTGACCAGCCCCGCGCCGTGTCCGTACCTGCCCGGCAAGCGCGAGCGGAAGGTCTTTACCGAGCTGCGCGGTGAAAATGCCGACGAGCTGAACGAAGCGCTTGGCCGCATCGGTTTCCGCCGCAGCCAGACGGTGGCCTACCGCCCGTCGTGCCTCGATTGCCAGGCCTGCGTCTCGGTGCGCGTGGTGGCGGACGAATTCAAGCCATCCTCGTCGCAGAAGCGCACGCTCAAGGCGAATGACGATCTGATTGCTACCGAATGCCGCCCCTGGGCGACTGCGGAACAGTTCGAATTGCTGCAGAAATACCTCGCTGCACGGCACCCCGGTGGGGGCATGACGCAGATGGAGGAAACCGATTTTGCGGACATGGTGGAACATACCAGCGTCACAAGCTTTCTCATTGAATATCGGGAGCCGGGTATCGGCGCCGAACAGGGCCGCCTGGTGGGGGCGTGCCTGACGGACTACCAGGGCGACGGGCTGTCGATGATCTACAGCTTCTACGACCCTGAGCATGGGGATCGCGCTGGGCTTGGGAACTACATCATCCTCGACCACATCCGTCGGGCAGCCGGCAACGGACTGCCTTTCGTCTATCTCGGCTATTGGGTCGAAGGCGCCGAGCGGATGCAATACAAGGTCCGCTACCGTCCGCTCGAACGGCTTACCCGCAGCGGCTGGGAACGGATGCCCGATGCCGAACAGAAACGGCTTATCGCGGCAGCCACCGCGCCACGCGCCAGCCGTCGCGAAGAAGCCTTGCCAGCCAAGGACGGCCTTGCGAGCGAGTATAAAGTCACCGAGTGAGGTGGCGCGCCGCGCTCTGGGAACCTGCCTCGCGGTGGCGGCGATCGCTGCATCGCATCCCGTTCTGGCGCAGGATATCGGCAGCGCGCCTTCGCTTGATGAACTGATACCCGACAGCGCGGTAGAAAACCCCGATGAATGGGCGCAGCAGGGCGCCGACGGTGCGGCATCCGAAGGCGAGGTGGCGGAGCCCGATACCGATTCCCCGATCAGCGATATTCCGGGCATTCCCGTGGCCTGGCCCGAAGATGTCGAGATTCCGGCGCTCGAACCGCTCGAGCCCGAAGATGATATCCGGTTCGCCGACCTGCTCGAGGATGCGCCGCGGATCGCGTTCGACGAAGCCGATCTGGAGGAAATTTCCAATACGCTGGTGCTCGGCTTTCCGCAGAAGGAGCCGCCATTCACGCAGCGCGGCGATTTCGTCGATCGGTTCGAGGCATTGTCCACGATCGAGGAACTGGATGATGGCGACGAGAACGTCGCCCAGCTTGCCGCCCGCGCGAGCGAGGACGAGGAACTGTTGCGTACGCTTCTGCGTGTCTACGGATATTACGATGGCGAGGTGATCCGTACGATCGGCACGCGCGACGCGGGCGAAGATGCGGCGGAGCAGCGCCCGCGGGTGCGCTTCGATGTCATCCCCGGTCCACGCTATACCTATGGCGCCATTGATCTCGGAGAGTTGGCCGCGGCACCCGATGCCGAAGAACTGCGCGCCGCATTCGGCATTCAATCCGGAGATCACCTGCAGTCCGATACGATCGTCGACGAGCGTTTCGATCTCGATCGCGCGCTTGGCGAGACAGGCTATGCCTTCGCCGAAATCGACGAACCCGAACTGCTGATCGACCACCAACGCGTCGAGGGCGACCTGACGCTGCCCGTCCGACCGAATGGCAAGTATGTCTTCGGCGACGTGGTCAGTAGCGACGAGGCATTCCTTTCGGGCCGCCACCTCGCCAGCATCGCGCGCTTCGAACCCGGCGATACCTACCAGCGCAGTCTGGAGTTCGACCTGCGCCGCGCAATCACTGCAACGGGACTTGTTTCGACCGTCGCGGTGGAGGCGCGCGAAGTGGCCCCGCCGCAAGGTGACGAACCGGGTGTCGTCGCGATGGACGTCACCTTGGAGCGAGCCAAGCTGCGCACGATCTCCGGCGCGATCGGCTATGGTTCGGAAGAGGGCATCCGCGTCCAGGCCGCCTGGGAGCATCGCAACCTGTTCCCGCCCGAAGGCGCCCTGCGGCTTCGCGGGATCTTGGGAACGCGCGAACAGCTTGCGGGCGTTACCTTCCGCAAGAACAACTTTGGTGGGCGTGACAAGGTGCTGACTGTCGATGCCTATGCATCGAGCATCGACACCACAGCCTATGATGCGCGGACCGTTGCGCTGACCGGCACGTACGAACGCACCTCGACGCTGCTGTTTCAGAAGCCGTTGGCGTGGGGTGTGGGCGCGGAGATTCTCGCCACCGACGAACGCAACCGTATCGTCGACGGGGTAGCCCGGCCACGCCAGACCTACTTCGTGGGCTCGGTCTTCGGTCGGGCCACGATCGATACCAGCGATTCGCTGCTCGACCCCACGCGCGGCTTCCGGGTGACCGGTTTTCTCGCGCCCGAAACTTCGCGCACGCAGGGCGAACAGTATTACTACCTGCGCAACCGCGTCGATGCGGCCTACTATCAGTCGGTGGGCGAACGGACGGTGCTGGCCGCTCGGCTTGCCTTCGCCGGGATCCAGGGAGCCGACCTGATCGGCATTGCGCCATCGCGCAGGCTCTATGCCGGCGGCGGCGGCTCTGTGCGTGGTTACGGCTATCAGGCAATCGGGCCCAAGAACGAGTTCATGGAACCCATCGGGGGGCGGAGCCTGGTCGAAGCCTCGTTCGAAGCACGCATCGGTACGGGCTTTTTCGACGGGGCGGTGTCGGTCGTGCCCTTCTTCGACCTCGGCAGCGTATCGACTTCGACCACGCCCGATTTCGGCGAGATCAAGATGGGAGCGGGCGTCGGCCTGCGTTATGCCACCGGCTTCGGACCGATCCGCGTCGATGTGGGTGTGCCGCTCAACCCCGAACCCGAGGATTCACCCGTCGCGGTCTATGTTTCGCTGGGGCAGGCGTTCTGATGGCGGACGCGGAATCGCTTGAAGCGCCTGCACGGCAGGAGAAAGCCCGTGGCGGACGCGGGCGCAAATGGCTGCTTGGCCTCGCGGCGGCGCTGGTCCTTCTGCTGGGCGGCGGATTGCTTCTGCTCAACACGCCGATCGGCGAGCGTTTCCTTGCCAGTCGCATAGCCGAACGGACGTTCCCGAACGGGCTGAACATCCGCATCGGGCGGATCGATGGCAATCTCTACGGCGCCGCCGTACTCCACGATGTGAAACTGTCGGACCCGCAAGGCGTGTTCCTCACCATCCCCCGCGCCGAGGTGGACTGGAACCCGGGTGGCTGGCTGTCGAACCGGCTCGAGATCGACAGTTTCGCCGCGCGCCGCGCGACGCTGGCGCGCTTGCCGGAATTTCTCCCCAGCGAAGAAGAGGGGCCGATCCTTCCGGGCTTCGATATCGATATCGAAGAACTGGCGATCGAGAACCTCACTCTGGCTCCCGGAATTGCCGGCGACGGGCCGCAGCGTGTGGATGTAGCGGGCAGCGTGCAGGTAGCCGACCGCAGGTTGATGGTCGAACTGGACGGAGAATTGGGACAGAGTGACCGGCTTAACCTGCTGGTCAATGCCGAACCCGATGGGGACGATTTCGATCTCGCAGTTGATGTGGTTGCGGCTGCCGATGGGCCGATCGCGACGCTGGCTGGCCTCGAAAATTCCTACACTGCACGCCTTCGCGGCGATGGTACCTGGTCGCGCTGGACCGGGGGTTTGCTCGTGCGCGGCGAGGACGAGCGCATAGCCGCGCTGCGGATTACCAATCGCGCCGGGCTGTTCGGCCTGTCGGGCCGGTTCGATCCCTCGAGCTTCGTTACCGGAATTCCCGCCCGCGCGCTGGGTGATGACGTCGCAATCAAGAGCGAGATCGCAATCGACGATCGCGTGTTCGACGGCCGCACATTGCTCCGCGGCGCCGGGCTCGACCTGACCGCCGAAGGTCTGCTCGACCTCGCCCAGAACCGCGCCGAAGCGCTCGAGATTGCTGCGCGGGTGCGCGATCCGAGCCTCTTGGGCGGGGACATGAGCCTGCGCGATGCACGGCTCACCGCTACCATCGACGGGGCGTTCGATGATCTCGCTATCGTCCATGACCTGCGCGTGGCCGAAGCCGATCTCGCCGGAACCTTACTGACCGGCCTGCGCCAGCAGGGAACGGCCGATTACGATGGGACACGCTGGACGTTGCCGCTGAACCTGGCGGTCGCGCGGATTGTCAGCGGCAACGCGCTGGTCGATCCCCGACTGGTCGATGGGCGTGGAAGCGGCACGTTGGTCCTCTCCGGCTCGACGCTGTTGGCGGACGATCTGCGGCTTGCTTTCGCCAATGCGTCGGCAAATCTCGCCCTTCGCGGCGATCTCGCGCGTGGGGCCTATCTCATTCGCGGTCCGGTGCGCGCACAAGGCCTTGCGCTCGACAATGTCGGTACCGCGGGGGGCACTGCGGTTATCGACTTCGCGCTGCAACCGGGCCGGCCCTGGCGGCTGGGTGCGGAACTCGACGCACGGGTCGCCCCCGTTACCAATGCGACGCTGGCCAATCTTGCCGGGCCGGCGATTCGCGTACGCGGGGGTATCGCCACGGGGGGCGACGGACCGCTCGATTTCGACCGGTTGCGGATCAATGCGAGCAAGCTGACCATGGCGCTCGATGGCAGCGTGCGTGACGGAACCACGCGCGTGGCCGGCAGCGGGCGCCATGCCGATTACGGCGCATTCACAGTTGAAGCCAGCGTGACCGAGACCGGTCCGACCGCGGCCCTAGTCTTCGATCAGCCTTTCACCGGGCTGGAGAATGTCCGGGTGGCCATTGCCCCGAGCGAGGAGGGCTTCGCTATCGATACCGAAGGCGGGTCGGTGCTCGGTCCGTTTGCCGGCGAGTTCGCCCTGCTGGCGCCCTCCGACGGACCGACGCGCATCACGATTGGGCAATTGCGCGTATCCGAAACCGGCGTGACCGGCGGGATCACGCTGATCGAAGGCGGCGCAGACGGTACGCTCGCATTCAACGGCGGTGGCTTGTCGGGCACCGTAGCGCTGGCACCACGCGGCGGCGCGCAGGGAGTCACGATCGATTTGGCCGCACGGAATGCGCGTTTCGGGGGTGAACCCGCAATGCGTATCGCGCGCGCGGATATCGACGCCAGCGGTGTGATCGGAGAAGGGCGCACTGCCTTCACGGGGTCGGCCAGCGCGGCCGGTCTGTCCTACGGCACGCTGTTCATTGGTCGTCTTGCCGCAGAAGGGGCGTTGGAAGACGGGGTCGGACGGATCGACGCGTCGCTTTCAGGACGGCGCAGCGGCCGTTTCGTGCTGGATCTCAATGCCGCTATAGCGCCCGAGCGGATTGCGCTCGCCGCAAAGGGACAATTCGCCGGACGCCGCATTACCATGCCACGTCGCGCAGTGCTCACTTCGCTCGACGGCGGTGGCTGGCGTTTGGCGCCGACGCAATTGTCGTATGGCGACGGTGGGATGATCGCATCCGGCAGCTTCGGGGGCGGCAATCTGGACTTCGATTTCAAGCTCGCGCGAATGCCGCTTTCGCTGATCGACGTCGTCCGCGCCGACACGGGGCTTGGGGGGACGATCTCGGGCGCCATCGACTATCGCACCAGCGCCAACGGGCTGCCCGTCAGCGATGCGACGGTGAAGATCGAAGGACTGACCCGATCGGGGCTCGTCCTGACATCGCGCCCGGTCAATGTTGCGCTGGTCGCACGCTTGACCGAGGACGAATTGGCAACGCGCGCCATTTTGGGCAATTCCGATATCCAACGTGGCCGGGTGCAGGCGCGCATAACCGGGCTTCCCCGCCAGGGCGTGTTGATCGACAGGTTGCGTGCGGGCCGCCTCGCGGCACAATTGCGCTATCGTGGCGCGGCCGAAAGCCTGTGGCGCCTCGCGGCGCTCGACACGTTCGATATCACCGGGCCGATCGCGATTGCCGCCGATGCCACCGGGACACTTCAGGACCCCACCGTGCGTGGGTCGCTATCAGGTGATGCGTTGCAATTGCGCAGCTCGCTTTCGGGCACCGATATCAGCGATATTGCGCTGCGCGGTCGCTTCAGTGGATCGCGGTTGCAGCTGACCCGTTTTGCCGGGACCGCGGTGAACGGTGGCAGCGTCAGCGGGAGCGGTATCGTCGATCTGCGCACGCTGGGCGAAACGGTCGAAGGTCGAGTGCTCGAAATCCGTGGACCGATCATCGATCTGCGGGCCTCGGCGCGCAATGCGCGTCTCCTCGATACCGGCGGGCTCAGCGCGACGATCACCGGGCCCCTGCGGATCGTTTCCAATGGCCTGGGCGGAACCATCGCGGGGCGCGTCCGGGTGAACGAGGCTAGTTGGCGATTGGGCACCGCATCGGACGATCTGCGACTGCCGCAGATCGCCACGCGCGAGGTCAACGCACCCGCCAATCGGGCGCCGCAGGCTGCCCCGGCACGCCCTTGGCGTTATTTGATCGATGCGACGGCAGCCAGCCGTATCAACGTCGACGGGATGGGGCTCGACAGCGAATGGTCGGCCGATGTGATCCTGCGCGGGACAACCGACGATCCGCGCATCGGCGGCAGCGCCGAAGTCGTCCGTGGCGATTACACCTTTGCGGGGACCCAGTTCGAACTGACCCGCGGCGAAATCGAATTCGACGCCAATCTGCCGGTCGATCCGCGACTGGACATTCGCGCCGAGACCGAAAGCGATGGTCTCACGGTCGAGGTCACCGTGCGCGGCAGCGCGACCCAGCCCGAGATCGCCTTTACCTCCGACCCCTCGCTTCCCGAAGAAGAGCTTCTCGCCCGCTTGCTGTTCGGCGGTTCGGTGACCAGCCTTTCGGCCACCGATGCGCTGCAGCTAGGCGCGGCGGTGGCAAGCCTGCGCGGTGGCGGAGGGCTTGATCCGATCAACCAGCTGCGCAGCGCCATCGGCCTCGATCGCTTGCGGATCGTCAGCGCGGACCCGGCGCTGGGGCGCGGAACCGGTGTGGCTCTGGGCAAGAATTTCGGGCGCCGCTTCTATGCGGAAATTATTACCGATGGTCGGGGTTACAGCGCCACCGAAGTGGAATTCCGTGTGACCAGCTGGCTTTCGCTGCTGGCTGCGGTCTCGACCGTGGGGCGTGAAAGCGTCGTCGCGGAGATCAGTCGGGATTACTAGGTTCGGCCGCATCGCGGCGAGGCAGCAACAGGTGATCGATCGGAATCAGGACGCCATTGTTCACAGCGGCTGCCCCGTCTGCAAAACTGGCCCGCTGGCCCCCTTCCGTAGCCACGCGGATCTTCCCTCCATCGCGGCTGAAGGTGACGGTAGCATTGCCCAAAGTCGTCATGGAAACCGGCCCACGCTTGCGGTCGATCGCAGCGCCTATCGCTTCGGGTGTCAGGTGACCGGGGAGCACGTGGTTGCGCACGATCGCGGCAAGAACCGGGCGACTAGCATCGTCGAACAACGCGTCCGCTTCGACGCCATATTCGGCGAATGCCTCATTGGTCGGCGCCAGCAGCGTATAACTGGCGGGACCGTCTAACACGCCCACCAGTTGCGACTGTTCGATCGCTTCCTGAGTCTTTCCAAGGTCTTCATCCGCGCCCAGGGCCGCGGCGAGCGTCAGTGTCCCGTCATCACGGGTCGCGACGCTTTCCGTCGTGTCGGGTGTTGGCTCGTCCTTGCACGCAGTTAGCGTGAAGGGGGCCGCGAGAACCAATGCCATCGGCAAGAGGCACGTCCGGCGTTTCGTTGCAAAGCGTGTCATATCAGTAGCTCGATCACGGCGTCGACTTCTCGCGTCGCCGGGTCGAGCCGGTAAACATAACCGTTGGCATAGCGATAGATCGCCGTTTCGCTATCTGCGTAGCGGCTGCGAAACGCATAGGGGACATTGTAGACATCGTAGCCGCCGGGCGCCGGCTCACCGATGACGAAATCGTCGTCGGTGAGAATGCCTGCAATGGCGGTAATCGTACCGTCCTGCGGATCGACGCGATAAATCACGTCGTTGGCGAATCTGTAGGATGCACTCGTTCCGAGATCGAAATAGTCGATGTAGTAGTCGGGCAGCGGGCCGCTCGTATAATCATCCGGCCAAACCTGTCCGATCGCCAGTGCGCCGCCCAGAAGCGGGACATGCCCCGTCACGTTCCCGCCCGGTGCTTCTCGTAGAAGATAGCCCGCAGCGTAAGAAAAGTTACCCGTATCAGCCTGTCCGAGGTTGAAAAAGGAAGGGGTAAACGCAGTTCCGTCCGGACCCTTCGCGGAACCGGCCACTGCGCCCTTGCGACACGTGCCGACGCGCGATGCCAGCGCATCCGGGCAGCCGGCAAGCCATTTGGTTTCCATGCGAAGCTGTGCCAGCGCGTTCCGGTCAGCCTCGTACACGGCCTTGTCCAAGCGCCGCGTATCAAGCTCCGGCGAGGCATCGGCGGAAGAGGATACTCGCGAAAATTCAGTCGACGTGCTGCTTGACGCGGTTGTGCCGGGGGCAGCAAGGGCGCTGCCGCAGGCAAGCGCGATAGCAGCCGCTCCCACGACAAAGCTACGCATCAGGGGGTTCTCCTTTGATCCCCCAACGGAAGCCAAATCGTTCCGGTTCCACCATTCGTCGTATTGTCCAAGCCATTGAACGGCGGGGTTTGCCTAGCCCGATCGATAGAGCAACTCTTCGGCGGCGCGTCGGCGAACGAGGCCATTGAGGACGCGGCCACCTGCGCGGGTCCAGCGCGAGAATTCATCGGCGGCTTCTTCGAAACGGCCGGCACGATGCAAGCGCAGCAAGGTCGCTCGCCGGATCGCGCCTGTGTTATAGTGGAAGCTGGTAAGCGCATCGAACTGCGCCTGTGATGTCGGCGCGTCCTGCACCGCCTCGGCGACGTCGCGCGCATGGCGGGCGAGGTCTTGCGCCAGCCGATCGTCGCACTGTTGCTGTGTCCACACGGTGCCCGGGCCGATATCCGGTCCCGTGGCGCCCCAGCCGATCGTCCACGGTGCGGCCCCGGTCCCCGGGTCTGGATAGGCTTCGATCAATCCATCGGCTCGCTTGCGCGCGCAGCCTTCGAAACGGCGGATCAGTTCGAGCCCCGCATCGCCGACTGTGTGAGGGCTTTCGGTTCTTCTTGGTTGCGGATGCGGGACGAGCGAGGCGTCGATCGCATCATCGAGCGCGACGACTTCCGACTGGCGGAAGGGGCGGCCGAGCAGGCGACGTAGGGTATCGAAGATCGGTTTGCGGTTCATTGGGGGCCTCCGAAAATGAAGAGGCGCCCTGATTAGGCACGAGGGGCCGGAGTAGGAAAATGGTTTCCCTCAAGCAAAAGGGCCGCCCGGTCTCCCGGACGGCCCCTGTGTCGTGGTGTCTGGCGCCGGGGCGATCAGAACTTGAAGGTCGCCGTTGCGCGGTAGGTTTGCGCATCGGCATTGTCGCGACCGATCGTGGTGTCGAAGCCCACGCCGAACGCGGCCGCACCGGTTACATATTTCACCGACAGCCCCGCTTCGCCCCAGTCTTTCGACTGATTGGCCAGCAGGAACGGCACTGCCGGGCCGGTTCCGCCGGCGAACTGAGCGGTAAAGAAGGCCGGGCCGTCTTCATACTCGTGCACGAAATCGATATTGGCATCGATGCGGATCGGGCCACCGGCATTCTGGTAGTCCAGTCCGATGCGACCCTGCAGGCTTTCGACATCCTCGCGGTTGATCTGCAGCGCCAGCGTTCCGCCGGTCTCGGTAACCGGATCGAACGAATGGTCGACATAGCGCAGCTCGATACCCGGCGAGATCGTGCCCAGCGGGCCTTCGAAATCGTAGCTGATACCGACCGCAGCCGCAAAGCCGCTGTTGCTGCTTTCGCTGGTCAGCGTCTGCGAACCGCCGAGGAAGGCGACGGTGCGCGTGGTGTCGATATCGATATCGGTCAGGCTGAGCTGGCCGTCGACGACGAAACCGTCCTCGGTCTTGGCGCTACCGTAGAGCGAGAGCGCCAGGATGCGGGAATCGGCTTCCTGGCCGAGAACTACATCGGCTTCGAGATCCGAGTAGTAACCCGACACGCCAATCATCGACAGATCGCTCGGGAAGTACTCGAGACCGCCGGCAATGAAGTAGCCGTCGACATCTGTGGTCTGACCGGCATAGCCCGGCATCGACGAACCGCTACCGCTCAGGAAGCCGCCGGCAAGGTAGATCGCCAGGTCTTCGCGAATGGCGCCGTCCTGAACGCGGGTGGGTTCGTCCGCTTGGTCGAGCCCCATCGCCCCTGCATTGATCGGCTGGCTGCCGCGCGAAACCGACATGTCCGCCGTGTGGATCGGGTTGCCCATCGTGGCGATGGTGCCGCCCGAACTCGCCAGCGTCGATTCACGCAGGCGGTTCGCGTTGAACGTCTGCAGGTTCTGGTATGACTGTGCCGCCAGCTGCTGGACGGCGGTTTCGCCGACCGGTGCGAGCCCGTCGAAGGTCGACTGGATCGTCTGTGCGCTGGCGAAGTCGAGACCATATAGCTCGGACAGCGCCGCATTGCCGCGGTTCTGGTCGAACAGGCGGGCGTAGCTGGACTGCACCGCGCTCGCGCCGGAAATCGCCGAGCGATAGCTCGCCGCGTCGATCTGCATGACCACGGCAGTGTCGGTATAGGTGAACGACTGGCTAAGGATCGCCGAGATCGTGCCTTCGACGAACGTGCCGGTCACCCCGCCGTCAGCGGTCAGGATGGTGTATTCCTGGCCCAGGCCGTTGGTCTGCGCGGTGATGCCGGACCCCACGGCGACTACGCCGTCGATAGCGGCCGCACCGGTCACGGCGACCTGATCGGACGTGCCATCGGCCGCGATGTCGATCATCAGCGTAGCGGCAGAGGATTGTACCAGCGAACCGTCGATGGTCAGCGTATCAATCCCGCCGATCGTGCCTGGCGAAATCGCACCCATCATATTGGTGACGAAGGGAGCGGTGACCGTGCCTCCACCCTGCAGCGCGCCGCCGAAGATGGTGTAGTCGCCGACCGAGGTCAGTCCGCCATCAACGGTGATCGTGCCGCCGAACTGGCTGACGTCGATCAACGAGGTGAGGCTACCGTCCGCGGTGATGTCGAGGCCCGCAGTGCTCTGCACGGTGAGGCGGTCGATGGTGACATCGCTGCTCAGCGTGGTGGTGCCCGCATTGCCCAGCGTGACATCGAAGTAACGCGGATCGACGTTGACAGCAGCGTCAGCGCTGACCACCGGATCGATGTTGTCGGGGACGAAATCGGTGGCCCCGGGAAGGCCGTTGTCGAGCGTCGGGTCGGGAAGTGCTTCATCCGAAAATTCGGGGCTGCCGCCATCACTCGCCTGCGGGTTCTCCTCGGCGAATTCAGCACCGCCATTGCCGTGCGCGACTTCCTCCGAGAATTCCGGCGCGCCGTTATGCGCCTCGTTGGCGTTGATCAGTCCGTCGCGCCCCAGCGCACCGCGACCATTGGCCGAAGCAGCAGTTGTGGGGTTCGCCTCATTGCCGCCGCCCAGTGCATCGAGCATCTCGCCATCGGCTTCGCCGATGCCCGACGACACCGTGCCATCGGCATTGCGCGCCGGCGGCGTGGCTTCGCCCGAGCCGAGGTCCTGACAGCCGTCGCCCACATTGTCGCCCTCGGGATCGAAGCAGACTTCGCCCCATTGCGGCGCATCACCCGTGATGCCATTGCCGGGCGAGGTCGGCAGGCCGTTCACCACGTCGCCGTTTTCATCGATAACGCGGTAAACCGGGTCGAGTGTTGTCTCCCAGTGCGAACCGTCTTCCCAATTGCCGTCACCGGCCTTGGCGGTGACATAGCGATAGGGGTTGGTCGCGACGATGTAGTCCCAGAACAGGTAAAGCGGCTGGTAGAAGCTTTCGGTACCGTAGCTGGAGAATTCCTGGGCGCCGAAGAACCGCGAGCCGCCCGAAAGGACAGCAATGACGAGATCTTCGTCGCTGAGCGTGTTGTTCGCGGCATCGAGGATCAGCGGGCCACCCGAGTCGCCGCCGGCGGTCGTGCCCTCGCGCTCGAGTGGTTCGTCCTTGTAGAGGTTGAAATCGAACGGATTGGTCTTGTTGGGATCGTCGAAGTCGAGACGATAAAGGACCTGCGGCAGATCTCCGAACGCGTCGCCGAACAGGAATGTGTTCCGATCGTCGAAGGACGTCAGCGCTCCAATCATGTTTTCCGCCGATTTGCGGCGCCAGTCGATGCCAAGATCGTCACCGTTCGTACCCGAACCGGTGCGGCCGTAACCGGTAATGTTCACGTGATAGCCGGTACCCGTGGTGTCGTCGATTTCCTCGGGCGTGGGGAGCGGTGAGAACAGCAGTGACCAGGTCGGCAGGTCCGCAGCCGGGTCCGACAGGCTGGCAAGGGCGATATCACCTTCAAGGAAGCCCTGCCCGTCGGGGCGGGCGACCGAGCGGGGATCGTAATAGATGCGGTTGACGTCGAACACGGCGAGGTCGGGGTTGCTGGCGAAGCCGTTGTTGATCCAGTCGATGAAGCCCGGAAGGGCATTCACGTTGAAGGAGAATGCCGAACGGATCGTCGTGTTGTAGTCGGTTTCGGGCAGGTCGTTCACGCAGTGCGCAGCGAACAGGACGGTCCGCGGATTGATCAGCGTTCCGGTGCAGACGAATCCGTCATTGCGGTAGAACTGGCCGACACCGGCGAACTCTTCATCGGTGTCGACGATTTCGTCCGGAGTGTAGTTGTCGTTCGGCACGATGGCATGTGCCGGTGCGCTCAATGCGACCGACGACAAGGCGATGGTGGCGGCACCTGCAAGCAGACGGCTGCCGGTACGGTTGAACGTAGATTTCATTACGAAGGCCCCTCCAGGAAATGTTCGCAAACGCGCGCGCCCCAAGCCGCGCAGATGGTTACTTTTGCATCCACCTTTCAGAAAAGTGAAGGGGCTTGCGACCATCGCATGTCAGGAATTGCCAAGCCGTGTGGCATGAAGGACCCACTTTTTCATACAAATGGATGCGCGCTTGGAGAGGGCCAAGAAAAAGGGCGGCCGGATAAATCCGGCCGCCCCGCAATAAGTCCGTGCGTCTAAACGGGAATTGTCGTCAGGCGCTGTAGTACATGTCGAATTCGGCCGCGCAGGGCGTGGTTTCGACCCGCAACACTTCATCCCACTTCAATTCGCAATAGGCCTCGATCTGATCCTTGGTGAAAACGTCACCCTTGAGCAGGAATTCGTGGTCGGCCTCGAGCGATTCCAGCGCTTCGCGCAGGCTGCCGCAGACGGTCGGTACATCGGCCAGTTCGGCGGGCGGCAGATCGTAGAGGTTCTTGTCCATGGCTTCGCCCGGATGGATCTTGTTGGTGATCCCGTCGAGGCCCGCCATCAGCAGTGCCGAATAGGCGAGGTAGGGGTTGGCCATCGCATCGGGGAAGCGGAACTCGACGCGCTTCGCCTTGTCGCCGGCGCCATAGGGGATGCGGCACGAAGCCGAGCGGTTGCGCGCCGAATAGGCGAGCAGCACGGGGGCTTCGAAGCCCGGTACCAGGCGCTTGTAGCTGTTGGTGGTCGGGTTGGTGAAGGCGTTCAGAGCCTTGGCGTGCTTGATGACACCGCCGATGTAATAGAGGCAGTTTTCGCTCAGGCCGCCATACTGGTTGCCGGCGAAGGTGGGCTTGCCGCCATCCCAGATCGACATGTGCGTGTGCATGCCCGAGCCGTTATCGTCCTTGATCGGCTTGGGCATGAAGGTCGCGGTCTTGCCGTAGATATGGGCGACCTGGTGCACGACATACTTGTAGATCTGCATGCGGTCGGCCGTCTCGGTGAGCGTGCCGAAGGTGAGGCCGAGCTCGTGCTGAGCAGCCGCCACTTCGTGGTGGTGCTTGTCGCAGGGCAGGCCCATTTCGATCATCGTCGAGACCATCTCGCCGCGAATGTCGACGGCACTGTCGACCGGGGCCACGGGGAAGTAGCCGCCTTTGGCACGCGGACGGTGCGCAAGGTTGCCGCTCTCGTATTCCTTGCCGCTGTTGGTCGGCAGTTCGATATCGTCGATCGCATAGCCCGATCCGGCATAGCCGTCCTCGAAGCGGACATCGTCGAACATGAAGAATTCGGCTTCGGGGCCGACGTAGATCGTGTCGCCCACGCCGGTCGACTTCAGATAGGCTTCGGCGCGCTTGGCGGTCGAACGCGGGTCGCGGGCATACCATTCGCCGGTCGAGGGTTCGACGATGTCGCAGAACACGATCAGCATGGGTTCGGCGCTGAACGGATCGACATAGACACGCTCAAGGTCGGGCTTGAGGATCATGTCGCTTTCATTGATGACCTTCCAGCCCGCGATCGACGAACCGTCGAACATCAGACCGTCTTCGAGTTCGTCTTCGCCCAGTACGCTCGCGACCATGGTCAAATGCTGCCACTTGCCCTTGGGGTCGGTGAAGCGCAGGTCGACCCACTCGATGCCTTCGTCCTTGATCTGTTTCAGGACGTCGCTTGCACTTGCCATTGGTATTGCCTCCGATTGAACAGGATGTGTCTGTGCGGGCTAACCCCGCGATTATTCAGATCGCGTCGTCGTCGCGTTCGCCGGTGCGAATGCGCAGCGCGCCCTCGATCGACGAGATGAAAATCTTGCCGTCGCCGATGCGCCCGGTCTGGGCCGCTGCGGCGATCGCTTCGACCGTGCGGTCGGCAATGCCTTCGGGCACCACCACTTCGAGTTTCACCTTGGGGAGGAAGTCGACGACATATTCGGCGCCGCGATAGAGTTCGGTATGGCCTTTTTGCCGCCCGAAGCCCTTGGCCTCGGTAACGGTGATGCCGGATACGCCGATTTCGTGCAGCGCTTCCTTCACCTCATCGAGCTTGAAGGGCTTGATGATCGCTTCGATCTTTTTCACCGGTTGGTGTCCCCCTGAGAGTTCTTCGATCCGCGTCGCACGTCACTTACGCGTCGTGCTCGCACGTGTTCCAAGAAGCGTGCCAATTGCACGATCCGCGCAATTGCGCGGTTCGGATCGTCGAAATCGGAGTCGCCTGCCTGAAGCACAGACAGAGCCTGCCCGTTTTTTAGGCAGAGGCCAAGCGCAAACCGGCGGTCTCCGGAAGGCCGCACATGAGGTTGAGGTTCTGGACGGCGGCACCGCTGGCGCCCTTGCCAAGATTGTCCAGTCGCGCGACGAGGCGCACGTTCCAGCCGCCCTCGTTGGCGAATACGAAGAGTTCGAGGCCATCGGTCGCTTCGGCGTCGGTTTCGAGCAGCAGTTCACCGACCGGAGCCGAACCGTGCACCTTCACGAGCCGCGCATCCGCGTAAAATTCGGCCAGCGCGGCCCGCAGGTCGTCGGCATGGGGTTCGGTGGCCATTGCCCCGAGATGGAGCGGGACTTCGACAAGCATGCCGCGATAGGCCGGCACGACCGAGGGGGCAAAAATCACCGGGTGGTCGAGCCCGGCATGCGCCTGCATCTCGGGAAGGTGCTTGTGGGCAAGATCGTAGCCATAAGCGCGGAAGGCGGGGGCACCTTCGGACCGGAACCGTTCGATCAGGGGTTTGCCGCCGCCCGAAAAGCCGCTCACCGCATTGACCGCAAACGGCCAGTCGGCGGGAAGCAGACCAGCTTTGACCAAGGGTGCCACCAGCGCCAGGAATCCCGTGGGGTAACAGCCGGGATTGCTCACGCGCCGCGCATCGGCCACGCGCTCGCGACCGACTAGCTCGGGGAATCCGTAACACCAGCCTTCGCTGGTGCGGTGCGCGGAGGATGCATCGATAACGCGCGTACCGCCGGCGGGATCGATCAGTTCGACCGCTTCGCGCGCGGCATCGTCGGGCAGGCAGAGAATGGCGATGTCGGCGGCGTTGAGCGCTTCGCGCCGGGCAGCCAAATCCTTGCGCTGCTGTTCGTCGAGGCGAAGGATCTCGAACTCGCTGCGTCCCGCCAGCCGGTCGGCGATCTCGATTCCGGTCGTTCCGGCAGCGCCGTCGATGAAAACCTTATGCGTCACTGGCCGGCGCCAGCTGACCGAGCCGGAGGTAACCGCTCGGTCCTTCCGGGCCGCAGGCGACCCATGCCCAGTCGCCCGCACAGTCGAGCAGTTCCACCGCCTGTCCCGCGGGCAATTCGGCACCCGGATCGGCGTCGTCATGCATGGCGAGCTTCATCGTGACGGGCTCCGAACCGATCGCACGCGGCTGGGGGATGACATAATGCGCGGCGAGATAGGTCCGCGCCAGCGCGATATGCGCCAAATCACCGCGCAGCGGCAGCGTCCCCGGCGCCGGCCTGTCGACCGGGCCCTTCAATCCGACGATACCTTCGGGGAGGGAATAGCTGGAAGAAGCTGTCACGCTGTTTGCATAATCCGGTTGTGAACGTCGCGGGCGCTTAGCGGGGCGGGGCCTTTCAGGCAAGTTTGCCGGGCTCAGGGCTTGCCGTAACGGTCGCGCAACATGTGCCAGGCGGCGCGCAGGCCATAGGCATCGCCACCCTTGGGCCGGCCCGGCTTGGCCTGCGGGCGCCAGGCAAAGGTATCGAAATGCGCCCAATCGATGCCGTCGCCGACGAACTTGTCCAAGAACAAGCCCGCGACACTCGCACCGGCAAAAGCATTGCCATGCGCGTTGTTGGTATCTGCAATGTCGGAATTCAGCCATTCGCGATAACCGTCGGGCAGGGGGAGACGCCAGGGTTCGTCATCATGCGCCTTGCCTGCAGCGATCAACGCATCGGCGGTCTCGTCACGGCGCGTCATCAAGGCCGGGTAGTCGGGGCCAAGCGCGACGCGGGCGGCACCCGTCAGCGTCGCAAAATCGAGGATCAGTTCAGGCTTTTCCTCGCTCGCGCGCTGGAGAGCATCGCCAAGGATCAGGCGGCCTTCGGCATCGGTATTGCCGATTTCGACAGTCAGCCCCTTCCGGCTCTTCAGGACATCGCCCGGCCGGAAACTGTTCGAACTGATAGCATTCTCGACTGCCGGGACCAGCAAGTGCAGGCGAACGGGCAGTCCGGCGCCCATCACCAGGCCGGCCAGCGCGATGGCATGCGCCGCACCGCCCATGTCCTTTTTCATCAGCAGCATTCCGGTCGAACTCTTGACGTCGAGACCGCCGCTATCGAAACACACGCCTTTTCCGACAATCGCGAGGACCGGGTCGCTTTCCTTGCCCCATGTAAGGTGCATGATCCGCGGCGCATGATGACGCGCAGCGGCGCGCCCGACCGCGTGGACCATCGGATATTCCTGCTCGAGCGTGTCTCCGCGAGTGACCTTGAGCTCCGCGGAGTGTGCCTTGGCCAGTTCTTCACACTGAGCCTCGAGCGCGGCGGGCCCCATATCTTCGGCAGGCGTGTTGACGAGGTCGCGAACCAGGCAAACCGCTTTCGCTTCGGCGATTGCATTGTCGATCGCACCCACGTCTTTCGTCAGCAGGACCCGTGGACCGACCGGACGTTCGGGCTGCTTGTAGCGATCGAAGACATATTGAGCGGTCTGCCAGCCGTGCACGGCAGGGCCGGGTTCACCTTCAGCGCGGCGATACGTGCCGGCGGGCAATGCTTCCGACAGTTTGGCCATGCACCAGCTCGAAAGCTCCGCCGGGTTCGCGACCCCGCCGACCGCAAACCAGCTGTCACCATCGGGCACGATTCCGACCTGGTAGCCGCTGCCCTCGAACTTCTGCGCTTCGAGCGCGGTGCGCTGGGTGGTGGACAGCTTCTTCACCCACTCGGGAAAGCCGTCGCGGTTGACGAGATGCAGAGAAATCGCGTCCTGCCCGCGGTCGGGCTGGATAAGCGGTTCATTGTCGGCCATATTCGAATTGCCTCTGAATTATCCGGTCTACGGTAAGGAAACCGCAATGCGTGCGCCCCTGTTCCTGATTTCGCTCGCCCTGTCGAGTGCGGCCTGTTCCGATGGAACCGGCTATGCCGAACGTGCGGGCGTTGAGACGGAAGCCACTTCGCCGACCGCGAATGCGACACCCGTTGCGGCGAAGGCTCAGGAACTGGAGGAAGAAACCGATCGCTATCTCTTCGCCTATGGCTGGCCTGCCGAAGCATCGGCAGAACCCGGGCTGGCGAAGGTCATGAAAACGAAGGCCGATGCTCTGCGCGTTCGGCTCGTTGCCGATGCCGACGAGGATTGGGACGCTGCCCAGGGTGCCGAGTATACGCCGCGCCAGCACAGCGCTTCGATGGAATGGAAGGTGGTCGCGGATCTTCCGCGCTATCTCAGCCTGTCGGGTGAGATGGCAAGCTATTCGGGTGGCGCGCACGGCATGTATGGCGTGCAATCGCTCGTCTGGGACCGCGAGGAAGAGCAGGCCGTCGACGGCATTGCGCTGTTCAATTCTCCGGTCGCGCTGGAGCAGGCGCTGGGCCAGAGGCTGTGCGATACGCTCAACGCCGAACGCAGCGAGCGGCGGGGCTTTGCGGTCGAACCCGATAGCGATGACATGTTCGACAAGTGTCCGGGCCTCGACGAGGCGACCGTCCTGGTCGGGTCGTCCACCGGCAAGAGCTTCGACCGGCTGGCGGTCTATTTTGGGCCCTATGTCGCCGGTGCTTACGCGGAAGGGGCCTACGAACTCGATTTTCCGGTGACCGCTTCGGTCATCGACGCAGTGAAACCTGCCTATGCCGGGGCGTTCAGCGTGAAGCGCTAGGCCCCTCGCAATTCGCCGACCGAGCGACTATGTGGGCAGCATGACCGAATATCAGGTAATCGAAGGTGACGAGACCGTCTATCGCGACGGTACGATCAAGCTCCACGGGCCGGACGGCTACGAGGGCATGCGCAAGGCCGGCCGGCTTGCGGCCGAAATACTCGACGAACTGACCGGGTTCGTCCAGCCGGGGGTGACCACCGGCGAGATCGACGACAAGGCGCGGACGATGATGCTCGATGCGGGCGCAGTGCCCGCGACGATGGGCTATCGTGGCTACACGCATAGCTGCTGCACTTCGATCAACCACGTTATCTGCCATGGAATCCCGTCGGACAAGGCGCTGAAGGACGGCGACATCGTCAATATCGACGTGACCCCGCTGCTCGACGGATGGCATGGCGATACCAGCCGCATGTTCTTCGCCGGCGAACCGTCGCTCAAGGCGCAACGACTGGTCGACGTGACCTATGAATGCCTCATGCTCGGCATCGAAGCGGCGGCGAAGCCGGGCGCGCGGCTGGGCGATATCGGCGCTGCGATCGAAGCGCATGCGCGCCAGTTCCGCTATGGAGTGGTGCAGGAATTCTGCGGTCACGGCCTCGGACGATTGTTCCACGATGCGCCCGAGGTGATCCACGCGGCGCGCGCCGGAACGGGCCCCGAACTGAAGCCGGGCATGTTCTTCACCATCGAACCGATGATCAATGCCGGGCGGCCGCACGCCAAAATCCTTCGCGACGGCTGGACTGCAGTCACCCGCGACAAGTCGCTCAGTGCGCAGTTCGAACATTCGATCGCCATCACCGACGACGGGGTGGAGATTTTCACCGAGAGCCCCAAAGGGCTGCACAAGCCGCCTTACTAGGCTTCGCGCGCGGCCCTGATAGCGCCGCCGGCGACGAACGGCGTCACCGCGCACAGGCCGAGGCTGAGCGCGGCTGTCAGCAGCAAACCGCCCGTGTCGTCGGGGCGCGCGAGCGTGCCCGCACCGAAAATCAGGATCGGCACGGCGAGCGGGATCACCATCAGCCCGGCCAGTGCCGCCCCGCCGCGCAGGCTGGCTGTCAACGCGGCAACGGCAAGGCCGACGGCGGCAAGCCCCGGTGTCCCGGCGAGCAGCCCCAGCAGCACGATCCGCATCGTCGCTTCCGAGATGCCGAGCAGTGCCGCGGCGGGCAGCGTCGCGAGCAGCAGGAGCGGGGCGAAGGCCAGCCAATGCGCAAGCAGGCGTGAAGTCATTGCCCATTCTTCGCTGACGCCGCGCAGGTGCAACTGGTCGAAAACCCCCGCCTCGAGATCGGCCGCCACCAGCTTCTCCAGCGGCAGGATCGCGGCCAGCAGCGCCGCGACCCAGATTACTCCGCCGCCGGTCCGCGCCAGCAATTGCGCGTCCGGGCCGACCGCGAAGGGATAGAGCATCGCCACCGCGAGGAAGAACAGCAGCGGCAGGACGCCCCCGCCGCCGCGCCCGCCGGGCAGCAGCAGGCCAAGATCGCGTCGCAGCAGGGTGCCGATCACGCCGCATACTCCGCCAGTTCGACATGCGCCGGATCGGGCAGGGCGATGCCCTGATGCGATGCGACCAGCGCGATGCCCCCGGCCGCGCAATGCTGGGCGATCAGGGCCTCGAAGCTCGCCTGCGCCTGCGTGTCGAGCCCGTTGAGCGGTTCGTCGAGCAGCCAGATCGGACAGGACCGGTTGAGCAGGCGCGCCAGCGCGGCGCGTTTCTTCTGCCCCGTGGAGAGATAGCGTACGGGCACGTCGAGCAGCGGTTCGAGTTGCAGGATTTCGTGCGCGTGCGCCGGGGCCGCGCAATTATCCAGCCGTTCCCAGAAACGCAGCGCCTGACCCAGCGGCAGGTTCGGATCGAGTGCCAGCCGTTCATCGACCAGGTCGATTGCACCCTCGCTCGCGACCGATCCCGCTATGGGCCTGAGCAGCCCGGCGAGCATCCGGATCAGGCTCGACTTGCCGATCCCGTTCGCCCCTGCGACAAGCAGCGCGTCACCGGGCGCGCAGGCGAAGGAGACCCCGCGGAAGAGCAAGCGCTCGCCGCGGCGGCAGGCCAGATCCTTTGCGACGAGGCGAGGTTGCATGGGCGGGAGCGATAGGCAAAAGGCGCGCGAGCGACAAGCTAGAGGAGATTCGCTACCCATGACCGTCGAACAGCTAAGCGAGGAAGACCGCAAGAGCTGGTTGAGCGCACTGCCCCAATGGAGCCTGTGCCGCGACGGCGATGCGATCGAACGCAAGTTCGAATTTGCCGATTTCTCCGAAGCGTTCGCCTTCATGACACGCGTCGCATTGATCGCGGAAACGCGCGATCATCACCCCGAATGGTCCAATGTCTACAATCGTGTCGAGATCACGCTGACCACGCATGATGCAGGTGGTCTCTCGCTGCGCGACGTGAAGATGGCGCGCAAGATCGACGCGCTGCTCGGCTAGGATTTACCGACCCATCGGACGCCCGCCAGCGCGGGTTCCCTTGCGCACCCGCCCCGGCAACCACCGCGCGGCAAAGGCCATGCGTTTGGCGGTCTTGCCGACGGTGGTGTGCAGCCTTTCGCCATGCACCGCGGCCCAAGCCGCCGCTGCCACGTCGTCGACCGGCGTGATCTCGAGGCCGGAATCGGTCACGCGCTGGCGGATGCCTTCGTTCGACCGGGCGTTGGGATTGTGATCGAGCAGCGGCGTGTCGATGAAGCTGGGCATGAGCGAACGCACATCGATCCCGTCAGCCGCCCATTCGCCATCGAGGCTTTCGGTTATGGCGCGAACGCCGAACTTGGTCGCCGAGTAGACGCTGGCGCCGGGCGTTCCATAGATGCCGGCAGCGCTCGCAGTGTTGAGCAGGCACGACCCGGGCGCCGTCTTCTGCAGATAGGGGTAGGCCGCCTGCGCGCCGAACAGCACGCCCTTGAGGTTGATGTCGAGACAGCGCTCTATTTCTTCCGGACTGTTCTCGATCAGCGATCCGCCCAGCGGGATACCGGCGTTGTTGAACAGGACATCGATGCGGCCGCCGGTCGCGACCGAGAACGCCTCGAGCGCTTCGTCCCACGCGGTGCGGTCGCGCACGTCGTGCAGATGCGTATAGACGAAGCCATTGCCGATCAGTTCGGCGGTTTCGTGCAATCCCGTCTTGTCGATATCGCCCAGTCCGACGAACCAGCCGCGTTCGGCGAAGTGCAGTGCCACGGCCCGGCCGATCCCCGATCCGCCGCCGGTAATGTAAATCGCCTTGCGATCGCTCATCGAATTCCCTCTCGTTCGCGCATCACAGCGCTGCATTTGTATAGGCGTGCCAAGTGAAGATCGCCATGGCCCCGCGATGGGGCTGCCAGCGTGCCCCGATCTCGCGCGTTTCCTTTTCGCTCGGCCGCGCGGGCAGCGTCAGCATCCGGCCGACGGCTTCCTGCACCGCGAGGTCCCCTGCCGGCCAGATATCAGGGCGCCCCTCGGCGAACAGGAGATAGATCTCCGCCGACCAGCGACCGATGCCCTTGATGCGAACGAGTTCGGCGATCGCCTCTTCATCGTCCGCGGGCAGGCTGGCCAGGTCCAGTTCATTGCTGGTGACCAGTTCGCACAAGCTGCGAGCATAACCCTGTTTCTGCCGCGAAAGCCCGCAGGCGCGCAATGTATCGAAATCGCGGGCAAGCAATTCCTCAGCCTGCATATCTTCGCCGAGTTCGGCTTCAAGCTTGCCCCAGACCGCATCGGCGGAAGCAACGCTGACCTGCTGGCCGACGATCGTGCGCAGTAGCGTGCGGTAGCCCGTCGGCCGGATCCGCTCTTCCGGATAGCCGCACCGCTCGAGCGCTCCGGCGACCACGGGGTCCTCGGCCGCCACCGCATCGAGGTGGTCGCGTAGCTGTGCATTGGACAGACCCATGGCGAGTGCGCTTGCCTTCCCGGTCACGATTGAATAGCAGCCGCTCGCATAGGGTCGACCAGTGGCCCTTTGCAACCGAGGATAGACGCAATGCCCAAACTGATCGTGACCACTCGTGAAGGCGAAACCAGCGAAATCGACGTCGCCGACGGCCTGACCGTGATGGAAGCGATCCGCGACAATGGTTTCGACGAGCTGCTGGCGCTGTGCGGCGGTTGCTGTTCGTGCGCGACTTGCCATGTCCATGTCGATGCGGCCTATTCCGACAAGCTGCCCGAAATGACCGAAGACGAGGACGATCTGCTGGAATCGACCGATCATCGCCAGCCGACCTCGCGCCTGTCGTGCCAGATTCCCTTTACCCCCGAACTGGACGGGCTGAAGGTTACTATCGCGCCTGAAGATTGATGTTGTTTGCGGGTTGGGCTCGCACCGCCTAACTCGCCCAGCATGACTTCAATTCCCGTACGCGAGCATACGCTCGATCTCATCGGCAATACGCCGCTGGTTCGCCTCGAAGGACCCAGCGCGGAAGCCGGCTGCGACATCTATGGCAAGTGTGAATTCACCAATCCCGGTGCCTCGGTAAAGGACCGCGCCGCGCTCTACATCATTCGTGATGCCGAAGCGCGGGGCGAGCTCAAGCCAGGTGGCACGGTGGTCGAGGGCACGGCCGGCAACACCGGGATCGGCATTGCGCTGGTCGCGAATGCGCTGGGCTATCGCACGATCATCGTAATGCCCGACAACCAGTCGCAGGAAAAGATGCAGACCATCCGCGCATTGGGCGCGGAATTGGTCACCGTGCCGCCCACCAAATATGCCGATTGCAACCATTTCCAGCATGTCTCGCGCCGGATGGCTGAGGAAATCGAGGGGGCGATCTGGGCCGGCCAGTTCGACAACACCGCCAACCGCAAGGCGCATATCGAGACCACGGCGAAGGAACTGTGGGAACAGCTCGAAGGGCGGATCGACGGGTTTACCTGCGCCGCCGGAACCGGCGGGACGATCGCCGGGGTCGGGATGGGCCTCAAGGAATTCGACGAGAACGTTACCATCGCACTCACCGATCCGCACGGCGCAGCGCTGTACAATTACTTCGCGCATGGCGAATTGAAGGCAGAAGGGTCGTCCGTGGCCGAAGGCATCGGGCAGGGGCGCATAACCGGTAATCTCGAAGGCGCGCCGATCGATACGCAATTCCGGGTTTCGGACGAAGAAGGTCTGTTCTGGGTCGAACGCCTGCTGCGCGAGGAAGGGCTCAGTCTGGGTCTGTCTTCGGGCATCAACGTTGCCGGTGCGGTGGCGCTGGGCAAGCAATTGGTCGCCGAAGGGCGCGACAAGCCGCGGGTCGCCACGATCCTGTGCGACACGGGCTTCCGCTACCTTTCGACGCTGTACAATCCCGAATGGCTGAAGGCCAAGGGACTGCCGGTGTTCGATTGGTTGCAATCGGGCGATTGACTGCTGAGCAAGCGTGCCTAGGCTTATGCGGGTGCATCAATTCTTCGACATGAGCCGCAAGCCGCCGGTGGGCGAACTGCCCGACGTACCCGGCAACGATGCGCGGCGCGAACGCACGATGCAGCGGTTGCAGATCGGCATCACGGGAATCGTGATGATGATCCTCCTCGTCGGGCTGGCAAGCATCATCCAGGACCGCGCGGCCGAGACCGATGCGACAACGGTTCCCGCGGCCGCTCCGACCACCGAGCCCACTCAGGCGCCCCCGCAGAACGATCCTCTGGTCGAAGCGGGTGTGGTCCCCGACCTGCCCGTGCAACCGACCGCGACGCCGTCCGCAACGCCGACGGCCGGACCGATGGGCGAGGGCGATGCGCTTCCCGCGCCCAATTGACGCGTTCGTCGCAGCTCTGACGCTGGCGCTGGGCGCTGCAGCGTGTTCTGCTGTCCCGGCGGGGGATGAGCCCGCCGGTCCCAAGCCCGATGTCGGGTTCTTCTCGACCCTGCCGATCTATTGGGGTGAGGGCGCGTTCGGCGCCATGCTCGATGGATCGGCGAAGCCCGACTGGGTGCGGGAGGAAATGGAGACGCGCCTGACGATGGTGCCGCTCGATACGCTCGAGGCAGAAGCGCTTGCCGGGCTGAGGCGCGTCGTGCTCGCTCAGCCGCGCGCTCTGGCACCATCCGAGAACATGGCTTTCGATGCCTGGGTTCGCGATGGTGGTCGTGCGGTCATCTTCGCCGACCCGATGCTCACCAGGCACTCACATTACCCCATTGGGGATCGGCGGAGACCGCAGGACGTCGTGCTGTTGTCGCCCATCCTCGCTCACTGGGGGCTGGCGCTTACCTTCGATGATGCGCAACCGGCAGAGGAGCAATCGGTCGCGTTGAATGGCGTGGACATTCCGGTTCGTCTTGCCGGACGCTTGCAACTGGCGCCCGCGCCTGCCGCAGGCGACTGCACTCTTAACGCCGACGATTTGGCTGCGCGCTGCGCAATAGGGGACGGCCATGTTCTCGTCATCGCCGATGCGGCGGTATTCGATTGGGAGGGCGACGCCCCTCCGCCGCCCGAGCGCCGGGCTGCCCTTTGGCAGACCTTGGCCACGCTGCTCTCCGGGAAGTAACGCTTTGCCACGCCGGGCGGGATAATCCGGGATGGGACCGGGGAAATCCCGGGATCGCCCGAATCCGCTACGGGATTCTCCCCATTTTCCAGGCGCTTCCTTAACAGTTTGGTAGGAGTTTCGAGTTCGCGTCTTCTGAAATAGTATCTAAAATACAATTGCTTACGGACTTATCCCGTAAATTCCCGCAATTTTCCCTTTCATCCCCGCGATGCCCGCGATAAACCGGCAACACATCGGACAAGGACTGTCACTGCGCGCGCTGCCGGCAGGCGGGGCGGCTCGCCCTATCGGCTGGGCGAGTGGGTGGTCCTGTGCGGTGAGGAGGTAAGCGAAACCGCATTCGAGGTTCGGGGCAAGTGTCTTTTGGAGGGTACAGTGGTCAGGCCTATTCGCCCGCGGGCGATAAGGGCCGCTTTGTGCTTCCGCCCCTCTTTCGCAAGGCGGTGAAGGAGAGCAGCGACGGTCGTGTCCTGTGCCTGTCCAAGCATACCAGCTGGAACTGCCTCGTCGGCTTCGGCCTCTCGCGCAAACCCGAACTCGAAGCCCAGCTCGATCGCGAGGAAGAGCTCGCGGTGCGGCTGGGCAAGGAATTCGACCGCGACACGCGATCGAGCCAGCTATTCGGCTTCCAGGAAATGCCCTTCGACGACAGCGGGCGCTTCGTCATGCCCGATCACTTGCGCTTGCTCGGCAAGATCGAAGACGGCCTGTACTTCCAGGGCGGCGGACGCTTCTTCACACTGTGGAACCCTGCCGAACTGGCGCAGATGGGTGACGACTGGGCGGGCGCGAAGGCGGCCTGCGACAGTTTCCTCGCCGATGCGAAGGCGAGGGGCAAATGAGCGCCGCTCCGCATGTTCCCGTCCTCCTCGAAGAGGTCATCGCTGCGCTTGACCCGCAGCCGGGCGACGTCGTTATCGATGCGACCTTCGGCGCGGGCGGATATACGCGCGCTTTGCTCGATCGCGGCGCCACGGTGCATGCGTTCGACCGCGATCCCGACGCCATCGCCGCAGGGCAGCGCTGGGCGGAAACCCAGGAAAGCCCGCCGCGTCTCGTCCTCCACCCGCATCGCTTCTCCGAGATGCTTGACGTCATGACGTCGGTTGGCCTTGCGCGGGTCGATGGCGTGGTAATGGATATCGGCGTGTCTTCGATGCAGCTCGACCAGGCGCATCGCGGTTTCGCCTTCTCCGCCGACGGGCCGCTCGACATGCGGATGAGCCAGGATGGCGCCAGTGCCGCCGATTTCCTCAACACGGCCGATGAAAAAGCCATCGCCGATGTGCTCTATACCTATGGCGAGGAACGTCAGTCGCGCCGCGTGGCGCGCGCGATCGTGGCGGCGCGCCCGCTCGAGACGACCGGCGAACTCGCACGCATCGTGCGCAGGGCATTGGGCCATAAACCGCACGACAAGAAGGACCCGGCCACGCGTACCTTCCAGGCCGTGCGCATCCATGTGAACGGCGAGCTCGACGAACTGTCCGCAGGGCTGTCGGCCGCCGAAAGCCTGCTGCGTGAAGGGGGCCGCCTTGCGGTGGTCAGCTTCCACAGCCTCGAAGACCGGATCGTCAAGCGCTTCCTGCGCGAGGCATCCTCAACCCCGAGCGCTTCGCGTCACGTCCCTTTGGCGGCGCAGGACGATCCGGTCTTTTCGCAGGTCAGCAAGGCGATCAAGCCGGGCGAGGCAGAACTGGAACGTAATCCGCGCGCACGCTCGTCGGTTTTGCGCCATGCGACACGCACGGCCACGCCCGCGCGGGAGGCCGCGTGATGGTGGGCGGTTCGCGCATCCGGCAGATCGGCTGGGCTTTGGTGCTGGCGATCTGTTTCGCCTTGCTTCTCGCGCTGACTTTCAAGGTCAACGCGGTCAAAAGCGATGTGCGTCTCGCCGAACGTCGGATCATTGCCGCGCAGCAGGCGAAGCTGATGCTCGAAACCGAGTTCGAGACCCGCGCCAGCCAACAGCAACTGTCCAACTGGAATGCGGTCGAGTTCGGCTATTCCGCGCCGCGCGCTGACCAGTATCTCGAGAGCGAACGGCAGCTTGCCGCGCTCGGTACCCCGCGCGGCGTCGATGCCCCGTCGCCCGTGCGTGTCGCGCTCAACCGGCCCGCGCGCGAAAGCGAAGGCTTGTTCGCCGAATGGATCGAGGGCGAAGCGGATGACACAACGCCTGTCGACGGCCGCGATGTCGTGACCGCCAGCGGTCTCGCCGAACGACTGGCCAGCCCCGCGGTCGGAATGGCGGGCGTCGCCGAGGTGAGCCAGTGAACGCCTTCTCCGGCTTCGGTCCCGCGATCGCGGCGGGCAGGAGCGGGCACGGTGCGGTGAGCATGGCGCTTGCGTCCGGGCGCGTGCAACTGGTCAACATTCGCCAGGAATCGCTTACCCTCGCGCGCTGGCGTGTGCTGTGGATCGCCCTGGGCTTCGCCTTTGTGGCGCTGCTCGCACTGGTGCGGATCGCCTATCTCGGCGCCTCCGACCATGGCGCGCGCGGCACCTCGCTCGAGGAGGCGCTGCTGCCGCCGCGGGGCGAGATTGCCGATCGCAACGGCGTTCCGCTGGCTCGGGCCTTCCCCGCCTATGCGCTGTGGTTCAACCCAACCGCGCTGGGCGAAGACGGCACACCGCTGGTGAGTGAACCCGAGGAGGTTGCCGCCCGGCTCAAGGCAATTTTCCCCGATCTCGACGAGAGCCGGGTTGCTGCACAGTTCGCCGCTGGAAAACAGGGCTACATCCGTCGCCGCGTGCTTCCCGAGGAAGCCAATCGCGTGCAGGAGATCGGCGAACTGGCGCTGGAAATGCCGATGGAAAACGACCGGCATTATCCGCAGGGATCGATGGCCGCGCATGTGCTTGGCTACGTCGCCGCCGATGGCAAGGGCCGGGTGGGCATGGAGCAGGTGCTCGACAAGCATCTCTCCGACCCGAACACGCGCGGCACGCCGGTCTCGCTATCGATCGATTCCCGCGTGCAGGGTGCGCTCGAGGACGAACTGCGCCGCGGGATGAAGCTGGTGCAGGCGCAGGGCGGTGCGGGGATCGTGCTCGACGTCGACACGGGCGAAGTGCTTGCGCTTGCCTCGCTGCCCGAATTCGATCCCAACAAGATCGATGCGCGCGGTCAGAAACTGATGTTCAACCGGGTAACCAACCAAGTCTACGAACTTGGCTCGACCTTCAAGCCGCTGTCGGTTGCTGCCGCGATCGACGCGGGGGTGGTGCGCAATCTCGGTCGCCGCTGGGACGCGAGCCCGGTCAAGGTGGGGCGCTTCAGCATCAAGGACAGTCACTCGATGGGCGCGGACCTCAATGTGGTCGAAGCGCTGATCCACTCATCCAATACCGTGACCGCGCGTGTTGCCGACGAACTCGGCCCCGAACGCATGCGCCGCACGATGATCGACCTCGGCATGAACGAGCGGCCCTATATCGAATTGCCCGCCAAGGGCTTCCCGATCTGGCCGGGCGAGAAATGGCCGCGTCTGCGCTCGATGACGGTCGGCTACGGCCATGGCATCGCCGTGACCCCGCTGCATCTCGCCAGCGCCTATGCAGCGATGGTCAACGGCGGGATCTGGCGTCCGGCCACGCTGAAAAAGCTCGGGCCGGGTGAAGCGCCGAAAGGACGCCGCGTGTTCAAGGCCTCGACGTCGAGCCGGATGCGCCAGTTGCTCCGCGCGATCGCGGTCTACGGCACCGGCAAGAATGCCGATGCACCCGGCTACCGTGTCGGCGGCAAGACCGGTTCGGCCGAAAAGCCGGGCGGGAGCGCCGGCTATCGCAAGACCGCGCTGGTCTCGACCTTCGCGGCCGCCTTCCCGATGGATCGGCCCCGCTATGTCGTGATTGCCATGCTCGATGAACCGCGTGGGACGCTCGCAAGCTCGTATCAGCGCACCGCCGCCTGGAATGCGGCGCCGATCGTCGGGCGACTGGTCCCGCGCATCGGCCCGCTGATCGGCGTTCGTCCCGACGACACGCGCGACGTCGACATTACCGATCTCAAGCCGCTGATCCCGGAGGCGAACAAGTGAAGCTGGCCAAGCTGTGCGACGAGGCGGGCCTTGCCTGCGCCGGGGACGCCCTGGTGACAGGTTTTGCGATCGACAATCGCAAGGTCGCCCCCGGAACTGTCTTCGGGGCTTTTCAGGGCCTGCAGGTCAATGGCGAGGATTTTATCCCCGCGGCGATCGAGGCAGGGGCGGTTGCCGTCGTCGCGCGCCCCGAAGCCAGGGTCGACGGGGCCATCCACATCGCCGACGCGCTGCCGCGGCGTGCATTCGCAACGCTGGCCGCCCGCTTCTTCACGCCCGTGCCCGACCATATCGTCGCGGTCACGGGTACCAACGGCAAGACTTCGACCGTCGAGATGACACGCCAGATCTGGCGCATGGCGGGACACCGTGCAGCCAGCATCGGCACTTTGGGTGTCACCACGCCCGACGAAAGCGTTTCGACCGGGCTGACCACCCCCGACATCGTCACCTTTCTGGCGAACCTCAGCGGGCTGGCGCGTGAAGGGGTCACGCATGTCGCCTACGAAGCGTCGAGCCACGGGCTGGCACAGTTCCGCAATGAAGGCGTGCCCGTCATGGCGGCTGGCTTCACCAATTTCAGCCGCGACCATCTCGACTATCATACCGACATGGAAGACTATTTCGCGGCCAAGATGCGGCTGTTCGACGAGGTCATTTCCGCCGATGCGACTGCGGTCGTTTGGATGGGGGCGGAAGCCAGCGAATGGAACGCGCGCGTGGTTGACCATGCTCAGCAGCGTGGCCTGAAGGTCATGACCGTCGGTGAAGCGGGTGAGACCATCCGCCTCACCGGACGCGAGCCGACCCAACTGGGCCAGTCGCTGACCATAGAGCATGACGGAACGAGCCGTACCTTCAATTTGCCGCTGATCGGTGCGTACCAGGTATCCAACGCGCTGACCGCCGCGGGACTGGCGCTGACCACGGGCATCGATGCCAGTCAGGTCTGGGACGCGGTCGCGCGCCTGCAGCCGGTTCGCGGGCGGCTCGAACGCGCGGCGATCGCTCCTTCGGATGCGCCGATCTATGTCGATTACGCACACACGCCCGATGCGCTCGAGGCGGCCATCGCTGCGCTGCGCCCGCACGTTTCCGGCCGATTGATAACCGTTTTCGGCGCCGGCGGAGACCGGGATCACGGCAAGCGCGCCCCGATGGGGGCTGCCGCCGCCAAGGCGAGCGATCTGGTGATCGTCACCGATGACAATCCGCGCGGCGAGGATCCTGCGGATATCCGCAGGCAGGTGCTTGAGGGTGCGCCGCAGGCGCGCGAAATAGGCGGGCGTCGCGAAGCCATTCACGCAGCCATCGCCGAGGCCGGGGCGCAGGACATCGTCCTCATCGCCGGCAAGGGTCATGAAACGGGTCAGATCATCGGATCGGGAGAAAACATGCGAGTGCTGCCCTTCGACGATGTTGAAGTCGCGCGCGAATGCGTCGGCGAAATTGCCAGAGGTGACGCGTGAGCGCCGCCATCCTGCGTCACCCGGCCTATGTCGAATGGCCTGCCGATCCGCGCGATCGGCTGCCGCTCACGCTATGGGACGCGCGCAGCATCGCGGAAGCGGTCGGCGGAACGGCCAGCCATGATTTCCAGGTCGCCGGTGTCGAGATGGACAGCCGCGACGTAGTCAATGGCGACCTGTTCATCGCGCTCAAGGGCGAAGCGATGGACGGCCACCGTTTCCTCGACAAGGCCTTCGCCAATGGCGCGGCGGGGGCGATCGTCGATCGCCCGGTGGACTGGCCCCACATCCTGGTCGACGACACGACCCGCGCGCTCGAAGCGCTGGCGCGTGCTGCGCGCAGTCGTGTCGAAGCCACGATCATCGGAGTGACCGGTTCGGTTGGCAAGACCGGCGTCAAGGAAGCGATCTTCGCCAGTCTGGAACGCGCCAGCCGCGGCGCCGCGCATCGTTCGACCCGCAGCTACAACAACCATGTGGGCGTCCCGCTCAGCCTTGCCCGGATGCCTGCGCGCAGCCGTTTTGGTATCTTCGAGATGGGCATGAACCACGCGGGCGAGATTGCGGGACTGACCACGCAGGTCCGCCCGCATGTTGCCGTCATCACCACGATCGCCCCCGCGCATATCGAGAACCTCGGCAGCATGGAAGCGATCGCCGATGCCAAGGCGGAGATATTCGCCGGGCTCGAGCCGGGCGGGACCGCGGTCATCCCGGCGGATAGCGAGCATTACGACCGCCTCAAGCTCGCCGTGGAGCGCGTCGGCGCCAAGGTGGTCAGCTTCGGTCGCGCACGCTTTGCCGACGTCCGCTTGCTCGATGCCATTCCCAGCGCCAACGGCGGCAGCCTCGTGACTTGCGAATTTCCCGAAGGGCGGCTGTGCTACACCGTCGCCGAACCCGGCGATCACTGGGTGATCAACTCGCTTGCGGTCATGGCCAGCGTGCGAGCCGCGGGCGGCGACATGGCGGCTGCCGGGCTGGCGCTGGCCGAAATGGGCGGGCTCAAGGGACGCGGCGCGCGGCACGGGATCGACGTCCCGGGCGGCAAGGCGCTGCTCATCGACGAAAGCTACAACGCTAATCCCGCCAGCATGCGCGCCACGCTGGCGCAGCTCGGGCAGACCCCCTCGGGGCGCCGGATAGCGGTGCTCGGCGCGATGAAGGAGCTGGGCGATTTCGGAACGCAGTTCCATGCCGCACTGTCCGAACCGATCATCGCCGCCGATGTCGATTATGCCGTGCTGGTGGGCGAAGAGATGGGCGCATTGGCGCGGGAACTGGGGAAACCGCAGAGCTCCGTCCTTGGCAAGCCCATTGCCTGGGCGCATTGCCAGACTGCCGACGAGGCGATCGAGCTGCTCGAAGACTTCGTGCTGGTCAAGGGCTCCAACTCGGTCGGTCTTGGCCGGCTCGTGGATCATTTCACCCGCGCCGGCTAGGCGCGACGAGAGGCCGATTTGCTGTATCTTCTCGCCGAATGGTTGAATTTCGAAGGCATCTTCAACCTCGTGCGCTATCAGACGTTCCGGGCCGGGGCGACGCTCATGACTGCGCTGATCATCGGGCTCGTCATCGGGCCGCGCTTCATCGCCATGCTGCGCGTACGGCAGGGCAAGGGGCAGCCGATCCGCGAGGATGGTCCGCAGACCCACCTTGCCAAGCGGGGTACGCCGACCATGGGCGGGCTGATGATACTGATCAGCCTGAGCCTCTCGGTCCTGATTTGGATGGACCTGAGCAACCCTTTCATATGGGCCTGTCTCGCGGTTACGCTCGGTTTCGGGCTGATCGGCTTCCTCGACGATTACGACAAGGTTTCCAAGGCCAGCCACAAGGGCGTTTCGGGCAAGGTCCGCCTGCTGCTCGAATTCGCAATTGCGGGCGTCGCGAGCTTCATCGTGGTGAACGAGGTCAACACCTTCCTCTACGTTCCCTTCTTCAATGACATCGGGATCGAACTGGGCGTATTCTATTACGCCTTCGCCGCCTTCGTGATCGTTGGGGCGGGCAATGCGGTCAACCTGACCGACGGCCTCGACGGGCTGGCGACAATGCCGGTGATCATCGCTGCGGGGACGTTCGCATTGATTGCCTATCTCGTCGGGCGCGTCGATTATTCTGACTATCTCGGCATTCCCTATGTCGAGGGGGCCGGCGAACTGGCGATCTTCTGCGCGGCGATCATGGGTGCGGGGCTCGCCTTCCTGTGGTTCAACGCGCCCCCGGCGGCCGTTTTCATGGGCGATACCGGAAGTCTCGCGCTTGGCGGCGCGCTGGGCGCGATCGCGGTGGCGACCAACCATGAGGTCGTGCTGGCGATTGTCGGCGGGCTGTTCGTGTTCGAGGCGCTCAGCGTCATCATCCAGGTGTTCTGGTTCAAGCGGACGGGCAAGCGCGTGTTCCGCATGGCGCCGATCCACCACCATTTCGAACAGCTCGGCTGGTCGGAGAGCAAGGTCGTGATCCGCTTCTGGATCGTCGCCATCGTGCTCGCACTCATGGGGCTTGCGACGCTCAAGCTGCGATGATCACCTCACCCGCCTGGAAGGACAGAAAATACGCCGTTCTCGGACTGGCGCGGTCCGGCCGGGCGACGGTCGAAGCGCTGCTGGCGAGCGGGGCCGACGTGCTGGTGTGGGACGACCGCGCTGAGGCGCGCGAACCCTTCGCGGGGCGCTGTGCCATCGGCAACCCGCTGGAGGCAGACCTTGCCGGATATGCGGGCGTGGTCGTCAGCCCCGGCGTCCCGCTCAACACACATCCGATCAAGCCGCATGCCGATAGCTTCGGCGTGCCGGTGATCGGCGATGTCGAACTGTTCGCGCAGGCGAGGGCGGATCTGCCGCCGCACAAGGTCGTCGGCATCACCGGCACCAATGGCAAGTCGACCACCACCGCACTCACGCACCACATACTGAAGCAGGCCAGCGTCCCGACGACGATGGGCGGCAATATCGGCCTGCCGATTCTCGAACAGGACCCGCTGCCTGAAGGAGGCGTCTATGTGCTCGAACTGTCGAGCTACCAGATCGACCTGACCTTTTCGCTCGATTGCGACGTGGCCGTGCTGCTCAACATCACACCCGATCATCTCGACCGGTACGATGGGGATTTCCAGAAATATGCGGCCAGCAAGTCGCGGCTGCTGACGATGCAGACGCGCGGCCACAATTCGATTGCACGGTTCACCGATGCGCGGTCGCTGGGCAATTTTGCCGAAGGATCGATCGCTAGCATTCTCGAAGACGTCCTCGCCAACCGCGGTATCGCCGGTGAAGAGCAGGCGGACTGGCCCTCGCTCCAGGGCCCGCACAATCGCGAGAATGCAGCAGCCGCCATCGAAATTTGCGACATACTCGGATTGTCTTCGGGCGATATTCGTTCGGGGTTGCAGACCTACCCAGGCCTCCCGCATCGCATGGAGCGTGTCGCGGAGGTTGCCGGTGTGGCCTACGTCAACGACAGCAAGGGCACCAATACCGCCGCCTCGGCACCCGCGCTGGCGGCATTCGACAACATCCACTGGATCCTCGGCGGGCTCGCCAAGGAACCGGGGCTGGGCGAGTGCGAGGCCGAGTTGCCCCACGTGAAAGCCGTTTACACCATCGGCAAGGCCGGGCCGGACTTCGCCGCGTTGCTGGAAGGCCGCGTGCCGGTCGAGCGGTGCGAGACACTCGACCGTGCGGTAAGCGCCGCCGCTACCAAGGCGCAGACGGGCGACACCGTCCTGCTGTCTCCCGCCTGCGCCAGCTTCGACCAATATGCCGATTTCGAACAGCGCGGCGATCATTTCCGCGCGCTGGTGGAGGGGCTGCAGTGAACGCGACCATGCAGCCCTATGTCCCCGGCAAACGACAGCCTGCGCACATGCCCAAGGGCAAGCTGTCACGCTGGTCGGAGCTCAAGATCTGGTGGCGTGAGATCGATCGTGTGCTGCTGCTGCTCGTGTTGCTGCTGATGAGCCTGGGCACGATTGCGGTCGCTGCGGCTAGCCCGGCAACCGCGAACCGCCTGTCGACTGCCAGCATCACGCTCGATCCGCTCTATTTCTTCTACCGCCACCTGGCTTGGCAGGTGCTCGCGCTGGGCACGCTGTTCGGCGTCTCGATGCTGGCGCGGGACAATGCGCGGCGCTTCGGCCTGTTGCTTGCGGCGGGCATGACCGTCCTGTTGTTCCTCGTCCCCGTACTGGGAGCGGAAATCAACGGCGCGCGGCGCTGGATCAATCTGGGCATGCAGTTCCAGCCTTCCGAATTCCTCAAGCCGGGCTTTGCCATCGCGACCGCATGGATCCTGTCGTGGCGGATGCGCGATCCGAACATGCCCGTCGCCGGCATCGCCACCGCCTATGTCGCGCTGATCGCCGCGCTGATGATGATGCAGCCCGATTTCGGCGGCACCATCCTGTTCGCTGGCGTATGGTTCGTGGCCATGGTCCTTTCGGGGATCGACATGAAACGGATGGGCGCGGTGATCGGTGCCACCATCGCGGGGCTGACCGCGACCTATTTCCTCTACGACAACGCCCGGCACCGTATCGACAGCTTCATCGGCGGCGGGACAGCCTACGACCAGGTCGACCTCGGCGCGCGCACGCTTACCGCAGGCGGGTGGACCGGTGCCGGATACGGTCTCGGCATCCGCAAGATGAGCCTGCCCGAAGCGCATACCGATTACATCTTCAGCGTCATCGGCGAGGAATTCGGGCTGATCGCTTGCGCGATCATCGTCTTGCTCTATCTCGCCATCGTTGGCCGGGTGCTGATGCGCCTGCTCGACGAAGACGATCTGTTCGCGCTGCTCGCAGGCGCCGGTTTGATCGCGATGCTCGGGGGGCAGGCCTTCATCAACATCCTCGTCAATCTGCAGCTCTTCCCCTCCAAGGGGATGACGCTGCCGCTGGTCAGCTATGGCGGCTCGTCGACCATTGCGATCTGTCTCAATATCGGCCTGCTGCTGGCGATCACACGGCGCAATCCCTTTCTGAAAAGCCGGACCATGGGACTTGGCGACAGGCTCGGCTTCGGGCAGATGGCCCCGATGAAAGACCACACCGGTCCCGCACGTCGGGAGATCCATCCATGACCGGCGCCAGCCGCCATTTCGTCCTCGCCGCCGGCGGCACCGGCGGCCACCTGCTGCCTGCTTTCGCGCTGGCGACCGAGCTCGAACGCCGCGGGCACCACGTCGCACTGATCACCGATGCACGCGGTGCACAGATTCCCGGCAAGCCCGACTTCCTGCCCGCGCATGTCCTTCCCGCCGGGCGGTTCGGCAAGAACCCGCTCAGCTGGATCAAGGGGCTGCGCGCGGTCCTCGAAGGCCGCCGAATGGCCTTGCGCCTGTTCGACAGCTTCGAACCCAGCGCGGTGGTTGGCTTCGGCGGCTATCCTTCCTTGCCCGCCATCCTCGCTGCAACGAGCGCGGGTGTGCCCACCGTGGTGCATGAGCAGAACGCAGTGCTCGGACGCGTCAACCGGCTGTTCGCAGGTCGCGTCGATGCGATCGCCACCGCCTATCCCGAAGTCGAGCGGCTTGCGTCCAAACATGCGGATAAGGTGCATCTCGTCGGCAACCCCGTGCGGGCGGGGGTACTCAGCCTGCGCGACGAGCCCTTTCCGACGCTGGGCGAGGAAGGCCTGCTGCGCGTGCTGGTCACCGGTGGCAGCCAAGGCGCGCGCGTCCTGTCCGAAGTGGTGCCCGACGGCCTGTCGATGCTGCCGCCCGCGCTGCGCCAGCGATTGCAGGTGACGCAGCAATGCCGGCCCGAAGATCTCGACGCCGTGCGCGAACGGTATCGCAATCACGGTATCCCGGCCGAGTTGGCCACCTATTTCGAGGACATGGCCGCGCGGCTCGCCGATGCGCATCTGTTCATCGGCCGCGCGGGCGCATCGACCATCGCCGAGCTGACCGCCGTTGGCCGCCCGGCAATCCTGATCCCGCTTCCCATCGCGACCGACGATCACCAGGCAGCGAATGCACGCGAACTGTCCAAGGCGGGCGGGGCGCGCATGATCCGCCAGGAACGCTTCACCGGCAAGGAACTGGCGAAGCAGATCAAGGCGCTGGCGGATAACCCGCAGGGCTTGGCCAAGGCCGCGCACGCCGCATGGAATTGCGGCCGGCCGCGCGCGGTGGAGGATCTTGCCGATCTCGTCGAAAGCTTCGGCGGGGCGGAGATGATGGACGTCATCCGGGTGGGCGGCAACAACGCGGGCGGCGCTACGCAAGGTTTGCCGGCGGGGCAGGGCGCAACGCGGGAGATAAGCGAATGAGAGGCGTCCCTACCAATATCGGCACCGTGCATTTCGTCGGCATCGGCGGCATCGGCATGTCGGGTATCGCCGAGGTGATGGATAATCTCGGCTACGAAGTGCAGGGATCCGACGCCAAGGAAAGCGCAACGGTCGAACGGCTGCGTTCGCGCGGCATCCGGATCGCCATCGGGCATGCCCCCGAGAATGTCGAGAATGCGGCGGTGGTGGTGACGTCCACCGCGGTCAAACGGACCAATCCCGAAGTCGCCTATGCGCTCGAGAACCGTATTCCCGTGGTGCGCCGCGCGGAGATGCTGGCCGAACTGATGCGGCTCAAGTCGACGGTCGCGGTTGCCGGGACGCACGGGAAGACCACCACCACCAGCATGATCGCTGCGCTGCTCGATGCAGGCAAGATCGACCCCACCGTGATCAATGGCGGAATCATCGAGCAATATGGCTCGAACGCGCGCCTGGGCGATTCCGAGTGGATGGTGGTCGAAGCCGACGAAAGCGACGGACGATCGCGGTGGTGACCAACATCGATCCCGAACACCTCGACCATTATGGCGATTTCGACGGGGTGAAGGACGCCTTCGTCGAGTTCATTCACAATGTGCCGTTCTACGGTGCGGCCATCCTGTGCATCGACCATCCCGAGGTGCAGGCGGTGATCGGCAAGGTGCGCGATCGCAACGTGGTGACCTACGGTTTCAACCTGCAGGCCGATATCTGCGGGGTAAACATCCAGCCCGATGCGGGCGGCAATGTCTTCGACGTGATCGTGCGCCGCCGCGGTCAGGAAGATCGCCGGATCGAAGGCGTGCGGCTGCCAATGCCGGGCCGCCACAATGTGCAGAACGCACTGGCCGCGATCGCCGTCTCGATCGAGATGGGATGTCCCGACGAAGTGATCTGCAACGGCTTTTCCGCATTCGGCGGGGTGCGGCGGCGCTTCACCAAGGTCGGCGAAGTCCCCAGCGGCGACGGCGTGGCCACGATCATCGACGATTATGGACATCACCCGGTCGAAATCCGTGCCGTGCTCGGCGCGGCGCGCGAAAGCGCGGGTGACGGGCGCGTGATCGCAGTCGTCCAGCCGCACCGCTACACACGGCTGCGCGACCTGATGGACGAGTTCCAGAGCTGCTTCAACGAGGCCGACGAAGTCTACGTCACCCCCGTCTACGCGGCGGGCGAGGACCCGATCGAGGGCGTCGATGCCGATGCGCTTGTCGGCGGTCTCAAGGCCCGGGGGCATCGCGCGGCGCAAACGGTCGAGGACGAGCAGGATCTTGCCTCCAAACTGGCCGACGACCTGCGTGCAGGCGATCTTGTCGTCTGTCTCGGTGCGGGCGATATCACCCAGTGGGCAGCGGGGCTTGCCGATAGCATCGCCCGCGCCAGCACCGCGTGAGCGCGATGACCGCGCCTGTCGACACTGCTGGCATACGCGGCAAGCTGACCGCCGATGCGCCGCTGGCCAAGCTGGTATGGTTCAAGTCTGGCGGAGCAGCCGACTGGCTGTTCGAGCCCGCGGATCTCGCCGATCTCGAGCTCTTCCTCGATCGGCTCGATGGCCGATTGCCGGTGATGGCTCTCGGGCTTGGCTCGAACATGATCGTGCGCGATGGCGGTGTGCCCGGCGTCGTCATCAAGCTGGGCAAGCCCTTTGCCGGGATCGCCATAGAGGATGATCACGTGCTGTCCTGCGGGGGCGGCGCGCACGGCATACTCGTCGCCTCGACCGCGCGCGACGCGGGGATCGCCGGGGTCGAATTCATGCGCGGCATTCCCGGCACCGTCGGGGGCTTCGTACGCATGAACGGCGGTGCCTATGGCCGCGAAGTCAGTGATGTGCTGATCGATTGCGACGTGGTGCACGCGAACGGTAGTTTGGTGACGCTGCCGGTCGCCGAATTGCATTACAGCTATCGCCATTCTGAGCTTCCCGCTGGCGCGGTGGTCGTGCGCGCCCGTTTCCAGGGCGAGGCTGGCGATCCGGCAGAAATCGGCGCGCGGATGGATGCAATCGGCGAAGCGCGCGAGAATTCGCAGCCGCTGAGGACCAAGACCGGCGGCTCCACTTTCAAGAACCCGCCCGGGAAAAAAGCGTGGGAATTGGTGGACGCTGCGGGATGTCGCGGATTGACGATCGGCGGGGCTCAGGTGAGCGAGAAGCACACCAATTTCCTGCTCAACGTCGACAATGCGACCAGCACCGAGATCGAGCAACTGGGGGAAGAAGTGAGGCGCCGCGTGCGCGACCATTCGGGGGTCGAACTCGAATGGGAAATCCAGCGCGTGGGGCGAGTCTGAGGACCAGAAATGAGCGACCTTCCCAAACTCCATATCGCCGTGTTGATGGGCGGCTGGGCCAATGAACGGCCGGTCAGCCTGATGTCGGGCGAAGGCGTTGCAACTGCGCTGGAGCACCGCGGACACCGGGTTACCCGGATCGACATGGACCGGCAGGTTGCCGCGCGCATCGCCGAAGCGGCGCCCGATGTCGTATTCAACGCGCTCCACGGGGTGCCGGGCGAGGACGGGACGGTGCAGGGGATGCTCGACCTGATGGGCGTTCCCTATACGCATTCGGGCCTCGCGACTTCGGTGATCGCGATCGACAAGCAATTGACCAAGCAGGCGCTGGTGCCGCAGGGGATTCCCATGCCGGGCGGGCGGATCGTCAAGAGCGCCGAACTGTTCGAGCGTGATCCGCTGCCGCGCCCCTACGTCCTGAAACCGGTCAACGAGGGCAGTTCGGTCGGCGTGGCGATCGTCACCGAGGATGGCAATTACGGCAACCCGATCGCGCGCGACGCCAGCGGACCGTGGCAGGATTTCGGCGAACTGCTGGCGGAACCCTTCATCAAGGGCCGCGAGATGACCACGGCAGTCGTCGATTTCGCAGATGGTCCGCGGGCGCTCGCCGTGACCGAGCTCAAGCCCAAGAGCGGGTTCTACGATTTCGATGCGAAATATACCGATGGGATGACCGATCACGTCTGTCCGGCACAGGTCCCTGAAACCATCGCCGATCTGTGCTGCGAATATGCGCTCAGGGCGCATCGCGTGCTCGGCTGCCGCGGAACCAGCCGCACCGATTTCCGGTGGGATGAAGAGCAGGGCGAGGACGGCCTGTTCGTGCTCGAAACCAATACGCAGCCGGGCATGACGCCGCTCAGCCTCGTGCCCGAGCAGGCGCGCTACGCCGGTCTCGACTATGGCGAATTGTGCGAACTGGTGGTGGCCGCGGCATTGCGCGACCACGCGCCGAAACCGGGAACGGGCGATGGCTAAGGTCAAACGCAAACCGACCGGTGTCCGCCGCTCCGCCGCCGCGCATAACCGCAGCCAGAAGGCGCGCGCCGCCAAGCGGCATACCAGCGGGTTGCTCGATCGGGCGATGGCGGCGCTGCCCTTCACCGAAGAGCAGTGGCACCGGTTCTTCCTTGTCGCGATCATTGCCGCAGGCGCGGCAATCGCCTGGACGATCGCCAGCTTCGCGGGCGTGCCCGAAATCGCGCGCACCGAACTGGCCAAATCCGCCTCGCGTTCGGGCTTCGAGGTCAGCCGCGTGCGCGTTTCGGGCGTCGAACGGATGAACGAACAGCTGGTCTACGAACGCGTGCTGGGGGAGCAGGACCGCCCGATGCCGCTGATCGACCTGCCAGCCATACGCGAACGGTTGCTCGACTTGCCGTGGGTCGCCGATGCGCGCGTCTCGCGCCAGCTGCCCGACACGCTCAAAATCGACATCGTCGAACGCGTGCCGCATGCGGTGCTGCGGAAGCCCGACCGGCTGATGCTGATCGATCCATTTGGGAACGAACTCGAACCGATCAGTCCCAAACAGGCCGAAGGCAAATTGCTGATCGAAGGCCCGGGTGCGGCGCGGCAGGTGCAGGAACTTGGCCGCCTGCTCGACGCGGCACCCGCGCTCAAGCCGCAGATCGCTTCCGCCGAATGGGTCGGCAATCGCCGCTGGAACCTGACCTTCAAGACCGGCCAATTGCTGGCGCTTCCCGAAGGCGATCTCGGTGCGCCCGCATTGGTCAAGTTCGCGCAGCTCGACGGGATGCATCGGCTGATCGGCGGCAAGCCGGTGGCGATCGACATGCGCGTGCCCGATCGCGCCTATCTGCGTTGCGCCGAGGGGCCCTGTCCGAAGCAGATGGCGTTGAACGGCAGGGCGAACTGATGGCGACGCAGCAACCGCGGATCACCCGCGTCTTCGGGGCAGTGAACATCGGTTCGTTCCGTGTGTCGGCGATGATCATGGGGCAGGCCGAGGGCGGCGAGATGATCGTTCTGGGATCGAGCCACCGCGCCAGCGAGGGGATCAAGCGCGGCTATGTCACCGACATGCGCGCCGCGAGCCACGCGATCCGCACGGCGGTCGAGAAAGCCGAGGCCAATGCGAACACTTCGGTCCAGAGCGTCTGGATCGGCTGTGCAGGGGCGGGTCTGTCGAGCAAGATATCGAGCGTCGAGATTGCGATTGGCGGACGGCGGATCGAGGAAGACGATATCGAGCACCTGCTCTACGCGGCGCGCGACCACCTGCATCCCGACGGGCGGATGGTGCTGCATGCGCAGCCCGCGCATTACACGCTCGATGGCGCGCATGGCGTGGCCAATCCCAAGAGACTGCATGCCGAGGCCCTGGGGGTCGATGTCCATGTGACGCTGGCCGAGGGCGCCCCGGTCCGCAATCTGATCGAGGCGGTGCAGACCGCGCATCTCGATGTCGAAGGGGTGGTCGCAAGCCCGCTCGCCGCGGCGCATGCCTGCCTCTCCGCCGAAGAGCGCGACCTCGGTGTGGCGCTGGTCGAGATCGGCGCGCAGGTCACCAATGTTTCGGTCCATGCTGCGGGCATGCTTCTGGGGCTCAAGTCGATCCCGATCGGTTCCAACGACATCACCGATGCGATCGCTTCCTCGCTGGGCATCCGGCGCAGTCAGGCCGAGCGGCTCAAATGCGTGTCGGGATCGGCGATCGCCACGCCGACCGATCACCGCGAGATGATCGCCGTCAACGGACCTGGCGAGGAACCCGGCGGGCCGCTGGCGCGGGGCGCCGATGAGCAAAACCGCATTGCGCGCGCCGAATTGGTGGCGATCGTCACCGACCGATTGGGCGTGGCGACGGTGGAAATCGGCAAGGCGCTCAAGGCGATGGGTTTTACCGGCGCGCAGGGCGGGCAAGTGGTGCTGACCGGCGGTGGTGCGGAGCTTCATGGCATTGCCGAGTTCATGCAGGGCGCGCTGGGACGCCCGGTGCGGATCGGCAAGCCGCCGGTGCTGCAAGGCCTGCCCGAAGCGCATGCGACCCCGGGCTTTGCGACCCTTGCCGGGCTGTGCCTCTACGCTTCCGAAGACCCGGTCGATATCCGCTCGGTCGGGCCGCGCTACCAGCCGACAAGACGCTATCGCGGCATGGGTCTGATCAACCGTGTGTTTCAAGCGGTGCGTGAGTATTTCTGAGGCTTGATGTGCGGCGCAATCCCGCCTTTAGGCCTTGTGGATAAGGCAGGCGAGGCTTCGACCTGCGATTCGCTTTGTGCCAGAGTTGTGACATAAAGCCCGCAAGTAACTTTCGAATACCCAGGGGACTCTTGATGAGTATCAATATCGGACCGGCATCGGACGACGATCTTCGTCCCAAGATCATGGTTGTCGGCGTCGGCGGTGCCGGTGGCAACGCCATTGCCAACATGATGGAAGCCAAGATCGAAGGCGTCGATTTTATCGTCGCCAACACCGATGCACAGGCGCTCAGCACGTCCCCGTCCGAGAAGCGCATCCAGCTCGGTCCGGACATCACCGGCGGTCTCGGCGCAGGCGCGCGCCCCGAAGTGGGCAAGGCCGCTGCCGAGGAAACCGTGCAGGACATCGAAGACGCGCTCGACGGTGTGAACATGGTGTTCATTGCAGCCGGCATGGGTGGCGGCACCGGCACGGGCGCGGCCCCGGTCATCGCCGAAGCGGCACGCAAACGCGGCGTGCTCACCGTGGGCGTCGTGACCAAGCCTTTCCTTTTCGAAGGCACGCGCCGCATGCGCGCGGCCGAAGCGGGCATTGACGAACTGCAGAAGCATGTCGACACGCTGATCGTCATTCCCAACCAGAACCTGTTCCTGGTCGCGAAGGCGGAAACCACCTTCAAGGAGGCCTTCCAGCTTGCCGATGAAGTGCTGCAGCAGGGCGTGCGCTCGATCACCGACCTGATGGTCATGCCGGGCCTCATCAATCTCGATTTCGCCGACGTGCGCTCGGTGATGAGCGAAATGGGCAAGGCGATGATGGGCACGGGCGAAGGCGAGGGCGACAACCGCGCGCTCGAAGCCGCCGAACGCGCGATCGCCAACCCGCTGCTCGACGGTGTCAGCATGACCGGCGCCAAGGGCGTGATCATCTCGATCATCGGCGGCGAGGACATGAAGCTGCTCGAGGTCGACGAAGCCGCCAATCACATTCGCGAACTGGTCGACGAAGACGCCAACATCATCTGGGGTTCGGCCTTCAATCCCGACCTCGACGGCAAGATCCGGGTTTCGGTGGTCGCCACCGGGATCGAGCCCGACGGCTCGGTTGCCGCAGCGCCAGCGCGCGCCTTTACGACCCGCGAAAGCAGCGCCCCGCGGCGCCCGGTACTCGACCTGCCCAGCGACAGCGTGGCCGAGGACGAGCCGTTCGAACTGAGCGAGGGCCTGTCCGCCGAGCCGGAGCCCGAGGCCGGGCCGCAACCTACGCCGGCACCCGAACCTGCCGCGCAGCCCGCTTCGACGCAGGCGCAAGGCGATGCTCTCGACCTGACCGATGAAGCCGAGGACGACGACGCCGGTACCTCCTTTGGCCTGTCGCCCGCATCTTCGGGTTCCTATGGCGAAGACGAAAGCTACGACGATGTCGACGGCATCGTCGACCCGCTGGCGGGTCTGCGCAACGAGCACACCGAACGCTTTGATGCCGGTGACGATGATGCCGGGCAGGGCGCCAATTTCGCGGGTTCGGATGGTGACGGCTGGGCGCAGCAGTCCGCTCCGTCGCAGCGCGAGCCACTCGACCTTTCGGGTGACATGCGCGAACCGTCCGCATCGCAGGACGAGTTCGAGCTTGGTGACGAGCAGGGGGCGGAAAGCCCCTTGGCAAGCAAGCCCGCGCGCAAGCCGTTGCAGCCCGGTGAAGGCGGCGGCGAACAGGGCGGCAAGGGGGGTTCCGCAGGAGGCTCGCTGCCGGGCAACACCTTGTTCGAGCGTATGGCCAATCTTTCGCGCGGCACGAGCAGTAGCGACGGCGACGCGGACGATGAGGATGACGATGGCGACAATGGTGGCGGTCTCAACATCCCGCGTTTCCTGGGGCGCCAGAACAATCAGTAAGCAGCCGTTTCAGCGCGGGTTAACGCCCGCGCTGCAAAAGGGGGCAGGAATGATTGCGAAGGGTCGATATGCAGCGGCTGTTGTCGCGTTGGCGGCGTCGGCCACGTTTGCGCCACCCGCGGCCGCACAGCGCGAGATCGTTCAGCCACTGCCTGCGGAAGGTGAAAGACGGCTGAGTGACGCGCTGTCGCGCCTGGCGCGCGATACCACCGATGTCGATGCCGTGCTCGATGCGGGAGAGGCTGCACTCGAACTCAACGATATCGATGCCGCGATCGGTTTTTTCGGTCGGGCCAACGAACTGTCCCCGGGCAATTCGCGGACCAAGCTGGGTCTCGCCCGCGCCTATCTGCGTTCGCGGCGCCCGGTCGAAGCGCTGCGGCTCTTTGCTGAAGCGGAAAAGGCAGGCGTGTCCGAGGCCCGCATGGCCGAAGATCGCGGGCTGGCCTTCGATCTCGTCGGGGACGCTGCCAGTGCGCAGGAACTCTACCGGCTGGCGTTAGCCAATGGCGCCGGGGAGGAAACGGTCCGGCGTCTCGCTCTCAGCCAGGCCATCGCAGGGGATCGCGAGGGGTTCGAGGCAACGCTGTTGCCCTTGCTCGAAAAGGGCGACGTTGCGGCCTTCCGCACGCGAGCTTTCGGTCTGGCGATCCTGGGCAATCCGGCCGAGGCGAAGCAGATCGCCAATACCATGCTCCCGGCGGGGCTGGGCGCGCGAATGGCGGCCTATTTCGATTACATGCCGCGGTTGACTCAGGCGCAGCAGGCAGCGGCGGGCAATCTGGGGATCTTCCCGCGCACCGCCAGTATCGGCACGGATGATGCCCGCATCGCCGGTTACGAGCGGACCGCGCGGCGGTCGGCCCCCGCGCCGACGCCATCGGCGGTCCGGATTGCGCCCGCCGCACCCGAAGTGGATCCGCGAGCGAGCCAGGCGCGGCGCCGACCCGATTTGACGGGTAGCCCGGCGTCGGTCCCAGCGCCGTCGACCGCCCCCGAAACCCTCATGGCTTCGGAAAGGGCGGAAAGCAGCGCCGAGGCCCCGACCCCGACACCTGTAAGTTCGAACCCGACCCCGGTTCCGACAATCGCCACCACGCTCGATGTTGCAGCCCAAACTCCGTCGCTGCGCGAGCCGATCGTTATCGCGCGGGTCGATCCCTCGCAGGTGAGCACTGCCGCCGAAGCGGAGCCTGCCACCAGCGGCGAGCCTGCCCCTCCGACGCGGACGATTGCCTCCTCATCGCCAGCGCTGGCGGCGCAAGAAGACCCGCCGCGTTCGGTTGCCGATGCGTTCGACGGGTTCACGCTTGCTCCCGCTCCGCCGCCGGCCTCTGCGAGCGGCGCGGTGGACATCACGCGTATCGCCATCCCGCGCGAAAAAGCCGAACCCAAGCCTCCACCGCCGCCTGCGCACCCCGCACGGCATTGGGTACAGGTGGCCACCGGCAAGGATCGCGATGCGCTGAAATTCGACTGGCGGCGGATCGCGCGCAAGGCCGAGGGCTTGCTCGACGGGAAGGGGCCCTTTGTTACCCCCTGGGTGGAAGCCAACCGCCTGCTGTCGGGCCCCTACGATAGCGCGACCAAGGCGCGTGAAATGATGAACCAGCTCAAGGCTTTGGCTGTTGATTCCTTCACATTCACCAGCGCTGAGGGCGAGGCTATCGAAAAGCTGTGAACCCGGGGCAGGGTTAATCGCCCACGGAAGTTTGTTCACAAGCTTTGCACAAGCCATACGGGTTCTCCCCAGTGCCGCGCGGCCAGCGCATTGCCAAGCCCGACTGCAATTCGGCATCTCGAATGCATGACGGGTTCGGGACAGCTTCGATGAGATCTACGCAGGAACGCTACGAGGCGGAGCATGACGCGGCCCCCCTCGAAATGCTCATGGCGCTGTTCGAAGCCCGCGGCTGGCCCTGCGAGGCGACAGCGAGCGAAATGACGGGCGAGATCCAGGGGAGCTGGACCACCTATCAGTTGCGCGGCATCTGGCGGCCCGAGGACATGGTGCTGCAGATACTGTGCCTGCCGGAAATCCGCATTTCGAAGGACAAGCTGCCGCACGCGCATGAACTGGTCAGTCTCGTCAACGAGCAACTCTGGCTTGGCCATTTCGACATCTGGTCGAATGGCGGCGTGCTGCTTTACCGCAACGGTACCATGCTGGGCGATGACGGGATGCTCAGCTTGGACCAGGCGCAGGCACTGGTCGAGATCGCGGTTGAGGAATGCGATCGGTTCTATCCCGCGTTCCAATTCGTCCTGTGGGGCGGGCGCACGCCGAGCGAAGCGCTCGATGCGGCGATGGTCGACGCGGCGGGTGAGGCCTGAACCCGCCTCGCGCTTCGGGTGACAGGCGTCGATAGAAGGTTAATCGACGTTCACCGATCGCGTGCCGGTTTCGCTTGAAATTGCCTGGCGAAATGCCGATATTCTCGTCAGGAGCGGCGTGTATTTCCGTGCCGCCAATAGGAGTTGCTTAAGATGGCCAATTGGAACGACACCGACCAGAGGCAGGGCTTCGGCTCGGTGCCGCGCGCTGGCGACGCCGTTGCCAGGCAGGAAACTTTCGATGCGGGCCTGCGGGCTCACATGCTCAAGATTTACAATTACATGGCCTCGGGCGTTCTGCTCACCGGCCTTGTTGCCATGCTTACCGCGCGCAGCGGACTGGCGCTCGCATTCGCCAGCGGTCCGCTGATGTGGCTGGTGGCGCTGTCGCCGCTCGCTTTCGTCTTCGCCATGAGTTTCGGCGTCAACAAGTTCAGCCGCGGTACGCTGCAGATCATGTTCTGGGCTTTCGCCACGGTCATGGGTCTATCGCTGTCGACGATTTTCCTCGTCTATACGGGCGAGAGCATCGCTGCGACCTTCTTCGCAACGGCAGGCGCCTTCGCGGGGCTGAGCCTGTTCGGCTACACCACCAAGAAGAACCTGCAGGGCATGGGGACTTTCCTGGTCATGGGCGTGATCGGCCTGATCATCGCCAGCGTGATCAACATCTTCCTGCAGTCGAGCACGCTGACGCTGGCCGTCAGCTTCCTGGGCGTGCTGATCTTCGCCGGCCTGACCGCCTATGACACGCAGCGCCTCAAGCGCGAATATCAGTACCTGCGCGGTACCGAATTCGCGGGCAAGGCCGTGATCATGGGCGCGCTGAGCCTGTATCTCGACTTCATCAACATGTTCCTGTTCCTGCTGCGCTTCATGGGCAGCCGCGAGTAATCCACTCGTCGCATACAGGATTCGCTTGAACGTGCCCGGGGCGTAACTTTCGCCCCGGGCATTTTCTTTGCCAGCGGCTGGCGCTAGGCAGCGCTTCTTCATCCTCCGTCAACACAGGGCGCGGCAGGATGGGAAGGATTATCGAGGAGGGTCACCCGCCATGAGCCGCGGTTCAAACATCACTATTCGCTTCACAACCGCCGCTGTCGGTCTCGCCGCACTGGGCGCCTGCGCCACCCCGCCGCCGCCGCCCCCTCCTCCGCCGCCCGCTGTCGAAGCCGTCCCGGTGCGCCCGCTGCCGCCCGGTCAGGCATCCTATGTGATGAACATTCCGGAAACGAACTCGCTGGGCCTGCGCGAAACCGTCAACCTGGGTATTTCGGACGACGAGAAGGTCTGGCACTTCCGTTCGGCCTGGAACGTCGCGGCGCTCAACTGCCTCGATCCGCAGTATCAGCCGATCCTCGATGCCTATAGCAGCTACATCAAGGATTACGCGCGCCCGCTCAAGCAGGTCAACGATCGCATCGACGCCGAGTATCGCAAGGAATACGGAGCGCGGCGCTCCGCGATCCAGGCACGCGAAAGCCAGATGACGATGGTCTACAACTATTTCGCGCTCCCGCCTGCCCGCGCCGACTTCTGCCGCACCGCGCTGGGCGTATCGCAGCAATATCTCGCCTCGCAGCAGGTCGATCCGCTGGCCTTCGCATTGGCCAATTTCTCCGCGCTCGAAGGGCCGTTCGAACGCTTCTTCGTCGCCTATGAGCAGTATGAGCGGGAATCGGCAGCCTGGGATGCGCGCTACGGTGAGCGCTATGGCGCTTCGCAACCGGGCTATGTGGCGGTGAAGAACGCGCGTGGCTACCAGACGCCCCAGCCGGGTTCGGACCCGGCCTCGCTCAGCGCAACACCGCTGCAGGAAACCAAGGTCATCGATCCCGATACGGGCGCGCAGATCCCGGTCGCACCGGTCGATGAAACGCGCTCTTCGGTCCCGGTGGTTCAGCCGATCCCCAATGATGCGGGCAACGACGACACGCCGCAAAGTTAAGCGGGGTCTTTTCAGGCGCGCCGGCTTTCGCTAAACGGCGCGCCTCGCATCCACCATGCGATGCGCCGAAAACCTGGAACGGGGCCGTAGCTCAGTTGGGAGAGCGCGTCGTTCGCAATGACGAGGTCAGCGGTTCGATCCCGCTCGGCTCCACCAGGATGTTTTCACCATTTGCCCTGTACACCGGCCCCGCCTATCGCGGCGCGCATGGATTTGCAGGCAATCGTCACCGATACGTGGAATGCCCTTGCCGACGAGCGCGGCGGGGGCACGCCCGCGCGCTATATTCCCGCCCTCGCAGCGGTCGATCCATGCAAGTTCGGGATCGCGCTGGCGACCGATGACGGACAGGTCGCCTGCGCCGGTGATGCGGACGAGAAGTTCTCTATCCAGTCGATTTCCAAGGTGTTTGCACTGGCGCTAGCGCTCGAGCGAGAGGGATCGGCGCTGTGGGACGCGGTGGGTCGCGAACCGTCGGGCGATGCCTTCAACTCGATCGTGCAGCTTGAGAAGGAGAAGGGCATACCCCGCAATCCCTTCATCAATTCGGGCGCCATCGTTACCACCGATCGTTTCATCGGCCGGCGCGGGGTCGACGAAGCGGTGCGCGACCTGATCGATCGCCTGCGGCGGATGGGACGCAATCCGCAGATCGATTTCGACCAGGATGTAGCGCGCAGCGAAAGCGAGGCAGGCGAACGCAATCGCGCGCTGGCTTGGTTCCTCGCCGATTTCGGGCGGCTGCTGAACCCGGTGGAAGAGGTGCTATCGGTCTATTTCCGTCAATGCGCGCTATCGATGAGCTGTCGGCAGCTGGCCGAAAGTGCGCTGTTCCTGGCGTTCGACGGCACTGACCCGGTGACGGGACAGAAAATGTGCTCCGCCAGCCGCGCGCGGCGCATCAATGCGCTCATGCTTTTGTGCGGCCACTATGACAATTCGGGCCAGTTCGCTTTCGAAGTCGGCTTTCCGGGCAAATCGGGCGTGGGCGGGGGAATCCTCGCCAGCGTTCCGGGGCGTGCGGCAATTGCGGTCTGGTCGCCCGGGCTCAATCGTGCGGGGACGAGCCTGCTCGGCGCCAAGGCACTGGCAGAAATCGCGCGGAGGACCGGCTGGTCGGTCTTCAGCGGGCAATTGCCCGAAATCTAGAGCGCACCGAAGGTCCAGCCCTCCGTGCGGGCAAGATCGGGGGTAAGCGCCGATGGCGCCCAGCGACCCGGTTCGTCGGCTACACGCCGCAACCATGCCGCGGTAAGGAGTGCGTCGGAGGAGTGATCGTCGATCGGACCATGGCCTTTGACGGGGATGCTGCCGAGACGGGCCAGCGCAGCGTTGAGTTCCTCATGGCTGCGCATCTTCGCCTTGGCCGCGCTGCGGCCTGCTTCCCGCGCGGCGAGGCTGGTGTAGATCTCGACCAGAACCGACCCCTTGCCGGGGAGAGGGTCGACCGGCCAGACCGGCAGATGATCACGCAGGCGGTGCAGCATGCGCATACCCGTAAGGCTCGACTTGCCGACCTGCGCGGCGCCGACCAGGTTGAAATTGGAATAGGGTTTGCACCCCATTTGCGCCTGCGCGTGCTCGGTTACGCGAAAACGGCCCCGCCCGTGTGCAGCGCCATCGCAGCCGAATTGCGCGCCGGTCACGGTGCCGTTGCGAAAGTAGGGCGCGAAGTCGGGATGATCGACAAAGCTCTGCGCGGCGAGGTTCGCGTCGTCAGCGCAGATCTCGTCGATCAGCGCCCACAGCGCAGGTGCGTCGGGCAGCACCACGTCGCACCTCGGGAAATAGGCACCGCAATCGGCATAGGGCAGGGCAATACCCAGATCGACACCGACCAGCGTATCGCGGGGTAGATCTTCGCGCAGCAGCGCCAGAACGTCGCTGCGCGACCAGCCGCGGCCCCGTTCGACCAACACGGGCGGGCCCCCACCGGCATCGGCCAGGGCCAGCGCGATGCCTTTCTGTACGGGACCTCTCGCTCCCGACCAGTCGATCGCGAGAAATTGGCGGAAGCGCGCAGTCATGGTCACTCGCGCTCGCGGCGCAGCTTGTCCCAATAGTCGAGCCGCTTCTTCACCTCGCGTTCGAAACCGCGCTCGACCGGCTGGTAATAGGCCTGCGGTTCCATCTCCTCGGGCCAGTAATTGTCACCCGAGAAGCCATCGTCCGCGTCGTGATCGTAGCTGTAACCCGAGCCGTAGCCGATGTCCTTCATCAGCTTGGTCGGCGCGTTGAGGATGTTCTGCGGCGGCATCAGGCTGCCCGTTTCCTTGGCCGAACGGAACGATGCCTTCTGGGCCTTGTAGACCGCATTCGATTTGGGCGCGGTGGCAAGATAGGTACAGGCCTGGACCAACGCGAGTTCGCCCTCGGGACTGCCGAGGAACTCATAGGCATCTTTCGCCGCCATGCATTGCACCAGCGCCTGCGGGTCGGCCATGCCGATGTCTTCCACTGCCATCCGGATCAGGCGCCGCGCGAGGAAGCGCGGCTCCTCACCCGCGGTCAGCATGCGGGCAAGGTAATAGAGGCTCGCCTGCACGTCGCTGCCGCGCACTGCCTTGTGCAGCGCCGAGATGAGATTGTAATGCCCTTCGCGATCCTTGTCGTAGACTGCAACGCGCCGCTGGAGGAACGCACCCAGCCTCGCCGGGTCGAGCGGTTCGCCGATCTTCGCGTTGTAAAGCGTTTCCGCCTGATTGAGCAGGAACCGCCCGTCGCCATCGGCGCTGGCAACGAGCGCGTCTTTTGCTTCGGCAGTGAGCGGCAGCGGGCCTTCGAGCGCTTCCGCACGGCCGAGCAACTGGCCCAGAGCATCGTGATCGAGCCGCTGCAGGATCAGGACCTGCGCGCGGCTGAGCAGTGCCGCATTGAGCGCAAAACTGGGATTCTCCGTGGTCGCGCCGACCAGCGTCACCGTGCCGCGTTCGACGAACGGCAGGAAGCCGTCCTGCTGCGCGCGGTTGAAGCGGTGGATCTCGTCCACGAACAGCAGCGTACGTTGTCCCGCTTCGGCCGCCTTGTCGGCGGCAGCGAAGGCCTTCTTGAGATCGGCGACACCGCTGAACACCGCGCTGACGCTTTCGAAGCGCATGTCGACACTGTCCGCGAGCAATCGTGCGATAGTCGTTTTGCCCGTGCCGGGCGGCCCCCACAGGACCATGCTCGACAGGCGGCCCGCCGCGACCATCCGGCCGATCGCGCCTTCGGGACCGGTCAGGTGATCCTGCCCGATGACGTCCTCCAGCGTCGCCGGTCGCAGCCGGTCGGCGAGTGGAGCGTCTTCGCGCGGCGCATCCGGGGACTGCGGTTGCGGTAGTTCGTCGGGAAACAAATCTGCCATTGGTCGGCAGACATAGGGAGTTCGCCGAGGATTTGCAGCGCCCTCTTGTATCGTTTCCGGTAAGATATATCTTAGAGCTATCTAAGACATGAGAAGGATGATGACGATGCGCAAAGCGGAGAAAATACGGAAGCTGCGGCGGATGGGCGGTTGGCCGTTTATCGCGGCGATGATGAACGATGCGGATTTCGGGCCGGGCTTTCGTGCGTCGGCGAAATTTGGCGGCCCGGGATGGGGTTTCGATTTCGGGCCACGTGGTGGCGGAGGGCGCCGCAGGCGCATGTTCGGTTCGGGCGAATTGCGGCTGGTGCTGCTCAAGCTCGTCGCCGACCAACCGCGACATGGATATGAGCTGATCAAGGCGATCGAGGAACTGACCGAAGGCGCCTACGCACCCAGTCCGGGCACGATCTACCCAACCCTCTCCTTGCTCGAGGACGAGGGTGCGATCGCGCCCGTCGCGGGGGACGAGACCCGCAAGGCCTTTCAGGCCACCGATGCGGGACGTGCCGAACTGGAAGAGCGGGCTGATGAGGTCGATGCGCTCTTCGAACGCCTGTCCGGCCACGGCGAGCATCGCCGGGCCTATGCCACGCCCGAGATGTTCCGTGCGGTCGGCAATCTCGCCAGCGTGCTGAAGAACCGCGCGCGTTCGGGCAAACTCGACGATGATACGGTACGCGAAATCGTCGATCTGGTCGACGAGCTTGCCAAGAAGATCGAGCGGCTCTGACCCCTGCCATTTGGCGATCCGCGGGCAGGGCGCTAGTCTTGCCGGCGAGGTCGCCACGGAGGAGGATTGGTCATGACGAGCGCTATCAGAACGCCCTGGCATTTGTGGGTGGTGGGGATCGCCACGCTGCTGTTCAATGCGATCGGCATTTACAGCTACACGATGACGCAAACGGGCAGTCTGGCGGATCTGGGCATGACTGCCGATCAGATCGCCTATTTCGATTCCTTTCCCGCTTGGGCCGACGGTGCCTGGGCGCTGGGGGTCTGGGGCGCTTTCGCGGGATCGATCCTGTTACTGCTGCGCCGCAAGATCGCATTCGCCGCATTCCTGATTGCGACGATCGGGCTTGTCGGGACAACCTATTTCGAACTGGTGGTGTCGCAGATTCCCGAAAGCCTGCAGAACCCGGTGCTCATGGCAGCCATCTGGATCACCACGCTGTTTTCGCTATGGTACTCGCGCCGCATGGCGGCTGCGGGCGTGCTGCATTGAGCTAGGACCCGCGGCGACCGGCGATCAGGCGCAGATAGGTGTCGACCACCGCCTGGTTGATCGCATCCCACGTATAGGCGCCAGCGGCTTCCTCGCCATTGGCACCATGGAAAAGCCGCAGGTTGTCGTCCGTGCAATAGGGAGCCAGCGCCTCCGCGCATGCGGGTGCGAAGACCTCTGGCCTGTCCGGTGGCACGAGGCGACCGGTCGCGCCGTCCTGCACGAGGCTGGCCGCCCCGGTTGCGCCCGCTGCGACGACCGGCAACCCGCAGGCCATGGCCTCGAGCGTGACGTTGCCGAAGGTCTCGGTGATCGACGGATTGAAGAAGATGTCCCCGCTTGCCAGCGCCTGGCCCAGGTCTTTCCCGGTCTTGAAGCCGGCGAAGATCCCGCCCGGCAAGGCTTTCTCGAACCATTCGCGCGCCGGGCCGTCGCCGATTACCAGAACCTTGTGCGGGACCTGCCGCTGGCGGAGCTGGACGATCGTTTCGGCGAAGACATCGAGCCCCTTCTCCATCACCAACCGGCCGAGGAAGACGATTGCGACATCGTCATCCGCCAGACCATGCGCGCGGCGCCACTTGTGGTCGCGCTTCGACGGATGAAAGACCGTCCGATCGACCCCGCGGGACCAGATCGCGATATCGTCATGCATCCGCTGCGCACGCAATTCTTCGATCTGGCTCTGCGAGGGGGCAACCAGCGCATCGCACCGCTGGTAGAACCGCCTGAGGATCGCCTCGACCGCGGGTTCGAGGAAACCGAGTCCGTAATATCGGGGGTAGGTCTCGAACCGCGTATGGACCGATGCAAGGACGGGAATATCGCGCTCGCGCGCCCATTTCAGCGCGGCATGCGCGACAGGATCGGGCGAAGACAGGTGGACGAGATTCGGCTTGAACGTGTCCAGATCGGCGTGGACGCGATCGTCGATCCGCAGTGGGAGGCGGTATTCGCCCCGGCCCTTCACCGGCATGCGGACGTTGGGCACGTTGACCAGATCGCCGGTCGGCGGGAAATCGGGTTCGGCGACTACGGGCGCGTAGACACGCAGCCCCGCGCCGCGCTTGAGCAGGTAGCCTGCCAGGCGGTTGAGGGCCTGGTTCGCGCCGTCGCGGGTGTAATTGTAATTCCCGCTAAACAGAGCGATGCGAAGATCGGTCACATCCATTTGGGCGCGCTTTAGGGAAGTTGTGTTGTGGCGTCTATCCGCCACGATGGGCCGCGTGGCGTGTGTCAGCCGGGGCCATGGTTGGCATTGCACCGGTCGTATCACGGGTCCGCTTCATCGCAGTAAAGCTGTTTCGCATTGACTCCCCCTCGCGCAACATTAGTGCGGGCGACGGGCCACGCGGTCCCAACGCCGCGCGAGCTCTCTGCAAGGAGAGAATACATGACTGCCGAACCAAAGCTCAAACCCGAGCGCCCCTTCTTTTCGTCGGCTGGTCTGCCGCCAATCTCAAAACCGAATCGCTCGGCCGCTCGCATCGCAGCGCGCTCGGCAAGTCGCGGCTGAAATATGCCATCGACCTGTCGAAGGAGATGCTCGGCGTGCCCGAGGATTACCTCGTCGGGATCATGCCGGCTTCGGACACCGGCGCGCTCGAATGCGCGATGTGGACCATGCTGCGCCCCGATCGCCCGGCGACCGTCGCGGCGTGGGAAAGCTTCGGCAATGTCTGGATCCAGGATGCGGTCAAGCAGCTCAAGCTGCCGAACCTGCAGGTAATGGACGCCGATTACGGCGAGATTCCCGACTTGGCGAGCATTCCGCAGGACAATGACGTCGTGTTCACCTGGAACGGCACCACGTCGGGCGCCAAGATCCCCGACACCGACTGGCTTGCCCCGGGCCGCGAAGGCGTGACGATCAACGATGCCACCAGCGCGGTCTTCGCGATGGAGATGGACTGGGCCAAGCTCGATGCCACGACCTACAGCTGGCAGAAGGTAATGGGCAGCGAAGCGCAGCACGGCATGCTGATACTCAGCCCCAAGGCGGTGCAGCGCATTGAGGACTACGATCCCGAATGGCCGCTGCCCAAGCTCTTCCGTCTGAAGAAGGGTGGCAAGATCAACACCGGCATTTTCGAAGGTGCGACGATCAACACCCCGTCGATGCTGGCGACCGAAGATTACATCGACGCGCTCGAATGGGCGCAGGCGATGGGCGGGCGCAAGGCGATGTTCGAACGCGCCGATGCCAATGCCAAAATCGTGCTCGACTGGATCGAGGCAACGCCGTGGCTGCGCAATATGGTCGCCGATCCGGCCAAGCGGACCAACACCGGTGTGTGCTTCGTCTTCCAGGGCGAATGGTACGATGGTCTGTCCGACGACGATAAGGCCGCGGTGCCGAAAAAGATCGTCAAGCTGCTCGAAGATCGCGGCGTCGGTTACGACTTCAACGGCTATCGCGACGCCCCGCCGTCTTTGCGCATCTGGTGCGGCGGCACGGTCGAGCAGGAGGATTTGAAGCGCCTTCTGCCCTGGATCGAATGGGCCTACGAGCAGGTCAAGACCGCAAGCTAATCCGTCATCCCCGCGAAGGCGGGGATCCAGATAACGTCAGTATGCAAGCGAACGGTGGGATAGACTCCCGCCTTCGCGGGAGTGACGAAGAATGACCAAACCCAAAGTCCTCATTTCGGACAAGATGGACCCGAACGCCGCCCGCATTTTCGAAGAGCGCGGTTGCGACGTAGACGTGAAGCCGGGCATGACGCCCGACGAACTCAAGGCGGTGATCGGCCAGTACGATGGCCTTGCCATCCGCAGCGCGACCAAGGTCACGCCCGAGATCCTCGACGCTGCCGAAAACCTCAAGGTGATCGGCCGCGCCGGTATCGGCGTCGATAATGTCGATATCCCCTATGCCAGCGGCAAGGGCGTGGTGGTGATGAACACGCCGTTCGGCAATTCGATCACCACGGCCGAACATGCCATCGCGATGATGTTCGCGCTGGCGCGGCAGATCCCTGCCGCCAATGTCCGCACGCAGGCGGGCGAATGGCCCAAGAACGACTTCATGGGCGTCGAGGTGACCGGCAAGACGCTGGGCCTGATCGGCGCGGGCAACATCGGCAGCATCGTCGCCAGCCGCGCGCTCGGCCTGCGGATGAAGGTTGTCGCCTACGACCCCTTCCTGACCGAAGATCGCGCGGTCGAAATCGGTGTCGAGAAGGCCGATCTGGAAACGCTGCTGGCAAAAGCCGATTTCATCACGCTGCACACGCCGCTGACCGATGAAACGCGCAACATCCTTTCGGCTGAGAACCTGGCGAGGACGAAGGCGGGCGTGCGAATCGTCAACTGCGCTCGGGGCGGGCTGATCGACGAGGCGGCGCTGGCCGACGCGCTCGACAGCGGTCAGGTTGCCGGGGCCGCACTCGACGTGTTCCAGAGCGAACCGGCCAAGGACAGCCCGCTGTTCGGCAAGCCCAATTTCATCTGCACCCCGCACCTTGGCGCCAGCACCACCGAAGCGCAGGTCAACGTCGCGCTCCAGGTGGCCGAGCAGATGGCCGACTATCTCGTCAATGGCGGGGTGACCAACGCGCTCAACATGCCCAGCCTCAGCGCCGAGGAAGCGCCCAAGCTGCGCCCCTACATGGGGCTTGCCGAAAACCTCGGCAGCCTTGTCGGTCAACTTGCGCATGGCAATCTGACCAAGATCTCGATCGAGCGCGAAGGTGCGGCAGCCGAACTCTCGGGCAAGCCGATCGAGGGCGCGGTCCTCGCCGGATTGATGCGCCAGTATTCGGACACGGTGAATATGGTCAACGCGCCCTACCTGGCAAAAGAGCGCGGGCTCGATATCCGCTCGATCCGCCATGAGAAGGAAGGCGCTTACAACACGCTGCTGCGCGTGACCGTGGGCACCGAGGCGGGCGACCGTTCGGTGGCGGGTACGCTGTTCGGTGCCGACGCGCCGCGCCTGACGGAAATCTTCGGGGTGCGCATCGAGGCCGAGCTCGAAGGGCACATGCTCTACATCGTCAACGAGGACGCGCCCGGCTTCATCGGCCGGATCGGTTCGCTGCTGGGTGAAAACGGCATCAATATCGGCACGTTCAATCTCGGTCGCCGCACGGCGGGTGGCGAAGCGGTGCTGTTGCTCAGTGTCGACCAGCCGATCCCCGACGAGGTGGTGAAGGCGGCCTGCGCGCTCGAAGGCGTCAAGACCGTCATGCCGCTGGCATTCTGACGAACGATAGGGCAGGGGGCGCGGCATCATGACCAGCCAAGACGACCTCCTGCCCGTCGGGCTCGAAGACGCGCTGCCTGCGCGGGCCCGGACCATCACCAGCGCAATGCGCGCCGTTCTCGATGCGATGGATGCGCATGGTTTCGACCGCGTGCGCCCGCCGCTGGTCGAGTTCGAGCATTCGCTGGCCGGCCGCATGGATGGTGTCGCCACGCGGCGGATGGTCCGCTTCACCGATCCCGACAGCTTGCGCACTCTGGCGCTGCGTTCGGACATGACCGTACAGGTCGGGCGCATAGCGGCGACCGGTATGGCAGCAGCCCCGCGGCCGTTGCGACTATGCTATGCCGGCGATGTGGCGCTGCTGCGCGCCGATCAGCTGGACCCTGCACGCCAGCGATTGCAACTGGGTGCCGAACTGATCGGGGCCGACAGCGTCGCGGCGGCGAGCGAGGTGGTTTCGGTAGCGATCGACGCGCTGCGCGCCGCCGGCGTTACCAATATATCGATCGATTTCACGCTGCCCGATCTGGTCGCTACGCTGGCCGAAACGTCCCTGCCGCTCGATGCGGACAAGCGCGCGGCGGTGCGGCGCGAGCTCGATACCAAGGATGCGGGCGGGCTGCGCGAAGCGGGCGGCGAGGCTTACCTGCCCTTGCTCTATGCGACGGGTCTTTTCGACGAAGCAATCGACAAGCTTTCCGCACTCGACGCGGGCGGTGCCCTGGCCAGCCGGATCGAGGGGCTACGGGCGATCGCCACGACGATCGGCGACCGCGCGCGCGTGACGCTCGACCCGACTGAACGGCACGGCTTCGAATATCAGAGCTGGCTCGGCTTCACGCTGTATGGCGAAGGAGCCCGCGGCGCGCTCGGACGTGGCGGGACCTATACGATCAAGGGCAGCGACGAACCCGCGACCGGCTTTTCGCTTTATATGGACCCGCTGCTCGATGCGCTGGGCGGCCCCGAAGCGGATACGCGCGATCGGCTGTTCCTTCCGCTGGGGCACGATCGCGATGTCGCCGCGCGGTTGCGCGCGATTGGATGGCGGACCGTGGCGGCAGTGTCGGATGGCGACGATGCAGCCGCTCTCGGTTGCTCGCACCGGCTCGACGGGGCAGAACCCAGGCCGCTCTAGGCCGCCTTCCATTGTGCGTGCTTCGCCATCACGCCGGTAAACAATTCGGATGTGATCAGCCGTTCCAGCCAGTCTTGCAGCCGGGGTAACGATTGCGCGTCGAACCACGTGCGATCGGCATTGGCGAACTGGCGGATGAACGGGAATATCGCGATATCCGCGAACCCGCGCTTCGCGCCGCACAGGTATGTATCCGACGTCAGCCGCGTCTCCAGTCGCCGGAGAATGTCGAGCGCGGCCGACCGGTGTTCTTCCGGGTCCACATCGGCATAGCGGGTGGCGTATTTGTAGCGGTCGAGATGATGCTTGAACGGTCCGTCGTTGGCCGCGACCAGTTCGGGGTCGTCGTGCTCGAGCCAGCCTTCGGGGTCCTTCACGGCCAAGGCATGACGCATGATGTCGAGGCTTTCCTCGATCACTGTGCCGGTCTCGGTCAACAGCACGGGCACGGTGCCCTTGGGCGAGACCTCCAGCATTTCCGGCGGCTTGTCCCGCAGCACCACCTCGCGATGTTCGTACTCCAGGCCACTGCTGCTCAGCGCCATGCGCGCGCGCATTGCGTAGGGGCAGCGGCGGAAACTGTAGAGGATCGTTTCAGCCATCGGTGGTTGGCTCCTCGCGCCTGCCGATGTGATCTTCCCCGCGCGATCGGGCGAGCTCCGCCTGACGGTGCCGTTCGGCATAGCGGGCGCGCTGCTCGTCGCTGCGTTCCGGGTAGCAGCGCGGGCAGGACACGCCTTCGACATAATGCGCATGCGCCATGTCGTTACGGTCCAGCGGCCTGCGGCAGGCGCGGCACAGGCCGTGATCGCCCGGTGCGAGACCATGCCCAACGCTGACTCGCTCGTCGAAGACAAAGCATTCGCCGCGCCACAGGCTTTCGGCTTCGGGCACGTGCTCAAGGTAATTCAATATCCCGCCCTTGAGGTGAAAGACATCTTCCACCCCCTCGGCGCGCGCAAAGGCGGTCGACTTCTCGCAGCGGATCCCGCCGGTGCAGAACATGGCGATCTTCGGGCTGCGACCTTCGGCTTCGAGCTCGACGCGCTTGGCGCGAAACCATTCGGGGAATTCGCGGAAGTTGGTGGTCTGCGGATCGATCGCTCCCTCGAAGCTGCCGATCTGGACTTCGTAATCGTTGCGGGTGTCGATCACGATCGTGTCGGGATCGGAAATCAGCGCGTTCCAGTCCTCGGGTGCGACATAGGTGCCGACGCCTGCAAGCGGGTCGAGATCGGGCTGGCCCATGGTGACGATTTCCTTCTTCAACCGCACCTTGGTGCGATGGAAGGGAAGGCCCTCGGCGCGCGATTCCTTCACCTCGATCGCATTGCAGCCGGGCAGAACACGAATATGGTCGAGCACCGCCTCCACGCCGCAATCGCTGCCCGCAATGGTCCCGTTGATGCCCTCGCGCGCAAGCAGCAGGGTCCCACGTACCCCGTTTTCCTCGCACAGCGCGAGCAGCGGCGCACGCAGCGCCTTGGGGTCATCGAAACGCGCGAATTGGTACAGCGCAGCAATGCGGATCGGCAGGTTGGACATGTCCGCGCCCCGTTAGCAGGGCTTGCCGCCGCATACACCCCCGCGCATCAATCGAGCACGACCTCCGCCTCGACCGGGGTGACATCGCTCAACATGCGCAGATAGCGCTCGTAATGCGGCACATGCGATGCCCCGACGATTGCCAGAACGCGCTTGCCGCCACCAACGACCACACGCAGATTTGCGATCATCCGCAAATTCCGCGTTTCCCAATAGGCGAGATATTTGCGCCCGGTGTTGCCCGGCGATTTGGAAGCTGCGGCAGCCCCGAAGTCGCCGCGCATGGCCAGTTCTGCCATGCGATCGGAATTCATTTGCCGGTACCAATCGATCACCGACAGGGTTTCGTCGACAACCGCTTCCTGCAAGCGTTCGTGCGCGGCGCGTCCTTCGGCAGCGGCCTCGTTATCCCAGATCGCGCGCATCTCGCGGCCGTAGACTTCGGGGACGATTGGATGGGCGGCAATGTCACCGGTATGGTCGTCGACCGGATAGACGCGCTCGTGACCCAGACGTGCCGCGAGATGCGCGCCGATCAGGCTCGATTCGTTCAGCCGGGTCTCGCGCTGTTCGAGAGCGACTGCCAGTTCCGCCGTCAGGACGCCCTCGGCATGCCGTTCCGATGCGGGCAAGCGCAGCCATTGGACGAGTGCGGAATCGGGTTCGCCGATGGCCAGGAACAGGACCGCAAGTCTGCGCCTTTGCGCCGGGGGGCGCTCCGCCATTGCGTCGGCGAGGATTTCGCCGATCTCGCGGTCTGCCTCGGGGGCGGTCATTGCCAACGCATCGCGTGCGGGCACAGGATCGGGACAGTATGTGTCTGCCGTGTCGGTGTACGCGTGCGCATAGGCGCGCAAAAAGTCGCATTGTGCGCCGCCCAAATTCTCTATCGCGACGGCCTCGGGCTGCCATTCGGCCAGCCGGTCCATCAGCGGTTCGAAGCGCGTCCGGTCGAAGTCGTCGGGCAGCGAGCTGAGATGCGACGTGCCCAGAACGAGGACCTCGCCCTTATCGCCGCGTTCTTGCGCAGCGGCGTCCACGATCTCTACGGGATCGCTGGGTGCGGCGACGGTTTGCGGGGTGCCGGCCATGAGCACCGCCAGAATCAAGGACATGACATTCTCCCAGTTACGGGCCGGGAGGTGTCATGTCCTTATAATACAGTCAAGCGGAGGGGATCAGCCTTCGAAATTGCCCGGTTCGGGCCCGATGCGGCCCTCTGCCTGGTCGAGCGCATCGATGCGGCCCATCTGGTCGTCCGAAAGTTCGAACGACAGCGTGGCGAAATTGGCCTCGATGTGATCGCGGCTCGATGCCTTGGGGATGGGGCACAGCCCGTGCTGGAGATGCCAGCGCAGGATCACCGCGCTGGCCGGCTGGCCAGTCTCTTGCGCGATCGCGGCAATGGTGTCGTTCTCGATTCCCGCGCCTTGGCCCAGCGGCGACCAGCATTGCGTTACGATGCCCATGTCTTCGTGCACTGCGCGCAGTTCGCGCTGCTGGAAGGTCGGATGCAGTTCGATCTGGTTGAGCGCGGGGACTACACCGGTTTCATCGACGATGCGCCGCAGGTCTTCGGCGCGAAAATTCGATACGCCGATCGACTTCGCCTTGCCTGCATCGCGCAGTTCGACAAGCGCTTTCCAGGTGTCGACGAACTGGTCCTTCTGAGGGCAGGGCCAGTGGATGAGCAGCATGTCGACATGATCGCGGCCAAGCCGTTCGAGGCATTTGTCCGCCGCCTTGAGCGTCCGGTCGTAGCCCTGGCTGTCGTTCCAGATCTTGGTCTGCAGGAAAATGTCCGACCAGTCGCCGACGCCCTTGCCGACGCCTTCCTCATTGCCATAGATTGCTGCGGTATCGACCAGCCAATAGCCGACATCGAGCGCGGTCTTGACCGCTTGGGGGGCGTCGGCATCGTCGATCTTGTAAGTGCCGAAGCCAAGCTGCGGGATCTGGCGGTCATCGTTGAGCGTGAGCGTGGGGTAATCGGTCATGATGTCTCCTTTGGTTCACCAATGGTCGACACGGCGCATGTTTCCGCGGCTTGACGGGGCAGGCTCCGCCGCCTAACCCGCGCCCCGCATTTGAAGCGGGTGCCCGCTTCTCCATTCCATCCCTTGGTCGAGTCCTGTCGAAGGACCTCGTGGATCCCCGGGCAGGGGAAAAGGCGTATTCATGGCAAATGTTACGGTAATCGGCGCTCAGTGGGGCGATGAGGGCAAGGGCAAGATCGTCGACTGGCTGGCCAGCCGTGCCGATGCCGTCGTGCGTTTTCAGGGCGGGCACAATGCCGGCCATACGCTGGTGATCGACGGCAAGACCTTCAAGCTCTCGCTGCTGCCCTCGGGCATCGTTTCGGGGACGCTCAGCGTCATCGGCAATGGCGTGGTGCTCGATCCCTGGGCGCTCAAGGCGGAAGTCGAGAAGCTCGAAGGGCAGGGCGTCACGATCACCGACGACAATCTGGCCATCGCCGACAATTGCCCCCTGATCCTTCCGATCCATCGCGATCTCGACGGGCTGCGCGAAACCGCGGCGGGTTCGGGCAAGATCGGCACCACGGGGCGCGGCATCGGGCCGGCTTACGAAGACAAAGTCGGTCGCCGCGCGATCCGCGTATGCGACCTCGCCCATCTCGATGCGCTCGAACCGCAACTCGACCGCCTGTGCGCGCATCACGACGCGCTGCGCGCCGGTTTCGACCAGGACCCGGTCGACCGCGAGCAATTGCTTGCCGAGCTGCGCGAGATCGCGCCCTTCGTGCTCAAATACGCGCAGCCGGTGTGGAAGCGGCTCAAGAAGGTCCGCAAGGCGGGGGCAAAGATCCTGTTCGAAGGCGCGCAGGGCGTGCTGCTCGACATCGATCACGGCACCTATCCCTTCGTCACCAGCTCGAACACGGTCAGCGGCACCGCCGCGGCGGGCAGCGGGCTGGGACCGAACAGCACGGGTTTCGTTCTGGGAATCGTGAAGGCCTACACAACCCGCGTGGGCAGCGGTCCGTTCCCGACCGAGCTCGACGACGAGATCGGCAAGGGCATTGGCGAGCGCGGCCACGAATTCGGTACCGTCACCGGCCGCCAGCGGCGCGTCGGCTGGTTCGATGCCGTGCTGGTGCGCCAGACCTGCGCCATCAGCGGTGTCACCGGGATCGCCTTGACCAAGATCGACGTGCTCGACGGGCTGGACGAGGTGAAGATCTGCACCGGCTACCGCCTGCGCGGGCAGGTGTATGACTATTTCCCCAGCCACTCGGCCGACCAGGCGGCGGTCGAGCCGATCTACGAGACGATGGAAGGCTGGAAGGAATCGACCGCCAGCGCACGCAGCTATGCCGATCTGCCCGCCAACGCGGTGAAATACATCCAGCGCGTGCAGGAACTGATCGAAACGCCGGTGGCGCTGGTTTCGACCAGCCCCGAGCGCGACGACACCATCCTGATGCGCGACCCGTTCATGGATTGATTGCAAATGCGCGCTATGGTGATCGGCATCATGCGCGCATTTCTCGGTTTCTGGGCGATTCTCTGTACCGCGCTGCTTCCCGCGGGGGCGGCACAGGCGCAGCAGGCGCGCGCGGGCGAACGCGCCGACTTCCTCCTGATCGACAAGTCCGATCGCCGGTTATGGGTCTATCAGGACGGGAAGGTGATCCGCTCCTATTCGGGCCTGCAATATGGTGACCAGCCGGTTGGGCACAAACGCTTCCAGGGCGACGAGCGCACGCCCGAAGGGCGCTATACGATCAGCTACGGCAACCCCCAGTCGAGCTATTATCTCAGCCTGCACATCGATTATCCCAATGCGCAGGACCGCGCCTATGCCCGTTCGCGCGGACGCTCGCCCGGGGGGCTGATTTTCCTCCACGGCCAGCCCAACGGGCTGCCCTACGAACAGCGGATACCGGGTGACTGGACCGATGGCTGCATCGCGCTGTCGAATGCCGAGATCGCCGAACTGTGGAGCCTGGTACCCGACGGCACCCCGATCGAGATCCGGCCCTAGTCGCGACCCTGCTCGAGCAGTGCGACCTGCAGTTGCAACCGCTTCACCTCGGCCAGGACCGTCAGCATGTTCATCCGCGCGAACATCCATTCCTTGAGGAACCCCTGCATGACCAGCAGCGCAACACCGGTGAGGCCCCAGCCCACCAGCGCTTCGAGGCTGTCGTAGGTCAGTGCGCGATAGAAAGCATAGGCCAGCGCCAGTCCGATCACGACCGCGATTGCGAAGCTGAACTTCGCCCACCCGCCCAGCGGTCCATGCATGCTGTCGCCCAATTGCCTGAACATGCCGCGATCGCTGTCGAAGCTGGCAAGGAATGCGTGGTCGTCCTCATCGAGGGCGCTGCGGATACGGTTGTCGATATCGGTCATGTGTCGTCTCCTGAGAGAGCCGCCTTCAGCTTTCGGCGGGCGTGGAACAGGCGTGTTTTCGCGGTGCCGAGCGGGATGCCCTGCACTTGTGCGATTTCGGCGAGGGTGAGGCCTTCGACGAAGAACAGTTGCGCGGCGAACCGCTGGTCCGTCGGCAGCGCAGCGAAGGCGTGGCGGATCGCTACGGCATCATCGGCGGGGGCTTGGTCCGACGGCTCTCCCGTGAGCTCGCCAACGTGCGCACGCGCGCGCTGTGCGGAGCGGATGTGATCGGCGCAGCGCCGGCGCAAGATGCCAAAAGCCCATGGGGCGAAGCGGGACGGATCGCGCAGGCCCCCGATGCCGCGCAGGATCGCGATCCAGCATTCCTGTACGGCGGCGGGGGCTGCTTCTGCGTCCCCCAGCAGGCGCAGGGCGGTGCGTGCGAGACGCGGATGCCAGCGGCGCGCCAATTGGTTTGCAGCCGCGCGGTCGCCCGACTGGACCATCACGACGAGCCATTCGTCATACAGTTGCGCCGCCGGCGGCGTGGCGTTCTTTCGGCCCGTCATGCAGGGATAGTCGCCGCACACGGCCAATTGGTTCAATGGCCTGCCGCGCTTTTTCGCCACCGCTTGACCTGATCCGCATTTGTTCTCATCATGTTCTTGTTATGTCGCACAGGGAGCGCGAGTCGATGCAGGCGGATTTCAATTACGACCCGGTGCGCGATGCTGCCGGATGCCAATTGTCGGTCACAGTGCTGGCGGATCGCGATCATATCCGCGCCGAAATGCGCGAAGACGCGCTCGCCGCGGGGTTCAGCATTCGCGAATGCTGCAGTCTCGAAGAATATGCGCAGGGGCCGCTGGCCGCACTCGGCGATCTGGTGCTCGTCGATTGTGCGGAAGCGAGTGCGGATGCCATGGCCCTGCTGTCCCGGCTCGACATGCGCGGGGGCAAGGCGGGCGCGCAACTGGTGGTGTCGACCACCATGTCCGCGCTCGACAGCGTGTTCGGCTGCTTCTCCATGTCTGCGCCGCAAATCCTCGTCGACCCGGGCCGCGCCGAACGGATCATCGCAATCGGTCAGGTGCTGGCGCGCGTACCCAACCTTCGCCTGCGTGAAATGGGCGAGGAAGACCGGCTGATGCTGCTGCGGTTGACCGAACAGGTCGGCCGCATCGCCGAACGGCTGGAAAAACTATCACCCGGCCAGCGCGAAGGCGGCGGCGCCTTCCGCTTCGAATCGCCATCACCGGCATGGCACGGGGATGACCGGGCCCATGCGTCTGGCCAAAGTGAGAAGGCGCGCCCGCTGCTTCCCGACGGCCCCGTTCTGCGGCGGTTGATCAAGGCGCGGCAGATGCGGCTGCGGTACTTCGATGGCTCGCTGTTCGCCGATCCCGCCTGGGATATCCTGCTCGATCTCGCTGCCGCACGCGCTGAACGGCAACAGGTATCGGTGACATCGCTCTGCATCGCGGCGGGCGTCCCGGCCACGACGGCGCTGCGCTGGATCGGCCAGATGGTCGAGGCCGGTCTGCTGGTGCGCCTGTCCGACCCGCACGATCGCCGCCGCGCCTATATCGCGCTCGCGGACAGCACGGCAGACGCGATGGCGCGCTATTGCGCCGAGGTAGGCGCAGCAGAACTGGCGGTGGTTTAAGCGCGCCTCAGGATAACGGTCAGCCCATGCGCGGGTGGATCGGCGGGCAGGGGGTGGCGTGCGGCATCGGCGCGGGCGCGGATCAGGATCGGTTCGGGCGTGGCGGGATCGTGCAACACCGTGTCGGCGCGGCCCAGCGCGCGTGCCTGGCGCAGGGTAAGGTCTTCGGGATCGTCGCTCGTCAGCGTGATGTCGACGACTTCCGCCTCGGTCCGCGCAGTCGCCGCGCCCAGCCACTCTTCGAGCCGATCCACGCCGCCTTGGGCAAGCGGATCGAGCGGCCCGCCTTCCTGCAGGGCGAGGTCGATCGCCCGGCGGCGATCATCGCCATCGGGGAAACGTTGGCGGATCCGGTCGCGCGCGGCAGCCAGCGCGGCCGCCAGCGTGCCGAGCGATTGAGGCAGCATCGTCTCGAGCCGCAGCCGCAGATGCTTGGCCAGCCCGGCGGAGGCGCCACCCGTGCTCACCGCCACCAGCACCGGATCGCGGTCGAGCAGGCTGGGCAGCGTGAAATCGCACAGCTCCGGACGGTCGGCGACGTTGACCAGCAGGCCCATCCGCTTGAGACGCAGGGCAGCGGCCTCGGCCGCGCGGCCATCTTCGAGCGCGACGAAAGCGAGCCGCGCGTGGTGCGCTTCGGTTTCGGCGCAGGTCACGCCGCCCGCGCGTTCGACCAGCCGTGCCTTGGCGGCGGCCATGTCGCCTTCGCCGACCACAACCACGCGCGCACCCGCGATACGATGGAAGAGCGGCAGGCTATGCATGACGATGAGCCGTCACGTCAGCCAGTCGGGGACGCGTTCGGCGTCCATGATCGCGTCGGCTGCGATCCGGTCGGCGACGACTGCATAGCGATCGCCATCGACCAGCGTCTCGGCCACGAATCCGCGCGAATTGTAGGACGAGGCCATGGTCGCGCCATAGGCGCCTGCGGTGCGGAAGACGGCAAGATCGCCTGCAACCAGCGCATCGCATTCGCGATCCATCGCGAAAGTGTCGCCGGTTTCACAGATCGGGCCGACGATATGCGCGGTCATCCGGTCGCCGGTCGGCTGTACCGCGTCGAAATCGTGCCACGCGCCATACATGGCGGGCCGGGCGAGATCGTTCATCGCCGCGTCGACCACGACGAAGGGCGGGCCGTTGCCACTGCGCTTGGCGCGGATCACGCGGGTCAGCAGCACGCCGGCATTGCCCGCGATCACGCGGCCCGGTTCGAACATCAGGCGCACGCCCCAGTCCTTGGTGACGCGCGCCACCATAGCGCCGTATTCGGCCGGGGAGGGCAGTTCCTCGCCCGCCTTGTACGGAACGCCCAGACCGCCGCCGAGATCGGCATGCGTCACGCTGCAGCCGGCGGCCCGCAGTTCCTCGATCAGGGCGCCGACCTTGCCGAAGGCGGTTTCGAGCGGTTCGAGCGTGGAAAGCTGGCTGCCGATGTGCACCGCGACCCCGCGCATTTCGAGCCCGTCTTCCCGTGCTAGGCGTGCATAGATATCGGCCGCGCGATCGAGTGGGACACCGAACTTGTTTTCGCTCTTGCCGGTTGAGATCTTCTCATGCGTGCGGGCATCGACATCGGGGTTTACCCGCAGCGCGCAGGCCGCGCGCTGGCCATGTCGCTGCGCGATGGCAGCAAGCTCGTAGCCCTCTTCCTCGCTCTCGATATTGAACTGGCCGATCCCGGCTTCGAGGCCCTGCAGCAGTTCGGCATGTGTCTTGCCAACGCCCGAAAAGACGATGTCTTCCGGATTCATCCCGGCCTTTAGGGCGCGGGTCAGTTCACCGCCCGAGACGACATCGGCACCATAGCCTTCGCTGGCGAGGATGCGCAGCACCGCAAGATTGGGATTGGCCTTCACCGCGAAGGCGATGTGCGGATTGTCCAGCGCGCCCAGCGCATCGCGAAACACACGTGCGTGGCGTTCCAGCGTGGCGCGCGAATAGATGTAGACGGGGGTGCCGACTTCCTCGGCAATGCGCCGCAGCGAAACGTCTTCGGCGTGCAGTACGCCGTCCTTGAGCTGGAAATGGTCCATGGCAGGCCCCTGCCCAAACCTTCGGGGCTTGTCGAGCAAGCCTTGCTTGCTCGTTTGAAATCACTCCGGCGGGAGATCGAAGGGATCGTCCTCGCGCTCTTCGGAACGGGTCCGCAATTCGACGCTGCGATCGGGCGCAGCTTCGGGGTCGAGCGCGAGCAATTCATCGGCCGTCGGTTGCACTTCGGCACCGTAGGGCGCGGGCGGCAGGCTGTTGCCCACCACCGGTTCGAGCGCGGATTTCTGGCCGCATGCCGCCAAAATGGCGAGCGCCGCGAGAGCGATGGCTGTGCGCATCATTCCTCCATGCCGAGGCGCTGCTTCGCCGCGGCCACCTGCTGCCTTACGCGAACCGGCGCGGTCCCGCCATAGGAGGCGCGCGCGGCAACCGAGGCATCGACCGACAGCGCATCGAAGACGCGCTCGTCGATCCGCGCGTCGATCGCTTTCAGATCGTCGATCGTCAGACCGTCGAGCGCGACGCCCTTCTCGTCCGCCAGCTTGACCGCCGCGCCGGTGATGTGATGCGCCTCGCGGAACGGAATGTCGGCCTGCCGCACCAGCCAGTCGGCCAGATCGGTGGCGGTCGCGTGTCCGGCTTCGGCCGCCTTGCGCATGCGCGGGGTCTGGAATGCGCTGTCGGCCACCATTCCCGCCATGGCGGCGAGGCTCAAATCGAGCAGCCCCGCGGCTTCGAAGACCGGCGGCTTGTCGTCCTGCATGTCCTTCGAATAGGCGAGCGGGAGGCCCTTCATCGTGACCATCAGCGAGGTCGTGCAACCGATTACGCGGCCCGCGTGCCCGCGCACCAGCTCGGCGGCATCGGGATTGCGCTTCTGCGGCATGATCGAACTGCCGGTGGACAGCGTATCGGGCAGCTTGACGAAGCCGAAAGGCTGGCTCGCCCAGATGATGAACTCTTCCGCGAGCCGGCTGAGATGCAGCGAGCACTGGCTGGCCGCGGTGAGATAGTCGAGCGCGAAGTCGCGGTCCGAGACCGCGTCGAGACTGTTGCGCGTCGGCTGAGCGAAGCCCAACGCTTCGGCGGTCATGTCGCGGTCGAGATCGAAGCCGGTGCCTGCAAGCGCGGCGGACCCCAGCGGGCATTCGTCCATCCGGTCGAGCGCATCGGCGAAGCGCGAACGATCGCGCATCAGCATCTCGAAATAGGCGAGCAAATGGTGACCGAGCGTAACGGGCTGCGCGGTCTGCAGATGCGTGAAGCCGGGCATGATGCTGTCGGCATGTTCTTCGGCGCGCGTCACGAGAGCGCCGAGCACTGCATCGATCCCCGCGATCGCGCGCTGGTTGGCGGCGCGCACCCACATGCGGAAATCGGTCGCGACCTGGTCGTTGCGGCTGCGCGCGGTGTGCAGCCGCCCGGCCACCGCACCGATGATTTCGGTAAGCCGCGCTTCCACGGTCATGTGGATGTCTTCGAGGTCCCAGTCCTCGGGCACGCCGTCGCGCTCGTATTCGGCGGCGATCTGCTGCAAACCGCCGTCGATGGTGTCGGCGTCCCGCTGCGAAACGATGCCCTGCCTTGCCAGCATCGCCACATGTGCGCGACTGCCCGCGATGTCCTCTCGCCACAGCACCTTGTCGAAGGGGATGGAGGCGTTGATTTCGCGCATGATCGCGCTAGGTCCTTCGGCGAACCGTCCGCCCCACATGCTGTTGGAGTTCTTGGTGTCCCGCTTGTCGTTCACGCTTGCCATCGTCCTCGGTCTTGCTGTCGCGGGCTGCGATAGGGGCGCACCCGATGCGGCGCAAGAAAGCAGCGCTACTGCTGCGCCAACCGGGCAGATCGACTCCGCGCAGGCGGGCACGCTCATGCCCGCGCTGAATGTCAGCGACCCCTCCGGACGCAACCTAAATCTGGGCGCGCTGCAGGGCACGCCGGTGCTGGTGAACCTGTGGGCGACCTGGTGCGCGCCCTGTGTGAAGGAAATGCCGCTGCTCGATACGCTCGCCGCCGATTACGCGGGGCGGCTGCGCGTGCTCACTGTCAGCCAGGACATGCAGGGTGCCGAAAAGGTCGAACCCTTCTTCGCGCAGGCGGATTTCGCGCTGCTCGAACCGTGGATGGATCCGGGCAACGAACTCGGCTTCGCGATCGGTGGCGGAATGATGCCGACGACGGTTCTTTACGATGCGACGGGCAAGGAAGTGTGGCGCGTGCTGGGCGATTACGACTGGGGGGCGACCGATGCGCGCGCCGCAATCGATGCGGCAATTGCGGGCTGACCCGCAGCGCTGACGTATCGGACGACTGTCGGGATGTGGTGGGCGCTGACGGGCTCGAACCGCCGACCCTCTCGGTGTAAACGAGATGCTCTACCAACTGAGCTAAGCGCCCCTACCACGGGGGCCGCCGATCCGGCGGTGCGCTGCACATAGCGTGCAAATCGGCAAAATCAATTGCCCAGATGATGGCGCGGGCGCTAGGCGGCGCCCATGACCAGCAGGCTTACCGTCCTCGCTACCGGCGGCACGATCGCGGGAATCGCGGGTTCCGCAATCCGGCACGAATATCGTGCGGGCGAAATCACCATCGACGAATATCTCGAAACGGTTGGCGGATTGGGGTTGGGCGCCGAACTGTCGGGCACGCAGATCGCCAATATCGATTCGGCGAATATCGGTCCCGTGGAATGGCGCGCGCTGCATGGTGCCGCATCTACGGCTCTGGGCGATGGCGCCTGCACCGGCGTGATCGTCACGCATGGTACGGATACGCTCGAAGAGACGGCTTTCCTGCTCGATCAGACGCTGCCCGCGCACAAGCCGGTCGTCGTGGTCGGCGCGATGCGGCCTGCCGATGCGGTCGGCTATGACGGTCTGCGCAATTTTGCCAATGCGGTGCGCGTTGCGAGCGACCCCGAAGCGGCGGGGCGCGGGGTGCTGGTTGTCATGGGCGATCGCGTGTTCGCGGCGCGCGATGTCTACAAGGTCCGGACGCGGGGGGCCGAGGCGTTTCGCGGCTTTCCGCGCGAATCGGTCGGGCTTGTCACCCCGGCCTCGCTCGAATGGTTCGGTGCACCGTGGCGCAATGGCACCGCGGCGGCCTTCGCATTGCCGCAGGACATGCCCGAAGTGGCCATCATCTATGCCTATGCCGGGCTCGATGCGGCAGGGGTCAGGCGTCAGCTTGGCGAAGCGACGCGGGGCGTGGTGATCGCCGGAGTGGGCGAGGGCAACATGCCCGATGGCGTCCGGCAGGAACTGGTCGCATTTGTGGCCGAAGGCACATGCGTGGTGCGCGCAAGCCGTGCGGACGAGGGGCTGGTCGACCGCGAAGACGAGGACGATGCCAATCGCTTCGTCGCGGCGCGCGCGCTCAATCCGCAGAAGGCGCGCATCCTTTTGCAATTGCTGATTGCCAGCGGCGAAAGCGATCCCGCCGCGATCCAGCGCGCCTTCGACGGACGTTAAGGCCCCCTTTTCTTAAGAGGGAGGTGGGGGTGGGGGTGGTGGCGACGCGCCAGCGTCGCGCTTGCCGCTATCACCACCCCAATGCGACTAGGCTTGCCAAGTCTCGTTGCCCCTCCTCTGAGAAGGAGGGGCATGTTCGTAGATCAGCCCTGCGGCGTGACGAGATACTTCTCGCCGGTCTTCATCTGCCGATAATCGAGGATCGCATCCTTGGTCAGCATGCCTTCCAGATCGACCTTGGTCTTGTAACCGCTGGCGAAGGTGGTGCCGAGGTTGTCGAGCACGCGCTTCCGCATCCGCATCACCGTTTCCATACCCGCACTCTGCAGGAACGGCGTCAGCAGCCAGCCCGACAGCGTCCAGCCGAAGCCGTAGGACGGGGTCAGCGTGGTCGGCCCAAAGTCGAGACGGCCGTAGATGAACATGCGCTTCTGCTGGTTCGATCCGTAACGCGAATATTCGCTCATCTTGCCGACCGCGACCTGCTCCATCGCCTTGAAGCAGGTATCGACCATCTTGCCGCCGCCGATCGGGTCGAAGCCGTAGAAGGCATCGGTTTCATCGATCGCCGCCTTGAGCTGTTCGAGGAAATCGTCGTCCGACGAGTTCACGACATGCGTCGCACCCTGGTCCTTGAGCAGTTTCGCCTGCTCTTCCTTGCGGACGATATTGACGAGGCCCATGCCGTCTTCGAGGCAGATGCGGTTGAGCATCTGGCCGAGGTTCGACGCACCGACGGTGTGCAGGATCGCCTTCTGGCCATCCATCTTGGCATTCTCGACAAAGCCCAGCGCGGTCATCGGATTGACGAAGCTCGAGGCGCCTGCTTCGGCGCTGTGATCGCCAAGCGGCAAGCACATCGCGGCATCGGCGATCGCATATTCGGAAAAGGCGGTGCCGGGGACGCAGGCGACGCGCTGGCCCATCAGCGCCTTGGCCATGTCGCTGTCGCCGGTGGCCACGACGGTGCCGGCACCCTCATTGCCGGCGGGCAGGCGCTGGCCATGGCGTGCTTTCTGCCCCGAATTGAACGGCTCGGGCATCTTGGCGACGACCTTGCCTGGCGAATAGTCGGCATTCTCGAAATCGGCCGCGCCGGTCAGGATCGCGAGGTCCGAGGGGTTGATCGGCGCGGCTTCCATCTTGACCAGCACCTGGTTGCCGGTGGGATCGGGAAACTCGCTCTGCGCGATCTCGACGGTCAGCGTACCGTCGCTTTCAAGAGTGGTGAAAAGCTGCTTTCCGGTAGTGGTCATCTGCATTCTCCCAATTCAATTCTGGACCTAACCGGCCTATCGCTAGGCGCGCTCGTGGCGCTTGGCTAGGGTGACGTTGGGTCAACTATCCGCGGGGTAGCTCGCCGATACGAAATACAGGCCGTGCGGCGGCGCGTTCAATCCCAGCTCTTGTCGGTCGCGCGCGGCAAGCGCTTCGGCCATGCGTTCGATGGGCCAGCGGCCCATGCCGACCAGCGCGAGGCAGCCGACCATGGATCGCACCTGGTGATGCAGGAAGCTGCGTGCAGCGGCGTGCACGCGAACTTCCTCGCCCTCTCGTTCGACATCGAGCCGGTCGAGCGTCTTGACCGGACTGTCCGCCTGGCAATGGACCGAGCGGAAGGTAGTGAAGTCATGCAGCCCTACCAGCGCTTGCGCCGCCTCGTGCATCGCCGCGTGATCGAGATCCTGCGACATCAGCCAGGCGCGGTTCCTGTCGAGCGTGAGCGGAGCGCGGCGGTTGGCTATGCGATAGACGTAGGATCGGCCGACGCACGAGAAGCGCGCATGCCAATCGTCGGGCACCACTTCGCACCGGGTGACCGCTATCGGTTCGGGGCGCAGGTGCGCATTGAGAGCTTCCATAAGGCGGAAGGGCGCGATGTCCTTTGCAATATCGATGTGGCTGCGCATGGCGAGCGCATGCACGCCCGTATCGGTGCGGCCCGCGCTGTGCAGTCGCACCTCTTCGCCCAGCACTCGAAAGGCGGCTTCCTCGACCGATTGCTGCACGCTCGGCCCGTCCTTCTGCCGCTGGAGGCCAAAGAAGGGCGTTCCGTCGAACTCGAGAGTGAGCGCGAAGCGGGTCATCGGGGGGCCATACTCCCCACCCCCGTCATTCCCGCGCAGGCGGGAATCCAGTCGACCTTGCGCACTGGCGAGAGGGTATCTGGACCCCCGCCTTTGCGGGGGTGACGGACGCAGTCGGCAGTCATTCGAGAATGCTTCCCTCGGCCACCGCATTGCCACGCAGGAAAGTGTCGAGATCCATCTTCGGCTTGCCCGCGCGTTGCAATTCGATCGGGCGGATCGCGCCGTCACCGCACGCGATCGCGAGCCGGTCGTCTAGCACTTCACCGACATTGCCCGTTCCTTCAGCCTCCTCGGCGCGGAGCAGTTTCACGCGCTGGCCGGCCAGGTCGAACCATGCCCCGGGGAAGGGGGACAGGCCGTGGACATGGCGCACCACTTCCTGCGCCGGGCGGTCCCAGTCGATCCGCGCCTCGGCCTTGTCGATCTTGGCGGCATAGGTCGCATCGGCATCGTCCTGCGCGATCGGAACGTGGATCTTGAGGTCGCGCAAGGTGCCGACCATCAGCTGCGCGCCGTGTTCGGCCAGCTCCTCGGTCAATTCGCCCGTGGTCTTCGTTTCGATCGGGGTGCGCGCCATCGCCAGCATCGGGCCGGTGTCGAGCCCGGCCTCCATCTGCATGATCGTGACCCCGGTCACATTGTCCCCCGCCATCACCGCGCGGTGGATCGGCGCGGCCCCGCGCCAGCGCGGCAGGATCGAGGCATGGACGTTGAGGCAGCCGTTGACCGGCGCATCGAGCACTGCCTGCGGCAGGATCAGCCCATATGCGGCGACCACGGCGACATCGGCATCGAGCGCGGCGAAGGCCGCTTGCTCCTCGGCCGACTTGAGCGATTTGGGATGGCGCACCTCGATCCCGAGGTCGCTGGCGCGCTGGTGGACGGGGGTCGGCGTCAGTTCCTTGCCGCGACGGCCACCCGGCCGCGGAGGCTGGGTGTAGACGCACACCACTTCATGCGCCGCATCGACCAGCGCCTGCAGCGTCGGCACCGCGAAATCGGGCGATCCCATGAAGATAATGCGCATGTCGGCCTTTCTCTGCTTCGCGCAGGCCCCTATCTGTCGCCCCATGGCATCGCAAGAGATCGAAACGCTCGCCGCGGCACTGGCGCGGCTGCCCGGACTGGGGCCACGCTCGGCGCGGCGTGCGGTGCTGTGGCTGGTCAAGCGCCGCGAAAGCGCGCTGCCCGCGCTGCTCGAAGCGCTGGCGACGGTGGGCGAGGCGCTGGTCGAATGCGACACCTGCGGCAATGTCGACACCACCAACCCTTGCGGCATCTGCGCCGATCCGCGACGCGACACCAAGTCGCTGTGCGTGGTCGAGGACGTTGCCGACCTGTGGGCGCTCGACCGGGCGAAGCTGTTCACCGGCAAGTATCACGTGCTCGGCGGCAAGCTGTCCGCGCTTGATGGCGTGCGGCCGGAGGACCTCAACATCGCTTCGCTGATGGCGCGGGTCGAGGAAGGCGGGGTGGACGAGATCGTCCTCGCGATGAATGCCACGCTCGAAGGTCAGACCACCGCGCACTACCTTGCCGAGCGGCTGGAAGAGCACCCGGTGCGTATCACCCAGCTCGCGCACGGCCTGCCCGTGGGCGGCGAACTCGACTATCTCGACGAGGGCACGCTGGCGCAGGCGCTGCGCGCAAGGCGGCCGGTTGGCTGAGAGATCAGTTGATGTGGATGATCCGCGACGTGGCGTTCGCCTGGCGGAGGGTTTTCCACGGCCTGTATCCGGGCGCGTTCCAGAAGGCGTCGCGCGCTTCGGGTGACGGGAATTCGATGATGGCCAAATTGCCTTCCAGCGCGGGCCCCTCGACCGCCTTCGCGGGCACGAAAGGACTGACGACTATGCGGCCACCATGCCGCTCGATGATCGGCAGGACGTTCTGCAGATAGTCGCGATAGGCGTCGCGATCGTGCGGCGCGATTTCGGACAGGACATAGGCTTTCTGGGCCGGCTCGGGCCTGGCCGGTCGGGCAAATGCGGTGGAACCGATTGCAGTGGCCGTCAATATCAGCGCAAGCGCCGCTTGAACTATCCCGGCAGGCCGCATATTTTACTCCCCATGGCTATCCGCGAAATCCTCGAAGTGCCGGACCCCCGGCTCAAGACCGTGTCGACGAAGGTCGAACCCGACGAGTTCAACGACGAACTGAACGAGCTCGTCTCCGACATGTTCGAAACGATGTATGCCGCGCCCGGCATCGGCCTTGCCGCGATCCAGGTCGGCGTGCCGAAGCGCGTGCTGGTGATCGATCTCCAGCCGGAGGACGAGGATGCGGAGCCCGAGCCATGCAATCACGACGGGCATGAACACGTTCATTATCCGACGAAAAAGGAACCGCGGGTTTTCATCAACCCCGAAATCCTCGACCCGGCGGAAGATCTGGCCAGCTATCAGGAAGGTTGCCTTTCGGTCCCCGACGTCTTCGCCGATGTCGACCGGCCCGCGACCTGCCGTGTGCGCTACCAGGACCTCGAGGGCGAAACGCATGAAGAGGACATGGAAGGCCTGATGGCCACCTGCATCCAGCACGAGATGGACCATCTCGAAGGCATTCTCTTCATCGACCACCTCTCGCGTCTCAAGCGCAACATGGTGCTGAAGAAGCTGAAGAAGCTGCGCGAAGCGGCTTAATCCTTCGCTGCTCCCGCCTTCGGCGCCATCCCCGCGAAGGCGGGGATCCAGCCAAGCCATCGCCTTTGGGGCAAAGCATTTGGTCCCCTGCCTCCGCAGGGGTGACGCGAGCTGTTGATGGCGATAACAGATCTCTGGCGTTCACCCTCCGTTCTGCGTAGGGTCGGGCGATGGATCCCACACTTCTCGCCCTTCTCGCAATCGTGCTCGGCCTCGCGCTGGGCTATTTCCTCGGTCATCGTTTCGGCTCCGCGCCGGTCAAGGACTGGCAGGCTCGTCATGGCGAGAGCGAGGCGCGAGCGAGGGAACTTGACGAGAAATTCCGCCAGGCAATCGTCGATCTGGAAAATGCGAGCGTGCGCGCCGAGCGTGCGGATGCGCTGGATGGGGAATTGCGCGATGCCCGTCGCCAGCACGAGGCGGCGATGGAAGAATTGCGGCGCAGCAACGGGGCGTTGAGCGCCGAGCTTGCGACGCTCAAGGAAAAGACCGCCAATTTCGACGAGCAGAAGCGTCTGCTGATCGAGGCGCGCGAGGAGTTGCTCAAGGAATTCCAGAACACTGGTTCGGCGGTCCTGACCAAGGCGCAGGAGGCCTTTCTGGAACGTGCCAACGAACGATTGGGACATTCGGAGAAAACGTCCGAAGCCAAAATTCGCGAATTGCTGCAACCGGTGGGCGACCGGCTCAAGAAATACGAGGATCAGGTCGCCGCGCTGGAGGAAAAGCGCACCAATGCCTTCTCTTCACTGGCAGCACAGATCGAGCAGATGCGACTGGGCCAGGAGGAAGTGCGGCGCGAGGCGCAGCGGCTTGGCAACAGCCTTACCAACGCGCCCAAGGCACGCGGGCGCTGGGGCGAGCGGGCGCTGCAGAACGTGCTCGAACAATGTGGCCTGTCCGAGCACACAGATTTCAATCTCGAACATTCGATCGACACCGACGAGGGGCGCCTGCGCCCCGATGCGGTGGTGCATGTTCCCGGACAGAAGAAGCTGGTGATCGACGCCAAGGTCTCGCTGAACGCCTATCAGGCCGCGTTCGAGGCCGATGACGAGAACGACCGCGTGCGCCATCTCGACCTGCATGCCAAATCAATGCGCGGGCATGTCCAGGCGCTGGGCTCGAAGAGCTATCAGAGCCAGTTCGACGACACGCCCGATTACGTGGTGATGTTCGTCCCGGGCGAGCATTTCGTCGCTGCCGCGCTCGAGCACGACCCCGAACTGTGGGATTTCGCGTTCCGCAACAAGGTGCTGCTCGCCACGCCGACCAATCTGGTCGCCATCGCGCGCACGGTTGCGCAGGTCTGGCGGCAAGACAAGATGGCAGACGAGGCGCGCGCGATCGGTGCGATGGGGGCCGAGCTCTACGATCGCCTTCGCGCGGCGTCGGAACATCTCAAGCGTGTCGGTGGCGGGCTCGAAAGCGCCGTCAACAATTACAATAAGTTCGTCGGCAGTTTCGAGCGCAACGTCCTTTCGTCGGGGCGCCGAATGGCGGAGAAAGGGGTCGAGATCGGCAAGGCCGAGATCCCCGATGTGCCGCTGGTCGAAGCCACTCCCCGCTACAACGCCGATGACGCCGCCCAGATCGAGGATGCGAATACGTAAGGTTGCGAGGGTTTCTTAGATCGGAACCCTCTTTCCCCCAATTGCGTTGCTCATACGAACCGGCAATCCCCTCTCTTGCGTGGATCGCCAGCAGCGACGCAATTCGAGGAACGATTTCATGCAACGCGGTGATGGTGGAGGTGCGCGAGACACCTTCGATCAAGCCCAGCAGACAGGCCGGGGTTTCAGCCCCGAACACGATAATTTCGAAGGCTCGTCGGGCCTGCTGTTCGAGCAGGCGATGGCGCAGACCCGGATGGCGGTGTGCCTGAGCGACCCGCGGCAGGAAGACGACCCGATCGTCTTCTGCAACAAGGCGTTCGAGAAACTGACCGGCTATCGCCAGGACGAGGTAATCGGCCGCAACTGCCGCCTCCTGCAGGGGCCCAAGACCAATCAGGCGCAGGTCGCCAAGCTGCGCGAGGCGATCCGTACCGAAGACGTGCTGGTCGTCGAACTGCTGAATTATCGCAAGGACGGTTCGACCTTCTGGAACGCGCTCCACCTTGGGCCGATCTATGACGAGCAGGGCGAGCTGCGCTATTTCTTCGGCAGCCAGTGGGATGTCACCGACATCCACCTCGCGCGCGCCGAAGAAAAGCACGCCAAGGCGATGGCCCGCGAGGTCTCGCACCGGCTGAAGAATGTGTTCGCGGTAATTGGCGGTATCGTGAATATCACCGGCCGCGCGATGGATTCGCGGTCCGTGGCAAACAAGATCAACGAACGCGTACAGGCGCTTGGCCGCGCCTATGAACCGACTCTCGATGAAGCTGCCTTCGGCACGATCGAAGTGGGGCAGGCAATCCGTTCGGTGCTCTCACCCTACGACCCCGAGGGCGACCGCTTCATCTTCGAAGGCAATGGCGCGCGGACCGAACCCAATGCCGTTTCCGCAATGGGGCTGACACTGCATGAACTGGCGACCAATGCCTCCAAATACGGCGCATTGTCGGCCGAAGGCGGGACAATCGCCGTATCGTGGCACCACGAGGAAGACCGCCACGGGCGTCAGGCGTTGATCATCGACTGGAAGGAGACCGGCGGTCCGGCGATTACCCAAAAGCCGACGTCGACCGGGACCGGTTTCGACATTGCCGAACGCTTGCTCGCCTATTCGCGCGGGACGCTCGATCGCACTTGGGAAGGGGATGGATTGCGGGCTCGTATCTCGCTGCCGCTGAAAGCATGAAATCTGTTCTGATACTCGAAGACGAACCGTTCATCGCGATGGACCTGCAACTGGCGTTCGAAGATGCGGGAGCCGAAGCAGCGGTTACCGTTTCATGCGACGAAGCCTTTGCCGCGCTTGCCGATCGCGCGATCGATGGCGCGGTGCTCGATGTGAACCTCGGGCATGGGGAGACTTGCGAGCCGATCGCGGTCGAACTGCGCAAACGCAGGATTCCCTTCCTGTTGCACACCGGGGATCTCGACCGGGCGGGCGAAGCGCTGCGCGATCTCGAAGCCCCCATCATGGCAAAACCCAGCGGATCGGACGATGTCGTCGCGCGGCTGTTCGAATTGCGGGGAACGCACGAAACCGCCTGAACGAACTCAGCTTTCCAGCGAAGCGAGTACCTCATAGCCCAGTACCGCCGCAGCCACTGCGGCGTTGAGGCTGTCCGCACGGCCCTTCATGGGCATTGTGACGCGCAGGTCGCAGGCCATTTCATAGTCTTCGGGAAGGCCGCGGCTCTCATTGCCGACCATCACGAAACAGGGCGCGGCATAGGGCGCCTGGCGATAGGGCTGGGCCTCGCGCAGGCTGGCGGCCACCAATTGGCCGGTCCCGCCACGCAACCAGCCTTCGAACTCCCCCCATCGTGCCTGCGCGATGCGCTGGGTGAAGACCGCCCCCATGCTGGCGCGCACGGCTTCGACGCTGAAGGGATCGGCGCAGTCGTCGATCAGGATCAGGCCGCCCGCACCGATTGCATCGCCGGTACGCAGCATCGTGCCCAGATTGCCCGGATCGCGCAGCGCCTGTGCAACCAGCCAGATATCAGCGCTCGCGCGCTCGATGGAGGCGAGGCCGGTGTCGAACTCGGCGAACACGCCGGCCACTGCCTGCGGGTTATCCTTGCCCGTGATCTTGGCCAATATGTCGGGGGAAGTCTCGATGATCTCGCCGCCACTGCCTTCGACCGCTTCCTCCAACGCAGCCAGCAGCGGGTGCGGGTCGCGTCGGTCGGACAGGACCAGCATTTCGGGGACATGGCCGCATTCGCGCGCATCGGTCAGCAGCCGCAGCCCCTCCGCGAGGAAACGACCCGCAGCCTTGCGGTGCTTCTTCTCGCGCAGGGCGCGCAGGCTTTTGACCGTGGGGTTGGAAAAGCCGGTGATGTGGCGGCGCTCGGGGCTCACCTCAGGGTTCCCCGAAGCCGTCCTCGACCATCGCGGCGAGATCGGCAAGCACGGCTTCGGCATTGTCGCCCGTTACGATGATATCGATCGAATCGCCCTTGGCAGCGCCCAGCATCATCAGCCCGAGAATGGATCCGCCCGCGGCTTCGTTGTCGCCCTTGGCCACGCGCACCGCGCAACCGTCGGGCAGTTCGGCTACCGCATTGACGAACTTCGCGCTGGCCCGCGCATGCAGGCCGCGCTGGTTGACCACCTCGATGGTGCGCCGGGCCTCGCTCAAGAGGCTTTCCGCGCGCTTTCGAGATCCTGTCCCAGGAACTCGCTGGCCACGGTGATGTAATTGCGCCCCGCGGTTTGCGCGGCATTGACCGCTTCGACCACGTTCATGCTCTTGCGCGCACCGGCAAGGCGAATGAGCATCGGCAGGTTGATCCCGGCGATCACCTCGACATGGCCGGTATCGAGCAGCGAGATCGCGAGATTGGACGGGGTGCCGCCGAACAGATCGGTCAGGATAATCGCGCCCTGGCCTTCGTCGACATCGCGGATGGCATCGGCGATGTCGGCGCGGCGCTGTTCCATGTCGTCGTTGGGGCCGATGCAGATGGTGGCGACACCGTCCTGCTTGCCCACGACATGCTCCATCGCGTCGATGAAATGCTCGGCCAACCGGCCGTGGGTGACGAGGATCATGCCGATCATGCAGCTTCTGTTCCGTTACGATGCCCGAAGATTATGCCAGCGCGGCGCTTAACCATTCCTTGCCCCCGGGTCTAGCGCCGCTCGAGCGGGTCGGCTGGGCGCGAACCGAGGTTTCGGTGGATGACCGTGGGCGAAAACCCCGCTTCGCGCAAGGCCTCGGCGGCGCGCTCGGCGCTGAAGACCGAACGGTGTCTCCCTCCGGTACAGCCGAAAGCGATGTTGAGATAGCTGCGGCCCTGCGCCGCATAGCGCGGCAGAGCCTCGCGCAGCAGGTCGAGGATACGGTCGAACACCGGGGCGAAACCGGGATCGGCCACGATGTGGCGACCGACTGCTTCGTCGAGGCCGGTTTGCTCGCGCAATCCTTCCACCCAATGCGGATTGTCGAGGAAGCGCATGTCGAACACCAGATCGGCCACGGGGGGCATGCCGCGAGAGAAGCCGAAGCTGGTGACGGTAATGCTCATCCGCGGCTCGGCCTCGTCCGAAAAGCGCTCGCGCACCACCTGCTGCAAGTGATTGGTCGAATAATCGGTGGTGTCGATCAGCACGTCGGCCCAGCGACGCAGCGGTTCGAGCAATTCGCGCTCGGCCTTGATCCCATCCATTGCTGTCCGTCCGCGTGCCATTGGGTGCGGTCGGCGGGTTTCGTTGTAGCGCCGTTCGAGTTCGCCGCTGCCGCAATCGACGAACATGGTGGTGACCGAGATATCCTCGCGCTGCTCGAGCTTCTTGAACAGCGCGATGATCTCGGCGGGCGCGAAACCACGCGTGCGCGAATCGACGCCGATGGCAAGGCGTGAATTGTCCTCGCTCCCCCCGACGAGGCGTTTGAGCAGCCGGATGGGGAAATTGTCGATGGTTTCCCAGCCGAGATCCTCGAGCACTTGGAGCGCGGTGGATTTCCCCCCGCCGGATACGCCGGTGACCAGCAGGATTTCTTGTCCGGGTTGCGAATCGTCGACCATGGCCGCGTGCCTATGCCTTTTCGCCCGCTTTGGGGAGGGGGAGCCCGTGCCGTTGGAGCGCCGCCTCCGCGCGCAGCGCCTGCACCGCATCGCCGGGGACGAAGGGAAGTGCGGGAACCGCAATCCCCGCCAGTGTGCGTTCGGCAATTTCGAGCGGGAAACGCGCCGCGGCGGGGTCGAGGGAAAGGACTAGGGCAACCGGGCCATGCGTCGTCGGCATTTCCACGATGCCGACATTGCGGATTTCGACCAGCCCGGCGGTGTTGGGCGGCGGCAGTGCGTGGACAGCCTCCCCGCGGCGGTCGAGCGTCACGGCATCGTCGCCCACCAGCGTTGCGCCGCGATCGATCAGCGCCAGAGCGAGCGACGACTTGCCCGCACCCGGCGGCCCCTCGATCAGCAGCACGCGCCCGCCGATGGCCACGCCGGTGACATTGGCGAGCACGGTCTCGCTCATCGCCGCGCGGGCAAGCCGAGCTGGAGACAGGCACCCGTCGCGCCATCTGGCCGCGAAATGGCGACCAGCGTTCCGTCATGCGCTTCGGCGATCGTCCGTGCGATGGCGAGGCCAAGCCCCGAATGATTGCCGAAATCCTCTTCGGCGGGGCGATCCGAATGGAACCGCTGGAAAACCTTTTCGCGCTTCTCTTCCGGGATGCCGGGGCCCTCATCGCAGATGGTCAGCGTAACCCAGTCGTCGCGGCGCGCGATTTCGGCCTGGATGCGGCCTGCGGGCGGCGAGAAGGACACCGCATTGTCGAGCAGGTTCTGGATCACGCGTTCCAGCCTGACGGGGACCCCCATGACCCGGGCGGGCTTGCCGGCCCCGGTGATCTCGAGCTGCCGACCGTCGTTCTCGTCGCGAGCCGCGCGGCTCTCGGCAATCGTGCACAGCAATTGCGCGAGGTCGACTTTCTCGAACTCGGTGCGCGACATTTCCGCATCGATGCGGCTGGCGTCCGAGATCTCGGTCACCAGCCGATCGATCCGCCGCACGTCATGCGTCGCGATCTCGAGCAATTGCGCGCGCAGGGCCGGATCTTCAACCTTGCCGAGCGACTCGGTCGCGCTGCGCAGGCTGGCGAGCGGGTTCTTGATCTCATGCGCCACATCGGCGGCGAAATGCTCGACCGCATCGATCCGCTGGCGCAGCGCGGCGGTCATGTCGGAAATCGAGCGTGCGAGCATCCCGATCTCGTCGCGCCGCTGCGGCAATCGCGGCACTTCGACCTGCCGGTCGCGGCCCTGGCGCACGCGCACCGCGGCGTGCACCAGTTCGCGCAGTGGCCGCACGATGGTTTGCGCGAGGAACAGCGACAGCAGCGTCGAAATCGCCAGCGCGAGCAGCACGATCAGCGCCACGGTCGATCGCGCTGCGCGCACGCTTTCGGTGATGTCGACCGGGTTGCGGGTCAGCAGCAGCGTGTCGCCATCCAGCCCGACCGGGGCTGCGGCATTGATGACATGCGTGCCGTCGGGCGCGTCGCGCAACACGATCTGCGTCAGGCTGTCCTCGCGCGCTCGGGTCAGTTCGGTCCAATCGCTCGCATCGTCGGTTTCGGGCTCGACATAGTCGGGCAGGGCAGGGGCGCCGACCACGCGGTCGAACCAGCGATCGAGTTTCAGCGCGAAAGCGTCCTGATCGATATCCTGCGCCTGCGGCAGGGTGAAGCTGGGCGGGGCGAGCTTGAAGCTGTCGGCTTCGAGCTTGCCGTCGGGGCCATAGACGCGCAGCCGCAGGCGCTGCTCCTTGCCGATCTGGATCAGCAGCGCTTCCTGCCGTTGCGGCGTCGCGCCGGCGAGTGCCTCGGCGGTGATCTGCGCTTCGACGAGCGCCAGCTTGAACCGTTCGTCGAGCAATTGCTTGCGATAGGCATCGACATAGATGACGCCGCCGCCGAGCAACACCAGCGGCAGCACGTTGACGAACAGGATGCGGCTGGTGAGCGAGAGGCGGCGCGACCAGCGCAGCTTCTCAAGCCGCGGGTCGCCTTTGAGGACGCTGCCGGTCTCGGACATGACGCGGCTCCGCCTCAGCCTTCGTTGAAGCTGTAGCCTGCGCCGTAGAGTGTCTCGATCGCCGAGAACCCCTGGTCGACACTGCGGAACTTGCGACGCATGCGCTTGATGTGGCTGTCGACCGTGCGATCGTCGACGAACACATCGTCAGGGTAGGCCGCGTCCATCAGCTGGTTGCGGCTCTTGATCACGCCCGGGCGCGCCGCCAGCGCCTCGAGCAGCAGGAATTCGGTGACGGTCAGCGAAACCGGCTCGCCTTCCCACGTCACGTGGTGGCGCGCGGGGTCCATGAACAGGCGGCCGCGTTCGAGCACTTCGCCCGGCTTGTCGTCGAACTGCTCGGACAACAGCAAGGGATGGTCACCTCCGCTGCGCCGCAGGATCGCGCGGATACGGGCGAGCAGTAGGCGCAGGCTGAAGGGCTTGGCGATATAGTCGTCGGCGCCCATCTCGAGGCCCGCCTGCTCGTCGGTCTCGTCGTCCTTGCTGGTCAGAAAGATCACCGGCAGAGCCGATTTCTCGCGCAGCCGCCGCAGCAATTCCATCCCGTCCATCTTGGGCATCTTGATATCGAAGATTGCCAGATCGGGCGGGTTCGACAGCAGCGCGCCCAGCGCGGCTTCGCCATCCGAATAGACGCGCGTGTCGAAGCCCTCGGCCTGCAGCGCGATCGAAACGGTGGTGAGGATGTTGCGATCGTCGTCGACCAGCGCAATGACGGTGCGGCTGTGCCCGCCCTGCGATGTCGCTTCTGCGCCGGTGCTTTCCATTCCCCGCTGACTAGCCGCATTGGTGGGGCAAGACAACGCGCAGCGATTTCTTGCCTTGGGGTACTATTCGTCTCGTGCGTTTGACGCCGGGGCCCGCCCGGACTATTGGCAGGACAAGCGCTCACGCATTCGTATGCGCGGGCGATTCCCGGACGAACCCGCATCACGCGCTGGAGAATTCAGTGACCTTTCCGCTTTCCCACTCGCTCGCCGCGCAGGGCATCGAGACTTCCGCCACCATCCACCCGAACTTCACGTCGGAAGAACTGACCGCGGTCGCGCTGGCCAATGGCGAGGGGCGCCGCGCCAAGGACGGGCCGCTGGTGGTCGAAACGGGCAAGCACACGGGCCGCAGCGCGAAGGACAAGTTTATCGTCCGCGACGCCGAAACCGAAGACACCGTGTGGTGGGACAACAATGCTTCGATGAAGCCGGCGCATTTCGCCGCGCTCAAGGAAGACTTCCTCAAGGCGGTTGCCGACAAGTCCGATCTCTACGTCGCCGATTTGTTCGGCGGTTCGCAGCCCGAGCATCGCGTCAACGTCCGCGTGATCAACGAGTTGGCGTGGCACAACCAGTTCATCCGCACGCTGCTGGTTCGCCCGACCGAGGCCGACCTCGACGGCTTCGTCCCCGAATACACCATCATCGACCTGCCCAGCTTCCGCGCCGATCCCGAGCGCCACGGCACGCGCAGCGAAACCGTGATCGCGGTCAACCTCGCGGAGAAGCTGATCCTGATCGGCGGCACCAAATATGCCGGCGAGATGAAGAAGAGCGTGTTCGGCATTCTCAACTACCTGCTCCCCGCCAAGGGCGTGATGCCGATGCACTGCTCGGCCAACGGTGTTCTTCGGCCTGTCGGGCACCGGCAAGACCACGCTGTCGGCCGATGCCAGCCGCACGCTGATCGGCGATGACGAGCATGGCTGGTCCGATACGGCGGTCTTCAATTTCGAAGGTGGCTGCTACGCCAAGATGATCCGCCTCAATCCCGAGGCCGAGCCGGAAATCTACGCCACCACCAAGATGGAAGGCACTGTGCTCGAAAACGTCGTGATGAACGACGCGGGCGAAATCGACCTCGACGACAACAGCCTCGCGGAAAACACCCGCGGCGCCTATCCGCTGTCGTCGATCCCCAACACCTCGGACGAGAACATGGGGCCGCCGCCATCGAACGTGATCATGCTGACCGCCGATGCCTTCGGCGTGCTGCCTCCGATCGCGCGGCTGACCCCCGACCAGGCGATGTATCACTTCCTGTCGGGCTATACCGCCAAGGTCGCGGGCACCGAGATCGGTGTCACCGAACCCGAGGCGACTTTCAGCACCTGCTTCGGCGCGCCCTTCATGCCGCGTCATCCCAGCGTCTACGGTAACCTGTTGAAAGAGCGAATCGCCAAGGGCGAAGTGCATTGCTGGCTGGTCAACACCGGCTGGACCGGCGGCAAGTACGGCGTTGGCAATCGCATGCCGATCAAGGCGACCCGTGCGCTGCTCAATGCCGCGCTCGATGGCTCGCTCAACGGCGCCGAATTCCGCAAGGATCCGAACTTCGGCTTCGAAGTCCCGGTCAGCGTCCCCGGCGTCGATGCGGGCATTCTCGATCCGCGTTCGACCTGGGCCGACAAGGACGAATACGATCGCACCGCGAGCAAGCTGGTGCAGCTCTTCGTGGACAATTTCGAACCCTTCGCAGCGCATGTCGACCAGGGTGTGCGCGACGCGGCACCGAACCGGTCGGTCGCCGCCTGACCCGATCCGCCTCTCACCGGGCGCACCAGTTGGAGAGGAGACCCCCGGCCGCGGCAACGCGGACCGGGGGCTTTATTGTCGGGGCTCCCGCTGCCATCGTGCGCCAGCCTTTCTTCAGGAGATTCGCGCAATGGGCCTTTTCGACAGCATCCTCAGCCAGGTTGGCGACAACCCGACCGTGATCAATATGGCCGAAAAATTCGGCATCGATCCCGAACTGGCGGCAAAGGCCGTTGCCGCGCTTGGCGAAGCGCATCAGGATCCGGGCGACACGATCGACGTGGCATCGTCCAAGACGGGGATAGATGCGCAGATGCTCGAACAGATCCGCGACGCGATCGGTGGCGAAGGCTCGCTGGGCAAGTTCGCCAGCATGCTCGACCGTGACGGCGATGGGAACCCGCTCGACGATATCGCCGGTATGGCCAGCGGGTTGTTCGGCAAGAAGTAACCCGCCTCAGACGGCGCTGGCGGGCGCGGGCAGGCGGTCGACATAGTCCCAGATACGGCTGACGACGACCGATCCTTCACCGACCGCGCTCGCCACGCGCTTGACCGAACCCGACCGCACGTCGCCAACGGCGAAGAAGCCGTCGGTGCCGGTTTCAAACGGCGTCTCGCGGCCCACTTCGGCGCCGGTCTTGACGAACCCCTTGGCATCGGTCCCGACCAGTCCCGACAGCCATTGGGTGTTGGGTGCCGCCCCGATCATCACGAACAAGGCGCGCGTCGCCATGTCGCGTGTGCCCTCGGGCCCGTCAAAGGTCACGCCCTCGAGGTGGCTCTCGCCCTTCAGCGCGGCAACCTGCGTGTTGTAATGGATGGTGATCCCCGGATCGGCTTCGAGCCGGCGGGTGAGATAATTCGACATCGAGGCAGCAAGGCTGTCGCCGCGTACCACCACATGGACATGCTTGGCGGTGCGGCTGAGATACATCGCCGCCTGGCCCGCCGAATTGCCGCCACCGATCACCACCGCCTCGGTGTTGCGGCAGAACCGCGCTTCCATGTCGGTGGCCGCATAGAACACGCCCGCACCTTCGAGCTCTTCCAGCCGGTCGATCGGCAGGCGGCGATATTGCACGCCGGTGGCCACGAGCACGGATTTCGCGCAGACCTCGTCGCCATCGTCGAGCCGTGCGCAGAAGGTGCCGTCGTCACGTCGGACGAGCGCTTCGACCGTGCGCGGCATGGCAAAGCGCGTGCCGAATTTCATCGCCTGGATCTGTCCGCGATAGACAAGGTCGGCGCCGCTGATCCCGGTGGGAAAACCCATGTAGTTCTCGATCCGACTGCTGGTGCCGGCCTGCCCGCCGATCGCGGTGTCCTCGATCGCCAGCGCGCACAGCCCCTCGCTGCCGGCATAGACCGCTGCGGCGACCCCTGCCGGGCCGCCACCGACGATGAGAACATCGTACAGCGTCTCGCGGCACACATCGAGATCGAGATGGAGGTATTGCGCCACCTTGCGGGGTGTCGGATCGTCGAGCACGCGATCCTTGCCGAGGATCACGCCGGGCCGGTTCTCGGCCAGCGTACATGCGGCGATCGACGCGCTGTCGCTGCCATCGAGATCGAGGCTCTGGAACGGAATGCGGTTGCGGCTGAGGAACTGTTCGACCTTCTGCACGGCGGCATCCTGGTCTGCCCCGATCAGCTTGACCGCGCTGTTGTTGAGTTCGAACTGCCGCCGTCGCCTCGCGGAGAAAACGCGGATCACGTGGTCGGACAGTTCGGGCACGCGCGCCATCAGTTCGAGCATGGCGAGCCGCGGCACTTCCAGCGTACGCGTGGGTTTCGCCGCGCGCATCGGGAGGATATTCGCCCCGGCGTTGAGGAAGCCGATCTCGCCCATGAACTGCGTCGGGCCGAGCGAGCTGTCCATCAGCCGTTCGCGCGACCACGGATCGACGACCTCGATCTCTCCTTCGAGGACATAGACGAAGCGGTCCGTCGGATCGCCCGCCTCGACCACCACCTCGCCTGCGGCATAGCTGCATTCGCTCCCGATGCGATGCAGCGCGGCCACGTGGCTTTCGGCCAAGGGGACGCGCGGCATGGTTTCGAGATTTTCGCCCAGTGCTTCCACGACCTGTCTCCATCGCGCCGAATTGCGACCCGGCCCGTGCTGCCATAGGCCGCAATGCCGGTGCAGGCGAGTGGGGATTACCCGGCCGGATCCGCGTCGTCGCCGGTGTCTTCGTCCTGTTCGAGCTCGGCCGCCTTGGCTGCCACCGCACTCACGATATCCGTCAGGTCGAGCACCGGACGCCGCCGCCATGGTTTGCCTTCTTCCGCGTCTTCCAACTGGTCGAGCAGCAATTGCGCCTCGCGCGCCGCGCCGCCGCCATGCGGATTGGCTGCCACTGGCCCCAAATAGTGCTGCGCCATCGCGATATTGCCCGACTGCCCATGCATGAGCGCGGCATTGATCGCCAGTCCGTGATCGAACGGCGCGAGCTGGGCCGCGCGGTCAAGCGCGTGCATGGCGGTTTCGTTCGGCTCCACGCCGCGCTGAGCAAAGCTGCGGTAATAGTAGATCAGTGGCAGCGGATGGTCGTTTTCCAGCCGATTGAGCGCCGAGAAGGGCTGCATTGCTTTCTGGTACGCCGCCGCTGCGTTCTCGTCGTCGGCTTCGGCCGCGCGCGCGAACAGCGCGAAGCCCTTCTGGACATAGGCATTCTTGCGCGTCGGATCGATCGCGATCGCGGCATCCGCCGCGGCGATCGCCTCATCCACATTGCCCGCATCGTACTCGGCCTCCGCCAGTGCAGCGAGCACGCCCGCGTCCTGCGGGAATTCGGCGGCGATTTCGCGCACATCGGGCAGCAGTTCGCGTGCCTCCTCGCGGCTCACGCCACGCTGCGACCGGATGCGCAGCGGCATGATCTCGGCCTCTCCATCGGACAGCCGGCGGACGGTCACCTGCGCAGCCGAAAGCATCTCGGGCGGCAGGACATAGACCTTCATTCGGCGCTGGGTGAGATAGCGATCGAGCTCCTTGTCCAGCGCATCCAGATCGCCGAACGCCGCAACCGCGGCTTCTGCCTGACCGGTGCCCGCTGCGATCAGCCGAAGGTACTGGCCTAGCTGACCGTTCCGCTCGGCGGAGAAATAGAGGTAATGGAACAGCCCCCAGGACTTGCCGTAGAACGCGTCGAACCGGCGGCTTTTGTTGCGCGCATAGAGTTCGGGGTCGAGCAGTTCGCGAACGCTGACATCGTTAGCATAGGACAGTTCGGCAGCGCGGTGATATGCCGGGCGGCCAATCGAAATCCCGCCGTCCTTCTCGAATTTTGCCGAGGCATAGAACTCGGCGGCCCCTTCGTTGACCCAGCGTGGCAGTGCGCTTGGCGTATGCGACATCAGATAGTGATGCGCATATTCGTGAAGCAGGACGGTCACCGAAAAATCGGTCTCGCGACCGCTCATGCTGATCGATGGGACGAAGGCTCGCGAGGCGCCGGCGCGGGGGACATAGAAACCTGCGACGTTGTTCGCATTGTCCCCGGCGAGCTTGCGGACCTTGCCCGCGCTGCCGACCACGAAGACGGTCAGCCGGTTCGACGGGCTGGGCACGGTGTTTTCGCGCAACTGCAGCACGTTGAGCGCTGCGTGATAGCGTTCGAGTGCCTCACCGAAATTCTGCACGTCTTGCCAGCGATCATCGGCATAGACCACGAAATGATCGGATTCGGCGACATGCCAGTCGGCGTGAGCGGGCATGGCGAAAAAGAGCGCTGCAATGGCAGCGACACGTTTGAACATGGTTGCGACCCCCTGTCGTATTCGGCTGTGCGCCAGCCTAGCGGCAGGGGGCTGTAATTCTAGGACAAAAGCGTCAGCTGCGGGTCGCTGCGATATAGCGAGCGACATTCTTCTCGAGCACGTCCATCGGGACATTGCCGCCCAGCACGACCGCATCGTTGAACGCCTTGAAGTCGTAGGCTTCGCCCAATTCCGACTGCGCCCGCGCGCGCTGGTCGACGATGCGGCTGTGGCCCAGCTTGTAGCCGGTCGCCTGTCCCGGCCAGCTGCAATAGCGATCGACCTCGCTTTCGACCTCGGCGGGCTTGCTGCCATTGCGCGTGACGAAGAAATCGACCGCCTTCGCGCGGCTCCAGCCCTTGGCGTGCAGACCGGTGTCCACCACCATGCGGCAGGCGCGGAAGGCAAGGCTTTGCAGGTAACCCAGCCGACCGACCTCGAACCCGTCATAGGCGCCCAGTTCGTCGGCGATCTGTTCGCCATAGAGCGCCCAGCCTTCGCTGAAGGGATTGAAGGCGAGGATCGAGCGGATCAGCGGCAGGCGGTTCGAATACTCGCCCTCCCATACGTGGCCCGGGATCGTCTCGTGATAGGTGAGGTCGGCGAGGTCGTATTTGCGGTGCAGGTCGGTGCTGCGCAAATTGATCCAGAACCGGCCGGGGATGCTGCCGTCCTTGCTGCCCGCGCCGCCATAGGCGCCCGGCGCGCCGACTTCCTCGGCGGGCGGGATACGGCGCACCTCCATGTTGGGATCGACCAGTGTGTTGAAGGCGCGCGGCATCTGCGCCTTGATCCACTCGACCCGCTCGGCGATGAAATCCATGATCTCGGCGCGGCCCGGATCGCCCTCGGCGAATTTGTAGCGCGGGTCCTGCGACAGCGCCTGCATGCGCTCGCCCACCGACCCGCTGGTGTAGCCGATGCCGCGCAGGATCGGGTCCATGCGCGCATGCAGCGCGTCGAGTTCTTCGAGCCCCTGCCGGTGGACTTCGTCGGGTGACAACATGGTCGTGGTGCTCGAACGCAAGGCCGAGCCGTAGAACTCGTCGCCGCGCGGACGTGCCGATATCCCCGGAGCGTCGCTGGCCACCGCGCGTTCGGCGCGCAATTCCTCGAGCTGCCGCGTCAGCGCCTCGGCAATCGGACCCGCTTCGAGTATCGCCGCGCGATTGGCATGGCTCTCGGGCATGCCCATCGCCTGCAATTTGCCGCGCAGATCCGCGGCGAACAACTCGCCCTTGCCCGCGCTTGCGATTGTCTGCTCCATCTGCCCGATCGCCTTGTCGAGCAGGAAGGCAGGCGGCACCACGCCCATGCCGCGGGCTTGGCGGATCCGCGCCAGCTCGCCATCGAAGGTGGCGGGCATTGCCTCCATCCGCTCGATATAGGCGTCGGCATCGTCGCCGTTCTCGACCTTGTGGTTCGATTGCATGAACCGCGGCAGCGCGAGATATTCGCCGACGTTCTGGATCACGACATAGGGCGCGGTGCGCCAATTGCCGACGGGCGTGTCGCCATAGGGCAGGGCAAAGCCGTCGAGCGCGAGGTCGTAGGCGCTTTCGACCACGTCGAGGCTGGTCAGCGTCTCGCTGTCGAGCCCCTCGCGCGGGAAAGCGCGCACGCGCTCCAGATCCTGCCGCAGCGTCGCCGCATATGCGTCCTGCCCTGCCGGAGACTGGTCCTCCAGCCGGGCGCGCAGATAGGCATGACGGCCCGTGTCGACGCCAAGCGCGGTGGCGCGTTCGGGTTCGTGTTCGAGCAGATTGTAGCCGACCACTTCGAGCAGGCGCCGTGCGCCGATCGCACGCGCTTGCGATATGGCTTCGGGGCGCGCGCTTGCGGCGCATCCGGAGAGCGCGAGCGCGGACGTGGCGCCGAGGCCGGCAAGGGCCTGGCGACGGGTGAGGGCGATGCTGGTCTGGGTCATGTGCGCGGGTGTGCGATGCGCGCGCAAGCCTGTCAAATCCCTCGCGGATTTGGCGGTGTCGTCGTTATCTGCCGGCGCGGATGATTTGCACGCGCCGCGGCACCGGCTAAAGGGTGGGCCATGCTCGACACCGTGCTTTCGATCACCGTCCTCGCCGCGATCCTGCTGGTCGTCGGCGCGTTCCTGATGTGGCGCCGCACCGGCAATGTGAAGAACGCGTTGCTGATGGTTCTGCTGGCCGTGGTCGCTCTGGTCAATGTGGCAATCTGGGTGGTCCCCGATGCGGGCGGAGAGGCCCCGCTCGAACGACTCGAGCAGGGCGTCCGCTGAACCCGACTATTCGGGCAGCTGCCACAGCACCGCGCCATTATAGCTGCCCGCCACGGCCTCGCCATTCCCGCCACGCGCAGGTTCGAACCGCGCGCGCTGCGATACGAGCTTGCAGGTCGCCGCGTCGAGCGGCGCATGGCCAGTCGATCCGGTAACCACGCAGTCGGTCACGCGCCCGGTAGCGGCGATGTCGAGACGGAACCGCGCCAGCCCGGTCATCTCGCGGCGGATCCAGCTGGGGCGGTAATCGCCGGTCGACAGCCACGCGCCGGGATCGTTGCGCGGCTTGGCGCCAACCGGATCGAAGCTGGGACGCGGGTCGGGCCGCGGGAGCTCGAGACCGGTTCCGGGCACGGTCGGCACGGTCGGCACGATGATGGGCGTCGTCTCGATATAGGTATCGCGCACGGTGAGGTCGCGTGGCGGCTTGGGCGCGTGGATGACGGTGGTGTCCTTGGGCGCCGGCTGCGGGTCGATCGCCTCGGGCGGGGTGGGCGGCGGCGGCTCGATCGGGATGTTCGTCGCTTCGGTCGACGTGATGATTGCGGGAATTGTCCCGGTAACCGTCAGCCCGGCGACGAGAATCGCGCCGATCGCGGCATGGACCCCGATCACCGCGGCCATCCCGGCAGGCGATGGACGCGTGCTCTGGTCGATATAGGACATGGCTGTAACTCCTCTTCCAAATCCGGGGGCTTTGCGCCCCTCAGACTGAAGATGTTACAACGTTACCCCATCTTTCCGAAGACATTTCGCGTTTCTTTTCGAAACCTTAGCTGGTTGCCGTACGGGTTTCGAACCGGAGGTCCGGTCCCGCACGGCGCACCGCAATCAGGTGATCGGGCAGCTCGGGTCGAGGCGGAAGTCGAGGTAATTGTCGACCGACTTCATCAGCTCTTCCTGCTCGTTTTCGAAGAAGTGGTTCGCACGCGGAATTTCTTCGTGATGCACGGTGATGTGCTTCTGCGTGCGCAGTTTCTCGACCAGCTTGGTGACCGCCTGCGGCTGCACGACCGTATCCTGCGCGCCGTGGATGAAGATACCGCTCGCGGGGCAAGGGGCGAGGAAGGAGAAATCGTACATGCTGGCGGGTGCGCCGATCGACAGCCAGCCGCGAATCTCGGGACGGCGCATCAGCAGTTGCATGCCGATCAGCGCGCCGAAGCTGACGCCGGCGACCCAGGTTACCTGTGCTTCGGGATGGACCTGCTGGACCCAGTCGAGCGCGCTGGCCGCGTCGGACAATTCGCCCACGCCATTGTCGAAGCTGCCCTGGCTGCGCCCGACGCCGCGGAAATTGAAGCGCAGCGTGGCAAAGCCGCGATTGACGAAGGTCTTGTAGAGCCGCTGCGTGATCTGTTCGTTCATCGTGCCGCCGCCCTGCGGGTGCGGGTGCAGGATCATCGCCACCGGCGCGCGCGGACGCGGGGCGGGAGAGAAACGGCCTTCGAGGCGGCCTTCGGGGCCGGGAAAGATCACGGTCGGCATGGGAGGTGTACCCTGGTCGAAAATTGGAGCGCTTGCGCCGGACGGGGCTTTGCGCGAAGTGGCGCGCTATATAGGGTTTGCCCACCAAATCGCAATCATTTCGAGCACGTATCATCGCGGACCGCATCTATCTCGACCATGCTGCCACCACGCCGCTGCGCCCCGAAGCATGGGCGGCGATGGAGCAGGGCTTCCAGCACTGGGCCAATCCTTCCAGCCCGCACGCCGTCGGCCGCAAGGCGCGTAGCCTGCTCGAAGATGCGCGCGACCGGGTGAAGGCGGCGCTCGGCTGGCAGGGCGAGGTGATCTTCACTTCCGGAGCAAGCGAAGCGGCAGCGCTGGCGCTGAACCATGCGCAGGCTGGCGCCCGGCTGGTGAGCACGGTGGAGCACGATTGCATCCTGCAGGCGGCGCCCGCTGCCGAACGCCTGCCCGTGCTGGGCTATGGCGCGCTCGATCACGACAATCTGGCCGAGGCGGTGCAACGCGAACGGCCGCAGGTGGCGGTTCAGCAGGTCAATTCGGAAACCGGCAATCGACAGGATATCGCGGCGATCGCGCGGCTCGTGCAGGCGGAGGACGGGCTGCTGCTGGTCGATTGCGCGCAGGGTGCGGGGCGGTTCGATGTGCCCGATTGCGAGATGGCGATCGTCTCGGCGCACAAGTTCGGCGGGCCGATCGGTGTCGGCGCGCTGCTGGTGAAGGACTACGCCATGCTCGCCCCTGCTGGCGGGCAGGAGCGCGGCTACCGGCGCGGAACCGAGAACATGCCCGGCGTGCTCGGCATGGCGGCGGCGCTCGAGGCTTGCGGCGAAACCTATCTCGATCCGCGTGTCTTCGAACCGCTCGATGCGCTGGCCGAGGAATGCCGCAGGATCGGCGGCACCTGGCTGGCGGATCGCCTGTCCGACCCGACACCCTATATCCGCGCCATCGCCATGCCGAACATGAGCGCCACCGCGCAGGTCATGCGTTTCGACATGGCGGGCATTGCCGTCTCGCAGGGCAGTGCCTGTTCGAGCGGCACGATGAAGACCAGCCGCGTGCTCGAAGCGATGCAGGTGGAATCCCGAGTGGCCGCGAACACGATTCGCGTGTCGCTCGGCTGGAACACGACCCGCACCGAGGTCGAGCGCTTCTGCGAGGTGTGGCTCGAATTGGCGAAGGCATGACACTCCCCGACTCCAATATTCTCGTCACCCCGGCCACCGAGCAGGGGTCAGGTTTCCTTTTGCCGGCGCAAGCGAAGAAAAGCCCAATCCCGGATCAAGTCCGGGATGACGACGTGGGGGCACTGACATGATCTATCTCGACTACCAGGCCACGACCCCGCTCGCGCCCGAGGCGCGCGATGCCATGCTGCGCTGGCTCGACGGGCCGGGCGGCACCGGCTTCGGCAACCCGCACAGCCCGCACCGCATGGGCCGGCAGGCCAAGGCCGCCATCGAGATGGCGCGCGAACAGGTCGCCGCGCTGTTCCCGGCAGGCGGGAAAGTGATTTTCACCTCTGGCGCGACCGAGGCGATCAACCTCGCGATCCGTGGGTCGGGTCAGGACGGATCGGTCTCGGTCTCAGCGATCGAACATGCCGCCGTGCTGGATACGGCGCGCGCTGCCGGATCCTGCCACGTGCTCAACGTCGCGCAGGACGGGCAATGCAACACGCGGCAGGACCTGCCCGCCGATACACGGTTGGTTTGCCTGATGCAGGTGAACAACGAGATCGGCACGATCCAGCCGACGGTGGAATGGCATCGCAAGGCGAAGCAGCACAATGCGCTGTATTTCTGCGACGCAGTGCAGGCCTACGGCCGGATCGAGGTGACCGGCGCGGACATGATCGCGATTTCGGCGCACAAGTTTCACGGGCCCAAGGGCGTCGGCGCATTATGGGTACGCGATGGCGTCGGACTGGAGGAGGTCCAGACCGGCGGCGGGCAGGAATTCGGCCTGCGTTCGGGCACGCTCAGCCCCGCATTGATCGCCGGGATGGGCGCGGCGGCGGCCGAAGCGAAGGACCGGATGGAGCAGGACCGCGAGCATATCGAAATGCTGTGGGACATGGCACGCGGCCTGTTCGTCGACTGGACGCTCAATGGCAGCGAGGAGGCGCGCTGGCACGGCAATCTCAACATTCGCCGCAAGGGGCTCGACGTGAACCGCCTGATGAGCGACGTGCGCGACGTGATGTTCTCGGCCGGGTCGGCCTGCGCCAGCGGTTCGGGGCGCACCAGCCATGTGCTCGAGGCGATCGGCTGTTCGAAAGCACAGGCGAAGGCGTCGATCCGGCTGGGCTTCGGGCGCTATACCACGCAGGAAGAGATCGAGCAGGCAGCGGCCCGGATCAATATGGCGGCGAAGGAGCAGGGATTGTGAAGGTCGAATTCGTCACGTCAGGCGGCGAAAGGGTCTCGGCCAGTGCCGAGCCGGGCGACAATCTGTTGCGCGTGGCGCAGGCGGCGGGACTGCCGCTCGAAGGCACGTGTGAGGGACAGATGGCCTGTTCCACCTGCCATGTCATCGTCGCGGAGGATTGGTTCGACCGCTTGGAGGAGGCCAGCGAAGAGGAAGAGGACATGCTCGATCTCGCCGCCGGCGTCGCGCGCACCAGCCGCCTGTCCTGTCAGATCGATCTCACGCCCGAACTCGACGGCCTCGAAATCCGCATTCCGGCCGAGAGCCACGATATGCGGCGGTTCTAGCCACGCAAAAGCCCCACCGCATCGCTGCGGCGGGGCCCTCGCTGTGAACGTAATGTGCCGGTTCAGGCGGCTTCGAGCTGGTCCTGCTCGACCGTTTCGCCGAGCATTTCGATCAATGCCTTGCTGAAGGCCGGAATGTCGCCGGGGTTGCGACTGGTGATGATCTTGCCGTCCTGCGCGACTTCCTGGTCGACCACGGTCGCGCCGGCGTTCCTGAGATCGGTCCGGATCGAGGGCCAGCTGGTCACGGTCTTGCCCTTGACCAGATCGGCCTCCGCGAGCAGCCACGGCGCATGGCAGATGGCGGCGATCGGCTTGTCGGCCATGGCGAATTCGCGCACGATGGCCACCGCGCGCTCGTTCATCCGCAGGATGTCGGGGTTGATCTGGCCACCGGGCAGCAGCAGCGCGTCATAGCCGTCGCAATTTTCGATCGCATCGACGGTCTTGTCGACGGTGACGCTTTCGCCCCAGTTCTTTTCGTCCCAGCCGCGGATCGAACCTTCCTCGAGACTGACGACGACGGTTTCGATACCCGCCTTCTCCAGATTGGCCTTGGGCTTCATCAGTTCGGACTGTTCGAAGCCATCGGTGGCGAGGATCATTACGCGCTTGGTCATGGGAAACTCCTTGATTTCGTGTTGCCCATGCAACGCGCGGGGAGATGGCGCCGTTCCGCCGCGCTCTATGAGGCGACGCTGAGGCGCGATGGGTCGCAGGCCGGGGAACGGGTGGGTAACTCTAATCCGGATCGGACCTTGTTGCGCTGGACCGGGGACGCGCAAGACGGTCACCAAGGGCGGGCAGCGGGAGGATCGGATGATACTCGGCGAGAAGGAAATCAGAGACGGCAGGGGCAATCGCTACACGCTCCGGCTGGACGTCGACGTGCACAGTGCGATCCTCAACGACGGGAAGGTCGAAACCCGCGTCGTCGCAATCCGTCATGTCGATGGTGGCGAGGATATCGAACTGACCGCGCTGGTGCGGCTCGAATCCTTCGAGCGTCGGCTGGCGATCATCCTGCCCGAACAGGCGCCGATCTATCTTGATCTGGAATCCTTCGAAGGATTGCCTGCGCGCGAGGATTCAGAAGTGGGGCCGCATGACGACATCGAGCAGGGTGACGCGATCGACCAGGCCGCGCGCGACCTGCTCGACGCGGCGGGGCTGGACCAGGCGATCGAGACGGCGATCCAGTCGCTGCCGGTCCCCGAACCCGCTTTCGGTTGCGTGATCAAGGCGGGCATCAGCACCACCGTCGGCCAGATGATCCGCTGCCACAACCGGCACCGGATGATCGAACAGCGCCGCAGCCGCGCCTGGGAAATCGTCAAGTGCCTCGGGATCAACGCGCCGGGTATGACAATCAAGGCCGCGCTGCGCACGCTCGGCTGCTGGCTGACCTTCGGCTACCTCTGACTAGCATCGCCGGGGGCTTAACGGCAGCGGCTTGAATACAGCGGCTTGGCGGTGGGGCGCAGGGCGGCAAAAAACCTGCCTATATGTGGCGAATGCCATCTCGTCGCGATGCGCGGGGGTTGCTAGTCCTCGACCATGTCCGCCGACGAAATCACCGATTCCGACCCCTTCGACGCGATCGTCGATGCGCCCTTCGACAGCGCGCTGTCCGAGCGTTACCTCGTCTATGCGCTCTCCACCATCACCGCACGGTCGCTGCCCGATCTGCGCGACGGGCTGAAGCCGGTCCATCGCCGCTTGCTGTGGACCATGCGCCAGCTCAAGCTCGACCCCTCCAGCGGATTCAAGAAATCGGCGCGCGTGGTGGGCGAGGTGATCGGCAAGTACCACCCGCATGGCGACACTGCGGCCTATGATGCGATGGTCCGGCTCGCGCAGGATTTTGCGCTGCGCTACCCGCTGGTCGAAGGGCAGGGGAACTTCGGCAATATCGACGGCGATAACGCCGCCGCCTATCGCTATACCGAGGCGCGGCTGACGAAGACCGCGATGCGCCTGATGGAAGGCCTCGACGCGGGCACGGTCGATTTCATTCCGACCTACAACAATGAGGAAGAAGAGCCGGAAATCATGCCCGGCCTCTTCCCCAATCTGCTCGCCAATGGCGCCAGCGGGATCGCTGTGGGCATGGCGACCAATATCCCGAGCCACAATGTCGCCGAGATCGTCGATGCGACGCTCGAGGTGATCGACAATCCGCATGTCGAACACGCGCGGCTGATGGAACTGTTCAAGGGGCCCGATTTCGCCACCGGTGGGATTGTCGCCGAAAGCGCCGATGCGGTCGCACAGGCTTACGAGACCGGGCGGGGGAGCTTCCGCGTGCGCGGCCGCTTCCACGCCGAGGAAGCGGAAAAGGCGGACGATCGCGAAGCGGGCATCGAACGTCTTGGTGGCGGCCAGTGGCAGCTGGTCATCAGCGAAATTCCCTACCAGGTCGCCAAGGGCAAGCTGATCGAGCAGATCGCCGCTGCGATCGCGGACAAGAAGCTGCCTATCCTCGAGGACGTGCGCGACGAGAGCGACGCGCAGATCCGCATCGTGCTGGTCCCGCGCAGCCGCAATGTCGATCCGGAACTGCTCAAGGAAAGCCTCTACAAGCTGACCGATCTCGAGACCCGTTTCGGGCTCAACCTCAACGTGCTCGACGCCAATCGCACGCCGATGGTGATGGGGCTGAAGGAGCTGCTCAACAACTGGGTCGCCAGCCAGATCGACATCCTCCAGCGCCGCAGCCGGCACCGGCTGGAACAGATCGCGCGGCGGCTGGAACTGGTCGAAGGGTACATCACTGCCTTCCTCAACCTCGACCGCGTGATCGAGATCATCCGCTACGAGGACGATCCGAAGGCGGTCATGATGGAAGAGTTCAGCCTCACCGACCGCCAGGCCGAGGCGATCCTCAACATGCGGCTGCGCAGCTTGCGCAAGCTCGAGGAAATGCAGCTGCGCGGCGAGAAGGACGACCTGCTCAAGGAGCAGGAGGAGCTGGAGAAGCTGCTTGGCAGCCCGGCGCGCCAGCGCACGCGGCTGAAGCGCGATCTCAGTGCGCTGCGCAAGGAATACGGGCCCGAGACCGAGCTAGGCCGTCGGCGGACCACGATCGCGGAAGCTGCGCCCGCAGTGGAATTCAGCATGGATGCGATGATCGAGAAGGAACCGGTCACCATCATCCTGTCGCAGAAGGGCTGGGTGCGGGGGGCCAAGGGGCACCTGCCGCTGGACCAGGAGTTCAAGTACAAGGAAGGCGATGCGCCCGCCTATGTGCTGCATGCGCAGACCACCGACAAACTGCTGCTGGCGACCGACAAGGGACGGTTCTTCACACTGGGCGCGGACAAGCTGCCCGGCGCGCGCGGCTTCGGCGAGCCGGTGCGCAACACGCTCGATATCGATGCCACTGCGCAGATCGTCGCGGTGATCGTCCACAAGCCCGGCCAGCGCCTGCTGCTCGCGGCCGATACGGGTAAGGGGTTCGGTGCGACGACCGACGATTTGCTCGCCGAGACGCGCAAGGGACGGCAGGTGGTCAATCTCAAGGGCGATGCCAAACTGGTTGTCGCGCATGCGATCGAGGACGGCCACGATCATGTCGCGGTGGTGGGCGACAATCGCAAGCTGGTGGTGTTCAATCTGGAGGAACTGCCGCAGCTCGCGCGCGGGCAGGGCGTAACCCTGCAACGCTATCGCGATGGTGGCCTGTCCGACGCGACCACTTTCACGCTGGCCGACGGGCTCAGCTGGACCATGGGCGGCAAGGAAGGGCGCACGCGGACCGAAGGCGAAATGTGGCAGTGGAAGGTCGCGCGTGGCGGGGCCGGGCGCATGCCGCCGCAGGGCTTCCCGCGCGACAACAAGTTCGGCTGATATTTACGGAGCAGCCCCGAGCTGGCGACAGACGCCGCCGGAACGCTGAGACGTGACCATCCAACGAAAAGGGCCGGAGACGATCGCTCGCCTCCGGCCTTTATTTCGATAGCCCGAGGGCTGTGCGCTTATTCGCCGGTGGTGTCGGCGGCTGGGGCCGCAGAGGCCATCGCAGCGTCGATCTGCGCATTGGTCATCAGCGCCATCAGGCTGCCATCGGGCGCAGCGGCGAAGTGTTCACGCAGCAGCGTGATCTTCTTGGTTTCATCACCGCCACGAGCGATGATGACGTTGTCGCCTTCGATCTCGAGCACGGTGCCGAGCGGGGCGTTCTTGGCGGTCACGGCTTCGGCGCCGACAACCAGCGCGGCATCGCGCTTGGCCATCGCCTGCTGCTGCGCGGCCTGGAGCATGCCGACGATCTGCGCCTTGGTGGCGTTCAGCGTCGCGCCCTGTTCGCCCGTGCCGAAGGCGGCTGCGGGAACGGGAGCCTTCATGCCGTCGACCACGAGGATCGCGGTTTCGCCGTCGATGCTTTCGACGGTACCGATTTCGGCACCGTCATTGCCGTAGACGGTGGCACCGGCAGTGACTGCGGCGGCTTCCTGCGCGGTGGCAACGGTCGGAGCGACCGCGGCGGTGGTGGTGAGGGCGGCAGCGGCAAGGGCCAGCTTCGCGATTTTCATTCTGCAACTCCAAGACTTGTTATGTGAAACACGCGGCTTTCCCACACGCGAGACGCGCGATTAAGCCGATCAAACTGGAAAGAGCGGGCGAGAAAATGTCCTGCGCCACCCGTAAGTCCCCAAGGGAGAACGGGTACTCTATTTCACGGATTGCTTTTTTGTGCAACCGCGTGGCCCTTATGCTGCATTGCAGCTTAATTCAGCCTGAAGCCCGCGTTCGGCGCGGTTCAGCCGTCGTGCAGGCTCTCGTCGAGCATTTCCACGACGCGTGCGCGGGAAGGAAAGTGTTCGTCGATCCAGCGACGCTCGATGGCCTGCAGCAGTCGCGCCACTTCGGGACCCCTGGCAACCCCGCGCGCGACGATTTCGCCGCCCTTGAGCGGAAAGACCGGAACCTCCCAGCCCTTCAAGGGCGACGTATCGGCGCCGGCGAGGAGCAGGCGATCGAGCGCGCATTCGATCCCGACGCTATAGGCGAGTCCGCGAGGATGCCCGGCGTCTTCGGTATCGCGGCGTGCGACGCAGGTCAGCCGGTCGCGCTGCGCGCGCGACAGCCGCAGCCGCGCGGCGACGGCTTCAGCCACCGGTACGATCGGCGGAAGCAAGGCGGCCATCCTGCGCATCGCATCGGGGGCCAATGCCGCATCCCGCTCGGCCGCGACGAGCCGGGCAAGCTGATCCACTTCGCGCGCGCCGCTTTCGGGCAGGATTTCCTGCAGCACGCCGAGTTCGCGCATGCGATGCACGGTGGGCGCCGGATCGGGGAGCGCGAGCAGGTTTTGCAGTTCGGCGCCTACGCGTTCGCGGCTCAGCCCCTTCAACGTCGGGGCCAGCGCCTGGCAGGCTGCACTCGCTTGGGCATCCCACTCGTCGCCGAACCGCGTGGCGAAGCGGAAATACCGCAAGATGCGCAGATGGTCTTCACGGATGCGGGTCGCCGCATCGCCGATGAAGCGCACGCGGCGTGCGGCGAGATCGTCGAGGCCGCCGAAATAATCGTCCACCGCCAGCGTCAGCGGATGCGCATAAAGCGCGTTGATGGTGAAATCCCGCCGCGCCGCATCGTCGCGCCATTCCTGGCTGAAGGCGATCGTGGCGTGGCGCCCGTCGGTCTCGACATCGCGCCGCAGCGTGGTGATCTCGACATTGCCGTCGTCGAACACGGCTGTCACCGTGCCATGGTCGATCCCCGTGGGGATCGTGCGAATGCCTGCCGCCTTGCACCGGTCGATCACGGTCGCGGGCAAGTGGCGGGTCGCCGCATCGATATCGTTCGACGCGAGCCCGAGCAGCGTATCGCGCACGCAGCCGCCCACCCAGCGGATGTCGTCGGGACCGAGCGCATCGACCAGCCGGGCGAGATTGTCGCGGGCTGTCCAGTCGGTTGCGGGAAGGGTCGTGGTCATCGTTCGGCTTCGTTTCGATTGCGGCAGGGCACCGCCGGGGTCCGCTTCGCCGGTTAGGTGAAGCCGCAGGACACGACAAGCGCGCTCAGTCGAACCAGGCGATCCGTCGCGACAGGTTCCAGCAGATTGCGGCGGTGACGCCCCAGATGCGGTAGCCACCGTGATCCAGTTCCAGATATTCGCGTTCGGCGCCTTTCCAGAACACCGAATTGCGCTGCCAGCTTGCGGCATCCATCAGCTTGTCGAGCGGGCATTCGAACCAGCTTTCGACCTCGCGCGGGTCGGGGCGGATGGGCAAGTCATGCGGAACGGTGGCGAGCACCGGAGTGATGTCGAAGCCGGTGCCGGTCTGGTAGCGATCGGTGGTGCCGATCAGCCGGACCTGTTCGGGCGCGATCGCCAGTTCCTCCCACGCTTCGCGCAGCGCGGCCTCGACCGCGTTCTCGCCCTCGTCCAGCTTGCCGCCCGGGAAGGCGACCTGCCCGGGGTGGTCGCGCATGGTGCGCGGCCGCTGGGTCAGCAATACCGTGGGATCGGGGCGTTCGGTAACCGCGATCAGCACCGCTGCGTCGGCCGTCCGGTCGAGATCGGCGAAGCGGCTGTCGCTCATCAATTCGCCGACGTCGCGCGCATGGCCCTGCTCGAACAGCTGCGTCAGCCGGTCGAAGATCGCGCTCATGCAGGCAGCAGCGAGAAGCTTTCGCCGCCGCTGGTCACGGTCCAGTCGTCCCCCCGCCCGAGCGCGATGCGCGCGAGTTGTTCGTAGGTCGAACGGTTGAGCCGCGCCTCGCAGCCGCGCCGGACATGCAGGTAGATCGCCGGACTGTCGCGATCGCCCGCCGCGCGGATCGGGTGGTCGGGGCCCGCCACCACCAGCTCGTCGGTGTTCAGGCGAAAGGCGAGGTCACCCTCCGCCTCGGTTACATCGGTGGCGATGAAGCAGGCGTCCTCGACCTCGATCGACAGCTTCTGATAGGGCACGACCAGCCAGTAGCTACCATCGGCCTCGCGATTGAGCAGGCCCGCGAAGGCGCGGACCATCGCGGGACGCGTGATCTGCGAGCCTTCGTGATACCAGCTGCCGTCGGCGGCGATCCGCATGTGGCTGTCATCGACATTGTCGGGCGACCATTGCTCGACCGGGGGCAGCTTGCGCTCGGCCACGGCCTCGGCGATCTGCGCGAGCGACATTCCGGCGAGTTCGGGGGGCGGAGTGTAAGGCACGGTGCGAGCGATGGCAGAACCCGCATGCTCACTCAATAGCCTGCCTGTAGAGACGACTGGGAGGATTTAGACCTGAGTTCCCATCCACGGGCCCAGCATGCCTTCGCCGGGCAGGATCGCCGGATTGCCGCTGCGTGCGAGCAGGCGGTGTTTCTCGAACGGGCCGGGGCAGTGCCAGCCCTGTGTGTGATCGGCGAGGAAGCCCCAGCGATCGTAATAGTCGGGATCGCCGATCATCACCTGCGGCAGCGGCGCCGCGCCGTCGTCGAATCCGGCATCGATCGCGCCCAGGCTGGCGGCCATCAGCGCCTTGCCGAAGCCTTCGCCCTGTCGCCCGGGCATGACCGCGACCGGACCGACCATGATCATCGGATGCGCGCGCCCCTTCGGATCGGTCAGCGCGACGGGCCAGAGCTGGATCGTGCCGACGAGGTAATCCTCGTCGTCGAGCGCGGCGAAACTCAGCGCTTCGAGCCAGTCCATTCCCTCGCGGATGCGATAGGCCGTGCGGGCGTGTCGTCCGTCGCCGAAAGCGGCATCGAGCAGCTCTTCGACCAGCGCCGGGTCGATCGCGGAAAGGGGGACGATGGTCGCCATGGGGCGCGCCGATTAGGCGCGTGCAGCCCCCAAGTCGATATAATTCGCCTTAGCCGGGGCGAAGTTCGAGCAGTCGCCCGCCTTCGCCGTCCTCGAGCACCCACAGCGCACCATCGGGCCCTTCGACGATCTCGCGGATCCTTGCGCCCATGTCGTAGCGGGCTGTTTCGGTGGCGGTTTCGCCGTCGATCGCCACGCGCACGATTGCCTGGCTCTTGAGCCCTGCGATCAGCAGATTGCCCGCGAGACCATCGAACAGATCGCCCGTGTAGAAGGTCATGCTGCCCGGTGCGATCACCGGGGTCCAGCCGATCGCTGCCTTGGCGAAACCGTCGTCCGCGCTGTGATCGGTGATCGCGCCACCATCGTAATGTTCGCCGTTCGAGCGCAGCGGCCAGCCGTAATTGGCGCCCTTCTGCACGAGGTTGAGCTCGTCGCCACCCGCCGGACCGTGCTCGACCTCCCACAGGCGGCCCTGCGCGTCGAAATCCATGCCGAGGATATTGCGGTGTCCCATCGACCAGATATCGGGCAGCGCACCGTCGATAGCGCCGTCGCCCGCGGGCGTACCGTCGAGTTCGAGCCGGACGATCTTGCCGAGATGGCTTTGCTCGTCCTGCGAGGGCTCCATCTTCTGGCGTTCGCCGCTGGCGAGAAAAATGTGCTCGCCATCGGGGCTGAAGGCGATGCGATGCGAATAGTGCCCGCGGCCGGTGACCTTGGGCGCCTGCCGCCAGATGATTTCGAGGCCCTCGATCTGGCAGGCGGTGGCCTGCGCGCAGACCAGTTGCCCGCGGCCCAGCGCCGCGCCACGCGTATCGCCGTCGCCCGCTTCGGCCCAGGTGAGGTAGATCGTGCGCGTGCCCACGGAATTGTCGCTTTCCGAAGGCAGGAAAGCGACATCGCCGAGCCCGCCCTGGCCGCCGTAATCGACCGCGGGAAGTCCGGTGACGTCCAGCTGGCGGTCGTTCGCGGTGTTGACGATCTTCGCCGACCCGGCCTTTTCAGTCACGAACAACATCTGCGTGCCGGGGATGAAGGCCGCGGCCCAGGGTTCGGCAAAGCTGCCGTGTTCGGTGATAGCGAATTCGCCGTCCCAGTCGCCCGCCTGCGCGGCGCCCTGCGTCTGCGCGCTATCCCCCGAACCGGTCGCGCCGCAACTTGCGACGAGCAGCAGCGGCGATAGGGTGGCGGCGAGGATCGAGGTCTGTTTCATGTTCAGTGCAACTCCGCATAAGGGTCTGGGTACCGCACCGCTGGTGGTGGGCGTCGACGAGGCCGGGCGTGGCCCGCTGGCGGGGCCTGTTGTCGCAGCAGCGGTGGTGCTGTGCAAGCCGTGTCCGGGCGGTCTCGACGATTCGAAGAAACTCTCGGCAAAGCGCCGCGCGGCGCTGGAGCCGCAGATCCGCGAACGCTGCGCCTGGGGACTGGCGGTGATCGAGCCTGCGGAGATCGACCGGCTCAATATCTTCCACGCGACCATGCGCGCGATGACGCTGGCGGTAGCGCGGCTGGTCGAAACACTCGGATGCGAACCCGAGACGGTGCTGATCGATGGCAATATGACCCCGCACGGACGCCAGTCCGATTGGCGCTGGGCCGATGCGCGCGCGATCGTGGGCGGCGACGGCAAGGAGCGGTGTATCGGTGCGGCGAGTATTCTCGCCAAGGAATATCGCGACCGCCTGATGCGCGAAGCGGCGCTGCGGCATCCGGGCTACGGCTGGGATCGCAACGCAGGCTACGGCACGGCAGAACATCTCGAGGCGTTGCGCACGCGCGGGCCCACGCCGCTGCATCGCCGCAGCTTCGCGCCGGTGGCGCAAGCCGATCTGTTTGCGGAAAGCGCGGCCTAGCCGGCTTCGGAAGCGTTCTCGACCGCCTTGGTCGCGGCGATCTTGCGGCGCTGTTCGGCCACAGCACGGGCCTGGTCGGCAAGCGCCTGCCAGGTCGCCTCGGCGCGCAGCGCGCGATCACGCACATTGTCGAGCGTGGCCGCCTGGGCATCGGCTGCGGCCTCGGCCGCGCGCGCGGAATAGAATTCGTAGGTCTGGCCGGCCATGCAGCGTCTCCGGGTTCGGAAGAGGGGGGAAGAAGATGGTCCGCGCGGCGCCGCCCCGTCATGGAAGTGGGCGCCGCGCGATCCGGGTCGCCGGTTAGTCGGCGGCCGACAGGTTGACCGCGCTGGCCTTGCCGTTGCGGCCGGTCTCGATTTCGTAGTTGAGACGCTGTTCCTTATCGAGCGAGTGCATGCCGGCGGCCTGCACGGCGCTGATGTGGACGAAGCTGTCGTCCGAACCGTCGTCGGGCTGGATGAAGCCATAGCCCTTGTCGGTGTTGAAGAACTTTACGGTTCCGGTCTTGCTCATGGTGGTTCCTTTCAAGAACGCGAGAAGTTGCCGCGCCGCGACATGCGGAACGGTCGTGCGTCAAATCGTCCGATGAAAGGAAGTCGTCGTCTGGTTTGCGCCGGGGCCACTGAAGGCAGGCGGCGGTCGTCAAAAGCCGAAGTCCGTCGCAAATTTCGACGTCAGCAAACCTGCCCTAGCAGCTTTAGCCCGGTTTCCCTAACGCTTAAATCCGTGCAGCAATTGAGTCCTGCGCGCCACACCGCACCATCTTGAGTCCGCGGATTCGCAGGGGACTCAATATCTTGTGCCGGACACCTTCTGTTCTCTCCAGCATCTGCGCCGGGGTGAGGGGGCACCCCGATTTTCCCGCTTGACCGCGACTCCGTTTGGACTCACCCTGTGGATAACTCAGGACAGGGAAGCATATCATGGGGGTCATCGAGACCACGAAGAGTCGCGCCAAAGCGGCTGTAAAACCGGCGCAAACTCCGAAGGAACTGCTTCCGCTGGGGCAGATCCTCACCGGCGATTGCGTGGCCGCCATGCGCTCGCTTCCCGATGCCAGCGTGGACCTCGTCTTCGCCGACCCGCCCTACAACCTCCAGCTCGGGGGCGATCTCAACCGGCCCGATGGCAGCCATGTCGATGCGGTGACCGATCACTGGGACCAGTTCGACAGTTTCAAGATCTACGACGATTTCACCCGCGAATGGCTGACCGAGGCCAAGCGCGTGCTCAAGCCCGACGGCGGGCTGTGGGTGATCGGCAGCTATCACAACATCTACCGCGTGGGCGCGATCCTGCAGGACCTGGGCTTCTGGATCCTCAACGACATCGTCTGGCGCAAGTCGAACCCGATGCCCAATTTCCGCGGCACGCGCTTCACCAATGCGCATGAGACGCTGCTGTGGTGTTCGCAGGGCGAGAAGGCCAAGTATCACTTCAACTACCGCGCGATGAAGACGCTCAACGACGAATTGCAGATGCGCAGCGACTGGGTGCTGCCGATCTGCAACGGTGCGGAGCGGCTGAAGGAGGGCGGGCACAAGGTCCACCCGACGCAGAAGCCCGAAAGCCTGCTCTACCGCGTGCTGCTCTCCACCACCGAGCGCGGCGACGTGGTCCTCGATCCCTTTTTCGGCACGGGCACCACCGGTGCGGTCGCCAAGCGGCTGGGCCGCGAATGGATCGGCTGCGAGCGCGAAGCTAATTACCGCGACGCCGCGCTCAAACGGATCGAGAAGGAACTGCCGCTCGACGAAAGCGCGCTCACCACGATGCAGAGCAAGCGCAGCGCCCCCAAGGTCGCCTTCGGTGCGCTGGTCGAGAACGGCTATATCGCGCCGGGCACGCAGCTGTTCGACAAGAAGCGCCGCTGGACCGCGACCGTCCGCGCCGACGGCTCGCTCGCGCATGAAAAACAGACCGGCAGCATCCACGGCCTCGGCAAGGACCTGCAAGGCGCGCCCAGCTGCAATGGCTGGACCTTCTGGCACTACGAAGTCGAAGGAGAAGCCAAGCCGATCGACGCCGCGCGGCAGCTATACTTGCTGGCGGTGGAGGACTGAGAGGAATTTGGGCACGGTCGGCAAGCCGCCGGGCGGCTCGGTCGAACTGCCGGCTCGGATAGGTCGAGTAGATTCGGCTGTTCATGCGCAAGCAATCAGCTGTTCGTCGCTCTGCGGTGAGGCCGGGGCGACGAAAAAGGGAACGCCCTCCCTGTCCTACTCTCCTCCAACTCGCTAACACTCCGCGCATGATCCAGCGCCTCACAGCTAACGCCTCGTTCGGCCTCGCACCGCAGAACCCCTCCGCGGCTTTTTTCTCATTGGACCGTGTAACACCCGGTCCATGTCGCGGTGCTTGCCCTGGGGAAGTCCAACAATGAGCGGGCAGGTCTATATCCGCCCGATCGGGCTCGTTCCGGGGCCGCAGTCCGAACATGGCAATGCCATCCGGCTGGCGGGAACCATGGTCTATGCGAGCCGCTTTGCGGTGATCCTGCGCCGAGATGGCGAAGTGGTCGAGCGCTGGCTTGCTGCGCCCGACACCATGGCCGAGGTGCTCGGCCGCCTGCCCGACGAGCTTGGCGCCGAGGGCGAGGCGCAATGGGCCAATCTGACGCTCGCGCATCCGCCGCTCGAGCTGGGTGCGCGCACGGTCCGCCTCGACCAGCCGCAGGTGATGGGTATCCTCAATACCACGCCCGATAGCTTCAGCGACGGCGGGCGCTTCCTCGACGACGCCGAGGCGGGCCGCGCGCATGCCGCGGCCATGGTCGAGGCGGGCGCGGCGATCATCGACGTGGGCGGCGAAAGCACGCGGCCGGGGGCCAAGCCGCTGTGGGAAGGCGACGAGATCAAACGCGTCGTCCCCGCGATCGAGGCCTGCGCCGGAATGGGCGCGGCGGTCAGCGTAGACACGCGCAAGGCGGCGGTGATGGAGGCCGCGCTGGAAGCGGGCGCGCATCTGGTCAACGACGTCTCCGGCCTCGCGCATGATCCGCGCAGCGCCGAAGTGGTTGCTCAGGCCGGTTGTCCGGTGGTCTTGATGCATGCGCCCGGCGCGGCGGGGGAAGACCTGCACACGGGCGGCGGCTATGCCAGCGTGGTGTTCGACGTGTTCGACGCGCTGCGCGCCCGGCGCGATGCCGCGCTCGAAACGGGGATCGCGGCGCAGCACATCCTGCTCGATCCGGGCATCGGCTTCGGCAAGAGCCTGGCGGAAAACCTCGCGCTGATGAACGCGCTGCCGCTGTTCCATGCGCTGGGCCATCCGCTGCTGCTGGGGGCCAGCCGCAAGCGGATGATCGGCGCGCTGTCGAAGGAAGCGCCGGTCGAGCAGCGGCTGGGCGGCAGCGTGGCGCTGGCGCTCGAGGGGCTGCGCGCGGGCGTGCAAATGGTGCGGGTCCACGATGTCGCCGAGACGGTGCAGGCGCGCAATGTCTGGCGCGGCCTGCGCGATGCCGCGCTGACCGACTTCGCCGACCTGCCCGCCTAGCTGCGAGCCTAGCTTCCGGGCGAAGCGGCGCTGCCCGCCAGCAGCCCGCCGTCGAGCGTGAGTTCGGCGCCGGTCATGTACGCGCTGTCGGCGCTGGCGAGGTAGACGCATGCCGCTGCGACCTCTTCGGCCGTGCCGAAGCGCTTCAGCGGCGTGTCGGCGACCAGCGCGGCCATCTTCGCGTCGCGGTCTGGCCCGTCGCCCAGCATCGGCTCCCAGATGTCGGTGAGGATCGCGGCGGGGTGGACCGAGTTGCAGCGGATCGCCCAGCCTTGCTGCGCGGCGTAAAGCGCGACCGACTTGCTGTGGTTGCGCATCGCCGCCTTGCTCGCGGCATAGGCCGCTGCGCCGGGAATCCCGACGAGGCCCGAGCGCGAGGACATGTTGATGATCGAGCCCGTGCCCCCCGCACGCGCTTGGGCCTTCATCGCGCGCAGGGCATAGCGGCAGCCGAGGAAGCAGCCGTCGGTGTTGACCGCATGCACACGGTGCCATTCGGCGAGGCTCGCGTTCTCCGGATCGTGCTGCGCGGGACCGTCCTCGAAGCCGGTGATGCCGGCGTTGTTGACCAGCACGTCGATCGCAGGGAAGGCCCGCTCCAGCGCGTCCCAACCGGCCTCGCTGGCGACGTCGAGCAGGTGAAAGCTGCAGCCCAGCTCGGCGGCGGCTTTCCTACCTTCGGCTTCGTCGATATCGGTAAGCACGACGCGCGCGCCGTCGGCCAGGAATGCGGCGCATATCGCCTTGCCGATGCCGCGCGCACCGCCGGTGACCACGCAGAGCATGTCGTTCAGTTTTTGCATGAGTTTACCTCGGGAATTCAGGTTGGATTCCGGGCGCTGGCTGGCCCGATCGAGCGATGATCCGCTTAGCGGTGGCTCTTGTTCACCTGAAATACTCCCGTTCGTCTGCGCAAGTTATGGCAAGCTTACGCGGCGTTGTCGATGCCGAGTTCGCTGAGCTTGCGGTAGAGCGTCGAACGGCCGATCCCGAGCCGGCGCGCGACCTCGGTCATCCGCCCGCGGTAATGACCGATGGCGAGGCGGATGATGTCGGCCTCGATCTCCTCGAGCGGGCGGACGTGGCCGTCGTCGGTGTACAGCAGCACGCCAAGCCCGCGCGCGCGGCTCTCGCCTCGGTCGGTCTGGTCGCCGAGCAGTTCGGCAAGCTGCGGGAAGCTGTGCGCGGTCAGCGCCTCGCGCTGTTCGAAGACGCAGGCGCGGAACAGTGCGGCCTGCAGCTGGCGAACATTGCCCGGCCAGTCGTAGCCTTCGATCAGGCTCAGCCCGCTGTCGGCGATCGAATGGTGCTTGAGCCCCGGTTGCTCGCCGATCTTGGCGAGGAAGTACCGCGTGAGCGCGGGGATATCGCCGAGCCGCTCGCGCAGCGCGGGCATGCGGATGCGCGTGACGGCAAGCTGATCGAACAGCGCCCGCGCGAAACCGCCCGTAACGACTTCCTGCTCGAGGTCGAGATCGCTGGTGGCGAAGACGCGCAGGTCGATCTTGAAGCCATGCGTTGCGCCGGTCGGGCGGACGATGCCGCTGTCGAGCACATCGGCCAGCCGCTCCTGCTGGTCGCGCGGTATGCGGTCGACGTCGTCGAGGATCAGCGTGCCCCCGTCGCATTGCTCGAGCAGGCCGGTCTGGCGGTCGAAGGCACCCGCGAAAGCGCCCTGCTCGTGCCCGAAGAGCAGTGATTCGAGCGAGGCTGCGGGCAGGCCGCGGCAGCGCACCACGCGCAGATTGGCCTTGGCCCGGGTGCTGGCGGCATGCATTGCGCGGGCGACCATGTCCTTGCCGGTCCCGCTTTCGCCCTCGACCAGCACGTGCGTGTGGCCACGCGCGGCAGTGGCGGCCTTGGCCAGCGCGGTGCGGAACGGTGCTGCGGTTCCGACCATGTCGTCGAAATCGAGCGGGTGGGGCAGCCGCTCGGTCAGCGGCTGCAGTTCGGCATTGGGCTTCCCGCCGAGAACCGCGCCCGCCAGCGCGCCGAGCAGGCGCTCGGGATCGATCGGCTTGATGAGATAGTCGGTTGCGCCCGCGCGCATCGCTTCGACCGCAAGCAGCGGCGAGGTGCTGGCGGTGAGCATCAGCAGGGGAAGGTCGTCTTGCGCGGTCCGCAATTCGCGGATCAGCTCGCAGGCGCCGTCGCCCGGGACCCGCTGGTCGAGCAGTACGGCCGTGACCTCTTCCCCTTCGGGCGCGGCGAGCAAGGCGAGTGCATCCGAACCGGTGGCGACGATCTGCGTGCGCCAGCCCTCGCGGGCGGCGAGCGCGGACACCAGCCGCCCCTGGGCAGGGTCGTCGTCGATCAGCAGCAACAGGCGCGATTGCCGTGTGGGCATGGCTTGCTTGGTTCTCCCTCGGACCCGCATAGGTGAAGCACGTTAGCGTGCGAAGGCCCTATCCCAATAGGGTAAATAGCCGATTAAGCGTGTCGGGCAGGGGATGCGGCGATCGTGGGGCTTGAGCGCAATGCACCTCCGCGATAGACCGACCGCGACTTCAATTTCCAAACGGGAAGCACACACCATGGATTCCGCCAACGACCACAAGGCGCACAACCGAACCTACAGCTCGTTCATCGGCGCCCTCAAATGGTCGGTCCCGCTGGTCGCCATCCTTACCCTGCTCGTCGTCATCCTGATCGCCGAGTAAGCGCATGGCGCTACGCATCGCGGTGCTGAGCGAGCGCGCAGCCGGGGAGAACCGGGTCGCGCTGTCACCCGAAACAGCGAAGAAATTCGCTGCCCTGGGTGCTGTCGTTGCGGTGGAGCAAGGCGCGGGGCTGCGTGCCGCCGTCACCGACGAGGCCTATCGCGAAGCGGGGGCCGAAGTCGGCTCGGCCGCCGCGGTTATCAAGGATGCGGACATCGTCCTCGGCGTTCAGGCGCCGGACGTCGCCCTGCTCGCGGGCGCGAAGCCCGGGGCCTGGGTCGCGGCGACCTTCGATCCGTTTCGCGACAGGGAACGGGTCGAGGCCTATGCCAAGGCCGGGCTCGAAGCGCTGTCGATGGAGTTCATGCCGCGCATCACCCGCGCGCAGAGCATGGATGTGCTTTCCAGCCAGTCGAACCTTGCGGGATACAAGGCCGTGCTGACCGCGGCCAACACCTATGGCCGCGCCTTCCCGATGATGATGACCGCTGCGGGCACCGTTCAGGCGGCCAGGGTCTTCGTGATGGGGGTGGGCGTTGCCGGTCTGCAGGCGATCGCCACCGCCAAGCGTCTGGGCGCGCAGGTCTCGGCCACCGACGTGCGCAGCGCAACCAGGGAACAGATCCAGTCGCTCGGCGCCAAGCCGATCTTCGTGGAGAATGTCGCCGGGATCGAGGGCGAAGGCGCGGGTGGCTATGCCACTGAAATGTCCGAGGAATACCAAAAGGCGCAGGCCGAACTGGTATCGGGGCATATCGCCAAGCAGGACATCGTCATCACCACCGCGCTGATCCCCGGCAAACCGGCCCCGCGGCTGGTCTCGGATGCGCAGATCGCCAGCATGAAGCCGGGCAGCGTCATCTTCGACCTTGCGGTCGCGCAGGGCGGCAATGTCGAAGGCTCCATGCCCGACGATGTGGTGGAGAAGCACGGCGTGAAGATCGTCGGCTATAGCAACACCGCCGGCCATCTGGCCGCTGATGCGAGCGCGCTGTTCGCGCGCAACCACTACAATTTCCTCTCCGCTTTCTGGGACAAGGAGGCGGGCAAGCCCGTGCTCGACGAGGAAATCGGCGATGCCGTTCGGCTGACGCAGGGCGGCAAGATCGTGCACGAGAGGCTCACCGCGCAATAACTTCATTTCGATCCTGTCGATCTTCGTGCTGGCGTGTTTCGTCGGCTATTACGTGGTCTGGTCGGTCACGCCCGCGCTGCACACGCCGCTTATGGCGGTGACCAATGCGATTTCGTCGGTGATCATCGTCGGCGCGCTGATCGCTGCGGCGGCGGCGGATGTGCCGGGGGCGAAGTGGCTGGGGCTGCTCGGCATCGTGCTCGCATCCGTGAACATCTTCGGCGGGTTTGCGGTGACGGCGAGAATGTTGGCGATGTACAAGAAGAAGGAGAAGAAGTGATGCTGCGCTTCCTCTCCACCTCCGTCACCCCCGCGCAGGCGGGGGTCCAGATGACGTCCGTGTTTCGTGCCCTCACCCGTAGCTGGATTCCCGCCTTCGCGGGAATGACGGTGTTTGGCTATACCGCCCCCGCCCACGCGGCGACCGGTGAAGCGGTGAACCCGTGGGTGGCGCTCGCCTATCTCGTGGCGGGCGTGTTCTTCATCCTCGCGCTGCGCGGCCTGTCCTCGCCCGCGACAAGCCGGACGGGCAACCGCTTCGGCATGATCGGCATGGCTGTAGCGGTGGTGACGACGCTGGTGACGCACGACATCGCCAATATCGTCGAAATCCTCATCGCCATTGCAATCGGCGCGGTGATCGGTCTCGTCATCGCCCGCCGCATTGCCATGACTGCGATGCCGGAGCTCGTCGCGGCCTTCCACTCGCTTGTCGGGCTTGCCGCAGTGCTCGTGGGCTGGGCGGCCTATCTCAATCCGGGCGCATTCGGCCTGCTCACCGATACCGGCATCGGCGCGGTTTCCAAGGTCGAGATGGGCCTCGGCATCGCCATCGGTGCTATCACCTTCTCCGGTTCGGTTATCGCCTTTGCCAAGCTTTCGGGGCGGATGAGCGGTTCGCCGATTCTCCTGCCAGCGCGCCATGTCATAAACCTCGGCACGCTGGCGGCGATCATCGTGCTGACCGCGCTCTTCGCCATGGCCGGGCCTGCCGAGACCATGCCGCTGATCATCGCGCTGACGGTGTTGGCCTTCATCATCGGCTTCCTGCTGATCATCCCCATCGGCGGGGCGGACATGCCGGTCGTGGTCTCGATGCTGAACAGCTATTCGGGCTGGGCGGCTGCTGCGATGGGCTTCACGCTCGGTAATACGGCGATGATCATTACCGGCGCGCTGGTCGGCTCCTCGGGCGCGATCCTCAGCTACATCATGTGCCGCGCGATGAACCGCAGTTTCATCTCGGTGATCGCGGGCGGTTTCGGCGCCGACGACAGCGCCGGTGGCAGCGAAGCGCGCGAGGCGCGGCCTTACAAGCAGGGTAGCGCGGACGATGCGGCCTTCATGCTCGAACAGGCGGACAAGGTCATCATCATCCCCGGCTACGGCATGGCGGTGGCGCAGGCGCAACACGCGCTGCGCGAGATGACCGACCTTCTCGAAGAGAAGGGCGTCGAGGTGAAGTTCGCCATCCACCCGGTCGCGGGCCGGATGCCCGGGCACATGAACGTGCTGCTCGCCGAAGCCAGCGTTGATTACGACAAGGTCTTCGAGCTGGAGGACATCAACTCCGAGTTCGCGCAGGCCGATGTCGCCTTCATCATCGGGGCCAACGACGTGGTCAATCCGGCTGCGAAGACCGACAAGTCCAGCCCGATCTACGGCATGCCCGTGTTCGACGTGGACAAGGCCAAGCAGGTCTTCTTCATCAAGCGCAGCATGGGCGGTGTCGGCTATGCCGGGGTCGACAACGACGTCTTCTATATGGACCAGACGATGATGCTGCTGTCCGACGCGAAGAAGATGGTCGAGGAAATCGTGAAGGCGCTCGACTGACATGAAACGCGTGCTGATCGTGCTGGCGCTGCTGCTGGTTGGCGGGATCATAGTCTGGGCGACGCTCGGCGGCGGGTTGCAGGGAACGGTCGAGGATCGGCTGGAAGAGGAATTCGTCGCGCGCGGGCTGCCGCAACCGATGGCAGGCTGCCTTGCCGGGCGTATGGCCGAGCGGCTCTCGGTGTCGCAGTTGCGCAAGCTCGAACGGCTGCAGGCGGAAGAGGGCGAAGCCGACATCCCGCTGGGCGTTGTCGAATTGCTCGAGAGGATCCGGCGGGTCGACGATCCCGAAGTGGTCGAGGTCGCCGCGAGCTCTGCCGCGTTCTGTGCTTTCAGCGGGCGCTGACCCACTTGCATTCGTGACACCTTGCGGCAGAATGGGTTGCAAGGGAGAGACTCATGAGCATCAGACTGTCGTTCGCCGCCGCCTTGCTTGCCAGCGCTGCACCGGCGTGGGCCGCCACGCATTCGATCGAACCGGGTGAAGGCGCGCAGGAGGCGCTGCAGGAAGCGCTGATCCTCGCCGAACCCGGCGACGAAATCGTGCTGGCGGCAGGCCGCTATACGCTGACCGATGGGCTGAGCCTCGCAGTCGACAACGTTACCGTCCGGGGGGCGGGCATGGAGGGAACCGTGCTCGACTTCACTGGCCAGCAGGGTTCGGGCGAGGGGTTGCTGGTTACCAGCGATGGCGTGACGCTGCGCGATTTCGCACTGGAGAACCCCAAGGGCGACGGGGTCAAATCCAAGGGGGCGGACAATATCGTCTATTCTGCGATCCGCGTGACCTGGACTGGCGGTCCCGACGCTTCGAACGGTGCCTATGGTATCTATCCGGTCGAGAGCACCGGCATCCTCGTGACCGGCTGCGAAGTGTCGGGCGCCTCGGACGCCGGCATCTATGTCGGCCAGTCGCGTGCGATCACGGTGCGCGATTCGGTGGCGACGGACAATGTCGCGGGCATCGAGATCGAGAACAGCCGCGATGCGATCGTCGAGCGCAATTACGTCACCCGCAACACCGGTGGTATCCTCGTCTTCGACCTGCCCGGCCTTCCGGTGACCAATGGGGGCAATGCGATCGTGCGCGACAATCTGGTCGCGGCCAACAACACGCCCAATTTCGCGCCTCCGGGCAATATCGTTGCGGGCGTGCCGCGCGGAACGGGCATCATGGTGATGGCCAATGAGAAAGTGTGGATCGGCGGCAATGTCGTGCGCGACAATCCCACCGCGCCCTTCATGGTGCTCGCCTATACCGAAACCTTCGACGATGATCGCTACAACCCCTATCCGCGCGAGGTCGTGATCGCGCAGAACAATGTCGATGCGGGCGCGACCGATCCCGATCTGGAGGGCGGGGAAATGCTGCTCGCCGCATTCGGCGGGACGCTGCCGCCGATCTTGTGGGACGGCATTGGCGCAGGCGAGGATCGCCATACGCTGATGGCAACGCCCGAAATCGGTGCTTGGTCGCTCAATCTGACTCAGCAAGGCCAGTCGCTTGGCGAAGCGCAACCCAGCCCGGCCGACCTGCCCGCCTATGGCCAGCCCTGGGACTTCGGCGCGATCGGTGCTCCGGCAGAACTCGAACAGCGCCTCGGCGCATGATCCGTCACGCCATCTTCGGGGCGGCGCTGCTGAGCGCCGTGGCGGCGATGGCGACGGCCTCCGCACCCGGGACGGCGAGCGATACCGACGCGGCGATCGGCGGCACCGGGTTGCCGCGCACGCTGTCCGCCTACGGCTTCTTCGACGATGCACGCGCGCAGGAGCCTGCGGCGCGCGTCACGCCCTACAGGCTCAACACACCGCTCTATTCGGACGGGGCGGACAAGCTGCGCTTCCTCTATTTGCCCGACGGCACGCCGATGAGCGCCGACGGCGAAGGCCTGCTCGACATCCCGGTGGGCGCGGCGCTCATCAAGACCTTTGCCTTCGGCGAGGGAGCCGAGCGCCGCCTGATCGAAACGCGTGTACTGCTGCACCGCACCGACGGCTGGTTGGCGCTGCCCTATCTGTGGAACGAGGAACAAACCGATGCGCGGCTCGCCATCGCCGGCGCACGTGTCGATGTCACGACGCCGCAGGGTGAGGCGATCAGCTACCGCGTGCCCAACAAGAACCAATGCAAGGATTGTCACGGGCTCGATGGCGTGGTGGTGCCGATCGGGCCCAAGGCGCGCAATCTGTCGCATGAATGGCTCGGCGAGATGGTGGCTGCGGGCCAGCTCGATATGGTGCCGCAGGACGCCGACACGCTGCCCTTGTGGGAAGCGCGAGGGGCCGTGGATCTGACATCGGCCGCGCGCGCCTATCTCGATATCAATTGCGCCCATTGCCACCGGCCGGGGGCCACCGCGTCCAACAGCGGTCTTGACCTGCGCTGGGAGCAGGGCGATCCTTACAAGCTCGGCATCGGCAAGCGCCCGGTTGCTGCCGGGCGCGGAGCGGGCGGGCATTTGTTCGACATCGTGCCCGGATCGCCCGACAGTTCGATCCTGACCTATCGCATGGCCAGCCCCGAACCGGGCGTGGCGATGCCCGAACTGGGCAAGGCCACTGTCGATGAGGAAGGGCTCACAATCGTGCGCCGCTGGATCGAGGAGATGGCCCCGTGAAATGGTTCTTGCGGTTGATCGGCATAGTCGCGGTCGCACTCGTCGCGACCTTCTTCATCTTTCGCGTCCCCGATACCGATCCGGCGGAAATGCAGGCCAAGTACGGCAGCGCACCGTCACAAATGGTCGACATCGGCGATGGCCGGCTGGTCCACCTGCGCGACGAAGGCCCGCGCGATGCACCGGTCATCGTGCTCCTGCACGGCTCGAATGCCGATCTCCATACATGGCAGCCCTGGGTCGATGCGCTGAGCGATGACTATCGCGTGATACGCTTCGACCAGCGGGGGCACGGGCTGACCGGCCCCGCGGGCGATGGCGATTACACGCTGACCGCCTTCGGTGCGGATATCGACGCGGTAACCGCTGCGCTGGGCGTGGAGCGCTTCGTGCTCGCAGGCAATTCGATGGGCGGTGCGATCGCAATGGGTTACGCGATTGCCAATCCCGAAAGGCTCGACGGGCTCGTCCTGGTCGATGCGAGCGGCGCGCCGATCGAGCGCGAGGCCGAGGGCAACATCGCGTTCAGACTGGCCGCGATGCCCGGCGTGGGCTCGGTAATGAGCCAGTTGCTGCCGCGTTCGCTGGTCGAGCGCAGCCTGACCCAGAGCGTGTCCAACCAGGACATAGTTACCGGTGAGGCGGTCGATCGCTATTGGGAACTGGCCCGCTATCCCGGCAATCGCGACGCGACGCGCCAGCGGTTCTCCACCCCGCGGTCGAGCTTCGCCGCCGAAGAGGTCGGGACGATGACCGTACCCACGCTGGTGATGTGGGGCGAGGAGGACCGCCTGATCCCGTACGAGGCGGCAGGCTGGTACATGGACAATCTGCCCAATTCGACGCTGGCGAACTATCCCGGCATCGGCCATTTGCCGATGGAAGAAGCGCCGCAGCGCAGTGCCGCCGACCTGCGAGCATGGCTGGCAAGCCTTCCGCTCGCGGGCAATCCGGAGGATGGCGGAACCGGGGCGTAACCTGCCCGTTGTAAGCCCCTGATACGCGGGATAACCGCGATCTCGCGACCATCAGGGTGACAAAAGGGACGGCAGCTTGCGCAAGCTTGGCATTATCGGGGGTCTGAGCTGGATCTCGACCCGCGCCTATTACGAACGCATTAACAAATTCGTGCAGAAGCGCTCGGCCCCGATGGCGAGCCCGCCACTGCTCATCGAAAGCCTCGATTACGCTCCCATTGCAGCAGCGAAGAATGCCGACGACTGGGATTCGATTGCCGCTGCGCTGGTCGAATCCGCGCGGCGCCTCGAAAGCGCGGGGGCCGAGGGGCTCGTTGTCGCCGCCAACACCATGCACAAGGTCTACGATCGGCTGACCGAGGCAGTGTCGATCCCCGTGCTCCACATCGCCGATGCCGTGGGGCGCGAAATGGAAGCCGCGGGTTGCACCAACGCCGCCCTGCTCGGCACGCGCTTCGTCATGACTGAAAGCTTTTACCGCCAGCGGCTGGTATCGCATGGCGTGGACCTGCTTGCCCCCGATCCGGCCGATGTCGAACTCGTCGATGGGATCATCTACAAGGAGCTGATGCTCGGCCGGGTGACCCGCGATGCGGAACGCGCCTTGAAGACGGTCATCACGATGAAGGAAAAGGCCGGGGCCGAAGCGATCGTGCTGGCCTGCACCGAGCTGGAACTGGTCGTCGACACCGATGCCAATGTCCTGCCTGTATACGATTCCACCGACATCCACTGCCGCGCCGCGGCCGAATGGATACTCGGCTGAGTCCGCTCGCGGGGCTCCGGCTCCGCAAGCACACATTCTGCCGATAAGATCACGGGTTCGCTTTTCGTTCACGTTGTCGCCTGCCGGGGGAACACTTAAGCCTCGGCGCGCATGCAAAGAGCACCCTACGCTTCCGATCCCGCCGCCAGCCGCGGTCGCGAATTCACCGAGGAGCGCGAGGGTTCGCGCGGCCCGCGTAGCGAATTCCAGCGCGACCGCGACCGGATCGTCCATTCGATCGCCTTCCGCAGGCTGCGTTCGAAGACGCAGGTCTTCATCGCGCCCGACGGCGACCATTATCGCACGCGGCTCACGCACAGTCTCGAAGTGGCGCAGATCGGTCGCGTGCTGGCCCGCGAGCTGGGGCTCGATGAGGATTTGACCGAGGCGCTGTGCCTTGGCCACGACATCGGCCATCCGCCCTTCGGCCATGCGGGCGAAACCGCGCTCGAAGAGGCGATGGCGCATGCGGGCGGCTATGATCACAATGCACAGGGGCTGCGCACGCTCGCGCGGCTGGAAAGCCCCTATTGCGATCACGATGGCCTCAACCTGACGTGGGAAATGCTGGAAGGGTTGGCCAAGCACAATGGTCCGATCTTCGAGCCGGGCTGGGCACTGGCCGAAATCGATCGCGCTTTCCCGCTCGACCTTCACAGCTGGCCTTCGCTCGAGGCGCAGGTCGCGGCGATTGCCGACGATATCGCTTATGACAATCACGATATCGATGACGGGCTGCGTGCCGGTTTCCTCGACCTGGACGACTTGCTGGCGCTGGATTGGCTGGCGGACCAGTGGTGCGCGGTCGAGCGGCGCTTTCCCCACGCCCCGCGTGACCGGCAGCTGCGCGAACTGGTGCGCACCCAGATCGGGCTGATGGCCAACGATCTGCTGATGCATACGCGCGAGCAGGTGAAAGGCATGGCAAGCGTCGATGACATCCGCGCTGCGGGTCGCCAACTGGCCGCGTTCTCGCCCGAAATGCGCGAGCAGGAGCGCGTGCTCAAACGCTTCATGTATGAGCGGCTCTATTATCACGAGGAGCAACTCGAAACCGCGCAGCGCGCACATGATGTCATCTCGAAGCTGTTCACCGCCTATCACCGCGAGCCCGCGCATATGCCCGCGGAATGGCTGGCCACACTGCCCGAGGCCGAGCCCCGGCGCAGTCGCCATATCGCGGATTTCATCGCCGGGATGACCGACCGCTATGCCATCACCCAGTGCGCGCGCATTTACGGCGAGATGCCCGAGGGGTTGAGCAATGTCTGACGCGCTGCGGATCGCACTGGTCGGGGCCACCGGTCTGGTCGGTTCGGCGGTGATCGCGCAATGCGTCGGGCGCGAGGACCTGCGGCTGACCGGCATCGCGCGCCGCGAAACGCCCTTGCCGCGCGGCATTCGCATGGAACTGTTCGTGGCGGATCCCGCCAAATGGGGCGAGGTGATCGAGGCGGTCCGCCCCAAGGCGATGATCTGCGCGCTCGGCACCACACGCAAGAAGGTCGGCGGCGACGAGGCCGCGTTTCGTGCGGTCGACCAGCAATTGGTACTCGATACCGCACGCGCTGCGCACGCGCTGGGTGTCGAACGTTTCGTCCATGTCAGCTCGGTAGGGGCGGACCCCATGTCCAAGGCGTTCTACCTGCGGGTCAAGGGCGAGGTCGAACGCGATCTGGCGAAAGTCGGTTTCACGCGGCTTGATATCCTGCGCCCGGGGTTGCTGCGCGGGCGCCGCCGGGACGATCACCGGCCGGCGGAGCGTCTGGGCATCGCCGCTGCACCCCTGGCCAATCTGGTGCTGCATGGAAAATTCCGTCAGTATCGCGGCATTCGCGCGGAGACGGTTGCGCAGGCGGCGCTGGCATTGTCGCGCCGGGCAGCGCGCGGACGCTTCGTGCATGACAATGATGCGATCCTGCGCGCCGCGAAGACGCTGCCGCAGATCGCGCGGGAGGAATAGCGATGTGGGATACGGTGTTCGGCACGGCGAACGTGCTCGCAATGGTGATGTGGGCAGGTCTGATCCTGCTGCCACGCTGGCCCGCGCTTCTGGCGGGGGTGCTTTATGCGGGCGTCGGCCTGCTGTGCCTCGCCTATAGCGTGGGTTTGATCGGCATATTGACCGGCACATTCGACGCGGTGGGCGGCGAGGCACCCGCCAGCTTTTCCAGTATCGAAGGGGTTCGCGGCATTTTCGCCAGCGATGGCGGCACCACGATCGGCTGGATTCACTATCTCGCCTTCGACATGTTCGCCGGGCTGTGGATCGCGCGCGATGCCGATGCCAAGGGCTTCTCGCGCCTGCTGCAGGCGCCCATTCTCTTCGCCACTTTCATGGCCGGTCCGCTCGGACTGTTCCTGTGGCTCGTCATCCGAGAACGGCGCGCGCGGGCGGCTGGCCGCTGGGAATAGCACCGGCGGAATCGGGTTGCGCATCGCAACCCTTATGCCATGATGCGCTCCAACTGCTGAAAACAGCGGAGAGGATACATGGCGGATACCGAGAAGCTCACTTTCGATGAGCTGATGACCCATTGGGCGCAGGAAAAGCCCGACCAGACCGCGCTCGAGCAGGATGGCGAGGCGATCAGCTTCGCCGGCCTCGAGGAACGCTCGCGCAGGATCGTGGCGATGCTGCGCGCGCGCGGGGTGGAGAAGGGTGACCGGATCGCTTGGCTGGGCAAGAATGCGCGGCATTACTTCGAATTGTTCTATTCGGGCGCGCGCCTTGGCGCAGTCATGGTCCCGATCGGCTGGCGCCTTGCTGCGCCCGAAGTGGCCTATATCCTTGCCGATACGGGGGCGAAGCTGTTGTTCATCGACGAGGGGTTCGATGATCTCGCGGCAAGGGCCTGCGCCGAGATGGAAGCTTCGCCGACAATTCTCGATACGCCGACAGCCAAGGCGGAAATCGACGGGGCACCGGCGGCGCAATTCGATCCCGCGGGTGCGGACGATGCGGTGCTTCAGCTCTACACGTCGGGCACCACCGGCAATCCCAAGGGTGCGGTTCTGACCAATGCCAATCTGTTTTCACTGCGACTGCCCGCCGAAGCGGCGGCGCAGCCGTGGTCGAGCTGGGACGAAGACGAGGCGATTCTCATCTGCATGCCCTGCGCGCATATCGGCGGGACCGGCCTCGGCATCATGGCGATCGCCGCCGGCATCCGCGCGATCGTGCAGGCGGAATTCACCCCCGACGGGGTGCTCGATGCGTTCGAGCAGGGCATAACGCGATTGTTCATCGTGCCCGCCGCGCTGCAAATGGTCGTCCAGCACCCGCGCGCGAAGGACACCGACATGCCGGCGGTCAAATATGTCATGTATGGCGCCGCGCCGATCCCGCTCGATCTGCTGCGCGAGGCGGTGCAGACCATTCCCGGTGCAGGCTTCCTGCAATGCTACGGCATGACCGAGACGACCGGCACCATCGCCATGCTCCCGCCCGAAGACCACGCGCTCGACGGCAACCAGCGCATGCGCAGCGCGGGCAAGGCGGTGCCGGGCGCCGAGCTCAAGGTGGTCGGCGAAGACGGGACCGAGCTGCCACGTGGCGAAGTGGGCGAACTGGTGTGCAAGAGCCCGTCGAACATGCAGGGTTACTGGAACCTGCCCGATGCGACCAAGGGCGCGCTGAAGGACGGCTGGATGCACACGGGCGATGCCGCCTATATGGACGAGGATGGCTACGTCTATATTCAGGACCGCATCAAGGACATGATCATTTCGGGCGGCGAAAACGTCTATCCCGCACAGGTCGAAAGCGCGATCTACGGCCACCCGGCGGTGGGCGAAGTGGCGGTGATCGGCGTGCCCGACGATACATGGGGCGAAGCGGTCAAGGCCTGTGTGGTGGCCAAGCCCGGCAGCGCGGTCGATGCCGAGGATATCATCAGCTTCACGCGCGAGCGGCTGGCAGGCTTCAAGGTCCCCAAGACAGTCGATGTCATTCCCGAAATGCCGCGTAACGCCAGCGGCAAAATCCTGCGCCGCGAATTGCGCGCGCCCTATTGGGAAGGGCGTGACAGGCAGGTCAATTGAAGCGCCACGCACCCGCCACCGCGCGCAATTCGGAGCCGCTGGCCGAAGTGCTGGCGGAGGAATTGCCTGATCGCGGGCTGGTCCTCGAGGTTGCCAGCGGCAGCGGCGAACACGCGGTATTCCTGGCGCGGCAATTTCCTGCGCTGGACTGGCAACCGAGCGATGTCGATCTCGAGGCGCTGGCCTCGGTCGATGCCTGGGCGGCGGAAGCGGCGGTTGCGAACCTACGTCCCGCGATCGCGCTCGATGCAGCGCAGGCCAATTGGCCGATCGCGGCGGCGGATGCGGTGTTATGCGTCAATATGGTGCATATCAGCCTATGGTCGGCTGCGGTCGGGCTGTTCACGGGGGCGGGGCGGATATTGACCAGCGGCGCACCACTGGTGCTCTACGGCCCTTTCATCGAACCCGGCCGGGAAACCGCGCCCTCGAACCTGGCGTTCGACCAGTCGCTCAAACAGCGCAATAGCGAATGGGGCCTGCGCAACACCGCCGATCTCGACGCATTGGCCGCAGACCACGGCCTGCGCCGAACCGCGCGCTACGCAATGCCCGCGAACAATCTGGTGCTGGTCTACCGGTGCGAGTGAACCGGCGGCTCCCGATTGACGTAACTATATGCGAAACGTATATGAAACGTGTATTCACTCAAGCGGGCAACACCATGGGTATCGTCAAGATCGATGAAACGCTGCACGAAGACGTGCGCAAGGCCAGCGCGGTCATGTGCCGGTCGATCAACGCTCAGGCCGAATTCTGGATGAAGATCGGCCGTCTGGCCGAAAGCAATCCAACGCTTTCGTTCAACGAGATCGTCCAGCGCGAGCTGGCTTCGGCGGCCGAGAGCGCCGGCGACCGACGCGCGGCGGCATAGAATGGTCAAGACGCCCGACGAGATCGTGCTGATGCGCAAATCGGGCCGATTGCTCGCCTCGGTGTTCGAAATGCTCGATGAAATCGACCTCGTCGGCATGTCGACCATGCAGATCAACGATCTGGTCGAACGCTATATCACGGTCGATCTGGCTGCCCGTCCGGCCAGCAAGGGCCAATATGGCTTCCAGTTCGTTTTGAACTGCTCGATCAACGATGTCGTGTGCCATGGCGTGCCCGATACGCGTGAATTCGTGCGCGACGGTGACCTGATCAATCTTGACATCACGCTCGAGAAGGATGGCTTCATCGCGGATTCGAGCAAGACCTACGTCGTGGGCAACGCGTCGGGCGCGGCCAAACGGCTGGCGCGCATCGCGCAAGGGGCGATGTGGGCCGGCATCAGGCAGGTTCGCCCCGGCGCGCATCTCGGCGATATAGGTTCGGCCATAGAAAAGCATGCCAAGAAGAACGGCTGCTCGGTCGTGCGCGAATATTGCGGTCACGGTATCGGCCGCGAAATGCATGAAGAGCCGCAGGTGCTGAACTTCGGACGCCCGGGCCGCGGTATGCGCCTGCGCGAAGGCATGACCTTTACGATCGAACCTATGGTCAATCTGGGCGGCCGCCGGACCTACACACGCGACGATGGCTGGACGGTTGTCACGGCGGATGGAAAGCTGTCCGCCCAGTTCGAGCATACCGTCGCAGTCACTGCGGATGGTGTCGAAGTGCTGACCCTGCGCAGCGACGAACAGGTTCCATTCTGACAACGTATCGCTGAGCCTAGAATTCGTCTTCGTCTGCCGATTCGATGGCCGACGCGCCCGGGCGAGGGTTTTACGGCTGACAAACGAAAACGCCCGCCGGTGAGGGCGGGCGTCTCGCTGTCAAAACGTGGCTCGGCTCAGGTCGCGTCATCGACCGTGTTTGCGGCGGACTGAAGGTCGCTGCCGGCGCCGCGAACGGTGTTGCAGGCGGCGGCGGTCAGCGTCATCGAGGTGATGCCGAGTGCGAGCAGGATCTTCTTGGTCATCGTCTTGTCCTTCCCAAAGGGCTCCCGGTGCGGGGTGCGCATGGTTCAACGGGTTATAGCGGCTTCGGTTCCAGAGCCGCTTTGCGCGCCATGCCCAGCGTGTGTTCGCGCCAGGCGATCAGCAATCCGGCGCCCACCACCAGTGGCGCGCCAAACCAGAAGGAAGCGCCGGGTAGGTTGGCGAAGACAAGCCAGCCGAACAGCGTCGCCCAGATCAGTCCCGAATAATCCATTACGATGACGTTCGCGACCGTGCCGTAGCGCAATGCCGCGGTCAGAAGCACCTGTCCGAGCACGCCGATCACGCCGCAAGCGAGCAACAACAGCCAGTCCTGCGGCGGATGCGCCTTTGCGACGAAGGGCATGGCCAGTCCGAGCACGGGGACAGAGAACAGCGAGAAGTAGAACACGATGGTGAAGGGGTGTTCGGTGCGACCGAGGTCGCGCAGCTGGACCGAGATCAGCGCGATCATCATTGCAGCGCCCAGCGCGATTGCCGCGCCCAGCAGCGGGAGTTCGTCTCCCCAGGGTTGTGCGATGAGCAACACCCCGGCAAACCCCATCGCCACCGCGCCCCAACGCCACGGCCCGGTCGGTTCACGCAGCACAAGCGCCGAGAGCAGAACGGCGAAGATCGCCGAGCTGTAGTTGAGCGTGGTCGCGACCGCGAGCGGGAGCAGCGTCGCGGCACCGAAATTCATCGCCATGCCGACGAGACCGAAGCCCGAGCGACGCAGGTGAGAGCCGGTGCGCCGGGTTTTGAGCACGTCAAGGCGGCCACGCAGCGCGAACCAGCCGAACAGGATCGGGATGGTCGGCAACTGCCGCCAGAACATGATCTCCGCAAGATGGATGCCGCGTTCGCTCGCCAGTTTGACGCAGGCGAGCAATCCGGCCAGCACGAAAGCGGCGGCGAGGCGCAGCACGAGCGCAAGCAGGGGCCGATGGTGGGGGTGATCGCTTTCGGGCTGCATTACCCCGTTCGCTAGACCACGCATGCTGCGGTGCAAACGGAAGATTGCAGCGTGGATGGCGGCCGCCCATATGACGCGACGTGACCGAACCCGATTTCCTGCTTTTCGCGAGCGACGCCGAACTCGCCGCTTATTGGGGCGGGGCGTGCCTGCTGGCCGCGATGGTCTGCATGGCGATGGAACGGCGCCGGGTGAAGCGCCGCGAGATCAATCGTGTTGGCTGGGTGCCATGGACGGGGCTGTTCCTGGTTTTTGCTGTCATCGGCGGTGGATTGCTGGCTGCGGCAGTCCCCGCAATGCTGCAGGCCTGACCGATCAGCGCTTGGCGCTGCGTGCGCGCATCTCGGTAAAGCTCTGCATGAACAGCGCTTCGAAATGTCGTTCGCGGGCCAGATCGCGCAGCGTATCCTTGCGCTTGGCCTTGCGGTCGCCGGGGAAAAGAAGTTTGTCGAGCATCGGGTCGTCCTACCTTGGATGCAGGTATAGGCCGATGCGCTGCCGCCGGATTGTATGAAGTCGCCTAAATGCGGCGCGTTCTTACAAGCAGGCCTCCAAGTAAGCCTGGTCGAAGCCGAATTGGCGCGCTTTTTCGAGCGTGTAGGGGCGCAATCCGGACGAGCGGTATTCGCCCATGATCTTGCCGTCCTCGCTCTCGTCCAGATATTCGAACTTGAACAGTTCCTGCGTGACGATGACGTCGCCTTCCATCCCGATCACTTCGGTGATGTTGGTGGTGCGTCGCGAGCCGTCGCGCAGACGCTTCACCTGGACGATCAGATCGACCGATTCCGCGATCTGGCGGCTGATGGCTTCCTTGGGGATCTTGATGTCCCCCATCAGGATCATGTTTTCCATACGGCCGAGACATTCGCGCGGGCTGTTCGCGTGCAGCGTACACATCGAACCATCGTGGCCGGTATTCATCGCGGCGAGCAGGTCGAAACATTCCGCGCCGCGGATTTCGCCGAGGATGATGCGGTCCGGACGCATACGCAGGGCGTTCTTCACAAGGTCGCCGATCGTGATGGCGCCCTGGCCTTCCAAGTTGGGCGGGCGCGTTTCCAGCGGCAGCCAGTGGGGCTGCTGCAGGCGAAGTTCGGCCGCGTCCTCGATGGTCAGCACACGCTCGCCCGGATCGATCATCTTCGACAGGGCATTGAGCATGGTCGTCTTGCCCGAACCGGTACCGCCCGAGATGACGATGTTCATCCGGCATGCGCCCGCGATCTTGAGCGCGGTACACATCTTGTCCGACATCGAGCCGAATTCCTTCAGCATATCGAGCGTGATCGGCTTCTCGGAGAATTTACGAATCGAGATCGCGGTGCCGCGCAGCGATAGCGGCGGCACGATGACGTTCACACGGCTGCCGTCCTTGAGACGGGCGTCTGCCAGCGGCGTGGTCTGGTCGACGCGGCGGCCGACCTGGTTCACGATACGTTGCGCGATCTGGAACAGGTGGGTCTCGTCGCGGAACTTGATCGGCGCGATGACCAGCTTGCCCTTCTTCTCGATATAGGTCTGGTCGGGGCCGTTGACCATGATGTCCGATACGTCGGGATCGTTGAGCAGTTCCTCGAGCGGACCGAAGCCGAGCAGTTCGTCGACGAGGACTTTCTCGAGCGCGAATTGCTCGCGGCGATTCAGCGTGACCTTGAGCTCGGCCAGCACCTCCATGATGATGGGGCGGAATTCTTCGGACAGCTCGTCCTTGGACAGTGTCGCCGCGGCTTCGGGATCGACGCGCTCGAGCAGACGCGGTAGCACCTGCTCCTTGATCTTGTGGACGCTGGCTTCGAACCCGCCGACTTCACTCTCTCCCGAATGAGTCGAGTTCATCCGCTCCTGCAGACGCGACATCGCATCCGAACTGGCCGGGCTTGAGGGCGAAGGCGGAACATCGTCGGGCAGCGGGGGGAATTGTTCGCCCGCATCGTCGTGTTCGACACGTGTCGGAGTGGGCGTCGGCGTGCCGCCACGCATGGGCTTGGCGACACCGAACTGCGGACGACTGCTGGCACCCATGCCGGCCGGCCCGTTCTTGCGTCCGAATGCGCTCATTCCGGTAAACCCCCGAGAAAACTCTTTAATCGTGCGACAAGCCTTGTCCGAATATGACGAAGCTCATCCTTCGAAGCATGGTGAATAGGTTGGAAACCTTGATTATTCCCTAATCACCCAAGGCGGGTTTACCGCACGGCTACTGCCAGATGCGGGCGCCTCCGTTGCGACTGCGTGAGCATAACGCCAAGCTATGATTGATCGCGTGGTGCAAACCGCTAAGGCTTCCGCGCAGTATTGCTTCGGAGATCATAGTAAATGTGCGGCATCATCGGTATCGTCGGCAAGGAACCGGTAGCGGATCGGCTGGTCGACGGCCTCCGCAGGATGGAATATCGCGGTTACGACAGTGCCGGGGTCTGCACGCTCGATGACGGCGCGCTGATCCGCCGCCGCGCCGAAGGCAAGCTCAACAATTTGGTCGCCGAACTGGTGCATCAACCCGCGCCCGGCGAGATCGGCATCGCGCATACGCGCTGGGCCACGCATGGGGCGCCAACGGCACAGAACGCGCATCCGCATGCTACCGAACAGGTCGCGCTGGTGCACAATGGCATCATCGAGAATTACAAGGAGTTGCGCGCCGAACTGCGCGATGCCGGTCGCACGCTTGAGAGCGATACCGATAGCGAGGTCGTCGCGCATCTGGTTTCGCGCCTGGTCGAGCAAGGCAGCACACCGCAGGATGCGGTCGCATCGGTCCTCCCGCGGCTACGCGGTGCCTTCGCGCTGGCGATCGCCTTTCGTGATCATCCCGACTTGCTGATCGGCGCGCGGCGCGGTTCACCGCTAGTCGTGGGCTTTGCGGATGGCGAAACCTATATCGGTTCTGACGCACTGGCGCTCGCGCCGCTGACCCAGCAGATCAGCTATCTCGAAGAAGGTGACTGGGTCGTCGTAACGCGCGACGGCGCGACGATGTTCGACGCGGAGAACACCCAGGTGGAACGCGAGGTCACTACCTCGGGGGCTTCTGCTGCAGCCGCCGAGAAGGGCAACTACCGCCACTTCATGCAGAAGGAGATTTTCGAGCAGCCGACCGTCGTCGCACAGACACTTGGCTCCTACCTGCATCGGGCCGATAACTCGATCGCACTCCCGCAATTCGACTTCGATCTTTCGCAAATTCGCCGCGTAACGATCGTCGCCTGTGGCACCTCCTTCTACGCGGGCATGGTCGCCAAATACTGGTTCGAACAGTTCGCGCGCGTACCCGTGGATATCGATGTCGCGTCCGAGTTCCGCTACCGCGATCCGGTGCTCGAGGAGGGCGGGCTTGCGCTGTTCATCTCGCAAAGCGGCGAGACCGCCGATACGCTTGCGGCGCTGCGCCATTGCAAGGAAAATGGGCAGACGATCGGCGTGATCGTCAACGTCCCGACGAGTTCGATGGCCCGTGAAGCGGATTTGCTGCTGCCGACCCATGCAGGTCCCGAGATCGGGGTCGCATCGACCAAGGCCTTCGCCTGCCAGCTGGCGGTTCTCGCCGCGCTAGCCGCGCATATGGCAGTGAAGAAAGGACTGATGAGCCGCGACGAGGAGCAGGAGGTCGTCCGTCACTTGCTTGAGGCTCCTGCCTGTCTCAATGCAGCGCTGGATCACGATGACGATATCGCGAGCATGGCGCATCTGATCGCGCCAGCGCGCGACGTGCTCTACCTGGGCCGTGGGCCCGACTATCCGATGGCGCTCGAAGGGGCGCTTAAGCTCAAGGAAATCAGCTACATCCATGCCGAAGGCTATGCCAGCGGCGAGATGAAGCACGGGCCGATCGCGCTGATCGATGACAAGGTACCGGTGATCGTCCTCGCGCCGTCGGGGCCGCTGTTCGAGAAGACCGTCTCCAATATGGAGGAAGTTCGCGCGCGCGGCGGGCAGGTGGTGCTGATCTCGGATGCCGATGGGCTGGAGCAGGCGGGTGAGGGCTGTCTGGCCACTATCGAAATGCCCAAGGTGCACCCGCTGATCGCGCCGCTGGTATACGCGGTTCCGGTGCAATTGCTGGCCTATCACGTCGCCTGTGTGAAAGGCACCGATGTCGATCAGCCGCGCAATCTGGCAAAGTCCGTTACGGTGGAGTGATGAAGCGCGGAAGGTCGTTTCCGGGCACCCCCCGGGGGCATGCCGCATCGGGCCTTTACCCGGAGATAAGACTTTCGCGTTAACCGTGCTCTCGTGAGCGAGCAGTCCAACACCCTCAAGGCAAAAGCGGCGTCGCTGTCGATTCGTCAGGTGATCGGGTTCGAGACGCCGGAAGGAACCGACTGGGCGCTTGTCCATGGCCAGCAATATGCGGTTCTCCGCGACCGCGTCATGGCGCGTGCCGTGCTGCATCTGGTCGGCTTCGCCATGGTCGCGGTCATGGCATATCAGGTCATACCCACCGCTGCGCTGGCCCTGTGGGGCGTGACCCTGATTGCTGCGGTCGCATACTCCGCGCGTGCCGATTTCAAGCTCGGCGATGCCGACAGCCGCGCCATTTCAGTGACCGAGATGGAAGCACATGCACTAACCACTGCGGCCAAGGGAGCGATCTGGTCGGCGGGATTGCTGTTGTGCGCCGTATATGCGGGCGCAGGTGCCACTCTGCTGGCCTGGGCCGTGGTTGCGATGCTGGTACTGGGCAGCAGCGCCAGCCGCTATGGCGCGCCGCTCAGTTCGATCGCCTTTGCATGTGCTGCAAGTCTCGGGGGCCTGATCGCCAGCCTCGTGACGGGCCAGTTCATGCTTGCCGCGATCGTTACGCTCTCGACGCTGCTCGCGGTCTTCGGAATCATCGAAAGTGCCCGTGTGGCGGTGGCCGTCCGGTTGGCCGAATCGGCGATGCAGGAGAAAAGCGAAGTCGTTTCGATGCTGCTGCGCGAATTCGAGGAAGGCCAGGCCGACTGGCTGTGGCAGGTCGATACCAGCCGTCGTTTGCGCGGCGTGTCGCCCCGCTTCGCTTTTGCGCTCGGGCTTGAACCCGGAGAAATCGAGGGTGAGTCCTTCCTCCAGCTTATTTCGGGCGATGGCTGGAAAACCGGCCGGTTCCCACAAAGCCTTCACGATCTTGCCGACAAGCTGAAGCGGCGCGAGAACTTCTCCAACCTCACGGTCAAAGTATCGATTGGCGGACAGACGCGCTGGTGGGAGCTTTCCGGCACACCGATCGTCGACGAGCTGGGTAAGTACCAGGGTTTCCGCGGGGTCGGTTCCGATGTGACCGAACAGCGGGAATCATCGGAAAAAATCGCTTACCTCGCGCGCTACGATACGCTGACGCAGCTTCCGAACCGGCGCATGCTCAACGAGGGGCTGGGCGAGGCGCTCGAACATGCTGCGGCATGGCGTTCGCGCTGTGCGCTGATGATGATCGATCTCGACCGCTTCAAGGCGGTCAACGACTCGCTTGGGCACCTGGTCGGCGACCGCATGCTGGCCGAAGTCGCGGCGCGGCTGAAGAGCCTGATGCGCGACGGCGAGGTCTGCGGGCGGCTGGGCGGCGACGAGTTCGCCGTGGTGCTGCGCGAAGCACCCAATCGCGAACGCATCGACCAGCTGGCGAACGATATCATCCAGCGATTGTCCGAGCCTTACAAGATCGACAATCACCTGCTCTATGTCGGGGCGAGCGTCGGCTCGGCCTTCGGTCCGCGCGATGGACGCACGGTGGAAGAACTGCTGCGCAACGCGGATCTCGCGCTGTACCGTTCGAAGGGCGAGGGTGGCGGGTCGCATCGCGAATACGAACCGTCGCTGCACGCCAACGCGGAGGAACGCCGCCAGCTCGAACATTCGCTGCGCCATGCGCTCGAGCGCGACGAGTTCACGCTGCACTACCAGCCGGTGGTCGATGCCCGCTCCGAAGAAGTGGTCAGTTTCGAAGCGCTGCTGCGCTGGAACAGCGCCGATCATGGGTTTGTCAGCCCGGCCAAGTTCGTGCCGCTGGCCGAAGATACCCGCCTCATCGTCCCCATCGGGACATGGGTCATGGAACGCGCCTGCCACGAGGCCGCGCAGCATTGGCCCGAGCATATCAAGGTGAACGTCAATGTTTCGCCCGAGCAGCTGCTCGAAAGCGATTTCGTCGCCAATCTGGTGCGCGCGTTGTCGGAAAGCGGGCTCGATCCCAAGCGGCTCGAGATCGAGGTGACCGAGAGCATCTTCCTGCGCGATGCAAGCGTGGCACGCGAAGCGCTGGAAAGCTGTATGGCTTTGGGATGCTCGGTCGCGCTCGACGATTTCGGGACCGGCTATTCCTCGCTCGGTTATCTGCGCAAGCTCAAGTTCTCGACGATCAAGGTCGATCGCCTGTTCGTCCAAGGTGCCGCGCAGCAGAGCCCCGAATCGATCGCCATCATTCGCGCGGTGGTCGCCATGGCGGACAGCCTCGGCATGACCACGACCGCCGAAGGCGTTGAGAACGAAGAGGAGGTCGAAATGATCTGCTCGCTCGGCTGCACCAAGATCCAGGGCTACCACTTCGGCCGGCCGATGCCGCTCGAGGATGTGCGCGCCATGCTGGCACGGGCACCGCAGGATCAGCGGCTCAAAAGCGCCTGATCAGGCGTCGGCGAGCGTGCGCATCGCGCCTTCGAACAGCGCCAGCCCGTCTGTGCCGCCATGCGCCGTGTCGACCGCGCGCTCGGGGTGCGGCATCATGCCGAGCACATTGCCTGCGGCATTGAGTACCCCCGCGATGTCGCGGCGCGATCCGTTGCAGTTCTCGGCATAGCGGAACGCCACGCGGCCTTCACCCTCGAGCCGGTCGAGCGTATCCTCGTCGGCGAAGTAATTGCCGTCGTGATGCGCCACCGGAATACGGATCGTCTGGCCCTGGTCATAGCCGCCCGTGAACAGCGACTGGCTGTTCTCGACAGTCAGTGCGACGGTGCGGCAGATGAAATTCTGGCTGGCATTGCGCATCAGTGCACCGGGCAGCAGCCCCGCCTCGGTCAGAACCTGGAAACCGTTGCACACGCCCAGCACGGGCACACCGCGTTCGGCCTGCTCCTTGACGCCGCGCATAACCGGGCTGTTCGCCGCCATCGCGCCCGAACGCAGGTAATCGCCATAGGAGAAACCGCCGGGCAGGGCGATGAAATCGAGCCGCTCGGGCAGTTCGGCATCGGCATGCCAGACCCTGAGCGGAGCACTGCCGCTCGCCCGTTCGATCGCCACCGCCATGTCGCGATCGCAGTTCGACCCGGGGAAGGTGATGACGGCGGCACGGAAAGCCATCAGGCGACCTTCTCGATACGGAAATTCTCGATCACCGTGTTGGCGAGCAGCTTCTCGCACATGTCGGTCAGCGCGGCATCGCTGGTATCGTCGGCCACGTCGAGTTCGATCAGCCGTCCGACCCGGACATCGTCGACTCCGGCGAAGCCGAGTCCTTCGAGCGCATGGTGGACGGCGCGACCCTGCGGATCGAGCACACCGGGCTTGAGCGAGACATGGACGCGGATCTTCATCGGGGCAGCCTTTCGTTTGGCGCGCCTATGGCGCAGGCTAGGCGCGCATTCAAGCATCGAGCGCGCTTGCCGGGCCGCGGTCATGCGAGTGACATATGCGCCGCGCTTGTAGCCAAACTGCAACATCGGTAATGATTCTGCCGCAATGGGCCGCGCGGAACCCCACAAATGCGCCGGACCTGCTATCGGGGTGCCACGGCAAACGATGCCGCAACCCTCCAAATGCCGCAGTCGTCAGACGAGCGTGCTCAAGCAGGAACCCCTCAAGACATGACCATCCGTTCGACCGCTGCCCGTTTTCTCGGTGCCAGCACCTTCGCCCTCGTGGCTTTCGCCGCGCAGCCCGCACTGGCGCAGGATGCCGACACCGCCGGTGCCGAATCCACTGACGGCCAGCTCAATACGATCATCGTGACTGCCAACCGGCGTGAAGAAAACCTGCAGGACGTACCCGTCTCGGCAGCCACGCTCGATGCCAGCACCGTGCGTACGATCTTCGATGCTGGTGCCGAAATCACCGCGCTGGCCGCGCGCGTGCCCGGCCTGTTCGTCGAAAGCTCGAACGGACGCGCGGCACCGCGCTTCTACATCCGCGGGCTTGGTAACACCGATTTCGATCTCGCCGCATCGCAGCCGGTGTCGGTGGTGATGGATGACGTCGTGATGGAAAACGTGACGCTCAAGTCCTTCCCCATCTTCGACGTCGAGCGCATCGAAGTGCTGCGCGGTCCGCAGGGGACGCTGTTCGGCCGCAACACGCCCGCCGGCATCGTCAAGATCGACACGGTCAAGCCGGGCGACGAGTTCGCCGTAGACGGTTCGGTCAGCTACGGCAGCTTCAACAGCATCTCCGCCGATGGCGGCGTCACCGTCCCGCTTGCTCCGGGCGTGGTATCGTTGCGCCTTTCGGGCCTCTGGCAGCAGCGCGACAACTGGGTCGACAACGGCTTCACCGGCGAAGAGGATGCCTATGGAGCCTACAGCGAAGTCGCCGGTCGCGCGCAGTTGCTGGTCACGCCCGGCGATCGCCTGTCGATCCTCGGTAGCTACTCGATCCGCGACCTCGACGGGCAGTCGACGCTGTTCCGCGCCAACATTCTCGGCCCGGGCGACAATGAGCTGAACGACAATTACGATCGCGACACCGTGTTCTACGATGCCGGTGGCCGCAACGAAGCCGCCTACAAGGCCGAGATCGCAACCGCCAAAGTCGATTACGAAGCCGATTTCGCGACTTTCACCAGCATCACCAGCTGGGCCAATAGCGAAGGCCGCAGCCGCGGCGATATCGATGGCGGCTTCGGCGCGAGCTTCCTCCCGGTCATGGGTCCGGGCTTCATTCCGTTCCCCAGCGACACGCAGGACTCGATCGATCTCGAACAGTTCACGCAGGAAGTCCGCATCGCTTCGGCTGCGAACGGTCCGCTGCAGTGGCAGGTCGGCGGCTTCTACTTCGACAGCGATTTCGACGTCACCACTGTCGGATTCGATTTTCCCCCTGCCGTCACAGTCAACCACACCAATGAAAGCTGGGCCGTCTTCGGTCAGGTGACGGGCGAAATCACTCCTGCGCTCAAGCTGACCGGCGGACTGCGCTATACCGAGGACGAGAAGCAGTTTGCGGTCACGCAGACCTCGTTCATCTCGGGCCCCGGGGCGCAGAACCGCACTGTCGAGGACGAGCGCATCAGCTGGGATCTTGCGGCATTCTATGATGTCAGCCTCGATGCCAGCGTTTATGCGCGCGTGGCGAGCGGTTTCCGCGCGCCTACCATCCAGGGCCGGGACGTGGCCTTCGGTTCGGCCCCGTCGATCGCGACATCTGAAAAGATCATGAGCTACGAAGCCGGCTTCAAGTCGGAATTCGCAGGTCGCAGCATCCGCCTCAACGGTGCGGTCTATTACTACACCATCGAAGATCCGCAGTTCACCGCGGTCGGCGGCGCGGGCAACCTCGTGCAACTGGTCAATGCCGACAAGGGCCGCGGCTACGGCTTCGAACTGGACAGCGCGTTCCAGGTCACGCCGGACTTCCTGATCACCGCGGGCGTCAGCTGGAACAACACAAAGATCCAGGACGATACGCTGGCGGTCGGCATCTGCGGCCAGTGCACGGTGACCGATCCCACCGTGGTCCTGTCGGGCAACACCCGCGCCCTGGTGGACGGCAACCCGTTCCCCAACGCTCCCGAATGGATCGCCGATGTCACCGCACGCTATGGCGTTCCGGTCGGCAACGGCGGCGAGATCTTCGCCTTCTCCGACTGGGCATATCAGGGCAAGACCAACCTGTTCATCTACGAAAGCGCGGAATTCAATACGAACAACCAGATCGAGGGTGGCCTCCGCGTCGGCTACGCCAAGACCGACGGTTCGTTCGAAGTCGCCGATGTGAAGGGCGGCATCGACTTCAACAACAACACCGCCTTCGTCAACGATCCGCGCGTGTTCGGTATCTCGGCCCGCGTCAGCTACTAAGCACACGGACGACAAACCAAGAAAGGGCCGGAGGGAGCGATCCCTCCGGCCCTTTTCTTTGCTCCGGCAGCGCCGTGCGGCCCGTGCCGGGCACGGCAGCGCGCGTTACTTCTTGGGCTTGGTCGGTGTCCGCAGGCGCCCGCGGTGCGCGTTCATGTCGAGCACTTCGCCGGGGCCGTTATCGTCGTTCTGCAGCAGGCCGAGACGGCGCGCGACTTCCTGATAGGCTTCGCTTTCGCCGCCCATGTCGCGGCGGAAGCGGTCCTTGTCGAGCTTCTCGCCGGTGTTGATGTCCCACAGGCGGCACCCGTCGGGGCTGATCTCGTCGGCCAGGATCACGCGGCTGTAGTCGCCGTCCCAGATGCGACCGAATTCCAGCTTGAAGTCGATCAGGCGGATGTCGATCGCGCTGAACATGCCGCACAGGAAGTCGTTGATGCGGATCGCCATGCTCGACATGTCCTGCAGCTCTTCGTGGCTGCACCAGTTGAAGCAGGCGATTTCTTCTTCCGAAACCTTGGGGTCGCCCAGCGCGTCGTCCTTGAGGCAATATTCGATCAGCGTGTGCGGCAGCAGCTCGCCTTCCTCGATCCCGAGGCGTTTCGACAGCGATCCGGCGGCAACGTTGCGCACCACCACTTCCAGCGGGATGATCTCGACCTGCCGGACCAGTTGTTCGCGCATGTTGAGGCGACGGATGAAATGCGTCGGAATGCCGATATGCGACAGGCGCGAGAACACATATTCGCTGATGCGATTGTTGATCACGCCCTTGCCGTTGATCGTGCCCTTTTTCTCCGCGTTGAACGCGGTGGCATCGTCCTTGAAGTACTGGATGATCGTGCCCGGTTCAGGACCCTCGTAAAGGATCTTGGCCTTGCCTTCGTAGATCTGGCGACGACGAGCCATGGATATGCATTCCTTCGCGCTTGAAAAGCTTGCGCCCCGGCGGCGGAATCGACGAGCGATCACGACTGCCGGGGCGATGCGCGAGCCATACAGAAGCACGGGGGCGAAAGCAATTGCAGCCGCGCGGCGCGATGGGTAGCTGGCGCGCGATGGATTTCCCCGCCGCCCAACCGCATCCGCTGGCCGCGCAGCAGGCCGATCTCGCCGGGCTTGCCGAGCGTTCCCGGCAACGCTTCCTGTCGCGCGCGCAGGGCGCCGATTTCTCGTCCAACGACTATCTCGCGCTGGCGGGCGATCCGCGCCTCGGGCGCGCGATCACCGATGCGCTGGCGCGCGGGGTGCCCGTGGGCGCGGGCGGGTCGCGATTGCTGCGCGGCAATCACGAAGAACATGAATTGCTCGAAAGCGAGGCCGCGGGTTTTTTCGGCTGCGAAAGCGCGCTGTTCCTTGCCAATGGCTATACCGCCAACAGCGCCTTGCTGGCGACGTTGCCGCAGCGTGGCGACGCGATCTTCCATGACGCGCTGGTGCACGCGAGCGCGCATGAAGGCATGCGGCTGGCCCGCGCCGAATGTATCGCCGTCGCGCATAATGACGCCGATGCCTTTGCCGATGCGCTGCGACGCTGGCGGGCCGACAATGCGCGGGGAACCGCCTGGATCGCGGTTGAGTCACTCTACAGCATGGACGGCGACCGCGCGCCGCTGGCCGAACTGGCCCGGATTGCCGATCGATACGGCGCGGTGCTGCTGGCAGACGATGCCCATGCCACCGGCGTTTTCGGTGCCGGGGGGCGCGGTTTGGCGGCGGAGCTCGACGGTCGCGAAAACGCGATCGTGCTGCGCACCTGCGGCAAGGCGCTGGGGGCGGAGGGCGCGCTTCTGTGCGGCCCGCGGATCATGCGCGACCATCTCGTCAACCGCGCGCGCAGCTTCATCTTCTCGACCGCGCCGTCGCCGCTGATGGCCGCCTGCGTGCGCGAGGCCCTGCGCGTGCTGGACGATGAGCCCGAGCGGCGCGCGCGGCTCGCGGATCTGATCGCTTATGCGGAGGAGGCACTCGGTCCGCTCGGAGTGACGCGGAGCGGCTCGCAGATCATGCCGCTGGTGGTGGGCGAGGACGCGCGTACCATGGCGCTCGCGCAGCGCCTTCGCGAGGCGGGCTTCGATATTCGCGGCATCCGTCCGCCCACCGTGCCTGCGGGCACCAGCCGCCTGCGCATCTCGCTCACGCTCAATATCGGCAAGCCGCAGATCGATGCGCTGGCCACCACGCTTTCGGAGTTTCTCGCATGACCGCGTTCGTCGTTACCGGCACCGACACCGATGTCGGCAAGACCGTCTTCGCAGCAGCGCTGACCGGCGCGCTCGATGCGCAGTACTGGAAGCCGGTGCAGGCGGGGCTCGACGAAGGCGGCGATCGGGCGCAGGTCGCCCGGCTGGCAGGGCTGCCCGAAGCGCGGGTGCTGCCCGAAGCCTATCGCCTCGCAACGCCATGTTCGCCGCATCGCGCTGCCGAGATCGACGGGGTCGCCATCGACCCCGAACGCCTTGCGCTGCCCGCACAACGTCCCCTGGTGGTCGAAGGCGCGGGCGGGGCGCTCGTCCCGCTCGGCGGGGACTCGCTCTATGCCGATATGTTCGCGCGCTGGGGGCTGCCCACCATTGTCGTCGCGCGCACTGCACTCGGCACGATCAACCACTCGCTGCTGACGATCGAGGCGCTGCGTGCGCGCGGCGTGGCGGTGCACGGCGTCGCCTTCATCGGCGATCCGGTGGAGGACAGCGAGGCGACGATCTGCCGTTTGGGCAATGTCCGCCGGCTGGGCCGATTGCCGATACTGCCGACGCTCGATGCGGAAACGCTGGCTGCCGCCTTTGCCGACAATTTCGACCTGGACGACTTCGCATGACCCATTCCCCCGTCTGGCATCCCTTCACGCAGCACGGTCTTGGTGATCCCGTCCCGCTGGTCACGCATGCCGAGGGCGCCGCGCTGTACACCGAGGACGGACGCCGGATCGTCGATGCGATCTCGAGCTGGTGGGTGACCACGCATGGCCATTGCCACCCGCGGATCATGGCGGCGATTGCCGATCAGGCGCAGCGGCTCGACCAGATGATCTTTGCCGGCTGGACGCACCAGCCCGCAGAAGACGTGGCGCATGAATTGCGCCGCATCCTCCCCGATGCGCTCACCCGCGTGTTCTTCTCCGACAGCGGGTCGACCGCGGTCGAGGTCGCGCTCAAGATGGCGCTCGGTTACTGGGCGCATCGCGGCGAGGCGCGCAGCCGCGTGGTCGTGATGGAGCATTCCTATCATGGCGACACGATCGGTGCGATGTCGGTCGGCGCGCGCGGCGTGTTCAATGCCGCCTATGCCCCCATGTTGTTCGATGTCGGCCGTGTGCCCTTTCCCGCCGAGGACCCGCAACCCACACTTGACGCGCTGGAGGCAGAATGCGCTGCAGGCGCGGCGGCATTCATCGTCGAGCCGCTGGTGCTGGGGGCAGGGGGCATGCTGATGTATCCGCCCGCGGTGCTTGCCAAGATGCAGGCGATCTGCGCCGCGAATGGAACGCTGTTCATCGCCGACGAGGTCATGACCGGATGGGGCCGCACGGGCACGCTGACCGCCTGCGAGCAGGCCGGCGTAGTGCCCGACATCATGTGCCTGTCGAAGGGGCTGACCGGGGGCGCGATACCACTCGCGGTGACGATGGCGAGCGAGCCGATCTGGGACGCGCATTATTCGACCGACCGCACGCGGACCTTCTACCATTCGTCGAGCTACACTGCCAATCCGCTGGCCTGCGCCGCAGCGGTCGCCAATCTGGCGATCTGGCGCGAAGAACCCGTGCGCGAACGTGTCGCAACGCTGGCAGAAAAGCAGCAGACGCATCTCGATGCGCTGTCGGGACATGCCATGGTGCGCAATGCCCGGCGCTGCGGCACGATCGCCGCGCTCGAACTGGGCGATCCGGCGGGGAGCTATCTTTCCGAACTGGGACCGCGGCTGTTGCGCCGGTTCCGCGAGGCGGAGCTGTTGCTGCGCCCGCTCGGCAACACCGTCTACGTGATGCCGCCCTATTGTATCGAGGATGAAGACCTGGCGCGCATCTGGGCCGAAATCGGCGCCGCGGCGGACGATCTGGCCACGCAATAGTCAGCCGCGCGCTGGTAGGGGCGGCGAGGCAAGTTTTTTACGATTGGCCGGGGTAGCGAAGTGGTGCCCAGGGGCGGAGTCGAACCACCGACACGACGATTTTCAATCGTCTGCTCTACCACTGAGCTACCCGGGCACACTGCTTCGGCGAGAGGGGCCGATGCGGCCCCGCGAGCAATGAGAGCGCGCCTATGGCGAAGCTGGCACGCCTTGGCAAGGGGGGAATTTCACTCTTCCGTCCCGCGCGTCACTTCGACGGCGATTTCCTCGGGCAGCGCAGCGCGTCCGGGCACTGAATAACCATCGCCGAACCATTGCGAGAGGTCGCGGTCGCGACACCGGCTCGAACAGAAGGGCGCGTATCGGTCCGCCTCGGCACCATCCTGCGCTTGCCATTGGTCGCGCGGTTTCTTGCAGATCGGGCAGGGGCGGAGCTTACTCGTCATGCGGCACGATCTGGGCGGTGGCCGCGTGGATCGCAAGCCCCGGGTCGGTCTCTATCCGCACCGGGCGCGCGGTGCGCCGTTCGAGTTCGCGCAGCCATTCGTCCTTGAGCTTGGCGGCAAGCGCGGGATGGACGCGGAGCAGCGTCATGCCGGGGCCTTCGACCCGCTCGGCACGCCGCAGCGCCATGCGCGCCGCCGCGCCCACGCGCGCGGTTGCGAAACGGTGCAGCAGCGACGGCCCCTCCAGCCGCGCGACGATCTGTACGAAGCCGAAGCCGTTCATCGCGGTGCGTTCATGCGGCCAGCCGTCGAGCGCTGCCGCCAGTGCTTCGTCCACCGCCCTGCGATCGGCCTTCGCCTGCAGGGTGGGAAAATCGATCCCGATCGAACCGCCGAGATCGAACAGACGCAGCCAGCGTGCGATTGCGGGTGCTGCGGCCACCGCCAGTTCGCGCGGAGGCAGGTCGCCATCGATATCGATCAGCGTCATTGCCGGGGTCACGCTGAACAGCAGCGCTCCGCCCGCGAAAGGCACTTCGCCCGAACAAGCCGCATCCCAGATGTCCTCCCACGCGCCTGAGGGCAACTGCCGCACCGTGTCGCCCAGCGCAAAGACATCATCGGCCTGGACCGACCTGCCGGGATCGGATTCCTCGATCACCCGCGCCTGCGCGCGCTTGAAGCGGCCACGTTCCGCAATCGCTGCGCGTGTCACGACTAGTGGCAGGCGCGCGCCTTCGGTAAAGCGGGCAGGGATGCGGTCGACCAGCAGTTCGATGCCATTGTCCATCCGCGCGAGGCCGCGGCTGCGCCCGGCCGGCTTGGAAGACAGCACTGCCGAAACAGGGGTGCCGACCGGCAAATCGCCCGGCCAGCGCAGCTTCGCCGCGAGTATTTCCTCTCCGTCGACCAGCAGGGCGCGGCTTTCGCCGATGCCATGCTCGACCTGCCACTCAGGCAATGTCGAACCCGGCGGATTTGAGCAGTGTACGTGTCTCGTAGAGCGGCAAGCCGACCACGCCCGAATGGCTGCCCTGGATACGCCGGATCAGCCCTTCGGCGATGCCCTGGATGGCGTAACCGCCTGCCTTGCCTTCCCATTCGCCACTGGCGAGATAGGCGTCGATTTCCTCGCGCGAGAGGCGCTTGAAGATGACCACGGTCTCGTTCAGCCGTTCGCGCAGGCTGCCGTCGGGTGCGCGCAGCGCGACAGCCGACAGCACGCGGTGGCGACGGCCCGACAACAATTCGAGACAGCGCCGCGCGGTCGCTTCATCTTCGGCCTTGGGCAGGATTCGGCGGCCGGCGCAGACCACCGTGTCGCCCGCCAGGACATGGCCATCGTCCGAGGCTGCCGCTTCGGCCTTCTCGCGCGCCATGCGCCGTGCGTAGTCGCGCGGCAGCTCGTCCGTGTGCGGGGTTTCGTCGATATCGGCAGGATTGATCGCAGCCGGCTCCACGCCGAGGCGCGCGATGAGTTCGCGCCTGCGGGGACTGGCCGATGCGAGGATAAGCGTGGGCTGGCCCACCGTGGGTTACTGCGGGCCGGGGCCGCCGCGACCGGGCATGAAGCGGTAGGTGATGCGCGCCTTGGTCAGATCGTAGGGCGTGAGTTCGCAGAGCACCTCGTCGCCGACCAGCACCCGGATGCGGTTCTTGCGCATCTTTCCGGCCGTGTGGCCGAGCACTTCATGGCCGTTCTCGAGCTCGACGCGGAACATCGCATTGGGAAGCAGTTCAACCACCCGCCCGCGCATTTCGAGAAGTTCTTCTTTCGCCATGTAGTTCCTTGGATCGTGTCGTTGGTCGATTTGTGTCGCGCGCCCATAGCCGCAGTAGTCGAAAAAGGGAAGTCCGGCGTTAATCGCCACGCAAGGCCGGTGCGACACTTTGTTACGCGACGCTTCTTGCCCGTCGGTCGAAGCTCGTCCAGCAGCAAGGGCGGGGGAGGACACAGGCTCAAGAACTAGGATTGCAAGCTTTCTCATGCATTTGTTCCCTCGGATATCTGCCATTGCGCTGACCGTTGCGCTTGCCACGCCTGCCCTTGCACAGGACGCCGAGCAGTCACCTGCTACCGGCCAGGTGCCCGATAGCGGCGAAGCTTCTTTGCCCGACAACGCCATCGTCGTTACCGGCGAACGCATCCGCGGGCAGGTTGAAACCGATGTCCCGCCCGTGGTCGAACTCGATGAGGCGGATATCGCCGCCTATGGTGCGGATTCGCTGGCCGACCTGATCGAACAGCTGGCGCCGCAGACCGGTTCGGCCAGCGGCCGTGGCAGCGGGCGCCCCGTGTTCCTCGTCAACGGTCGCCGGGTTTCGGGTTTTCGCGAATTCCGCCGCTATCCGCCCGAAGCGATCGTGAAAGTGCAGGTCTTTCCCGAAGAGGTGGCGCTGCAATATGGCTATCCCGCCGACCAGCGTGTGATCAACTTCATCCTCAAGGACAATTTTTCCAGCCGCGAGGTTGAGCTCGAATACGGTCAGCCGACGCGCGGAGGCCGGTCGAACGGCGAAGTCGAATTCTCGCAGCTGACGATCAATGGCGGGAACCGCCTGTTGTTCGGTGCCGAATTCAACACGTCATCGCTGCTGACCGAGGCCGAGCGCGACATCATCCAGACCGAGAGCAATACGCCTACCGTGCCGGGCGACCCCGATCCGGCCGAGTTTCGCAGCCTCGCCTCCGACAGCGAGAGCATTGAACTCGAAACCACCTGGAACACGACTTTCGGCGAGGGCGCACGCGTGCCCAGCCTGTCGCTCAACGCCAATCTCGATCGCAGTTTCTCGCGCTCGCTCTCGGGACTCGATACGGTCCTACTGACCGATCCGGACGGAAATTCCCAGCTGCGTGCGATCGACGACGACCCGATCACGCGGCGGACCAAGTCGACCACCGCTTCGCTCGGCAGTTCATTCAACGCCCCGATCGCCGATTGGGATCTGGCGCTCACGGTGGATGCGACCCGCGGGTGGAACACCACGCGGACCGACCAGCGACGCGACACAAACGCACTCGTGGAGGCCGCGGCCGCGGGTGAAATCGACATTGCCGGCGATCTCGGTTCGCTGCCGACCGGCGGGATCGAGCAGGCCGACAGCAGGACCTATACGCTCGACAGCCTGCTCACGCTGACCGGGCGCCCGATCCTGCTGCCCAGCGGCGAGGTCAACGTCACCGCGAAGGCGGGCTTCAATCTCGACGGGATCGACAGCGAAGACACGCGCAATCCCGGAGTCGAAACCTCGCTTGATCGACGTGAATTGCTGGCGGGGCTCAACCTGGCCATCCCGCTCGCCAGCGCGCGCGAGGATTTCCTCGCGCCGCTGGGCGAACTGACGCTCGATCTCGGCGGCGGGGTCGAGGACCTGTCGGACTTCGGCTTGCTGACCAACTGGAACGCTGGGCTCAACTGGCGCCCATCGGACAGCCTGTCACTGCAGGCCAGTTACGGAACGCGCGAACAGGCGCCGGGGATCGCGCAGCTCGGCAACCCGCAGATCGTCGACGTCAATCAGCCAGTCTATGATTTCGCGACGGGAGAGACCGTGCTCGCCAATGTCGTGACGGGAGGCAATCCCAACCTGCTGGCCGAGACCCAGCGCGACATCAAGCTGGCGGCCTCTTACGATTTCGACCTGTTCGACCGGTCGAATTTCCGCGTCGAGTACGTCCGCAATCGGTCGGATGACGTGACCGAAAGCTTTCCGCTGCTCACCCCCGCGATCGAGGCGGCGTTCCCAGACCGCGTCACGCGCGAAAACGGCCAGCTGGTCGAACTCGACAGGCGCGCGGTCACCTTTGCCGAGCGCGGTTCGTCGCGCATTCGCTACGGCTTCAACTTCTTCGGCCGTGTCGGCTCGGAATCGGAAGGCGGCTCGCGCAGTGGGCGTGGCGGGATGATGGCGCGGATTGCGTCCGCAGCCCGAGGTTCGAGCTCTCAAGGCGAGGGCCAGGGCCAAGGCCAAACAGGTGGCGCGCCCGATCGCGCACGTTTCCAGCAGATGCGCGAACAGTTCTGCTCATCCGAAGGTCAGCCCGATATCTCGCAGCTGCCGGAGCGGATGCAGCAGCGCCTGCGCGGCGAGAATGGCGAGGTCGACCCGGCGCGTGTGGCCGAGGCGCGCGAGCGTATCTGCAGCGCCGAGGGTGCACGGAACCGTGAAGAGATGGAAGCTGCGCGCATACGGCTGTGCACCGGCTGGAATGCGACCGATCCCGCAGCTTCGACCCCGGTCGACCTCGCGGCCTTGCCCGAGCGCGTGCGTGAACGGCTCGCGGGCCCAGATGGCCAGGTCGATCCCGAGCGGCTGAACCAGCTTCGTGCGCGCGTCTGCGCCGCTCCCGATGGCGAAGGTCGTCCGGGCGGTCAGGACGGCGATGCGGGGGGTCCGCCACCCGCGGATAACGAAGCGCGTGGCGGCGGTGGCCGCAGTCGTGGGGGTGGCGGTGGCGGGGGCCCGGGTGGCCCCGGTGGCGGCCAGGGCCGCTGGAACCTGTCGGTCTATCACACGATCGAACTGGAAAATTATGCAGTCATCGCGGACGGCATACCGCAACTCGACCTGCTCGACGGCGATGCGCTGAGCGGCAGCGGGGTAAGCCGGCACAATGTCACGATGGAGGGCGGGCTGTTCCACAACGGTCTCGGCGCGCGCCTGTCGGCCAATTACGCCAGCGGATCGCAAGTCGACGACCTCAGCTTCCACGACCTCGCGACCTTCGACCTGCGATTGTTCATGAACCTCGAACAGCAGCAATGGCTTGCGGGCGACGATCCCGGTTTCCTCAAGGGCGCGCGGCTGTCGCTGCGGGTAGACAATCTGTTCGATGCGCATCAGCGCGTGACCGACGAGACCGGCACGGTGCCGCTGAGCTACCAGCCGTGGCTGGTCGACCCGCTGGGCCGGACGTTCGAGATCGAGTTCCGCAAGGTCTTCTGACCGCTTGCGGCGGGCGGGGCGTGCCGGGTCGTCCGGGCTATCCGGTCAGAGCGCCTCGCCCGCAGCGACCCCGCTGGCCCAGGCCCACTGGAAATTATAGCCCCCCAGCCAGCCTGTGACATCGACGGCCTCCCCGATCGCGTAAAGGCCGGGCACGCGCTTGGCTGCCATTGTCTTGGACGAGAGCTCGGCGGTAGCGATCCCGCCCACCGTGACTTCGGCCTTGGCGTATCCTTCGGTCCCATTGGGCTGGAAGGTCCAGCGCTTCAGGCGTTCGGCCGCCGCGCGCAAGGCCTTGTCGGGCGCATTGCCGAACTCGACCTCCAGACCCAGCCGGTCGGCGAGGATATCGGCCAGCCGCGCGGGCAGGCGATCACGCAGCCAGCCCCGCAGCGTCGCGCGTGGGGTTTCGCGTTTGGCCTCAAGCAGAAAGTCGCCGCTTTCCCCGGGCAGGAAATCGATGAACAGCGGCTCGCCCGGCCGCCAGTAGGAACTCGCCTGCAGGATCGCGGGACCCGACAGCCCGCGGTGCGTGAAGAGCGCCGCCTCGGCAAAGCGCGCCTTCCCCGCGCTGGTCACCACCGGCGCGGACACGCCCGAAATGTCGCGGAACAGCACTTCCTCGCCGCCCAGCGTCAGCGGCACCAGCGCAGGGCGCGGCTCGACGATCTTGAGGCCGAATTGCCGCGCTAGCTCATAGGCATAGCCGGTCGCGCCCATCTTCGGGATCGAGGGGCCGCCGGTGGCAATTACCAGCGACGGCGCGCGGCAGGTGCCCGATTGCGTGGTGACGGTGAAACCGTCGTCCTGTTCGACCGAGACGACTTCCTCGCCGCAGCGGATTTCGACGTCACCCTTCGCGCATTCGTCGAGCAGCATCGCCACGATCTGCTTGGCCGAACCGTCGCAGAACAATTGGCCCAACGTCTTCTCGTGCCAGGCGATGCCATGGCTTTCGACCAGTTCGAGGAAGTCCTGCGCGGTGTAGCGCGCCAGCGCCGATTTGGCGAAATGGGGGTTGGCGGACAGGTAGTTGGCCGGGCCTGCGCCGATATTGGTGAAATTGCAGCGCCCGCCGCCCGAGATCAGGATCTTCTTGCCCGGTTTCTCCGCGCGTTCGAGCACCAGCACGCGGCGCCCGCGCTGCCCCGCACGCGCCGCGCACATCAGGCCCGCTGCCCCGGCGCCCAGGACGATCGCATCGAATGCTTCGGCCATCTATGCCTCGTCGAGCGGGTACTCGGGCTTCTGCCGCGCCGCGATGAAATAGAGCAGCGTGCCCGCTATCAGCAGCCCACCGAAAACCAGCCACGACTGCGCTTGCGCCTGCGCAGCGATGAACAGCGAACTGGCAACCGCGAAGATTACACAGAACAGGTGCAGCGGGACGATCCGCCCCTCGCGGTGTTCGAGTACCGGCAGCGCGCAACTGGTCACGACATAGGTCACCAGCCGTACCAGCGTGCCGGCGATAGCAAGCACTTCGAAGCCCTCCCACAGGCCGAACAGCACCGCGGCCACGCCGTAGAACAGGATCGCGTTGAAGGGCGTGAGGAAGCGCGGATGGACATATTCGAACCACCGCGGAAGCATGCCGCGCTCGGCCATGCCGTACATCAGCCGCGGCTGCGCCACGCCGCTGGCGAAATTGTTCGCGCCGATGCTGAAGCTGGCCGCAACGACGATCGCCAGCGAACCCAGCTGCCCCATCGAAGCGCCCGCCACGCCCGCCAGCGCATTGTCCTCGCCCGCAAATTCCGGGCCGATCGCGTTGAATGCCCAGATGATGGCCATGTAGAGCAGCGTCACCCCGCTCACCATCGTCACGATCGACAGCGGAACGTCGCGCTTGGGATGCTTGAACTCGCCCGCCGCCTCGACCACGCCCTCGAAGCCGATGAAGGCATAGAAGGTCAGCAGGATGACCGTTTCGACCTGGCTGAACTGCGGCAGCGTCACTGCACCGGTATCGCCGCCTGCGATGAGTGCGGAGACGATCAGCGCGCCCAGCGGCAGCAGCTTGATCGCGGTCATCACGCCCAGCGTGCCGACCGAGGCGCGCATGCCATAGAGGTTGACGATGGTGATCAGGGCCAGTCCGACGCCCGCCGCGACCGGCGTTACCCCGGGCTCGCCCAGCCATGGGAAGATCGCGGCGAGATAGGCGATCATGACATGCATGTTGGCCGCCGCGGTCACGATCGCGCTGGCATAGCGCGCCCAGCCCGCCTGGAAGCCGACGAAGCGCCCGAAGGCAGCTTCGCCATAAAGCACAGATCCGCCACTGTGTTCGAACCGGCTCGCCATCCAAGCATAGCACAGCGCCAGCGGCAGGAAGAGAATTCCGCCCACCAGCATCATCCACGGCGCGAAATTGCCCACCGCGGCCACCAGCACCGCGGGCAGGGCAAAAATCCCCGCGCCGATCATCCCGTTGAGCGGGAACAGCGAGGTGCCCCAGAAGCCGACCGTGCGCGGCGGTGCAATCTTGGTTGAATCCATCGCCCGGGGGATGGCGGCAAAAGCGGCTTTGCACAAGCGCCCCTTTGCCTAAGCCCGCAGCGTGCACTATCTGCCCCTGCATGTCGCGCAGCAAGGCCGGTTCCCCGCATGATCCGAGAGGCAAGGAGCGGTTCCACGAGGAACGCGCGACCAAGACCGTGGCCGGTGCGCAACCCGATCTTGAAGCCGGCATCACTGCGATCCGCGAAACGGTGAAGACGCTTAAGCCGCGGCCCGGGGTTTACCGGATGCTCGATGCGCGCGGGGATGTGCTTTATGTCGGCAAGGCGCGCAGCCTTAAGGCGCGGGTGGCCAATTACACGCAGATCAAGGGGCTTTCGAACCGCATCCAGCGGATGGTCAGCCAGTGCCGCGCGATGGAAATCGTGGTCACCAATTCGGAGGCGGAGGCGCTGCTGCTCGAAGCGCAGCTGATCAAGCGCTACCGCCCGCCGTTCAACGTGCTGCTGCGCGACGACAAGAGCTTTCCCTTCATCCTGCTGCGCGCCGATCATGCCTTCCCGCGGATCCAGAAACACCGCGGCGCGCGCAAGGCCAAGGGCAATTACTACGGCCCCTTCGCCAGCGCCGGGTCGGTCAACAAGACGCTCAACGCCTTGCAGAAACTGTTCCTGCTCCGCAGCTGCACCGACAGCTTCTTCAACAATCGCGACCGCCCCTGCCTGCTCTACCAGATCAAGCGCTGCAGCGCGCCTTGCGTCGGGCGGATCGACGAGCCCGGATACGAGAAGCTGGTGCGCGAGGCGAAGGACTTCCTCGGCGGCAAGTCGAGCGCGGTGCAGCAGGATCTCGAAAAGCAGATGGCCAAGGCGGCCGAAGACCTCGATTTCGAGACCGCCGCGATCCTGCGCGATCGGCTGCGCGCGGCGACCTTCATCCAGGGCAGCCAGGCGATCAACGCGCAAGGCGTGGGTGATGCCGATGTCTTCGCGCTGGCCGCCAAGGGCGGGCAGGTGGGGGTGCAGGCCTTCTTCATCCGTGGCGGGCAGAACTGGGGCCACCGCACCTTCTATCCGCGCAACACGGGTGAGCTGGAGAAGGAAGAAGTGCTGTCCGACGTGCTGCTGCAATTCTACGAGGAAGTGCCGCCGCCGCGCACCATCCTTGTCGATCGCGCCTTGCCCGAACAGGAGCTTGTCGCCGAAGCGCTGTGCGAGAAGGCAGGGCACGGCGTCGCGATCTCGATCCCGCAGCGCGGCACGCGGCGCAAGCTGATGCAGCAGGCCAGCCGCAACGCGGTCGAGGCGCTGGACCGGAGGCTCGCCGAAAGCGGCACCAAGGCGAAAGTGCTGCGCGAACTCACCGAATTCCTCGAGCTGGACGAGGTGCCGCAGCGGATCGAGGTCTACGACAACAGTCACATCCAGGGCGACAAGGCGCTGGGCGCAATGGTGGTCGCCAGTCCCGAAGGCTTCGAAAAGGGCCAGTACCGCAAGTTCAACATCAAGACCGCGCAGACCAATGACGATTTCGGCATGATGCGCGAGGTGATGGCGCGGCGCTTCCGCAATCTCGCCGAGAACCCCGAAGGCGAGGAAGGGAAGGCCAACAGCCACGAAACCGTCTGGCCCGATCTGGTGCTGCTCGACGGTGGCAAAGGGCAGATGTCCAGCGTACGCGACACGCTGGAGGAAATGGGGATCGAGCGCGTCCCGCTGATCGCGATCGCCAAGGGCCCGCATCACGGGCGCGAGGGGCGCGAGGTGTTCCATTTCCCCGACGGGCGCGAAAAGACGCTGCCGGTCAATTCGCCGCTGCTGTTCTATCTCCAGACGCTGCGCGACGAAGTCCACCGCTACGCCATCGGCGCCCACCGCGCCAAGCGCAGCCGCGCGATCACCGCCTCACCGCTCGACGAGATCCCCGGCATCGGCCCCGCACGCAAACGTGCGCTGCTGCTGCATTTCGGCACCGCGGGGAAGGTCAGGGCCGCCGCGCTGGACGACCTCAAACGCGCGCCGGGCATTAGTGCCGGAGTGGCGCAGCAGGTGTATGATTTTTATCACGCGGGCGGGTGAGGGTTGGTAGGGCGCCCGGCGGCTTGATCGCGGGCGGTACAAATCCCTCGTCGACCACAACGTCACCCCGGACTTGATCCGGGGTCGGGGCTTCCTTCGGCAGCGTTCGATTGAGCAGCACCAGCCTCGGATCGGGTCCGGGGCGACGAGGAAGGTGCTGGGTTCTAGTTGAGGGTGTCGAACAGGTCGTTCCATTCGGGATTAGCCTTCTCGATCAGCGCGAACCTCCATTCGCGGCGCCAGCGTTTGAGGCGTTTCTCGTGCGCGATGGCGGCGTCGATGGGGTTACTGAACTCTGCCCAGACCAGGCGGGTGAGGCCGCGGCGTGCGCAATAGTCGGAGCCGCTGCCGTCGCAATGCTGGCTGACGCGGGAAGCCAGATCGGCGGTCACACCGACATAGAGTGCGCCGCGATAGCGGTTGGCCATGATGTAGACCCAGCCTCCATGCGTTTCGCGGTCCATTGGCGCAGGTGAGGTGACTGGGGGTTGCGGGTCAAGGGTGGAAGGTTTGGGAGTGGCGATTTCGCGTCTTACGTCACCCCGGCCCCCGAACCGGGGCGGCGCTGCTTTCTATAAGGGCAGCCGGTTTCGAACCCTCGCGAGTAATAGCACCGGCCCCGGATCAAGTCCGGGGCGACGGCGGGAGGGGTTTCCTACAGTGCTTTCCTCGTGCCTTAACCTCGCGGATGAAGCACTACCCACCGCGCTCCGCGGGCCCGCGCAGGCCCTCCATCACCATCCCGCCGTTCCACGCCGTCCCGCTGCGCCATCGCACCGATGGGTGGACGCCCGTGCGGCAGGCGGAGTTCATCGGGCACCTTGCCACGACGCGTTCGGTCGCGGCGGCCGCGCGCGGCGTTTCGATGGCGCGCGAGACCGCCTATCGCCTGCGCGCGCGGCTCGGGGCGCAAGGGTTTGCAGCGGCGTGGGACGTGGCCCTGGCGTCGGTGCAATCGGAGGCGGGGCGGGCGCGGCTCGATGCGGCGCTGGAGGCCGCACGCGCGGCGAAGTGGGCCGATCGGAAGGTCACGATTGCCGAGCTCGAATGGCGGGTTGCGAGCGGGCTGTGGCAGGTCATGCTGCGCGGGGGGCGCTATGTCGGCGTGGTCCGCAAGCCCGACGAAACCGCGCTTCTGGCGCTGTTGTCGCGCACGCGCGCGGCCGCGGGACGAGCATGATGCGCGGCGAAGGTCACACTTTCCCGCAATGCGGTTCGCGGTCCATGTCCGGCGCGCGGTTTGATCTCGATCAAGGCGGGACGTCGCTTGGCTGCTATACTCGCAGGATCACGCGGGGATTCGGCCCCCTGGCCGTCCCCGCCACATGGGAGACGAGCAATGAAGACGATCCTGTTCAACGCTGCCGACGACGATGGCTTCCCGGGGCGGCTCGACGCCGCGCTCGATCTTGCGCGGCACTTCGATGCGCATCTCACGCTGTTGCACGCCATGCCCTACGAAGCCGCCGCCACGGTCGACTTCCACGGTGCCGCCTTCGCCGCGCTGGTACCGGTCTGGCGCGAGGAAGCCGCCAAGCTGCGCGAACGCACGCTGGCGGATCTCGGCAATGAAGGGGTGTCGTGGAACTGGGTGGAATCGGCGGGGCCGGTGGCGCTGGCGCTGTTGCGCGAATCCTCGCTCAACGACCTCGTCGTGGTCAGCGCGCGCGATGCCAGCGCGGCCGAGGGAACGCCCTCTTTCACCGCGGGCGAGCTGGCGCTGACCGCATCGAGCCCGGTGCTGGTGCTGCCCGAGAGTTGCTCGCGCTTCGACCCCTCCGCCCCCGCGCTGGTGGCATGGGACGGTTCGGCCGAGGCCTCGCACGCGCTGCGCGCTGCAGTGCCCTTCCTGAAGAGCGCGACAGCGGTCTACCTCGCCACGGTCAAGGAAGACGAGCGGCGCGCGAAGGCGCACGACCTGCCTCCGGTCAACGGCGCCGACTACCTCTCGCGACACGGCATCTCCTGCGAGATGGTGGAGCTCGAATGCAGCGATGGCGATGTCGCCAAGACGCTGCGCGACGCCGCCGAAATGCGCAAGGCGGGGCTGCTGGTAATGGGCGCCTATGGCCGCACCCGGCTGACCGAGCGCATCTTCGGCGGAGCAACGCGGCGTATGCTGTGCGACGTCACGATCCCGCTGCTGATGACGCATTGATCGCCGGCGGTGCGGCCGGGTCTGCAGCGGTCGGGCAGGATCAGTCGGGGCGCTTGCCCTTGGGCTGACCCTTGAACTTCGGCTTGCCCTTGAACCGTGGATTGCCGCCCGCAGGCTTGCCAGTGGCGCCACCGCCGGGCTTGTCCTTGCGGAAAGCCGGCTTGCCACCGGCCTTGCCGCCCGGCTTCCCTGCGGGCTTGCGGCCCGGTCCGCGACCCATCGGGCGCGGTTCGACGCGCCCGCCGCCACCGTGGTTGCGGCGGTTCTCGCGCGCCTCGATGCGCGGGCCGTCGGGGGCTTCCTCGATCGCGATCGCGTCCTGCTCGTCTTCGGGCGAGGCGGTGCGCGCGACGGTGTCGGCGAACTTGGCAGCGACCGGGCGCGGGACCTGGAACCAGCTCTCGTGCTGCCCGATACGGATCGCGCCGATCTCGTTGCGCGTGATGTGCCCACGGCGGCAGATCAGCGGCAGCAGCCAGCGCGGCTCGGCGTTCTGGCGGCGGCCGATCGACATGCGGAACCAGACCACGTCCTCGAAGCCCGGACGATGGCGTTCGGCCTTGGCCTGTTCGCGCGCTTCGGGCGTGTTGGCGATCAGCTCCTCGGGCGCGGGCATCTCGGCGCGCTGCGCCTGCACCAGCGTTGCGGCGATGTCTTCGGGCGTCATCCGCGCCATGAGATCGGCGGCGAGTTCGCGGTCGTATTCCTCGAACTCGCGCGGTTCGGTGAGCCGTTCGATCAGGCGCGTGCGGTCCTTCGCGCGGATCGCCTCGGGGGTGGGGGCATCGATCCACTGCGCCTCGATCTGTGCGCCGCGCAGCATGCCCTCGACACGGCGGCGGCGATTGTAGGGCACGACCAGCGCGGCGGTGCCCTTCTTGCCGGCGCGACCGGTGCGGCCCGAGCGGTGTTGCAGTGTCTCCGCATCGCGCGGGATCTCGACGTGGATGACGAGGCTCAGCGTTGGCAGGTCGATGCCGCGCGCGGCGACATCGGTGGCGACGCAGACGCGCGCCCGGCGATCGCGCAGCGCCTGCAGCGCGGTGTTGCGCTCGCTCTGCGAATGCTCGCCCGACAGCGCGACGACGCCGAAGCCACGGTTCTGCAACGTGGCGTGCAACCGGCGCACGCTTTCGCGGGTGGCGCAGAAGCAGATCGCGGTCTCGGCTTCATGGAAGCGCAGCAGGTTGACCACCGCGTTCTCGATCTCCGAGGGGCTTACGGTGACCGCCTGGTAGGCGATGTCGCCATGGCCGCGGGTCTCGCCGACGAGGCTGAGGCGCAGCGCGTCGCGCTGGTAGCGTTCGGCAAGACGCGCGATCGGGCGCGGCATTGTCGCGGAGAACAACAGCGTGCGGCGCGTCTCGGGAGTCGCGTCGAGGATCTCCTCGAGGTCCTCGCGAAAGCCCATGTCGAGCATCTCGTCGGCTTCGTCGAGGACGACACCGGCGAGTTCGGACAGATCGAGCGCACCGCGCTCGAGATGGTCACGCAGTCGTCCGGGGGTCCCGACGACGATCGCCGGCCCGGCGCGCAGCGCGCGGCGTTCCTTGCTCGCATCCATCCCGCCGACGCAGGTGGCGATGCGCAGTCCCGCACCGGCATAGAGCCAGCCGAGTTCGCGGCTGACCTGCAGCGCCAGTTCGCGCGTCGGGGCGATGACCAGCACCAGCGGGCGTTCGGATAGCGGCGTGCCGCCGACCGCATCGAGCAGTTCGGGCGCCAGCGCGAGACCGAAGGCGACGGTCTTGCCGCTGCCGGTCTGGGCGGAAACGATCAGGTCGCGACCTGCCGCTTCGGGTTCGGTAACGGCCTGCTGGACCGGGGTAAGCGCGTCGTAGCCACGAGCGGCAAGGGCCTCGCCGATAACCGGCGGGAGGTGGGAAAAGGGCATGATTGTCTTTCGGTTGCGCATATGCGCGGGTGGGGGGACCCGGCTGGTCGCGGCGGGTCGCACCCGCAGTCGCGGCTGCCCCTACACGCTTTCGTCGCGTTTGGCGCGCATTTTCTTGATCTATGCAGTAAACCGCGGGATTCCCGCCTTCATGTCCCGTTTGTGACATTCCAATGTCACCGGTGACATCGATGCAATCGAACTGACACCCTGCGGCAATCACGTAGTCAAAAACAGTCCCTAGGCGCCCTCCCAACACTTCGGAGGGCACTATGAAACTCAAGAATGCTTTATTCGCCAGCGCCGCGCTGGCCGCGCTCGCGCTTCCCGCGGCGGCGCAGGCCGGCGCCGTAGAAGGCACCGTTTCCGATGCGAGCGACACGATCGCACTGCGCAGTGCGCAAGTCCGAATCGTCGAACTCGATCGCGTCGTTGCTACCGAGCGCGACGGCTCGTTCCTCCTGGCCGATGTTCCGGCCGGCGAATATACGCTCGAAATCAGCTATGTCGGCGCCGAAACCGTCACCCGCACGGTCAGCGTTCCTGCGACCGGCACGGTGCGCGCCGATATTGCGATGTCCGGCTTCGGCGACAACGAGATCCTCGTCATCGGCCAGGCGGCCAATCTGTCGAGCGCGCTGTCGCGCAAGAAGGAAGCCGACGGCGTTTCCGACGTGCTCACCCGCGACGCGATCGGCCAGTTCCCCGACCAGAACGTGGCCGAAAGCCTGCGTCGCCTGCCCGGCATCAACGTTCTGAACGACCAGGGGGAGGGACGCTTCGTATCGGTTCGCGGGCTGGCGCCCGACCTGGTGTCGTCCTCGCTCAATGGCGTGCGCCTGCCGTCGCCCGAATCCGATGTGCGGTCGGTCGCGCTCGACGTGATCTCGTCGGACATCATCGAATCGATCGAAGTAAAGAAGACGCTCACCCCCGACATGGATGCCGACACGATCGGCGCCTCGGTCGAGATCGAGACCACCAGTGCCTTCGACCGCAAGACGCGCCTGCTGACGGTGAAGCTGGAAGGCAGCTACAACGACTATGCCGACGAAGTCAGCCCCAAGGGCAGCTTCGATTTCTCCACGCGGCTGGGAGACAATGTCGGCGTCTCGGGCGGACTGAGCTATTACAAGCGCACCTTCGAAACCGACAATATCGAGGCCGACGACTGGGTCGAGGCGGGCGGCACGATCTTCCCCGCCACCGTGGAATATCGCGACTACGACGTCGAGCGCGAACGCATCAGCGGCACGCTCGGCTTCGATTTCCGCGCCGGCGACAGCACCGAACTTTACGTGCGCGGTGTCTACAGCCAGTTCGACGATCAGGAATACCGCCGCAGGCTCACTTTCGACCTCGGCGATTTCGAAGACGACGGTCCGAGCACGGTTAGCGGCAACCAGATCACCTTCGACGATGGTGATCAGGAATTCACGGTCGAACGCGACGTGAAGGACCGCTTCGAAAGCCAGAAAATCCGCTCGATCGTGGCTGGCGGCGAAAGCGACTGGGGTACCTGGTTCGCCAATTACTCGCTCAGCTGGGCGAAATCGAGCGAGCGCGAGGACGGCAGTCTCGATCCGATCGCGTTCGAACGCGACTTCGACGGTGACGGGCTCAACATCGGCTTCGACTATTCGGACCCGCGTATCCCGCTGTTCTCGGTCAATTCGGGGGCAGCACTGTTCAACGATGCGGGCGAATACGAACTCAACGACATCGAACTCGTCTCGCTGTCGGACGCACAGGACGAGGAATGGGCCGCGCAGTTCGATCTCGGCCGCCGGTTCGCCGCAGGCAATGGCGAATTCACCGCGCAGGTCGGGTTCAAGGGCCGCTGGCGCGACAAGAGCTTCAACAAGAACGTCGCGTTCTACGAGAACGATGCGATGAAGCTCAACGACGCGATCGGTCTTGGCCAGACCTACCGCCTCGCAGACCTCGGTCCGATTGCGGGCTATACTGCGGGATCGGATTTCTTCCGCGCGAACTTCGGCGATTTCGAGCTGGTCGAGGTCGACAGCGACTTCGACAGCGCGGTGGAGGATTTCGCGGTCGATGAAGACATCATGGCGGGGTACTTCCTCGGTCGCTGGGACAGTTCGGATCTGCGACTGGTCTATGGCCTGCGCTACGAGCACACGGACAACACGCTGGCAGGCAACAATGTGTTGCTGGTCGAGGAAGACGGAACGCTACCCGACGGTTCGATCGCCGGTGACGATACGGTCATCGTGACCCCTGTCGCCATCGACAAGAGCTACGATCACTGGTTGCCGAGCTTCAACCTGCGGTACGAGGCGCAGACCGATCTCGTGCTGCGCGCTGGGTTCTATCGCTCGATCGTGCGTCCCACGCCATTCCAGCAGGCGCCGCACTTCGCGGTCGAGGAAGCCGATGACGGCGAACGCTCGGGCGAGTTCGGCAACCCCGCACTGCGTCCCACCGAAGCGTGGAACTTCGATGCGGCGGTCGAATATTACATGAGCTCGACCGGCGCCCTGCATGCTTCGGTGTTCTACAAGAGCCTCGACAATTTCATCGTCGATGTGAACACCGATGTTGCGGGAACTTTCCGCGGTATTCCCTTCGATGAAGCGACCATCGCCCAGAATGGCGACGAGGCCGACATCTTCGGTATCGAGCTTGGTTTCGCGCAGGCCTTTACCGGCATGCTCGATGGCTTCGTGGTGCAGGCGAACTACACCTTCACCGATGCGGAAGGCACGGTGACCACGCTGGCCAGCGAGGGGCCACGCGATATTGCATTGCCCGCCACCGCCAAGCACACGGCCAATTTCTCGGTCGGTTACGACAAGGGTCCGTTCGATATTCGCCTGTCGGGCACCTATCGCGACAAATATCTGGATGAGTTGTCGGATACGGCCGATCTGGATCGCTATGTCGACGATCACTTCCAGCTCGACCTGTCCGCCAAGTATCGCGTGAACGATACGGTGCAGGTGTTCTACGAATGGGTGAACATCAACAATGCGAAGTATTTCGCCTACAACCGGCTCGGCGGGTCGCGTAACCTCTACCAGTACGAGGAATACAACTGGACGATGAAGGCCGGCGTAAGGGTGAACTTCTGATGCAACGCACTGTGAAACTGCTCGCTTTTGCCAGCCTTGGCGTCCTTGCCGCCTGCACGACCGTACCCGCGCCGGGCGATCCGGCGGTGCCGGTCTTCGCGGTCGCGGAGACCGAGCCGGTGGTCACCGCCAACGAGGACGCTGCTGACGATCCGGCGATTTGGCGCAATGCCGCATCGCCCGCCGACAGCCTGATCGTCGCGACCGACAAGAAGGCCGGGCTCTATGTCTACGGGCTCGACGGAAAGGTGAAGAGCTTCAGCGCTCATCCCGCGCTCAACAATGTCGATCTGGTCGATATGGGCGAACAGGGCGTGGTGGTTTTCGCCAGCGACCGCAGCGATCTGGCGCAGGCACGCATCGCCCTGTTCCGGCTCGACACCGCGAAAGGGACGCTTGTCGAACTGGGCAGTGTCGCTTCCGGTCCTGGCGAAGCCTATGGTATCTGCGGGACGCGACGCGGTGACAGCCTGATCGTCTATACCGCGCCAAAGAGCGGGCGGATCGGCGAATGGGAAATCGCGCTGGGCGGGACGCCGACCGCGCGCGAATTGCGCACCATGCAGGTGCCCTCGCAGCCCGAGGGCTGTGCGGTCGATCATCGCGACGGCACGCTGTATATCGGCGAAGAAGCGGCCGGCATCTGGCGGTTTCGCAAGGGCACCACTTCGGGCGAAATCGTCGCCCCGGTAGATGGTCGCAAACTGGTGGCCGATCTCGAGGGGCTGGCTCTGGTTCCAGCAGGCGAAACCGGCGGTTGGCTCTATGCATCGAGCCAGGGCGACAACACCTACATGCGGTATGCACTGCCCGAGGTGACACCCGCGGGCCGGTTCCGGATTGCGGCGGACATCTATGGCAGCACCGAGGAAACCGACGGCATCGAAGCGATGGCTGGCGACTTCGGTCCGGCTTTCCCCGGCGGCCTCTTCATCGCGCAGGACGGGATGAACGAGGGCCAGGCACAAAACTTCAAGCTCGTGCCGCTCGGGACGATCGAGAGGGCGCTCGGCGACTAGTTCCCGAACGGCGCGCCGGACCGGTTACTCGGCAGGTACGAGAACCGGTTCGGCAGCCCTTGTACCGGAATTGCGCTTACGCAGCAGCGCGACGCCGATGGTCAGCGCGAGAACGCCCCAGAACAGCGCCACGAACGGCGCCGTATTGCCGATTGCGAGCCGCGCGATGAAGGTCGCGACCAACGCCACGGGAACGCCATAGACTATGCCCCACCAGGCGGCAGCTAGACGCGGCGCAGGGCGGCCCTGACGCGCGCGCTTGTTCAGCCAGATGAACGTCCCGGTCGCGACGACCACGGTCAGTGCAAGGCCGAACACGATATAGGCGATCTTGACCGGCAGCCCGCCGTAATTGCCGAAATGCAGATTGTAGGTGGATGCGGCTAGCTGCTGGCCGACCGTACCGTCGGCCATGCCTGCAGTTCCGTGAAACTCCCCTAGCGGTCCGAAGGCGTAATATTCGCCGAAGATGAGCCGGCGCTCGTGTTCGCCGACGATCTGGACATGCTGGCCCGCAGTGCGCGGATCATGCAGGATCACGTAATAGGGCGTCACATCGGGGTATTCGCGCGCCATATGGGTCAGCGCGGGCACCGCATCCGCTACCGGTGCAGGGGTCAAATCGGCTTCGGCTTCCGCGCCGAAGATCGGCGCGATCGCAGCTTCACTGTCACCACCGTAAGCGCTGGCCGCCATACTGCCCCCGCTGACGTAGAACAGGCCGATCATTGCGCCGGTCAACGCGATTGCGAGTGCGAAGGGCAAGCTCCAGACCGCGAGGCGGTTGTGCCAGTCGACCGTGGCGACATCGTCGCGGCGCCGTGCGCGAAGACGGAACGCATCACGGAAGATGCGCGGATGAGCGACGATGCCGGAAATCGAAAGCGCGACGATCATCGCGCCGAAGGCTCCGACCAGCGTCATGCCGTACACGGCGGGCAGGTTGAGCCGGTAATGCAGCGCGAGCAGGAATTCGGCCCAGGCGTTTTCCTCAGGCACGACGATCGCTCCATCGGCGTCGACATGGAAGGCCTGCGTGTCGGTGGTGATGGTGGTCCGCGGCAATGCCTCGGTGGGCATGTGCACGTAGAGATGGGTGGTGGTGTCGCGGTCGCTCTCGGCCGCAAGCACGTTCTCGATGCCCTGCTGTACCGCGGCGGGCGCGATGCTGGTCATCTCGGGGGCGTCGGGCTGCTCGAACCGCTGCCATTCTTCGTAGAGAACGACGGCGGTACCGGTGGCGCAGATCAGATAGAGCAGCGCGCAGCACACGAGGCCGATCGCCGAGTGCGCGTCCAGCCCCTTGCGCACGGTATCCTTGGCAAAGGCGAAACTCATGCTTGTCCTCCCACCAGCACGACCGGCAACAGCGTAGCGATTGCAACAGCACCGGTCACAAGAAACTGGGTTTTGCGGCGTTCGAACATCAACAGGGCAAACGCCAGGATCGGCCACACCAGCGGCACCAGGCCGAGCACGGCGACATTACCGTCCGCTTCGCTCGCCCCGGTGGCGATCAGGGCAATCCGTGCGGCCAGTGCGAACAGCGTGCTCACGGCCAGGGCGATCGGGCCGGCGAGCAGGAAGGTGACGATCCCGCGCGACAAGCCTGTTTTCGGATCATTGCCGCTACCATCGACTTCGCGAGGCTGTTTGGCGGGGCGCTTCCAGCGGGGCTGCTCGAACACTGCCTTGGCCAGCAGGAGCATAGCAGCACCGGTTGCGACCAACGCCGTCACGGCCATGCCCCAAGCCCCCGCCTCGACGCCGCCGACGATTGCTGCGGCAAGCAGAGCCAGCCAAGCGCAAAGGTTGAGCGGTGTCGAACGTACGGGCCGTGCCCAGGACGCGCGCAGCAGCAGTATGCCCGCCACCGCAAGCGCTGCCGCCACCCACATCAGCCCCCCGCCGGCCATCAGAAGTTGAAGGCCAGCGAGCCGTTGATCGAACGGCGTTCACCCGGGAAACAATCGCCGCGCACGAGACAAACCGAGAAATAGTCCTCGTCGGTCACATTGCGTGCGGTGACGCGCAGCTCGAATGCGCCGAAATCGTATCCAGCGGAAAGGTCACCCACGGTACGCCCGTCGACGCGATAGGTCAGCAGGCTGTTATCGAGCGCGGAAATTCCACTGCTTTCATTGCCGCCGACATAGCGAATGCCGCCGCCGAAACTGAACCCGTCGAGCGCGCCCGCGAATTCATACATGGCGAAAAGCGAAGCCTGCCAGTCGGAAATCGAGGTAAGCGGCAGGCCGTTGGGGTCTTCCGCATCGAGATAGCTGACATTGCCGTCGAGCCGCAGGCCGCCCAACAGGGCATTGGCTTCGAACTCGACCCCGCGGACCTTCGACACGCCTTCCTGCTGGCTGGCGCCGCCCACCAGCGAGTTGGGATTGGGCAGGTTGGAAATCTCGATATCGAATGCGGCCAGCGTCACCAGCGCGCGCACGCCCACTGGCTGCCATTTCACGCCGACTTCGTACTGCCGGCCTTCCTGCGGCTTGAGCTGCTGGTTGGTGATGGTGTCGACACCGATCACCGGCTGGAAGCTTTCGGCATAGCTCGCATAGGGCGAGATGCCCGCTGGGCCACGATAGAGCAGGCCGAAGCTGACGCTGGCGGCGTCGTCCTTCTGTGTCGCTCCATTCTCCACCGCGTTGGTCACATCGTCGAAACGAACGCCTGCGGTGGCGACGAAGTCGCCGACGCTCATCGTGTCCGACAGGTAATAGCCGGTCGCATCGACGTAATTGCGCGGGCCGTTGCCCTTGAACTGGCGTACCTGCTCGACGGTCGGCGCGTTCTGGTATTGCGGGTCGAAGGCGTTGAGGACGCCCGCGGCGTAGAGATAGGCGGTGTCGCTGTCGGTGAAGACGTCTTGATACTGGATTCCGGCAAGCAGTTCGTGTTCGATCGGACCGGTTGCGAAATCGGCACGGACGCGCACGTCGAAGGCCATCTGTTCGCTGCGGTTCTCGGCAAGGTAGAAGGTCCACCCGCCATTGCCTGCAGCATCGATCCGCGGCACGCCGTTGCCGGTGAAGGCAATCCACGCCTGGCGGTAGTCGGCATCGGAACGCATGTAGCGGCCGATGCCTTCGAGCGAGACGTTCTTGGCCAGTTCCTGCTCGAAGATGAGCGAGAGCGCGAAGCTCTGCGTGTCATAGGTATTGAAGCCCGGCGCGCCGTGATAGACGTAGGGATCGATTTCCTGCCCGCTGGCCGATGGGAACAGCGTGCCGGTTACCGGAAGGAACTGGTGCGCAGTGTCCGATTCCTGGTCCGAATAATTGGCAAGGATCGTGATCTCGGTGCCCGGCGCAGGACGCGCGGTGAAAGACGGCGCGATGACGAATTTGTTGTCCTTCACCTCTTCGATCTGCGAATCCGCGTCGCGGTAGAGACCGACGAAGCGGAACTGTGCCTCGTCCTCCGCACCGGGAATGGCGATATTGATGTCGGTCGCGATCTGCTTGCGGTCGAAACTGCCGTAATCGAGGCGGATCTCGCCTTCGCTGGTGCCGTGGGGGCGCTTGGTCACGACGTTGAGAATGCCGCCGGGCGCGCCCGACCCGTAGAGAACCGAGGCCGGACCCTTGAGCACTTCGACCTGCTCGAGCGTGTAGAGATCCTGCCGCGTGTTGTTGTAGAAACCGAACAGATACTGCAGGTTGTCGCGGTATTCGGGCGCGTCGAGACCGCGAACCTGAACGAAATCGCCGCGCGTCGAGAAACCGAAGGGCTCTGCGGTGACGCCCGCCGTATAGGTCAGCGTGTCGTCGAGCGATTGCGCGCCCTTCATGACGAAATCTTCCTGCGTCTCGATCGAGATCGACCGGGCGACTTCGACAATGGGCGTATCGGATTTGACAGCGCCGAATTCGCTCAGCGCACCGGTGACGACGATCAGGTCCTCATCGGTCTGCTGCTGCACTTCGTCGGCGGTCTGCGTGTCCTGGGCCAGCGCAGGCGCCGAAACAGCGAGTGCGAGCGTGGCGGTGGTGGTGGCCAGAATAGCCCTCATTGACGAATCCCTCATGTCGATCATTTGATGTTGCGGGCGCTAGTAATGAGAGTCACTCGCATTATCAAGCCGAGTGAGGGGCTGGGCGGTTCTTTTTCAGATCGGCAGCCGTCACTGTGGCAGATCTGCCTTCCGCGGATTGTTCAGTGAGTTGGGGGAAGGGCCTGCGCCCACAAGGATTATGCCCCCTTGTGTCGACGCATCATGCCTTCCTGCGCCACGCTGGCCACAAGCTCGCCCTGCCGGTTGAAGATGCGGCCGCGGTTGAAGCCGCGTCCACCACCACTCCACGGCGCATCGGTGGCGTAGAGGAGCCATTCGTCGGCGCGCGCCGGTCGATGGAACCAGATGGCATGATCGAGGCTGGCGCCGACCAGTTCGCCGCGCATCCAGCTCAGCCCGTGCGGCAGCGCACTGGTGCCCAGCAGCGTGTAATCGCTGGCATAGGCGATCACGGCGCGGTGCAGCGCTGGGTTCTCATCGATCGAAGGGAGCGGCGCGACGGTGCGGAACCAGCTATGCGCGCGCGGCTCGCGCGGTTCGCTGTTCATCCAGTGCAATCGGTCTACCGTCCGCATGTCGATCGGGCGCGGACGCAGGACCAGATTGCGCTGCGCCTCGCTCATCTTGTCGCCCGCGCTTTCCACCAACTTGTGGCGCATTTCCATGTCGCTCCTGAGGTCCTCGGGAGGCGTGACATCGGGCATCGTCACATCGTCATGTGCCAGCCCGTCTTCGGGGCGCTGGAAGCTGGCGGTCAGATTGAGGATCGGGCGCGGCTTGCCATCCTCGTCTGTCTGGCTGGCGACCACGCGCCGATTGGCAAAGCTGCGGCCATCGAAATCGCGCGCAGTGGCATAGTCGATATCCACCCCTTCCTTGCCGCCGCGCAGGAAGTAGGCGTGCAACGAATGCGCTTCGAGACCGTCGGGGGCAGTTGCCTGAGCGGCCTGAAGCGCCTGCGCGATGACCTGTCCGCCGAACACACGACCTATGCCATCGGGTTGCATGCGACCGGTGAAGGCATCGTCGCCTTCGCGCGATACGGTGAGCAGGCGGATAAAGCCCGCCACAAGTTCCTCGGCTGTCTGTTCTCTTCCCATGATTGCGGCATGGCGGAAGCCTTACGTTAACGTCAAGGGCAAGTGCGCAGGCGTCGGCGAGGAATTCTCTTTCGCTGTAAAGCTTTGCGCGAGAGTGCGCGTGGCGATTCCCTTCAGCCGCGCATCCACAAGGGGCTCAGGAGTGCAGCCAATATGGTCGGACGCACCAGCAGTACATCGATCATTTCCGCATCGGGCCGGGCGCCCATGCCTTCCTTGTAGCCCGCATCGCCCAGGCCCCAGTCGATCCGTTCGATGCCGCGTTCATAGGCGGCTTCGAAATCGGCATAGAGCAGGACGCGGCCCGGGCTGAACTTTGCAAAGGCCTGATCGTAGCCATTCGCGATGCAATAGCGCATCGGCCCGCAATCGAGCCCGAAGGTGAAGGCGATCGGCCGGTCCGCAACTGTCATGATCATGCCGTGGATCATGCGGGCGAGATCCGGATCGGCACAGATGCCTTCCCAGAAGCGCCGCATCGCCGGATCGGCGAATTTGGTGTCGCCCCCCTGTTCGAGCTGGCCGACCCAGGACCGGCGTTCGATCTCGGCGATCGCGTCGCGGTCTTCTGTTCGCCAGTCACTGCCGGTAAAGCTCCGTATCGCGACAGGGCCGTTCTTTTCGATCTGCCTGACCCGCCAGCGGTTCTTTTGCGCGCCCCGCGAAGACGGCCACGTCCCTCGCTCCTTGAGCGTCTTGAGGTCGATCTCGAAAATCTGCCCGACCGGGCGTTCGAGCGTGCGCCAGCCTGCCGCGCGTGCACCATCCAGCAATTTTCGCGTCTCCGGATCGTCGGCACGCAGCGGACCGATGCGCCAGATGCGGCCGATCTCGCTACGTAGAGCACGAAGGGCTCGCGCGAGGCTTTCCCTGTTGGCCCGCGGCGCCAATGGTATACCGCGAAAGGGCCAGTAAGAACCTGCGACCTGTTTGACAGATAGTGGACCAATCCGGCGATGGTCGAACGCGAGGCCGGCCAATGGCGCGTCCTGCGTATCGCGCGCAATTAAGACCCTGTCGGCAGGGGTATCCCCGGCCGCAAACCACGCGCTGCGTAGAAAGCCGCGCTCGGCAGGTCCTTCCTGCGCGAGCGTATCCAGCGCGAACATTTCCGGACAGGCGGGGGCAGCCTCGGTCATCGCGTCAGCCGAAAACTCCGGTCGCCTTGCGCCATGCGCGGAAAGCGAGGGATTTGACCTGATTGTTTGCCGGCCAGCGGCCCGGAGCGCGCGGTGCCACGCCCAATTTGCGGACCAGGCCATTGAAGCAGCGCGAACCCGCTTCGGCATAGCTCCATTCGCTGCGCCAGGTGATCGAAAGCGAAAGCGAAGGGGCAGGGCCGTTCCGCACGAAATGGGGCGCCATCACCGGGACGTAAACGGCTTCGCCGGGCTCGATCGCGAAGGGCGTACCGCCTGCGAGCAAGGCATCGTCCCACGGCAGTTCGCGGGGACCGCCCAAGTGGTAGCTCTCGTGCACTTCATCGGGGGCATAGCGTGGATCGCCCGCGGGGAACTGCGTCATCACCTTGCTACCTCGCAACTGCAGCAGGATGTTGTGCTCGGGGTCGAAATGGTATGGCGTGACCGCATTGGGGCTGGAGATGAACACGAAGCCCTGCGGCGTCAGCAGCTCGCCGGTCGTCGCTTCGATCCGAGGGCGCAATTCTTCCAGCAGCGCCATAAGCAACGCCTGATATTCTGGCACCTGTTCGATGTTCTTGAGCACGGCCCAGCTCTGGCTCGTGGCGATCTGGCGGATGGTTTCGCCAATGCTCAGGCCATTGCTGCCGGGTTTCCCATCGATCCCGATCGGCAGGTCGCCACGATTGTACTCGATCGACTTCTCGGGAAGCGCTTCGCCCAGCAAAGCCAGCGCATCGAGCGAGAAGCGTTCGTCCGCCTCCAGCGCGTGACGCAGTACATGCGGCGTCTCGGGATAGCCCTTGGCGAAGGCGACGAGCGATTCGGACGGGAAGACCCGTTGCGTTGCGGCAGCGATGGCAGGATTGTGCTTGGTCATTGGCGTCTTTGCGTCCTGTAAATCTCGAGCGCGATCAAACCGGCTCCCACAGCGCGGCGCAGCGCGCCGCCTATTGCCACCGAAAGCAGGGCGATCTCGCGACGATCGGGCCAGATCTGGCCGATCATGGGATGATCGGGCGCGGCACAACTGTCCGACATCACGATATCGTCATGTTCGAGGATGGCGAGGTTTTCCACCTGCAGCAGCATGCCCGGCGACAGTTTGGCCAGATCGGCTGCATAAGCGGTCTTGAACCCGAAGCCCTGTGATCCGGAGAGAAAGCTGCTGAGCATGGCGACCGGGCGGCCGTCGAGGTGGAAGGCAAGCCGTTCGAGCTTTCCGGCCCGTGCCGCACCCTCGAGGCTTTCACGAAACAGCGACTCGGTTGCAGGCGCGCTGGCGAGCGCGGAACCCTGCTCGCCTTTCCAGCTCGACGCTTCGAGCGTGAGGAATTCGTCGATCCAGGGCGTGAGGTCGGTCGCGTCCGATTGCCGGGAGAAGACCAGTGTGCCCGCTTCTTCCAGCCGCCGCCGTTTGCGCTGCAATTCCTTGCGCCGTTTCCGCTCCAAGGCCTGACGCAGATGCTCTTGCGGGGTCGGTCCGCGATGAAGCGCGGCGCGCTCGATTGCCTGCACCATCCGTGCGCTGCGCCCATCTCGGCCCGCGGCCGTGGAGATCGCGTCGAAGGCTAGCCCGTCTCGGGGCAGGCCAGACAGGCTGAGAAACAGTGCCTGCTGCGGATTGCTGTCGCACCAGCCAAGCAATGCTCGTGCAAAAGCATCGGCATGCTCGGCCACCACCAGCGGCTCGCCGCAAAATATGTTGGGATGCTGCCAATTCGTCAGATGCGGGAGGGGGAGGCCGTAATAGCGCGGTCTGCGTGCCAGTGGCATCAGGGCGACGAGATTTCCGCCCACGACCAGCGTGGCAAGACGTACCTCACCCCCGGGATCGAAATGCCGGAACGAAGGCGTGAGATACCATCGTTCATAGAATGGGTTGGGGACTGTGCAGGATGCCGCGAGCCGGTCCCAATGCGCGTCGAGCACCGGGCCAAGCGCGTCAGGCCAGGGCCGAACGCTGAAGCCGTCCGCCAGCGGCGCTTCGGCAGGCGCTGCGCGCTGGGCGGATCCGGCAGGGGCAAGAAGCTGTTCAAGATGCGACACGCAATCCCTCCATGCCGCAAAGACATAGCGCCAAGGCGCTTAAAGACGGTTAACCCGCCGCAAGGAAAGGGCGGCGGAACCGTTCTGGTCCCGCCGCCCCCTTCGTGTCGAGAATGATCAGCCCGCCGCGAGCGCTGCCAGCAGCAGCAAGGCGACGATATTGGTGATCTTGATCATCGGGTTCACCGCAGGACCGGCCGTATCCTTGTACGGATCGCCCACCGTGTCGCCGGTGACCGCGGCCTTGTGGGCTTCGCTGCCCTTGCCGCCGTGGTTGCCGTCTTCGATGTACTTCTTCGCATTGTCCCACGCGCCGCCGCCGGCGGTCATGGAGAGGGCAACGAAGATCCCGCCGACGATCACCCCGAGCAGAAGCGCACCGACTGCCGCGAAAGCGTTTTCCTGACCCGCGAGCAGGTTGATCGCGAAATAGACCACGATCGGCGCCAGCAACGGCAGCAGCGAGGGCAGGATCATCTCCTTGATCGCCGCCTTGGTCACGAGATCGACCGTCTTGGCATAGTTCGGCTTGCTGGTGCCGGCCATGATGCCCGGATCGGCAGCGAACTGTTCGCGCACGTCGACCACCACGTCGCCCGCGGCGCGGCCCACCGCGGTCATGCCCATCGCCCCGAACAGATAGGGCAGCAACGCCCCCAGCAGGAGACCGACGATGACATAGGGGTTCTCGAGGCTGAAATCGACATCGGCCTCTGGAAACAGCTTCGCCAGATCGGTGGTGTAGGCGGCGAACAGCACCAGCGCGCCAAGGCCCGCCGATCCGATCGCATAGCCCTTGGTCACGGCCTTAGTCGTGTTGCCGACCGCATCGAGCATGTCGGTTTTCTCGCGAACGCTGTCGTCGAGACCCGCCATTTCCGCGATGCCGCCAGCATTGTCGGTTACGGGGCCATAGGCGTCGAGCGCGACTACCATGCCTGCCAGCGCCAGCATGGCAGTGGCGGCATACGCAATCCCCATGAGCCCGGCGAGCTGGAAGGTCGCGATGATGCCGGCGACAATCACCAGCGTGGGCAGGGCGGTCGATTCGAGACTGATAGCGAGGCCCTGGATCACATTGGTGCCATGGCCCGTTTCCGAACTCTTGGCGATCGAGCGCACCGGCCGGTAATTGGTGCCCGTGTAATATTCGGTGATCCAGATGATCAGGCCGGTGATGGCGAGACCGATGATCGAACACAGGAACAGGTCCATCCCGGTGAAGCCGATCACCTGCTCGGCAGTGCCTTCCTCGGCCAATGGTGCGCCGGTATCCACCCCGGCCACGCTGCCTCCGATCTCGACACCCATTCCGCCGAGGGCATAACTGATGACGAAATAGATCAGCGGGATCGCCAGCACCGCGGAAATGAGGAAGCCCTTGTACATTGCCCCCATGACATTGGTGCTGCCCTTGCCGAGCTTGACGAAATAGGTCCCGATGATGCTGGTGACGATGCACGCGCCGCCGATAAGCAGGGGCAGCGCCATCATCGGCATGAACAGGTCGCCCAGCGCAGATCCGAACAGGATCGCGGTCAGAACCATGGTGACGCCTACGGTGACGACATAGGTCTCGAAGAGGTCTGCCGCCATCCCGGCGCAATCGCCGACATTGTCGCCGACATTGTCCGCGATCACTGCGGGATTGCGCGGATCGTCCTCGGGGATGCCTGCTTCGACCTTGCCGACGAGATCGGCGCCGACGTCGGCGGCCTTGGTGAAGATCCCGCCGCCGAGACGCGCGAAGATCGAGATGAGCGAGGCGCCGAAGGCGAGGCCGACGAGGCCGTAGACCACTTCGTCGCTATCGGCGGCATAGCCGGCCGGGCCGACGAGGTACCAGAAGAACACCGCGATCGAGAGCAGCGCGAGACCTGCCACCAGCATGCCGGTGATCGCCCCGGCACGAAAGGCGAGGGTAAGACCCTGCTGCAGTCCGCTCTGTGCGGCGGCAGCGGTGCGGACGTTGGAGCGCACCGAGATGTTCATCCCGATGAAGCCGGCGACACCCGAAAGGATCGCGCCGATGACGAAGCCGATTGCCGGCATGGTGCCCAGAAACAGGAACACCAGCACGGCGACGCCGACGCCGACGATACCGATGGTCGTGTATTGGCGCTTGAGATAGGCCTGCGCGCCTTCCTGGATTGCGCCGGCGATTTCCTGCATCTTTTCATTGCCGGCACCGGAGCTCAGTACCTGGCGGCTGGTGACGAAGCCGTACACGACGGCCAGAAGTCCCAGCACAATTGCTATGAGAACTAGGTCCACGAAATTCCCCCTCCCGCTATGTTTATATGCTTTGGCGAACCGGCGCGGGAAACGCCGGAACGGGGAAGAGGTATAGGGGCTTCTATTGCGTGGCAAGACCCCGGCGCGCAGCATTGAAAGCGTGTACTTGGCCGCATGCGCAAGTAATCAATGACGGTAACCCAGAACCTCGTCTTCGGCAGGGGGGCGACCGTCAAGCCAGACCCCTGCCGGACCTTCGCATACGGTGCCGATCCGTGCCGCTTCGATCGGAATTTTCACTTCCTCGGGGACAGTGAACAGCAATTGATAGTCGTCGCCCCAGCGCATGCATTCGTCGGCCCGCCCCCGGTCGGCCACCGGGACCCGCGCGCTGTCGATTTCGAACCGGCTGCTACTGGCATGCGCCATCCTGCTCGCATCGAGCAGGAGGCCGTCGGACACGTCCATCATGGCGGTGACAAGCGGGGCGAGTGCGCGGCCCTCGGCCAGCAGGGGGCGCGGCCGGCGGTAGGCGAGATCGTCGGCGTTGCCCGATCCGCGATCGTGCAGTCCCAGCATGGCGCGGCCCAGCGTGCCCGTGACGTATATTGCATCGCCGGGGCGGGCGCCGCGGCGGTCGGGGACGGGGGTATGCGTGGCGCGTCCGATCGCAGTGCATCCCCATACGCGGCGTCCCTCCGCGCGAACCGTGTCCCCCCCAAGCAGCGGCACCCCGAATGCCTCGATCACGGTACGCAATCCGCCGAGGAAGCGCTCGTCTGCTTCACCCAACATATGCGAGACCAGCAGACCCATGGGCGCAGCGCCCTTCGCGGCAAGGTCGGACAGGTTAACCGCGATCAGTTTCCACGCGATATCGGCCGGATCCTCGTCCTCGCGGACATGAACCCCCTGGACCAGCGTGTCGTGCGTTATCACCAACGTGTCATCGCCGAGGGCAAGGACAGCTGCATCGTCTTCCAGGCCGCGGGCGGCGGGATCCTTTGCCAGCGCCTGCAACGCGGCGACGAAGTCGCTTTCGTTCAGCGCCCCGCCTCTTTGGCGATCGCGTCGAGAATGCCGTTTACGAACTTGGCTTCGCGGTCGTCGAAGAAGGCCTTGGCGACATCGACATATTCGCTGATCGCGCTGGCCTTGGGGACGTCGGGACGTGCCAGCAACTCGTAAGCGCCCGCCCGGAGAATCTGGAGCATCGTCTTGTCCAGCCGCGCCAGCGTCCAGCCATCGGCCAGCCGACCGGTCAGCTTGTCGTCGATCTCGGCGCGGCGCGCGTCGACCCCGGCAACAATGTCGTCGAAGAAGTCGACATCGGCTTCGGCATATTCCTCGTCCTCGATCACGCGACCGAGGCGGTACTGGTGGAATTCATTCAGCAACTTCGCGAGGGCAGTGCCCTCCATCTGCTGCTGGTAGAGCGCCTGCACCGCGCCGAGGCGGGCGGCACTGCGCGCTTGGGATTTGGGGTTCTGGCTCATTTCAGTCTCGTGGAAATCGACAGGGCATGCGCGGGAAGGCCTTCGGCCTCGGCCAGCCGGACCGCTGCCGGGCCGATCGCGGCGAGCGCCGCGGCCGAAGCGTCGATGAAGCTGGTGCGCTTCATGAAATCGAGCACCGACAGGCCACTGGCGAAGCGGGCGCGGCGGCCGGTGGGAAGGACGTGATTGGGGCCGGCAATGTAATCGCCGACAGCTTCGGGCGTGTGGCGTCCCATGAAGACGCTGCCCGCATGGCGCATCGCATCGAACAGCTTTTGCGGTTCGTCGACCATAAGTTCGACATGCTCGGCCGCGAGCCGGTCGGACAGGGCCGGGGCTTCGGCGAGGTCGTCGACCACGACGATCAGTCCGTGCGCTTCCCAGCTAGCCTTTGCCGTCTTGGCGGTGGGCAGCTTCATCAACGCAAGGTCGATTGCGTCCTCGACCTGCCGAGCAAGTGCTTCGCTGTCGGTGATCAGGATCGACTGGCTGGTCGGGTCGTGTTCGGCCTGACTGAGCAGATCCGCCGCGATCCATTCAGGGTCGTTGTTGGCATCGGCAATCACGAGGATTTCGCTCGGTCCGGCAACCATATCGATCCCGACCACGCCATACAGCTGGCGCTTGGCCTCGGCGACCCAGGCATTACCCGGCCCGGCAATGACATCGACCTTGGCGATGCGCTTCGTACCATAGGCAAGCGCGGCAACCGCCTGTGCGCCGCCGACACGCCAGATCTCGTCGACGCCCGCGATGTGCGCTGCGGCCAGCACCAGCGGATTGACCTCGCCCTTGGGCGTCGGCGTGGTCACAACCAAGCGCTGGACACCTGCAACCTTGGCGGGAATGGCATTCATCAGCAGCGAAGAGGGATAGGCCGCGCGTCCACCGGGAACGTAGAGTCCCGCCGCGTCGACTGCATTCCAGCGGGCACCGAGCCGCATACCGATGTCGTCGGTATAGTCGCGATCGGCGGGCAGCTGCCCCTCGTGATAGGCCCGAATACGACCCGCGGCTGTCTCGAGCGCATCGCGGAGATCGGAATCGAGCGCTTCATATGCGGCGCGGCATTCTTCAAGATCGATCTGCCAGTCGCCATCCTGCGACAGGCCGTGGCTGTCGAAACGGGCGGTGTAATCGCTCAGCGCATCGTCGCCGCGCTCGCGCACTTCGTTAATGATCGCGGCGACATCTCGTCCGACCTGCACGTCGCTTTCGCGCCGGTCGCGCACGATCCGACCGAAAGCGGTTTCGAAATCTGCCTGCGAGCTGCGGAGCATGCGCATCATGCAGCCTCTCGTGCGGCGGCATCGGCGCGAAACGCCTCGACCAGCGCGGCAACGCGCGGATCGGTCTTGAGCGCAGCGCGATTGACGATGAGCCGGGCGGAGATGTCGAGGATGCGGCTGGTTTCGACCAGCCCGTTCTCGCGCAGCGTGGTCCCGGTCGACACCAGATCGACGATGCGTCCTGCGAGGCCCAGCGCGGGCGCGATTTCCATCGCGCCGTTGAGCTTCACGCATTCGGCCTGGATGCCCTGCCGCTCGAAATGGCGGCGGGTCAGGTTGGGATATTTGGTCGCGACGCGCAGGTGGCTTGCGCCATCGACGCTTTCCGCACCCTCGCGCGGCTCGGCAACGGACAGGTGGCAGTGCCCGATGTCGAGATCAACCGGAGCATAGAGGTCCGCATAGTCGAATTCCTCGATCACGTCGGATCCCACGATCCCCATCTGCGCCGCGCCATGCGCGACGAAGGTTGCCACATCGAAGGCACGCACGCGGATCAGGTGCATGTCGTCGCGCGTGGTGGCGAAGGTCAGCGAGCGGTTGGCCTTGTCGTGGAAGCCCGCCTCGGGCACCACGCCGGCGCGTGCCATCACGGGCAGCGCCTCGTCGAGGATGCGGCCCTTGGGAACGGCGAAGGTCAGGCGATCGTTCATGGGGTGCGCAGATAGGCAGCAGGGGACCAAAGGGCAATGCCGATCGGCAAGGCACAATATGTCGCGACCGATCCGGGGGCCTGTGGGCCCGACGCGGTGGCGCGCGCATTCGAGAACCAGGTCGCCTATTGCCGCGACAATGGCGCGCCCGTCACCGCGCTGGTGTGCGATGCGTTGCGCCAGTTGCTCGATACCGAACGCGGGGGCGCGGTCATGCGGCGCGTGCGTCGCTGGGCCGGGCCTGCGCTGGCAGGTGCGCTGCCGTTGCGTGTCGCAGGCGGGCTTCACGCGTTGCATCTTGCCGGCGAGGAACCCGCACTGGCACCGATCTATGAAGGGCTTGGCCCGACCCATGGCGCCGAACTGATCGCCGATGCGATCGAGCGGCACGAGCCCTATCTGATGCCGTGGCTCGACGGGCCGCCCCAGACCAATGAGGCAGGGCGGTCGGCCAATTTTGCTGCCGCTTTTCTGTGGCTGGTCGATCAGGGATTGCCTGCCGATTTCGAACTGATGGAGATCGGATCGAGCGCGGGGATAAATCTGATGATGCGCCGCTATCGCTATGAACTGGGCGGCGTGTCGGCCGGTCCGGCCACATCGCGCATGAAGCTCGTGCCCGAGTGGCGCGGCGACCCGCCCCCCGCGCGAACATTCGACATAGTCGATGCACGAGGGTGCGATGTCGCACCGGTCGATCTCACCGATCCAGCACAGGCGCTGCGCTTGAAAGCCTATATCTGGCCCGAGTTCACCGAACGCTTCGCAAGGATGGACGCGGCGATCGATGCGGCGAACAGCTTCCCGCCCGAGATTGCGCGGATGCGAGCCGTGGACTTCCTCCAGCGACAGCTCGGAAAGCCTCATAAGGAGGGCGCCACGCGCGTGCTAATGCATTCGGTGGTCTGGCAATACATTCCCGCCGAGGAGCGCGAGCGCATAACCTCGCTGATGGAGGATGCAGGTGCAAGGGCGACGGCGGATGCGCCGCTCGCCTGGGTCAGCCTCGAGGCCAATCGCGACACGCATCGCCACGAACTGTCGGTCCGGTACTGGCCCGGCGGGGAAGAGTGGCGCCAACTCGCCACTGCGCATCCCCATGGCGCGTGGATCGAATGGTCCGGCTGATCAGCCGGTGCGGGACAGGAAGTCTTCCATCGCAGAATTGAACTGCTCGGGCGCCTCCCACTGGACGAAATGACCGCAGCCCGGGACCTGGACGATTTCGAGATGCTCCACTTTCTCGTCCAGCCCGTCGAGGTTGGCCGGCGGCAGGGCGGCATCATCCATCGCCCAGATGACCAGTGTTTCCATGCCGAGCTTCGGCAGCGGGAAATCCTGATAGTCCGCGGGAAGGTCGTAGGGCGCGTCGAGATCGAGCACTTCCATCGGGCTGGCGCGGTAGTAATTGAGCATGCCGATCGCGGCATCGGGGTCGGACCAGTCTTCGAGCAGCGCGGCCTGTTCCTCGGGCTCCATCGTGACGGTAAGGTCTCCGGTGAACACTTTCATCAGCAGTGCGCCGAGACCGTGCTTGCGCACCAGCGTGTCATTGACGGGATCACGGAACTCGCGAAAGTACTGGCTCGCCTCGCGTTGCTGGCGATTGGTGTAGAGCAGTCGCGGAAAGATCACCGGATGCGGCGCATTGGCGATGATTGCGCGGGTCACGCGGCCGTTGGCCATCCCGGCATAGGCGACGCCCCAGGCGATCGCGCCGCCCCAGTCGTGCCCAACGATGGTGAAGGTATCCACCCCGAGCGCATCCGCCATAAGGAAGACATCGCCGACGAGCTTGTCGGGCGTATAGGCCTCGACCTCCTGCGGCTTGGACGATCCGCGATAGCCGCGCTGGTCGGGGGCGATGCAGCGATATCGATCTGAAAAGCGCGCGATCTGGTTGCGCCAGGTGCGGTGGCTTTCGGGAAAGCCGTGCAGGAAGATCAGCACCGGCGCATCGCGCGGCCCCTCGTCGACCACATCGAGTTCGATGCCATTGGCCAGCGCAACCCGCTGCTGGGCAAGCGCCATGGTCAGCTCTCCGCCTTCATCTTGTCCATATACCCCGCGGCGACCATGCCCGCGACCTGGTCTAGCAACTGGTCCTGGGTGCTGCGCAGTTCGCCCATCGCTTCTTCCATGCCCTCTGCGACGATGATCTCGCGCTGGTTGGCCGCGACCGCATCGATAATCCGCCTGGCCGCCTCGTCGGGGGCAATGCCGTTGTCGATCACCTTATCGCTACGTCCGCGCTTGCTGCCATCGGCAGTCAGCGCGTTGCGGCTGACATCGGTGGCGACCGATCCGGGGCAGACGACATGCACTGAAACGCCCTGCTGCGACAGTTCGGCGCGCAGCGCGTCGGCATATCCCACCAGCCCGAACTTGGCCGCGCAATAGGCGGTGCGCATGGGCACGCCGACTTTGCCCGCGATCGAGCTGATGAACAGCAGATGCCCGCTGCCGCGCGCGGTGACGTGCGGCAGCAGCGCCTGTGTCGCCGCGATCTGTGCGGTGAGGTCGATGTCGATGATCTCGCGATAGACCGCCATGTCGGTATCCACCGCCGCGCTGCGTTGCGATACACCGGCGTTGGCAACGAAGATATCGACCCCGTCCCGCCAGCCGATCGCCTTCTCGGTCGCAGCGAGCATCGCCTCGTCATCGCGGACATCGAAGGGCAGGATCAGCGTATCGGTCGCGATCTCGCCAGCCACTGCGGCCAATCTGCCTTCGTCGCGGCCCGACAGGACGATGCGTGCGCCGCGCGCGGCCCATTCGCGCGCGAGCGCCGCGCCAATCCCGCTGCTAGCTCCGGTAATCCACGCGGTCTTGCCTTCGAAACTCATATGTCCTCCCTCAAGGATAGGTTACCGTCTTGGGCGTGCCTTGGGGCAGGGGAATATGTTCCTTCTCGTCGCCCGGGACCATTGGAAAGCGGCCTGCACGCCAATCGCTCTTGGCTTGATCGATGCGTTCGCGGCTCGAACTGACGAAGTTCCACCACGCATGGCGTTCGCTGGTGAAGGCTTCTCCGCCGAGCAGCATCACGCGCGCGCCCGTCCGGCTTTCGAGCGTCATGTCACGCCCAGGTTGCAGCACCGCAAGTTCATACAGCCGCAGCGGGTGGCCATCGACGGAGGCTTCTCCGCCGACCAACATGACCGCGCGCTCGTCGGCGTCTTCCTCCAGCGGGATCGCACCGCCGGCGCCGAGCATGATCTCGGCATAGATCGTGTGCGCATGCGTGGTGGTGGGAGCGCGTTCACCCCACAATTCTCCCATGATCACGATCGCCTTCGCGCGCCCGTCCTCGACAATCGGCAAGTTCTTCACCGCCTCGAATGCGGGATCGATCTCCTCGCGCCCGTCGGGAAGAGCGAGCCAGGTCTGCATGCCGTAGATCTTCGGACCCGCCCGTCGCTCTTCTGCCGGCGAGCGTTCCGAGTGGACGATGCCGCGACCCGCAGTCATCAGGTTTACCTGTCCCGGGCGAATGGTCGAGAACGTGCCGAGGCTGTCGCGGTGGTCGATCGCGCCCTCGAACAACCAGGTGACCGTGGCGAGGTTGATATGCGGATGCGGGCGAACGTCCATCCCGCCGCCCAGATCGAGCTGCGCGGGGCCGAACTGATCGACGAAGATGAAGGGACCGACCATGCTGCGCGCCTTGGCGGGCAGCACGCGTCGGACCTGGAACTGGCCGAGATCGTGGGTGGTCGGGGTGAGGACCTGATCGATCTGGCTCATTGTCGCTGTCCCTACTAGCTTGTCGGTGCCGAAGCCTGGATGGCGAGGGCGTGCACGCGTTCGCCCGGGATGTCACCCAAAGCCCGGTTGACCATGCGCTGGCGTTCGAGCCGCGACTTGTCTGCGAAGGCGGGCGCTTCGATCACGACGGTAAAATGCGATTCGCCGCTGCCATCGTCGCCCGAATGTCCGGCGTGCTTGGTGCTATCGTTGATGACGTCGAGCCGGGTAGGGCTGAACGCCTCTTTCAAAAGTCGTTCCATTTCCTGCTGAACGGGTCCTGCCACGAGGTCGAATCTCCTTGTCCGGGGTTTTCTTAGCGTGTTTCGCTCCCCATCCTAGAACGAATGCGCCAGACAAAGTTTCACGGACGATACGAAGACACCGGGCGAGAATGCGCCCACCCGCGGTGTAGCGAGCCGGGCGAATACCGTGCGCCGGGCGGACGCGGGCACGGTTTCGATGGACCGGGCGAATGGCGTTGGCTGTGTCTGGAACATGTCCGCGAATTTAACGCAGGCTATGACTGGTTCGAAGGCATGAGCGCCGAAGAAGTTTTCGCCGCGCAATCGCCCGCATCGGGCTGGCGTACCGAGAGCCCCAGTTTTCGCCCGACTGCGGGTGTCGACGGCATGCCGCGATGGAGCGATTTCGACGATCCGCTCGATGCGATTTCGGCGCGCGCCAGCGGCATAAAGAGCCGCGCCCGGCGCGAAGCGGAAATGGCGATGGATGGGCGGTTCAGTCGCGAGGAGGCCGAAGCGCTCGAAACAATGGGGCTCGGACTTGACACCGATCGCAAGGGGGTGAGGCGGCGATACTCGGAACTGGTGCGCCGTTATCACCCCGACCGCAATGGCGGAGACCGGCAATATGAGACACGGCTCAACCGCGTGGTGGAAGCTTACCAGACGCTGCGCAAGGCGCGCGCTCTCGCGTGACGTCAGGCCGCCAGGGAGCGGCTAAATCCCGGCAATCGCTTGCTCGATGACGGCATGATCGATTTTGACCATTTCCTGCATGGCGGCAAACACCCGCGCACGCACTTGAGGTTCGGCATGCTCAAGGCCTTCCATCAGCACGCGCGGGATTATCTGCCAGCGAATGCCCCACCAGTCACAGCACCAGCCGCATGCCATTTCGCTTCCGCCATTGGCGGTCAGGGCTGACCAGTAGCGATCCGTTTCGGCCTGCGTTTCGGTAAAGACCTGAAACGATACGGCGTCGGTGAAGTCGTTCTTCTCCTTGCCGTTGAGAGCCATGAAAGCGCTGCCCAGCAGCATGAAACTCACGGTCAGCACGTCTCCGGCTCGCCCGCCGGGATAATCGGCCGGCGCGGTGTCGATCCGTTTGACATGGCTATCGGGAAACAGGGCGCAGTAGAATTCTGCAGCGTCCTTCGCGCCGCCATCGAACCAGAGGCAGGTCGCCAGGCGTTGATCAGCCATTTGCATTCTCCTCGATCAGCTTGGCATCGATCGCCTTGGCCTCGATATAGGCGGTGCGTTCGGCAAGCCGGGAGCCATAGGCTTCGAAAGCGGGACGCTTGGGAAGGGTCCCGAACTGGACGCCCCAGATTACCTGGCTGCCGACGTAAACATCGGCCATCGTGAAGCGTTCGCCGCACACGAAGTCACGGCCTTGCAGCAGCGTTTCGAATGCATCGACCGTTCGCTCATAGCTGCCGAAGCCGGTCGTCGCCTGCTTTTCGGGTTCGGCCGGATCCCATCCCATGTTCCGCGCGGTTATGGCCTGTTCCAGCGGTCCCGCTGCGAAGAACAGCAGGCGGAAATACTCGGACTTCTCGGCATCGTGCGCGAGTAGCGAGGGCGCTGCGGTTTCGGCCAGGTAGTGACAGATCGCTGCGCATTCGGTGATGATCCGGTCGCCACCTTCACGGTGGTGGACCAGTGCCGGGACCTTCCCCATCGGGTTGATCGCCAGATAGGCGGGCTCGGCAATGGTGCCGCCATAGGTCAGCAGGACCTGCTCGTAATCGGCCTGCGCCTCGTGCAGCGCCCAGCGGATGATCTGCCCGCGGCTCATGGGGTTGGTGTAGAATGTGTAGTCGGCCATCGTTTCACTCTCCGCGTTTGCCGATAAGCGAGAACATCGCGCCTTGCGGATCGACGCCCTGCAGGACGAATTCGCCGCCGGGGATTTCCATCGGGCCGTTGACCACCTGTCCGCCGTGGCGTTCGACCGACGCTTGCGCGGCATCGATGTCCGGAATGCGGAAATAATAGCACCACAGCGAGACCGGCATTGCATCGGGGCGCTTCATCATCGCGCCCAGTGTGTAGTCGCCAGCCGCATACATCTGGTAGGGGCCCATCTCGCCCATATCCATGCATTCGCCTTTCTCCCACCCCACCAGAGCGGAGTAGAACGCACCCGCGGCGGCGGGGTCATCGGTGACCAGTTCATTCCATGCGCAATGGCCCTGGCGTGCCTCGTACCTGGCGAAGGACTGGCTCGCCTCGCCCTCGGTCTGGATCAGGTAGAATGGCGCCCCCTGCGGGTCGGTGACCATCGCCATGTGACCGATACTCTCCATATGGTCGGGCCCCATCAGGACGCGCCCGCCGAGCTCCTCGAGCCGCGCCAGCGCGTCGTCGATCGCGGTCACTGCGATATAGCCGATCCATGCCGGTCGCGCGCCGCCTTCGTGCATCTCGGGGGTCAGTTGCATGACGCCCACGACTTCGGTGTCCGTCATGCTGCCCAGGCAATAGTCGATACCGGGCGCATCGCCGGAGGTGAAATCCCAGCCGAGCAGACTGCCATAAAATTCCTGCGCGGCATCGGCATTGTCGGTCATCAATTCGTACCAGACGAAATCGCCTTCGCGGTCCTGCATGCTCATGCCGTTTCTCCCCTCCCGAGCGTATAGATCGGTGTGAAGCCGCCATAGATGAGACGGGGCCCGGCAAAGGGCATCTCCGCCGGCATCTCCATTTGCCCGTCCGCTTCCATCTGCGTGGCGGCCTTCTCGCACGTGGCCTTGTCGGGCCAGACCACCCAGGAGAAAACGATATGCTCGCCATCCTCTGCTTGCACTGCCTTGCGAAAATCGGTGTGGGTGCCGGGCTTGATGTCGTCCTCGAAAGCCTCGACGATTTCGAGTGCACCGTAACGGCGGAACATTTCTCCGGCATCCTTCGCCACTGCTAGATAGGCTTCCTTCTTTCCCGGTAGCACCGGCACCACGAAACCCTGGATATACATACTCGCTCTCCTTCAGTGCTGCGCCTCGGCCAGTTCCCCAGGGCCGTTTTCCATGGCTTCGGGATCCATCCATGAGATTTCCCAGATGTGCCCGTCAGGGTCCTCGAAGCTGCGACCGTACATGAAGCCCATGTCCTGCGTCGGCGTGGGATCCGCACGCCCACCGGGTATCGCGGCTGCGCGTTCGACCATGGCATCCACCGCCGCACGGCTTTCGAGCCCGAGGCAAAGCAACACCTGCGTCACCTTGGAAGCATCGGGAATCTGCTTGTCGGTAAAGGTTTTCCAGAACTCGTGAGTCAGTAGCATGACATGGATCGTATCGGTCCAGATCATGCCCGAAGCGAGTTCGTTGCTGAACTTGTCGTTCTTCACGAAGCCGATGCCTTCATAAAAGGCGGTCGAGCTTGCCAGATCGGCCACTGGCAGGTTCACGAAAATGGTTTTGTCCACGCGCTTCTCCTCGATCCCCGGCGACTCGGAACTTGAGTGTGATGCGCGCATGAGTTACTAAAAGCAACGATGAAGTTACAAAAAGAAACCAAAGGTCATGGCAAGTGGTATGACGACGCATGCGGCACGGCTTTCGCCATGGAGTTGCTCGGCGAACGCTGGGCGCTGCTCGTCGTCCGCGAGTTGATGCTGGGGCCGCGGCGTTTTTCCGACTTGCGCGCCAGCCTGCCGGGGATCTCGGCAAAGGTGCTGACCGAACGGCTGGGAAGTCTGGAAGATGCGGGCGTGCTGGCAAGGCGGCGGCTCCCGTCGCCCGCTCCGGCGCAGGTTTATGAGCTCACCAGTTGGGGATATGCGGCAGAGCCGTTGATCCAGGAATTGGGGCGCTGGGCGGCGATGTCTTCACGCCACGATCCTACGCTGCCTTTGTCGGCGGTGTCGCTTATGCTGTCGATGCGCACCATGTTCGACCCCGCCAAGGCGGCGGCGATGTCGGCCACCATCGGGTTCGATATCGGCGGCGAACGTTTTCTTGCGCGCCTCGCCGATGGTGAATTGCCGATCGAGCGCGAGGGCATCGACGCGGCCCGGGCGATCATCCGCGCGCCGGCAGCGCCAGTCGTTGCGGGCTTGCTCTACGCCGGGGTCGCGGTCGGAGCGCTCGAAGCCGAGGGCGGTCTGGTGATCGAAGGAGACCGCAATCTTGCGCTGGCGTTTGTCGACCTGTTCGAGCTGCCGCCGCCGCTCGCCTAGGATTGCCGGAAGGCCCAGCGCAAGGTCTTGCCCATTCCCCATGTCGCGGCGCGCGCGGGGAGGGCGGCGAGACCCGGGCGCTCCAGCCCCAGCATGGACCGGGCGAAGGGAGGCAGCAGCGCCACCGCCTCTGCCCCCAGCATGGCCTGTACTGCAGGGGGAGCGCCTTGCGGTCGCTGCCTCAGCACGAGATCGGCCACTTCGCGTGCGGCGGGCGAGGCGGTGAGATCGGTCCGCAAGTCGCGGAAGATCGTGTCCGCTTCGCGCCGGTCGAGCGGGACCGGGTCCGCGCCGAGCGCGCGAGCGACCACCGCGAACTGGCGATAATATTCGTCTTGCTCGGAGCCAGGCATATCGGGCCGCACATGGCGCAGATATGCGGCGAGGAAGCTGGTCGCCTCAGCCACATGTACCCATGCCAAGACACGCGGGTTGCTGGCGGAATAGGACGACCCATCGGGCAGCGCGCCCCCGACTGCGGCATGTATTCGGTTGACCCGCTCGATCGCCGCCTGCGCATCGTCGCGATGGCCGAAGGTGGTTACCGCGATGAAGCGCGCAGTGCGTCGCAGCCGTCCGTGCATGTCGCTGCGGAAGTTCGAATGGTCGAGTACCCCTTGCAATGCGTGCGGGTGCAGCATCTGCAGCAGCAGTCCGCGGATCCCCCCGACCATCATCGCCACGATATCCGCATGCACCATCCGGATCGGCGTATCCTTCGCGAACAGGGCCTCGTCGGACACGGGCACCGGGGCTTCGCCTCCATCCACGTCGTTGAACACACCGCGCACTTGCTCGACGAGCTTGAGACGCAGGCGTTCGGACAGCGGGACGGGCGGCATGGCGACAATATGTGATGCAGCCAGCGCCAAGTCGAGAGCAGCTTGGGGTGCATCGCGATTTCGTTGCTTGCAGCTACCTATCCATCCGTCTAACCCGCCCCACGCGATGAACGATATGACCGACAAGAGCTTCGACGCTTCCGCCAAGACCGTCCTGCCCGCGCCCGACACCACCGTCGATGTGCGCGAGACATTCGGGATCGATATCGACTGGCAGGTGCCCGCTTTCTCCAAGCCGGACGAGCGTACGCCCGATCTGGACGAGGCCTATGTTTTCGATCCGGACACCACGCTGGCGATCCTGGCAGGCTTCGCGCACGACCGCCGCGTGATGGTGCAGGGCTATCACGGCACTGGGAAATCGACGCATATCGAACAGGTCGCCGCGCGGCTCAACTGGCCCTGCGTGCGGATCAATCTCGACGCGCATATCAGCCGTATCGACCTTGTCGGTCGCGACGCGATCGTGCTGCGTGACGGGCTGCAGGTAACCGAATTCCGCGAAGGCCTGCTGCCTTGGGCGCTGCAGCACCCGGTGGCGCTGGTGTTCGACGAATACGACGCGGGCCGCCCCGACGTGATGTTCGTGATCCAGCGCGTGCTCGAACAGCAGGGCAAGCTGACCCTGCTCGACCAGAACCGCGTGATCCGGCCCGATGCGAACTTCCGCCTGTTCGCCACCGCCAACACCGTCGGCCTCGGCGATACCTCGGGCCTGTACCACGGCACGCAGCAGATCAACCAGGGCCAGATGGACCGCTGGAACATCGTCGTCGGCCTCAATTATCTGCCGGCGGAAACCGAAGAGGCGATCGTTTCGGCGAAGAATCCCGATATCGATCCGAAAATCCTTGCCGACATGATCAAGGTCGCCGACCTGTCGCGGCAGGGTTTCATCAATGGCGATATCAGCACCGTAATGAGCCCGCGCACCGTGATCACCTGGGCGCAGAACTACGCCATCTTCAAGGATGTCGGTTTCTCCTTCCGCCTGTCCTTCCTCAACAAATGCGACGAGGAAGAACGCATGCTGGTGGCCGAATATTATCAGCGCGTCTTCGGCGAGGATCTCCCCGAGAGCGTTGTCGGCAAATCGGCGTAAAGCCGCGTTCATCCGCGATCCCCTATCCATTGCTGTGTTGTTCGTTTAACACAGTAGTCGATGGGCGTATTCGATTCTTTCCGCCGCAAGTCGCAACCGGAGGCCGAACCCGCGGGCCACCGGGGCTATTACGCTACGCATGAGGCGCTCGACTACGACGATTGGGACGCACGTCTCGACCGTCTGGACGGGGCTCTCGATGCCGAAGAAAAGCGCCGCCAGCGATGGTGGCAGCGCGACTACTGGCGCAGCCGGCGCAAGCGCTGGTGGGGGGTGCGCATCCTTGCCGCGATCGTCGCGCTCTTGATTGGCCTGTTCGCTTGGCTCGCGATCACCGCACCGCTGTCCAAATCGCTCGAGCCGATCGCCGCGCCCCAAATCACCCTGCTCGCTGCCGACGGCACGCCGATCGCGCGCAACGGCGCGATAACCGACGAGCCCGTCGAAGTGGCCGCCCTGCCGCCGCATGTGATCCATGCATTCCTGGCGACCGAAGACCGGCGGTTCTATTCGCACTGGGGTGTCGATCCGCGCGGTATCGCCCGCGCCGCGCTGACGGGCACCGGCGGAGGCAGTACGATCACGCAGCAACTGGCGAAGTTCACTTTCCTCACGCCCGAACGCACGCTGACGCGCAAGGCGCGCGAGGCGCTGATTGCCTTCTGGCTCGAGGGCTGGCTGACCAAAGACGAAATCCTCGGCCGCTACCTCTCGAACGCCTATTTCGGCGACAATGTGTACGGACTGCGCGCGGCGAGCCTGCACTATTTCTACCGCAAGCCGGAAAACCTGAAGCCCAACCAGGCGGCAATGCTTGCCGGGCTGTTGATTACGACCGTGCGGAGCGGCGCATGCGGATCGTGGTGCAATCGATGGTCGATGCGGGCTATATCACCGAGGCCGAAGCGCGCGCGATGAAACCGCCAGCGCTCGATGTGCGCACGCGCAATGATCTGCCGACGGGAACCTATTTTGCGGACTGGGCGCTGCCCGAGGCGCGCGAACTGACCGAGCAGGGCTATGAACGCCAGACATTGACCACCACGCTCGACAGCCGCCTGCAGAATATCGCGCGGCAAGTGACCCAGCGCGCGCCGCTGGGCGAGGCACAAGTGGCGCTGGTCGCGATGCGCCGCAACGGCGAGGTGGTCGCGATGATCGGCGGCAAGGATTACGCCAAGTCGCCCTTCAATCGCGTGACCCAGGCCAAGCGCCAGCCGGGCTCGACGTTCAAGCTGTTCGTCTATCTCGCCGCACTACGGGCGGGTTGGAGCCCCGCGGACCGGATCGCCAATTCCGCGATCACCGAGGGCAGCTATCGGCCCAAGAATTCGCGCGAGCGCTATTCCGACAGCCTCACGCTCGAAGAAGCTTTCGCGCAATCGAGCAATGTCGCTGCGGTCCGATTGCTGGGCGAGGTGGGCAGCGAGAAGGTGATCGCCACTGCGCGCGATCTGGGCGTGCGCGCTCCTCTACCTGAAGGCGATCCAAGCCTGGCACTCGGCACTTCGACCATGACGCTGCTCGAACTGACCTCCGCCTATGCCGCGGTGGCAGCGAATGAGTATCCGGTCGAGCCCCACGCCTTCGCACGCCCCGAGCGCGGCTTCTTCGAAAACCTGTGGGACGGACCCTCGAGCCTCTCACGCGCGACGCATTCGGAGATGGAGCGCATGCTGCGCGCGGCGATCAACAAGGGCACCGGCCGCGCCGCGATGCTGAGCGGGCCGAACTTCGGGAAGACGGGCACCACGCAAGACAATCGCGATGCGCTGTTTGTCGGATATGCGGGCGATCTCGTGGTCGGCGTGTGGATAGGCAATGACGATAATTCGCCGCTGCAGGGCGGCATCAGCGGCGGCGGACTGCCCGCACGCATCTGGCGCGATTTCATGAACCGCGCGATGAATGTCAGAGCTGCGCCCACGCAGCCCGCTCCGCGCGAACAGCAAGACCCCGGCACGCCCATCGAACCGCTCGACGTTCCCGATCTGGGCGATATCCCGCTCGGCGATGGCAATTCGCGGCTGCGCATCCGCGATGGCGAAGCGGTCTTCTCGACCGAGATTGACGGCATTCCGGTCGACATCAGTATTGGCGACCAGGGGGTCGCGGTGGACGAGGCAGCGATCGAGGAAGCACGGAGACGTGCGGACGAACGGCGCTATGAGGCCGTCCGCAACCGCCGCGAGGAACTGGAAGACGCCGCCAACTAGGTTGCGGGTTCTGCCATCAGCACGTTCATGACGGCGGTCGCAATCGGCCGCTCGCGGTCGTCCTGCCACGCCTCTACGGTCAGATTCGCGCTTCGCCGGCCGAGTTTGGTAATGCGTCCGCAGGCGAAGCTGGCGCGGCTCTTGCCCGCGGCGAGATACTGGACGGTTATGTTGATCGGCTTGAGCATGGCGACGCGATCCTGCCGTGCCAGTTCCGCGCGCAATACGGCATAGCCTGCGGTTTCGAGCAACCCGCCGGTTGCACCACCGTGGTAATGGTCGGGTCGCCCCTCCACCGTCTCGTCGAATGGGACGGTCAGGATCGGCGTGCCGTCTTCCCAGCGATCCAGGGAAATACCGAGCGAACGGGCATAGGGCGTCAGGGCTTCGATCTCGGGTGCGTCCGCCATGCTCACAGCCTCGCCGTCGATGTGATTTTCATGAAGACCGCTTGGATATGCGCCACCGGGTCGTCGGCATCGCCGTCATGCGCGAGCCCACGAACGAAGGCGGCGCTGCGGGTCAGGCGATAGCATTGTGCGCGCCCGAAAACGCTGGCCTGTTCGCGCGCGGGCCGCACGTAGTCGACACGCAGGTCGAGCGTCGCGATCGCTGTGAATTCGTCCATCGCGCGCCAGATCGCCATTCCGCTGGCCATGTCCATCAGGCTGAGGATCGGGCCGGAAGCAAGCACCCGCTGGCCTTCCTCGCCGAGCAGGTCTTCGCGCCACGGCAATTCGAGTTCGACCCAATCGTCGCCGTGGTCAGAATAGCGCAGGCCGAGCCATCCCGGGTGCCCCCGACCGGTGAAGAAGTCGGCCGCCTGGGATGGATCGAATTTTCGCGCCTGCTCGCTCATCACATGCTGCGTTAGCCGTGCGTCTCATGATCTTACAATGTTTTAATTTCCCTCGCGGTGGCGCCCGGGGCAACCTTCATTGCGCGGGGCCGATGCGGGCCGGACGCGCATAAGGGGGGAAAATGCAGGGCACCGGTATTGATCTCGACAGCTTGCCAGAACTGGACTTGGCAGCAGGCCTTTTCGGCAGCGCACCACGGGCAAGCGGAGGCGACGATGTAATCGGCATCATCGTCTATCTCTACGATCACATGCAGGTCGAAATGCTGCTCTGACGGGACGCGAGCCATGTTTGTCCGTGACGAGCTCAAAGCGCTGCGCGGAGACGATAGGGAAGCCCGAACCCATCGGGTCGCGATGGAAGAGGCTTTGGAAGACTGCCGCCGCGAGCCGAGGCTGGCGGCAGTCCTCGAAGAACTGCTCCGTTATGGCGAAGGAGCCGATTTTGCCCACTGTCCGGCCCTTGTTGCCTTGTTCGAGCACACAGGGGCCGCGCGCGACCTACTACGGCCTCTGATTGGCCGGCTCACCGCTTTGCATCGTGCCTATCCGCTTGCGCATTTGGCCTTCCGCCATCGCTCGCAAGCCGGTGCGCATGTGTTGCAGATCGCCGCCAGGGGGCACGCGACGCTATCGCTCGTCTTGCAGGACCAAGATGCCGGAGCAGAGCACGTAATCGCGACTTTCGCCGATGCCGATCAGCGGGAGGTGGTGCTGACAGGAAAGGCCAGTGCGTGCCTGTTCGAAATCGTGGCCGAGGAACGCGATCGCGTGATCCTCAATTCTGTGCGTACGGAACTTCAGTCCGGTGCGCGCATGAAATGCACGGGGCCGAGGCAGTCCCGCCTGATCCAGCCGTCGCACGACTCATTGCTGACGCTGCGGCTGGCGAGGACTGCCGGCAGCCCCCGTCCGACGCGACGGGTGGATGTGCGGTCGGGGCGCATCGTCCATCGTGCGAGCGGAAATGCGGCCGACAGCCGTGCCGAACTTGCTATGCTGTTGCTTGGCCGGATGGGGCGAAGCGACGCTTTGCCTGTCCTTGCGGCGCGGACGCGCACCGGTGATGCGCAACTGCGCTGACAGGCGCTCCGGCAATGCCTTGCGCTCGATGCGGCGACAGGTCTGCCGCTCCTCGAACGAATTGCGCAGGATCGCGGAGATCCGCTCCACGGGGCCGCAAAAGCATTGCTGGCGCAACTGCAGCGGGAGCAACCATTCCTGCTATCCGAGGCTCATTAATGGCGCGGGAGATCTTGTCCGCGGTCGCAGATGCTGCCTCGCTCGAGGAGACTGTCGATGCGATCGCCGCGGGCTTCGATTTCCGTGTGGAAGAAAGCGTCCAAGCCGCCGCTGAGCATCTCGCGCGGCTGTCGAACAACCGGACCTTCCTCGGAGACCTGCTGCTGGACCAGTTGCGCGATGCCCATCGGACCGAGCTTGGTGCTGGCGGTTACGGACCGCAGGCGATCGTGCTTTCGCCGGTCGTCGGTGGCTGCTTTCTCAGGGCGAATATCTGGCCGGGTGAACGCGATAAGTGCCTGCAAGCCAGCGGCAGTGCGAGCCTGGTCTACGGGATCGCGCATGACCACAATTTCGATTTCCTCACCGCGGGGTACTTCGGGCCCGGCTATCGCAGCGACTATTACGAGATCGAATATGGCGACATCGCGGGCTATCGCGGGGAAACCGTGGCGCTGCGGTTCGTCGAGCGCAGCGCCCTGCATCGCGGGCGGATGTTGCATTACCGCGCGCATCGCGATGTCCATTCCCAGCATCCGCCGAGTTCGACTTCGGTCTCGCTCAACATCGTGCATGTCGATCCGGGGCAGGAATGGTACGATCAATACGGTTTCGATCTCGATGGTTTGCGCATCTCCGGCATCCTCAACCCCTCGGCAAGCGAGACCTTCCTGCGCTGCGCCGTGGCGCTGGGCGAGGGTGGCGCGCTCGATCTCGCAGCCGATTTCGGGCGCAACCACCCGAGTACGCGCATGCGACTGGCGTGTTTCGAGGCGCGCGCAGCGCGCGAAAGTTGCGCGGCCGCGCGCGACCGTCTGTGGCGCGAAGCCGAGACTGCGGGCGATCTGATGCTCTCGCGTGAGGCCCACGCCCGGCGAACGGCGAACTCAGCTGTAGAACAGCACGAACAGCGCAAAGCTCAGGATCACGAAAGCCCCGCCGACGATCATGAGCGCGCGTGACAATACGCGGTCACGGTCGGCGAGGCCGGTGTCCGGATCGTGGCCCTGGCCGCTCACCAGGAATTTGAGGGCATCGATAAGCCGCATCGCGGCGGTGTTTATAACCCGCCACCCGCCAAGGCGTCTATCGCGCCTTGCAGGATGATCGCCGCGGCATGGCTGTCGATTCGCTCGGCACGCTTGGCCCGGCTCATGTCCTGTCTGATCATGGCGGCTTCGGCGCTCGAGGTGGACCAGCGCTCGTCCCACAACAGGACCGGCAGCGCGAAAGTTTCGGCAAGATTGCGGGCATAGGCGCGGCTCGCTTGTGCGCGCGGGCCTTCGCTGCCGTCCATATTGCGGGGCAGGCCGATCACCACGCCGACTATCGCGCGTTCCTCGACGATCGCGCGCAGCTTGGCCGAATCCTTGGCGAATTTGCTGCGGGGGATGGTCTTGCCCGCGGTGGCGTAACGCCAGCCCGCGTCGCAGGTGGCTACGCCGATGGTCTTGGTCCCCAGGTCGAGCCCGATCAACGCACCGCCATCGGGCAGCGCATCGCCGTAATCGAGCGCGTTCTCGATTACGCTTCCCGTGCGCTGGCCCATGCTTTCACTCGTGCAATGACGTCCTCCTGCAGGTTCTTCCAGAACAGCGGGATATCGTAGACATGGTAGTTTCCGCCGGGCAGCACGCCCTGTCCCAGCTCGGGCGGATCGCCGATATAAAGCAGGCCGTTCTCGCCGCACCGGGCAGGAACGGCGCCCGAAACGAGTTCGCCCTTGGCCAGCGCTTCGTCGGGAACCAGCGTGCCGAGGTTGGCACTTGCCGGTGCGCTGCCATTGGTTCCGCCGGTAATCGGGTTGACGCAAAGGATCGGGCCGGTCCCGCGCGGTTCGCCGTTATAACCCACCGTTGCCTCGTAGCGGCGCATGATCATGTCGGCATTGCCATCGTCGGAAAAGGCCGACCAGGCGAGCAGACACTGCGCCTGGCCAGCGGCAGCGCAGGCGGGGAAGGGCAGTGCGGGGAGGTCGTGTTCGACCGAAACGGGCCAGCCTGGTGCGTAGACAGCGGCAATCCGGCCGGCCAGAGGGCTGTCGGCAACCTTCTCCCGCAACAGACGCAGGATATGTGATGCCCCCTGGCTATGCCCGGCGAGCACGATCGGCTTGTCGGCGTCGATGCTCTGGAGGAAATAGTCGAAAGCCTGGCTGACATCGGCATAGGCGGCGTCGATTGCCTGCTGGGCCTCGGGCTTGTCGGTCAGGAAGGCGCCGGCCGCTGCCTGGCGGTATTTCGGCGCCCAGATTTCGTCCGCCCTGTTGAAGGGACTCGCCAGCCCGCGAAGGAATATGCGCGCGCGGTTGTCGGTCGTGGGATCGCCAAGCGTGGCGTTCCAGTCGCCGCCGGCCTGGATATAGCTGGTGGGCGGAACGAAGAAGACTGCGAATTCGGGCAGCTCTTGCGGATCGGCGGCTTCGCCCGCGGTCGAACCGGTGCTTTCCAGTGGATTGCCCGCTGATAAGCTTTGTTCGGCCGCGGGTGAGTCGGGTGCGGCTTCGCGTGTAGCGGGATCGGGCGCGGTCTCCGCTATCGCCGGCTGGTAGCGTGCCGGATCGGCGGTTCCGAGGCCGGGCCGCGAATACCACATATCCGGGTCCTGATAGGCATTGGCTGCCAGCGGTTCCTGTTCGACGAACTCGCCACGCGGAACGAACGCGATCTCGGTCGCCTCGCGCGACCAGATCGTCAGCGCGATCGAGCCGACGATGAACAGCACGATGCAGACGGCGATGAAATACAGGAATTTACGCGCCATTCGTCGCTTCCTTTGCGAGCTTGTCCTGATCGACCTGTTCGGCGCGGCGTTCAAGCGCCACCTTGATCATCGCCAGCAACGGGTCGGCAAGGAACAGGCCGAGGATACCGAACAATATGCCCATGATGAGCTGGAAGGCCAGCACGAGCGCGGGCGCCAGATCGACCGTTTTCTTGGCGATCATCGGGATGACGATGTAGCCGTCGAAATTCTGGACGAAGAAATAGACGAAGATAGTGTAGATGCCCATCTCGGCCCCACCCGAGAACCCGACCAGTATCATCAGCGCGCCCGAGATGATCGCGCCAAGATTGGGCACGAATGCCAGCAGACCGGTAAGTATGGCAAGCAATGCGGCCATCGGTACTGCCCCGATCCCGACGAGCGGCGCCACCCAGGCCAGCATGACGTAGGTAAAGATCGCTTCGACAACCATCCCGAGCAGGCGTCCCGCCATGAGGCGTCGCATCGTCTGGCCCATCTTGGCCGCGGTGTCGTAGAACCGCCCGCGGTGCTCGCGTGGCAACATCCAGGCGACCCCGCGTTCGTACAGCAGGGGGTCGACCGCGACATAGACGCCTATCACGAGGATCAGCAGTATCGTTGTTGCACCACCGAGGATGCCGCCCAACGCCTTCGTGACGGTGCTGATGCCGCTGCCGATATTGCCGAGGTAGTTCTGCAGCTGCGCCTGTTCGATCTGGAAACCCTGATCGCGGGCCCAGTCGAACAGTTCGTTGAGCTGGCGTTCGACTATCGCAGGAAACTGCGCGGCTTCCTGCGAAATGGTCGAACCGGCGAAATAGCCGAGCCAGACCAGGAAGGCGACGGTGCCCGCCAGCACGATCGCCACGCGCCAAGGGCGTGGGATCGACAGCGCACGACCGAGCAAGCGGGCGCCGCCATCGATCATCGCGGCGAAGACCATCGCACCGAAGATGACCAGCAGCGGGCGCGCGATCCACACCGCGAGGACGGTGACGCCAACCACGCCGACCCATGCCATTGCGCGCGACACCTCGTGCCGGATTCGTGGATCGTTGATGCGCGAGGGGCTGGTACCGAGATCCTGCTCGTTCAAGTCCTGCGTGTCGTCGGTCATACGCGCCCCCTGTGCCAGGACCCAGCTGTATCAGCTTCCTAGCGCTCGGCAGCCGCTTTTCGTTCCGCGATCGCGGGACGCAATGTCGACCAGGCGCGACCCTCGCGCAGCGAGGTCCACCAGCTTACCGGATTGAGGGAGGTCGTACCGTCGAGCGAGAAGGTGATGAATTCTGCGCGCCCGCCGATGTTTTCCAGCGGGATCGGCCCGAGCAGACCGCGCGAATGGTTGAGTTCGCGGCTGTCGGCGGAATGGTCGCGATTGTCGCCCATCACGAAGACATGGCCTTCCGGGATCGTGATCTCGGCGAAATTGTCGAGCTCCTGCGTCTGGTGGTCGATCACCAGATAGGTCGCGCCGTTGGGCAGCGTTTCGCGCAGGACGGGTACGCGGCAGACGGGCGTGCCGTCGCCGGTCTCGCCGCGGAAATCGTCGAAGCCGAAGCCGTCGCAGCGCGAATTGGCATCGAGCGGCAAGGCGATCGCGGGCTCGACCTTCTGCTCCACCGGGGTACCGTTGAGGATGATGCGCCCGTTTTGCACCGCGATCCGGTCACCGGGCAGCGCAACCACGCGCTTGATGTAGTCCTCGTCGCGCTCGGGATGTACGGGGATGACGATATCGCCATATTCGGGCGTCGACCCCATCACCCGCCAATCGCCGCGCGGCGCGAGATGGAAGCTGATCGAACTCCAGTTCCAGCCATAGGGATATTTGCTGACCACCAGCCGATCGCCCACCAGCAGGTTGGGCATCATCGATTCGGACGGGATGTAGAACGGCTTGGCGATGAAGCTGTGAAAGGCGAACACCGCGAGCAGCATGAGCGCCAGCCCGCGAATCTCCGCGATCCAGTCGACCTTTTCGTCGGATTTTTCGGATTTCTTGTTCACTGCCGTGGCGCCGTGGTCACTGGGGTAGGGCCTCGATGATGACGTAGGCCTGTGCCCATGGATGGTCGTCGGTGAGGGTAAGATGAATGCGCGCCTCATGGCCGGACGGCACCATTTCCGCAAGCACGATCGCCGCGCCGCCGGTCAATGCCAGAGTCGGTGCGCCCGAGCGCGCGTTGACCACCCCGATGTCCTTCATGAAGACGCCTTGCCGGAAACCGGTTCCGACGGCCTTGGAGAAGGCTTCCTTGGCCGCAAAGCGCTTGGCGTATGTTCCCGCGATGGTGAAGGGGCGCCGGCGGGCCTTCGCGCGCTCGACTTCGGTGAAAACGCGATTCTCGAAGCGTTCTCCGAACCGCTCGAGAGAGTTCTGGATTCGCTCGATATTGCACAGGTCGGAGCCGAGACCGATGATCATGCGCGGCTGCTCCAATGACAGATGGTTTCACCCGCGAAGTGGTTGATTGCGCGGCGACACAGTTCTGCGAACAGTCCCGCAAAGGCAATCAGGCAGAGTGCCGGAGCCGCGAGTTCGCTCCAACCGGTTCCCGCGCCGTCATCGCCCCGGCCGTTGGCCAGTATCACAAGTGGCACGACGACGAGGAACAGGACGAAAGTCGTCCTGATCGACCGCCATACCGACAATGCGTAAGTGGGTGACACCTAGCGTGCCTCATCCATCAGTTCGCGCATGCGGCGGACCGCCGCTTCGAGACCCACGAACACCGCCTCGCCGACGAGGTAGTGGCCTATGTTGAGCTCTGCGAGTTCCGGAATCGCAGCAATCGGCTTCACGTTTTCATAGGTCAGTCCGTGGCCCGCATGCGGTTCTATGCCGAGATCGCGGGCCATGCGCGACATGGCCGCGATCCGCTCCAGTTCGCGCGCTTCGCGCTCGTCATCGCCATTGAGCCCGGCATGCGCATATTCGCCCGTGTGGAATTCGACCACTGGCGCCCTGAGGCGATGCGCGGCCTCGAGCTGGCGTTCGCTCGCCTCGATGAACAGGGACACGCGGATGCCCGCATCGGCCAGCCGCCCCACGATCGGCGCAAGCTGGTTGTGCAGCCCGGCGGCATCCAGGCCGCCCTCGGTGGTGCGCTCCTCGCGTTTCTCGGGGACGATGCATGCCGCGTGCGGGGCGTGCGCCAGCGCGATCTGCAGCATTTCGTCGGTGGCTGCCATCTCGAGGTTTAGCGGCAGGTCGGTCGCTTGCTGGATCCGCTGGAGGTCGGCATCGCGGATATGGCGCCGGTCCTCGCGCAGGTGCGCGGTGATCCCGTCGCCGCCCACTGCCGCCACGATTTCCGCGGCGCGAACCGGATCGGGATGATCGCCGCCGCGCGCGTTGCGGATCGTCGCCACATGGTCGATGTTGACGCCCAGACGCAGCGCTGCCGTCACGCCGCACGGCTCCCCGGCTTGGTGACTTCTATCGCGGCCAGTTCCGCGGGCAGTTCGTCTTCCGCATAGGTGGGGAAATTGATGTCGACGAGCGGATAGAAGGGCACGCCCAGATCGGCTTCACCGTTGCTCCGGTCGACCAGCGCCACTTCGGCCACGACTTCGCCCCCCTCGCGTGCCACCGCCGCGATCGCCTCGCGGCTCGACAGGCCGGTGGTGACGACGTCTTCGACCATCAGCACCTTAGCGCCGGGTTCGAGGCGGAAGCCACGCCGCAGGTGGAATTCACCATCGGGCCGCTCGAGGAACATGGCGTCCTTGCCCAATGCACGACCCATTTCCTGGCCGATGATGATTCCGCCCATCGCAGGGCTGACGACCACATCGATCTGGTTTCGCGTCTCGCGCGGGATCTTCTGCGCCAGCGCAAAGGCGAGGCGACCGGCGCGTTCGGGGTTCATCAACACCCGTGCGCATTGCAAATAGTGCCCGCTGTGACGCCCGCTGGAGAGCTTGAAATGGCCTTCGAGCAGAGCTTCACTGGCGCGGAATTCGTGGAGGATTTCTTCATCGGTCATGGTGCTTGGGTCCAAAGCGCCTTGCGCGCGATTGCGCAAGAGGCAAAGCCGCTTGCACATTTTTATCGGTCACACGCTTGAGGCACAGCCATTCCCTGCCTATAGGGCGGGCGAAATCGGGCCCCGGCAGGGGTGCGTCCAGCGCCCGACGCCGGACATCCGCTCTCCCATCGGCCCGACAAGAGAGACGACACGAAAGAGTGCCCAGACAATGAAGAATCTCGGCTCCCTCAACGGGTTCCATCGGATTGTAGCCAGCCTGGCAATGGCGGCGATGCTGGCGTTCGGCGCGCAGGGTGCCGTAGCGCAAACCGCGGCTGAAGCGGCAGTTGCCGAACAGGCGGAAGCGGTCGATCCGGCGGTGGCCGCCGATGCATCGAGCGAAGACGTGGCTGCAGGTGCAGCCGCTTACACACCGATGAAGCCGACCGAAGGCAAGGGCATGCCCGTCGCCAAGGGAATCGATGTCCAGGAACAGTTTTCGCCGATCGGTCAGCAGGCCAATGCACTGCATATCGGCCTGGTCTGGGTGATGGCGTTGATCAGCATCTTCGTGCTCGCGCTGTTCGTTTATGTCATTCTGCGCTTCAACAAGCGCGCCAATCCGGTGCCGTCGAAGACCAGCCACAACACGCTGATCGAAGTCATTTGGACGGTCGTTCCCGCACTTATCCTGCTCGCCATCGCGGTGCCGTCGATCGGCCTGCTGAGCGCGCAGTACAAGTCGCCGCCCGAGGACGCGATTACGGTCAAGGCGATCGGCTACCAGTGGTACTGGGGTTACGCCTATCCCGACAATGGCGACTTCGAAGTCGTGTCGAACATGCTCGACAAGGAAGAAGCCGAAGCGCGTGGCGAACCGCACCAGCTGGCGGTCGACAACCGGATGGTCGTGCCTGCCGGCGTGCCGATCCGCTTCCAGACGACAGCGGCCGACGTGATCCACTCCTTCGCGGTGCCCAGCCTCTGGTTCAAGCTCGACGCGGTTCCCGGCCGGCTGAACGAGAAGATGCTCTTCATCGACGAGCCCGGCGTCTATTACGGCCAGTGTTCGGAACTGTGCGGCGCGCGCCACGGCTACATGCCGATCGCGATCGAAGCGCTGCCGATGGATCAGTACAATGCATGGGTTCTGGCGCAGGGCGGCACGATCGCCGGTGCCGAAGCGGAGGCTGCGGAAGCCGCGCCGCTGCAGGAACCGGAAAGCTCCGTCCCCGGCGCAGCCGGTGCCGGCACTGCCCCGACCGTCTAAGAATTACGATTAGCTCGAGAGTATAGCACGATGGCTACCACCGCCGACAGCTTCCAGGCCCATACCGAGGACCACGCGCACGACGCCGACCACAAGCCCGGCTTCTTCGCCCGCTGGTTCATGTCCACCAACCACAAGGACATCGGTACGCTCTACCTGATCTTCGCGATCATCGCGGGTATCGTCGGCGGCGCGATCTCGGGCATCATGCGCATGGAACTGGCCGAACCTGGCATCCAGCACCTGCAGTGGTGGGCGCAGTTCATGGGCGGCAGTGCCGATTTCGACACGGCGCTGCACATGTGGAACGTGTTCATCACCGCGCACGGCCTGATCATGGTCTTCTTCATGGTCATGCCCGCGATGATTGGTGGCTTCGGAAACTGGTTCGTCCCGCTCATGATCGGGGCGCCCGACATGGCCTTCCCGCGCATGAACAACGTCAGCTTCTGGCTGACCGTCGCCGGTTTCGTCTCGCTGCTGTTCTCGCTCTTCGTGCCGGGTGGCACGGGTCCGGGTGCAGGCACGGGCTGGACCGTCTATGCGCCGCTGTCCACCACCGGCTCGACCGGTCCCGCAGTGGATTTCGCGATCTTCTCGCTGCACCTTGCCGGTGCGGGTTCGATCCTCGGCGCGACGAACTTCATCACCACCATCTTCAACATGCGTGCGCCGGGCATGACCCTGCACAAGATGCCGCTGTTCGTGTGGTCGGTGCTGGTCACCGCCTTCCTGCTGCTGCTCGCACTGCCTGTGCTCGCGGCCGCGATCACCATGCTGATTACCGACCGTAACTTCGGCACGACCTTCTTCGATCCTGCCGGCGGCGGCGACCCGATCCTGTACCAGCACCTGTTCTGGTTCTTCGGGCACCCCGAAGTGTACATCATGATCCTGCCGGGCTTCGGCATGATCTCGCAGATCGTTTCGACCTTCAGCCGCAAGCCGGTGTTCGGCTATCTCGGCATGGCCTACGCCATGGTCGCGATCGGCGTGGTCGGCTTCGTCGTGTGGGCGCACCACATGTACACCGTCGGTCTCGACGTGAACACGAAGATGTATTTCACCGCGGCGACGATGGTCATCGCGGTTCCGACCGGCGTGAAAATCTTCAGCTGGATTGCCACGATGTGGGGCGGCTCGATCGAGTTCAAATCGCCCATGGTGTGGTCGATCGGCATGATCTTCCTGTTCACCGTCGGCGGCGTGACCGGTGTTTACCTCGCCAACGGCGGCGTCGACGACGTGGTCCACGACACCTACTTCGTGGTGGCGCACTTCCACTACGTGCTGTCGATGGGTGCGGTGTTCTCGATGTTTGCCGGTTTCTACTACTGGTTCCCGAAGATGAGTGGCCGGATGCACTCCGAACTGCTTTCGCACCTGCACTTCTGGGGCTTCTTCATCGGCGTGAACGTGATCTTCTTCCCGCAGCACTTCCTCGGCCTGCAGGGCATGCCGCGTCGTTACCCCGACTATGCGGATGCCTATGCCTACTGGAACGAAATCAGCTCGTTCGGCTACATGCTGATGGCGGCGTCGATGATCTTCTTCTTCGTCAACATCGTGTACGCCTTCGTCGCGGGCAAGAAGGCCGCCGACAATCCGTGGGGCGAAGGCGCGACGACGCTGGAATGGACGCTCTCCAGCCCGCCGCCGTTCCACCAGTTCGAAACGCTTCCCGTGATCGAGGACCACCACACGGCCCACGACCACATGAGCAAGCCACAGCCGGCCTGAAGCCTACAGCTAGGCACTGGACAGAAAAGAGCGGCCGGTCCCATGGTGGGCCGGCCGCTTTTTCATGTCCGCCGGGGAGAGAACACATGCCTGAAATGCGCACGATCGATACTGGTGAAGTAGCCCTGCGTTGCGCCGTGGAAGGCGAGGGGCCGCTTGTCATCATGGTCCATGGCTTCCCCGAAAGCTGGTATTCCTGGCGCCACCAGATCGGTCCGGTTGCCGAGGCGGGCTTCACGGCCTGCGCGGTCGACGTGCGTGGCTATGGCGGATCCGACAAGCCGCAGCCGGTCGAAGCCTATGCGATGGAGCGGATTGTCGGCGATCTGATCGGCCTACGCAAAGCGTTGTCACCCGATGCCCCCGCCGTGCTCGTGGGACATGACTGGGGCGCGCCGATCGTCTGGAACAGCGCGCTGACGCATCCCGAACATTTCCGCGCGGTTGCAGGCATGTCGGTGCCATTCTCCGGCGTCCCGCAAAGACCGTTCACCGAAATCTTCCGCGAGCATTTCACCAGTCAGGGGCGATTCTTCTACCAGGAGTATTTCCAGGAACCGGGTGTGGCAGAAGCCGAGGCCGAGGCGGACCCGCGCGATTTCGTCGAGCGGATGATGTATTCGATCAGCGGCGATGTGCCGCCGGGCGATTACTGGGACAAGCCGCTGGGCGCGACGTTCCTCGAGGGTCTGCCCGACCCGGCTCCGGTTGCATGGCTCACCGAAGACGACCTCGATTTCTACGAGGCCGAGTTCACCGCCTCGGGCTTTCGCGGTCCGCTCAACCGCTACCGCAACCACGAAGCCGACTACGAATGGTTGCAGAACTGGGCGGGCAAGCGGATCGAACAACCCGCGCTGTTTATCGGCGGGGCCCGCGATCCCGCGACCTTCCTGTTCGGCGCGATCGAGGATCCGGTTGCGCTGGTGAAGATGTTTGCGCCGCGTGCCGAAGGCCATATCCTCGACGGGGTCGGCCACTGGACGCAACAGGAGCGCCCCGATGAGGTCAATGCAGTGCTGATTGACTGGCTAAAGCGGCTCTGACGCCCTATATGGCGCCCGATTCCATGACCCAGACCGTTCCCACACAGCTTCCCGCGGAATGGCGCGATTTCTTCGCGCTGACCAAGCCGCGCGTGATGAGCCTGGTTATCTTCACCGGCCTTTGCGGCCTGCTGGCGGCGCCCGGCAGCATCCATCCGGTGCTGGGCTTCACCGCGATCCTGTGCATAGCTCTGGGCGCAGGCGGGGCGGCGGCGCTCAACCAGTGGTGGGAAGCGGATATCGATGCAGGCATGAAGCGGACCGCGGCGCGTCCCTTGCCTTCGGGGCGAATGAACCGCACCGATGCGCGCGATTTCGGCGTGCTGATCTCGGCCGCCTCGGTAATGATCATGGGGCTGGGGGTAAACTGGCTCGCTGCCGCGATCCTCGCGCTGTCGATCTTCTATTACGCGGTCATCTATACCGTATGGCTCAAGCCGCGGACCCCGCAGAACATTGTGATCGGTGGCGGGGCGGGGGCATTCCCTCCGCTGATCGGCTGGGTCGCGGTGACCGGCGAGATTTCGCTGATGCCCGTCTTGCTGTTCCTCATCATCTTCATGTGGACCCCGCCGCATTTCTGGGCGCTCGCGCTGTTCGTAAAGACCGATTACGCCAATGTCGGCATTCCGATGATGCCCGTCGTGCGCGGAGAGGCTTCGACCCGCCGCCAGATCTTGGCCTATGCAGTGCTGCTGGTTCCGGTCGCCGCCGCGCCATGGTTCATCGGCGGAACGTCCTACGTCTATGGTGTTGCTTCGCTTGCGTTGACGCTTGCCTTCCTTGCGCTTTCGGTTCCGGTCGCTTTCCGGCAAACCGGGGTCAACGACACGATGAAGCCCGAAAAGCGCCTGTTCGCTTTCAGCATCATCTACCTTTTTGCCCTGTTCGCTGCGCTTGTGGCGGATCGGGTGCTGGCCAACCAGGGATGGATCGCATGACCCCCGAAGAAGAAACCGAACTCAAGCGCCGCCAGAAGAGCCGCAACCTCGTCTTGGGCGGCGTGCTGCTGTTCCTTGCCGTCCTGTTCTACGTGATTACCATCGCCCGGATGTGAGCCACGCCATGACTGCCGCTACTCTCGAAACCCGCAAGAATCGCACCGCGCTGCTCGCTTTCGGTGGCGCGCTGGCCATGCTTGGCCTCGGCTATGCCGCGGTCCCGCTTTACGAACTGTTCTGCCAGGTCACGGGCTTTGGCGGTACGACGCAGCGGGCGACCGAGAGCCAGGCCGCACTGGCCGAACGGCTTGGCGCGAGCGCGGGCGGCAAGACGGTTTCGATCCGCTTCGATGGGACCACCGCGGGCGACGTGCCATGGAGTTTCCGGCCCGAGCAGGTGACCGACACGGTCACCATCGGCCAGCGCGATATGGCAATCTACATCGCCAAGAACAATTCCGACGAGACGATCACCGGTACCGCCACCTTCAACGTGGAGCCCGAGCAGGCCGGCGCCTATTTCAACAAGATCCAGTGTTTCTGCTTCACCGAGCAGGTGCTCGAGCCGGGCCAGGAAGTGCGCATGCCGGTGCTTTATTTCGTCGATCCGGCAGCGCTGGACGACCCGAACATGGAGGGCGTGGAGCAGATCACGCTGTCATATACTTTCCACCGGGCTCTGGAATCTGCCGAGTAGCCCCTAGACCCGCGCGAAATGCCGCATTAAGGGCACCCGCGAAGCGAAATCCCAGGACGCGAGTACAATGGCTGGCAACGTCAATCACGAATATCACATCCTCGAACCCGATATCTGGCCCTTCGTAGCCTCGGTATCGGCGCTGACCTTCACCAGCGGCATGGTGCTTTACATGCACGAGATGGCCAGCGCTCACCTCGTGCTTGGTCTCGGCATCGCGGGCCTGATCGCCACGTTCTTCGGCTGGTTCGCCAAGATCGTGAAGGAAGCCGAACGCGGCGACCACACTCCGATAGTCCAACTGCACATGCGTTACGGCATGATCCTGTTCATCGCGTCGGAAGTGATGTTCTTCGTCGGCTGGTTCTGGAGCTGGTTCGATTTCGCGCTGTTCCCCAGCGAATTGTCCGACGTCGTCGGCGGGACCTTCCCGCCCGCCGCGATCGAATATGTCATCGATCCCTTCAGCCTCCCGCTGCTCAACACGCTGATTCTGCTGTGTTCGGGCACCACGGTTACCTGGGCGCACCATTCGCTGATCCACGGTGATCGCGAAGGGCTGAAGAAGGGCCTCTGGCTGACCATTCTGCTGGGTGCGGTCTTTACCGCGATCCAGGCTTACGAATACGCAGCGGCGCCGTTCGCGTTCGGCGGCAACACCTACAGCTCGGCCTTCTACATGGCGACCGGCTTTCACGGTTTCCACGTGCTCGTGGGAACGATCTTCCTGATCGTCTGCCTCGTGCGCACCTACAAGGGCCACTTCACCCCGCGCCAGCACTTCGGCTTCGAAGCGGCGGCATGGTACTGGCACTTCGTCGACGTGGTGTGGCTGTTCCTCTTCATCGTCGTCTACATCTGGGGCGGCTGGGGCGCTGCCGTTCACTGATGCCACTCGGCATGGCTGAAACACGCGAAGGGCAGCTCGGCATCGCCGCGGCTGCCCTTCTCGCATTCCCAAAAGGCTGATCCACCGTGCGGATACCCATCATCCCGACCATCATCGTCGCCGCGGCCATCGCCACAATGATCGGGCTCGGTATATGGCAACTCGATCGCAAGGACGAAAAGGAAGCGCTGATCGCGCAGGCCGAGCGCTCGCTGGCCGCACGCGACGAGGTGATCCTGTCGAGCGATGCGGAAGCACGCGAAGAGCTGCTTTATCGACGTACGCGCGTGGAGTGTGCGACGGTGCAGTCGCTTACCACGGTCGCGGGAACCAGCCTGCGCGGGGAAAAGGGGCTTGCCCAGCGCGCCACTTGCCTGCTTGCGGATGGGACGACCGCACGGGTGGATATCGGATTCTCGCGCAGACCGGATCCGGTCGAATGGGATGGCGGCAGTGTCGTCGGTACGATCGCTCCCGGTGAGCGCATCGTCGCGACCGAGCCGCTCGCTGGACTCGAGCCGCTGGCCGCACCCGATCCGCGCGATCTGCCCAACAATCATCTCGCCTACGCCGGGCAGTGGTTCTTCTTCGCGCTGACCGCGCTGGTCATTTACATCCTCGCGCTGCGCCGCCGCTCCACCCGGGCTAGGGCGGATTAAAGAGCCGCTTGCTTGCCCGCCGGGGGCTGCGCGGCTAACCGCCGGGAACGATGAAATACGTCTCCACTCGCGGTAGCGCCCCGGCGCTCGATTTCGCCGGCGTCACGCTGGCCGGCCTCGCATCGGATGGCGGGCTGTATGTGCCCGAAAGCTGGCCGCAATTCTCGCATGAGGAAATCGCCGCAATGCGCGGGCTTCCCTATGACGAGATCGCGGCGCGGGTTATGGAGCCCTTCGTCGGCGATTGTCTCACGCCGGCGCGGCTGCGCGAACTTACCGCCAAGGCTTACGGGCGTTTTTCGCACAAGGCAGTGACGCCGCTGGTGCAGCTCGACGAGCGACAGTGGCTGCTCGAACTTTTCCATGGCCCGACGCTCGCCTTCAAGGATGTCGCCTTGCAGATGCTGGGCTTGTTGTTCGAGGAATTCCTGGCCCGCGAAGATGGCAAGCTGACGATCGTTGGTGCCACCAGCGGCGATACGGGTAGCGCCGCGATCGATGCCGTTGCGGGGCTCGACCGGGTCGAGATATTCATGCTGCACCCCAAGGGGCGCGTCAGCGACGTCCAGCGTCGGCAAATGACCACGGTCCGCGCACCCAATGTCCACAACATCGCGATCGACGGCAGTTTCGATGACGCGCAGGCCATGGTGAAGCGCATCTTTTCCGATGCCGACGTCACCGCCAAGCACCGGATCGGCGCGGTCAATTCGATCAACTGGGCCCGCCTGATGGCGCAGGTGGTCTATTACTTCGTGGCTTCGCTCCAACTGGGCGGGCCCGAGCGCAAGCTCGCCTTCAGCGTCCCCACGGGCAATTTCGGTGACGTTTTCGCAGGCCATGTCGCGGCTCGGATGGGGCTGCCGATAGAGCAGCTCGTCGTGGCGACCAATGTCAACGACATCCTTCACCGGGCGCTCAGCGCGGGTGATTATTCGGCGGGAACGGTCACGCCCACCGCGGCACCCAGCATGGACATCCAGGTCAGTTCGAATTTCGAACGGCTGCTGTTCGATGTCGGGGGGCGTGACGGGGCTGCACTGGCCGAGCAGATGCGCGGCTTCGAGAGCACGCGCGCGATGCAGCTGACCAATGCCCAGCGCGAGGGCGCGGCGCGGTTGTTCACCAGCCTGCGCGCCGACGAGCACGACATGGCGAGCGCGATGCGCTGGGCCTGCGAAGATTGCGCTCAGGTTATCGATCCGCACACCGCAATCGGCCTCCACGCCGCGCGTGCGGTGGAACTGCCGGTCGGCGTTCCAGTGGTGACACTCGCGACCGCACACCCGGCGAAGTTCCCCGACGCGGTGGAGCGCGCCACCGGCACGCGGCCCTCGCTGCCGCCGCGTGTTGGGGACCTCTTCGCTCGCGAGGAAGCTTATACCGAGCTGGCTGGCGCCTATGAGGCGGTACGCGACCATATCGTCGGACACGCTGCCTGATGGCCGAACTGGTTCGCGACCCGGTGCTGATGGTGGGCGAGGGCTGGGATGCCTATCGCCTGCTCGACAGCGGCCATGGCCGCAAGTTTGAACAGTATGGCGATTATCGCTTCATCCGCCCCGAACCGCAGGCGATGTGGTCTCCGCGCTCGGAAAGCTGGGACGCGCATGGCGAATTCGTTCCTGGCAGCGACGAAGACGGTGGCGGTCGCTGGCAGTATTCGCGCGAAGTGCCGCGCGACGGCTGGGAACTGGGCTGGGGCGAGGAAGCGCGCTTCACTGCGCAATGCACGCCCTTCCGGCACCTCGGCTTCTTCCCCGACATGGCCCCCGTGTGGGACTGGATGGGACAGCAGCTGGGCGGGGCGCGCGACGCCGAGACGATGAACCTGTTCGGCTACACGGGTGTCGGTACGCAGGCACTGAGCCGCTTCGGGCGCGTGACGCATGTCGATGCGAGCAAAAAATCGGTCGCACAGGCGCGCGAGAATGCCGTGTTGGCGGGTCTCGGCGAGCGACCGATCCGCTGGCTGGTCGAGGACGCAATGAAATACGCCGCGCGCGAAGTACGCCGCGGGCGCCGCTACGACGGGATTATCCTCGACCCGCCCAAATTCGGGCGCGGGCCCGATGGCGAGGTGTGGCGGCTGGAAGAGGGCCTGCCCGCGCTGGTCTCCGATTGCCGCCAACTGCTCGACGCCGACAGCCGTTTCCTCTTCCTGACCGTCTATGCGGTTCGGATGAGCAGTCTCGCACTCGGTGGCTTGCTCGACGAGGTGTTCGCGGGCCTGCCGGGCAAAATCGAACACGGCGAGCTGGCAGTACAGGAAGACGGCAGCGGGCGGCTGTTGCCCACGGCGATCTTCGCGCGCTGGTCCAATCCGCGCTAGGAGGCGGCGCATGGACGATTCGCTGATCCTCGAAGTGGCCGATTTCGAGCATGATGTGCTCACCGGCATCTACTCTGAAGAAACCGGGCGGCCGCAGCCGCTGCGCTTCACCATCAAGGTGCGGATGAAGCCACTGCGCCGGTACGATCCCGAGACGTCGCTCGACCATTCGAAGAACTACATGGATCTGAAGTTCGCCGCATCCGAGGCCTTGCCCGAAGGCGTGCACTTCAAGCTGATCGAGGCGGTCGCCGACCACGTCTGCGAAACGCTGTTCGTGCAGGACAAGCGGATCGAGGCCGTGACGGTCAAGATCGTCAAGCTCGCGATTGCCGAAGCGGACGAGAAGATCGGCATTACCCTCCACCGCGAGCGACGCGGATGAAACGCATCGTGGTCGACGGTCTGCCGGACGACCCGCTCGCGGCATCGGGCGTGTTCCACCAGCATTGGCTGGCGCATGTCGAAGCCACGTTGGGTCAGGGCGAGGACGTCATGCTGCAACTCCCCGCAGCCGATCACACGCACCGGGAGTGGCGCTGCGCAATCGTGGCCGGGCTGGCACGCAAGCACGCGCCGGTTCGCGTCAATCTTGTCGCAGGCGAGGGCGCGGCGCTGGCTGCCTGCGAATCCTATCTCGCCGCGGCGCCCGGGGTCACCGGGCAATATCTGGAGGTCTGAGCCGATGGCAGTGCGCGTCCTTTTCCTGGGTCCGCTGGCCAATCTTGCGGGCAGCGCGGAGCGTGAAATTCCCGCCCCGCTCGATTGGCCAGGATTGCTCGACGCGGTCGGACCGGAAGTCGCTGGCCAATTGCGGGATGAACGTGTGCATATCGCCTGTGCCGGGCGGGTTCTTGCCGATAAGACGACGCTCACCGCCGGCGATGGCGACGAAGTGGCGCTGCTGCCCCCGGTGAGCGGTGGCTAGGCTGCGTCTCGAATCGCCGCTCGACGTTCGCTTGATGGACAGGGGGCTGTCGGTCGGCGAGGCGCTGGCAGCCTTCAACGCCGCGCAGGGCGGGGCGGGGGCGATCGTATCCATGCTGGGCAAGGTCCGTCCCGATGGCGATGTCAAAGCGCTCGAACTCACGCATTACGAGCCGCTGACGCTGCCCGGGATGCAGGCGTTGGCGGATACCGCCCGAAACCGGTTCTCGCTGACGGGCGCGGTGGTCTGGCATCGCATCGGGGTGATGGTGCCGAGCGAAGCGATCGTGCTGGTGGCAACCGCTGCGCTACACCGGCGCGACGCCTTCGCGGCGGCGGATTACTTGATGGACCACCTCAAATCGGCAGCGTGGCTGTGGAAGCGCGAGCGCCGCGCGGACGGCTGGCACTGGATCGAGCCGCGCAGCCAGGATCATGCGGACCTTGCGCGCTGGAAATAATCGCCCGGCTTTGATCCAGATCAAGGAAGTGCCCAGCAGCGCGGCGCATCACGGCTCCAACAAAGGAGCACGCCATGTCCAAGCATTTCACCCGTGAACTCGTTGCCGAGCACGCCGCGATCCACGCAGCACCCAAGGCTCGCCATGAAGTCGATCGCAGCTTCGAACTGCCCAAGGGGCTCTACGTCGCGACGGTGGCGTTCTATCTCGGCTTCCTCGCGGTGATGGCTGCGGGGCTGTCGACGCCGGGGCTTATCATTCCGATGGTGATCTTCACGCTCTTTATCGTCGCCGGTTTCGGGCTGCCTGCACTGTGGACGCGGATCACGCCCGACCACAAGGGCCGCAACATGAGCTGGGCCCGGCTGGCCAGCCAGGGAATCGCTACGCATACCGGACGCGTTTCGGCCCGCGATGCCGCGGTTCAGGTGCTGATCCTGCCTGCCCTGGTGTTCTGCTGGGGTGTGACCACGGTGATCATCGCCGCGCTGGTCTGACACGCGAAAGAATGCGGGGGGAGACGCGGGGCCGGGGCGACCGGTTCCGCGTTTTCGCGTGCGCCGTGCCGTTCAGCGCACCTGCGCGCGCAACCGTTCGAGCACGACGTCTTCCTCGGTCACCAGCGCAACGACGGTGGCGCGTGCCGCGGCAATCGCTGCAGTATCCTGTGCCTGTACCGTTGCGGCGGTGAACAGAATGTCGAGATCGCCCAGCGCCACCGCGGCGTTGCTGCGCGCCGAATCGAGGTCGGCCAAGGCCACCTGCGCGCTCGCCCAGCTGTCGCTGCCAACTGCCGCATTGCCTGCTGCCTGCACACGACGCTGCGCTGCGGGAACTGCTGCGGTGAATTGCTCATGCGCATCACGTGCTGCGGCGACCAGCGATTCGAGCCGGACAGGGATGTCGCCCTCCGCGTCTATGGCGACCGGCGGCACGTCGAGCTGTCGCGGTGCGGCAGGCTCGAACGTCCCTTCGGCACGTTCGACGTCGCGGACTGCGAGCGAGGGGTAGGAATCGCCCGCGGTCGAAGCGCATCCGGCGAGCAGGAATGCGGCGAACAGCGGGGCGGCGGGCTTGCGATCGAACATGTCCCGGTCCATATCACGCACGGCGGCGCAGACCAGCGCGGATGCAAAATTCCTCGTACCAGGCGTTGACTTGCCGCCACCTATCGCTTAACGGCACGCTTCTTTCCGGGGCTGCTCCTTGCGGCCTGACGGGTGCGCCGTGCATTCGCAAGATCACGGCACAGCAATTTGAACGAGAGATAACCACCATGTTCGCAGTAGTGCGCACGGGCGGCAAGCAATACCGGGTTGCCGCCGGAGACAAGATCGCGGTTGAGAAGCTGGCTGGCGAAGCTGGCGACACCATCACGCTGGGCGACGTCCTGCTTGCGGGCGAAGGCGACGCGCTTTCGGATGCCGGCAAGGTCACCGTTTCGGCGGAGATCATTGCGCAGGCCAAGAGCGAGAAGGTGGTCGTTTTCAAGAAGCGTCGCCGTCACAACTATCGCCGCAAGAACGGTCACCGTCAGCAGATGACCCTGCTGCGTATCACCGACGTCGGCACCGGCTCGGCCAAGAAGGCCGCACCGAAGAAGGAAGCTGCTCCGAAGGCTGAAGCCGAGGACAAGGCTCCCGCCAAGAAGGCTGCGCCCAAGAAGGCTGCCGCCAAGAAGACCGAAGCCAAGAAGTAAGGAGCGCGGACGATGGCACATAAAAAAGCAGGCGGTTCGTCGCGTAACGGTCGTGATTCGGCCGGTCGTCGCCTTGGCGTGAAGAAGTTCGGCAGCGAGAACGTCGTCGCCGGCAACATCATCGTGCGCCAGCGCGGCACCAAGTTCTATCCGGGCAGCAATGTCGGCATGGGCAAGGACCACACCCTGTTCGCGCTTACCGACGGTATTGTGCGCTTCCACAAGGGCAAGCTCGACCGCAAATTCGTCTCGGTCGACATGATGGCCGAAGCCGCCGAATAACCGGACGCTCCGATAACGGGATCGTCCAAACGGGACGGTCCCAGCCGGGTCCATGATCCGGCAGCCGAAGAGGGAGATGGGACCTTTCCACCAGGGAAGGCATCCGTCTCCCTCTCGTCGTTTCTCCCTCTTCGACAATCGCGGCGAAATTTTCTTTCGCCATCACGCAATTGTCACGCGTCCGGCCTAGGAGCCCGGAGCGTGGAGATACGGGGAGATTACCGATGTTCCATGTAACCGAGCGGCTGCTGTTGCGGCCTGCATGGCCCGAAGATGCCGATGCGCTGATGCGCGGGATCGCCGATGAAGGCGTCGTCCGCAATCTCGCATGCGCGCCTTGGCCCTACCTCCCCCGACATGCGCGTGAGTTTGTCATGCGCGGACAGGACGCCCGCTATCCGGTGTTCCTGATTACGCTGCCTTCTACCGAGGGATCGAAAGTGATCGGTTGCATTGGCATCGATCCTTGTGACAGCGCCGACGCCGAACTCGGCTACTGGATTGCGCGCGATCACTGGGGGCGCGGCTATGCCAGCGAAGCTGCGCGTGGTGCGCTCGAGGTGGCGCGGTTGCTCGGCTACCGGCGGATCGAAGCGGGCCATTTCACCGACAATCCCGCGTCGGGGCGCGTATTGCGCAAGGCTGGCTTCCTGCCCACCGGCAAAATCGTCCCGCGGCACAGCAGCGGACGCGGCGAGACCGCACCCTGCGCGCTCTACCGGCTCGATCTCGATGCGGAAGCGCGGATGCCGCTTCAGGCGGCATGATCCCTGCCATGAGAAGGCCCCGCTGGCGAAGATCGCCGGCGGGGCCTTCTAGCATTCTGGCGCTGTGCCTTATTCGGCGGGCATGAGGGCGTCGGCGAAATCGCCCTCGTAAAGCTTGATCAACTCGCGATCGTCATGATCCCAGGGGTGAAAGCCCGGTTTGAAATAGGCCAGCCATGCGGGGAAGATGCGGCGCACGATGCCCGGGCTCACCGTCAGATATTTGAACAGGCCCCATTTCGCTTTCCAACCGGTGATCCCATCCTGTGCGAGCAGTTCGAGCGAATCGGTCCAGCGATTCTTGAAGAAGCGCGCAGTCACGCTGACCATCACGAGGCTGCGCACCCGCCAGCGTTTGCCCGGTGTCCAGTCGCGCGTGGCGTGGTTCCAGGTGTCGAAGGCGACGCCCTTGTGCTCGATTTCTTCGGCCGCATGCCACCGCCACATGTCGCGGACTTCGGCATCGGCGTCGGCGAAATGCGCCGGGTTCTCGAGGAATTCGGCGGCCATCATCGCGGTATAATGTTCCAGCGCCATGGTGACCGCGAGATTGGCGATGGCCGGGCGGTCCTTGGTCAGCGCCAGCATTTCGGCAACGCGCGTGTCGATTGCCTTGATGTCGTAGCCGGCATCTTCGGCAAGCCGGTTGAAGGCTATGTGTTCGCGCGTGTGGTTGATTTCCTGCCGCACGAATGCGCGGATTTCCGCATCGAGCTTGGCGTCCGCGCCATCACGATGCGCTTTCACCGCTTCGATGAAGAAGGCCTCGCCGCGCGGGAAGGTGGCTGACAGCGCATTGTGCCAGGCGGTCCCGAACGGTTCGCCCGCCCACCACCGGCGCGGGTTGGTTCCGCGATTGAAACGTTCATCACGAACGGTGATGGTAAGATCGTCGGGTGTGGGCGCACGCTGGCGCAGGTCGGTATCGATCGAGACGGGGGCGTTCATGCTGGGCTCCGCGTGATTAACTGACATTGATGTAAGTAAGCCTTACTTACATAGCTGTCAATAATAAGTGGTTACCGCTTTGCCCGCGCGTCCCGATGGGTTAACGCCGTCGCAATGGCCACACGTAAAAGATTATCGCCCGAAGAGTCGCGGCTCGCCGCGCTCGAGGCGGCGAGGGGGCTGCTGATCGAAACCGGGCCGCAATCGGTCACGCTGAAGGCGGTCGGCGCGCGTATCGGGCGCACCCATGCAAACCTGCTGCATCATTTCGGTTCGGCTGCGGGGCTGCAGAAGGAGCTGGCCGGGCATCTCGCAAAGGCTGTTTGCGACACCATCATCGATGCCGTGCGCGCGAGCCGCGCAGGGCTGGGCAGCCCGCGCGAGGTGGTCGATCTGGCGTTCGACGCTTTCGACAAGGAAGGGGCAGGCGCACTAGCCAGCTGGATGATCCTGACCGGCAATGAGGACGCGCTGACGCCGATCGTGGAGACAATTCACCAGCTGGTGGACGAGATCGCACCCGAAGAGGCCGAACACGGCGCGCAGCCCGCGCAGGTCCATGAGGAAACGCTCGCGCTGGTGCTGATGGCAATGGGCGATGCACTGATCGGCACCGCTTTGTCGCGTTCGCTGGGTCTGCCGGAAACGGCAGCGCGCGACCGGGCCGAGCGGATGCTCGTGCGCTCGATGGATATCACTGGTCCGAAGGACTGAGCCCCGGCTTCATCCACTCTGGGGCGGCGGCGACATCGATGGCGTCCAGTCGCAAGTGATCGACTGCCAGACCGAGATCGGGATATTCGGCCTTGCGGCGCTTGGCGTCCGATTGGTCCAGCGGCACGACCATCAGTCTCCGGTTGACCTTGCTGCGCCAGTTCATCCGCGCAGTGTTTTCCTGTCCAATGTAACAGCCCTTGTCGAAGCTGACCCCATTGAGTTCGACCGCATTGGTTTCAAGCCACAGGATATCGGCGAGTTCGGCCCGGCCCTCGGGCACCCCGAGAGCAAGCCGATGGCGCTGCCATTCCTCATCAACCGCCTCGTCCTCTGATTCGGCCGGCGCCAGCCACCGCTGGCCCAGGGCGCCGAGGCGGGGATCGGCCGCACCACCATCGCCCATTTCGCGCTGCCAGTGTACCGCTACCGACGGATCGACCGCGATCGAGATCTTGCGGCGCAGCCGGTAAAGCGAAAGCCGCTTGGCCAGATCCTCCGCGGCATCCGCTTCGCAGTCGATCAGCGCTTCCCCCGTTGCACTTGGCCAGACGAGGAAGTCGAACAACGTCTTGCCCTGCGGCGTCAGCAATCCGGCATAGACGGGGAGCGTGCCGGTTACGTCATTCGTAACCAGACCCTGAAGGAAGGCGAGGACATCCTCTTCGGGGTCTTCGCTCGACAGACGGATCACGGCGCGATGCTTGAGACGGGTAGCGGTCATGCGTGACAGATAGGCCACTCGCGGCCATAGGCAACCGCATGGTCGAATCGCTGACAATCCGCCGCCCCGACGACTGGCATCTGCATTTCCGCGATGGTGAGACGATGCGCGCGGTGGTGCCGCAAACCGCGCGCCAGTTCGCGCGTGCCATCGTCATGCCCAATCTCGCCCCGCCGGTCACCACCACCGCGCTGGCGGCAGCCTATCGCGATCGCATCGTGGCTGCCGTACCCGAGGGCGTCGCCTTCACACCGCTGATGACCGCTTATCTGACAGAGGAGAGCGATGCCGACGATCTCGCGGTGGGGCATGCCGACGGCGTGCTGACCGCGGCCAAGCTCTATCCCGCGGGCGCGACGACCAATTCGGCGCATGGCGTGACCGATGTTGCGAACATCATGGGCGTTCTCGAACGGATGGCCGAAATCGGCATGCCGCTGTGCGTCCATGGCGAAGTGACCACGCCCGACATCGACATTTTCGACCGCGAAGCGGTGTTCATCGATCGGATCCTGCAACCGCTGGTCGACCGGCTGCCGACGCTGCGCGTGATCTTCGAGCACATCACCACAATGCAGGCGGTAAGCTTCGTCGAGAGCGCGGGCCCCAACGTTGCGGCCACGATCACGCCACAGCACCTGCACATCAACCGCAACGACATTCTGGTCGGCGGCATCCGGCCGCATATGTATTGCCTGCCGGTGGCGAAACGCGAACAGCATCGCCTCGCGCTGCGCGGTGCAGCGACCAGCGGTTCGAGCAAATATTTCCTCGGCACCGACAGCGCGCCGCACCATCGCCATGCGAAGGAAAGCGACTGCGGCTGCGCCGGTATCTTCAACGCGCCATTCGCGCTCGAGAGCTATGTGCAGGTGTTCGAGGACGAGGATGCGCTCGATCGGTTCGAAGCCTTCGCCAGCCTCAACGGTCCGGCACTCTACGGGCTCGCCCCAAACGAGGAGCGGATCACGCTGGAAAAGGCCCCGGTCGAGGTTCCGCAGGAAGTCGACGGCGGCGAGGCGCGGATCGTGCCCTTTCATGCGGGCGAAACGCTTAGCTGGCGGCTGGCTTCCTAGACCGCGCGATCATATCCCATGCGAACACCGCCGCGGCTGCCCAGATGCAGGCGAAGCAGGCGGCTTGCGCGGGTTTCAGCTCTTCGCCGAAAACGGTGAGCCCGAGAATGAAAACGATGCTCGGCGCGAGGAACTGGATAAAGCCCAGCGTCGAGTAGGGCAGCTTGCGCGCGGCGATGGCGAACAGCAGCAAGGGGAAGGCGGTGAAAGCTCCACCAGCCATGATCGCGAGGCTGAGTTCGGGGGATACAGCGAAGGACGAACCCTCGGTCTGCGCATAATAAAGCGCGACCCCGAACGAAGGCAAAAGCAACAGGGTCGATTCGATCGTCAGCCCGGGGACCGCTCCGACCGCGACCTGCTTGCGAATCAGGCCGTAGCTGCCGAAGCTGAGCGCGAGCGTCAGGCTGATCCACAAGGTTGTCAGCGCGCCTGCCGCGAGCAGCGAGACACCGATGGCAGCAAGCGCGACGGCGATCCATTGCCTCCGGGTCAGCCGCTCGCCGAGCAACATTGTGCCCAGCAGGACATTGACCAGCGGGTTTATGTAATAGCCCAGGCTGGCGGCATAGACCTGCCCGTTCTGGATCGCCCAGACATAGACCACCCAGTTGACCGCGATCAGCGTGGCGCTGAGCGCGAGCCAGCCGAGCGTCCGGCGATGGGCGAACGCCGCCCGCAATTCGGGCCATTGCTTGCGCAACAGCGCGATGAGCAGGCACAGCGGCAGCGTCCAGATGATGCGCCAGCCAACGAATTCGAACGCGGGCACGCTGCGAACCAGCAGCAGGTAGAGCGGCATCAACCCCCAGATGACGTAGGCGCCAAGCGCAGCCGTCAGTCCGGTGCGATCAAGCGGGGCGGGGGCGCTGTTCATTGGCGCGCGCTAGGCGGCCCCGGAGGGGCTCGCAAGCGCAATCCGCCGGCGGGTGGCAAACGCTTCGTCGAAAAATCCGAATCTGACAGCGCGGTTGCATTCGGTTCAGATTTGGGGGCGTAAAGCTTAACGTATCGACGGAGCGCTTCCGCCGGTCGCAGGAAGAAAAAAGGACGCCCCCATGCCCAATCCATTCAAAACCGCTTCGCTCGCTCTCGCCGTGACAGGCCTCGCCATTGCCCTCCCTGCCAGTGCGGCACCCGCCATGCATGCGCCCACGGGCGCGCACGCCGCGGTTACCGGCGATTTGACCTTCGAACACAAGCGCGATCGCAAGCATCGCCATTATCGCGACCGCGATTATCGGGATTACCGTGACTATCGCGACTACCGTGGCGACCGCCGCGACGCCCGCCCCTATTACATGGGGTACGACCGCAATTACGGCCAGCCGGTGCGCAACAACACGCGCGTCTGGCGCGGCAATGACGGGCGCTATTACTGCAAGCGTGACAACGGCACCACTGGCCTGCTGGTCGGCGCCGGCGTCGGCGCGCTGCTTGGTCACGAAGTCGCAGGCAGCGGCGGCGACCGCACCCTCGGCGCTATCCTCGGCGGCGCGGCCGGCGCGCTGCTGGGCCGTACCATCGACCGCTCGAGCACGCGCTGCGGCTGATTGAACAGCTTCCGGTCGTGCCCACCCACGACCGGATAGCGCGGTCCCCACCGGGCCGTGTGGGCGTCGTCCGATCTCCCGCAAGGGAGGCGGGCGGCGCCCTTTAACCATTCGCGTGGGGCCTGTCCCGCTATGGTGCAGCAACATCGAGCACACTGGCTAAGCCGGCCTCTTCCGGCCTAGGGGGTTCTCGTTCCCAAGTAGAGGTCTATTGATGAAACGTCGCCTGCTGGTCTCCCTCGTTCCCGTCGCCCTTTTGGCTAGTTGCGGCGACAAGGCAGAGGATGAGGCCGCAGGCGACGCGATGGACCCGGCGAGCGAACAGGCGCTCAATGGCGAACTGGCGACCGATCCCGATCTTGCGGGCAGCAATGAAGCGAATGCCGCGCTGTCGGGCACGGGCAACGCCGCAATTCCCGATATCGACAAATCGCCCCGCGCAGTCGAGGCGGCACGCAGCCGGGCAGCCGAACTGGTCGGCGGGCGCAGCGAACTCGTGTCGCCCCCGTCGGCGCTTTCGCTGGGCGCGGATGGCCAGCCCAGCGCCGCCATGGTCGCAGCGGCGCGTGCGGCGGTTTCGCCGGGCGGCGAGAATTGCGGCGACAAGGTCGAATACACCTCGTCCTGGGCGGCCAAGCTGCCCACCGCATTCCCCATCTATCCGCGCGGCAACACGCAGGAAGCAGCGGGTACGGACGAGGGCGATTGCGCGCTCCGCGTCGTTTCATTCCTGACGCCGGTGGCGCTCGAGGAAGTGCTGGCATTCTATTACACCCGCGCCCGCGCGGCAGGTTACAGCGCCGAACACACCAAGAGTGCGGGCGACAACATCCTCAGCGGCACCAAGGGCAAGGCGGCCTACGTCGTCTATGGCCGCCGGCTGTCGCAGGGTGTGACCGAGATCGACCTCGTCACCACCGATTGATCGCGGGTCTCGGCCCGCCGATCGTCAGCTTTCCCTGAGGCCCACGCCGAGGCTGGCGCGCGGCTGCTCCATTTCGTTGCTGGCGACCGGATAGGCGCAATAGTCTGCAGCGTAGAAAGCGGCCGGGCGATGGTTGCCCGACAGGCCTACGCCGCCGAACGGCGCTGCCGAAGAGGCACCGTTGGTGGGCCTGTTCCAATTGACGATTCCGGCGCGGATCTCGCTCCAGAAATGCTCGAAATCGGCGGGCTTGCCGCCGATGAGCGAGGCCGAAAGGCCATAGCGCGTGTTGTTCGCTTCGACGATTGCGGCGTCGAAATCGGGCACGCGGATCACTTGCAGCAGCGGTCCGAACAGTTCGATATCGGGGCGCTCGTGTATCTCGGTCGCATCGAGGATCGCAGGCGACAGGAAAGGCAGTTTCTCGTCGCGGCGCTTCATATGCATGATCGGCGAACCGCCCCGGCTCATCAGCGCGAGGAAGCTTTCCGACAACAGGTCGGCCGTGCCATTGTCGATCACGCAGCCCATGTAGGGCTGCGGTTCGGCGAAAGGTTCGTCGACGATCAGCCGCTCGGCGAGCGATTTCACTGCCGGGACGATCTTGTCGAACATCGAATCGACCACGATCAGGCGCCGCGCGGCGGTGCAGCGCTGGCCGGCAGTGGTAAAGGCGGACTGCACGATGGTGGCTGCCGCGTCCTCGATCTTGGGCGTATCGAGCATGACGATCGGGTTGTTTCCGCCCATTTCGAGCGCCACGATCTTGCCCGGGTCCGAAGCCAGCTTGCGGTTGATCGCGATCCCCGCGCGCGCCGATCCCGTAAACAGCACGCCATCGACCATCCAATGTTCGACCAGCGCCTGGCCGACCTCGACACCGCCATGGATGCACTGGACAACGCCCTCGGGCACTTTCGCCTCGTGGAAGCAGCGGGTCAGGAATTCGCCGACCGCGGGGGTTTTCTCGCTCGGCTTGAAGATCACCACATTGCCCGCGATCAGTGCAGGTACGATGTGGCCGTTGGGCAGGTGCGCGGGGAAGTTGTACGGCCCTAGCACCGCCATCACGCCATGCGGCTTGTGACGCAGAGCCGCAGTGCCCTGCAGCGCGCTGTTGAGCTTCTTCTGCCCGGTGCGTTCGGCATAGGCAGTTATCGAGATCTCGACCTTGCCGATCACCGCTTCGACTTCGGTCCGCGCTTCCCACAAGGGCTTGCCCGTTTCGCGCGCAATCAGTTCGGCGAAGGTCTCGCCATGCTTGCGCACCTCGTTGGCGAAGCGGCGCATGAATTCGATCCGGCGACCCAGCGGTTCGCGGGCCCATTGTCGCATGGCCTTGCGTGCGCGTTCGATCGTGTCGTCGACATTGCCCGATGTGCCGCGCCAGATTTCCTTGCCGGTTGCGGGTTCGGTGGAGACCAGTTCGGTCGTCATTGCGCTGTATATGTCCTGTTTGCGACTGGATACGCGCCTACTTGGGGACGCGCGGGCGCGGCGTCAATTCAAGTCGCCTCTGCCTGCGGTGAATGGCCGGCAGGCTCGGGTGGTGCGCCATGCGCCGCGCCCATCGCGCGCACGACGGCGACCTTGTCGGCAAGCGGCCGCCAGTCGTCATTTTCGGCGATCGCCGCCCATATCGCCTCGACTTCGTCGATCAGCATCGATTGCGGCGCTTCGCCCTGCCAGTAGGGATGATCGTCGGCCACCGGCTCGTATCCTGCCAGCGCATCGGCCAGTGCCCCTTCGGCGTCGCGACCGCCCCTGTGAGCGAAGAAGAAAGCGTCTGGCGACATGCCGGTTTCGCGCAAGGTCGCCTCGCATGCGGCGACGAGCGCGCCGTCCGCTTCCGCCCCGCGGCTGGCCACGCCGAGCCGCCAGCACCAGCGCCGGCCGATCGCCGCCATATAGAGCGGTCCGAAGCGCTCCATCGCGGCGATCAGCGGTGGCGCATCGACCAGCAGCCGCAAGGCAACCGCGAACTGGCCGCAGTTCCAGTGCAGCGCTTCGGGTTGCCGGCCAAAAGCATAGAGACCCTGGTGATCGAAATAGGCGGCGGTAAAGCCTGGATCCCATTTGGGCAGGAAGCGCCAGGGGCCGTAGTCGAAGCTTTCGCCGGAAATGTTCATGTTGTCGGTGTTGAGCACGCCGTGGACGAATCCGGCGACCATCCAGCTTGCCGCGAGGTCCGCCATCCGTTCGACCAGCTGGTGCATCAGTTGGACCGCCGGTTCGTCGCGACCGGGCGCATCTCCTGGTGGCATCGGGCCCGGAAACTGTGTCAGGCAATAGTCGACCAACTGCGCCATGTGATCGCGTTCTTCCAGCGCCAGCAACCGCTGGAAGGTGCCGATGCGAATGTGTCCATGGCTCAATCGCGTCATCACCGCGGAGCGGGTCGGGCTGGGTTCGTCGCCGCGGGTCAGGGCTTCGCCCGTTTCCACCACGCTGAAGGTCTTCGAAGTGTACACGCCGAGCGCTTCGAGCATTTCGGTGGCGAGAATTTCGCGCACCGCGCCTTTCAGCGTCAGCCTGCCGTCACCCGCGCGGCTCCATGGCGTCTGGCCCGATCCCTTGGTCCCGAGGTCGAGGAGCCGGTCCTCGCCATCGCGCAACTGCGCGAACAGAAAGCCGCGGCCGTCGCCGATTTCGGGATTGTACACGCGGAATTGGTGCCCGTGATAGCGCAGGGCCAGCGGCTCGGGCAGATTGCCATCGAGAGGCGTGAACCGGCCGAAATGCCGCACCCACTCCGCGTCCGTCAGTCCGGCCAGTCCGACGGTCGCGGCATACCGGTCGTTGCGGAAGCGCAGCAGCGTTTGCGGGAAGTCCGCCGCGGCGACCGGATCGCCGATCCAGTCGGCCAGCGAAGCCAGAGGCGTGTCGGGGCGATAGCTCGCGGCTTGCGGTTCGGCGCGCATGCAGCGATAGTGGGCGGCGAGACAGCCCGATACAAGGGCAGTAACGCCAAGCGACTAAGGTTTTCGCCACCGGACATGGATACCAGCTACACCGACCGTCACTGGCAGAGCGCCGACGGTCTCACCCTGCATTTTCGCGAATATGGTGCCGCCAATGCGCGCCCGCCGGTCATCTGCCTGCATGGGCTGACGCGCAATGCGCGCGATTTCGAAGATCTGGCGCCGCATATCGCCTCGCAGGGCTGGCGCGTGCTCGTGCCGTCGATGCGCGGTCGCGGCGACAGCGATTATGCGGAGGACCCCGCGAGCTACCAGGTTGGCACCTATACGGGTGATCTCATGGCCCTGCTCGAGGCAGAGGGTATCGCGCAATTCGTCTCGATCGGCACCTCGATGGGCGGGCTGATCACTCTTGCGCTGGCGGCCATCGAGCCCGATCGTGTGGCGGCGGCCCTGCTCAACGATGTCGGTCCGGTGCTCGAAACCGCGGGGCTCGATGCGATCAAGTCCTATATCGGGCAGGGGCGCAGCTTCCCCACCTGGATGCATGCCGCACGCGCATTGGAAGAAACGCATGGCGCGGCTTTCCCCGAGTACGAAACCGAACAATGGATCGCGATGGCGAAGCGTTCGCTGACGCTGTGCAACAACGGCCGGATCGCGTTCGATTACGATATGAAGATCGCCGAACCGATCATCGCTGCGGATGAGGCGGCGGTACCGCCCGATCTGTGGCCCGCTTTCGACCGGCTGGCGCAAAACCCGCTGGCGCTGCTGCGCGGCGAATTGTCGCAATTGCTCTCGCCAACGGCATTTGCTGAAATGCAGCAGCGCGCGCCCGGGGCGATCGCGGCTACCGTTCCCGCTGTCGGACATGCGCCCACGCTCGACGAGCCCGCGGCGCGCGAGGCGATCGACCAATTGCTGGCGCGCGTCGCATGAGCCGGGCCCGAGGCGGGGCAGTTCCGCATATCCTGCACCTGCAATCGACCTTCGCTGCGGGGGGCAAGGAGCTACGCACGGTCCAGCTTATCAACGCCTTCGGCAAGAACGCGCGGCATAGCATCGTTTCGGCAGAACCCGACCATCTGGAAGCGGCCGAGCGCATCGCCAAGGGCAGTGACGTCCGTATCCAGCCCCCCTTTCCCGCGTTGAAAGGACGGCCGACGCCCGGCCGGCTGCAAAAGCTGGCGAAGGCGATGCAGGGATACGATCTCGTCTGCACGTACAATTGGGGCGCGCTGGACGCGGTCATGGCGCACACGCTGTTCAAGGACCTGCACAATCTTCCACCGCTGATCCACCATGAGGACGGCTTCGACGAAAGCGAAGCGAAGCGGCTCAAGAAGCGCCGGACCTGGTATCGCCGCATCGCGCTGGGGAAGACCGCGGGGCTGGTCGTCCCTTCCGAACGGCTGGAAGAGGTCGCGCTGGTCGACTGGCAGCAACCGCTTGGCCGGGTGAAGCGCATCCCCAACGGGATCGATACCAAGGCCTTCGCCATGCGTCCGAAGAAGGACGCCTTGCGGTTGATCAAGCATCCGGGCGAATTCTGGGTCGGCACGCTCGCCGGGCTGCGCACGGTCAAGAACCTCCCCCGGCTGGTGCGGGTTTTCAACGACCTCGCCGAGAACTGGCAGTTGGTCATTCTGGGCGAGGGCGAGGCACGCGAGGCAATCCTCGCGGAAGCGGACCGGCTGCAGATCAACCACCGGGTGCATCTGCCCGGCGCGATCGACGATCCGGCGCGTGTGATCGGCCTGTTCGACATATTCGCGCTGTCGAGCGATTCCGAGCAATTCCCCGTCTCGGTGATCGAGGCCATGGCGGCTGGACTGCCGGTGGTCGCGCCCGCGGTCGGCGACATTGCGGGAATGGTTTCCGAGGCCAATGCGGAATTCATCACTCCGCCGGGCAATGAAGAGGAATTGCGAATGGCGCTGGTGCAGCTCGCCGTGTCGAAGGAGTTGCGCCGCGAAGTGGGCGAGGCGAACCGCGCCAGGGCCGTCGCCCAGTTTGACGAGGCGAAGATGATCGCGACCTATCGTCGGCTCTATTCGAGCGCGATGCGGATCGAACTGTGAACGCTTTCATCGGCCATTCACGCGGACGGGGACAGGCAGTGCCGCCCATTGCCCTCGTACCCGCCTGTCCTTAAAGAGCCGCGCAAGCAAACCCTTTCCAGATGGAGCCCGGCCCAGTGGCCCTGACACCCAAGAACGAACTGACCCGCGAAGAAAAGCGCGCCAAGAAGGCCGATGCCGAGCAGGAAGCGCTGTTGCGCGAGGTGGACGATGCGGTCCGCCAGAGCGATGCCGATGCCTTTCTCGCCCGCTGGGGCAAGCCGCTGTTCGCGCTGCTCATCCTCGGCCTCGCTGCGTTCGCGGGCTATCTGTACTGGGACAGCCGGCAGGAAGCCGCGATGGAACGCGATTCCGAAGCTCTTGTCGGTGCGCTCGACCAGGTCCAGGCGGGCAATCTCGACAGCGGTTACGCCCAGTTAGAGGAATTGGCCGGCAAGGAAGGCGGTGCTGCGATCGCCGCGATGATGATGCGCGCGGGGATTGCCGAACAGCGCGGCGACACCGAGGAGGCCGCGACCCTGTTCGGGCAGGTTGCCGAGAACGAAGATGCGGCCCCCGCCATGCGCGATCTGATGGACAGCGCGGCGATCATCGCTGCGCTCAAGCCGCTGGCGACACCCGGCAAGCCCTATTTCGCCAGCGCGGGCGAGCTCGTTGCGCATGCCTATCTCGATCAGGACAAGCGGGCCGAGGCGGGGGCTTTGTTCGCGCAGATCGCCAAGGATGAGAACGCGCCCGAAACGCTGCGCTCGCGCGCCCGGCAGATGGCCGGCGTACTGGGAGTGGACGCGATCGAGGACGTCGATGCGCTGCTCGAGGAACAAGGGGTCGAACGCGAGGCGGGCGAAGGCGAAAACGCCGCCGCTGCAACCCAATAGGGCGCGCCGAGGCCGCCACCAGATACGAACGAGGATTTTGATGAACCGCACATTCCTTACCCGCACGGCAATCGTGACGGCACTGGCGATCGGGCTTGGCGCCTGCAGCGGCGGCCTGTTCGGTGGCGGCGACGGCAAGAAAGTTACGCCCACCGTTGGCGATCGCCAGCCGATCCTGTCGCGGATCGAGACCGGCGCGAAGGTCGATCCGGCCCTGGCCGGCGTTTCGGTCGTGCTCCCACCCGCGCAGGCCAATGCCAGCTGGGCGCAGGCGGGGGGCAATGCGGGCAAGTCCTACGGCCATCTCGCGCTGTCGACCTCGCCCACGCGGGCCTTCACCGTAGACATCGAAGGCGCCAGCAACCGTCGGCGGCTGGGCGCTGCACCGGTCGTGGGCGGTGGCAATCTTTACGCCGTCGGCGGTGACGGGGTGCTGAGTGCCTTCGACGCGCAGACGGGCGCGCGGCGCTGGACCTACAACCCCGGCATCGAGAGCGAACTCAAGCCTTCGGCCTTCGGTGGCGGCGCGGCCTATGACGACGGCAAGGTCTACATGACCGATGGCGTGGGCAATGTCGTCGCGCTCAATGCGGCGAGCGGATCGGTGCTGTGGAAGGTCAAGCCGTCGGGTCCGCTGCGCGGATCGCCGACGATCGCCTTCGGCTCGATCTTCGTGATGACGCAGGACAACCAGATCTTCGCGCTCAATAGCGCCGACGGTTCGGTGCAATGGCAGGAATCGGGTTCGTCCACGCAGGCCGGTGTGTTCGGCGTCGCCGCTCCTGCCGCGGGGCAGGGCACGGTGATCGCGGGCTACAGTTCGGGCGAGCTGATCGCGCACCGCTACGAGAACGGCCGTACGCTGTGGGCCGATGCGCTCGCGCTTACCTCGATCTCGACCCAGGTCGGCTCGCTGACCGATATCGACGCCGATCCGATTATCGACAACGGCCGCGTCTACGCACTGGGGCAGGGCGGGCGCATGGCCGCCTACGAACTGGTCACTGGCCAGCGGATCTGGGAACTCAACCTTGCTGGCATCTCGACTCCCGCGATCGCGGGCGAGTGGATCTTCACGCTGACCGACGATGCGCGCCTGCTCGCCATCGCGCGCTCGACCGGCAAGGTGCGCTGGCTGACCCAACTGCCGCGCTGGCGCGACGAGAAGGACAAGAAGGGGCCGATCTTCTGGTCGGGCCCGGTGCTTGCCGGCAGCAATCTGTGGGCGGTCAATTCCGAAGGCGAAGTCTACCGCATCAGCACGGGCGAAGGATCGGCAACCGTCTTTACCGATCTCAAGCAGCCGGTCTCGCTGGCGCCGATCGTGGCGAACAACACGCTCTATATCCTCGACGACAGCGGGACGATCACTGCATTCCGGTGATTTCGTGCTAGCGTGACCGCCATGTTAACCATTCGGCGTTAACGAGGGCGGGTCATGAGCGCGACGCAGCAAGCATCCCTGTCGCGGCCGCAGAGCGATGTCTCGGCGGCCGTCGGGCTGGTCGGTCTGGCCGGGCTGTTCGCCTGGGTCGCCTTCGCGCGCGCTTTTCCCTGGCTCGCCGAGCGTTTCGACTGGCCGGTTCCCTACGATACCCTTGGCGGCCCCAATGCCGCGCTCGTCGGGTTGCTGGCAGCGGCGATCCCGATGGCGCTGTGGTCGGTCGTGGTCGACAAGGTTCACCTGCGTCCCTCCACCGGGCTCGACTGGTCGCTTGCGCACAGTCGCGCTGCCGATCGCGGGGTGACGCTGGTCAAGCTGGCGGGGCTATGGGCGACGTGGGCGATCATCGCCGGGCTCTATTGCCTGTGCCGCTGGTATTGGGACGGGCAATACGTTTTCGCCATCACCGTGCTCGCCTATGCCGCGCCGGTGCTCGTCATCCTCTCGGTGCCCTATATCTACTGGATCGACCGGGGGATGGTGAACCCGCGCGATCACGCATGGCATTTCGGCGCACTGTTGCTGATGCGGCCGGGCTGGGAAAGCGAGGCGGTGTGGAAGCACTGGCGGACTTGGATCATCAAGGCCTTCTTCACCGCTTTCATGCTGTCGATCGTGCCGTTCGCCTATCGCCATATCGTGACTGCCGATCTGGCCGAAGTCGTGGCGCGGCCCGAACGGATCGCGCTGACCATCATCGAAGCCATGTTCATGGTCGATGTCATGATCGGGACGGTGGGCTATATCGTCACCATGCGTCCGCTCGATGCGCATATCCGCTCGGGCAATCCGCTGCTCGGCGGCTGGGTCGCGGCGCTGATCTGCTATCCGCCTGTCGTCTGGGGAATTCTCGGCAATGGCAAGGCGATCAGCTACGAACACAGCACTGCAGGCTGGCTGCACTGGATGGCGGGCAACGACCTGCTGATCACCGTCTGGGGCGCGCTGCTGGTCGGTCTGACAGCGATCTACGCCTGGGCGACCTTTGCCTTCGGGCTGCGCTTTTCGAACCTGACCTATCGCGGTGTGCTGACCAACGGTCCCTACCGCTTCACCCGCCATCCGGCCTATGTGTCGAAGAACCTGTTCTGGTGGGCCGCGGTCCTGCCCTTCCTCGTCACTACGGGATCACCGGTCGAAGCGATCCGCAACAGCTTCTTCCTGCTGGTGGTCAACGGCATCTATTTCTGGCGCGCCAAGACCGAAGAGGCGCATCTGCTTGCCGAGGATCCCAAGTACCGCGCCTATCATGCCTATATGGCACAGCACGGCTTGCTCACCGCGCCGCTGACAAAGCTGTGGGACCGCTTGCGCCCCCGGCCCGCCGTGGAGCCGCAACCCGCCGAATGATCAGCCGAGCGGCTGGCCCTCGTCGGTCTCGTAGACACGCAGGTCGCGCGCGGCGGGCGGATTGGCAGCCATGAAAGTCTGAAATTCGGCCATGTGATCGGATGCGCCATGCGCATCGAGCGCGGCGCGGTCACGCCAGCGTTCGAACAATACCAGCGTGTCGGGATCGGCGAGATCGGCAGCGAAGGTATAGTCGAGGCAGCCGTCCTCGGCGCGGCTGGCGCGAACCATGTCGACGATCGCCTTGCGCGTGGCGGCATCGATCGGGCGGCCCAGCTTGATGGTGCCGTTGATCTGGATCATCGCATTTCTCCCCGGAATGTCAGAAGCTGTATTTGTAGACGCGGTCGATGTCGCCGCCCCATTCGCCATGGTAGCGATCGAGCAGAACCTGCGCGGGCACCTTGCCGCTGGCGACGATCTCGTCGAGCGTTTCGAGGAAGCCGGTTTCATTGTCGCCCGAGGAATTCAGCCGCGCGCGTGCGGCAAGACCGGAGCGTGCGATCGCCAGCACTTCCTTCGCCAAATCGTGCAGCTTTCCGCCGCCCGGCAGTGGCGCATCAAGCGCGAGCCTCGGCACTGCATTGCGCAGTTCCTCCCGCTCTTCCATCGTCCAGTGCTTGACCAGGTCCCACGACGCGTCGAGCGCATCCTGTTCGTATAGAAGGCCGACCCAGAAGGCGGGCAGCGCGCAGATGCGGCTCCACGGGCCGCCATCGGCACCGCGCATTTCGAGAAAGCTCTTGAGCCGCACTTCGGGGAAAGCGGTCGAGAGGTGGTCCCACCAATCGGCTTCGGTCGGCTTCTCGCCGGGCAGGATTTCGAGCTTGCCGTCGAGGAAGTCGCGGAAGCTCAGCCCCGCCGCGTCGAGATACTTGCCGTCGCGGAAGACGAAATACATCGGCACGTCGAGCATGTAGTCGACCCAGCGTTCGTATCCGAAGCCGTCTTCGAACACGAAGGGCAGCATACCGGTGCGATGCGGATCGGTGTCGCTCCAGATATGGCTGCGATAGGACAGGTAACCGTTGGGTTTCCCTTCAGTGAAGGGCGAATTGGCGAACAGCGCTGTTGCCAACGGCTGCAGTGCGAGCCCGGTGCGGAATTTCTGCGCCATGTCGGCTTCGCTCGAATAGTCGAGATTCACCTGGATGGTGCAGGTGCGCAGCATCATGTCGAGGCCCAGATTGCCCACCTTGGGCATGTGCCGCATCATGATGTCGTAGCGCCCCTTGGGCATCACCGGCAATTCTTCACGCGTCTTGTCGGGCCACATGCCCAGGCCGAGGAAGCCGACATCGCAGCGCTCGCCGATTTCCTTGACCTGCGCGAGGTGGCGCCCGGTCTCCGCGCAGGTATCGTGCAGATTCTCAAGCGGTGCGCCCGACAGTTCGAGCTGGCCCGCGGGTTCGAGACTCACCGTGCCATCGCCGCCCTTCATTGCGATGACCTTGCCGCTTTCCTCGATCGGCTCCCAGCCGAACTCGCGCAGCGACAACAGGATATCGCGGATGCCACCGTCCTCTTCATAGGACAGCGCGCGGTGTTCCTTGCAGCAATAGACGAGCTTTTCATGCTCGGTTCCGATGCGCCAGTCGGCTTTCGGCTTCTCGCCGCGCTGCATCGGAGCGACCAGCTGGTCGCGGCTTTCGATGATGGGATCCTCGGCCCCCGACGTCTCGCGCGTGCTCATGGCAGGGGGCGATAGGCAAGCGGGCCTTGCCTGAAAAGGAAATTAATCTTCGCCCAGCCAGTCGCCCGCCTCGGCCATCCACACTGCCATGCCTGCGATCGCCGCGGTTTCGCCGCGCAGGATGCGCGGGCCGAGGCTGATTGCAACCGATGCCGGGTGCGCGCGGATCGCGGCGCGTTCGGCGTCGTCGAACCCGCCTTCCGGCCCTACCAGCAGCGCGGCGGGCCCTTCGGCATAACAGAAGGCATCCGCCGCGGGTTCGCCGCCTTCCTCGTCGGCGAAGAACAGGTGCCGTTCCTGCGGCCATTCGTCCAACAGCGTGTCGAGCCGCCTCACTGCCGCCACTTCGGGCAAGGCGGTGCGCGCGCATTGTTCGGCGGCTTCGGTCACCACCGTCGCGGCGCGTTCGGCATTGAGCTTGTCGGCGACGCAGCGGCGGGTGATGACGGGGAGGATCCGGTCCACCCCCAGTTCGGTCGCCTTCTCGAGCACGAGGTCGAAGCGATCCTTCTTGAGCAGGGCGGGGCAGAGCCAGAAATCGGGCACGGCTTCGCGCGGACGCTGGTGATCGCGCGGCTGCAGGAGGACGTGCCGCTTGCCCGCCTCGACGACTTCGGCGGCCCATTCTCCCGTGATATCGTCGCACAGGATCACTGCATCGCCCGGCGCAACGCGCATCACCCTGGTCAGGTAATGCGCCTGATTGCCCTCGATCGTGACCTGCACCGCGGAGGACAGTTCTTGCTCGACGAACAGGCGGGGGGCGCTCTTGGGCGGCCAGGCGGGGGTTGCGGGCATGGCTTTGCAGGTGGCACGACCTTGGTTAGGGAGCAAGCCATGAGCGAGCCCGCCACCCCCGATGTCGTCCCCGATAGCGAGCACCGCGGTCTTGTCGCGCGCTTGCCGCAGGTCCCGCGCGATCTGGCCCAGCTGGCGCGATTCGATCGGCCGATCGGCTGGTGGCTGCTGTTCTGGCCCTGCGCATGGGGCGTGTGGCTGAGCGGGGCTGGCTGGCAGCTGGAAGTGCTTGCATGGTTGCTGCTGGGGGCCATCGCGATGCGCGGTGCGGGCTGCGTCTACAACGATATCGTCGATGCCGATCTCGACCGCCGCGTAGCCCGTACCGCACTGCGACCGGTCGCGAGCGGACGCATTTCGAAAAGGCTTGCCTGGGGCTGGCTGCTGGCACTGTGCACGATCGGGCTGCTGGTCCTGCTGCAATTGCGCCCGCTGGCGCAAGCCGTCGCGCTGGCGAGCGTGGCGCTGGTCACCGCCTATCCCTTCATGAAACGCATCACCTGGTGGCCGCAGGCGTGGCTGGGGATGGTCTTCACGTGGGGGCTGCTGGTCGGCTGGACACAACTGCGCGCCGACAATTGGGACGCGCTGGCGGCGATGTATGCGGGTGCGGCGCTGTGGGTGGTCGGATACGACACGATCTATGCCATGCAGGATCGCGAGGACGATGCGTTGGTGGGCATCCGTTCCAGCGCATTGCGATTGGGCGGGCAGGTACAGCGCGGTATAGCGATGTTCTATGCCAGCGCGGTCATCCTGTGGGGCTTGGCCTTCTGGCTCTATCGCGCCGACTGGATCGCATTGCTGGCGTTGCTGCCCGCAGCCGCGCATCTCGCGTGGCAGGTGGCAACGCTCGACGGCGAGGATCCGGGCAATCCGCTCGCGCGCTTCCGCGCCAACCGCTGGACCGGCGCGCTGGTTGCCGCCGCCTGCTTCGTCGTGGGCAACGCCTGATGTGCAATCTCTATCGCATGACCAAGAACAAGGACGAGGTCGCGCAATGGTTTGACGCGATCGACGAATTGGGCGGTGCCAATTTCGGTGCGGAGGTCTTTCCGGGCTATCCCGGCGCGGTGGTTGCCGAGGGCCGGCTGGCACAGATGACCTGGGGCTTTCCGCTGGTGTTGAAGGGCAAGACCGGCCAGCCGCTCAAGCCTAGGCCGGTCAACAATGCGCGCACCGACAAGCTCGACAGCTTCTTCTGGCGCTACAGTTTCGAGGAGCGGCGCTGCCTCATCCCGGTGACCGCCTGGGCGGAAGCCGAAGGGCCCAAGGGCGGAAAGACGCGCACCTGGCTCAGCCGTCCCGATGCAGAACTGTTCGCAGTAGCGGGCGTATGGCGCGACAGCGAGGAATGGGGGCGCTGCTATTCGATGGTGATGACCGATGCCTGTGGCGCGGCGGCCGAATGCCACACCCGCATGCCCGTGCTGCTGCGCGAAGCCGACCGCAGGCTTTGGACGCAGGGGTCGCCCGAGGATGCGTTTGCTTTGTGTCGGCCCTGGGAAGGCGACCTGGTGCTCGACCGGACCGCCGAACCGTGGGCCGGTGGCGCGTCCGCAGCGAACAGGCTGCTCTGAAACATGCGGATCGCGATGTACGAACCCGAGATCGCGGGGAATGTCGGCGCCGTCCTGCGGCTTTGTGCCTGTTTGGGTGTGGGAGTAGATCTGATTGAACCAATGGGGTTCGAATGGGATGATCGGCGCGTTCGTCGCGCGGCCATGGATTACATCGATCATGTCGAGATCAGACGCCATGCCGGTTTTGCCGAATTCCAGGACACGCTTGGGCCGGGTCGACTCGTCCTGTTTACCACCAAGGCCACACGCTCGGCCTATGACTGCACCTATCGACCCGATGACGTGCTGCTGTTCGGCAAGGAAAGCGCGGGCGTGCCCCAGGCGGTGGCCGATGCCTGCGGCGAAAGGGTGCGGCTGCCGATGCGCAGCGAGGTGCGTTCGCTCAATGTCGCCACTAGCGCGGCGATCGCGCTGTCCGAGGCGCTCAGGCAGACCGATATGCTGCCCCGCTAAGCGCAAGCGGTGGACAAGTCGGCACCATGCGCTGCACCGCGCTTGAGCGACTCGGCAACCGCTTCGTAACCATGATCGCATGACGGACACATTCGCCGCGCTTTCGGATCCGACCCGGCGGCTCCTGCTCGACCGGCTGAGCGAGCAGGGCGGGCTCACGCTGTCCGCGCTGGCCGAAGACCTGCCGATGACGCGGCAGGCGGTGGCCAAGCACCTCGCCGTGCTCGAGGCGGCCGAACTGGTCGCCTCCGAGCGCGACGGGCGCTGCAAGCGGCACTATCTCAACCCGGTGCCGCTCGCGAAAATGGCGCGGCGGTGGCTGGGCCGGTTCGAGGAAGTGCCGCTGGCCGCGATGGCGGGGTTTCGCAATCCGGATACGAGCGATGTTGGCGGGCGAACAGCGGCTCGCGCAGGATCGGCTCATTCATAGCTGACCACCTCGAATTCGATCCCGTCCCAGTCGAAGAAATAGAACCGCCGCCCGGGTTCGTAATCGTCATGCCCGAAGGGTTCGAGCCCGTGTTCGGCCACGATTTTCTCCGCCGCGTCGAGGTCGTCGACGGTGAAGGCGATATGGTTGAGCGGGTGGCCCTTGGCGAACTCGCCCTTCACGTGATCGCCGGTATAGAGAGCGATGTAATCGTGCTCGGCACCGATATGGACCGAGCGCCCGTATTTGAGCGACGGCCCGCGCCAGCGCTCCTCCCAGCCGAGCAGCTCCGTGAGCAGCGCGGCGCTGCGTTCGGGATCGGTGACCGAGATATTCGCGTGTTCCAATCGTCCTTTGGCCATAGTGCATCTCCTGTATTGGGCGGGGCCATTGCTGGGCCTCGCCGCCTGTTTGCGATGCACAGGCTTATGCAACCTCAACTTCACTTGAGGTCAAGCTTCATTTGCGCTATCACTCTGATCGATGAATGCGAACGACCTCCTCAGCATCGGCGATCTGGCGCGCCGGACCGGCCTGTCGGCCTCGGCGATCCGCTTCTACGAAGACAAGGGACTGATCCATTCGGTTCGCACCGCAGGCAACCAGCGGCGCTTCCTGCGCAGCGATATTCGGCGGCTCAGCTTCATCCTGATCGTCCAGAAACTCGGGCTCTCGCTCGACGAGATCGGCGACCATCTGCGCAGCCTGCCGCAGGGGCGTAATCCCTCGAGCTTCGACTGGTGGAAGATCAGCGAGGCGATCCGCGAAAGCCTCGACCGGCGCATCGCGCAACTGCAGGCCCTGCGCGACAATCTCGACGGCTGCATCGGCTGCGGCTGTCTCAGCCTCAAGACCTGCAAGCTCTACAATCCCGACGACATCGCCGCCGAGGGCGGGCCGGGACCGCGGGTTTTGCGGTAGTTGTCCAGCCGTCGCCGGGAGACTTTTTTTCGGCTGATGCGCGCGCCCTGCGACCCGGTATCATCCGAACACAAGGGTCCCCAGCAACCGGCCCGGTATCAGCGTGAACGATCCGGCGAGGACCAGCCCGATATAGAGCCCGGTCATCATGCCTTGGTGCGCGGCAATACGTTTCTGCGACGCCAGCCAGATACCCAGCGGCGCGCTTATCAGCGTCCACACGGTGAAAAGGTGGAGCGCGCTAAAGCCAGTGCCGAAGAGGCCCGCCCCCGGCGAACGGATGAAGGCCGATGCCAGCGCAGTCACGACCATCAACAGGACCCAGACCCGGCCTAGCCGGCGGTGCCAGCGATCACCCTTGCGGCGAAGCAGGACGATGGGCCCGAGCAACAGCGCGGCTAGCGCCGTCACCACATGGACGAGGATCGGCAGGCTGATCCCGCGCGATGTCTGCATGGCATCTTGCGATCCGAACCCTCCGAATACCATCGATATGCCGGTCATGATCATGGTCGCCATGATCGTGATCGCAGCGGTCGAAAGAAGCGAAGGCGGCCTTGCCGAATCTGTCGTTGTATCATTCGACACGGTGTGGTTTGCGCTTGTCGGCATGGTGATGTTCCGTCGGTCCCGATTTTCGTTCAAAGAAGCTTCCGGATTGTCTGGAACCGGTGGCAAGCAAAGAGGAACTACGTGAACGGTCAGGCAAACACGTGGATGGTCACCGCTGCCGCGCGAACCGTCCGGGGTGACGATCGGCGATGACCGACCAGCATGCCCTGGCACAGTCAGGCCGGCCGAACCGCGGGTTCGGTTTGCGCGAGCGGATGCTGGCCGAAGTCGGCATCGTCGCGGTATGCGGTGTCCTTCTCGCCCTGATCGGGTTCCCGCCGGCATTAGAGGCACCGCTTGGCAAGCAGATGGCGATCGGTATCGGCGGATGCCTGGGTGGCTGGGCGATCATGCGTGGATTGGCGGTAATCGGTACCGCGTCGGCGCGCATGCTCGGCTGGGACGATTTGTTGGGCTATGCCTTCGCAATGCCCGTAGGATCGGCCTTGATCACTTGGGCCGCGCTGTGGCTGACGGGCGGGACCGGTGATGCGTTCGGCCCCGCGTTCGCTTTTGCGTGGCCGCTCTCGATGCTCATCGCTGTCGGCTTTTTCGCGCTTTTCTTCTTGGTCTATCGCCGCGACGAGAAGCGTGCGGAAAGCGAGATGTCAGCGCAGGGCAGCGACTCTCCGGGTGATGGCGCACCCGGATTGTACGAGACCGCAATGCACGATCGCTTGCCCAAGGGTTTCCCGCGCATCATCGCGATGACGGCGGAAGATCACTATGTGAAGGTGATCGGCGACGGGCGTAGCGAGATGGTGTTGATGTCATTGGCGGAAGCTGTCGGGCTGGTTCCGCCTGCCGCAGGGCTGCGCGTCCATCGTAGCTGGTGGGTGGCGCGATCGGCCATCGCAGGAAGCGAAAGAAGCGGCAGGGATACCAAGGTTGTCTTGGAAACCGGCCTCAGGGTGCCTGTTGCCCGCGGGCGTGCGGGACAGCTGAAGGACGCCGGGCTGATTTGATCGCTGCGGCCGTTCACAACCGCGCAGGGCGTCTCAATACTCCGGCCCGAGCTCCGCATCGAGATCGCGCGGGCGGGCGAAATGGGCGAGTTTGCCGCAGCCCGACCGCAATTCGCTCCAATCCTCGATATCGAGCTCGAACACCGCATAGGCGGCGGTTGGGAATTTGACCTTCGCCTCGTCGTACAGCGCGTTCTCGTTTTTCGGGGCGACCAGTTCGAACAGCATGTCGCCGAGGCCGGGATTGTGGCCCGATATCAGCAGCGCATCGCCATCGCCCCCGGTTTCGCGGATCACGTCCATGATCGTGTCGGTCCCGGCGAGATACAGCCGTTCGTCCCATTGCGGCGCGAGCGTGGGCAGCGCCGCAGCCAGCGTCTGCTTGACCCGTTCGGCGGGGCTGGCGACGAGCCGGTCCCAATCGACGCCATGCGCGCGGATGTGATCGCCGATCACCTGGGCTCCGCGGCGCCCGCGATCGTTGAGCCCGCGATCGAAATCGCGCTTGTCGCTCTGGCCCCAGTCGGACTTGGCGTGACGCAGCAGGCCGAGGATCTTCATGCGTGCGTCTTCACTGGGGCTGGGTCTCCGCTGCTGAGTGTTCGGGGCTAACAACACCCTTGGCGACGCGCTGTAAAGCCTCTTCGAGTGTCAGCCGCGTGACGGGCGTGCCTTCGGGAAAGGCGGAGAGCAACCGGCTGGGGAAGGCGGGGGAAAGCACGACGAAATGCCCCGAATCCTCGCGTGTGCGGATCAGCCGACCGAAGGCCTGCGCCAGCCGCGCGCGGATGATGCGGTCGTCATAGCGCTTGGCGCCGCCTTCCTGATCGGCCGCGGCGGCACGGCGCGCGCGGTGCAGGATCGTCGGGCGCGGCCACGGCACGCTTTCCATCACCACGCAGCGCAAGGACCGGCCGGGCACATCCACCCCGTCGCGCAGCGCATCGGTGCCGAGCAGGCTGGCGCGCGCATCGTCGCGGAAAATGTCGGTCAGCGTGCCGGTATCGATCGGGTCGACATGCTGTGCGTAGAGCGGCAGCCCCGCGCGGGCGAGCCGGTCGGCAATGCGGCCATAGACCGCGCGCATCCGGCGGATCGCGGTGAACAGTCCCAGCACGCCGCCATCGCTCGCCTCGATCAGCCGCGCATAGGCTCCCGCAAGTGCGGGGATGTCGCCCTTGCGGATATCGGTGACAATCAGCACTTCGGCCCTGCTCGCGTAATCGAACGGGCTGTCGGCCTGCGCAGTCTTCGGCAGCAGTTCGAGATGCGGCGCGCCGCTTTTCGCGATCGCGTGCGGCCAGTCGGGTCCGGTCTCGTCGCGATCGGTCAGCGTGGCGCTGGTCAGCATCACGCCATGCGCGGGTTCGAGCACGGTCTTGGCGAAGGGCTTCATCGGGTCGAGCCAGTGGCGGTAGAGCCCGACGTCGAATTCGCGCGCATCGTTGCGGTCGACCTGCAGCCAGTCGACGAATTCGGGATCGGCGGGACCGCCCAGGCGCGACAGCAGCGCTTCCCACGCGGCGATCAGGTCGATCCGCCAGGCCAGTGAGTGGCGCGCCCCCTCGATCCGCGCGCGGCCCTGGCCGTCGAGCCAGTCGGGCGCGTCCTCCATGATCGCCTCGAGCCGTCCGGCAAGCTTGAGCAGCGGCGTGCGGATCGCCGCGAGCGCCTGCGCGGCGATCCCGGCGGCTTCGACCAGTTCGCCGGGCAGTTGCGAGGTCTCGGTCTCGATGCCGTAGCCCATTTCCAGCCCGCTTTCGTCGCGCGCGAATGTGGTGGCGCGCACTGCGGCGAGCAGGTTTTCGAGCGGGCCGATCGGCGCGCCTTCGCCCAGCCGTCCGAGCCAGCCATCGGCAGGCAGGGCCTGTGCCGCCACAACTGCGGCTTCGACCGCTTCGCCGCCCGCATCGTCATAGCTCGCGACATCCGCCAGCCGCGCCGACAAACCGCGGCGGCGGCCACGGCTGTTCTTTTCCGGCCCGATGATCCAGCGACGCAGTTCGATCGCTTCCTGCCCGGTCAGCGCGGCGGAAAAGGTGCTGTCGGCAGCATCGAAGACATGGTGGCCCTCGTCGAACACGATCCGCGTGGGGCGCGCATTGGCGTCGCTTCCGCGCGCCGCATTGACCATCACCAGCGCATGGTTGGCGATCACGAGATCGGCCTGCGCCGCATTGCGCGCGCTGCGTTCGATGAAGCATTTGCGGTAATGCGGGCAGCCGGCATAGACGCATTCGCCGCGCTGGTCGGTGCGGAACAGCGTGCCCAGCCAGCCGGGCAGGTCGCCGCCGATCATGTCGCCATCCTGCGAATAGGCCGCCCAGCGCGCGACCAGATGCGCCAGGATCGCCGGGCGCCCGGCAAAACCGCCCTGCAGCGCGTCCTCCAGATTGAGCAGGCAAAGGTAGTTTTCGCGCCCCTTGCGCACCACCACCGGGGGGGAACCGTCGGGCCGCGTCGCGGGCCAGGCGCGCGCGCTTTCGCGGCGTAGCTGGCGCTGCAGGTTCTTGGTGTAGGTCGATACCCACACCGTCCCGCCCGAACGTTCCGCCCACAGCGAGGCCGGGGCGAGATAGCCGAGCGTCTTGCCGATGCCCGTACCCGCCTGCGCCAGCAGAACATGCGGCCGCTTTTGCCGGTCGCGCGGACCGAAGACATGGCCTGCGCCGCGCGAGAACAGCCGCTGCCCTTCGCGCTTTTCGGATCCCTCGCCGGTCAGCCGTTCGAGATGCGCCTCGATTTCGGGCTCGTCGATCAGCACCTGCGCCGGTTGCGCGCGTTCGGGTGTTTCCTCCCATTCGGGCAGGCGGCTGAACAGCCACTTTTCCGCGCGTCCGGGCTTGCGCACATGCGGGGCGAGCACGCCCGCCCACGGCCAGCGCAGCCGCGCGAGCGATTGCAGCGAGGACCACGCGCCCTCGCGCTGCGCCCAGTCCTCGCTCTCGCAGGTCGCCACCAGAACGCCCGCCGCCTGTTGCAGCAGCAAGGGCACGCCCGCATCGTCCGCCGGCTCGTCCAGTCCCAGCGCATGCGCCAGCCCCTTGGGGGTGGGCACGCAGAAGGTCGCCGGATGGACGAAAGCGAACAGTTCGAGCAGGTCGAGCCCCGACAGGTCGGGATAGCCAAGCCGGCTCGCCACCAGCGGCGCATTCATCAGCAATTGCGGCGTATCGGCGGCGGCCATCACCGCCTCGCCCTTCGAACAGCCGCGCGTCGCCCCATTCGCATCGCGCAGCCAGGTGCCTGCATGGCTGGCATGCAGCGCGGGGAGGGGAAGGGGCTGGGTCACGCCACGGCGTTAGAACACAAAAGGAACGCGGGGCAAGCGCCGGCAACGTCTTTGCGGTGGGCCGGGTTGTTGTCTGCTATCGGAAAACGCTGGGCGTCGACTGGATGTCCTGAATTGGGTGGGAAGCTGCCGTCGATCAATTGGTAGCCACTTCGATGGGCACGGTCGTGACGCCTTTGCACGGCGCGTTGCGGAACGGCGCCCCCTCCGCTTTCCAGTAGCGCGGCTCCGCGTTTGATCGGAGCTGGATTGAGGTATTCGAGACCCATTCCAAGCTTGCGTCCACGTCGTCGTAATGTGAGCTTGCGACACAGCCAGTGAAATACCAGCTCGGAAGCCACCAATCACGGATAATGATGACGATGTTCGGAACTCCGCCGACGACAATCTCTTCAACAGACGCGATCTTTTTGCCGTCGGGCGACGCTTCAGCGGCGCGCGTTACCCTTTCTGAGTCAAAGTAGACGGCAGGCCCCATCATCGCCATCGCCCACAAAGGGAATGTTGCGATCGCAATCACCAGCGCCGCACCAGCGACAAAGAAAAGGCGTCTTGTCCGACCCATCCGGGAAACACTACTCATGATGCTACCGGCAACAATGGGGTCGGCAAGCGACAGGGCGCTTTCAGGCGAGACGGCATGTCGCCTGTCCTACACGGCGCTTTCCGGATAGTCTCTGCCGCATGCCGCAATTCTGCTTTCTTAAACGCTACCCCGATCGCACCTGCGTCGGAAGTCGGCGGCTTTTTTCTCGCAGGACCGTGGTCCATGCGGTCCATGTGACTGGAGCCGGTCTCCCGCGATCCAACACATCTCCAACACTTCGCACTTGCGAAAGCGGCGGTCACCCGTAATGGCGTTCCGCATGAGCATGACCGATCTGATCGCCGCCGCACGCGTGTCCAAGGCCTGGCCGTTCCAGGAGGCGCAGCGCCTGCTCAAACGCTATCCCGACGGCGCCAAGCCCGACGGCTCGCCGGTCCTGTTCGAAACCGGTTACGGGCCCAGCGGGCTGCCGCATATCGGCACCTTCCAGGAAGTGCTGCGCACCACGCTGGTGCGCCGCGCGTTTGAGGCCATGATCGGCGCGCGGCCCGAAGACGGCAAGACGCGGCTGGTTGCCTTCTCGGACGATATGGACGGGCTGCGCAAGGTGCCCGACAACGTGCCCAACCAGCAGTTGCTGCAGGAGAACCTGCACCTGCCGCTGAGCCGGGTGCCCAACCCCTTCGACAGCGTGCATGACAGCTTCGCGGCGCACAACAACGCGATGCTGCGCGAATTCCTCGACCGCTTCGGCTTCCACTACGAATTCGTCTCTGCCAGCGATCGCTACAATTCGGGTGCCTTCGACGACGCGCTGCAACAGGTGCTGCGCAAGAACCAGCAGATCCTCGACATCATGCTGCCGACGCTGCGCGAGGAACGCCGCCAGACCTATTCGCCGGTGCTGCCGGTCAGCCCGCAGACCGGACGCGTGCTGCAGGTGCCGGTCGAGGTGGTCGATGCCGAGGCGGGGACGATCCGCTTCACCGATGAAGACGGCACCGTCGTCGAGCAGACCGCGCTCGGCGGCATGAGCAAGCTGCAGTGGAAGGTCGACTGGGCGATGCGCTGGTATGCGCTGGGCGTCGATTACGAGATGTACGGCAAGGACCTGACCGATAGCGGCGTACAGTCGGGCAAGATCGTCCAGGTGCTCGGCGGGCGCAAGCCCGAAGGGCTGATCTACGAGCTGTTCCTCGACGAGAAGGGCGAGAAGATTTCCAAGTCGAAGGGCAATGGCCTGACGATCGACGAATGGCTGACCTATGGCTCGGAAGAGAGCCTCGGTTTCTACATCTTCCCCAATCCCAAGAGCGCCAAGCAGCTGCATGTCGGCGTGATCCCGCGCGCGGTGGACGATTACTGGCAGTTCCGCGAGCGGCTGGCCGAGCAGGAGCTCGACAAGCAGCTCGGCAATCCGGTGTGGCACCTCGCACGGGCGAATGGCGGTTTCGAAGCGGCAGAAGCGCCGGGCGCGGGCGACAGCCTGCCGGTGACCTACGGCCTGCTGCTCAACCTCGCGAGCGTTCTGGGTGCCGAGGCGAGCGAGGCATCGCTGCGCGACTATCTCGCCAGCTATATCGGTGCCGATAGCATCACGCCCGAACTCGAAGTGCTGATCGGCACCGCGGTCGCCTATACGCGCGACTACATCGTCCCCACGCTGGACAAGCGCGCGCCGACTGCGAACGAGGCCGAGGCGCTGCGTGCGCTCGACAGCTATCTGGCGCAAGCGGACGAGGGCACCAGCGCGGAGGATCTGCAGACGCAGGTCTACGAGATCGGGAAGCGCGAGGAATACGGTTTCGCCTCGCTGCGCGACTGGTTCAAGGCGCTCTACCAGACGCTGCTCGGCAGCGAACAGGGGCCGCGCATGGGCAGTTTCATCGCGCTTTACGGCGTGGCGAACACGCGTAAGCTGATCGCCGAGGCGCTCGGGCGGGTGTGACCATCCGGCCCGTCGGGCGGCGCATATCCGGGAAATTTCGGACTTGCCACGCTTGGAACTTGGCGACAGTCTGAGCGGCAGTGAAAGGGCAGCTTCACGGGGGTAGGCCATGGGTGACGCCATGGGCGAAGAGGACGGAAGTACCGCCAACGGCGGTATGAGCGGCGATGCTGCCGCGCAGGCGGCGCACAATGCGCGCATGGCTGGTCGGCTGGCGAAATTGCGGATCGGCTCATCGCAGTTGTTCCTGCAGATGACCGAACAGACCCGCATGGCGCTGTGTCTTGCGGATCCGCACCAGCCCGATTGCCCACTGGTCTATTGCAACCGGGCGTTCCTCGATCTGACCGGCTATTCGCGCGACGAGGTCATAGGCCAAAATTGCCGCCTGCTGCAGGGGCCGAAGACCAAGCGTTCGGCAGCGGCCAGCCTCGCCGAAGCGATCCGCAGCGAGCAGTATACCGTCGTCGACATCCTCAACTATCGCAAGGATGGCACCTCGTTCTGGAACGCGGTGCATGTCGGGCCGATCTACGACGAGCAGGGCGCGCTGGTCTATTACTTCGGTTCGCAATGGGACATCACCGAATTGCTCGCCGCGCGGGAAACAATCGTGGAAGGCGATCGCGTAGCCGCCGAACTGCGCCACCGGACCGACAATCTGTTCTCGGTGCTGAGCGCGATCGTTCGCCTGTCTGCGCGCAACACGCAGGATGTCGGCGAACTTACCGAGAAGCTCGAACGGCGGATCGAAGCGCTCGCCGGGGCGCATCGCGCATCGCTTTCGGCGGACGCCCTTGAGCACGACCGGACCAATCTGCGCACGCTGATCGAAGCGGTGATGCGGCCCTATCGCAACGCCCGCGCCGATCGCATCGATCTGGCAGGTGAACTGATCGAACTGCCGCGCCAGCACGTCACGCCACTGGGGCTGACCATGCATGAACTGGCGACCAATGCGCTCAAATACGGCGCGCTGTCGCACGAAGACGGCAAGGTTCATATCGATTGGGAAGTCAAAGAAGGCGCGCTGGTAATCCACTGGGTCGAGCGGCGCGAAACGGGGGCGAGCCCGCTGCCGGCCGAACCGGTGACCAAGGGGTCCGGTTCGGGCACCCGGTTGATCGAGGGGGTCTTGCGCGGATTGGGCGGGGCGGCCGATATGCGTTTCGATCCCGAAGGCTTCCGCGCTACGATCCGCGTGCCGGTCAGCCCGGTAGCAGGGGCGGGCTGACGCAGCTCGGCTAACTGTGCTTGCGCGTGCGATACCACTTGGTGAGCACGTATTTCTGGCCCTTGATGACGGGCGTTCCCGCATGCAGCGTGTGTTCGTTCGGTAGCCCGTCGGGGGTGGCGTTGTTCCACACCAGCAGCACCCCCGGTTTGGGTTCGATCGAAGCGCCGACCTCGACGAAATGCGTGTGCCCGCCTTCTTCGACCTCGTTGAGAAACGCCATCGCGGTCCAGCAGCGCTGGCCGCCCCGCTTGCGCTCCAGCTTCCAATAATCCTGATCGGTGTAGAACCAGTCGTTGTGCGGCTTGAATTCCTGTCCGGGCAGATAACGCTGGCCCTGGATATTCTCGCCCACCTTACCGGGAAGACCGAGCACATCGTCGATCCGGCGCGAGATTGCCTTCACGAAGGGATCGTGCGGATCGAAATTGCCCGAATAGGACGTGCGGAACTTTGCCACATAGGCGGTTTCGTGCAGTTCGCTGGGCCGCGCCACGGCGTCGATCATGCGCATGAGCCGCGTGCATTCCTCGGCCGACAGGAAATCGCCGATCGCGTAGATTTCCGCCATGTCGGTGGGGATCTTGTAGGCCTGCGGATCGCCTTCGAGACGCTGACGCACTTTCGCGCCGACGCGTTTGAGGGCATCCTGATCGGGAACGGCAAGGGTCTTTGTCATGCGTGTCGTGTTAGCAAGCATGGAGCAGTCTTCAAGCCGCCCGCTTGCCGCGCTGGGCATGGCCGCTAGGATGGTCGCTCCAGCGACCGGGAGGACAAGGGTGAACGATATTAGCGCGAAGCGATACTCGACCGGGGCAATGATCTTTCACTGGGTCATTGCGGTTCTGGTGATCATGAACTGGCAGATCGCCGAGCGCGCGCAATCGCTCGACATGCCGATGAAGGCCGAGGTGTTCGGATATCACAAGGCGTGGGGAATCTTAATCCTCGCTTTAACTTTAGGTCGCCTGCTTTGGCGGGTTACGCATCGCGTGCCGCCGCTCCCCGCAAATCTCGCGCGCTGGGAGGCCATGCTCGCGCGGACGGTGCATGTGCTGTTCTACGTGCTTCTCATCGGCTTGCCACTGGGTGGCTGGCTCGCCAATTCGCTGGCCGGGCGCAGTATCGATTTCTTCGGGCTGTTCACCATTCCCGCGATTCCGGTGGCTGAGAATGGTGAACTCGCCGGTCGGATATACGGCATGCACGCGCTTGGCGGGTCGATCTTCATTTATCTGATCGGCTTGCACATTCTCGGCGCGCTCAAGCACACTTTCTTCGACCGCAACGGCGGGATCTTCCGGATGCTGCCCTTCGGCAGGGTGCCTGACTGAAGAAAAGGAAAACCCCCCGCCGATCGCTCGGCGGGGGTTCTTGGCGCACGACCGGACCACTCTCGAAACCGGTCGGCGGAAAACCTTACCAGAAGAAGTCGTGAATCACGTCGACCACTTCGCCGTTGTAGATGTCGACCAGCAGCACGTCGTCATAGTAACGCACCCAACGGTACGGGCCGTAGACGTCGGGCAGGCGATAGCGCCAGGGATCGTTGATCCAGTAGCGGCTGCCGAAGAACAGGCTGCCGAGTTGGACGCCCACGCTCAGCCGACGATAGCGATAGTCGCGGTATGGCGCGTAATAACGTCCGAGCCGGAAGATGCTGCGGTTGCTGTAGCGATAGCGCTGCCAGTCGTAGCGGCTGTTGTTGCGCCACCGCCGGTTGTCCCAACGATTGTAGCTGTGCCAGCGGCGGCCATCGTAGTAGCGCGCCCGACGCTGGTCGCGACGCGCATTGCGATACCCGTCGCGGTAGGCATCACGACGGATGCGCCGATCCTCGCGGGCATCGCGGCGCGCCTCGCGCCGGGCCCGTTCGCGGCGGTCGTTGGCTCGCGCATCGCGTCGTGCCTGGTCACGGCGATATTCAGCGCGTGCTTCACGGCGCGCCTGCTGGCGGCGCTCGTTGCTGCGCGCTTCTCGCCTGGCCTGTTCGCGACGCTCGGCCGAACGGCGATCGCTCCGCCGTTCAGTCCGTGCTTCGGAACGCGCACGTGCTTCGCGACGGGCGTTGCGTTCACGCGCGGCCTCGGCGCGATCCCTGCTTTGTCCGCGGGCGCGGCTCAGATCTGCGCGGTTGTTGCCGCGACTGTCCTGGCGGTCGACCTGAACAGGCCGGCGTTCGCTTCGAGCGCGGCGGAATTCGCGGGAATCCCCTTGGCGCATACGCTGGCGTGCTTCGCCGCGCTGGCGTTGGCGCTGCTGGCGGGCATCCCCGCGATCGCCGCGATCGCGCTGCGCGCGTTCCTGTCGATCGCGAGACTGGGCTTCTGCTGGATCGGGAAGGGCAACGAAGGCCATGGCAGCTGCAAGTGCCCCAAGCGCGCTGCCCTTCATCAACTTGGTCAATGTCATGGAGCGTATCCTCTAGTGTCTGTCCTGAGCCGCTCCACCACCCGCGGCCTGTCGATGTAGCAGTTTGTAACAGACCGGCCTGACCCGAAACTGAACCGCTTCCTACGGCTTCGGTTCATGTAGCTATAAACTTTCATGAACAAAGTGAGCTTGGCACCATCGGGCTTACCGTGCATTGCTGGCAGCATGTACGAAGACTTCGGAGAGATCCGCGCCGATGTGACTGATCGGCTTACCCATGCAGTGACCGACCGTTCGGTCCCGATGCACACGCCCGTGGTCGCTACCGCGGATGCCGATGCGCGGGTCATGGTGCTGCGCGGGGTAGAGCGAGGGGGCTGGCTGCTGCGCTTCCACACTGATGCGCGTGCGCCGAAGGTGGCAGCCATACTGCGCGACCCCCGGATCGCGGTGCTGGGCTACGACAAACAGGCGAAAATCCAGTTGCGAATGCGGGGCCGGGCCCGGATCGAACGGGACGGCGCGCGCGTGGAAGAGGCTTGGGCCGAAAGCACCAATTTTGCGCGCCGATGCTATCTCGGAGATGCGCCGGGTCAGTCATCGCCCGTGCCCACGTCGGGATTGCCCGGAGCGTTCGAAACGTCCGAGCCCGCCGATGCCCAGCTGGTTCCCGCGCGCCCCAATTTCGCGCTGTTAATGGTCGAAGTGGAGGAAATTGACTGGTTCAGTCTCGCTCATTCGGGCCATCGTCGCGCGCTGCTGACTCCGGATGAGGCGCGTTGGATAGCGCCCTGACGGGGTGTGCTACCACGGGCAGTTTCTAGGTGGTCTGGGCGAACGCCGCGAATCCGGTCCATGGACACGGAGCCGCAGGCGATCGCCCAGCCGTTCCTCTTACGCCGCCTGCTTGATATCGCGCAGCGTGATCGCGAAGCTGATGTCTTCGCCGGCGAGCGGGTGGTTACCGTCAGCCTTGATAGCCTGGTCGCCGACTTCGACGACATAGAGCGTCATCGGCGTACCGTCCTGCTGCTGGGCCTGCAGCGCCATGCCCGGCTGCGGTGCCGGTTCGGGCGGCAGGTTCTCGCGCGGGATCTCGATGACCAGTTCATCCCGACGCGGGCCGAAAGCGCTGTCGCACGCGATCTCGACAGTCTGTTCCTCGCCGACTTCCATGCCGGTCAGCGCCTGCTCGATCTGCGGGAAGATCTGGCCGCTGCCCAGCTGGATGTCCTGCGGGCCCTGTTCTTCAGTGGTGCCGACCACTTCGCCGTCGCCTCTGCGCAGCACGTAGTCGATCGATACGGTGTCACCGTTTGCGGGAGTTGGCATAAATGTCCTTCTCGAAATTGGATTTGCGCGGCTGCGGAAAGCCGCCGGGATCGTATCCGGAAGCGGATACCTTGGCCCCAGTGTCGCAATTCGGCGGCAATGCGTCAAACGAAGTCGGCGCGCACCCCGCTCACATTATCGATCACAGAGGTTCGAGTTCTTCATAGACCACGCAACGCGCCCGCCCGCTGTGCTTGGCGCGGTAGAGCGCATCATCGGCTGCGCGCAGCAACTGGCTTTCGTCCCAGCGCAAATTGTACTGCGCCACGCCGATGCTGACAGTGACGCGTTCGAGACCCGCCGCGTTCCAGTCGAGATTGGCCAGCGCATCGGCCAGGACCAGGCAGCGGTCGCGAACCTGCTGCGCATCGTTGTCGGGCATGACGAGCAGAAATTCCTCGCCGCCGAGCCGGCCGACCATTTCGCGTCCCTGCAATTGCGCTTCGAGGACCTGGCTGACCTTGACCAATGTCATGTCGCCCACTTCGTGACCGAAACGATCGTTGATCGACTTGAAGTGATCGATATCGACCATTGCGATCGTAATTGTCTGGTCGCCCGCTTCCGCCAGCTCCATTTCGACGCCCAGCCGCCCGATGATCTTGCGCCGGTTCGGGATGCCCGTGAGATGATCGGTTTCGGCGAGAATGCGAACTTCGGCGGCTTCGGTCTCGGCGCGTTCGCGGGCACGCTCCAGTTCGCGCAGGGCTTCGGCGCGCTCGGTTACATCCATGATGGTGCCGAAAACCTCCGATGCCCGACCGTCGGCTCCCAGTTCGATCTCGGTACGGCACTCGAACTGGCTGGTCGTGCCATCGTCGCGTTCGATCCGGGCTTCGAAAGCGAGGGGGACACCGGTCTGCAACGCGGTGGCCATCAGTCCGGCAACGCGCAATTGGTCCGTCTCGTGGAATATCTGCGTCAGCTCTTCGAGCGTGCGCGGCAGGTGCTGGACGTCGAGCATTCGCGCGGCCTCGTCGGACCAGTAGATCGCGGGCATTTCGGGCGTGTGCCGCCAATGGCATACACGCGCCGCGCGTTCGGCATTTTCGAGCAAGCGATTGCTGGTGGCGATCTGGTCAAGGTCCCTGCGGTGACGTGCCAGCGACAGTGCCACGGGCAGGGTCGAGACCAGCAGCGCCAGCAGATAGACCTGCAAGAACAGGACCTGCTGTTCGACTGGGGGGAAGAACTGCCCCACAGGGCCGAGATTGAAGATGGTCAGCACCGACCCGATCGTGGCGACCAGCAGGAGGGCCAGAACGGCGCCGCTCAGGCCGATCGCAGCCGTGGTGATCGAGATTGCCACCAGCGGCAGAATGAGCAGCGGAACGTCGGCTTGGCCGAAAGCCGCGAGCGCGGTCAGGATCACGAAAACCATGATCCAGAAACCGCGGAAGGTCAGAATGCCGCGGTCGTGCTTGCGATCCTGCAGCAGGAAGAGGATCACGGGGGTCACGATCAGCATGCCCAGGGTGACGGTGCTCATCCAAGAAGACAGGAAAATCGTGTCGAAATTGCGCGACAACACTCCGGCCATCAGCGCGCTGGCGGCCCCGCCGATCACGGCGGATCCGGCAAAGCGAACGAGGTTCAACGGCCGCGCGAGCAACATGTACTTCGATTGCCCGCGGCCCATCAGGCTGAACACGAGCCAGCCTTCGATCAGATTGGCAATGGTGTAACCGAGCGAAGCCAGCGGAGCGGCGCCTGCGCTGAAATTGGCCGCGAAGCTCGCAACCGCGACACAGGCGGTCACCATATTGCGTCCGCGGGGATTGAGATGCAGCAGCGCCGCCACGAAGATACCGCTCGAGGGCCAGACGGCGGCGATGCCGTCGGCACCCTCGGTAAGCTGCAGCGCCACCATGGCGCAGACGAACCACGCCAGGCCATAGAGCGCCGCCCAGCGCAGTTCGGTCTCGGTCGAAACCTTTACTTCCCGATAGTACAAGTCAGCCCCCTTCGCCGTTTGTTGGACATCGGAGGCTGACCCGAGGCTTAACGGGTCAGTTTCTTGTAGGCGAGGCGGGTGGGACGGTCCGCCGCATCGCCGAGGCGGCGACGCCTGTCTTCCTCGTAAGCTTCGAAATTGCCTTCGAACCATTCGACATGGCTATCGCCCTCGAATGCGAGGATGTGCGTCGCCAGACGGTCGAGGAAGAAGCGGTCGTGCGAGATAACCACCGCGCAACCGGCAAAATTCTCGATTGCTTCCTCGAGAGCGCCGAGCGTTTCGACATCGAGATCGTTGGTCGGTTCGTCGAGCAGCAGGACGTTGCCGCCTTCCTTGAGCATCTTGGCCATATGCACGCGGTTGCGCTCACCGCCCGACAGCTGGCCGACATTCTTCTGCTGGTCAGCGCCCTTGAAGTTGAACGCGCCGACATAGGCCCGTGTGCTGGTGTCGTGACCGTTGACCTTCATGTAGTCGAGCCCGTCGGAGATTTCCTCCCAGACGTTCTTGCTCGGATTGAGATGGTCGCGGCTCTGGTCGACATAGCCGAGATGGACGGTCGAGCCGATTTCCACCGTGCCGCTGTCGGGCTCTTCCTTGCCGGTGAGGATCTTGAACAGCGTCGACTTGCCCGCGCCGTTGGGACCGATCACGCCGACGATACCGCCCGGGGGGAGCATGAAGGAAAGGTTTTCGAACAGCAGTTTGTCGCCATAGGCCTTCGAGATATTGTTGGCCTCGATGACCTTGCCACCCAGGCGTTCGGGCACCTGGATCACGATCTGTGCCTTGCCGGGCTTGCGGTTCTGCTGCTCTTCCTGGAGCTGTTCGAACTTGCGCACGCGCGCCTTGGACTTGGTCTGGCGCGCGCTGGGCGTCTGCCGGATCCACTCGAGTTCGCGCGACAGCGCCTTCTGGCGGCCGCTCTCCTCGCGGCTTTCCTGCTCGAGACGCTTGGCCTTCTTTTCAAGGTAAGTCGAATAATTGCCTTCGTAGGGGTAGTACGACCCGCGGTCGAGTTCGAGGATCCATTCCACCACATTGTCGAGGAAGTAACGATCGTGGGTGATCATCAGCACCGCACCCGCGTAATCCTTGAGGTGGTTCTCGAGCCACTGGACGCTCTCGGCGTCGAGGTGGTTGGTTGGTTCGTCGAGCAGCAGGATCGAAGGCTTCTGGATCAGCAGGCGCGTGAGCGCCACGCGGCGCTTCTCACCGCCCGAGAGATCGGTCACCGGCCAGTCGCCCGGCGGGCAGCGCAGAGCTTCCATCGCCACTTCGAGCTGGTTGTCGAGTGTCCAGCCATCGACCGCGTCGATCTTGTCCTGCAGTTCGGCCATTTCGGTGCTGAGCGCGTCGAAATCGGCGTCTTCCTCGCCCATCTCCATGCCGATGGCATTGAAGCGCTCTACCATGTCGGCGATTTCGCGCGCGCCGTCCTTGACGTTTTCGAGCACGGTCTTGCTCTCGTCGAGTTCGGGCTCCTGCTCGAGATAACCCACGGTGATGTTCTCGCCCGGCCAGGCTTCACCGGTGAAATCGGTGTCGATGCCCGCCATGATCTTGATTAGCGTCGACTTGCCCGCCCCGTTGGGGCCGACGATGCCGATCTTGGCACCCTGGTAGAATTGCAAATTGATGTTGCTGAGCACCGGCTTGTTCGCACCGGGAAAGGTCTTGGTCATGTCCTTCATGACGAAAGCGTACTGGGCGGCCATCGGGCAAAGGTCCTTCGGATGGAATTGGAATTGCGGGCGCGCGGGCCCGGAAGCTTTGCGGCGCAGATAGTCGCACCCGCGCCAAGGGGCAAGCGCGGGCATTTCCGCGCCCTTGCAATCCTCCCGCCGAGCGCATGTGATGCGAAGTTTGCCAGGACAGGCTGGACAATCTGCCCACAAGTCGCAATTGAGCGCCGCTTCAGGGGAAATACCTACACGAACTATTAAGGGCCGACCCTTATACTTCGCGTAGGAAGGGCAGGGGCAGTCCATGCGCGAACAGATAATGGGCTTGATCACGCCCGCCATGTCGATCGTGTTCATCGCGGTCTTTGTGGTGATGTGGTGGCGCGGAAAGATGGGTACTTATGTGCTCGGCTTTGCGCTGGCCTACGTGTTCTTCGCACTCGGCTTCGCCTCGACGCACCTGTTCAATACCGGTTCGCCCTATGTCTTCCACGTCACGCAGTTCTTCTACACGCTGAGCGTGGCCACGGGCGTCTGGGCGCTGACGAGCCGGGCCGGGCAACCGCCCTATCTCGGTGTCTTGCTGGTCATTTACGGCCTATCCGCAACGACGCTGGCGGTGGCGGTGCTCACCTCGAACGATATCACCTCGCGCCTGATCATCGTGAATGTCGGCTACGGGTCGATGTATATCGTTTGCGTGATGTCGCTGCTGGGCGCGCAGCGCCGCGAGGCGATCGACAAGCTCATCATTGCTACGCACAGCCTGGTGGCGGCGCAATTCATGATCCGCCCGGTTCTCACCTTGTTGATCGAACAGGGGATCGCCGCCGATGTCTACCGCGAATCGGTCTATTATTCGGTGCTCAATCTGGCACTCGCCTTCATTTCGCTGATGTCGGCGATGGTGCTGATCGGTGCCTGCGTCTACGACCAGATCAAGCAGGTGCGCGAACAGGCGGATCTCGACGGGCTGACGGGCCTGCGCACCCGCCGGGCCTTCGAGCACGATGTCGTTGCGACGATGGAGCGGGCCAAGCAGGAATGCGTGCCGATCTCGCTGGTGGTGGCCGATATCGACCACTTCAAGGCGGTCAACGATGTGTGGGGCCATCAGATCGGCGATCGGGCGATCGCGCAATTCGGCGAGATCATCAAGCGCACGGTGCGCGACTGCGACATTGCGGGCCGGATCGGTGGCGAGGAATTCTGCATATTGGCGTGGAATTGTCAGGAAGAAGCGGCGGTCACCATGGCCGACCGTATCCGCGTCAATTTTGCCAAGACCGCGATCGACGGCATGCCGGAAGATCATCGACTGACCGCTAGCTTCGGCGCGGCCGGGCGGGGGCAGGGTGAAGGCTATGGCAAGCTGTTCGCGCGGACCGATGCCGCGCTTTACCGTGCCAAGGCCGATGGCCGCAATCGCACGGTGCGCGACGAGGACGGCAGCAAGCGCGCGGTGGTCACCCCGATCAATGCGGAATCCGACCGGCGCCGCGAAGCGCGCGGTTGAAACGCTCATTTTTCAACAGATTGTCAGCGCCATTCGCGGCGTAGCAGCCGCGGCATCAGCCCGATCTGAAAAGCCGCCCGCAGCGCGAGGAAGGCGATGAAGCTCGCCCACAATCCGTCATTGCCGAGCGGCCAGGTGAGCCACAGCAGCACCGCGTAGAGCGTCGCCGCGCCAGCCATCGACAGCAGCAGCGCGCGCGTCCAGCTCGCGCCGACGAACACGCCATCGAGGACGAAGCCGGCAAAGCCCGCCAGCGGCAGCGCGACGATCCATGGCCCCAGCCGGCGCGCCTCTGCGGCGACTTCGCTGGTGGCTGCAAAACTGTCGGTTATCACGCCCCCGAACGCGGCAAAAACCGCCGCAAGCGCGATCGCTGTCGCAAGGCAGCGCAACAGGATCGCCCGGATGAACGCGGTGAACCCCGCGCGGTCGTCGTCACCCTTGCGCTCGCCGTTGAGAACCTGCGCCGCATTCTCGAAACCGTCGAGCAGCAATGCCGAGAGGATGAACAGCTGGTACACGATCCCGTTCGCCGCCAGCGTTACCGCGCCACGCTCCGCTCCGAGCCGGGTGAGCGCCACGATAGCGAGCATCAGCACGACGGTGCGCAGGAAGAGGTCGCGATTGACCGCGAGAAATGGCCGCAGCGCGCGCAGCGAAAGGTTCGCTCCGCCCTGCAGCACCGCGCGCAGCTCGCTACCCGCCAGGTGCCAGATCAGCATTCCCGTGAGCGACAGTTTGGCGAACTCGGCGATGAAGCTCGACCAGCCGATGCCTGCAATGCCCCACCCGAGACCCAATGCGAGCCACAGTCCCAGCACCACGTTGAGAACATTGTAGAGCACTTCGATGACCAGGACTTCGCGCATTCGCCGGCGACCGACCAGAAATCCGACCAGCGCGAAATTGGCGAGTACGGCGGGTGCGCTCCAGTAACGGATGTCTGCATAGGTCACCGCGGCGCTGCGCACCGCGCCTTCGGCGCCGAGCACGTCGAGCATGACCGGAAGCAGCAAGGGCTTAGCGCCGAGAAGTAGCGCGGCGATGGCCAGCGCTACGATGACGCCCTTTACCAGCACCTCGGCCTGCGCCCGCTCGCCCGAACGCGTGCCCGCCTGTGCGACCAGCCCGGTGGTGCCCATCTTGAGAAAGTTCATCACGGTGAACAGTGCGGCGAACAGCTTCGCACCGATGTCGACCGCGCCCTGCGTCGGCGCATCGCCCAGTCGGCCCACGATCCACATGTCTCCCACGCCGATCAGCGCGGTGGCGACATTGGTTGCCATGGCTGGAAGCGCGATGGCCCAGATCAGGCGCGGATCGATCGATGCGGAAGCTGCGCTGGCGTTCGTGTTCACCGAAGTCTCCCGCGCGCCGGCTGCGGCGCTTCCGGAACGGCGCCACATCGCGCGTGGTGGTCGGGGAGACTGGATTCGAACCAGCGACCCCTTGTACCCAAAACAAGTGCGCTACCAGGCTGCGCCACTCCCCGACCGATTTCCCGCACCGCGCCGGGCATGGTGGGCCCGGCAGGACTCGAACCCGCGACCTAGCCGTTATGAGCGGCCAGCTCTAACCAACTGAGCTACAGGCCCCCAGCCACGCCGTGCGGAACCGCGCGCCTAGCCGCGCTGCCGCGGGCATGCAAGCGCTAGGCGTCGACCGCGCGCATGATTTCCGCAACCGTGGTGGGGCGCACGCCGCGTTGATGCAGATAGCCATAGACCGCGCGGAACCAGTCGTAGAGCGCGTCCAGATCATTTTCGTCGCGGACGTAAGGCGTGTGGCGCTTCTGCAGCGAGGGGCTGTGAAAGCTAAGCACAAGGACGGGGAGGCCCTCATCGATCGCGATATCGACCGCCCGCAGGGCTTCTTCGGCGGTTACGCCCTCGGGCGTAAGCGAAATGCGCTCGAGCAGGCCGAGCCGGGCCAGTGCCGAGCCCAGCAGCGGATATTTCGTTGCCAAGGGAAACAGCGCAGGCGCCTGCCGCCGCAACAATCCCCAGAAGACGGTGGTCAGCGGAAGCTCGATCAGCTTGCGTCCGGCGTCCGTCCAGTACGGGGTCAGCGGATGGCGGCTGTAGTCCGGACCGTGAAAGGCGGAATAGTCGAAATTCGCGCGGACCGAACTGTCGATCGCGACACCCGTATCGCTCAACAACCGCGTGGTCTGCGGGCCGAGACCGTAGCGCCCTGCGCGATAAATGCGCGGCAGCGTGCCGAAGCTTTCTTCGATCTTGTCGCGCAGTTTGCGGTACTTGGCCTCTTCGAGGTCGGGGGGGAGGTTGCCCGCATAGCTGTTGTGCGTGCTGACCTCCTCGCTGAAGGGCGGATTGACCCATGGGTGCAACTGGACCCCGATCTCTGCCTTCCCCGCACGGACCGCGTCACCGATGATATCGCGCGCCAGCGGGTCGTTGGCGATCGGCCAGTCGACCAGATAGACCGGCGTCACTTGCAGCCCTTCGCAGAATTCCTGAAAACCCGAGATGGCGCGCACGTGGTCGAGGCCATAGCCATCGGCGCGGAAGGGGGCGTTCCAGTCGAACTCTTCTTCGGTATCCACGGTCAGCAGCGACCGGGGACCGAAGCCCTTGGTAAAGGTCACCTGCTGGGCAGGTTCGGGTGGGACAAGGAGATTGGCGTGGGCGATTTGCGAAATCCTAGCCGGCCGCGCGATCGGGCGCATCGGCAGGGCTAGGCAGCGACCCGGAAGCGGTCAAGAGCGGTAGGCTGAGGACGAGGCGTTCCTCCTCGCGCACAAGATCGCCCCCGGCCGCGCGCGCTTCCGCCCTGGCGAGGCGCAGCGAGAAGCCCGCGCCGAAAATGCCCGAACTCAGCGTGCTACCGCCCGATCGCACATCGGATGCGAAGACGTCCTCCGCACCGGAGAGCTTGGTCGGCAATTGCGCGCGGAGCACGATCTGGTCGCCGTCCGGGGCCAGTTCCAATCCGATCGTTTCACCTGCTCCTGTCGCCCCGGCAAGCGTCGCCAGAATGCGCCAGCCGAGCATTTCCGCTTCGTTGGGCGCGAGCGGCAACGGCGCGGGACGGTCGGCGATCCGCGCTTCGAACCGTGCAACACGTGGACCCAGCACGGTCTGCAGCTGGCCGATCTGCGCGCGTACGATCGCGCACAGGTCGCTTTCTCCCGCCTCCAGGTCGAGCGCGCCGGTTTCGAGCCGCGCGAGCCGGTCCAATTCGTCGAAACCCGCCAGGATCCGCGCGGAATCCCCCGCGATCGAAGCCGCCAGCGCGCGATATTCATGCGGTGTCGGGCCGAATACCTGCTGCTGGATGACCTCGGCATAGCCTTGCATCGCGTTGACGGGCGTCCGCAGTTCGTGAAGCAACTGGCGCAGCCGGTCCGCTCCGCGCTGCGCGCGCGTGTCCACTTCGGCAATCGCGCGGCGGAAGCGGCCGACATAGCCGTAGAAGCGCCCTTCGCCGCGGGTGAAGCGCGGTGCGGCATCGACGATCCAGTCACCCTCGATCGCTTCCGCACCGCGCAAGCGGATCGGCAGAGCGCGCAAGGGCTGGCGGTTGAGGAAAGCGGTGGCGAAGTCCTCTTCGGGCGTGACCTTCTCGCGTTTGTGCGCAAGATCGATGCCAACCACCATGGGCGCGACTTGCGGGTCGGCCCAGTCGATCCGGCCCTCCGAATTGGTGCCGAACGCAAAATTATCGAGCGTGCGGCGCGGCGCAGCCTGTTCGAGCTCGGCCATCGGCAATGTCGGCGCTTCGGCCGGTTGCGACGCGGGCACTCGCGCCTTGCGGAACGATTCGATGCGTTCGACGAGCGCGCGGATGCCATCGGGCTGCGCGGTGCTGGCGGGTGTGGGCGTGCGGCTGGCCGAAGGGGTAGGCTTTGGCGCGGGGGGCGGTGCAGCTGGACTGAGCTGGGTCGGCTCCGGCTCTGGCTCCGGTTCGGTGTCGGGCGGCGACGGCGCAGCTTTGGCGTCCTCGGACACTGGTTCCGGGTCATCGCGCAGCATGGCCGGGCGCAGGACCAGTGGTTCGGGCTCGCCCGGCGCGACCGGCGGTGTCGCCGCGTCCTGCGCTTCGGGATCAGCTTCGGAAGGGGCAGCGGGCGAAGCGGCGGGCATCGGCAGCGCGCGATCTGCCACGCCCAGTCGATCGAGTACGCGCAGCGCGCCCGCAGGCAGGTCGCGCCGATGGCGCAGGAAGCCGCGCGCGCGGATCGGCAGGCGCGGGATCAGCTCGGCCCACTCCGCATCGGTCAGCTGCGCGCGATATAGTGCCGCTCCCGCGATCGAAGGATGGGCTTCACCAAACCAGCGGACGAGTTCGGGATTGCGGAAACGCCAACCGTTTTCGCCGACGATCGCCGCGCGGTCGGGGACAGAAATGACCTCGGCCAGCGCGATCAACCGGAGATAGGCCGCGGCCTTGAGCGCCGGATCCCCCGCTTGCGGCCGTTCGCCCAGCAGGTCGAGCAACTGCCGGAACTGCGTTTTCGCCGCACGTTCGCCCGTGGCGCGGTGGCGCAACACAGTGGCAAGGCGGTCGTCGAAATGCATGAATTCTCCGGCGGGATCGGGCGGCGGGGTTGGGGGAGCTGAGACCTAGCCCATCGCAGAGCGAGGTTTCTACCGCTGTAAGAGTTAGGCTGAACGGAAAGTTGCCAGCGCGTTGCAAAGCGGGACAATTGCTGGCAAGGATAATAATGTTAGGCAAGACGGCTGCATCGCGTTGTTAACATTTCGTGGAAGTTTCACGATGCGCCGCCAGTGACGCAAGGGTAGCAAAGGCAGTACGGATGGCCAATCTCGATGAAATCGACCGGCGGTTGCTGGCAGAGCTCCAGTCCGAGGGACGAATCACCAATGTGGAACTGGCGCATCGCGTCGGCCTGACCGCGCCGCCTTGCCTGCGGCGGGTTCGCTCGCTTGAGGAGGAGGGCGTAATCCGGGGCTATCACGCCGAACTCGATCCCTCGCAGCTCGGTTTCTCGATCACCGTCTTCGCCATGGTCAGCCTCAAGAGCCAGGCGGAAGACGCGCTGCGCGAGTTCGAAATCGCGATGCACGACCTGGCCGAGGTGCGCGAGGTCCACATGCTCAATGGCGAGATCGACTTCATCATCAAAATCGTCAGCAAGGATTTGCAAAGTTTCCAGGAATTCCTGACCAGCAAGCTGACGCCGGCGCCCAATGTCGAAAGCGTGAAGACATCGCTGACGATCCGCACCAGCAAGCTCGAGCCGGGTGTGCCGCTATGAGCGACGAGGCGCGGATCGAGGGCCATTGCCTGTGCGGAGCGGTGACGATCGCGCTCGACAATCCTGCTCAGCATATCGAGATCTGCCAGTGCGACATGTGCCGCCGTTGGGCCGGCTCGTTCTACAGCGCGCAGACCGGCGAGGGCGCGCAGGTTTCGGGTGAGGAAGCGATCACCGCTTACCAATCCAGCGAATGGGCCGAGCGCGCCTTCTGCTCCAAATGCGGCAGCAATCTGTGGTACCGGTTCCTGCCTACGGGCAACCGCAGCTTTTCCGCGGGGCTGTTCGATGCCGCCGCAAAGCACACTGTCGAGAAAGAGATTTTCGTCGACGAAAGCGCCGATTGGTCGCGCATTGCAGGCGATCATCCACGCCAGACGGGTGAAGAAGTGATCGCCGAGGCCGAAGCGGCGGGCTTTACTTTCGACTGAGGGACACGCGTCGGGATCGGACGCAGCGAGGGGAATGATGGGTCGCAAACTGAAGTGGGTCCTGGGCGGGCTCGTCCTGATGGTGCTGGCAGTCGTCGGGGCAGGCTATTTCTTGTTCGCCCCTCCGGACATGCCGATCACCGTGGACGATCCGGGCGAGGGCGGCGAACGCGTGGTGCTCAACGACCGTCCGGCCAATTTCTTCCCTGCGCCGGGCGCAGGCCCGCATCCCGCTATCATTCTCTTGGGGGGATCCGAAGGGGGGCTGCAGGAAGGCATAAATGCCCGGGCCCGACTGCTGCAGGCCGAAGGCTATTCGGTGCTTTATCCCGGCTATTACCGCACGTCCGAAGCAACCAAAACCTTCGACATGGTCCCATTGGAGACCTTCGATGCTGCGTTTCGTTACCTGCAAGCGCGCGAGGATATCGATACCGATCGCATCGGCCTTGTCGGCGGTTCGAAGGGCGCCGAGGGGGCACTGCTGTTCGCCAGCATGCGCCCTGAAATCCGTGCGGTGGTCGCTTCCATGCCCAGCAGCGTCGTCTGGCAGGGCTTCGACTGGAGCGCCACGGACTTCTCTCAGTTCAGCTCGTCCTGGAGCATCGAGGGGGCGCCGGTGGCGTATTTGCCCTATGACATGCCGGAGTGGTGGGAATGGTTCACCGGCATGACGATCGCGGGGATGTACGAACAGAGCCTTGCCGGTCTCGATGGCCATGCGGATGCGGCGATCGCGGTGGAAAAGGTCGCAGGGCCGGTCCTGCTCATCTGCGGAGAGCAGGATCAGTTATGGCCGTCCTGCCCGATGGCGCGCCAACTCGAAGCACGTAGTCGCGAGCGCGGCGGACCGCCGGTAGAGGTGCTGGCCTATGCCGGGGCTGGCCATGCGGTTGCCGGTGCGCCCCGCGAAGAAACCGACGAGAATTTCGAGGAACTGGCCAGCATGGGCGGCAGCGCGCTAGCGAACAACGAGGCGCGCAAGGACAATTGGCCGAAAACGCTTGCCTTTCTGCGCCAGCATCTGGGCGCGGGGGAGGCTGCGCATTGAGCCGCGCATCCAGCCGTACAGGTGGAATCACCTGTTCTGGTTGGATCAGGGTATTCACCTATTGCCGAGGCCATCACTTAATATCCTTCGGCCTAGTGGCGGCATGGTCGCGCCCACTAGCCAAGGATTTTCGATGAGTTTTCTTCTCAACTCGGTACTGACAGCGATCATGCCGCCGCAGCAAACCGCGCCGGCCGCCCCGGCGGAGGAACCCACGCCATCGCCCGCATCCAGCGAGCCGGGCGTCACCTATCAGCCTTCGGCGCCAGCCGAAGATCCGGTTACCTATTCCGCGCCGCAGCAAGGCGCGAACGACTCCGCCGCCGCACAAGGTGCGACCACGACGACATCGGCTGCCTCGGCGGTAGCGGTTGCGTCCAGCGCAGCAAGCGATCCCGCTGCGCCGGACATGTCGATCACCGAGCGCGTGGCCGCATCGCGTGCGGCGTCCGACCTCGTGCCCGGGGAAACCGTTGCAGCAGAAGGCACCCCGACCGATGTGGCGGCGCTGATGGCAGCCTATGTCCAGCAGTTCGGCACGAACGAGTATCGGAACGTAAAACAGTTGCTCGGATAAAACGATACGGCCCGCCTTACCCCATCGCGCGGGGAAGGCGGGCCAATATCCGGTAATTGCCATGCGGCTGCGAAGGAGAACTGCCTACATTGCGGGCCAGCCGCGGACAGATCAGCTCTCGCGTGTCTTGAGCCAGTCCTCGAGCCATTTGATCGAGTAGTTCCCGCTCTTCACATCGTCCTGCTGCAGCAATTCCTGGTGCAACGGGATCGAGGTTTTCACGCCTTCGACCACCATCTCCTCGAGCGCGCGCTTCAACCGCATCATGCAGCCTTCCCGCGTACGGCCGTAAACGATCAGCTTGGCAATCATGCTGTCGTAATAGGGTGGGATGCGATAGCCCTGATAGAGCCCGCTATCGACACGCACATGCATGCCGCCGGCGGCATGGTAATAGGTCACCTCGCCGGGCGATGGTGCGAAAGTCCACGGGTCTTCGGCGTTGATGCGGCACTCGATTGCGTGCCCCTTGAACTCGATCTCGTCCTGCGCGACCGAGAGGTCCTCACCCGCGGCGATACGGATCTGCTCGCGTACCAGGTCGACGCCGGTGATTGCTTCGGTCACGGGGTGTTCGACCTGCAGGCGCGTGTTCATCTCGATGAAGTAGAACTCGCCGTTTTCCCACAGGAACTCGATCGTGCCCGCGCCGCGATAGCCCATGTCGCGCATGGCCTGCGCGCAAACCTCGCCCATGCGCATGCGGTCTTCCTCGCCCAGCACGGGGGAGGGCGCTTCCTCGAGTACCTTCTGGTGGCGCCGCTGCAGCGAACAGTCACGTTCGCCAAGATGGATGGCATTGCCGCGCCCGTCGCCGAACACCTGGAATTCGATGTGGCGCGGGTCGCCGAGATATTTCTCGATATAGACCGTGGCATCGCCGAAAGCGGCCTTCGCTTCGCTGCCCGCCTGCTTCATCAGCGTTTCGAGCTGGTCTTCGCTTTCGCAGACCTTCATGCCGCGTCCGCCGCCGCCGCTGGCGGCCTTGATGATTACGGGGAAGCCGATTTCCGCCGCGATGGCGCGCGCTTCCTCGACAGTGGCAACCGCGCCGTCGGATCCGGGAACCAGCGGCAGGCCGAGCTTGCCTGCGGTCTTCTTCGCCTCGACCTTGTCGCCCATCGTGCGGATGTGTTCGGGCTTGGGCCCGATCCACGCGATGTCATGCGCCTCGACGATCTCGGCGAACTTGGCGTTTTCCGAGAGGAAGCCGTATCCCGGGTGGATCGCGTCGGCATGGCTGACTTCGGCCGCCGAGATGATGTTGGCGATGTTGAGATAGCTGTCGGTCGCGCTCGGCGGTCCAATGCACACCGCGTGGTCGGCGAGGCGCACATGCATGGCATCGGCATCGGCGGTGGAGTGCACCGCGACGGTTTCGATGCCCATCTCATGCGCGGCGCGATGGATGCGCAGCGCGATTTCGCCACGATTGGCGATCAGGATGCGGGAAATACTCACGGCCGACCTCAGCCGATGACGACGAGCGGCTGGTCGAATTCGACCGGCTGGGCGTTCTCGACGAGGATCGCCTTCACCGTACCGGCCTTGTCGGCGGTAATCGGGTTCATCACCTTCATCGCCTCGACGATCAGCAGCGTCTGGCCTTCGGTCACGCTGTCGCCGACCTTGACGAAATTCGCCGCGCCGGGCTCGGATGCGAGATAGACCGTGCCGACCATGGGCGACTTCATCGCACCGGCGGTATCGGCTTCGGGCGCGGCGGCGCTTTCGGGAACGGGAGCGGCCGCAGCGGGCGCCGCAGGTGCGGGCGCAGCCATCGGGGCCGGCGCGGCAGCCATCGCCACGCCGCCACCACGCGAAACGCGGATCTTGCGCTCGCCATCCTCGACCTCGATTTCGGTCAGTCCGGTATCGCCGAGCATTTCGGCGAGTTCGCGAACGAGTGCGGTGTCGACATTCATGCCGGACTTGCCGGCGCTGCCTTTACGATCGGCCATGGAACCCCTTGCGTATTGTTTGCGCCGCCTATGCTACCCGCGGACCGATAGGGCAAGGGGGGAGGCTGCGATTTAGAGCGCTGCGGCCTTCTCCAACGCTACGGCATAGCCGCGCGGGCCGAGGCCCTTTACCTCGTCCACCGCGGCTATGCCGACATAGGACAGGTGGCGGAATCCCTCGCGCGTGGCGGGATCGGACAGATGCACCTCGATCACGGGCAGCTCGATCGCCTTGATCGCATCGAGCAGTGCGATGGAGGTATGGGTGTAAGCCGCGGCGTTGAGCAGAACGGCCTTCGCGCCCACGCTGCGCGCCTCGTGCAGCCAATCGACCAGCACGCCCTCGTGATTGGTCTGGCGAAAGTCGATCGCCAGCCCGAGTTCGCGCGCTTTCTCGCCCAGCATCGCCTCGATATCGGCGAGCGTATCGGAGCCGTAGATATCCGGCTCGCGTGTGCCGAGGAGGTTGAGATTGGGGCCGTTGAGGACGAAGACGGTGTCGGTCATGGCGCAGGGTTAGCGCCGAAGGCAGAGACAAGGAAGTGGGAGGTCGGCAAGCGACCCGATTGTGGAGGTTCCCGGGAGATTATATGCTGAGGTATGAGCCTTTTGTCCCCGCTATGTCCCGCCTGTCGTACACCGGTTCCGTTCATGAAAACCCAATGGGGCCTCGGGAAGCCGTTTGAGTGTGGTGGCTGCGAAGCTCAGCTCGTCATTCCAAAAAACTTTGGGATTGGTCTGGGTGCTTTATTGATCTTCTGGTTGCTGAAAGATCGAACCAACTCGCCAATCGAAACCGCGGTTCTGATCGTCGGCCTTGTTGCCTTAGTTCTTGCTCTCTCGCGAATATTTTTGATCCCCAAGAAAGTGTAGGCGCTGCCTCCCACCGAGAAGCAGTCTCTGTGTCTACTGATCCACGCCCTTGACCTTACCCCACTGGCGCGCGGCGGTGTAGCCGAGGTAGCCGGTGCCGAAGAGCGCGTAGAGCGCTTCGGGCAGGGCGGAGAGATAGCGGGTCATGCCCTCGCCGATCGCGCGCGCGGCGATGGGGTCGAAGGCGGCGATCACGCCCATCGGCACGCTGAACAGGATCAGCGCATACATGACGTAAAGAAAACTTGGTCGCGCGCGGCTGGTCCATGGGTCGGCGCTCTGCGCTTCGGCGACGATCGCGGACAGGCGCGCCTCGATCTGCTTGAGTTCCTGCGTGCCTTCGAGCGCGAGCAGCTCGAGCTTTGCCCTGGCACGCGCGTCCTTGTCGGGGATCACCTTGTCGATGATCGAGGCGAGGGGGCCGATAAGGGTTTCAAGCAGAGGCACAGGCAATCTCCGGTTTCTAACGTCAAGCATGAATAACCAGATTGGTTCGTGTAGGAAAATGCATGCGTCCGCAAACGAACACGGGGCGGCCAGATCTGTGACCCGGCCGCCCCGCAATATGGCTCGGTTTGCCGATTAGCGGTGTGTTTCTTCTGCGGCGGGTTCTGTCGGAGCTTCGGCCGTCGCCGCCTCGTCAGGCGCGGTCTGGCCGCCCGACAGCGTGCCTTCGCCCATCACCAGCGCGGTGCCGTTCGCCGCGAAATGATTGGCGGGGATCGCGAAGGCGCGACCCTTCGATTCGACCACGACCTGTTCGACCCGGCCGCGCGAATCGCTTACCAGCTGACGAACCTTGCCCACGGCCACACCCTGCGGGTTCATCACCGGCATACCGGGGGCGATAGCGACCGCGCCTTCGCCCGCAGCGGCGCCACTGCCTGCAGCGGCCAGCATACCGTGCGGGAGGGCCGCAGACCCGTTACCACTGGCAGCGCCGTTGCCGGTGGCGGTGAGGCCGCCCGCAGAATTCCTGGCAGTATTGGCAGTCGAACCCGCGCGCTGGACCGCGTGCGTTCCCAACTGGCGCACCTGTGCGACGCTTCCCTGCGCGCGCGCAATGCCGCGACCCGAGAGATCGCTCACTGTGTCGGTCCCGACGAGCTGCGCATTGGCGCTGCCCGAGCCCGAAGCGGCGGCATTGCCCGACGCCGATCCGCCTGCTTCGCCATGTGGCGTGGTCAGGAGCTGGTCGGCCGTGGCGGTCACGCCCGTGTCGAGCGAGCGCTCAAGCGAGACTTCGCCCGAGCGACGATCGACATTCTGGCTGCCGCGGGTGCGCGTTTCCCCGCGCAATGTGCCGCGAGTGGTCGAGCGCAGCGTGCCGGTCGTCCCGTGCGTCACCGATCCGACGCTGCCGGTGACCTGACCGAGCCCCGAACCAGAGAGCAGCTGCGCCTGCGCCGCGGGAGCGAGGGCGATTGCAGTGAGCGCGGCGGCGCCAAGAAGATGCTTTTTCATGATCATGTCCTTTCCAATACAGGCGAAGGAGTGCGTGCCTGCTTCGGAAAGGAAAACGGATCGGTCCCGCGACCTAATCCATGCACATGCGATTTTTTTCAGTGCCCCCGGCAATCGCCGCACACGAGCCCGCGGCCGAACACGGGATCGACGCCCTTGCGGCCGAGATCCACGGCCTCGCGGTCGATCGCCTTGCGCCAGTCGCCGCCTTTCTGCAGAGCGTTGGCCAGCCGCGCGGCCACCAGCGGCGTAGCGAAAGAGGTGCCGCGCACGCGGACGCGTTTGCCTTCCGCATTGATCGCGCGAATGTCTGCCCCCGGTGCGGCATAGTCGAGATGCAATGCGCGGCCCGCCTCGATGAGCGCGCGACGCTTCCCATCCACTGCGGTGACCGCGACCACTCCGTCATAGCTTGCCGGATAGGCGGGCGGGGCAGCGGGGCCATCGTTGCCCACCGCCGCGACCACGACCACGCCGCGACGCCGCGCGGCGGCGATCGCGCGTTCGAGCACGGGGTTTTTCGGTCCCACCAGGCTGATCGTCACAACGCGGCTGCCTTCGCCGACCAGCCAGCCGAGGCCGCGGGCGATCGCCAGCGCGTTGCCGCCTGCCTTATCGGTGCCATAGACGTCCGCAACGCGGATCGGGCCGCCGTGCTCGGAGGCCAGCAGCGAAGCGACCGCGCTGCCATGATTGCTGGGATAGGGGGCGCCTGCCGCAAAGCCGCGCATGCCGGTGATCGCCACCGTCTTGCCCGGCGCACCGTCGATCATGCCCACCGCGACCCCGCCGGGCGCGCTGTGGGATACGGCACTGGTGATGGCCAGCGCGGGTGTCTCGCCCGCGGGGAAATGCAGATTATCCGGCGCGAAGGTGGCCTCGGGGATGAGCGCGGACAGATGCTCTTCTGCTTCGTCGAGATCGCGCCCGGTCGGCACCTGAAGGCGCGTGACGCTGAAGCCGAGCTCGGCCAGTTCCACCGTCTCGAGAACCCGGTAGCCGGCACCGCGCGCGGTGCGCAGTGCATCCGCGCCGGCATCGATCAGCAGCAATTCACCGCGCCGCGCGGGTTCGCCGCGCGCATCCCGCTCTATGCTCGACCGGTTGCTTCGCACCAGCCGATCGATCCGCTGGAGCCGGCTACGCGCCAGGTCGCGCGCCTGCCGCGCGGTGCGATCGAGCGTCTGACCGGTCAGATCGCCCACATCGCCCAGCACGCTTCCCACACGCGGTACTGCAACGCCCGGCAGCGCGACCTGCGCCGCAAGCGGTGCGCCGAGCGCCGCCAGCAACAGGAGAGGGAGGGAAAATCGGGCCATCGGTTGCCTTCCGTGTCGTATTTCGCATTAAGCATGGATGAAACGGGCGGTCTCGTCCGTTTAATCCACGGAAGGCAGATGACGCTAAACCCATCGTTCGAGCAGGACTTGCTGGCCTTGTTGCCCCGGCTGCGGCGTTTCGCGGTCGGGCTGTGCGGCAATCCGGCGGACGGTGACGATCTCTGCCAGATGAGTCTCGAGCGCGCGCTCGCCAATCGCGAAAAGTGGCGCGAGGGTACGCGGCTCGACAGTTGGATGTATCGGATCATGCGCAATCTGTGGATCGACGAGGGAAGGGCGACGATGCGTCGCCGCGAAACGTTCGTGACCGAGGAAGCCGGGCTGTCGGTCGGCGGCGATGGTGCGCAGGAAGCCGTGGTCGAGCTTTCGCTTGTCGACCGCGCGATGCAGCAATTGCCCGCCGACCAGCGCGAAGCGGTGCTGCTGGTGATGGTCGAAGGCTACGGCTATCGCGAGGCGGCCGAGATCGTCGGTTGTCCCGTCGGAACGCTCAATTCGCGGCTGGTGCGAGGGCGCGACGCATTGCTCACACTGCTCGGAGAAAAAGCATGACCGTCACGCGCGAAGATATCGCCGCCTATGCCGATGGCGAACTGGCTCCCGAACGAGCGCTGCAGGTCGAGGAAGCGGTCGAGCGCGACCCCGAGCTGGCGCAGCAACTGACCGCGCATCGGGCGCTGAAGGACCGGTTGGCCGCGCATTTCGCTCCCATCGCCGAGCAAGCCATGCCCGAACACCTCTCGGCAATGCTGACCCGTGAAACCGCACCGGTGACGGATATCGCTGCCGCGCGCGAGAAACGCGAGGCACGGCGGCGTTCGCCGCATTGGGGCTGGGTCGCGGGCCCGGCACTGGCCGCGTCGCTGGCGCTCGCCATTTTCCTGCCGCGCGGCGGCACGCCCGAAGGTTATGCCGACGCGCAGCTCGCGGGCGCGCTCGATACGCAATTGGTGGCCGAACAGCCTGCCGGGGCGGACACGCGCATTCTGCTCAGCTTCCGGAACGGCGAGGGCGACTATTGCCGCGCGTTCAACGCGGCCTCGGGCAGCGGCATCGCCTGCCGCGATGCGCAGGGCTGGAAGCTCGAAGCGCTGGGCGCGGGCGAAGCGGAAAGCACCAGCGATTATCGCATGGCGGGCGCCGATGCCGGCGCGATCATGGCGCAGGCGCAGAGCATGGCGGATGGGCCGGCGCTCGATGCGGAGGCCGAAGCGGTTGCCCGCGCGGCCGGGTGGCAGTAGCGCCCGGTGGTCGCGCAGGCCGGCAGCTCCTCGCGGCAATCCATTCTTCCAAGCAAAAAGGACCGGCGCACGTGGCACCGGTCCTTCGAGTCGGGCGACCGTCCGGGGGGTGGGACGGGCACGGTCGCCTGTGGCTGCGCGATCAATCGACCAGATAGACGGTGCCCTGGCGATAGCCGCGTTCGGCCATGTCGTGGATATAGTCCTCGCGCTCGTGGCGCAGCTCATGCGCATATTCGGACCAGGCGTCGCGGCGGTCCTCGATATCGCTCGCGCGGCGCAGGTCGCTGGTGAGCTCCTTCTGCGCTTCGGTGACGTCGATGCGATAGTCGAACCAGAGATTGTTCTCGATCCCGGCGATCGGGGTCTTGAGGATCAGTTCCTCTTCGGCGCGCGCGATCTGCTCTTCGTAGAGCGCGGGGATCGCGGCCTGCGCGGCACCCGCGACGAGGCCGAGGGCGAGCAGCGGGAGGATGGCGGTGGTCTTCATCGGTGTGTCTCCTTCATGCCTGGGCCGGCACGCGCCGGCTGGTCGGAGGAGAAACGTATGCCCGGCGCGGTTTAATCCGCGGCCGCCACAAAAAAATGTGCAGATGCAAAGAAGCCCCCGCGTCAAGCGAGAAGGGCCGGGGCCAATCGACGATGAAATTCGAACCAGCGACCCCCACACCCCCAGTATGGTGCGCTACCAGGCTGCGCTACATCCCGAAACCAGTGGAGGCGGCCCTATAGGGCGGGGATTCGGGCATGGCAAGCACAGTTCGCAGGCATTTCGTTGCCCCCGCATCGCAATGCTGCTAACCGCGCCGCACTTTCGCGGGACGGAGCGTCGCTGCGGCTTGAACAGGCCGCGAGCGCACTCCACCTGCGGGTTCGTCATAACGCCAATTTCCGACAGGTATTCCATCGATGATCGATCTTCTCGCCGCCGCCGGTAGCGCCGCCGCCGAGCCGCCCGCCTGGACCGGCTGGGTCCTCCCGCTGGGCATGCTGCTGATCCTGTGGTTCCTCATCCTGCGCCCGCAGATGCGCCAGCAGAAGCAGCATCGCGAGCGTGTGGCCGGGCTGAACAAGGGCGACGAGGTCGTCACCGCGGGCGGACTGGTCGGCAAGATCACCAAGGTCGAAGACCATTTCGTATATGTCGAACTGGCCAAGGGCATGACCGTAAAGGCGGTGCGCAACACGATCGGCGAAGTGCTGTCGTCGCGCGACAAGCCCGCTGCCAACGACTAAGACGGGACGCATATTTCCATGCTCGATTTCCCCACCTGGCGTAAGGTCTGGCTCTGGCTGGTAACCGCGCTGTGCGTGCTTGCCGCGCTGCCGTCGCTGCTTTCGGCGACTTCGATCCGCTGGCCCGACGTGCTCCCGCAGCCGATGGTCAATCTCGGTCTCGACCTTGCCGGGGGCAGCCATATCCTGCTCGAAGCGGATGCCGGGCAGGTCGCGGCGCAGCGGCTCGAGAACATGGAAGAGAACGTGCGCAACACCATGCGCAGCGCCGAACCGCGGATCCGCATTGGTGACGTCTCGACGCGCGACGGGCGGCTGAGCTTCGTGCTCGACGATCCGTCCCAGATCGACCGGGCGCGCGAACTGCTGCTGCCCTCGATCAATGGCACCGGGCTCGTGCGCGAGTGGGATCTCGCGGTCGAGGACGGCAATCGCATGATCCTCACGCCCACTGCGGAAGGCATCGACCAGGCTGTCAGCGATGCGATGGAAAGCGCCACCGAAGTGGTGCGCAAGCGTATCGACGAGCTGGGTACGCGCGAGCCGACCATCATCCGCCAGGGCGAGACGCGCATCGTGGTGCAGGTTCCGGGACTGCAGGACCCCGACCAGCTCAAGGCATTGCTGGGCCAGACCGCCAAGCTCGAATTCAAGCTGGTCGACCAGAGCGCGCTGCCGAGCGACGTGCAGCAGGGCCTCGCGCCGCCGGGATCCGAAATCTTCGCCTATGCCGACACCTCCGATTTCGCCGGCACCTCGGTCGCGGTCCGCCGCCTCGGCGGAATCCGTGGCGACAATCTGACCGGTGCGCAGCAGAGCTTCGATCCGCAGACCAACGAGCCGGTGGTCAACATCCAGTTCGACAGCGACGGCGGGCGCCGCTTCGCCAAGCTGACAACCGAGAATGTCGGCAAGCCCTTTGCCATCATCCTCGACGACACCGTGCTGTCCGCGCCCAATATCAACGAACCGATCCGCGGCGGGACCGCGCAGATTTCGGGTGGTTTCTCGGTCGAGACCGCGAACCAGCTGGCCATTTCGCTGCGTTCGGGTGCGCTGCCCGTCGATCTCGCGGTGATCGAGGAACGCACCGTCGGTCCCGATCTCGGCGCGGACTCGATCAAGCGCGGCATGCTTGCCATGGGCGTCGGCTCGCTGCTGGTCATTTTCCTGATGATCGCCAGCTATGGGCGGTTCGGCGTTTATGCGACGGTCGCACTGGTCATCAACGTTGCAATGCTGCTCGGCATCATGGCAGCGCTCAGCACGACGCTGACACTGCCGGGTATTGCGGGCTTCGTGCTGACGATCGGCGCAGCGGTGGACGCCAACGTGCTGATCAACGAGCGTATCCGCGAGGAACGCAAGCGTGGGCGCCGCGTGATCGCTGCAGTGGAGAACGGCTATAACGAAGCCAGCCGCGCGATCTACGACGCCAACATCACCAACTTCATTGCCGGCGTGCTGCTGTTCCTGTTCGGCTCGGGTCCGATCCGCGGCTTCGCGGTGGTGCTGATCATCGGGCTGTTCACCAGCGTCTTCACTGCGGTCACGCTGACCCGGATGTGGGTCGCCGGCTGGCTGCGCAAGTCCAAGCCCAAAGACATCGTGCTGTAAGGAGGCGGGATAGATGAAACTGCTCAAACTCGTCCCTGACGACACCAATATCGCTTTCCTCAAGTGGCGCGTGCCCTTCTTCGCGATCAGCGTGCTGCTGATCGCGGCGAGCTGGGCGCTGGTCTTCACCAAGGGGCTCAACTACGGCGTCGATTTCGCCGGCGGTCTCGAAGTTCGGGCGACCTTCACGCAGACAGCGGAAGCTCCCGTGGGCGATCTGCGAGATCAGGTCGCAACGCTCGGCTATGGCGACCCGGTGGTTCAGCGCTTCGGCGAAGACAACCAGGTTTCGATCCGTGTGCGCCTGCCTGACGAGGTCTCGGCCGACAAGGAAGCCGCGCAGGAGGCGGCCAACGATATCGTCGAGACGCTGCAGGCCGAATATGACGACTTCCGGCTCGACGGAAACGACAATGTTTCGGGCAAGGTCTCGGGCGAGTTCCGTCAGACCGCGCTCTACGCCCTGCTGGCCGCAATGGGCGCGATCGCGTTGTATATCTGGGTCCGGTTCGAGTGGCAGTTCGGCGTAGGCGCGCTATTCGCGCTGTTTCACGACGTCAGCCTGACGCTGGGCATGTTCGCGCTGTTCCAGCTCGAGTTCAGTCTCCAGATCATCGCCGCTATCCTCGCGATCATCGGCTATTCGCTCAACGATACGATCGTCATCTACGACCGTATCCGCGAGAATCTGAAGAAGTACCGCAAGATGGAACTTCCCGCCTTGCTCGACCTCTCGGTCAACGAGACGCTGGCGCGCACCGTGATGACTTCGCTGACGCTGCTCGTGGCGCTGCTGCCTTTGCTGCTATTCGGCCCCGCCAGCCTGTTCGGCATGGTTGCGGCGATCACGTTGGGTCTGTTCGTAGGGACCTACAGCTCGGTCTATTCGGCCGCACCGATCCTCGTCTGGCTTGGCGTTACCAGCGACAGTTTCGTCCCGCGCGAAAGCGCTGCGGACGAACAGGAAAAGAAAGCCCGCGGGCTCGTTTGACCTGATCAGCGCAGGAGGCTGTCGTAATAGGCGGCCAGCCTCCTGCCGTTGGTTTCCCAGCTGAAATCGTCGACTGTCGCCGCGACGGCTTGCGGCGTGCGCGGGTTCTCGGTCACAAGCCTGATGCCGTCGCGCACGGCGCGGCAATTGCGCGCCACGATGACGCCTGCCTCGGGCGCAGTCACCACTTCGCGCGCGCCTCCGGCATCGGTGATGACCAGCGGGGTGCCGCAGGCGAGCGCTTCGATCCACGCATTGGCAAGGCCTTCGCTGGCGGAAGGCAGCACCATGGCGTCCGCCGCGCTGAGGATAGGGGGCAGCATGGCGGGTTCGAGACTGCGCAGGAAATGCACGCGATCGGCCACGCCGACCTCTCTCGCCAACGCGCGCAGGCTGGCCTCGTCTTCCCCCTTGCCGACCAACAGCAGCCGCGCTTGCGGCAGATCGGCCAGCGCCTGGATGACCAGTCCCTGGCCCTTGCGTTCGATCAGCGCGCCAACGCTGGCGAGCAGGGTCTCGTCCTCGCGCAGCGGCAGGTCGAAAGTTGTCGCCAGCCGCGTCCGGAGTCCCGCATGGTCGAGCGGGCGAAACAGGTCCCGGTCGAGCCCGGTGTAATGGATCGTGATCGCCTCGCGGGCGATTCCCAGTGTCGCCATGTCGTCGGCCAGCGCTTCGCATACGGCGAGCACGCCTGCAGCCGCGGAAGCGGTGCGCTGCAAGGCCTGGCAGCCATATCCGCGTGCGCCCCAGAAATGGATATCCGCGCCGCGCGCCTTCACCGATAAGGGCAGGTCGAGATCGCTGGCGATGGCCATTGCCGCGGGCCCATCGGGATAGAAGAATTGCGCGTCCACGAGGTCGAACGGGTTTTCGGCATGCAGCTGCCGCACCAGCGGGAGGACCGAACGCGCGATAAGGCGCGGGTTGAGCCGGCCGCCGATCTTGGGAAGCAAGCGGAAGACGGGGCGGTGGACCGGAAAGCCGAATTCGCGCCCGTCCTGCGCGGCGCGGGCAAGCGCACGATAGCGCCCGAAGGTGATCGGCGGCAGTCCGATCGGGTTGACCAGCGTCACATCCCAATGCGTTTCCTGCTGCAGCGCTTCGAGCGACTTGGCGACGAATATGCCGAAGCGCGGATGCGCGGCATTGGGAAACAGCGTCGACAACGAAAGGACGCGCTTGGTCTTGGTCACCGTCACAGCCGACGCACCAGCATTTCCGCCACGCCGATCCAGGCGGGGTTCTCGATCACCTGTTGTTTCTCGCCATGGCCGGGCGGCAGCAGGCCGACAAGCGTTCCCTGGCGATCGATCAGCCGTCCGAAGGCGAAGCGACCGCCCTTGCGCGGAACCAGCACATCGCGGTTGATCGCGCGGGCCCCGTCCGCCGGATCGATCTGGCGCAGCCACAATTGGTCGCCCGGGCGGTATTCGCCATGCGGATAGTCGATTGCGAGCACGATAAGGGGCCGTTCGCCGCCGAGCTGGGTGGGCAGGATGGCATCGCTCGTCTCGGGCGGTGCCTCGGCGCCCTCGCGCGCGAGCCGCGCAACGATCTGCGGCTGTTCGGCCGCCTCGCTGCGGACAAGCATCTCGGGATCGACTTCGAGCGCGGCGGCGATCCGCTCCATCCATTTGAGCGAGAGATTACGCATCCCGGTTTCGAGCCTGCCGACCGTCTGCGGCGTAGTGGGTGGGACGCAGGCAGCGGCGAGGTCGGCCAGTGTAAGGCCCTTTTGGCGACGGATGTCGCGGATGCGGTTGATCACGGCTTGCCCCCATGGATAACCGATTTGGTTTTTCCCTCTTTCCTACATGAACCGAGATTGCGCAAGGGGGCGTCGATCGGGCAAGAGGAGCACCCATGGACCGCAAGTTTGTCGAACGCGAACTGACACCTGCCGGGCCGCGGCGCCGGGGAACCCCCGAAGCCGGCGCGCGCAGCGTCACGGTCAACCTCGGCGAAAGCCCGCTCGGCTGGCTGCATGCGCGCGGTCATTTGAGCGATCGGCAATTCGACGCGGGCGAAAGGCTGCGCGCCGATTATGAGCGCGCTGAGCTAGCACCATCCGTGACCATGCGCTGGGATCCGGTGCGGGTGGATGGCGGAGGCGGGGCGGATTGCCTGATGCCGGGCGAGCGGCAGATCGCGGCGCGGGAGCGTTTCGAGGGCGCGATGGCGCAGGCGGGCAGGGGACTGTCGGATATCCTGTGGCGCGCGGCTTGTGCGGGGGAAAGCCTCGCGGCGGCTGAAAAGGCGCTTGCCTGGCCCGCCCGCAGCGGCAAGCTGGTGCTCGGCCTCGCGCTCGACCGGGTCGCCGATTTCTACCGGATAGGCTGAAACGTGCCGGTGTCGCTCGGATTTCGCATTGCACCGTGTAACACCCGGTCCATGTCACGGGATCGGGCCTCGGCGTTTCCTAAATATGCCGCGCGATCGCCTCGCGCAGGACCGGTAGCACTTCGGCCTCGAACCACGGGTTCTGCCGCATCCACAGCGTCGAGCGCCAGGCCGGGTGCGGCAGCGGGATCGCGTGCGGCAGGTGGTCGCGAAAAGCGCGCACGCGTTCGGTCATCGAGAGCTTGCGGGTCTGCGGCAGGTAGTGTGCCTGGGCATAGGTGCCGACCAGCAGCGTCAACCGGTCGTGGGGCAATACGTCGAGCACGCGGGCGTGCCATTGCGGTGCGCATTCGCGGCGCGGGGGCTTGTCGCCGCCGCTCGCCTTGCCGGGATAGCAGAAGCCCATCGGGACCAGCGCCACGCGCGCCGGGTCGTACATCTGCGCCTTGGTCAGACCGGTCCATTCGCGCAGCCGGTCGCCGCTGGCGTCGTCCCACGGGATGCCGCTTTCATGGACCTTCGATCCGGGTGCCTGGCCGATGATAAGCAACCGCGCAGTTGCCGAAAAGCTGGCGACAGGGCGCACGCCGTGAGGCAGGTGCGCGGCACAGGTGCGACAGGCGGCGATCGCGGCGCGCAACTCCTTCTCGGGGCTCACGCCTCGATCTGTTCGGCCAGCGCCAGCCATCGCTCCTCGGCCGCGTCCTTCTCCGTCCGCGCGTTCTCGATCCCCTTGGAGATATTGGCGAAACGCTGCGGATCGGCGGTGTAGAGTTCGGGATCGGACAGGATGGCCTCACCCTTGGCAATGGCCGCCTCGAGTTCCTCGATCCGCGCAGGCAGCAGCTCGTAGTCGCGCTGGTCCTTGTAGGAGAGCTTGGTGGACTTGGGGGCCGGCGGTGGGGGCGGGGCAGGCTTGTCCGCCGGCTTTGCTGCCTTCGCCTTGCCCGCGACCGGTTCGCGGCGCTTGCGTTCCCAGTCCTCATAGCCGCCCGCGACCACGTCGATCCTGCCGCTGCCGTCGAGGCCCAGCGTGATCGTCACCGTCCGATCGAGAAAGTCGCGATCATGGCTCACGATCAGCACGGTGCCTTCGTAATCGGCGATGACCTCCTGCAGCAGGTCGAGCGTCTCGAGGTCGAGGTCGTTGGTCGGTTCGTCGAGTACCAGCAGGTTGGACGCCTTGGCGAACTCGCGCGCCAGGAGCAGTCGGCTGCGTTCGCCGCCCGACAGCACGCCGACGCGCATATCGACGATCTTCGGGTCGAACAGGAAGTCCTTGAGGTAGGCCTGCACGTGCTTGCGATTGCCGCGCACGTCGATCCAGTCGCCGCCCTCGGCGAGCACCTGCCGCACCGTCTTGTCGGCGGTAAGCAGCTGGCGCTGCTGGTCGATCATCACCCCGGTCAGCGTCTTGGCGATCTCGACGCTGCCGCTGTCGGGTTCGAGTTCGCCCGTCAGCATCTTGAGCAGCGTGGTCTTGCCCGCGCCATTGGCGCCGACGATGCCGATCCGGTCGCCGCGCTGGATGCGCAGGCTGAACGGCTTGATGATCGCCCGCTCGCCATAGGACTTGCTGATGTTGTCCGCGGTGATGACCGATTTCGACTTGAAGTCTTCTTCGGTTGCCAGCTTGAGCTTCGCCGTGCCGCCAGCCGATATCATCGAGGCGCGTTGCGCGCGCATCTGCCACAGCTTCTCGAGCCGGCCCTGGTTGCGCTTGCGCCGCGCGGTCACGCCGCGTTCGAGCCAGTGCGCTTCCAGCTTGAGCTTGGCGTCGAGCTTCTCCGCCGCGCGTGCTTCCTCGGCGTAGACCTGCTCTTCCCACGCCTCGTAGCCGCCGAAGCCGACTTCCTTGCGTCGCAGATTGCCGCGATCGAGCCACAGCGTCGAACGCGTCAGGCGCTTGAGGAACGTCCGGTCGTGGCTGATTACGACGAAGGCGCCGCGATAACGCTCGAGCCAGCCTTCAAGCCAGTCGATCGCACCGAGATCGAGATGGTTGGTCGGCTCGTCCATCAGCAGCAGGTCGGGGTCCTGCGCCAGCGCGCGTGCGATCGCTGCGCGGCGCTTCTCGCCCCCGCTTGCGCCCTTGGTCTCGCGCGACATCTCAATGCCGAGCTGCCCGGCAATCGCTTCGACCTCGTGCTCCTGCGGGGCGTGCTCGCCCGCGAGTGCCCAATCCATCAGCGTTGCATGGCCGGTGAGATCGGGATCCTGTTCGAGCAGCACCACTCGCAGCGCGGGCTTGGTCTTGCGCTGCCCGGCATCGGTTTCGACGCGCCCGTCGATCATGCGGAACAGCGTGGTCTTGCCAACGCCGTTGCGGCCGATCAGCGCGATGCGGTCTCGCGGGCCGATATGCAGGTCCAGCGGGTCGTGATCGGGTCCGCCGAACAGCCATTTGCCGCCCTGCTGCAGGGCCATGCCTTCGAGGCTGAGGATGGGAGGCTGTGCCATAGGCCGCGCGAGGTAGGCGCGCTTGGCCCCCGCCGCAAGCCGTCAGCGCGTAGCGCGCTGCTCCTCGACCATGCGTGCGACGTCGGCAAGCAGCGCCGGCGCATCGAAGAGGATCCCGTCCTTGACGGTCCAGCGTACGCCGCCGACCTGCTCGATCGCACCGGTTTCGCGGTTGAGCCGCGTGTGCCCGGTGCCATAGAGCACTTTGAGATTGGCTAGCGGGTTCTCGGGCACGATCACCAGGTCGGCCAGTTGGCCCACGGCGATCCTGCCCATCGGCGGCTCCTTGTCCATCGGTTCGTAGAGCGAACGCGCACCGTCCAGTGTGGCCGCACGGATCACGGCGAGCGGGGAAAGACCCGCTTCGCGCAACATCTCGAGCTCGCCGATATAGGCGAAGCCCCACGTCTGGTAGATATAGCCCGGATCCGAACCCGCCGTCACACGACCGCCGCGATCGTGGAAGTCTTTCACGAGGTCGAACCATTTGGCGTAGAACCCGCGCCAAGCGACCTCGTCTTCGCTGGTCCAGTCCTTGTAATAGCTGCCATGATTGGTCGCGCTGGGAGCGTAGAAATTCATCAGCGAGGGGAGGGTGTAACGTTCGTGCCAATCGAAGCTGCGCGCGCGCATCACATCGCGGCTGGCGGAATAGATGTTGAAAGTGGGGCTTAGTGTTACGCCTTCATCCACCAGCAGGTCGACATATTCGTCCCATTTGGCCCCGCCCGGTTCGACCGCCTGCGGGGCGAGCCGTGCGACCCAGCCGAAGCGCGACTGCTCGTCGAAATAATTGTAGTCTTCCGGATAGTAGGGGAGCCCGTCCTTCAGCAGGCTTTCGAAATGGCCGTAGAAATGGGTGACGTCGTCGAGGCCGAGTTCCACCGCCTTGCGTGCGTTCACTTCGGCGACGCCCGTCTGCGCGAGATGCGCCACCGTGCCCATCTGCAACTTCTCGGCTTCATCGAAGGCGGCCGCGAAAACCTCGGACGAGGAGCCGTTGAAGAACTTCACGCCCCAATAGCCCTGCGCTTTCGCCCAGCGGACCCATTCGCGCGCCTTGGCCGGGGTGTCGGGCGCACCGCCAGCCCATTTGTCACCGAACACCGCATAGGGAATCAGTCGCGGCGCGGTGATCGTGTTAGCCGCGCTGCGGCGCGCATCCGCGATATCGGGCGTGCCCGCGCCGAAATAGAAACTCACCCCGCGCACCGTGGTTACACCATGCGCCAGCCACAACTTGTAGCCATAGGACGGGTTGGGTGCTTTCGCGGCGTCGCCATTGTGGCCATGCACATCGACGAAACCGGGGAGCGCGTACATGCCATTCGCATCCACCACGCGCTGAGCGGTTTCGAGTTCGCCCGCTGGTGCGCCACCCGGATAAAGCGCCGCGATACGGTTGTTTTCGATCACGATGTCGATCGGTCCGGCGGGCGGGGCGCCGCTGCCTTCGATAACGGTCGCCCCGCAGATTATCAGCTTGCCGAAGGGGCCTTCGCCTTCGCCCGCCGGGCGATCGGGCACCCGTTCCATCTGCGCTGCCAGTGGTTGCGTGGCGAGGGCGGCGAGTGCCGCCAGTGCGATCTTCAAGGCTTTCATCGGTTCCCCCTTCGCTCGGCCGCCGGGTTCCACCCGGACGATACCGGGGTTTGCGGGAACCCTTGCGTTCAGCAAGCCGTAAAGCTGCAAAGCAGATAGTCCGTCCGACCAATGAGGAGCAAGCCCATGATCCGTTTTGCAATTCCCGCTCTCGCCGCCACCGGTATCGCCGCCAGCGCCCACGCCGCAGAAGTACAGGTGCAGGCACAGGGGCCGGTGGTCGAGCTGTCGGTTTCCGAAACTGTCGATGCCAAGCCCGACATCGTCGAAATCGGCGCGGGGGTGACCAGCCAGGCGGACACGGCGGTCGAGGCCATGCGGCTCAATGCGCGCGAGATGACGGCGGTGATCGATCGTATCAAAGCGCTGGGTATCGACGAGAACGATATCCAGACAACCGGCATCAACCTCAATGCGCAATATGATTACAACCAGTCGAGCCGCCGGCAGGTCTTTCGCGGCTATCAGGCATCGAACCGCGTGAGCGTGACGCTGCGCGAGGTCGAACGCGCCGGCGAAGTGCTCGATGCGCTTGTCGCCGCGGGTGCGACCGATATCAATGGTCCGCGTTTCTCGCTGGAGAACGACGAGGGGCCTCGCGCCCAGGCCCGTCGCGCCGCCTTCGACAGCGCACGCGAACGGGCGCAGGAATATGCGCAATGGTCGGGATATACCGGTGTGAGCCTGCTCGAGGTGAATGAATCCGTCGTCCGCGGCGGACCCGTTCCCTATGCCAAAGCGGATGGCCGCATGATGGCCGAGGCCTCAGCCGCGCCGACCCCGGTCGAACCCGGACTGGTCGGGACGCAGGTCTCGCTTACGGTCAAATTCGAGATGACGCGCTGAACTCGTCTTGGCGGGTCGGCAAGCATTCACCCCTTGTTCAATGCAGCCGGGCTAGGCACACAGGCGTCATGTCGCGCATTTTCGCCTCCCTTCTCGCCTTCGGTCTGATCGCCGGGCCGATTGCTGCCGAACCAGCTTTTGCGCAGCAGCGTCGTTCCGAACAGGGCGAGGCGCGACGCGAGATGAATGCCGGAAACATCATGGAGCTGCGCGATATCGAGGCGCGGATCCTGCCGACCATGCGCGGGGCCGACTATCTGGGTCCCGCCTATGACTCGGCCGCGATGGCCTACCGCCTGAAGTTCATCAAGGATGGCCGGGTCATGTATGTCGATGTCGATGCCCGCACCGGCAAGGTCCTGCGGCGCAGCCGCTGATTTGCGTCGCGGTGGCCCCGTTCAGGTTGACGCGTTCATCTACATGAACGAAACGCGTCACAAACAATCCGAGGACGGACATTTATGCGTATCCTGATCGTCGAGGACGAGCCCACCCTGGGCCAGCAGCTCAAGTCGACGCTCGAGCAGAACGGCTATGCGGTGGACTTGTCCACCGATGGTGAAGACGGGCATTTCCTTGGCAGCACCGAAGAATACGACGCGGTAATCCTCGATCTCGGTCTGCCCGAGATCGACGGGCTGACCGTGTTGGGAATGTGGCGCAAGGAAGGCCGCAAGTTCCCCGTCCTGGTGCTCACAGCGCGCGACAGCTGGTCGGACAAGGTCGCGGGGCTGGACGCGGGCGCGGATGATTATCTCGCCAAGCCATTCCAGACCGAAGAACTGATCGCTCGCCTTCGCGCGTTGATCCGTCGTGCGTCGGGCAACACCTCCTCCGAATTGACCGCGGGCGATGTTCGCCTCGACACGCGTTCGGGCCGCGTCACGCTGAAAGGCGAACCGGTCAAGCTGACCGCGCAGGAATACAAGCTGCTGAGCTATCTGATGCACCACAAGGGCAAGGTGGTCAGCCGCACTGAACTGATCGAGCATATCTACGATCAGGATTTCGACCGCGATTCCAACACGATCGAGGTCTTTGTTACCCGCATCCGCAAGAAATTGGGTGCGGAAGTAATCACGACGATCCGTGGACTCGGCTACAGCCTCGACGACCCCGCCGACCAGCCGCGCGCCTGATCCGCGGGCGAGCCCCGTCGACGGATGCTGCTGCCGACGATCCGGTAATTATCGCGAAGCCGCCCGCGCGCCGCAGCCTTGCGCGCCGCATGATGGCAATCGCCGCGGTCTGGATCGGGGTGCTGCTGCTCGCGGGTGGCTTTGCACTCGATCGCACGCTGGTACGCTTGGTCGAGGACAATTTCGACGAGCAGCTCGAATATGTGCAGACTGCGCTGATCACCTCCGCCGAAATCGACAGTTTCGGTGACGTGCAGCTTTATCGATCGCTAGGCGACCAGCGGTTTCTCGAACCCAATAGCGGGGTCTATTGGCAGATCACTGGCGAGGGGCACCAGCCATTCCCCAGCCGCAGCCTGTGGGACCGCAGTCTCAAGGTCCAGGGCGATCATTTCGACAACGAGCCGCATTTCTACAATTCCGACCAGTTCGAGGATGAACCCCTGCGGATCGTCGAACGTACCGTTATCCTGCCCGACAGCGATACGCGCTGGACCTTTGCCGTGGCTTCGGCGCGGGGCGAGCTGGATTACCAGATCATCCGCATCCGTTCGATCCTGGTATGGAGTTTCGCGGTCCTCGGGCTGGGGCTGATGGCCATGGCGATGCTGCAAAGCTGGTATGGTCTTTCACCGCTGCGGCGTGTGCGCGATGCGATCCAGGCAATGCGCACCCAGGGCACCAACCGGATTACCGAGCCGCTGCCGATCGAGGTCGAGCCGCTGGTCGACGAGATCAACGCCCTGCTGACGCATACCGAACAGCAGGCCGAAGAGGCGCGCATGCATGCGGGCAATCTCGCGCATGCGCTCAAGACGCCATTGACGGTTCTGACCAATGCCGCGACCGCGCATGATCCGCGTCTGTCAGATCTCGTCTGCCGCGAGACCAAGACCATGCAACGCCATGTCGAGCACCATCTGGCGCGCGCGCGGGCGGTGGGCCGACGTGCAAGCGGGCATGCACGCGCTGAAGTGTGGCCGAGCGCCGAAAGCGTATTGCGCGCGGTAACCCGGATCTACGACCAGACGCGTTTCGACCTCGACGGCAATCGTGATGCCGCCGTGACAATGGAGCGGCAGGATCTCGACGAAATTCTTGGCAATCTGATCGAGAACGCCGCCAAGTACGGCGGCGGGAGCGTGTTCGTGACGATCGATGCTGACCGTAGCGCAGAGCAATGCATGATCTGGATCGAAGACGACGGCGTGGGCATCCCCGAAAGCGAACGCACGCGCATCTTCGATCGCGGTGCACGGCTCGATACGGGCAAGCCGGGGACCGGGCTCGGCCTCGCAATCGTGCGCGACGTGATCGAAATCTATGGCGGCTCGGTCGAACTTGGCGAAAGCGAGGACCTGGGCGGTCTGCTGGTCAGCCTGAGCCTTCCGCGCAGCGCGCTTTGAAGAAAGTCACCGCCCGGCCGCGCGTTCATGGTGCCGGATCACTTCATCGATGATGAAGCGCAGGAATTTTTCGCTGAATTCGGGGTCCAGTTCGCTGTCTTCGGCGAGTCGCCGCAGCCTTGCGATCTGCTCTTTTTCGCGGTTCGGATCGGCTGGCGGCAGCGTCACCTTCGCCTTGTATTCGCCGACAGCCTGCGTGATCCGGAACCGCTCGGCGAGCATGTGGATCAGCGCGGCATCGATATTGTCGATGCTCTTGCGAAAGCCGGCGAGAACCGGGTCGGGCGTGGGTGCGTCGGACATGCGGGCAGGCTAACAAGAAATCGACGCTTGCCAAGAAAGCTTGCGCAGACCATGGCCAAGCCGAAATGTCTGCCGACGTAATTACATTGCCGCGCAAGGAGCCCGAAGGATCGATCGAGCCGATGCTGGCTCTCACCGCTCCGGGTATGAACCAGGTCAACCAGGTCATCCTCGACCGGATGCAAAGCGAGGTGCCGCTGATTCCGGCGCTTGCGGGGCATCTGATCTCGGGAGGAGGCAAGCGGCTGCGCCCGATGCTGACGCTCGCGGGGGCGGAACTGGTCGGCTACAGCGGCAACCGGCATTACAAGCTGGCCGCGGCGGTAGAGTTCATTCACACCGCGACCCTGCTGCACGACGATGTCGTCGATGGAAGCGATCTTCGCCGCGGCAAGGCGGCAGCAAACATCATCTACGGCAATCCCGCGACTGTGCTGGTGGGTGATTTCCTCTTCAGCCGTTCGTTCGAACTGATGACCGAGGACGGCAGCCTCAAGGTGCTCAAGATCCTCTCGGGAGCATCCGCGATCATTGCCGAAGGCGAGGTCGACCAGCTGACCGCGCAGCGCAAGATCGACACCAGCGAAGAACGCTATCTGCACATCATCCGCGCGAAGACCGCCGCGCTGTTCGCCGCCGCTAGCCGTATCGCCGCAGTCGTCGCCGAATGCAGTGACGAACAGGAGCAGGCGCTCGACGAATACGGCCGCAACCTCGGGGTTGCATTCCAGTTGGTCGACGACGCGCTGGATTACGATTCCAATGCCGCCGCCATGGGCAAGGATCGCGGCGACGATTTCCGCGAAGGCAAGATGACGCTGCCGGTGATCCTCGCTTATGCGCGGGGAAGCGAGGAAGAGCGAGAGTTCTGGAAGGCCGCGATCGGCGGGTTCAAGACCAGCGATGCCGATCTCGACCATGCGATCGAACTGATCGACCGTCACCACGCAGTGGACGACACCAAGGCGCGCGCGCGGCATTTCGCGCAGCGTGCGATCGATGCGCTGTCGATCTTTCCCGACAGCAGCGCGCGCCAGGCGATGACCCAGGCGGCGCTGTTCGCCGTGGCACGCGGCTACTGATCCGTTCTGGGGGCGCCGGCATGGCCGACCTGCCGATCCTCTCCGTCATCCCCGAACTGCTTGATGCCTTGCGCGAGCAAGGGTGCGGTGTGCTCGTCGCTCCGCCCGGTGCAGGCAAGACCACTGCGGTTGCTCCCGCCATGCTGGACCAGGAATGGTGCAGCGGCACGGTCATCCTCACGTCGCCGCGTCGTGTCGCCGCGCGCGCCGCCGCCGAACGCATGGCGCAGACGTTGGGCGAAAAGCCCGGCGAAACTGTGGGGTATGTGACGCGGCTGGACAGCAAGCGCTCCGCGCGCACACGCGTCCTCGTCGTGACCGAAGCGATTTTCGTGAACATGATCCTTGCCGATCCTGAACTTGCGGGCGTTTCTGCGGTGCTGTTCGACGAAGCGCACGAACGCCATCTGGACAGCGATCTGGGACTGGCGCTGGCATTGGAAAGCCGCGCCGTCCTGCGCGAAGACCTTCGGGTTCTGGTCATGTCGGCGACCATCGACGGCAGCCGCTTCGCCGAATTGCTGGGTGATCGTGCACAGGTCATCGAAAGCGAAGGCCGTGCCTATCCGCTGGAGATCGAATGGCTGGGATCGTCTCCGCAGCTTCCTGTCGAGGATGCAATGGTCGAGGCCATCGTAACCGCCTGGCGCGAGCAAGACGGCGACATCCTCGGCTTCCTGCCCGGCGTGCGCGAGATCGAGCGTGTTCGCGAACGGCTCGAAAAGAGGCTGCCGGACGCGCTATTGTTGCCATTACATGGGCAGGTCGAACCAGCAGCGCAGCGTGCCGCGATCCGCCGGGATCCGGATGGACGCCGCCGGATCGTGCTGGCAACCGCGATTGCCGAAACGTCGTTGACCTTGGACGGGGTGTCGGTGGTGGTCGATGCGGGCCTGTCGCGCCGCGCCGAATTCGATCGCGCGGCCGGGACCACGCATCTCGTCACGCACCGGGCGAGCCAGGCGGCAGCTGCACAGCGTGCGGGTCGTGCGGCCCGGCAAGGCCCCGGGGTCGCCTATCGTCTTTGGGAAGAAGGGGGCCATGGCGGTCGGCCACCCTTTGATCCGCCCGAAATGGTCACCGCCGACCTCGCTCCGCTCGTCCTGTCGCTCGCGCAATGGGGGACCGCCGATCCAGACAGCCTTGCGTGGCTCGATCCGCCGCCCGCAGCCTCGGTCGATGCCGCTCGCTCGACACTTGCGGCGCTGGGTGCGCTCGACGAGGCGGGGCGGATAACCGAGCGCGGTACCAAGCTCGCGCAACTCCCGCTCGATCCGCAGGGCGCAGCGACCATCCTGTTCGGTGCAGAGCATGGTGATGCTGAACGCGCGGCCAGGATCGCCTTATTGCTGCAAGAGCGATCCCTGGGAGGGCGAGGCGAAGATCTCGACGTGCGCCTGACGCGCTGGAATGGCGAACGCGGACGCAAGGCGGAGGCCAGCCGCAAGCTGGCTTCGCGCTGGGCGCGGCGCGCACAGGATCTGGTTGATGTGAAGAGTGCGAGGCAGGCCCCGCCGCCCGGAATTCATCTCGCTGCCGGTAGACCCGAGTTTATCGCCAAGCGCCGCGATGCACGGGGGGAGCAGTGGATTGCTGCAGGCGGCCGGGGCTTCGTGCTCGACCCGACCTCGACGCTGGCGCGCGCCGACTTCATCGTGGTGGGAGATGCACAGGGGCAGGCCAAGGGCGCGCGGATTACTGCCGGCATGGCAGTTGAGGAGGGCGATCTCGAACGCTGGTTTCCCGAGCGGATAGAACGCCGCAAGCTGCTCCGCTGGACCGGCGAAAGGGTCGAGGCGCGCGTGGAGCGCAGGCTCGGAACAATCGTGCTGGCGCAGGGGCCCGACCCGGACCCGGACACTGATGCGATTGTGGACATGCTTGTCGATAAGTTTCTGGAAAACCCGGCAAAGCTGATTCCGCAAGATCTTCTCGCACGCGCAGCCCATGCCGGACTCGTCCAGTTCTCGTCAGGCTCGTTGCAGGAGTCTGCGTCTGTTTGGCTGCGCCCGCTGCTCGAAGGCAGGCGTGACCTCAAACTGTCCGAGGGCAAGCTTGCTGACGCCCTGCTCGGCATGCTGGATTGGGAAAGTCGCGAGAAACTAGACCGCGTAACTCCACGCGAATTCATCTCTCCTGCGGGGACTTCGCATCGCATCGATTATGCCGGCGAGGATGCGCCCAGCGTGGAGGTGCGCGTACAGGCGCTGTTCGGGCTCGAAAGGCATCCCATGATCGGTAAGGTGCCGCTGCTGCTCAAGTTGACCAGCCCGGCCGGCCGGCCGATCCAGGCAACGCGCGACCTGCCCGGGTTCTGGCGTGGCAGCTGGGCCGACGTGCGCAAGGATATGAAGGGGCGCTATCCCAAGCACCGATGGCCGGAGGAACCCTGGGCCGAGGCGCCGAGTTTGAAGACCAAGAACGCCTTTTCAAAATCGGGAGGCTGAATTAGAGGCTTCGGTCATGTCTGCACGAATCTACCAGCGCCCGAAGAACGCCATGCAGTCGGGCAAGGCACGGACCGATGAATGGGTGCTCGAGTTCGAGCAGTCGGAGGCGCGCCATGCCGATCCGCTGATGGGCTGGACGGGCAGCGGCGATACCCAAGCCCAGGTGCAACTGACCTTCCCGAGCAAGGAAGAGGCCAAGGCTTACGCCGAGAAGTACGGCATCGTTGCACGCGTTCACGCGACCCCGCCAAAGAGTCTCAAGCTGCAGGCATACGCAGACAATTTTCGGTAATTGATTTTCTTCTCGCCGGGAGTCGGTCGGACGTTTGCGTTCGCTCACCGGGTCAGGTCCGGAAGGAAGCAGCCCAGGTGGATTGCGGCGGGTCGGCCGGCTCCTCTTACCCCCACAATTCGTCGGTTTAGCGGCATGACTTTTGTCACGCCAATGCCTACCTAGTCACCATGGGCGATTCACCGGACAATCCTGACGGCCTCCCGTGGGAGACCGTATCCGAAGAGGACGAGGCGCCGAGCGCTGCCGAGCTCGAAGATGCGGGGCAGGAATCGATGTTCGGTGGTCCGCCGCCAGCGACATCTGCAGGCGAAACCCTGGAAAAACCGGCCGAACAGGCAGTTGCGGCATCGCAGCCGAGCGATGCTCCCGAAAGCGCTGCGCCCGATCCCGCGCAGCCTTATCGTGTCCTAGCGCGCAAGTATCGGCCGCAAACCTTCGCCGAGCTCATCGGTCAGGAAGCAATGGTCCGCACGCTGGCCAATGCGATCGCGCGCGACCGCTTGGCGCATGCCTTCCTGATGACCGGTGTTCGCGGAGTCGGCAAAACCTCTACCGCGCGCCTCATCGCCAAGGCGCTCAATTGCATTGGTCCCGACGGGCAGGGTGGCCCGACGATCAGCCCCTGCGGTGTATGCGAACCGTGTCGTGCAATTGCCGAGGGCCGTCATATCGACGTGATCGAGATGGACGCCGCCAGCCACACGGGCGTGGACGATGTGCGCGAGATTATCGAGGCGGTGCGTTATGCGGCGGTCTCGGCGCGATACAAGATCTACATCATCGACGAAGTTCACATGCTCTCGCGCAATGCGTTCAACGCCTTGCTCAAGACGCTGGAGGAACCCCCGGCGCATGTGAAGTTCCTGTTCGCCACGACCGAGGTCGAAAAACTGCCGGTGACCGTGCTCAGCCGGACCCAGCGTTTCGATCTGCGACGCATTCCTGTCGAACTGCTCGAAGCGCATTTCGCGGAGATCTGTCGCAAGGAAGGCGTCGAGGCCGAGGCAGAGGCATTGCATATCGTCGCGAATGCTGCCGAAGGTTCGGTGCGCGACGGCCTGTCGATCCTCGACCAGGCGATTGCGCATGCCGATCTCGATACCGACAGCAAGGTGACGGCTGAACGCGTACGCGACATGCTCGGTCTCGCGGACAAGAGCGCGCAACGCAGACTGTTTGCGCATATGTTGAATGGCGAGGGCAAAGCGCTGCTGTCTGCCATTGACGAGCAATACGCACTCGGGGTCGAGCCGCTTGCCTTGTTGCGGGCACAGATGGATCTGGCGCATCGCATCACGGTTGCGCAGGTGTCTGGTGGCGAAGCGGACGGCGTCAGCGCAGACGAGCGCGAGCAATTGGGCGACTGGGCCACCCGCTTGCCTGCGGGCCAATTACACCGGCTGTGGCAATTGCTGCTCAAGGGACACGAGGAAGTGCGCCTCGCCCCCGATCCGCTGGTCGCGCTGCGTATGGCGCTGCTGCGGACGCTGCATGCCGGGCAAATGCCCGATCCCGGTCGCCTCGCGAAGAAACTCGAAACGCTTGGCGAGTCCGGTCCGGCTCCGGCGCCGAGTGAAACTGGCGCGACACCTACGGATGCATCGCCGCAGGGGCGCCTGGAGTGGGGCGAACTCGTCGAGGCGATCGACGCTTCGGGCATGATGCAGGAAGCCAGCATCATGCGGTTGCAGGTCCGTGTGGTCGAATTGTCCGATGGTTTGCTGCGTTACGGCCGAGACGCCAAGTTCAGCGACGATATCGGGAATGTCCTGCGCGATACATTGCACCGGCACACCGGGAAGCGTTGGAGCGTCGAGGAAGTACCTAATGGCGCAGGGGCGCCCTCGCTGGTCGAGCTTATCGAAGCAGAGCGCGAACAGGCCGCCGCAGCGACGCGATCGCATCCGCTGGTGCGTGCGGCTTTCGATGCTTTCCCCGAAGCTGAATTGATCGACGATGGCGGCGCGGCTCCCCAGCGCCGCGAAATTCCATGGAGTAAAAACGCATGAATATGGAAGAAATGCTCGCACAGGCGCAGAAGGCTGCGGAAACCATCCAGAAGCAGATGGGCGACGCGCAAGCAAAACTCGATGAAATCGAGGTTGAAGGAGCCGCGGGTGGCGGCCTGGTCAAGGTGCGCGCGACTGCGCGGGGCCGGATTCTGGGCGTCTCCATCGATGAAAGCATGATGAAGCCCGAAGAGAAACAGATGGTCGAGGACCTCGTCACCGCCGCGTTCAACGACGCCCGCGACCGTGCCGATCGCGTTTCCGCTGAAGAAATGGAGAAGATCCAGCAGGGCGCGGGGATCCCCGCCGGCTTCAAACTGCCTGGGATGTAAGGCGATCTGATCGTCTTTCGGCGCCTACCCGATGATAGTGCCTATGCAGCGTCAGGCACCATGATCGGGCAGGCTCCTGCCCACTCGAAGTTTACTGACAATGGCTCTGGTCAAGCGTGCCGCGGGTGCGCGCGACGAGCAGGATTGAGGTCACGGCTGCTGTCGAACACCCGCCAGCCCTGTTTGTCGCGAATGAGCGGCTTATCGCAGCGCTCGCAATTGGTGCGGAAGTTGACCCCATCGTCCCACACTCGTCGCCGGTTAACCCGATGACCGCTTACCTTGCAGATTAGCGAATCCAACATCTATCTGACTCCCAAAGGAAAACGAATTCCCTCTTCAGCTCGGGCCAGATGGTTAGCCTATGTTAACGCAGATTCGATTGTAGCCTTGCGCCATCCACAGAGTTTCCGCGGTGATGTTGCGTTGTGGGACAGCGCTTACCATATTCCTCGCGAAAGGCCGGTGCCCGGCCGCGATTGGATTTGATTGATGGTTGAGACCTACCCCCTTCTTCCCCTCCGCGACATCGTCGTCTTCCCCGGCATGGTGGTCCCGCTTTTTGTCGGACGTGACAAATCGGTGGCGGCGCTCGAGGCGGCGATGGAAGGCAGCAAGGACATCTTCCTGCTCGCGCAGCTCGATCCGGGCTGCGACGATCCCGAACGCGATGACCTGTTTGACGTCGGCGTGATCGCGCAGGTCCTGCAATTGCTCAAGCTGCCCGATGGCACCGTACGCGTGCTCGTTCAGGGCACGGCGCGTGCCGCGCTCGATCGGCTCGAGCTACGCGGCGACCATGTCGAAGCCGTGGTCGAAGTGAAGGATACTGTCACCGCATCGGGCAGTGAAGTGGTGGCCATGATGCGGCAGGTGGTCGAGCAGTTCGGCGATTATGCCAAGCTGAACAAGAAGCTGGGCGAGGAAGCCGCCGAACAACTCGGCGACATCGATGACGCGGGCGAGCTGGCCGATACCATTGCCGCCGCAATCAATGCCAAGGTTTCCGACAAGCAGGCACTGCTCGTCGAACGCGACCCGCTCAAGCGGCTCGAGATGGTCATGTCCTTCATGGAAGGCGAATTGTCGGTGCTACAGGTCGAGCGGCGCATCCGCGGGCGCGTGAAGCGCCAGATGGAAAAGACGCAGCGCGAATATTATCTGAATGAGCAGCTGAAGGCGATCCAGAACGAGCTCGGCGGTGATGACGACGGCAGCAACGAGATTGCGGAGCTTACCGAAAAGATCGGCAAGACCAAGCTGAGCAAGGAAGCGCGTGAAAAGGCGGAAGCCGAGCTCAAGAAGCTCAAGGCGATGCAACCGATGAGCGCTGAAGCCACCGTTATCCGTAATTACCTCGATGTGCTGCTCGACCTGCCCTGGGGCAAGAAGAGCAAGGTTAAGAAGGACATCGGCGAAGCGCAGAAGGTCCTTGATGCGGACCATTACGGGCTTGAGAAGGTCAAGGACCGGATCATCGAATATCTCGCGGTCCAGGCGCGCACGCGCAAGCTGAAGGGGCCGATCTTGTGCCTCGTCGGCCCGCCCGGGGTCGGCAAGACCTCGCTCGGCAAGAGCATCGCCAAGGCTACGGGTCGCGAATTCGTGCGCCAGTCGCTCGGCGGCGTACGCGACGAAGCAGAGATCCGGGGCCATCGCCGGACCTACATCGGCTCGCTACCGGGCAAGATCGTGACGAACCTCAAGAAAGCAGGCAAGATCAACCCGCTGTTCCTGCTCGACGAGATCGACAAGCTCGGCCAGGATTTCCGCGGCGACCCGGCTTCCGCCCTGCTCGAGGTGCTCGATCCCGAACAGAACAACAAGTTCCAGGATCACTACCTCGAACTCGATCTCGATCTGAGCGACATCATGTTCGTGACTACCGCGAACAGTCTCAACCTTCCGCAACCGCTGCTGGACCGGATGGAGATCATCCGGCTCGAAGGCTATACCGAGGACGAAAAGGTCGAGATCGCAAAGCGGCACCTGCTGCCCAAGCAGATTGCAGAGCATGGGCTGAAAAAGGGCGAATTTGAGCTCACCGAGGACGGTCTGCGCGATCTGATCCGCTACTACACGCGCGAAGCGGGTGTCCGCACGCTCGAACGTGAACTGGCGCGGCTGGCGCGTAAGAGCCTGCGCAAGATCCTTGAGAAGGAAGTCGAAAGCGTGTCGATCACGCCCGACAATCTCAGCGACTTCGCGGGTGTCCGCAAGTTCAAGCACGGCATGGGCGAGGAGGAGCCGCAAGTCGGCGCGGTGACCGGTCTCGCCTGGACCGAGGTCGGGGGCGAACTGCTCACGATCGAAAGCGTCACCACGCCGGGCAAGGGCGAGATCAAGACCACCGGTAAGCTTGGCGACGTGATGAACGAAAGCGTTGCCGCGGCGTTCAGCTTCGTCAAGGCACGCGCCCCGCATTACGGGATCAAGCCCAGCCTGTTCCATCGCCGCAACATCCATATCCACCTGCCCGAGGGCGCAGTGCCCAAGGACGGGCCCAGCGCGGGTGTGGGCATGGTGACCTCGATTGTCTCGACCTTGTCGGGCGTGGCGGTGCGTCCCGATGTTGCGATGACCGGCGAAGTCACATTGCGCGGTAGGGTGCTGGCGATCGGCGGCCTCAAGGAGAAGCTGCTGGCTGCGCTGCGCGGCGGCATCGCCAAGGTCCTGATCCCGGAGGAGAACGTCAAGGACCTCGCGGAAATTCCCGACAATGTGAAGGACGGGCTTGAAATCGTTCCAGTTTCGCATGTCGACGAAGTGCTTACGCATGCGCTTTGCAGCATGCCCGAGCCGATCGAGTGGACCGAGGCGGACGATCTGGCCGCGCAACCGGATCATGCCCAACGGCCGGCTTCGCCCACCGCACACTGACAAACGATGTGCTGCATCGCAGCGACTCGGACCGGGGACGCCAGGCGCCGCCTGCCGTTTCTCCGGTCGCGAGCGCGGCTATGCCGATGGTGAATAGGGGCTTCACCGTAAATCCGTCGCAAATGTCCTGAAATCCGCCGAATTCAGCGGAATTTGCCTTTGACACCGCGTGGAAAAAACTCTCAATTCGTCCGCCTTCACCGAGGCGATTCAGCCAATACCTTTCTACGATAAGAACAAGGGGGTTTTACTCATGAACAAGAACGATCTGATCAGCGCAGTTGCCGATTCCAGCGGCCTTTCGAAGAGCGACGCTTCGAGCGCCGTCGAAGGCGTTTTCGACGCCATCACCAAGGCCCTGTCGAGCGGCGATGAAGTGCGTCTGGTCGGTTTCGGCACGTTCTCGGTCGCGAAGCGCAAGGCTTCGACCGGTCGCAACCCGCGCACTGGCGAACCGATGACGATCAAGGCTTCCAACCAGCCGAAGTTCAAGGCCGGCAAGGGCCTCAAGGATTCGGTCAACTAAGCCAAATTTTCCTGGTCGTCGCCCCGCCTCGCGGCGCCAAGACGGGATCGAACTTCGCCGCGCTTTCCACCCGGAAAGCGCGGCGTTTTCGGTTTACCGGTCGAATGCAATCAATGCCGTGGGTGGTTGATGCGTTGCCGGGCCAATGGTCCATTCGAGCGCTTGGCCCTGCGCGTGCGGGGCAGGGCCTTCGTCGGTATTGTTGGCCAGAATGCGACCGCTGGTAACGAGGGTGAAGGTGCCTTCGGGCCTGACGATGCGCGGAGCCTCGCCGGAAGCGTCCGCTTCCGCCAGCGCCATCTTGGCGATCGAGGCGCTTCCGAACATCGGATTGTCCTTGGCGCGCGAGAAATAGCCGGGTGCGTCAACCCGGACCTTGCCATCTTCGCGCAGATTGACGCTGACGAAAGGCGTGGCACCCAGCATGCCTTCCAGCGTGGGGAAAACGAAGTCATGCGTCAGCGTGCCTTCGACCGCGAATTCGACATCGAACAGTCCTTCGCCGATGTAGGATACACGCTCCCAACCGCGTTGCCGCTGCATCCGGGCCGCGATCTCATCGGCCGCGGCGGGATCGTTGGGATCGATATCGCCCAGCAGAACCCGCATCTCTTCCGCCTCTCGCCGCGCCGTCGCCCGCCGTTCTTCGGCCTCGGCGTCCCACTGGGCGCGCTGCTCCTCGACTTCGGCCGAGGTGCATTCGCGGATGTCCCATTCATCATCGTAGCACTCGGCCTCGAAAACCTGCTCCTCTCCTTCGGCCATTTTCGCGAGCTTGCTCAGCGCCAGCATCTCGATCTCGCCTTCATAGGTGAAGGCGAAACGGTCATTGTCCAGCAGATGCAATTCACTGACGAACCGCCCCGGCGACAAAAGGCAGCCGGTCAGCAGCAGCGGTGCGCACAGCACGATCAAGAGACGTTTCATTGTATTCCCCCCGGTTTGGTAAACCCTCAGCGCGTTGCCACAGCATAGAGCGCGATCGCTCCGGCATTCGACACGTTGAGACTTTCGATCTGATCGCCGATCGGCAGCTTGGCGAGCGCGTCGCAATGCGCCTCGATGTTGTGGCGCATGCCTTCCCCTTCGGCGCCGAGCACCAGCGCTACGGGACGTTCGGGCAGGGCCTCGGCGAGCGTGGCCTCGGCCGCCCCCGTCAGTCCGATCCGCCAGTATCCTGCCTCGGCGATCTGTTCGAGCGCACGCGCCAGATTGACCACCCGTATCCAGGGCACCACCTCGAGTGCCCCTGAAGCGGCCTTGCCGATGACACCGCCCTCGGGCGGGGCGTGGCGGTCCTGCGTGATCAGCGCCGCAGCGCCGAACGCTGCAGCAGATCGCAGGATGGCGCCCACATTGTGCGGGTCGGTAACTTGGTCGAGGACGACCAGCGGCCGCGCGGGATCGCCGTCCAACACCTCATCGAGATGCCGGTCCTCGAGCGGGGCGCATTCGAGCACGAGGCCCTGATGCGGTGCATCCTTCGCCACCAGGCGGGCGAGATCGGTCACATCCGCATATTCCAGCGGGAAATCGGCGGGGAGGTCCCCGTCGAGCGTCTCGATCGCTTCGCGGGTCGCCCACAGCTTGCGGTGCACGCGTTCGGGGTTCTTGAGCGCGGCCTCGACCGCATGACGGCCCCATAGCCTGACCTGTCCGGCGCTCGCCCGTCCGCTGCCGCGCCCACCCTTCATCCGGCCGGCTCGGCCCCTGAGTGCGCGTTTGCGTTCGCCTTTCGCCATCAAATTCGTCCTGTCTGCATGATTGTGTGCGGCCTGTGCCAGCGAGGGCATTGACAGGCAAGCATCGCTTCGCCAAAGGGGCGCCTCTCGGCACGGGATCGGGCTTCCGATCCCTCTGTGGACAGGTGGCCGAGTGGTTAAAGGCAGCAGACTGTAAATCTGCCCGCGCAAGCGTACGCTGGTTCGAATCCAGCCCTGTCCACCACCGGCTGCCGAAAAGCCCCGAACTCTGGGCTTTTCATTTCGGGCTGGTGCTGTCTACGAAACTTTTGCTACACTGCTCGCTACACAAACCGCCGGGATGATGATTCTCCGACCCGGCCCCGTGCTGCCGAGGGAATAATATCGGCGGGGACGGTCCAAACTAGGTGGGACCGAAACCGGGGTGCTCCGCGATGAGCGGAAGTCGTGCTCCTCACCTCACAAGACGGAATGGTGTTTACCATCTGCGTATGCGGGTGCCTGACCGACTGCGATCACGCATCGGTAGGCAAGAGGTCTGCAAGTCTTTGCTGACCTACTCTCCATCGCTGGCGCGCCGACTGGCCGCCTCCGTCTCAGCCAAGGTGCAGGAGACATTTGCAGTGATTGACCAACTTAAGAACGTATCGCCCAGTGAAGCCCGCGAGCTAATTCACGCCTGTTTTGCCGAGATTCGTAGGGAGATTGACCTGCGACATCCTTACATCCCCGAAACGCACTATCCCGAGATGGAGATTGAGGAGCAGGCCATTCATGCCGAGGGGGAGATTGCCCGGCTCGCTGACGAACTCGAACACCGTGCCTACTCAACCGGAACAACAAGAGCAGCCGAGCGCGCGCTGGCGCTGCGCGGCACGGACATGAAATTAATTGCACCTGAGGCACGCTCCCGGCTGCTGGCCGGATTCACCAGACTGCTGATCGAGAAGCAACGTTTTGAACTGGCTCGACTGCGTGATCCTTTGGCTGATTACCAGCCGTTCGATCCGTTGTTTAGCGAGTCCATTTTCGGCCAGAAAACTCTCCCTCAGCAGGTCGAGGAGTTCGGACCATCGGTCGAGAGCTGCATTAAGGACTACCTCGCGTCCAAGAAGCCAATTTGGGCCGAAAAAACCTTTGTCGCGCGTTCGAAGCAGTTGGGATACCTTCAGGAATTCCTCGGTCCACATAAGCTCATTGTTTCGGTCACAACCGCCGACGTCCGAGCCTATCGAAATACGTTGACCATGCTGCGGTCAAATCGTGGTCGGGCCAAGCCGATGACGTTCATGGAGCGGTTGACGGAAAACACGGGCAGCCAAATCTCGAACAAATCAGCGTCGATTATTTTTGAGCCAACCAAAGCGTTCTTCCGATGGGCTAAAGAGGAAGAGGGCATTCTGACGGACAACCCAGCCGGAGATGTCAGATGGCAGTCGACGAGCACCGGCAAGTCTGCTCTCAAGCGCCGACCGTTCAGCGCGGATGAACTCGCGACCCTGTTCGGTTCACCTTTGTTTACCGGCTCAAAATCGCAGCATCGCCGCTTCCAACCAGGCAATACGGTGGTTCAAGACGCGAGATACTGGATACCCATTATCGGTTTTTACACCGGGATGCGCCTCGGAGAGATCGTGCAACTGCATATCTCCGATGTTGCCCTTGACGCGGATGTGCCTCATCTCGACCTAAATGAGGAATCGGGGTCAGGTGATCCGAAGCATATCAAGACGGCTGCTGGCATCCGACAGGTGCCAATCCATTCCGATGTTCTAGAATTGGGGTTCGCTGCCTTTGTGGAGAAGCGCCAAAAATGGGGCAAGCCCTGCAAGCGGATTTTCTCGGAGATCACGCTAGGCGCTGATGGACAGGCCTCCACGCAGTTCTCGAAGTTTTTCGCAAGGTTGATGGACAACGTAGGACTGACCGATCCTACACTGACATTTCACAGCTTTCGCCATGGAGCTGAAGACGCATTCAGGAATGCCAACCTTCAACAATATACGATCGACAGCATCATGGGCCACAGCGATGGGAAGGTGAGCTCCGAGTATGGGGTAGGGCCAAGCCTTACCTTGAAGGCTGAAGCCGTTCAATCAATGAACCTGCCAGTATCGCTCGTCCCGCTACTGAAGTCTACGGGAGGTCAGTGATGCCGGTGCAATTGAACCAGCTGGGTCAGCTGGCATCGTTCCCTCTAACAAGCCCATTAGAGGAGGTACGTGAGCGTTTGGGTGACGATTGGATTGCTAACCTAAAAGATTACGCGGGGAGGCAGATCGTAGTAACTGTGCCTTTTCCTGATACGATCCGTTTGACAGGAGACCTGCTGAACGAAGATTTCGTCGTTCCAGATCATTCGGGCAAATCGGTGTTCGCCACATATCAGGAGATCGACTTAGAGCTCTTGCAGTTCGTCGCGTTGTTCCCAGCTGATCCTTCAAACGGCATCGAAGCGAAAAAACAGACGAAATATGAACTCAATGTTCTTCTGAAGGACGGAGAGAAGCATTTGGGGTGGGTCGCGCTGAAGCGAAGAAAGGGAAAAGACTTCGGCATATGGTCGGTCACCCTGCAATTCAGTCCTTTCAAGGTCGGTATCGAGCGCCTCCCGATCCTGATCAAGCGACTGGAAGATGCGTTCTGCATGATCGACTTCGTGAAATTAATTTCACGCTTGCCGGTGAGCCGATGTGACCTTGCAATTGATATGTATGGACTCAGGCCGTTCGACCTTGTGCTAAGCATGAACCGTGCCGGAAAATGGTGTGCTTGGGAGAACAAGAACCACTGCGAAACGCTCTATCTTTATGCTCCGAAGGCCCATCCGAAAGAAAAACCTAAACACGGCTCCTTCAAGGCGCATGGGCGACTTCTAGCACGAATTTACGATCGATCCGCGCACGCAAAATGGCACAAGCTTTCCGAGCCGGCCGGCGGTATTCCAGTGACGCGCTTTGAAGTTTCGCGAACGTGGAAATCGTGTCGACCAAAGCTGGCTACACTCAACAACGTTGGAAACATGCTGGCAGGACTTGGTGCGGGCTTTGCTTGGCCGGAAAGTCTCGGGACCAATGAACGCTGGAAGCGAATTCATCGGGCGAGGTTCCCGGATCGAGGCAAATGGAGTGAGCTTGGCTTCCCGATCGCTGAAGGTTTAAAGCTAAACCAACTCTACGACGATTTCCCCCAAGATTTGATCTCAACGGGCTCCTGGTCACGCTGGAGTGACGGCTTGTTGTTGACTGGGATCGCCAAACTAACCTGAAATCAATTTCACTGGACTGCGGAACGTCATTGCATAGCGCTTAACACATAAACCAACCTTAACCTGTTCAGGATCAATGCAAAAATTCGTCTGCTATCTTCGTGTGTCCACCAGCCGGCAGGGTGTTTCCGGCCTAGGACTGGATGCGCAGCGGCAAACCGTGTCATCGTTCATTGCGGGGAATTCCGGAGAGTTGCTGGAGGAATTCGTCGAGGTCGAATCTGGTGCGAAAAATAGCCGGCCAGTTCTCGATGCCGCTCTGGAGGCTTGTCGACGCCAAAAAGCGGTTTTGGTAATAGCGAAGCTTGACCGTCTAGCCCGCAACGTCGCTTTCATCTCACAGTTGATGGAAACGCGGGTGGAGTTCGTGGCCTGCGACGCACCTTATGCTAATCGTCTGATGCTGCACATATTATCAGCATTCGCCGAACACGAGCGTGAGCAAATTTCGGCAAGGACTAAAGCAGCTCTAGCAGCAGCTAAGGCCAGAGGAGTGAAGCTCGGCAGAAATGGCATAAACCTGGCCCGACAGAACAGAAGCGCAGCAATCAAGTTTGCCGAGAAAATGCGACCAGAGTTCGAAGCATTGTTTCAAGCGCGGGATCGAACGCTCACATCTGTGGCCGAGCAGCTAAACCTGTCCGAGGTTCCGACTAGACACGGCAAGCGATGGACTGCCACTCAGGTGGCCAGAGTCGTAAAATACCTTAACTTGTGACGTGCGCGAAACAAGGTCCGCAACGTTGTTAGAATTCAGCGGAAAACACGAGTAAGTGTGGGGGAGATCGGGGGCCCGCGTTGGCTGTGTCGCAGTAGTCTATTGCCATTTTTTTTGGCGCTCGAGGCCGCCGAAAGTTTTTAGCGAAGCTAGGCGATTTTCAAGGATCCTATGAAGCGTGAGGAACGCAGCGACAGAAGCTAGAGTTCTCTAGCAAGCAGCGAAATCGACGCGAGAATTGGGTTCGGAGAAATGGTTGGTTTCGAGCGCGTTCTCGAAAGATCGACAATTGCGGCGATGGAAAGCATGGGATCGGCCGAATTTCAGATTGGCTAGAATAAGTTCTGCGAGAATTCCTGTTTCATCATGACTGCTGCATCGTTCTGACAAGTTTCACTACGTCGAGTCCCATTCCGCTGTCGTGCAATTAATTCCACTTCCGAGTAGTCAGTCAATGAATACACTTCTCTCTGTAAAACAAGGAGATGTGCATGCTCGACGTTTGGGGATCGATCCACGAACTAAGCCAGCCGTGCTTGCTAAAGGCAGTGACGGAACCAGCAATCGACAGCGAAGGTGTCGTCAAAGACTCGATTCTTAAATCGATCGACATCCTTCTTTGGGAAGACGTAGATAGGGCGGTGCTCGAAAGCGGGGTGAGTCCATTTCAGCATGAGTCACTCTACACCGCCGACAAATGGTTGACGACAAGCGCACTCCAAAAGTGCATCCGCCGTGGTCATAGTGAGTTGGCTGAGCAATATGCTCGTAGCAGTGTCCGAATTGATCCGGATCATGCATTTCGCCGGCTTGCGATCATTGCGCTTGAGGACATAGGCCTCGGAAATTTGAAGATGGTTGCTGCAACCCTCGCGGTTCTCAGCGACAAGCGACGAAGGCAGAGGATCGGCGAAGAGCGTTTGGCAGTTTATCTGGCAAGCGGAATGAGCACAGCGGTTAAGAGCCGACTGGCATGCGAAATGCTGAGCTTGGTTGATTATAACCCTCAGACTGCCAAGCTCGCTGAGCCTTTGTATGGTCTCGATGCGGTAACTCTGTCGCAGATTGTTCAGAACGAGGCATTCGGCTCAACGCGGCAAATCATCTCACTATGGCTGCTGCTCGGCACTAATCGTCTACAGAGTAGGGAATTGGTCTCACACCATGGGTATGGATGGCGAGCGCTGCTAGGGCTGTTGGGCGAAGAAAGGGCTCCCCTGATCTATCATTACATCGTCCGGGCTGGACTAAGTCGTTGTCGAGATAGCCTGGCTCTACCCTACGTCTTGTTGGCAAAATTCGCTAACCAGAATCCTCTGCTCAAAACGGTTCGTAGTGACATACCGAGTCCGGAACTGATTGGCTCTTATCCGTCATTTGCCTATGACATGCACACGCGGATCGGTCGCCTTGCGATCAAAGAACTTGCAGTAAATTGCAGCACTGACCTTCGGATGACGAGAGTGCGAGATGTCGGGAATTTGATATTCGCGCTTGAGGGCGGCCTACTTGATGAGCGGATCACAAGCTGTGGAGCTAGTGATGTCTCTCAAAGAGCAAAATGCCTCGAACTTTTTGAGGAAGAACAACTGTGTTTAACAGTTGACGGCCTGCGCGGCGACCTTGTCTCAAATCTGGACGATATTCGTCGCCGAGTTTGTGTCAGCGCGTGACAGCGAATGATTGGCTCGGCGCTTCTATCTAATTCGGACTGGCAGGATATTCGACCCATATCGGTAATTCTTGGAACAGCTGATTACGTAGGCAAAGCGCGCAGCCCATAGCAATCCGATGCAAAATGAGACTGGTCTGAGCCCCTAACTCCTTCAGAGAAAAGTAGATTTCGGCCGCTACGAGGGGGAGCGGACGGGTTACTGTGCTGAAAGAGCAGGAAGCTGCGATGGCGTCCGCCGAGGTCTGCGCAATTGTCCTATCAGCCAATCCGAGAAGTGCTGGAGCACCAGTCTTGCTCTTCGCAATGATGCTCGAGAGGAGAGCATACTAGGACCCTTGACAGCCTCCGTTGAGCTCAATTCAGGTGCTATACGAACCGTATCACCATGGGCCTCGACATTCCAATTCTGGTCCGTCAATCCGGGAGCATGAAGAAGCTCAGTCAAAAGCAAAAGCTCCATCACATCAGAAGGGGAAGAAAGCGCAATCGCGGATTACGCGCGAGTTATGGTAGAAAAAGGCATCGGCATACGCGCAAAATCGGAATGTGGTACCGCGGGGGGCACTACACCGCGAAACTCACTAGTAATGCGGTCGTCAAGAAGTTCCCGGAGTTGATGTGTTTTAGAAGATCGCCTGCCGAAACACTCAGTGCATTTGATTATGTGCGGCGAAAGCTTCAACGGGGATCAAACAAGCGACTTTGGTTTAAGCCGGATATCCGGCTTGAGAAGGCTGTCCCCATTCGCAGTTATATCTCGATGACTGATGTGAAAGAGATCTCGACTTCCGCAGCTTTGGTGTTGGCAGCCGAGTACGAAAGACAGTCGATGAATATGGACGAGAAGGCTCCGCTCTTTGACGTCCGTAGCTGGGATGAGAAGCTTTCGAGGAAGCTCGAGCAGATCGGCTTCTTCGCAAAATTTGACTACCACACAGATCAAGGAACGCCCAAAGGAGATGTCCGGCCAGACGTCCTAACTGTGCCGTTTTACAGCGGTACTATGGCGAAGATGGAGGAGGTCGACCAAAAGCTTCTCAGATTAGTTGAGCATATCGACCCCGAATATGAGATGGATCTTGAACACGTATTGGCGCTGAATAGCGCCGTGGGGGAGGCGGCTACAAACACAAGAGAGCACGCTTATCCGAACGACCACAAATTTGCTTTTCCGCATGTAGGCCTGTGGTGGGCGACAGGCGCCGCTTCTCGTAGTCAGCGCAAAATCGTTGTTTCATTGTATGATCAAGGCGTCTCGATTCCAGTCAGCTACCCGAAGCTTCCCGCCTTTCAGAAAACAATTTCAGCGTTGCTGGACCTCTTCGATACGAAGGAGGGAAATAAGTATGCGAACGACGCCAAATTGATCCAAGCTGCCACAAAATATGGAAAGAGCGGGCGCGACCCTGCTTCCAGCACCAGATCGAATCCTATTGGAGGTTATGGCTTGCCTCAGATCAAGGAAGCGATCGATGTGTGCGGTGATGGGTCGTTAATGATATTGAGTCGAGCGGGTCGCTACATATATGAGGTCAGGAACGGTCGCGCATCCGAGGATTTAGATACCTTCGAATGCAGCATAGGCGGGACGTTGCTTGAATGGGAAGTGTCCTTGCCTGGAGCGGTGGATTGAGATGGACCGGATAAAGATTTCTGACAAATTTTCTGTCTACCCGATGGGCAGGACGGATGCGGACGGACCAGACAATGGAGAGCGGTTCTTCCTTGAGTTTTTGAAATCCAACGTTGAGTCAGGCAGAAAGACCGTTGTGGTCTTTGATGGCGTTCGCGCCTTTGGATCGTCCTTTTTGGATCAGGTCTTCAATGTGATCCCCTCACGCATTGGTCTCAGCGAGGCAAAATTTCGCAACTTGGTCGAAATTGAGGCCACCGGTAGAGCCTACAGGTTCTACAAGACGATGGCGGAGCAATTCACTGCGAAGATAGGGCGCTGATCCTTGGTGGAGATCGTTGTCGCAATTTTCTCATTCTTGTTGGGGGCCGCTTCGGACCGGATGGTCGTCAATAAGGACTGGGACACAGCTCGTTGTGACAAGGTTAGAGATCAGATTGATGATATCGTAGGCCATTTTCACGAGAGATTTTCGCCTGATCCGGTTGAACGAAGAAGCGCATCAAGACTTTTTGACTATCAGATTCGGAGCTTGGTCGACGACACCACTCTGCTGCCAATCATTGGCCGAGCTGCGTTCGATGGGCCATATGTGACACTCATCGGAGATATCTTCGCCCTATCGCAAGGCGACCCAGAGTCTGTACCGGATTCCGATCGGCAGGCTTTGCTCAGAAGAGTCGAGAAGAAGGCGGTTGATCTAAAAAAAGTCATAAGTTCGAACGAGAAGGCTTGGCGACTATTTCAAAGAAATTGAAATACAATATTCATGGAAATGCCAGGGAAGAAATTTATGCAAAGTTATTGGCGTCGCAAACCCTTCGCCCCGTGATTGCGTTCGGGAAGTATTATCGCCCCTTAAGACCGCCAAAAAGAGCGTAAGAAAGGCGCCGACACATACGCTCGTGCAATTAACTTCACTTTTCAGTGGAGCCGAGTTCCTGCTTCATGAGAACTGCGTTTGCTTCAATGGGCATCTTGAATCGTGTTCTGCGCGCTAACTGGTAGAAGCGCGCTTGCATGGCGTTCCGAGATAGTCCAGCCCGCGGCGTCGTTTCATACGGCAGGGGACCGACTAGCCCTTGAGGATTGCTGACAGGTGAGCGGCAGATGGGATGTCGCAAGAGTGATCTGGCAGTTTACGCCTCCACGGCCTTGGCCACCCCATCAACCATCTTCGGTTCCTTGCCGTACTGCGCGAGCATTTTATGGGCGCGCTCGGCCAGCTTCATCAGACCAGCAGCCTCCTTGGGATCGTCGGGAGCTGTCTCCTTTGCCATAGCAAGCGCCTCGAAATAGGATCGGGCCAAGCTGTCGGCCGGGTCGCCATACTTCTCGACAATTTCCTTCATCGTGGGCCCATCACCCTTCATCGGAATGCCTGCCATCAGTTTGCCGCCTCGACTTGGGCAGGTGCTTCGGTTTCAGCCGCAGCCGCGTTATTGGCTGTGGCAGCCTGAGCGGCCGCTTCGGCTTGTTCGGTACGGGCGTCACTCGCATCACGTTGGCCGGCATTCCCTGCGCTGTCGCCGCCACCACCGATCGTGGAAACCCCGTAGATCACCACTACGACAAGTAGAGCGAGGATTGCCACACCGACACCCCACCGGGTGAAGGTTGAGTTCATCTCATCCTTCAGATCCTTAAGCGATGGCTTGACCTTTAACTCGCCCGTCGTCTCGCTGAGCTTATCGCGCAGCGTCGTTACTTCGCCGGCTGCTGACTCCACTGCCCGATCGAAGCCGTCGGCTCGCGCTTTCAGCTCGCCCATCTTTGGGCCGAGTTTATCGAAGCGGCTTTGCAGGCGATTGGTGGTGTCCTTCAGCGTGTCTAGTTGAGCTTTGTGCTTGGTAATGTCCTCGGCCAGACGATCGACTTTCGGGTACAACCGTTCTGTATTGTCGAGCGCCATCAACTCCGCCACCTGCTGGCGCACCGCCTCGCGGGAGGGTGCGGGGGCGAATCGCTCAGTCATCGCTGACGGAAGGATTAATGAAAGGGGGAGCCGCATCCCAAGCCTCGTCGGAAGACCAGTCTGTTACCATGCTGGGCGAAATCTGATTTTCGTACACATCGCGCTCCTGGTCGATACTGACGAGACGGTCGAGGGCCTCGCCCAATCGCCCAAATCCGGCTTCGATTTCCTGCAACGAATTGTCCACCTCTTCCTTTCGAGAATGGCGTAGGTGATCCATGGCGTTGCCGAGACTACCAATAAGGTTGCGCACATCGTCAAGGATCAAGAACAGGTCGCCCGCGGTAACCGGCTGACGCAACGCATTGGCAGAAATTGCGGGCATTTTGGCGGTCTCATCGACCTTCTCATACGCGGCAGACCTATATGCCGACGCTCTCTCACGCCCTTCGGCTTTTAGGGCTTCTGCCCCTCGCCTTGCTTCCTCCAGCGCAGCATTGAATCGGCTCTTCGCTGCCTCTCTAGCAGCGGACTCGATGGAGCCATCTCCGCCTGCGGGCGACCTGTGGGAATACTCTCTGATGAAACTCTTGGCTGCGCGACCGGCTTTCTGGGTGACATACTTGCCGGTCTTTGCGCTGCGCGAACCCTCACTGGACCCGGACGATTTCTTGGATCGACGTTCCCGGTTCTGTGTCTTTTTGTCGCTCATCGCCTCACCTCACATTCGGCCAGGGCTTGACCATTCCCCTCTCGATCGGCAGTTGGCTGAGATCGCCACCACAGCCGGCGATCTTGGCGACCGATCGCTGCAAGTTCACGCGTCTTTAGCGCTGTAAGGGCGTATTTCATTTGCATCCAACACAATCGTTATCGCAATCGAGGTGCCGCCACTAGACTCCTAGAGGTCGAGTAGCCTTTCTTTCAGGTAACACCCTGTAGCTGGACGAACAGTATTTAATTGGAGATTGGAGCTTAGCTCGAAGCCTGTTTCGCCACGCTTAAGAAGCTTGATTGCCGAAAAACGCGGCTTGCCGCCCGGGTAGACATCTGCTGGGATCTGATCGGCAAAATCAATTTGCACGCGCTTTTCAAAACGATCTTGCACAACAGCGGTGCTATCGGAGAACGGTATCCCAACATAGCCGCGCATAACGATTTGGTCCTCGACGACGTCGAACCATGCTCGCCAAGCGATTTCCTTTTGGACGTTGAACAATCGCGTTTTGATATGTTGACGGCAGGTCGTAACCGTCCATCCCTTTATGCATGGTAAGTCAAAGCTCCCGCAACCCCAATACTCGTAACGTACCGGAACGGTGGCCTCGACATTGTCGGTTACTCTGAACCCCCCACCATTCTCGAGCTTGAAGCGGTGGTTGCAGTCAGATGCGGGTAGGTTGGAACGTGCGATCTGATGAAACTCGGCGAGGTTTAATTTTGCAGTACTGCGAATGTTAACCAGGGGACGCAGAACGTCACGCCCGGTGGTCGGATCAGTGAATGCCTCAAAACTAAGATACGCGGTAGTTTCGAAGGGAACGGTTTGGCCTTCGTAGACAAACTCTAGTTTGCCCTTCGCGGCAGGTAATTCTTCTTGAGAAAGATCACAGGGCGGTTCTGTCGAGAGCAATGGTTCGTCGGCCATATCTTCGCCTTCTGAGTCTCTTTGTAAGCGCGCTTTCCGGATCGCGGCATCAAGGTCGTAGTAAGGGGCAAATAATGCCTGAAGTTGAAGCTTCTCACCCTCCGCTTGCGCTCGCATGTTAGAGATATGTGACCATGCGATCGATGCTTGCTGATACGGCATAGTTTGGCCGAAGCCTTCGATACCTGCGAGTAAGACCTCAACTTCGCGCTGAACCCTTGCGACCTCGATCATCGCGGGCTGGTACCAATCGAGCAATCTTTGTCTGAAAGCTTCTGCCTCGCTTAACTTCCAGTCAGCGTCCCCCGGTCCGGGAAAATCATTGTAGTCGTTTCTCGCCGCTATCGCCTCAGTCCGATACTCGTTGAGGCTCTCGGTCATTCTTGTTCGAATTTCATTCTGGATATTGGGTAGCTGAGAGAGAACGGCTTCCGCTTGATCCTTCGATGGCTCGCCCTCTCCAGCCGCGGGTAAAGGTGTGTCCTCTACTAATTCCTGTTCGGTTTCTATCTTGATCTGCTGAGGCGCTGGGCCCCCTTGCGCCTGTACAGCCGCAGGAACGCAAGTGGCCGCTACGGCGAAAATTTTCTTCCAATGGCACTTCATAGTCCGATACACCCACTGGAAGTGCGGATCGACAGAGCGTCCGTTCCCACATTGATACGCCGGATCAAGCCGCCAAAATCATGTTGTAGATAACCATCAATCTCGAGGCTCGGTGATTGGTCGAGCTCTCCGAACTCAAAATATCCTTCGCCATTGGCCGTTGCGCGCCAAATGGCCGAAATCGAGGGCGGCATCGTAATGGAGACCGCCTGCAAACTTAGACCGCCTGCCTGAAAATCTGTGTCGAGTTTGCATGCTTCCCCAATGTTTTGGATGAGGTTCCCTTCCAGCACGAGGTCACTCCGCTCACAGTGATCTTCTCTAACTCCGAAAAGATCCATGAGGGCATTCTTTTCTACCTCGGGCTGACCATCGGCAATTCGACTCGAAACCAGGGAAACGGCGTCGCTCAATGCTTCTCTTTGCTCGCCACCGATTGTTGCACAGAACGGTGAACTCGTTTTCGCGCACTCTGTTTCACAACTGACGGTTTCGGGTAGTCCGAAGTTGGTGAAATCTACCTCAGCTCCCTGCAACGACATCGGATACGAGATCGTAACTCTCTTGAGGATATCCAAGCCCGCAAACGCCTCCACGCTTGATGTCATTACGGTTTCGATCGTACTAGGACAGCAAGCAATGGTTACGCCGCCGGTCGTATCTGCGCAGCTTCGATCTTGTTGTTTCGTCCAGGTTTCGATTCGCGTGAACCGCGTCCCGCAATAGCTGAGTTGCCCATTCGTGGGTGTCTCGCACTGACAGGTCGTACCATCGCCATCGCTGTCGTCATCGTCTTCGGGACCGCAACTCGAAAGTAACAGAAGAATCCCGAATAATCCCACGCTCCTCATCGATACTCTCCCCCTGTGCAAGTTGAGTTGTATCTAATGAACCATCATTTGCAAAATCAGTCGACCAGCCAGCTGCGCCCACAGTTCTCTTTTGTAGGGCTACAGGTACACACCACTTATTCGGGCCAAGGGGGATTCCAGAATTGAAGGTAGCGTAAGCAGCTTAGCTCCAGTTAGGGAGACAGCGGCATCAAATTCAAACCGAAGTTGGTCCACTTCCCAGCCGAGCTGAGCCTGCTACGTTTTGCTACACAACCCTGCTACACAATGGCTTGGAAACTTGCAGAAAACCGCCATTTTTCAACAAACGTCGTGGACTGGTTCGAATCCAGCCCTGTCCACCACCGCCATTCGCTACATCCCGCAACGCATCGCCGGTTTTCGGGCCGTCATCAGCCCGCCAGTTCTTCGAGCTCTCGTTTGTCCCGCAAAACGATTTCCCGGCGGGAGGGGGTGTCGATGAGTCCTGCGCTGCGCAGGCGCGATAGCTGGCGGCTGACCGTTTCGATGGTCAGGCCGAGCACGTCGGCTATCTGTTGCCGAGAAAGCGGGAGGATTACGAGGGTTTCGCCGCCGGCGCCTGCCTTCCCCAGGCGATCCGTGAGTTCCAGCAGGAAGCTGGCGACTTTCTGCCCGGCGTTCATCCGGCCGAGCAGCATCATCCACCGGCGGCTGCGGTCGAGTTCGGTCAGCGTGCGCTCGAGCAATTTGTGCTCGAGCCGTGGATGGTCGCGGGCGAAGCGGTCGAAATCTTTGCGCTCGAATACGCAGATTTGCGCCTCTGTCAGCGCCTCTACCCCATAGGGGGCGGTTTCGCCGAACGGGCGACCGAGAAAATCGGATGGATAGGCGAGCCCGAGGATCTGCTCGCCGCCATCGGCCGAATGCGATGCCAGCTTGAGCACGCCGTCGATCACATTGGCGACGAGGACCGCCTCGTCGCCTTCCCACATAAGTTGTTCGCCTGCTTCGAGCTGGCGCCGGCGACCGATGCCGTTGAGCAATCCGATTTCACTATCGTCGAGATCCGCGCAGATGGCACGATTGCGAATGGCGCAGGCGTTGCAGAAATTCGTCGGTCGGGTGGCCGGGAGATGTTCCATGCGTCAGGACTAGGGGCTGCCTCGCGATCTGCCAAGCCGGGGTTTGGCGGCTTGGCGGAACTTGCGGGAACGGGGGAGCGCGCCTAATCAGCCAGCATGAGTCACAACAAGACCTTGGCCGGGCGCCCTGTCATCTCTTCCACCGGGCTGTTTACGCCGGCGGAAACCATCACCAACGAAGAACTCGTCGATAGCTTCAATCGCTATGTCGAACGGTTCAATGCCGAGAACGCCGATGCGATCGCGGCAGGAGACACGGCGGCGCTGCAACCGAGTTCGGTCGAATTCATCGAGAAGGCCAGCGGGATCAAAGCGCGCCATGTGATGGCGAAAGAACCGATCCTCGATCCGGGCACGATGGAGCCGCGCTTGCCCGAGCGTTCGAACGAGGAATTGTCGTTCATGGCCGAGATCGGCGTGAAGGCTGCGCGCCAGGCGCTGGAGCAGGCCGGGCGCGATGTGGCCGACGTCGATGCGGTGCTGTGCGCCGCGTCGAACATGGAGCGCCCCTATCCGGCTATGGCGATCGAGATCCAGCAGGAACTGGGCATCGAGGGTTTCGCCTTCGATATGAACGTCGCGTGTTCGTCGGCGACCTTCGGTATCCAGACTGCGGCGGACTACATCCGTTCGGGCAACGCGAAGAGCGTGCTGGTCGTCAGCCCGGAAATCACCAGCGGTCATCTCAACTGGCGCGACCGCGACAGCCATTTCATCTTCGGTGATGTTGCGACGGCGGTGCTGGTCGAAGATGCCGCCATCGCGCCCGGCACGCATTGGGACATTCTGGGTACGCGGCTCAAGACCGTCTTCTCGAACAACATCCGCAACAATTTCGGTTTCCTCAACCGTGCCTCACCCGAAGGCGAGGGCAAAGCCGACAAGCTGTTCGTCCAGGAAGGCCGCAAGGTCTTCAAGGAAGTGGTGCCGATGGTCGCCGAAATGATCGTGACCGAAGCGGAGCGGCTGGGGATCGACCCGCAGGCATTGCGGCGGTTGTGGCTGCACCAGGCGAATGCGGGCATGAACCGGCTGATCGCCCAGAAGGTGCTCGGCCATGAAGCCAGCGCGGACGAAAGCCCGACCGTGCTCGACACCTATGCTAACACGTCCAGCGCGGGATCGATCATTGCTTTTCACAAGCACAATCGCGATCTCTCCGATGGCGATACGGGGCTGATCTGCAGCTTCGGTGCCGGTTATTCGGCCGGTGCAGTCTTCGTGCGCAAGGTCGCGTGATACCTTGTGAGGCGGCAGCGCACCCACTAGGTGTCTGCAATGGCAGGTGACCTCCTCGATAATCGTGGCCGCGGCGATGTGCGTTGGTCGTGGCCCCCGATTCATCCGGAAGGACGCAAGTTCGGCGCCGTCACGGTGGTCGTCAGCCTTATCTTCCTGCTCGGGCTCGACTGGGAGATTGTCGGCTGGCCGCTTCTGCTGCTTTCGCTGGGCGTCTTCGCCTTCTTCCGCGACCCCGAACGAGTGGTGCCGCAGGACGAACGGCTGATCGTCTCCCCCGCGGACGGGCTGGTGTCATTGATCGCCGAGGTCGAACCTCCGTCCGAACTGGTGGTGGATGACGGGAGCGGGCATGCCGGACTTCAGCCGGGCAAGGTCACGCGCATTTCGATCTTCATGTCGGTCTTCGATGTGCACATCAACCGTTCGCCGATCGCTGGCACCGTACGCCGGGTGATCTACATTCCGGGCAGTTTCGTGGACGCGGGCCTCGACAAGGCAAGTGAGGAAAACGAACGGCAGCACGTGCTGATCGAACGCACCGACGGGCTCAAGCTTGGCTTTACGCAAATCGCGGGGCTGGTCGCCCGGCGGATCGTGCCTTTCGTCAAGCCGGGCGACATGCTGGGCGTTGGCCAGCGTGTCGGCCTCATTCGCTTCGGCAGCAGGGTGGATGTGTACCTTCCCGCGGGGACCGATCCCAAGGTGCTGCTGGGCCAAAAGGTCATCGCGGGGGAAACCGTTCTGGCCGAAGTGGGATCGCAGCAATTGCTCGAAGGCGTATCGCAATGAACGACACCGGCTCTCCTCCCGACGGCGGCGCGCGTCTCGGCCCCAAGGCCACCGAAGACGAACAACCGGTGGAGGTCCACACCCGCGCGCTGACGCTGCGCGCGATGATTCCCAACGCGATCACCGCTGCAGCGCTTTGTTCGGGGCTGACCGGTATCCGCTTCGCAATCGACGAACAATGGGGCGCGGCAGTGGTCGCGGTCATACTCGCTGGCGTGCTCGACGGTATCGACGGCCGGATCGCACGGGCGCTCAAGGCGCAGTCGCGCTTCGGCGCCGAACTCGACAGTCTCGCCGATTCGCTCAGCTTCGGCACGGCTCCGGCAATCATTGTGTTCCTGTGGTCGCTCTCCGCCGAACCGCGGCTCGGCTGGTTCGCCGCCTTGGCGTTCGCGATTTGCTGTGCGCTGCGCCTGGCTCGCTTCAACGCGCAGATCGATGTCGAGAACCAGCCGCACAAATCGCTCGGCTTCCTTACCGGTGTTCCGGCGCCGCTTGGCGCGGGGCTTGCATTCGCGCCCTTCTACCTTTGGATGGCGACCGGTCTCGACGAGTTCCGCAACCCGATCGGTGTCGGGATCTGGCTTGCCGTTATCGCGCTGCTCATGATTTCGAACATGGCCACGCCGAGCTGGACGTCGCTGCGCCCGCGGCGCGGGATCAGGCTCGAGGTTCTGGCCTTTGTAGGATTGCTGTTCGCCGCCTTGCTGGTTGAGCCATGGTGGACGCTCAGCGCGATCTGCGTTGGCTACCTGCTGCTCCTGCCGTATTCGCTGCTGCGCTACGCGCGGTTCAAGCGGCGCGGCTGACCACGGTCGTCGAAGCGCGCAGAACGCCCGAGTGGGCCGCAGGCGCCGGACCATAGGAACGGTATGCCGGACGAAGTATGGGCAACGTCGTCGTTCCCCCACGAAGTTCACGCCGTAGCTGACCGAATGCCGACCACCAGCGTAAGCCGTTGTCGGCAAGGGTGGCAATCGAAGCCAGACCGATGGCGATAAAGAGCGCGATGAGGAACAATGCGAACATCTCGAAATCTCCAAGCCCGGTGTCGACAAGAGTGTTGACAGCCCGGGGAAAGTCCTGTGGAAAACGCGTCTTGCCCGCCGGCTGTTCCGGCGATGAGAGCGTTGTTCTCTTTTTGTTCCGTTCTGTCAATCGCTTTTTGCGCCAGAACTGCATTTTGCTGCGGTAAATTGAGTCTGGATTCGGCCGGGAAACGGCGCTAAGGGCGCGCGGTCCGCAGCGAAAGGGTCGATTCCCGACCGGTTCCACGCGGGCAAATCCACATGGAAGGCGCACATACCGGTGCCCGCCGCGGGACATGACCGCATTCGGGTTCCAGCTTTCCAGAGGCATAACCGGAAAGGAATATGATTATGGCGGCTCCTACCGTCACGATGCAGCAATTGATCGAGGCCGGCTCGCACTTCGGCCACCAGACCCACCGTTGGAACCCGCGCATGAAGCCGTACATCTTCGGCGCGCGCAACGGCATCCACATCATCGACCTGTCGCAGACCGTGCCGCTGTTCGCGCGCGCGCTCGACTTCATCCAGCAGACCGCACGTTCGGGCGGCAAGGTGCTGTTCGTCGGCACCAAGCGCCAGGCGCAGGACGCGATTCGCGAAGCCGCGCTCGCGTCGGGCCAGCACTACGTCAACCACCGCTGGCTGGGTGGCATGCTGACCAACTGGAAGACGATCAGCGAACGCATCAAGTACCTCAAGTCGCTCGACGAGCGCCTGGCTGGCGACACCGCGGGCCTCACCAAGAAGGAAGTCCTCGACCTGACCCGCAGGCGGGACAAGCTCGAACTGTCGCTTGGCGGCATCCGCGACATGGGTGGCATTCCCGACGTGATGTTCGTGATCGACGCCAACATGGAAGATCTCGCGATCAAGGAAGCCAACGTTCTCGGCATCCCGGTCGTCGCCGTGCTCGACACCAATGTCGATCCCGAAGGCATCGCATTCCCGATCCCGGGCAATGACGACGCCTCGCGCGCCATCCGTCTTTACTGCGATGCAGTCGCCAATGCGGCCAAGAGCGGCAAGGGCGACGGCGTGCAGGATTCGGGTGCCGATGTCGGCGCGATGGAAAACCCGCCCGAAGAAACCGCGGCGGCCTGAGCCCTCCAGTGAACGGGCGCCATCATGCGCCCGTCACATAGCGGAGTTACGCGCCGGGCCGCTCCCCAGCTGGCCCGGTGCCCGCACATCATTTCAAGAAGGAAAAGACCATGGCTGCATTCACTGCTGCTGACGTAAAGGCTCTGCGCGAGAAGACCGGCGCAGGCAACGCCAAGAAGGCCCTCGAAGGCGCCAATGGCGATATCGAAGCCGCGGTCGACGCACTGCGCGCCAAGGGCCTCGCCACCGCCCAGAAGAAATCGAGCCGCACCGCGGCCGAAGGCCTCGTCGGCGTGGCCGTCGAAGGGACCAAGGGCGTTGCTGTCGAAGTGAACTCGGAAACCGACTTCGTCGCCAAGAACGACAAGTTCCAGGACTTCGTTCGCAAGACCACGCAGGTCGCTCTCGGCACTTCGTCGGACGACGTCGATGCGCTCAAGGCCTCGGCCTATCCCGACGGTGGCACCGTCGCCGACAAGCTGACCGACAATGTCGCAACCATCGGTGAAAACCAGCAGGTTCGCCGCATGAAGACCGTTTCGGTCACCAACGGCGTGATCGTGCCCTATCTGCACAACGCGGTTGCCCCCGACCTCGGCAAGATCGGCGTGCTGGTCGCACTCGAAAGCGAAGGCGATGCCGCCAAGCTCGAGGAACTGGGCAAGAAGCTGGCAATGCACATCGCCGCTGCTTTCCCGCAGGCGCTGACCGCCGAAGGTCTCGATGCCGACGTGATCGAGCGCGAGCGCGCGATCGCCAAGGAAAAGGCTGCGGAAAGCGGCAAGCCAGAGAACGTCCAGGAAAAGATGGTCGAAGGTGCGATTGCCAAATATGCCAAGGAAAACGCACTGCTGAGCCAGGTCTTCGTGATGGATAACAAGACCCCCATCGCGCAGGTCGTCGAAGCTGCCGGCAAGGACGTTGGCGCAAAGGTCGAACTGGTCGACTATGTCCGCTTCCAGCTTGGTGAAGGGATCGAGAAGGAAGAAACCGACTTCGCAGCAGAAGTCGCTGCCGCCGTCGCGGGATAATTTGTGAACGGTTCGTAGCAAGGGGCTGGAACTACAGCCTAATCTATGAGCTATTACGTAGGCCCGTCTTTTTACGGGTCGCTTGTATTCGGGAGCGGTCGTCGAACTTCGGTTCGGCGGCCGTTTTCGTATGTATCGCGATTCGGAGCATTGCGCAGTGTTGGCGGGCTATGGTTCCAATGGTCGCGATGGGCTGCCGAGTTCGTGACGCGGCCGTCCGGTCTGCGAACTCGTTTGCGCGCGAAGCGTCGAGCGACTCGCAGCGCTTGGCGGTTGGCCCACTTGGCAGCGCGGCCAAGGCGCTCTAAGGCCGCGCAAACTTCTGCTTAGCGAGAACCCATGCCCCTATCGACGATGAAACGTGTCCTCCTGAAGCTCTCGGGCGAGGTGCTGATGGGCGACCAGCAGTTCGGCATCGATCCCGCATTCGTCATGGAACTGGCCAAGGAAGTGAAGACGGCCAAGGAAACCGGGCTCGAAATCTGCCTGGTTATCGGGGGCGGCAACATCTTTCGCGGCATGGCCGGCGCGGCGCAGGGAATGGACCGCGCGCAGGCCGACTACATGGGCATGCTGGCGACGGTAATGAACGCGCTGGCAATGCAGAGCGCGCTCGAACAGCTTGGCGTGCAGACGCGCGTGCAGAGCGCGGTGCAGATGGATCAGGTATGCGAACCGGTGATCCGCCGCCGTGCCGAACGCCATCTGGAAAAGGGCCGGATCGTGATCTTCGCCGCAGGCGTCGGTGCCCCCTATTTCACCACCGACAGCGGCGCCGCATTGCGTGCCGCCGAAATGAATTGCGACGCGCTTCTGAAGGGCACCAGCGTCGATGGCGTCTATGACAGCGATCCCAAGAAGAATGCCGGAGCCACCCGTTTCGAAACGGTGAGCTATGGCAAGGTGCTGGCCGACGACCTTAAGGTCATGGACGCCAGCGCGGTCGCGCTGTGCCGTGACAACAACATTCCGATCGTCGTCTTCTCGATCCGCGAGAAGGGCAATCTCGCCCGCGTGCTGAGCGGCGAGGGCGTGCAGACGATCGTCAAGAACTGAGCGAACACGAGAAGACAGAGGAAGCCGCCATGGCCAAGTACGACAAAGCCGATATCGAGCGCCGCATGAACGGGGCGGTCGACAGCCTCAAGAGCGATCTCGCCGGGCTGCGCACCGGGCGCGCCAACACCAGCCTGCTCGATCCGGTGATGGTCGAAGTGTACGGTTCGATGATGCCGCTCAATCAGGTGGCAACGGTCAGCGCGCCCGAACCCCGCATGCTCAGCGTGCAGGTCTGGGACAAGGCCAATGTCACCGCGGTAGAGAAGGGCATCGCCAAGGCAAATCTCGGGCTCAACCCGATGGTCGATGGCCAGAACGTGCGTCTGCCGATGCCCGATCTGACCGAGGAACGTCGCAAGGAACTTGCCAAGCTCGCCGGTCAGTATGCCGAGCAGGCCAAGATCGCGATCCGCAACGTCCGCCGCGACGGGATGGAAGCGCTCAAGGACGACGAGAAGAAAAAGGAAATCTCCGAGGACGAGCGCAAGCGCGGCGAGGACGAGGTCCAGAAGCTGACCGACAAATATGTCGCCGATTGCGACACCGCCGCGGCGCAGAAGGAAAAGGAAATTCTCACGCAGTGAGCGGTCCACGCCGCAACTGTGTTCGCCGCGAGCGCGTTCGCACGTCGGTTATTCCCGCGTGTCCGGACCGCGCCGGCCAAATTTGGATCATCTCGTGACCACTCCCGACAAAGTCGCACGACACGTCGCCATCATCATGGATGGCAATGGTCGCTGGGCCAAGCGCCGCCACCTTCCTCGCGCCATGGGCCATCGCAAGGGAGTCGAGGCGGTGCGCGAACTGGTGCGCAGCCTCAAGGATACGCCAATCGAGTGTCTCACGCTCTACGCTTTCAGTTCCGAGAACTGGAAGCGACCCGAGGAGGAAGTCGACGATTTGATGAACCTGATGCGCAAGTTCATCAAATCGGATCTGCCCGAATTCATCGCCAACGATGTCCGGCTGCATATTCTGGGCGACTGGCGCGCGCTCGCGCCGGATATCGTCGCCATGCTCGAGGACGCGATCGCGCAGACCGCCAAGGGGACGCGCACGCTGGCAGTGGCGCTCAATTATGGAGCGCATGCGGAAATCGTGCACGCCGCCCGCAAGGCAGCCGCGGAGGGCGAGATCGATGAGCAGGCAATCGAACGGCACCTGTTCAGTGCGGAAATGCCGCCGCTCGACCTGCTGATCCGCACCAGCGGCGAGGTGCGCCTGTCCAATTTTCTCTTGTGGCAGGCGGCGTATGCGGAAATGCTGTTCCTCGACGTCCTCTGGCCGGATTTCACGCCCGATCACCTGAAACAGGCGCTGGCCGAGTTCGCCGAGAGGGAGAGGCGCTTTGGCGGACGCTGATACAGCCGCGGCATCGCCCGCACGCAAGAATGCCGATCTGCCCGTGCGCGTGCTTTCCGCGATCGTAATGGTCGCGCTGGCAGGGGGCGCGCTGGTCGCTGGCGATCCCTGGTTCGGCTGGTTCGTCCTCGCCGTGGTACTGGCCACTCTGGTCGAATTCGTGCTTCTGGTGGTCAAGGCGACCACCAATATCCCCTACCGCCTAGCGGCATTGCTGGCGGGAACGGTGTACATCGGGCTGGCGGGATATCTGCTCACACTCTTCCCGCTGCCGGTCGTGGTGGGCGTTGTCGGCGTGGTGATCTGCGTCGACACTTTCGCCTATTTCTTCGGACGGACTCTGGGCGGACCCAAGATCGCACCTGCGATCAGCCCATCCAAGACGTGGGCGGGGCTGCTGGGCGGAATTGTAGGAGCAACGGTTTGGATTGCAGCGTGGTTGCAATTGGGCCCGCATGCCCTGCCGAACGAATTTGCCGGATCGATCGAAGATATCGGTGCTGCGATGATTCTCGGCGTGGGAGCGCTGACCGCGGTGGCGGCGCAGGCGGGCGACTTTCTTGAAAGCTGGCTCAAGCGCAAGGCGGGGGTGAAGGACAGTTCGAAACTGATTCCCGGCCACGGCGGGGTCTTCGACCGGACCGACGGGATGATCCCCGTCGTGCTGCTGGCTGGTGCGCTGCTGGCGGGTGTCCGATGATCCGTAGCCTGTCGATTTTCGGCGCGACCGGCTCGGTGGGAGAGCAGACGCTCGATCTCGTCCGGCGCAATCGCGCGGACTGGAACGTCGTTGCGCTTACCGCCAATTCCAATGTCGCTGCATTGGCGGATGCCGCGCGCGAATTCGCGGCCGAGGTCGCGGTCGTGGCGGACGAGCGTCACCTGGACGATCTGCGTGATGCGCTTGCGGGCAGCGGGATCGAAGCCGCCGCGGGGCGCAGTGCGCTCTGCGAAGCCGCCGCGCGCCCGGTCGACATGACCGTGGCGGCGATTGTTGGCTGCGCGGGGCTCGGCCCGGTGATGGCAGCGATCGAGCAGGGCGGCACGATCGCTCTCGCCAACAAGGAGGCGCTGGTTTCCGCGGGCGAGGTGATGACCGCGGCGGTCGACCGGCATGGCGCCACGCTGCTCCCCGTGGACAGCGAGCACAATGCGATCTTCCAGTGCCTGCAGGGTGGCGAACTGGCCGACGTCCGCTCGATTACCCTGACCGCTAGCGGTGGCCCGCTGCGGCTGGTCGAGGATCTGTCGGCGGTCACGCCCGAACAGGCGATCGCGCATCCCAACTGGGACATGGGCGCTAAGATCAGCGTGGACAGTGCGACCATGTTCAACAAGGGCCTCGAACTGATCGAGGCGCATCACCTGTTCCCGGTCGGTCTGGATCGCATCCGTATCGTGGTGCATCCGCAAAGCGTGATCCATTCGATGGTCGAATATCGCGACGGCTCGACGCTGGCGCAGCTCGGTCCTTCGGACATGCGCGTGCCGATCGCTTCATGCCTCGCGTGGCCTGCGCGCATGGATACGCCGATGGCGCCGCTCGATCTGCCCGCGATCGGCGAAATGAGCTTCTTCGCCCCCGACGAAGTGCGCTTTCCCGCCACGCGCCTAGCGCGCGAGGCCGCCCAGGCGGGCGGGGCGGCCCCCGCAGTGCTCAACGCCGCCAATGAAATTGCCGTGGCGGCCTTTCTCGACCGTAAGATCCCGTTCAGCCGGATCGCGCTATTGGTGGAGGATGTCCTCAACCAGGGTGACTTGCCGTCGCCCCCGCAAACGCTCGAAGATGTGTTGCGGGTGGACGAAGACGCCCGCGCCCTCGCAATGCGTATGCTGGAGCCTGCCTGACCCGTGGAAATGAACTTGCCCCTGTGGATCTATTACGTGCTCGGCTTCCCGCTGTTGCTGGGCCCGCTCGTGACCATCCACGAACTCGGTCACTACCTGGTGGGTCGCTGGTTCGGCGTGCATGCCGAAGCGTTTTCGGTCGGTTTCGGTAGGGAAATCTGGGGCTTCACCGACAAACGTGGCACGCGCTGGAAGCTAAGCGCGCTGCCACTGGGCGGCTATGTCCAGTTCAAGGGCGATATGAACCCCGCGAGCATCCCCGATCCCGATGCAGCCGCACAGGCGAGCGCCGAGGAGCGGGCTGGAAGCTTCCATCATGCCGCTTTGTGGAAGCGCGCGCTGATCGTATTCGCGGGGCCGGCCACCAATATCCTGCTTACGCTCGCGATCTTCGCGGGCTTCTTCACGCTCTATGGCAAGCCGGTTCCCGGCGACGCAGCGGAGCAATTGACCGTTGCCGAGTTCGCGGAAATCTCGCCTGCACGAGCTGCCGGAATCGAAGTGGGCGACCGGATCGTCGCGATCGAGGGCGAGCGGATGGAAGATTTCCGCGACGTTCAGGATTCGATCATGCTCTATCCCGGCCGGACGCTCGACGTCACGGTCGAGCGCGACGGGGCGGAGCGCATCTTCGAAGTCCCCGTCCGCAGCGTCGAGATGGAGGACCGTTTCGGCAACGTGTCCAAGGTAGGCCTGATCGGCATCGCCTCGGGGGCGGCCTCGTTCGATTTCGAGCCGCAGGGTCCGATCGCCGCACTCGGTCTGGCGGTCGACCACTCGCTCGGCATTGTCGACATGATGGTCACCGGGATCGGCCAGATATTTACCGGCGAACGCTCGGTTCAGGAATTGGGCGGACCGGTCAAGATCGCCAAGTTTTCGGGCGAGCAACTCAGCCTCGGAGCGATGGCTTTCATCAATTTCGCAGCGCTGATTTCGCTTAACTTGGCATTCATCAACCTCCTGCCAATCCCGGCGCTCGACGGTGGGCACCTGGCTTTCTACGCGGCCGAAGCGGTCCGCCGGAAGCCGGTTGGTCCCCGCGGAACCGAAGTGGCGTACCGCGCCGGCGTGGCTCTCGTGCTCATGCTGATGGTGTTCGTCACGATCAACGATCTGGTGAGCCTGCCGATTTTCGGCAGATAGCCGGGGAAAGGGAGCGGGAAACCGGCGATTTGCGGTGGCAAAGCTTGATCGGCGCAAGCGCTTGGGGCAGGGGACGGCAGGGCCGCTCCGCACCTTGTGGCCAATAGCCGATCGGGAGCTGCTGAAGCCGGGTCTGCTCTGTGTATAACGAGGACGGGAAACTCCTTGTCGATGACTGATTTTGCTCCTGCCGCCACGCGACGCAAGAACCCTGCCGCGCGGCTGGCGATCGGCCTGCTCGCGGGCACCGTGCTGGCCGGCATCCCCACCGTGGCATCCGCGCAGGAAGAGGGCTCCGAGACCGAGGCCGCTCCGGCCGCAACCGCGCAGCGCGACGTGGTTCGCACCATTGCCGTCAGCGGGGCGCAGCGGCTCGAGCCGCAGACTATCCTGTCTTACATCAAGCTGCGTCCGGGCGACGTGTGGACCCAGGCTGCGGGCGATAACGTTCTCAAGGACCTCTACGCGACCGAGCTGTTCTCGAATGCCAGCGTGGTCAACAACGACGGCAATGTCGTGATCGACATCGTCGAGAATCCGGTGATCAATCGCATCATTCTCGAGGGCAATCGGCGGATCAAGAACGACAAGATCCTGCCGGAAATCCGTCTTTCGCCGCGACAGATCTTCACGCGTTCGAAAGTGCGTGCCGACGTTGCGCGGATCATCGAGCTCTACAAGCGACAGGGACGTTTCGCCGCCACGGTCGAGCCGAAGATGGTGGAGCTTTCGCAGAACCGCGTCGATATCGTGTTCGAGATCAGTGAAGGGCCGAAGTCCAAGGTCCGCCAGATCAACATCATCGGCAACGATGCATTCTCCGATGGCGAACTGCGCGGCGAAATGCTCACCAAGCAGGCGCGCCTGACCAGCTTCCTCAGCTCGAACACCAGCTACGATCCCGATCGCCTCGCGTTCGACCAGCAGAAGCTGCGCCAGTTCTACCTGACCGAAGGCTATGCCGATTTCCGTGTCGTCTCGGCGGTGGCCGAACTGACGCCCGACAAGCGCGATTTCATCATCACCTATGTGGTCGAGGAGGGCGAGCGCTACAAATTCGGCGAAGTCGACGTGGAATCGCAGATCCGCGACTTCGACGACGATTCCATGACCGCGCGCCTGCCGATGCAGGGGGGCGACTGGTACGATGCCAAGCTGGTCGAGGATACGGTCGAACAGCTCAGTGAACTGGCCGGGACCTTCGGCTACGCTTTTGCCGACGTCCAACCGCAGTTCAGCCGCAATCAGGACACGCTGACGATGGATGTCAGCTTTGTCCTGCGCGAGGCGCCGCGCGTCTATGTCGAGCGCATCGACGTCAACGGCAATACGCTGACGCAGGACAAGGTCGTCCGGCGCGAATTCCGTCTGGCCGAAGGCGATGCCTTCAACTCGCTGTCGGTGGCGCGTTCGACCGCGCGCATCAATTCGCTGGGCTATTTCCAGGAGAACTTCGAGATCAACCAGGTCGAGGGCAGTGCACCCGACCGGATCGTGCTCGAAGCCAATGTTGAAGAGCAGGCGACCGGCGAACTGCAGCTTTCTGCGGGTTTCTCGAGCCTCGAGAGCTTCATTCTCGCGGGTTCGATCCGCCAGCGCAATTTCCGCGGTCGCGGGCAGACCATCGGCCTCAGCCTCAACTATTCGCGTTATTCGAAATCGGCGCAGGTCAGCTTTTCCGAGCCCTATGTCTTCGACCGGAACATTTCGGCGGGCGTCGATGTCTATCGGCGCGATTACGACAACGATTATTACGACACCGGCTCGGCAAGCTATGCCCAGTCGACCACGGGTCTGCAGATCCGCGCGGGCGTGCCGCTGACAGAATATGTGACCGCTGTCGGCAGCTACACGTTCAACTACGACGACGTTACGCTCGACGAGGGGCTGTACTTCTCCGACCGTGACGGTGACGGGATTGCCACTTGCGATCCGATCCGCGCCAGCCGTTACCTGTGCGAAGCGATCGGCGAACGGACCAGCTCGATCCTCGGCCTGACCTTCAATTACAACACGCTCAACAGCCGCCTGCGTCCTACGCGCGGCGAAACCGTGAGCTGGACGACCGAGTTCGCCGGTCTCGGCGGCGATGTGAAGTACCTTCGCTCCCGGGCGCGCGCAGCCAAATACTGGCCGGTGCTCGGCGGCTTCGTCTTCTCGCTCGCAGCCGAGGGCGGCTGGATTCGCAGCCTCGAAGACAATGGCGTCGCGGGACAGGACGATGTGCGCCTGACCGACCGCTTCTTCCTCGGCGAACCGCAAATGCGCGGCTTCGACATTCGCGGCGTCGGTCCGCGGATCGTCCGTCTGCAGTATATCGACGACGATGGCGACGACAGCACGCCGCTGGTCCCGCAGGACATCGAGACTGCACTCGCCAGCGACCAGCGCGTCGACGACTCGCTGGGCGGCAAGGCCTATTATCTCGGCCGCGCCGAACTCGAGATTCCGCTGGGCAGCGGTGCTCGCGAAATGGGCTTGCGCCCGTCGATCTTCCTCGATGTCGGTTCGCTGTTCAGCGTCACCCGTCCGGTCCTGCAGGATTACCCTGACGGGCTCCAGGCAACCGATACCAACGGCAACCTGCTGTACCTGCAGCCGGGTGTCGATGATGAGGGCAACGATATCATCGAGACGGTCACCAACCGTTTCGCCGCCGATGGATCCGAAAACGAACGCAGTGTCATCCCTGGCACATTCTTCCGTGAGGTGTTCCTCGGTGACAGTCCTTCGCCGCGTATTTCGGTTGGCCTCGGCGTCAACTGGAACTCGCCCTTCGGTCCCTTCCGGATCGACGTGTCGCACACGATCAAGAAACAGCTCGGTGACGACCCCAAGACCTTTTCCTTCAACGTAGGAACGCAATTCTGATGAAACGCTTCGCCAAGACCATCGCCGCCGTCGCGCTTGCCGGCACTGCGGCCATCGCCACGCCCGCCGCCGCTCAGGTCGCAGGTGGCATTGCCATCAGCAGCCCCGAGGCCGTGATCGTGCGCAGCCAGGCCCGCATCAACGCTTACCAGCAGATCGACCAGCAGTATTCGGCGCAGATCCAGCAGATCCGCACGCTGCGCCAGGAAATGCAGACGCTGCAGCAGAGCCTCGACACCGACGGCAACGGCCAGCTGAGCCAGGCTGAAGTGCAGGCCAACCAGTCGGTCGTGCAACAGATCCAGCAGAAAGAGCAGCAGCTCAACCAGGCTTCGCAGCCGATCGTGCTCGCGCAGGCCTATGCGATCGAACAGCTGATCAACGATTACCAGAACGTCCAGCAGCAGGTCGTGCAGCAGAAGAACATCCAGTTGCTGCTCAACCCCGATGCAATCCAGTGGGCACCCGATGCGGCCAATGTCACCAATGATCTGGTCGCAGCGCTCAACCAGCGCGTACCGACCGTGCAGATCACCCCGCCGCAGGGCTGGCGCCCGCGTCAGGAATCGCTTTCGGCACAGCAGACGGTGTCGCAGGTCCTGCTCGGTGTCGCGCAGCAGCAGGCTGCTCAGCAACAGCAGCAGACCGCGCAGCCGACCGGCCGCTAAGTCCAGGACAGGGGCAGGGTGATGAGCGATACGGGTTTCGACGTCGTCGAGGTGCTGAAGCGCCTTCCGCACCGCTATCCCCTGTTGCTGGTCGATCGGGTCAAGGAGCTGGTGGTCGACGAACGCATTCATGCGATCAAGGCGGTCAGCTTCAACGAGGACTTCTTCCAGGGCCATTTCCCCGGTGCACCGATCATGCCCGGCGTGCTGCAGATCGAGGCGCTGGCACAGGCTGCGGGCGTGCTCGCGGTCGAAAGCCTCGGCCTCGCCGGATCGGGCAAGCTGGTCTATTTCATGGCGATCGACAATGCCAAGTTCCGCGCGCCCGTTACTCCGGGCGTCCTGCTCGATCTCGAAGCCGAATTCGTGCAGAAGCGCGCGCGCGTCTGCAAGTTTGCCGGCAAGGCGAGCGTGGATGGCAAGGTGACCTGCGAAGTGCAGTTCACCGCGATGATCGCCGACGCGCCCGAATAAGGTTGCCAATACGGGCGCTCGCCGCTATGCGCGCGCCTTTCCCAATCACAGCTGGACCGGTCGGAACCGTTCCGAAGCTAGAAGGACGTTTATCATGAAGGCCGAAGGTCACCCCGATTACCACATGATCACGGTCAAGATGACCGATGGTACCGAGTTCCAGACGCGCTCCACTTGGGGCAGCGAAGGCGATACGCTGTCGCTCGAAATCGATCCGACCAGTCACCCGGCTTGGACCGGTGGTACCAAGCAGCTTCAGGAAGGCGGCCGCGTCGCAGCCTTCAACAAGCGTTTCGGCGGTCTCTCGCTCAAGAAGAACTGAGCGCGTCCAGCCAATCGGCTTATTCGAAAAGGGCGGTCCCGCGGGGCCGCCCTTTTCTTTTGGCGATTGGGCGGGGCGGGATTGTGCTTACCAGCCCCAGGGTTTCTCGCGATACCATTTGGTGATCACGTATTTCCGCCCGCGGCGCACCTTCATCCCGTGGTGGATCGTATTGGGATTTTCGCGCTGGTCGGGGCGGCGGTTGTTCCAGCAGAGCAGCTTGCCGACCTCGGGTTGGAAGGTCTTGCCCAGCGCTTTGAAACGTGTCGCTCCGCCGGCCTCGACTTCGTTGAGATAGATCATGAAGGTCCATGTCCGCTGCCCGGCGACCGAACAGTAGCGATTCCAGTCGGCGCCCCCGGGATTGAAATAGTCGCAGTGCGGTTTGAATTCCTGGCCTACGTCGTAGCGCTGCCCCTGCAGCGGCTCGCCATGCGCCGGATCGATACCATTGAGTGCGAACAGCTGTTCTTCGAGCGAACGGACCGCTGGTTCCGCGGCATCGAGATCGCAAGTCTCGCTGGTTCGGAAATAGCGATCGTCGCCCGCGTCGGCGAGCGTGGAGGGGCGGCGATCCTGCTCTATCAGCTCGATAAGGCGCGCGGCGAGATCGGGCGTGACGAATTCACGCAGCTGAAGCAGCTCCGCCTTGTCGCTTGGCAGGCGCTGCATCCCTTGCCGCTCGAGCAACCGTGCGCTCGAAGATTCGCCGGAACTTGTCATGGATCAGGAGGATAGCGAGCGGCGTCTGCGCAGCAACCGCGTAAGAAAATTACACACAGGCGGGGAATGTGCGTTTTTCGCTTCCCATTCACGGTTCATTGTGCAACAGGCACGCGCCGCTGCGCAGGGCCGCTTGACGCTGTCTTCCGCATGCGTATCAGGCCCCCTTCCCGGGCGGTTCCGGGGGCATATGGCGATCGTAGCTCAGTTGGTTAGAGCGCCGGTTTGTGGTACCGGAGGTCGCGGGTTCGAACCCCGTCGATCGCCCCATTTTCTGCCCTTTGCGCTGGCCGTCCATCAATGATTTTGGGGACGTGCAGGCATGACGGCTTTCTGGACCGAAGCGGATTTCGACGACCATGAACTGGTCCAGGTGGTGCGTGACGCCAAGAGCGGTCTGACCGCGATCATCGCGTTGCATTCGACTCACCTCGGCCCCGGCGCGGGCGGTACCCGATTCTGGCACTATGCCGAGCCGACAGACGCGATGCGGGATGCGCTGCGCCTGTCGCGTGGCATGAGCTACAAGAACGCGATGGCGGGCCTCCCCATGGGTGGTGGCAAGGCAGTGATCCTTGCGGATAAGGATCGTTCCAAATCGCCCGAACTGTTGGCGGCCTTCGCCGATGCGGTCGAAGCACTCGGCGGGCAGTATGTGACCGCAGAGGATGTGGGAATTTCCGAAGCCGACATGGCCGCAGTGGCTCAGCGTACGCAGTTCGTCTCCGGCCTTCCGGTCGAGGGCGAGGATGCTGCCGGTGGCGATCCTGGGCCTTTCACTGCGCTCGGCATCTTCTTGGGCATCAAGGCCGCGGTAAAGCACAAGCTCGGCAAGGACAGCGTCGAAGGCGTCCACGTCGCGGTGCAGGGTACCGGTAGCGTGGGCGGCGGAGTCGCCCGCTTGCTGGCCAAGGACGGCGCAAAGCTGACCTTGTCCGATATCCACGAGGACCGCGCGGCCGCGCTGGCCGCGGAATTGGGAGCGGATACCGCGGCGCCCGATGCGATCATGTCGGTGGCGTGCGATGTCTTCAGTCCCAACGCGTTGGGTGCGGTGCTCGATGACGAGGGCATCGCGCGGCTCGACTGCCAGATCGTGGCGGGTGGGGCGAACAACCAGCTGAAGCGCGCCGAGCACGGCCCGCTGCTTGCCGAGCGCGGGATCCTCTACGCGCCGGACTATGTCATTAACGCCGGCGGCATCATCTCGGTGACGCTTGAATATCTGTGCCGCCGCGATCGCGCGCCCTGCGACATCAACGAGGTGCGCAAGCGCATCGCGCTGATCCCCGGTCGGCTTGAACAAATCTGGCAGGAAAGCGACGCCAGCGGCGCCTCACCCGACCAGGTTGCCGATCGCATGGCACAGGAACTGATCGGTCGCTGAACTGCGCCCTTGCGAGGCCGGTTGAGCGCTGCCAAAGCAGTGCCGGACGGTAATTTCGATGCATGGCTTCGCCAATCCAAAGCGCTTCCTGTCGCTCGCTAACTGGTTGACCCCGCTGCTGCTGGTGGTCGGCTTGGTGCTGAGCGCTGGCGCTTTGTACTGGGGCCTGTTCGAGGTGCCGCCCGACCGCCTGATGGGCGAGACGGTGCGGATCCTGTTCCTGCATGTCCCGGCCGCTTGGCTGGGAATGGGCGGCTGGACCGCGATTGCGCTCTCGAGCCTTGTTTTTCTCGTCTGGCGACACCCGCTTGCGGCGCTAGCCGCGCGAGCAGCGGCGCTTCCCGGACTGGTGTTCACCGTGGTGTGCCTCGCCACCGGATCCATTTGGGGGCGCCCGACCTGGGGCACCTGGTGGGTCTGGGATGGCCGGCTGACCAGCATGCTGGTGCTGGCCTTCCTTTATTTCGCCTATATCGCACTGGCACAGGCCGCCGAACGCGAAGGCGTTTCGCCGCGCATTCCTGCGCTCTTCGGCCTGCTGGGCGCGATCAACATCCCCATTATCAACCGCAGCGTGGTATGGTGGAACTCGCTTCATCAGCCGCCCAGCATCACGATGGGCAAGAGTGCGATCGACCCCGAGTTCCTGATACCCTTGCTGGTGGCAGTCGCGGGCTTCTCGTTGCTGTTCGGCGGGGTGGTGCTGGCGCGAATGCGCGCCTTGCTGGCGGATGTTCAGGCCGAGGCCCGGTTGCGCCGCCGCGCAATGGAGGCGGTGTGATGCGCGAGGCGCTCGACCAGTGGGACTTCGTGATCGCCGCCTATGCGGTGGGAATCCTGGGCACGCTTGCCATGATCGCCTGGGCGTGGGCCGACATGAAACGCGCCGAAAAACGCCGCGAGGAAAGCCGCAGGAAATGAACGCTCTCAAGCCCAAACACCAACGACTGGTCCTGGTCGTGCTCGCACTGGTGGCGCTGGTGGGCGCAGGTTTGCTGGCTGCCTATGCGCTGCGCAATCAGGCGAGCTATTTCTACCTGCCCGAGCAGATGCTGCAGGATCCACCCGCAATCGGGCAGGCGGTCCGGCTCGGCGGCATGGTCGAGCCCGGATCGCTGCAGACCGCGGCCGACGGGATCACGCTGACCTTCGCGGTTACCGGAAAGGACGAAGCGCGCGTTCCCGTGCGCTTCAGTGGGATCGCGCCCGACCTGTTCGTCGAGGGGTCGGGTGTGGTGGCCGAAGGCCGCCTGGGCCCCGATGGCACTTTCGTGGCCGACAATTTGCTGGCCAAGCATGACGAGAACTACGTCCCGCGCGAACTGCAGGAGATGGAGCAGCACGAAGCCGCGCAGATGGCGCGGGAAACCACGGTCGGGCTCGAATGATCGCCGAACTCGGCCTCGCCGCGCTGTGGCTCGCCGCTGCGCTCGCCGCGTTGCAGATGGCGGCTGGCTTTCTTGCCCTGCGTGACGCGGCGGACGGTGCCCTCGCGGGGCTGATTCGCCCGGCGGCGATCGTTCAGGGCGTGCTGGTGACGCTGTCCTTCGCCATGCTCGTCTGGCTGTTCGCGGTCACCGATCTCTCGGTCAAGCTGGTGGCTTCCAATTCGCATTCGATGAAACCGCTGGTGTTCAAGCTGTCGGGTACCTGGGGCAATCACGAGGGCTCGATGTTGCTGTGGGTCATGGTGATGGGCCTTGCCGGCGCGCTGATCGCGCTGGTCGAGCGGCGCCTGCCCGAGCGCACGATGAATGCGACACTGGCGGCGCAAGGCGTCGTATCGCTCGGCTTCTACGCCTTCCTTCTGCTCAGTTCGAACCCGTTCGAGCGGTTGCCCGTACCCGCCACCGAAGGAGTTGGCCTAAACCCACTGTTGCAGGACATCGGTCTCGCCTTCCATCCGCCCACGCTGTACCTTGGCTATGTCGGCCTGTCGGTCGCCTTCAGCTTTGCCGTCGGCGCGCTGCTCACACGGCAGGTAACCCCCGATTTCGCTCGCGCGATGCGTCCCTGGGTGCTGGGCGCCTGGGTGTTGCTGACCATCGGCATCACCGCTGGCTCCTACTGGGCCTATTACGAACTCGGCTGGGGCGGCTGGTGGTTCTGGGACCCGGTGGAGAATGCTTCGCTCATGCCGTGGCTGGCAGCCACCGCGCTGTTGCATTCGGCCAGCGTCCTGGCCAGCCGCGACGCGCTGCGCACATGGACCATCATGCTCGGCGTGGTCGCCTTTTCGATGAGCATGGTGGGGACTTTCCTCGTGCGGTCGGGGATCTTGACCAGCGTCCATGCCTTCGCGGTCGATCCCGAGCGCGGGACCTTCATCCTCGTGCTGCTGGGCATATTCATCGGTGGGGCGCTGCTGTTGTTCGCACTGCGCGCCAACACGATAAGCGAGGGCGAACGCTTTGCGCTTGCCAGCCGTGAGGGCGCACTGGTCTTCAACAACGTCATGCTCAGCGCAATTCTCGCAATCGTCTTGCTCGGTACGCTCTATCCCTTGCTTACCGAGGCATTCGACGTGCGAGTCTCCGTCGGCCCGCCCTATTTCAACCCGGTGGGAGCGATCTTCACGATCCCCATGCTCGTGGTAATGGCGGTCGGCCCGCTGCTGCGCTGGCGACAGGATCGGATCGATCGGATCGGCAAGGAGATCGCGCTGTTCGCGGCGCTGTTCCTTGCAGCGTTGATTCTTACCAGCTTGCTTGCGGATATCGCATTGCTCCCGCTGCTCGGCCTGGCACTTGGAGTGGGGCTGGCGGTTGCGTCGCTCATGCCCTTGCGCGGACGCAAGCTCGCGCGCACTCCGCTGGCGACCTGGGGGATGGTGACAGCGCATTTCGGGATCGCAGTCGCGTTGATCGGCATGGCGAGTGAAAGCGCCTTCACCAGCGAGCGTCTGGCTGCGGTAGAAGAGGGCGGCAGCACAAGTGTCGGCCCGTGGACCGTGGTGCTGCAGGGCGTCGAGCCTGTTGCGGGGCCGAACTGGACTGCAATTCAAGGCCGGGTCTCCGCCAGCTATGACGGCGGCGAGCCGGTAGTGCTGACCCCGCAGTCACGCAATTTCTGGGCCCCGCCGCAGCAAACCACCGAGAGTGCGCTGGTGACGCGCTGGAATGGCCAGCTCTACGCCGTGGTGGGCGATCGCTCGCCGGACGGGCGCTGGCAATTGCGGCTGTGGTGGAAGCCTTTCGTGACGCTGATCTGGTATGGCGGCCTGCTGATCGCATTGGGCGGGGTGCTGGCGCTCGTGGGCCGCGTGTTGAGCGACTTGCGGCATCGCCGGCTGGCCGCGCGGATCGCCGACCGGCGGGCCGACCGCGAGGCATTGGCATGAACTGGCGCCTCTGGATCCCGCTGTTCGCCTTCGCCGCGTTCCTCGGCCTTGCAGCCTACCAGCTGACGCAGCCGAAGGACGAATTCGTCGAGAGCCGGATGGTCGGCGAGAGTTTACCCTATTTCGAGCTTCCCCCCGCCATGGTGGGGGTCGATGGCATTAGCTCGGCCGATTTTGCGGATGGTCAGCCTCGCCTGTTGAATATCTGGGCCAGCTGGTGCCTGCCCTGTATCGCCGAAGCGCCGCATCTCGAGAATCTGAAGCGTCAGGGTGCCGATATTGTCGGTGTCGCAATTCGCGACCGGCCCGAAGATGTGGCCCGTTTCCTCGCGCAGCACGGCAATCCCTATTCCCGGATCGGACGCGACGATCTTTCCGAAGTGCAATTGGCGATCGGTTCATCGGGGGTACCCGAGACCTTCGTCATCGATGGCCAGGGTGTCATCCGTTACCAGCATATCGGGGATGTCCGCGCGAGCGATGTTCCGGTGCTGCTGGCCGAATTGGAGAAGGCCCGTTGATCCGCGCTCTCGCTTTCGCAGCTGCCATGGTGGTTGCGCTGCCGGTGGCAGCGCAGCAGACCATGCCGCCGGCACCTTTTGCCTATCGTCAGCTGGAAAACCCGGCGCAGGAACAAGCGGCGCAGGAATTGATGGAAACCCTGCGCTGTCTCAAGTGCCAGTCGCAATCGATCGCCGATAGCGATGCACCGATGGCGGGTGACATGCGCCACCAGGTTCGAACGCGCATCGCGGCGGGCGAGAGCCCGGACCAAATCCGCGATTGGTTGACGAAGCGCTATGGCGATTACGTCAGCTACAAGCCCACTGTCAGCACGACCACCTGGCCGCTCTTCGCGATTCCCTTGCTGCTGGTGCTGCTGGCCGGGGCGATCCTTCTGGGCCGTTTCGGGAGGCGCAAATGAGCTGGCTGCCGATCCTCCTGCTGGCAGCCGTCACCTTCGTGATGGCAGTGTATTGGCTGAAGCTTGCGCGCAGCCTGTGGATGCTGTTCGGTTCGGCCATGCTCTTCGGGCTCGCGGGCTATGCGCTGCAGGGCAACCCGGGGTTGGCTGGCGCGCCGTCGGAGCTGGTCGTGGAAGATACAACGCAGACCGGCGAACTGATGGTGGAGGCGCGGCGCGAATTCTATCCCGCGGGCCGAATGCCCTCGCGCTTCGTCGTAACGGCCGACGCCTTTACCCGTCAGGGCCAACATGGGCAGGCGGCGAACTTCCTGCGCAATGCGGTTGCGGAGAACCCTTCGGACGGCGAGGCCTGGGTGGCGCTGGGCAATGCGCTGGTCGAGCATGCCGACGGCCAGCTCACAGCCGCAGCGCTCTATGCCTATTCGCAAGCCGAACAGGTGGCGCCGAAAAACCCGGCGCCGACCTATTTCCTCGGCCTTTCCTTCCTGCGCGCAGGCGAGCCCAGAAAAACGCTCGGCTTGTGGCGTGAACTGCTGGAAACGGCACCTGAAGAAGCGGAATGGCGTGAACCGTTGGCCGCGCGACTCGCACGTCTCGAGACGATGCTGGGTATGCCACCGGCCGAATCTTCCAACCAAAGCGAAGACTAATCAAGCGGTTATACAGCGTGTTGCGAGTGCGAAGCCATGCTGCTAACGCCCGCGACTTCGCCATACAGGCTGAGTGACACGATGTTGTCGGAACCAATCCCACATGAATGATACCGCGCCAGCGCAAGACCCGGTCCCCGAAGGTGTATCCGCCAAGGAAGGGCATGGGCGTGGCCATAGCGGGTCGCGCACTGCGCTGGCCGTGGGGGCTATTGGTATCGTCTTCGGCGACATCGGTACCAGCCCGCTCTATGCGTTCCGCGAAACCTTTGCCGGAGCGGCGAGCATCGCAATCGACCGGTTGCACGTACTCGGCGTCGTAAGCCTGATTTTCTGGTCGATGCTGATCGTGGTGGCGATCCAGTATGTGACGATCCTCATGCGCGCCGACAACAAGGGGCAGGGCGGCAGTCTCGCCCTGGTCGCGTTGCTCAGCCGTCATATCGGCAAGTCGAGCTACGGCTGGCTGGTTGTGCTGTTGGGCGTGTTCGCCACCTCGCTGTTCTACGGCGACAGCATGATCACGCCCGCGATTTCGGTTCTCTCGGCGGTGGAAGGGCTGACCGTCGTCAACCCGGGCCTCGATGCATTGGTGATCCCGATCGCACTGGTGCTGCTGATCTTCCTGTTTCTGCTGCAAAGCCGCGGCACGGCGAAGGTAGGCGCGCTGTTCGCCCCCGTCATGATCGTCTATTTCGTCACGATCGCGGGTCTGGGTCTCAACCAGATCATTCAGAACCCCGATATCCTGTGGGCGCTCAACCCCTATTATGCGGTAATGTTCTTCGTCACCGACGGGGCGGTGGCGTTCTTCGCGCTCGGCGCGGTCGTTCTGGCCGTGACCGGTTCCGAAGCGCTCTATTCGGATATGGGACATTTTGGTCGCGGACCGATGCGCCTGTCGTGGTTCGGTTTCGTGATGCCGTGCCTGCTGCTGAATTATTTCGGCCAAGGCGCGATGATTGCCGGCCTGCCGCCCGAACAGGCAGTCGAGGTGGTGCGCAACCCGTTCTTCCTGCTCGCCAGCGAGGAATTCCGCCTGCCGCTGGTCATTCTTGCGACGGTCGCGACCTTCATTGCCAGCCAAGCGGTCATTTCGGGCGCCTTCAGCATCACGCACCAGGCGATGCAGCTCGGTTTCATGCCGCGCCTGTCGATCCGCCATACGAGCGAGACCGAAGCCGGACAAATCTACATTCCCGTGGTCAACTGGGCGCTGATGGTTGCAGTGATCATCCTCGTCCTCACTTTCCAGACGTCCTCGAACCTCGCGGCTGCCTACGGCATCGCGGTTACCGGGGCGGTCACGATCGACACGCTGTTGATGGGTGTCCTGTTCGTCGGCGTATGGAAATGGAAATGGTTCATCGCGTTACCGGTGGTGGCCTTCTTCCTGATCGTCGATGGTGCCTATTTCGCAGCCAATCTCGCGAAGGTCCCCGATGGGGGCTGGTTCCCGCTGGTGGTAGGCCTCGTGGCATTCACGCTGCTCACGACGTGGGCACGCGGCCGCAAGCTGATGCGCGACCGGATGAGCGAAACCGCGCTCCCGATCGAGATCTTCGCCAAGAGCGCCAAGAACTCCGCCACCCGGGTGCCGGGCACTGCGATCTTCATGGCAAGCCAGACTGCGGGCGTTCCCAGCGCGTTGCTGCACAACATCAAGCACAACAAGGTGCTGCACGAACGCGTGGTCATCCTGACCGTGCTCATCGCCGACACACCCTATGTCGACAGCGACCGCCGTTGCGAGATCCACGATCTGGGCGACGGGTTCTATCGTGCGGTGCTGCATTATGGCTTCATGCAGGAAACCAATGTGCCGCAGGGCCTCAAGGAGATGGAGCGCTGCGGCGGCGAGTTCGACATGATGCACACCAGCTTCTTCCTGTCGCGGCAGACACTGCTGGCGAGTGACAAGCCCGGCATGCCGATCTGGCGCGAGAAAATCTTCGCATGGATGCTGCGCAATGCGGCGACCGCGATGGACTTCTTCAGGCTGCCGACCAACCGCGTCGTCGAACTGGGCAGCCAGGTCGAGATCTGACGCGGCGGGTAGGGTGCTGTTGGCGTCGTACAGCGGCTTCGATCGTCGCTGGAATGCGCGCTCGCGAAAGCGCGCAACCTGTCATGCCGGATCATCGCTATGAGGGCCGATGCTTTGCCGCGAAGGCAAGACTTCAAGCTTAGTTTAACTTGAGCATCCGGTCGGTTATGCCGTCGGCGGTTCGTCCTTCACGACCTCGTCGCGATCTTCCAGCGCCAGCCCATGCTTCAGCAGCATGGGGATCTGCGTGAAAGTGAACAGGAAGCTGAGCGGCATGAACACCCATAGCTTCGCCCACAGCCAGCTTTCGAAGCTCAATTGCATGCGCAGGACTTCGTTGAGCCCCGCCATGAAGACGAAGAAGATGCCCCAATTGCGCGACAGCTTGAGCCAACCCTGCCGGTCTACGCCCTCGAATGCGGCCTCGAGCAGGATTTGCAGCAGCGCCTTGTCGCGCAGCCAGCCGCCGATCAGCAGCACGCCGAACAGCAGGTAGATCGCGGTCGGCTTGATCTGGATGAACTTCTCGTCCTGCAACCAGATCGTGAGCCCGCCGAAGCCCACGATAAGCGCGGTCGACAGGATCAGCATCGGGCTGACGTGCCCGAATTTGAACTTGCTGAACACCAGCGCCACGACCGCTGCGACCATGAAGGCAATCGTGCCGTAGATGACCGCCGCAATCTCGCCGAAGGTCGATGTCTCGGGCGGTTGATAGAACTTGTAGACGCCGAGGAAGACCAGCAGCGGCCCGTAATCGACGAGGATGTTGAGCCAGCCCGACTTGGGCTTGGGCTTGCCTTGTTCGTTCATCATGCGACCCCTGCGATGACACGCGCGACCAGATCGGGATCGAACGGGCGCAGATCGTCGATTTTCTCGCCCACGCCGATGGCATGGATCGGCAGGCCGTATTGTTCGGCCGCCTGTACCAGAACGCCGCCGCGCGCGGTGCCGTCGAGCTTGGTCATCACCAGCCCGGTAACACCCGCCACTTCCTTGAATACGTCGATCTGGCTGAGCGCGTTCTGGCCATTGGTGGCGTCGAGCACCAGCACCACGTCGTGGGGCGCTTCCGGGTTCAGGCGCCCGAGGACTTTGCGGATCTTTGCCAGTTCGTCCATCAGTTCGCGCTTGTTCTGCAACCGGCCGGCCGTGTCGACGATCAGCGCATCGGTACCGACATCGGTCGCCTGCTTGACCGCGTCGAACACGATGCTCGCAGGATCGCCGCCTTCGGGACCGCGCACGATGGGCACGCCGACGCGATCCGCCCAGGTCGCCAGCTGGCCGATCGCGGCGGCACGGAACGTATCACCCGCGGCCAGCATCACGGCGTAATCGTCTTCCTGAAACAGGTGGGCGAGCTTGGCGATAGTGGTGGTCTTGCCGCTGCCATTGACCCCGATGACCAGCAACACCTGCGGGCGCGGAAATGCGGTGATCTCGAGCGGCTTCGCCACGGGCCGCAGGATCGCGGCGATCTCTTCCGCGACCGCTTCCTTCAACTCGCGCTCGGTGATCTCGAGACCGAAACGCTTCTCCGCCAGCTTCGCGCGGATCCGCGCGGCGGCCGATGGGCCGAGATCGGACAGTATCAGTGCATCCTCGACATCGTCGAGCGTGGCATCGTCGAGCTTGGCGGTGCCGACCACTTCGGTGAGATTGCTGGTCAATTTCTCGGAAGTCTTGCGAAAACCCCCGAACAGCCGGTCGGTCCAGCTTTGCTTGTCGGTCATTCTAGAAGGCCATTCTCATGCTTGGACGGCGTCACGGTCACGATGGTGCCCGGGACCGTGCCGTCGGGCAGGCCGCAGCGGGCGAAATTCGGAGTGTAGCCGGTGCCATCGCGTTCTGCGAGCACCGAATGGGGCAAGCCGATCAGCGAAGCCAGCCAGTGATCGCGCACCTCGCGCGCTGTTTCCCGCAGCTCGGCGGCGCGGCGCTTGATCGTGGCGCGATCAAGCTGGGGCATGCGCGCGGCTGGCGTGCCGGGGCGCGGCGAATAGGGAAACACGTGGCAGTGAACGATCTGCAGTTCGCGGATGATCGCGAGATTCGCCGCGTGATGCTGTTCTGTCTCGGTCGGAAATCCGGCGATCAGATCGGCGCCAAGCGCAAGGTCGGGCCGGTGCTGTCGGAGCCGGGCGACAAGGTCGAGCGCGTCCGCGCGAAGATGCCGGCGCTTCATCCGCTTCAGGATGAGATCGTGGCCGTGCTGCAACGAGAGATGGAGATGCGGCATCAGGCGTTGCTCATGCGCGAACAGGTCGAACAGCAGCGGGTCGATCTCGATCCCGTCGAGCGAGGACATGCGTAGCCGCGGGAGCTGCGGGAAGGTCTCGAGCACCGCGGCGACCAATTGCCCGAGTGAAGGCCGCCCGGGCAGGTCGTGTCCCCAAGACGTGACATCGACCCCGGTCAGCACGATTTCGGGCGCGCCATGGGCAATGTGACGTTGGACCTCATGGAGCACTTGTTCGATGGAAAGAGAGCGGCTCCTGCCCCGACCCTGCGGGATTACGCAGAAGGTGCAGGCGTGGTCGCAGCCGTTCTGCACCGCGATGAAGGCGCGCGTGCGGTTCTGTTGGGCGGGGGGCACATCCGCAGGCACGTTCCAGGCGCGCGCATCGAGCTTTGCCGTATTGGCGACGAGGCCGTCGACCTCGGGCATGGCAGCAAGCTGGTCGCGTTCGATATCGGCGGCGCAGCCGGTCACCAGCAGGCGGGCATCTGGATTGGCGCGGCGCGCGCGGCGGATCGCCTGACGGGTCTGCCGCACTGCTTCGCTCGTGACCGCACAACTGTTAATCACGACGAGGTCGCGTTCCTGCGCCAGCATCGCGCCGATCTGCTCGCTTTCGGAAATGTTGAGCCGGCAGCCGAGCGAGATGACCTGCGGTTCGCTCACGCGTAGTCGCTCCATTCGAAGCTGCCGCGATAGGCCTCGTTCGCTGGCCCGGTCATCACGATGCGGTTGTCGGATCGCCACGCGATCGTCAGATCGCCGCCGGGTAAGCTGACGGTGACCTCGCGTTCGACCAGGCCGCGCCGCATCGCATGTACCGCAGTGGCGCAGGCACCGGTCCCGCAGGCGCGCGTGAGACCGGCCCCGCGTTCCCATACACGCAAGCGGATATGCTCGCGGTCGATCACGCTCGCGACGTTCACGTTTACCTTTTCAGGGAACAGCGGGTCGTTCTCGATCTCGGGCCCGATCGTCTCGAGCGGGACAGCGTCCACGTCGCCGACGAAGAATATGACATGCGGATTGCCCACGTTCACCGCACCCGGCTGATCGAGACCCTCCCAGCCCACCGGCAGGGCAGCGGTATCCATGGCATAGGCCAGCGGGATTGCGTCCCAGTCGAAGCGTGGTTCGCCCATATCGACGCTTGCCCCGCTCCCGCTGGGTTCGACCGCGATGAGACCGCCATCGGTTTCGACCCGCGCAGGGGCGCCATGCAAGAGTGCGACCGCGCGGCTGGCATTGCCGCACGCCCCGACTTCGCTGCCATCATTGTTGAAAATCCGCATGCGGAAATCCGCAGCCTCGCTCGCCGTGAGCAGGATCAGCTGGTCGCAGCCGATCCCCGTACGCCGGTCCGCGATGGCGCTGGCGGTGGCCTGGTCGATGTCAGGCAATTGTCGCGCGCGTGCGTCGAGCACGACGAAGTCGTTGCCCAGCCCGTGCATCTTGATGAAATCGACACGCATCCTGCGGCGCATCTATGCACTCGCCGCTGCAGCGTCCAGTACCGTGTCACCCGGCGCGTTTATCGCCACCCTGGCGCTTCTCGGTGGCGGTAAAATCGACCTTAGTGACATTGGAGTGCCGGTCCTTGGCCAGCAGGTCTTGCCGTCCGAGCCTTTCGAGCACCATTCCCGCGGGTTCGGGGCGGCCGTAATGATAGCCCTGGCCCTTCATTTTGCCCATCCGCTTGAGCGTCTCGAGCACGACTTCGTTCTCGATGCCTTCCGCGGTCACGGGCAGATTCAGCCCGTCGCTCATGGTCAGGATAGCGTCGACCAGCTTTTCGCCGTGTTCTTCCTGCTTGAGTTCGGAAATGAACGCACGATCGATCTTCAGCCGGTCGAACGGCAGGCTGCGCAGTTGCGACAGGCTGGAATAGCCGGTGCCGAAATCGTCGAGGCTGACCCGTACTCCCTGATTGCGCAAGCTGCTGATCATCGAACGCACCATGCCGACATTCTCATGCAGGCAGCTTTCGGTAATCTCGATATCGAGCCGGCAGGCGGGGAAATTGTGACGTACCAGCAGCTTGAGCAGCTTCTGGGCGAACCACGGATCACGCATCTGCACCGGCGAGATATTGACCGAGAGGGTAAGTTCGGCGTCCCATTCCTTGGCGTCTTCGAAAGCGCAGGCAATCAGCGCCTCGCTCATTTCGCCGATGACGCCGATTTCCTCGGCGATGGGAATGAAGATGTCGGGTCCGACGACTCCCATTTCGGGCGATTCCCAGCGCGCCAGCATTTCGAAGCCAACCAGCTTGCCGCTTTCGAGGTCGATCTGCTGTTCGTAATAGGGGCGGAACTCGCCATTGGCGATGCCGCGACGGATGCCTGCTTCCAGTTCGTTGCGGAAGCGCAGCTCGTTTTCCATTTGCGGTTCGAACCAGTAGAAGCGGTTCTTGCCTTGCTTCTTGGCGTGATACATCGCGATATCCGACTTGTGCATCAGCCGTTCGGCCGCATCCTCGCCATCGCGCGCATTCTCCATCTGTGTGCTGGAGGCGATCCCGATCGACATGGTGACATCGACCGGTGTGTCTCCATATTCGACCGGCCGTGCGACATGTTCGATCATGCGCGTGGCGAGCTGGTCGACGCGGTCGGGCACCTTGGGGTGGTACGGAACCACGCAGATGAATTCGTCGCCACCCAGTCGGGCCAGGATGCCGCCGTCGGGCAGCAGCCGCTGGATCCGCGCCGCGGTGTTGCGCAGCACTTCGTCACCCGCTTGGTGACCGTGCAGATCGTTGACCTGCTTGAAATTGTCGAGATCCACCGCGATTGCCGCCAGAGCCTGCTCGCGCCGTTCGAGATGTGTCAACAGGTCGCCCAGCGCAGCAGTGAAGCTGCGGCGGTTGTAGCAGCCGGTGAGGTGGTCGATATCCGCTAGCCGGCGGGCCTCTTCTTCCGATGCGCGACGCGACTTGAGCTCTTCGGTCAGCGCCTTGTACCGGTGCCAGCCGAGCAGGATGAGCGCGATGTTGAGCAGCAACGCATTGGTCAACGCGGCATCGAGCGACGCCGCCTCACCCTGCCAGGCATCGATCAGATTGGGCAGGACCACACCCGCAGTGCCCACGAACAGGATGATCGCGGCAAAGGCGATCCCCAAGGTGACCATGTCGTGCTCGCGGCGAGCGGGCTTCTCGCCCGGCTTGGCGGCTCGGCGGTCGGTGGTCCTGGCAGTCTTTGCGGTCAATCCCGCCCCCTGGGTTCGATTTGCCACTCTGGCTTAGGGCGGGCCGCCTAAAAACAGGTTAACTGCGCGTTTCGCAGGGCTGGCCAATGACGAGCGCAGCCGCTACCCGCGCGGTAACCCAATCTATTCACGGAGACGCTTCCGCGATGCGTTACTGGCTGATGAAATCCGAACCATTCAAGTACAGCTGGGACGATCTTGTCGCAGAGGAAGAGGGCACGTGGGACGGCGTGCGCAATCATCGCGCGAAGAACAATCTGGCGGCGATGGAAGTCGGCGACCAGTGTTTCTTCTACCATTCACGGGAAGGGCTGGAGATCGTCGGCATCTGCGAGGTCAGCGTGGCGGGCATCACCGATCCGACCGACCCGGAGGGCAAGTGGGCGGCGGTCAAGGTCAAGCCCAAGACCAAGCTGCCACACCCGGTCACGCTCAAGCAGATCAAGGCCGAACCCAAGCTGGCCGATTGTGAGCTGGTAAAGCTGTCGCGCCTGTCGGTAGCGGAAATCAAGCCCGACGAATGGTCGGTCATCTGCTCTATGGCAGGAATCTGACCCGGTCTTGGCAGGGCTGAGGCCTAGCGGGCGCGTAGCCCGCTGACACTCGCTCCACTGGCTGCAAGCTGCTCGATATCGATGGTGCAATGGATGAGGCGAATGCCGCTGCGTCCCTGCGCAGCGATAAGCGCTTCCTTGAATTGCTCGGTAGTGGCGGCGTGCGTCGACCATGCGCCATAGGCTGCGCCCAGCGCGGCGAAATCGGGATTGGCGAGCCGGGTGCCGCTGATCCGTTCTTCGCCGGGGAATTCGCGCTCTTGGTGCATCCTGATCGTGCCATAGGCGGAATTGTCGACCACGATAACGATCAGATCGGCACCATGCTGTGCAGCGGTTGCCAGTTCCTGGCCGTTCATCAGGAAATCGCCGTCGCCCGCAACGGCTACGACGGTGCGTTCCGGGTGGCGGAGCGCTGCCGCGACCGCGGCCGGAACACCATAGCCCATCGCGCCGCAGGTCGGCGCCAATTGCGTGGGGAACCCCTCGTAGCGCCAGTAACGGTGCCACCAGCCCGAAAAATTGCCCGCGCCATTGCAGATGATCGTGTCCGCAGGCAGCGTGTCGCGCATGAACTGAACCGCCTGGCCCATGTCCAGCGCGTGATCGTTGGGGTGCGCTGTCGCCCATTCTTCCCATTCCGCATGTGCCTGTGCACCCGCGTCGAAATCAATCACCGCGCCCTCGTCCCACAGGGCCGCGCTTTCGGCGAACTCGTCCATGCTTGCGCAAATGGCGAGGTCGGCGGGGTAAACGCTGTTCAACTCGTCGGCATCGGGATGCACATGCACCAGCTTGCGATCGGGCGCAGCAAGCGGTGGCACGGTGTATCCGTCGGTGGTCGCTTCGCCCAGACGGGCGCCTATCGCAAGCACGAGGTCGGCTTCGCGTACCCGGTTCACAAGTTTGGGGTTGGGGCCATAGCCCAGATTGCCCGCATAGACCGGGCTCGAAGGCGCTATTGCGTCCTGCCGACGGAAAGCGGTGGCAACCGGAAGCCCAAGCCGTTCGGCAAATAGCTGGAAATGTGCCCGGGCCTTCGCATTCCAGCCCGCACCACCGATGATCGCGATCGGCGAGGCGGCATCGGCGATCAGCGCCATCAGCGCCTGCATCGCATCGGGGCAGGGGGCCTGCGCCGGGCGCTCCACCCGCGGGCGCGGAAGGGCGCTCGTGGCGCGGCTCAGCATGTCTTCGGGCAGGGCGAGAACCACGGGCCCGGGGCGGCCTGATCCGGCCATGGCATAGGCCCGCGCGACATATTCGGGGATGCGATCGGCGGTATCGATCCGCGCAGCCCATTTTGCAATCGGGCCGAAGAAGGCGGTGAAATCGACTTCCTGGAAGCCTTCGCGATCACGCATCTCGCTGTCGACATCGCCGATGAACAGGATCATCGGCTGCGAATCCTGTCGTGCGACATGGACGCCGATGCTGGCATTGGTCGCCCCCGGCCCGCGCGTTACAAACGCGATGCCGGGCCGACCGGTCATCGCCCCGTCGGCGCAGGCCATGAAGGATACTCCGCCTTCCTGCCGGCAGGTCACGAGTTCGATTGCATCCTGCCGTCCGAGCCCGTCGAGCACCTGAAGGAAGCTTTCCCCGGGCACGGTGAAAATGCGGTCGCATCCCTGTTCGATGAGACAATCGACGAGCAGTCGGGCGGCTGGGGGCGTGTCGGGCGCAGTCATGCTGCGGCGGTTACCGCGCCGTGCGTGCGGGCGCAATCGCCGTACGCCTCCGGTGGCGCGACGCAGGCGTGCCGATTGGGGACAACTCGAATTCGACGGGATACAAAATGGTTAAGAAAGCGTTAACCCTGCCGTATGCGACGCGCCTTAGTCCTGACCAACGAGTCCGCCCGCCACTGGTTTCGCGCCAGCCTGCCGCAACGGCGCTCGGCGTTTGCCGATGTGCCCGCTACCGGCGCTGTCGACTGGCGACTGACCGCGCAGGATGTCCGCGGCATGGCGACGACCTATTTTGCCACCTTCGCGGCAGTGTTTGCCTTCATAGTTTAACATAATCTGACCGGGGCGGTCAGATGCGCATCGCGGCGGCCAGTTCGGCCGCCTCGTTTTCCGCTGCCACCAGGCGCTTGCCGAGCCACGCCGAGAACAGGCACATACAAGCGCATAGCAGCACCTGCTCGGTGATAGGAATGCCCACCGCGCTCATCCCCATGGCGACCAGCGAGCCGGCGACCATCGCGCCCGAATTCACGATATTGTTCGCGGCAATGGTGCGCGATGCCTTGTCGGGAGACACGCGGGTGGTGAGGAAGGCGTAGAGCGGCACGACGAACATTCCCCCGGCGATCGCGATTCCCAACAGGCAAAACAGCAGCACGGCAGCCATCGGCCAGGCAATAAATTCCTGGACGCTCAGCAGGCTGGTCGGCTGGTCCGCTTCCCACAGCTTGGCAACGACATAGAAGGCCACCACGAACACGCCCATCACCACAACCGAGATCGGCGAATAGCGGGCCGAGACGCGCCCCTTTAGCAGCGCGTTGATCGCGACCGAGCCGATCGCCACCCCGATTGAGAATACCACGAGGAACAGGCTCGCGACCTCGGGGCTGGCCATGATGGTGTTCTTCGCCAGCGGCGGGAACTGGATGAACAGCACCGCGCCGATCGTCCAGAAGAAGCTGATCGCGAGGATCGCGTAATAGACCTCTGCATTGTGCATCGTGTCACGCACCAGCTTCACCGAAGCGCGCAGGATATGCCAGTCGAGCTTCTCGACCTCGCCCATGGGCGGGGCGGGGGGGACCTGACGACTGACGAGATAGCCGATGCAGGCAGTCACGATGATGCCGATCGCCGCCCAGCCGGTATGCTCTACTGCCAGGGGGCCAGCGAGGATCGTGCCCGCGAGGATCGCGATATAGGTTCCCGCTTCGACCAGCCCGGTGCCCGCCAGCACCTCGTCCTTCTTGAGGTGCTGGGGCAGGATCGCGTATTTGATCGGCCCGAGGAAGGTCGACTGGACCCCGGTGAGGAACAGCGCCAGCAGCAACAGCGGGATCGCGACCCCATGCACCAACGTCCCCTGCCACGCCATGTAGAGACCCGCCGCGCCGATGCACATCAGGCCGATTTCGCACAATTTCACGGTGCGGATGATCCGCGCCTTGTCGCGCATATCGGCGAGTTGCCCGGCCAGCGCCGAAAGAAGGAAGAAGGGCAGGATGAACAGGCCGGAAGCCAATCCGCTGAAAGTCGCCTCGGTGCTTTCGTCGTTATAGACCGCGTAGACGACAAACAGGACCATAGTGGTCTTGTAGAGGTTGTCGTTGAACGCGTTGAACAGCTGCGTGACGAACAGCGGCAGGAACCGCCTGCGGCGCAGCAAATGCGTGGATGTAAACATGTCCCCCCGGGGCGAAACCCATTCTTGCCGGCGAGTCTAATGCTATCGTCATGGCGGACAAGGAAATTGAGCGGCTTTTGCGACGGGACGATTGCCGCTAGGCAAGCGCGCACGATGCTGACGCTGCCGAATATCCTCACGCTATCGCGCATCTTCGCGATCCCGCTGCTGGCCTACTTCCTATGGTGGCCGGGCTGGGAAATGGGCTACCTGCTCGCCTTCGGGCTTTATTGCCTGATGGGGGTGACCGACTATTTCGACGGCTATCTCGCGCGGACCAGCGGGACGGTATCGAAGCTGGGCATCTTCCTCGACCCGATCGCCGACAAGATCATGGTCGCGGCGGTGATCCTCGTGCTTGCGGCGCAGGGTGTGCTGCGCGGCCCGTATGTCGGCGATGCGCACGTGATCGCAGGCCTGATTATCCTGATGCGTGAAATCGCGGTTTCGGGGTTACGCGAATTCCTCGGGCCGTTGCAGGTCTCGGTGCCGGTGTCGAAGCTCGCCAAGTGGAAGACGACTTTCCAGATGGTCTCGCTCGGTTCGCTGATCCTCGGGCAGGGACTGCCGGAATGGACCATCGCGCTGGGCGAGATCGACGCCAATGTCCCGCACACGGTCGGCCTCGCCACGCTCTGGGCTGCGGCCGTGCTGACTGTCATCACCGGCTGGGACTACCTGCGCGTCGGTCTCAAGCACATGGATTGATCAGTTGCTCGATCTGCAGGATTGGTCCCGCAAAACCATCCTCGGCGCGCTAAGGCATTTGCCGTAGCTTCGATTTGACGAACAATTTGCCGCGGGATGCGAATACCGTCGTGGGATCATACGACGGGAGGACCCAGCGGTGTACGCGGAAGAGAAGCGGGCGGAATCACGCTACGAATTGTCATCGAAAGCCAGATTGCGCCAAGGCAAGGTCCGGCATCCGGACGCAATCGTGCTCGACCTTTCTCAAGGTGGCTGCCTGATCGACCATGGCCATTTTCATCTCACACTCGGCACCATCACGGTTACACTACCGGGCTTCGAAGCCTTTACCGGCCTGGTGAGATGGATTGAGGGACAGACCGCCGGTGTGTGGTTCGATCGACCGCTGCACCCCGCGATCGTGGATCATATCACCGGGCTGTTTCCGCGCGAGCGGCCTATGGCGCGTGCGAACACGATGATCTCGCACGCATGTCTGCGGGGCCGCCCGCGTTCGGTCCTGCTCTAAGGCATCGACGGATCAGTATCCGCCCGGCGGATCGCTGGCGGGGAAACTTTCGTCGAGATCTTCATCGACTTCGGTCCATTCGCCATCGCATCCGTCGCGCATCGCGCCGGGCCCAGCATCGCGGACGTCGGTATGGAAATCATGCGGCTGGCCTTCGGCATAGGCGGCATTGCGCGAGCCTGACTTGCCAGAAAGCAGCTTCGTGCCGAGATATCCGACCAAGCCCAGTCCAATCAATCTCCAGAACATGGCGTTTGTCTCCTGATGCCAAGCCATCCAAGCGCTCGCTGGCATTCTAACCGGCGCGCAGCTCTTCGGCTAGCAATTCGAAATCGGCGCGGCGGGGAGAGTTCTTGCGCCAGATCAGGGCGATCTCGCGCGTCGCCGTCTTGCTCTTGAGCGGGCGGGCGACGACCTGCGTCCCGTCGAGGATCCCCGCGTCGACCGCCATCTTGGGCAGCATGGTGAGGCCGAGGTCATTGTCGACCATCTGCACCAGCGTGTGCAGGCTGGTCCCGATCATCGTGGCGGACGCGCGCATTTCCGGCCGGTTGCAGGCCGCGAGCGCGTGGTCCTTGAGGCAGTGTCCGTCCTCGAGCAGCAGTAGCCGGCCCTCGTCGATCATGCTCGGCGGGACGAAGTCGGGCGGGTCGCGCGGATCGTCCTTGGGGAAGGCGACGTAGAGTTCGTCATCGCCGATATGCGCCATTTCTACCTCGCCCGTGGCGAAGGGAAGCGCCAGCAGCACGCAATCGACCCGGCCATGCTGCAGCGATTCGACCGCGTCGTGGCTCGTTTCCTCCCGCAGCAGCAGTTCCAGGTCGGGTCGTTCGCGGCGCAAGCGCGGGAGAAAGCGCGGGAGCAGGAAGGGGGCGATGGTGGGAATTACGCTCATGCGCAACTGCCCGGCGAGCGGCTTGCCGGCAGCCTGTACCAAATCGGCGAGTTCTTCCGCCTCGCGCAGGATGCGATGCGCCTTGTCCACGACCTGATTGCCAAGCGCAGTGAAGCGCACCACGCGGCGGCTGCGTTCGACCAGCGTCACACCCAGCAGCGATTCCAGTTCGCGAATGCCGGCCGACAACGTCGATTGCGACACGAAGCTTGCATCCGCCGCACGACCGAAATGGCCATGCTCGTGCAGCGCAACCAGATATTGCAGTTGCTTGAGCGTTGGGAGGTAGGTGCTCACGCGCGCGCTATTCCGCGGCCTGCGCTTCGACCATGCCCGCGTGGAGCTCGTCGACATGGGTCATCAGCAGGCGTCCGTCCTTGACCGCGAAGGCAAGGCGTCCCTCGACCAGTTCGAGCGCATCCTTGCCGAACACGTCGTAGCGCCAGCCTTCGAGTATCTTGAGGTCGCGCACGCCCGCAGCGAGAGCTTCCATCTCGTCGGCGCGGGTCAGCAGCCGCGCTGCGACATCGATCTCGCGCGCACGGATCTTGAGCAGCAGCTTGAGCAAATCGGCAACCAGCGCGCCTTCCTTGCCGAGCGGAGCGCCACGCTTGGGTTTTTCGGGCATCTCGGATTTGGGCAGTGGTTCTGCCTTATCCAGTACCTTGAGAAGACGCTTGCCTATATCGTTGTCTTTCCACGCGTTCGACAGGCCGCGCACCTTGGTGAGATCAGCCTGCTTCTTCGGCGGATGACTGGCGATATCGGCTAGCGTCTCGTCGCGCATGATGCGGCCGCGCGGGATGTTCTTGTGTTGGGCTTCGCTCTCGCGCCATGCGGCGAGCGCCTTTAGCCGGCCCAGCACCGCAGGATTGCGCCCGGGCGAGCGGATACGCTTCCATGCGATCTCGGCATCGTTGGCGTAGTTTTCCGGATCGGCCAGCTTTTCCATCTCCGCATCGAGCCAAGCACCGCGGCCGGTCTTGATCAGCTTTTTCAGGATGCGGGGGAAGATCTGCGCCAGATGCGTCACGTCGCCGATTGCATATTCGATCTGCCGTTCGGTCAGCGGGCGACGGCTCCAGTCGGTAAAGCGCGCACCTTTGTCGATCGTCAAGCCGAGCCAGCTCTCGACCAAATTGGCATAACCGATCTGCTCCGACTGGCTGATCGCCATCATCGCGATCTGTGTGTCGAAGATCGGCTGCGGGGTCTTTCCAGTAAAGTTGTAGACGATCTCGACGTCTTGCCCGCCGGCATGGAAGACCTTGAGCACTTCGTCATTGTCGCACAGCAGTTCCCATAGCGGAGAGAGATCGATGCCCTCGGCCAGCGGGTCTACCGCCGCCGCCTCCTCCTCATTGCCGATCTGCACCAGGCACAGCTCGGGCCAATAGGTGTTCTCGCGCATGAATTCGGTATCGACGCAGACGAAGTCGCTCTTCGCCAGCCGCTCGCACAGTTCGGCGAGCGGTGAGGTTTCGGTAATCAGTTCGTGTATTTTCATCGTGTCTTTTCGTTGCTTGCGGGCGGAGTGCCGCCCTCGGGCCGTGGCCCATTTTGTGGTGCGGGTTCGTCCCGCGGGGGCAGGCTAGCCGCTTTCGCACACCGCCTGCAATCGCATGCGCTGCGCTGTGCACCGCTATGCTGGCCGCCGCTTTAGACTTGCCATGTTGGGGGTCAAGCAGGTCTTAACGCCTCGCTGCTATCCGCACGGCCATGAGTCGGATGGAACTGCAGCATGCGTTCGAACAGGGCGTCGCCACGACGCGCTTCGAACGCGCGCCACTGTGGCAGGCATATCCGCGATCCGCGCAATTGATGACGCACTCGCTGTCCGCCGATCCCGTATTCGACTGGGGTAACTTGGCCGACATCATTGCCAACGGTGACCGATCCTTGATCGAGGTACGCGAGGACACGCTCGCGGGTCGTTTCAAGGTTCGCCGCGACCTGCCCACCGACCTGCGGTCCTTGGTGGCGGAACTGGCAGGGGCGCGGCGCTGGATCATGCTGCGCGAATTGGACCGGTGGCCCCAATTCGCACCATTGGTCAGCGACATCCTCGCCGCGATCGAGCCGGTCGTGCAACTGCGCACTGGACCAGTGCTGCGCCCGACCGCCTTTCTCTTCGTCAGCTCGCCGGGGCTGGTGACCCCACTGCATTTCGACCCCGAATTCAATATCCTGTTCCAGATCGCGGGAAGCAAGCGGTTCACCTTGCTGCCCGAGGAGGCCGGTTTGCCGTCGCAGGCGGACAACGAGCGGTATCATCGCTGCGGCGACAATCTGCTCGAATGGTCGCCGCAAATGGCGGATCAGGCGATGCATTACGATCTCGTGCCGGGTGCCGCGCTTTATGTCCCGTTCAAGGTCCCGCACACGGTGCGGGTAGGGGATGTGCCGTCGATATCGCTGTCGGTTACCTGGCGCTCGCGCGACAGCCTCATGCAGGACGATGCCTGGGCAATGAACGGCATGCTCGCACGATGCGGGATGCGGGCTCCGCCTCCGGGCGAAAGGGCATGGCTGCGCGCGGGCGCGTTGCGCGTCTTGCGGCGCGCGCGGATTGCCTAGTCCGCAACCAGACGAATCTTGACAAAACCGCCCTCGATGGCTGTTAGGGGCGCGCTTTTGCGCGGCGCCTGCTTGCGCGCGCGGTTTCATTCCATTCCGGCAGAAAGATCGACCTTTTCATGCACGCCTATCGTACCCATACCTGCGCCCAGCTGACCAAGGATAATGTCGGCGACACCGTTCGCCTGTCGGGTTGGGTGCACAACAAGCGCGATCATGGCGGCGTGCTGTTCGTCGATCTGCGCGATCATTACGGCATCACCCAGATCGTCGCGGATGAAGACAGCCCGGCGCTGCCGATCCTCGACCGGATCAAGCTGGAATCGGTGGTCACCATCGACGGCACGGTCAAGGCGCGCGCCGATGTGGCGGTCAATGCAAACCTGCCGACGGGCGAGATCGAGGTCTTCGCGCGCGAGGTCAGCGTGCAGAGCCGCGCGGAAGACCTGCCGCTGATCGTCAATTCAGCGGAGGACTATCCCGAGGAAACCCGCCTCAAGTATCGTTTCGTCGACCTGCGCCGCGAGCGAGTGCATGCCAACATCATGCTGCGCAACCGGGTTATCACCTCGCTGCGCCGCCGCATGACCGACCAGGGTTTCAGCGAGTTCCAGACGCCGATCCTCGGCGCCTCGAGCCCCGAGGGCGCACGCGACTACCTCGTGCCCAGCCGCCTGCACCCGGGCCGCTTCTACGCGCTCCCGCAAGCGCCGCAGATGTTCAAGCAATTGCTGATGGTCGCCGGCTTCGATCGCTATTTCCAGATCGCACCCTGTTTCCGTGATGAAGACCTGCGCGCAGACCGCAGCCCCGAATTCTACCAGCTCGACTTCGAAATGAGCTTCGTCACGCAGGAAGACGTCTTTCAGGCTATCGAGCCTGTGCTGGCGGGCGTGTTCGAGGAATTCGCAGACGGCAAGAGCGTGACCCCGGCTGGCGAATTTCCGCGCATTCCCTACGCCGAAGCGATGCTGAAATACGGCAGCGACAAGCCCGATCTGCGCAACCCGCTGATCATCTCGGACGTGACCGAACACTTTGAGACTTCGGGCTTCGGCCTGTTCGAGAAGATCGTAGGCGGCGGCGGGCGCGTGCGCGTGATCCCCGCGCCGAACACGCATGAGAAGAGCCGCAAGTTCTTCGACGAGATGAACGACTGGGCACGACGCGAGGGCTTCGCCGGGCTTGGCTACGTCACTCGCAAGGGCGGCGAATTTGGTGGCCCGATCGCCAAGAACCACGGCCCCGAAGGCATGGAAAAGCTCTATGCCGAACTCGGCCTGGGCGAAAACGATGGCCTGTTCTTCGCGGCGGGTAAGGAAAAGGACGCCGCCAAGCTGGCGGGCGCCGCGCGCACCCGCGTGGCCGAAGAGCTGGGCCTGATCGAGGAAGGCTGCTTCAAGTTCTGCTGGATCGTCGATTTCCCGATGTTCGAATATGACGAGGACGCGAAGAAGATCGACTTCAGCCACAACCCGTTCTCGATGCCGCAGGGCGAGATGGACGCGCTGGAAAACCAGGATCCGCTCGAGATCAAGGCGTGGCAGTACGACATCGTCTGCAACGGATACGAGCTGTCTTCGGGCGCAATCCGGAACCACCGTCCGGACATCATGTACAAGGCTTTCGAGATCGCCGGCTACAGCCAGGCCGATGTCGACGAGAACTTCAGCGGCATGATCGAAGCGTTCAAGCTGGGTGCGCCGCCGCACGGCGGTTCGGCCCCCGGTATCGACCGCATCGTGATGCTGCTGGCGGACGAGCCGAACATTCGCGAAGTGATCGCCTTCCCGCTCAACCAGAAGGCGCAGGACCTGATGATGGGCGCGCCCAATCTCGTCAGCCCGCGCCAGCTGCGCGACGTGCATGTCCGCACTGTGGAAGCTCCGAAGCCTGACAATAGCTGACGCAATCGTTCATGACAGCGTCACCGCGCTGATCTAGCCTTCCCCTCGCAAAGACGGGGGGAAGGAATGCGGACATTTGCAGGTTTTGCGCTGGCGGGATTGGCGCTCGCCGTTCCGGGAACAGTCACCGCTGAAGTGCTGACCGTCGAAGGCGTCTACGCGGCACGCCAATCCGGCGCGGTCGAAGTTCGGGAGATCGCCGTCGAGCGGTTCGGCGGCGATGTGGGCGAGGAACTGGCGATCGCGCTGGCGGATCGGCTCGAGGCCGTCCGTCTCGATGGCGAGCCCTACTTCACGATCCTCGCGGGACAAGCGCGCCGCTACGGCTACAGCACCGGCGAGACCGCAGCGAGAGATCATGGCGCAGCGACCATGCGCGGGACCGCGAGCGGCGAAATCCTCGACATCAGAGACGGCACCAAGAAGCGCACACGCTGTGTCCGCCGCGACGAGCGCAAGAAATGCGTCGAGGAAAAGGTCGAGGTCTATCGATGTCGTAAACTTGCGGTCCGCTTCGATCCGTCGGTCCGGCTGATCGCGCGCGAAGGCGGCACGCTCTATGCGGCGGATGACACCCTGACCCGGGCGCAGCGCTATTGTGACGACGATAAGAGTGAACCGTCAGCCAACGCCATGATGCAGGAGATGGTCGACGAATTCGCGGTCCGCGTGCGGTATGATCTCGCGCCCGAGTACCGCCGCGAAAATGTGCGGATCATGGAAAGCAGGAAAGGGCTGGAGCGCGAGGATTCCGCAAGTTTCAAGGATGCGGTACGCCTCACCAAGACCGACCAGGCGGGGGCCTGCGGGCAGTTCGAGGCGCTGCTCGCCGCCAATCCCGACCACGGCTCGCTATCGTTCAACGCCGGGCTTTGTGCCGAGCGCGAGGACCGGCTTGAAGATGCAATACCGCTCTACGAACGCACACTGGCGGGCAGCAATGGCCGCGACTACGCGCGCGCCGGGCTTGATCGCGTCACCAGCCGGCTCCGCGCGGAGCGGCAATTGGACCGCCGCTACCCGCCGGATTCTCCTGTCGAAGCCGCGAACTGAGGAGGGGGCTTTGCCGGGCATGTGTCGGCAGCCTCTTGCGCTTGCCAGCGGCACTCATTAGGGCGGCAGGCAATTCACAAACCCCCAAATCTGAGAGGGACAAAAATGAGCGATACTGCCGACCGCGTGCAGAAGATTGTCGTCGAGCACCTCGGCGTCGAGGCCGACAAGGTCACCCAGGAAGCCAGCTTCATCGACGATCTCGGTGCAGACAGCCTCGACATCGTCGAGCTGGTGATGGCTTTCGAAGAAGAGTTCGGCGTTGAAATCCCCGACGATGCGGCTGAGAAGATCACCACCGTCGGCGACGCGACCAAGTACATCGAAGAGCACAAGGGCTAAGCCCAGCGCTTTCGATTTCCCGCCGTCGTGCGGGACCGGACAGGCCCGACCCGATAGCGGGCCGGGCCTGTTGTCTTATCTGCGGAGAATTGCATGCGTCGTGTGGTCGTTACCGGACTGGGCCTCGTCACCCCCCTTGGCGGTGATGTGGAGACCTCTTGGAAGAACCTGATCGCGGGCAAGAGCGGGGCGGGCCAGATCACCCGTTTCGACACCGAGGGGCAGAAATGCACCATCGCCTGCGAGGTGAAGCCCAAGGATCACGAAGACGGTTTCGATCCCGACAAGCGCGTCGATCACAAGGTTCAGCGCCAGGTCGATCCCTTCATCGTCTATGGCATCGATGCCGCCGGACAGGCGCTTGAGGATGCGGGTCTCGACGACATGGACGATGCGCTCAAGCTGCGCACGGGCGTTTCGATCGGGTCGGGCATCGGCGGCCTGCCGGGGATCGAGAAGGAAAGCATCGTGCTGCACGAACGCGGCCCGGGCCGCGTCTCGCCGCATTTCGTCCACGGACGGCTGATCAATCTCATCAGCGGGCAGGTGTCGATAAAATACGGGTTGATGGGCCCCAACCACGCGGTGGTCACTGCCTGTTCGACCGGCGCGCATTCGATCGGCGATGCCGCGCGTATGATTGCGCTGGACGATGCCGATGTCATGCTGGCGGGCGGTGCGGAAAGCACGATCAACCCGCTCGGTGTGGCCGGCTTCGCCCAGGCGCGCGCTCTCAACATGAGCATGAACGACCGTCCGACCGAAGCGAGCCGCCCCTATGACCGCGACCGCGACGGGTTCGTCATGGGCGAGGGCGCAGGCGTGGTGGTGCTCGAGGAATACGAGCACGCCAAGGCCCGCGGTGCGACGATCTATGCCGAAGTGGTCGGCTACGGCCTTTCCGGTGATGCCTATCACGTCACGGCGCCGCATCCCGAGGGCAAGGGCGCGGAACTGGCGATGCGGATGGCGCTGAAGAAAGCCGGTCTCGCTGCCGGCGATATCGATTACGTCAATGCGCACGGCACCTCGACCATGGCCGACACGATCGAACTGGGCGCGGTCAAGCGCGTGCTGGGCGACGATCTGAGCGGCGCATCGATGAGCAGCACCAAGTCCGCCATCGGCCACCTGCTCGGCGGCGCGGGCGCGGTGGAGGCAATCTTCTGCATTCTCGCGATCCGCGACCAGATCGTCCCGCCGACGCTCAATCTGGACAATCCGGACGAGGGTACCGAGGGTGTCGATCTCGTGTCCAAGCAGGCCAAGCAGCGCGAAGTGAAGGCGGCGCTCAACAACAGCTTCGGTTTCGGCGGGACCAATGCCTCGCTGATCGTCAAGAAGGTCGACTGACGTGAAGAAAGCCGGGTGCCTCCTCGCGGGCGTCCTCTCGCTGGTCCTGGCCATCGGCGCGATCTGGTTCCTCGCCGGTTGGTGGGGCAGTTCCGAGATCGAGGAGGACACCAGTTTCATCGTCCCATCGGGCGCCAGCCTGACCTCGGTTGCGGACAAGCTCGGAGAAGAAGGGCTGATCGCCGACCCCGAGGGTTTCTTGCTTCGCGCCAAGTTGCTCGGATCGTCCGACCCGATCATGGCGGGAGAATTCCTGCTGCCTGCGGGGGTGAGCAATGCGACCATCCTCGATACTTTCCAGCATGGCGAGGTGATCCGTCGCTTCGTGACGATTCCCGAGGGTCTGCCCTCGGTCATGGTTCACGAACGGCTGATGGCGGAAGAACACCTGACGGGTGAAATCCCGATCCCGGTCGAAGGGTCCGTCCTGCCCGACACGTATGATTTCGAGCGCGGCGAGGCGCGCAGCGCAGTGCTCGCGCGGATGCAGGCCGCAATGCAGAACTATCTCGCCGAAGCCTGGCCTAAACGCGCTTCGGACATCGCGGTCGACAATATCGCCGATGCCGTGATCCTCGCCTCGATCGTGGAAAAGGAAACCGGTGTGGCCCGCGAGCGCCGCATGGTCGCTGGCCTCTACTCCAACCGGGTCAAGGATGGCATGTTGCTCCAGGCAGACCCGACGATCATCTATCCCATCACTAAGGGAAAGCCGCTGGGGCGTCGCATCCGCCAGTCGGAAATCGCGGCCATCAACGATTACAATACCTACACGATGGTGGGCCTGCCGAAGGGACCGATTACCAATCCCGGGCGCGAGGCGATTGCGGCGGTGCTGAACCCGGCAGAAACGAGCGCGCGCTATATGGTCGCCGATGGAACGGGAGGGCACGCCTTCGCGGAAACGCTGGACGAGCATAACCGGAACGTCGCCAAATGGTTCGAGATACGCCGCAAGCGCGGGGAAATGTGACCGCACCCGCTGACGCCCCGCTGATCGTCACCGCGCAATTGCCGCGCGAATTGCACGCGCGCTTCACCGCCCTGCGAACCGCACATTTCCCGCCCGAACGCAACTATCTCGAGGCACATGTCACGCTGTTCCACGCGCTGCCCGCCCTGTGCGAGGGCGAAGCGCGCACGCTGTTCAAGCGGCTGGCCGCCGAATTTGGCTCGGTAGAGGCGCGCGTCGAGGGGATTATGCCGCTGGGCGGCGGCACCGCGATCAAACTGTCGAGCCCGGCCATGCTCTCGCTCCGCGACCTGATCGCGGAGCATTTCCGCGGCATGCTGACGCAGCAGGACCAGCATCGGCCGCGCCTGCACGTAACCATTCAGAACAAGGTGACGGGTAGAGAAGCTAAGGCGCTGCAGGCCCAGCTTGCGGGCACCATCATGCCGCAACCATTCGCCTTCCACGGTCTGGAACTGTTCCGTTATCGCGGCGGCCCATGGGAACCGGTAAAGGCATTTGCATTCCGCGGGCGAGCCGCGCCATAAGGGCGCAACCGGGGGAGTATGTGGCAATGGCGGGACTCGCTGGATTGTTGGCTTACGCGGCCGCGCTGGCGGCGATCGGCGCGATGGCGGCCACTTCGATCCGCCAGCTGCGCTATATCATGCTGCTCGCCGGGATCGGCGGCTGCGCGCATTTCGCGCTGCTCGGGCAGATCGGCTGGGCAATCATCGCTTTCGTCTTCGTTGCGGTCAACGCGATCCAGATCTCGGTGCTGCGGCGGCGTGCGCGGCGTGGGGCCATGCTCGAGGAAGAGGTCGGCCTGTTCGATCGGCTGCTCGGCATAGAGGATCCCGGACGGCAGCAAAGATTGCGCGACCTGATGCAGTGGCGCGACGTGGAAGCAGGCGCGGTGCTCATGCGACAGGACCAGCCCGACCCGCCATTGGTCTATGTTGCGCGTGGGGCAGCGCGCGTCGAATGCGACGGCCGGGTGGTGGGGACCTGCGGCCCGCAGGAATTCCTCGGCGAAATGAGCCTTGTCTCGGGCCGGACTGCTTCGGCGACGGTAATCGTCACCGAGCCCACCCGCGTGGCGACTTTCGACCGCGACGCGCTGGCGCATTATGCGCGCGCGGTGCCCGAGGTCGACACCGCATTGACGCATGCGCTCAACCGCGGCCTCGCGGCCAAGGTGCGGCGAATGAACGAGGCCGCATCGCAGCCCGGTGACAAAATCGCACCCGAGCCGCAATTGCGCGGTTGACCGCGCGCGCCGACCGCCCTAAACGCGCCGCCTGCCGAGCGGGCTAGTGCCCCGGCAGGCCTTTCGGGGCGGAGTAGCTCAGGTGGTTAGAGCAGCGGAATCATAATCCGCGTGTCGGGGGTTCGAGTCCCTCCTCCGCTACCAATTTCAATTCGTATCGATTGCGTTGGATGGGCACGCGGTTGCCAGATGAGACTTCGTTTGGCGTCGTCTATCGGAGAGCCGCTTCGATAGCATCCGATAGCTCGCTATCCGAAAAAGGTTTTGAGAGACGAGGAAGGTCTTTGGGCATTCCGTCAGGCAGGTCCGCATACCCTGATGCTAGAACAACCTTTAATTGAGGCTGCATCTCGATTGCCTTCTGCGCTAATTCAGCTCCTGTCATATTGGGCATAGCAAAATCGGTGACGAGCACATCGATCTTCTCGGAATCGAGTGTTTCCAAAGCAGCATGGCCCGATGAAGCCTGAAAGACCTCATGGCCCATTTCCTCTAGGATTGTAACGGTATTGAAAAGAATGATCGCGTCATCATCGACTGCGAGGATACGGCCGGTTCGATTCCGAGCGTCGACGTTAACCGTGAGAGGTTCTTTCTTGGCGCCGATGACTTCAGCGACTTTGAAGTAAAGCGTCGCCGAGGTGCCTTGCCCAACCTCACTTTCGATCTCAAAGCGGCCTCCGCATTGTTCAGCCATACCCTGAACCATCGAAAGCCCGAGCCCTGTCCCTTTACCGATGCCTTTCGTGGTGAAAAAGGGTTCTGTCGCTTTTGCAACGCTTTCTGCGTCCATACCGCGACCATGATCACGCACGGTCAGTCGCACGAACTTCTCGCCTTTATCAGAGTCGATTTCTTCAGCCGAGAATAGAATCTCGCCTCCATCGGGCATGGCATCGCGCGCATTTACCGCGAGGTTCATGACCGCGAGTTCAAGCTGGGCTAGATCAGCGGAAATTTGTGGAAGCCGGAAAGGCAGGTCAAGGCGAAGAGTATATTCGGGGCCCAGGGTGCGTTCCAGTAACTCACCCATCTCGCCCAAAGCTTTCGACAGGTCGACCGGTTCTAGCTCTAGTTCCTTTTTCCGGGCGAAAGCGAGCATTCGCTGGGTCAAAGATGCACCACGATCAGCCGCCAAAATCGCGTTGTCCAAGAACTCTTGCGCGGACTCTCCCTTCGACAGCCGGCGCTTGGCCAATCGCAGACTGCTCAGGATCGCCGCGAGGATATTGTTGAAGTCGTGGGCGACGCCTCCAGTTAATTGACCAAGGGCTTCCATCTTTTGCGATTGAAATAGCTGTTCGCGCGAAGCCTCTAACTCATCTTGCGCGAGCTTTCTCTCAGTCAGGTCGCGCGTGATCTTCGTAAAGCCGCGAAGGGTTCCGTCATCATCGCGGATGGCGTCAATGACCACGCTGGCCCAAAAGCGGCTCCCATCCTTCTTCTTTCGCCAGCCCTCTGCTTCGAAGCGCCCTTCCGCAGCGGCGGTAGCCAGTGCTTTGGTCGGGATGTCCCGATTCAGATCTTCCGATGTGTAAAAGCGCGAGAAGTGCTCACCCAATATCTCGTCAGCAGTGTATCCCTTGATCCGCTCGGCTCCAGCATTCCAGCTTGAGACACGCCCCTCAAGGTCGAGCATGTAGATCGCATAATCGGTGACACCCTGGACTAGCAGACGGAACCGCTCTTCACTTTCGCGTAGAGCTTCCTCAGCTCGTCGCCGTTCTGAAAGGTCGCGCGTAACCTTGGCGAACCCAATATGATCACCCTCGGCATTCCTGATTGGATCGACCACAACACTTGCCCAGAAGCGAGTCCCGTCTTTGCGCACTCGCCAGCCTTCCGCTTCGAAACGGCCATGTTCTACAGCTTCTTGCAAAGCGCTATCCGGGCGCCCAGCCGCACGATCCTCCTCGGTGTAGAACCGAGAAAAATGCGTGCCTAGAACATCTTCTTTTGCGTAGCCTTTAAGGTGCTCTGCCCCAGGGTTCCAACTTGCGATGATTCCATCGCGATCGAGCATATAAATCGCGTAGTCTGTGATGCTCTCGATCAGCAGGTCGGCGCGGCTGGAACTACTCGAAATTTCGCTCATAAAGACGCTCGTCGGTGTGTTTGCTCGCAGCGATCCGCGGCCTTTTCAGGGCAGGTGAGCGGCGACTGATCAAGGTTAACCCCTGCCACCCCGTAAGGCTTCTTTCGTCGGGCATTCACCATTCCCTAGCGCTCGATCCTCGGAGCCGTCTCGCGGTTGCGCGAGAGATATTCGCAGTCGCCTTCGGCTCGACCCAGCAGGCGCGACAAGACGTTTGTTATGCCGATGAAACGGCCGAATTCCTCTCTGGTTTCGTCTAGCTGGGACGGATTGATGCCTTCGACCGAAGCATCGAACATCTCGTTCACGCGATGGCCCATCAAACGCTGAACGGCCAAAAGTTCGGCTTCGATGACCGCAGCCGTGGTGCAGGCTTTCGGCGCGTTTCTCTCTGCGCGAGCCTCGGCCAGCCGCGCTTGCAACTCGATGGCGCCCTCCAAAATTTCGTCTGGGGACTGGGCATGAACGGGCCCAACAAGACTAAAATAGCTTGCAAGTGCGACCGCGGCAGCAGATCTCATTTACTTCTCCGAATGTGTGGGGAGGCATGCAGGCCCAAGAACCGACATTTGTCAACATCAAGGCGTTCCCGCGGTTTTCGGATCTGGATCAGAATCCGCGTGTCGGGGGTTCGAGCCCCTCTTCCGCTCCCAGGTTGGAATTTCTCAAGAGTTACATGCGCCGAAGAACTCGTCGATTTTCGTATCGCTGCTACGAGACGGGATGACGATCGTTTCGTCACCATAGCTGACGCTAAGCGCCGTCCCTTGGCGGTAGGCTCGCAAAACCGGGTTGTCCGGGGTCGTGGTGACCTCGACCGTCGTTCCGAGCTGGGTTTCGCGCGTATCGACTGCGAATTTTTGCTCGGCGTCGCCAGCTTGGAGCGTGATATTGTCGGGCCGCTGCGCAACGATCTCTGCCGGGCGATTGAACCACACCAACACCGTTTTGCCCATCGTGCCGGGCGGACACCGCAGGTTGAGAGCGATGTTGTCGGTTCGCGGAACGCCGAAGCTTAGCGCCGGTCCGCGGTCGCCCTTAGAGAAGTAATAGGCCATCTCCTGGTTGAACTCGGGATTGTCGCGGTTCGGTTCGGGTTGATCCGGGCCGGGCTCGGGATTTTGATCGCTCGATACGGTATCGACCATTCCGGAGTTCGGCTCCGCCATGGTCGAAGTATCGTCGGTGTTATCGCCACAGGCGGCTAGCGCGGCAACTGCCGCAGCCGAGACGAAGATAGCGCGTTTCATGTCGCGTCTCCTTGGGACTGCGTTGAGAAATGGGAAAGCGCCCCGTTCGGATCGCATGCCAGGGCGCCTTGGGTTGGGTTACCAGTAAGGGGTCACGACCCAGTAGGAATAGACGCTCGACTGGTATTCGCGGTCGAGTTGCCGGTCGCGGTCATCTTCGCTGTAGGACGGGGCGTTGCGCAATTGCTCTTCGGTCACGTCGAGCCTGTAGCCACCCAGTTCGGTGTCATATTCGAGCTTCTCCCAGGGGAGGCTGTGCAATTCACCGCCAATCCCGAGGAATGCGCCGACCGAAACCTCGACATCGCGGGCCTGGCCTGACACCTTGTCGATCAGGATCCGCCGAACGGTGCCGATCTTTTTGTTCTCGTGGCCGTAAACGGTGGTGCCTTCGACCCTGTCGCTGCCGATTACCGAGTGGTCTCTGGTTTTCTCGTCAAGCATGCTCCTTCTCCATGTCGTTGGATTGTCGGAGGAGCTATCGTCTCGAAGATGCAGAGGATAACTCCTCGCCCTCTCAACCATTAAGGGCGAAAATCGTGCCGAAAAGACATTCGGGGCCGGCTGTCATCCGCCCGAAACCGGCACAGCGTGACGGATGGGCCGTTCGAATCCCAAGCGCTGAGGCAACGCGCCGCCCGAGACCATCCCATGCTCACGAGCGATTGAATTTCCTTGAGAAGATGACAGGATGCTAGGCGGAGGACACCCATGACCAGATATTGCTCGAGCGCGATGGCAGTCCTGGCTCTTGTCCTGGCAACGGGCGCCGCTGCCGGGGACCAGCTAGATCGATCGCCGCCTTACGAGGGGCCGGTCATCGACGTTCATCTCCACGCCGACAGCGCCAGCCAGAACGGGCCGCCGGGCCAATCCATCTGTCCCGATCAGGGGCCGCTCGATAACATCCGGTTCGATGCCCGCGACAATTGGCGCGAGGCGCTGGTGGAGCGGGGCTTCGATCCCCCTTGCGACGCGCCGCTGGTGGGCGCTGCGAACGATGATGCCCTGCGCGACGAGACGATCGCGCAAATGCGCGCGCGCAATGTCCGCGGTTTCGCAAGCGGACCGGCCGAATTCGTCGAAGACTGGCTGAACGCGGCCCCCGATCTCTTCTGGCCGACTACGAAGTTCTACCTGCCCTCGGAAGGGGCGCCCACGCCTGAAGAAATCGCAGCAGCGGCCAGGGCCGGTGAAACCTTCGCACTGGCTGAGATCGTGAACCAGTATGCCGGCATGTCGCCGAGCGATCCGCGCATGGATGCCTACTGGAAAATGGCGGAAGAGGAACAATTGCCGGTTGGCATCCATCTTGGTCTCGGGCCTCCGGGTTCGGTCGCCCTTTATCCCGAATTTCGCGCAGTCAGTCCGCTTGAGCTGGAGCCGGTCCTACGGCGCTATCCGCGGCTTCGCATCTTCGTGATGCATGCCGGCTACCCGTTCCTGGATGACATGAAGGCGATGCTCTACCTCTACCCGCAGCTGATGGTCGGGACAGGTGTCCTGCAGTTTCAGATACCTCGTCATGAATACCACGCATACCTCGAGGGCCTGGTGAAAGCCGGGTTTGCCGACCGGATCATGTTCGGGTCCGACCAGATGGTCTGGCCCGGTGCGATTGGCGAAGGCATCGATGCGATAAACGAGGCACCGTTCCTGACCTTCTCCCAGAAGAAAGCGATCCTCCACGACAATGCGGCCCGGTTCTTCGACCTTCCCTCTTGGGAAGGCGAATGAATTGGGCGAATCACGCCGCGTGTCGGGGGGGGGGGCAAGTCCCTCCTCCGCTACCAATCACGCAGCTTCGTGTTGCCCGGTCTCACACAGCTGATCCCTAGCAATTCTGCGAATTTCCAACCTGGCACGACGCGTCCGTTCAACATGGGAATCGAAGGGCTGTCAAAAGCGATCGGCCAATCTCCGGTATCTCGCGGCTCGTTGGCGCGCATGTTCGACTGCTTCAGCGTTGCCACCGGCGGTGGCCAACGCGTCAATGTCATCCGCCGCCTTAGCCAACAGGCTCTTCAATGATTGCACCTGTTGCTCGACGTGGCGCAGCTTATGCCCTGATTGATCGTGTTCCCCATCCATAGCCAAAGCTTATGCCGGACTCGTCTCGTATACGAATACGAGATAACCGAACAAAACTGATTAAGCGTTAGAAGTTAATCTCGCAGGGCATGACGGTAGCGCCCTGGTGCCCACACTCGCTACATTTAGCGCGCTCCTCAAGCTCATGAAGCGCCATGCTTTGCCCTTTGCGTCATCAGGACCGCATTCGCCTCACAACGCGCTCATAGCCGCCGCAGACGATCCAGAGGTCATAGCCCCGCCGCGCGCACTCATTGGTCGAATCTAGCTCCTGTCGAACCATGCAGTCAGATGGAACGTAGCGAGAACTGCGGTTAATACGTGGAAGGCCGCGCCAGAGCTATCATTTCGCCCCTAGCGCGCCCATATTCAAGGCGAGGCGGTGGGCCTCTCTCTGCGCAATGCGACCCCGCGTGGAGTTCTGCACCCCTGGAATGGCCCATCGCCGACTATCCTCTCGTCGGGTAGTAAACTGGGTAGCGTCCCTTGGTGGCGATCTTTCGGAGAACCTCTGCTTGTTGCTTCACTTTGTGGATCACTGGCTCGGGGCAATCGGTTTCCGTTAGCTCTTCCAGTTGGTCGGCGGCGCGTAGCACTAACCTTCTTAGCGCCACCACTTCCGCCCTTCGGTTCTCTAGCATGTCCCGTAGCGCGTTCACGTCTTCAGCACTTGGCATACACTCCCCTTCGTGGTGACTACGCACAGGACCGGGCAGGTATCCAACGAAAACAATCGTTAGTCGCTATCCGATGCAGCTAATCGCCGACAAAATCAGGCCCAGCGCCATCAGCCCGCAAATTGCGTTTCGGGGGTTCGACTCCTTCCTCCGCTACCGAGACTGGATGATCGTAAGCTTCCCAAGCTGACAGCAATCGCAGAATTCTGCGCTTTCCGGTGTAAACTCGACCGAAATCGGCCCTTTTCTTTTCAATGGCTTGCGGGGGCGCTGTAAACCGATCCTGCCCTCGCGCGCATGGCCGGAACGGGAGCATACGAGGCTGAAAGCGGCCATTCCGCTTCCGACCCGACAGCGGACCTTGCGCTGTCGGTTGTCACCGGCCGAGGCAGCTGATAGCCTCCACCGCCGTCGTGGAATATCGATCCTTTCCCTCACGGGCCGAACGTGCACTTTGTGTTGTCGCTCTCTGCATCGCCGCGTTTCTTGCGATGGCTGTCCCCGCATCGGCTGGTGACGGCAATCCGCACGAAGAACTGCTCATTCGCAACGTCCGCCTGATCGATTTCGCTGCTGACGACCTTCGCGCGCGCGATCATCAAACGGTGCTTATTCGAGACGGACAGATCGCCGCTGTCGCACCTGTCGGTCAACTCACACAGTCTCCGGGCGCGGAGATCATCGAAGGGCACGGCCGAACTCTGGTTCCGGGCCTTACCGACATGCACGTGCACATATGGGACAAGGCAGAGCTTGGCGCCTACCTAGCCTCGGGTGTGACCACTGTTCGGAACATGTCAGGGATGCCGTTCCTGCTCAAGATGGGTGACCAGATCAAACGGGGTGAACTGGCAGGCCCGCGTATCCTGACGACCGGCCCAATTCTCAACAGCTCCGGCCCCAACGCGCAGCTCAACCACCAAATCGTTGAGACCGCGGAGGAAGCCCGCGCAGCCGTTCGAGATCAATTTGAGCAAGGCTATAGGCGCATCAAGGTCTATTCCAACCTGCGGCGCCCCGCTTACGAGGCGATCAGGGACGAGGCAAAGTCCTTGGGCATTCCAGTCACGGGCCACACGCCGGAAGGAGTGCGGAGAGATGGCATCCCGGATCTGTATCCATTCGATATCGCGTTCAACGAGCTTCTCGATGACCAGTTTGAGACCATTGAGCACGTGGAATCCATTGTCTGGCACGGGATGAGAAACAGGCACGATGCGGAGAAGGGACGGGCGCTTGCGCGTCAGATCGCCCAAGCCGGTGTTGCCGTTGATCCCACACTCATCGCTTTCGCCAATCTCGTGCGAATAGCGCAGACCAAAGGCGCGCACCTCCAAAGAGAGGGAACCGAGACGCTCAACCCATTCGTGCGCTCGACAGAGACTGCTCAGTCGGAGCGTTGGGCCCAAGAGGATGCTGCGCGTGCGCAGGCTCAACTCCAGTTCTACATCGATTTTACGCGGATGCTCGCCGAAGAAGGCGTCACCCTTGTCACGGGATCCGATGCGGGAATCGCGACGAACATTCCGGGGGTCTCACTTCACGACGAGTTCGACCTGCTGATCAAGGCCGGTTTGACGCCTGTGCAGGTCCTTCGCGCCGCAACCATCAATGCAACTCATGCCTTGGATCAAGAAGGCGAGTTCGGCAGGATCGAAGTAGGCCAACGCGCCGATCTCCTGCTGATCGAAGGCGACCCAACGAGTGAAATCGAGTTGCTGAGGCGACCAAGCACTGTGGTGGCGGCGGGGCGGGTCTACGATGCACAGAGCCTCGAAGCGCTTCGGCAGTCGGCGAGCTTGACAGATGCCGAACGCACGGCGCGAAACGTCCTGGGAGCGATGGAAGCGCAGGGAACTAAGGTGGACTTGGGCAAGTAAAGCCTCGCTCGGTCCGAGGCTAAAGCGAGTTCGACCGAGGACAGCGGCTTGGGAGCGGATCTCCGCTTACCACCCATCTGACGACGGTTTCACCGAGCTAGCGATGTGCCACAAGCGGACCAGCCGCTAACGACCCGAGTGCGGACGTCGGTGAATATGACCGCTACTATCCGATTTGCCCTACAGCGTCCCGATGTAGCTAAAGGGTGCCCATGCCCCTGGATGGGCCCAGGTATCCCGCTCGCTGTCTGCACGAGTGTCGTTGCGGACCTTGCGCATGGCTTGCTGGACCGCTTCCGCCTTCGACAACGAAGGATCTTCCCTCATGGCTCGCACCGCAGTTACGGTCAGTTCGGGGGCCACGTCGTCGCGCACGGGCCAGTGACTCACTAGCAGTCCGCGCGCGCCCGCGAAGAGAAAAGACCGAGCAAGTCCTGACATGCCCAGGCCGCCTTCTTCCGATCCGTCGGGGCTGGCGGTGTTGCACGCCGAGAGGATAACCCAGTCGGCATCGATATCGAGGGTGGCGATATCGGAGATCGAGAGATATCCATCGTCGGTCGTATCGGCTTGATCCGGGGGTGTGAGGACCAGGCCGGGCTCCGCCAGCCCATACATTTCGCCGGCCATCAGGCCATGCGTCGCGAAGGTAATCACCTCCGCGCTCAATTCGAGATCGCGGATGATGCTTTCGGTTGCTTCTTCCTCGAGAATGAGCGCGTCGGCTGGTTGGCCCAACTCCTCCCACATCGCCACGAGCTCCCGCTCCGTTCCGGGTAGGCTCGCGAGTGAGCGAAGCGCAGCGGGATCGGCAAGCTCGCCGCTGCCGAGCCTACCTACCGAGGAATCGAAGCTGCGCGTCGCGCCGCGTATGCGTCTCTTGCGGTCGGATGCGCCGCCTCGCTGTCCGCCGGCATCACCTAGGACCGGATCGCCGATGCCGATGAAAGGCTTACGCGGCGGAGCGACGCGTCCGGCTGCGCTATTGCTCTCCCGTAGGAAGTTGATTGACCGCAGGCTCGGCACGCGAAGCACGGCAAAGCGGTCGGCCAGCCAGGCCGCGTTGCGCAGAGTAGCGGGATCCCCACTGGGCCCCTCCGGCACGGCCTCGACCAGCACTCCAAGCGGAATCCAACGCGTCGCGCCACTGAGAAGGGTATAGAGGCCTTTTTTGCCTTCCAGCTGGTCGGCGAAGGGCTCGATCAGCTCGCGATAAAGAGTATACGCGGTCTCGAAATCGTAGGGATAGGCGCCTTCGCCTTCTTGCTCCCATTGTGCCAGCTTGGCTTGCGGAGCATCGACCTCGATGCCAAGGTCCCATGCGAGGCGGGTGGTCAGCGCATCGATTTCTGGCTGCGACAGCTGCGTGCGGTGCCAGCGCACCGCGTCTCGTGTAAGGAGCACTACGTGATAGCCCAGAATACCGGGCATAGTCATCAGCACGGCCTCATCTTTCCGCAGCATGCCCTGCGCTTCCTTAAGGGCTAAGGGTTCATTGCTGATGAGAGAGTTGAGCCCCGGCGCAAGTCGGTCAATGCGTCGGTTGACCGTTGAGATCCGATCGCTCGTTCTATCCAATTTCGCTCGCAATTCGGTGACATCCAGACGCGTATTGGGACGGTCCCCGGAGAAGCTGGCCTGTAGTTCCGTTGCAATTTGTTGGTATTCGCGCTCGTAAAGCTCGCGGTCATCGAGCATCTTTGCCAATCTAGGTCGCTTGCCGACGGCGCGCCTCGCTGCCGCCTCGGCAACGGCTTCGCTGGTCTTGCCTAGAAACGCTCGTTGGACCTGCTCGGTTACATCGGAGAGCACATCCCTGGATTCGCGGCCGTGGAACCAGAGGGCGTCGGTGCGGATCACTGCGGTGCCGAGGTAGTCCAATCGATCTCTGCTCACTTGAAGTTGGTCCGCCATAGTCTCGCCGTATGCTGTAATCAGCCGACGATAGACTTTTTCGGCCTTATCGGCGTATTCCAGCGCCTCGACTTCCCGCCCAGGTGTCTCAAGCAACATATAGGCGGCCGAGCCTACCATCTCTAAGGTGAGGGGGTCGGCAAGCCCACGTTGATCCTCGACGAAACGCGAAATCTCGATGTATTCCTCAGCGGCACGGCCATACTGACCTGCAGTGCGCAATGTGCCTGCCAAGATCGATCTGACCCGCATTACTTCTTCCGACTGCGCACCGTGCATAATGGTGGCATTCTTCAGTAACCGGCTACCCATTTCGATGGTTTTTTGTGGCTCCGCGACCTCTGAATATGCGGCGAAAATGTCAATCTGGAGAGCCACGAAACGAGGATCGCCCTTTCCGATCGTCGCGAGATAAACCCGGCCAATAAGAGCGAATGTGTTGATGGCATCCCCAAACCTTCCTGCCCCGAGGTAACTTACGCCGAGGCGGTGCCTTGCTTCGGCTAGGTCGAGCGACTTCTCTCCATAATGAGAGGAAAGAATTGCCAGTGCGCGCTCGTGGACTTCGACGGCCTCGCCATGGCGGCGCATGGCGAAAAGAAGTTTCCCATAGGCAATCAACGCCTCGCCCATTTCTGTGGATTGATCACCATATTCAGCGGAGGTGGCACCAAGCGCTCTTTGCATGACCTCGATGGCCGCATGGTGGTTACCGCCGTTGCCCAATTCGACCGCTCTGCTGATGAGCGAATAGATCTCAGCTTCACTCGCCAAGACCGACTGAGGAGAGGTCGCAAGCATGGCTAGGGCGAAAACTGAGGCCGAGCGCTGAAGATCTCTAAGCATGTTTGTGATTGTCTTTCCCCCTCGCATTCAGAGACATGCGTCATAAAAAGACAGCCGCGCTGGTCAACCGCAGGCAATGCGCGGGCTACCTGTCGAGCCCGAGCGAACGAGGAGGCCGGCGCTATTGAGGTGGGCCCTTTTCAACCGTGATCAATCATCGCTTCAACGGCTCAGAAATGTCCGCTTTCCACCCAATCTCGGTCATAAGCGCGGCCTGCCGATCGGCCGCGTAGCGGACGCTCATCCTCGGTGGATGGGTGGGACGCCGGAACGTCGCCTGATTGGCACCATTAGGGTCGAGCACTCCTGCAGGCTCTAGGACCTCTCTGACCTGGCGATGATTATGCTGCGGTGACTGGCTCGTCCTTCAGCGCCCGATACACGCTCGCTCGTGCGATCCCCAGCTTCGTTGCTATGTCGGTTGCCCCGAGGCCCTGATGGCGGAGGGAGCGCACCTGCTCGACGTCAACGCTAGGTTTGCGTCCCTTGTAGATACCAGCCGCCTTGGCGCGCTCTATGCCTTCGCGCTGGCGTTCCTTGCGGATGTCGGTCTCGAACTCGGCGACCGCACCAAGGATGCCGAGGATCAGCTTGCCCATGCTGGTGGTCGTATCGACCGCCCCTTGCTGCACGCACCGGAACCCGACCTGCTTCGCTGACAGCTGCGCGATGATGTCATGCAGGTCGCGACCGGATCGAGCGAGACGGTCGAGGCGCGTGACGACCAGAGTGTCACCTTCGCGCACCCAGTCGAGGCACTCTTCGAGCGCTCGGCGGTCATTGCGTGATGTCCCGGTGACCTTCTCGGCGAAGACCTTGTCACATCCCACGTCAGCGAGCTGCTCAAGCTGGAGGTCGAGGTTTTGGGAGCTGCTGCTGACGCTTGCGTATCCGACGATGCTCACGTGCTGGTTCTCGCTGTCTCATTGAGGTCTAGAGTCAGCGCAGCTTAGCGTCTCACAATCGGGACCGAACTCGAATGAGACACTCCGTGGACGCGGTGAGACGCCTCGGATGGGTATACTTGATTGAGATAGAGACCGAACAAGCGCGGGCCCGTAGTTGAGTTGAACCGGCGGCATGGACGGTCTGTGTCGAAATTCTTCAGCAAGCGGGACCTTGGCGTTTTGCCCGCTAAAATTTTTTCCCGGATTCGTTTTACCCCTTGCGCCTTTGCTAACGCTGGCTTCCTCCACGCGTCGCAGTGTGGTGTCCTAATAAAACACCAGCGATGGAAGCCCTTAGTCCCGCGAGAATCTCGTAGGGGGGCCTTGCGCGAGACTCGGATCAAACTCACAATCTCTACGTCACATGGGTAGTTCTGCCCAAAAGACACAGTGGCTGCCCGCTGGTGTGGGGAGAAAGTGCATAACTTTCGACCCCACCGCACATAAGCGGCGCTACAAAGGAATTGGTAACATCCGCAGACACCAAATCAGCGGGTGGGGGCACAAGCGAACGCGCCTCGAAGCAATCAGGCCCTTCCAAAAGGCCTTGATCAGTGAGCTTGTCGCCCCCTACCATCTCCTTACGTCGTCTGCGTAATGACCTTCAAGTTCAATGTTAGCTTGACAGATGGCCAGGGCCTCTTCGCGCGACGAGCTTGTAAAAGGTAGCTGGGCCCGAATGAGGCGGCAGAACTTTCTTGAGCCAAGGCTCGTAGCAACAGGGTCGCAATCTATGCCGAAAGCTCCGCCGCGCTCTTGAGATGGGCTGCCCGCGTCCTATCGCAAGATAGCGATTGAGTCTGTCTCGAATTGGTGCGGCTCTACGGACCGAACCCTGGTCCAAGCCGCGTGTCCCTGCTCCCGCATCGCGAGCAACGCAGCCGCCCCTGAAGCGCCGTCATTTGCTTCGACCAGCCCCGCCGCTGGCATTGCAGCACGATCAGCAACGGATCCAGCACTGCAACCCTGCGACAGCTGCGACAGTCCACACGAAGCGTATAGCCATGCCGCGAATAGTCGGCGATGCTGTCGAGACGCTTGGAGCTCATGGCTTTCGGCGCACCGACCAGACGAGGGCAGCGCAGGCTGTGATGATGCACGCGATTGCAGCGAGCATCGACGGGCTTAGAACGATCATGGGAACCTCCGACTCGATGGCCTCCCGTGTTCCACATTTGTTCTAAGTAGGAAAATGATGATGTTCGCGGTAGGGTGACTTCATGCTTCTGCTCGCTGCCGCACTCGCCGTCTGTGCCCCTGGACCTCGTGACCATTGTGTCCACGACGGCGACACTGTGTGGTGGGAAGGCGAGAAGATCCGCATCGCCGACATCGACACGCCGGAGTTGAATGGGGCGTGCGAGTATGAGCGAGACCTAGCGCTTCGCGCGAGGAACCGACTGGTGCAGCTTCTTAATGCAGGAGCCTTTCAGATCGCCCGTAAAGGCCAAGATCGTTACGGCCGCACCCTTGCTACCCTGCACCGCTCGGGGCGCTCCATTGGCGATCAGCTGGTCGCAGAGGGGCTTGCACGGACATGGTCTGGGCGACGCGAGCGTTGGTGTGCCGGGGCCTGACCGAGATCGGCATGAATCCGGGCTCAAGATCGAGTTCGTGATCCTGCTCGGCCTGCATGTCATCGTTTCGGGCATCGCTCTTGTTTGGGCGTTCTCGTGACGATCACCGGCGAGCAGGAGATCTGGGCAATGGCGCTGTGGGTCGATCGCGAACACGGAGAGGACGCCGAGCGCTTCATCGGGGGGAAGGGCTACGTCTCCAAGAACTGGACGATGATGGGAGCAGAAGCTCTCGATCGCGATAGCTCGACTTAAAGATTTGCTTCCCGTCCAGTGGAAATCGTCTTTGATATATGATGTCCCCTGCCATGGACCTTTTCTTAGAAGACACAAAAGGGTGCACGCCGCGGCGTTGGCTAAGCTTGGCGCGAAGCGGCAAGCGAAAGACGCCGCGGCGTGCGCCCTTCGTGGTCCGCGCGAAGCGCGGAGCACAGCTTCGTTGAAACAGTCTAGCTGCCCACGCTTCGCGTGGGCAACAAGACCATCGCCACCGCACAGCTCGCTCGCTGCGCTCGCTCTGCTATGCTGGGTGGCTCGGTCTTACTGGAAGTCCCGGCGTTGAAGCATAGCATATGGTCAACAGGAAGATGTTCCCCGGCACTACGATTTATACGGGGTCTTGAGTGTCCACGTGAATTGAATGACCGACGAAACTACGGTATATAATCTACGGGGTCATCCATTCCACTGAGGCCAAATCGGACCATTACCAAGGTCATCTTCCAATGGCGGTATACGCCTTTTGAGATCCTCGCAAACCCGCGCATGCAGCGTTTTAAGGTTCTTGCCCTGATCGCGTCCCTCGGCTTGAAGTAGCTTGACGACTTCAACCCCCGTCAACCGCCGCCCTTCGCGTCTTAATATTTGTAACGCCCACCAAACGTTTGAGATGCGCTCACAACTTTCTGTTGGGAGCTTTCGAACCCAAAGGGGGGCAGCGTCATGACTTCTGAAGGTTTGCAGTTGCGTCGAGCGACGTTTTCGTTCGTTTTCGAGGTTACGCAGGAATCCGTCAGAAAGAGGCTCTGCGCCGAAGTCTCTTTTTAGTTTTTCCTCACGCCGCTTCGTCGCGGTTCGCTCCCGCCTCTTTCGATTGGCTTCCTCCCTACGGCGTAGATCGTCCAAGCGAATCAATTCGGAGTCTATCGACGACCAACCTCCAAAGTCTTCAATCGCGGAGAGAAAGTGGCGCCAAAGCTTCCCGAGACGACCGACGTAGCAGGCGTTCAAACCTACGGAACCGAGCGACTTTTCGCATTCCGTCCACCACAAATCCAACGCGCTTTCAATTCGGGCGCAGGAAGAGACGCGTTCCTCTGCTACATGAAGGCAGGCGCTCATTATGGGGCATCGATCACAGACTGTTGTTCCCCTCTCCTGCTCACCAAATTCGTTGAGCGGGCCATATGGCTTGCCGCGGTCCAGACATCCGCGCACCGCTCTTTCAGGCCGCCCAAAGCACGGCTTGCTCCTATGGAGTGGTTTATGAACAATGTTTCCTCGCCCGTCGGTTTTCACGTCACGAGTGGCGAACTTGAAGTCGTGACGCAGGTTCTTCCGCCCCCCGTGCTCGGTGAGGAACGGAAACGAGCCCCCAAAGCGTCGGACTTCGGAAGCATAATCTACATCGCTGTCACTCACGCGGTCTGCCCCCGAAGTTCGGTAGCCACCTTATCCAGCAGTCGCGGGCAAGTTGGACTTTGTAGCCGAACCTGAGAAGCGGCTGCGCGATCGTGTGCATTTCTCGTGCTTACCATAGAAGGCATCTCCAAAAGGCATATTACTTTATTCCTTGACCTAGGTAGGGTGGGTGCCGTATGTCAATAAAAAAGTGATATTCCTTTTGGAGTTTGATGATGGAATTGAGTTCGCGACAGGCTGAGCAGATTATTGCCCAGAGATTCGGAGTCGGTGAAAAGCGGCTACTGCGGTTCCGGGGCCGGCTTGACCGGCTGCGTAAGCTGGGATGTCCGCGCGGAGTTAATACCGGCAAGGGGAGGCCGGCAAAGTATCAATGGCCTCAGCTTCTTGAGCTTTCCGTCGCGGTCTCGCTACTTGATATTGGGCTCCTTCCCGAACACGTGGCCACGGCCATTTCCGAGAATGCGGAAGATTTGCACCTAGCATTGTCGAACTTCTTGGCGAGGGCAGAGGAGAATGGGTTATTCACGCGCGCACTCGCGGCCGGAGACTGGCCCAGTTGTGAAACGCTTCTTCTGGTCGGATCAAGCCATTCAATTGCTACAATGGATGAACGTGGCGAAGCTCCTCACATGATCGTCGATTTTGTCGAGCAATCTGATTTGGCAGATTGGCTCGCTGATCTATCGGATCCATTGAAATCGACCTTTCTGATCGATTTAGGCTCGATGTTGATCGCGCTGATAGCTCAGCTTTCGACCTTGGGTGTTGGGCCCACCATGGTTAGCAAGGCGATTGCGACTTACGCGGATGAAATGGCAGAAAACCTTCTGACCCAACTTGATGATGCGATCTCGATTGGTCCAGATGCTCCCGCCGAGGAATGATAGCAATCGATCCTCGGCGACCAGCTCCTCTCAATCTGAAAGAACCGTGGCTTTTGCCCTCCTATCTGCCGCCGGCCGGTAGAACGGTTGCTCTCCTGTGATTGATAGCCAAGCCTTGCTTACCGAAACTCGTAGCGCTGCCACACTCCCGCAACGCGCCGGACGAAGCCCTCGACGTCTTGCCGCACCAGCCGCTCAAGATCTGTAGATGCTGGCTGGCTCGATGGGTCGATCCACGACAGTGAGAAGTTAACCGGCGGGTAGAAACCGAGACCTTCAGCCAGTGCCATCTGAAATTTTGATATTGCTCGCTCGTGGTGGTCGGTAAGCATGAGGATTGGTTCGAATTCGATGTCGCTGACTTGGTATGCGTTCATAATGAAAACCTCGTTTGTTGCTGAGGTGTGCATCATCGCGTGTATCGTGGTGGAAGTCGGGTGGCTTCGTAATCGGTGGAGATGGGAAATGTCGCGGGCTCGAAAGAAGGCCTGGCCAAGGAACAGAGTGTGTGAGCGCGCTATAACAATAGGCCAGTAACAAATTAGCTGACCACCGGCATCTGGCCAGCTCACAGTCTCCCGAAGTAATCAAGTCGGAGGAGCACCGCTTCGACGAGCTTTGTCATGATGCAAGGGAGGGGAGTCAACGAAGCCCCGGCGATCGGCACCTTCCGGGTGGAGAAGAACCATATTTTCTAGGACCTCCTGTTTCCCAGGAATCTAGAGGTTTTCGCTCGGTGGAATGCGGGCGTGAGTGATGCAAGCAACTCGATCGAAGTCGGAATATCATTCAACCATGGGCGCGAAACGGAGCATCGGATGCCCTCATTTGGAAGGGCTGACGGCTCGGTTCGAGTTCAGATGGCTGAGCTTACTAAACCGGCGTTCGTTTACCCTGTTCTGTAGCTGTTTATGTAGGTGCCTTGTCGCCTGCAGTCGTGGAAGACGAGTGGCCTACTCTGGAGCGGCATATCTGGAAACCTACCCAGGTTGACGACCTATGTAGACGTGTCTACTCAGCACGAGTGGCAGGGAATAACGAAGACTACCTTCGGCGTCTCAAGCAAGATGGGCGCGACGATCTCCTGGAGCAGATCGAGGCCGGCGAACTCAGCATCTACGCGGCGGCTCTGATCATGGGGTATCGCAAGCGTAGAACAGCTCCATCACGCGCCGACCAGATTACATATCACTGGACCCGAGCAAGCGCGGCCGAGAAGAAGCTATTCCTCAAGCGCAACTTTCAGAGCGTCACGCCGATGGTTCAGAAGATCATCGCTGAGCATCACGAGAAACAGGCTAAGAAACCCGCCGAATAGGCGAAAGTCCTGCCCGACAAAACACTCCGTGTGTCGTATAATGGTGTCTATAAACCGCTGTTATAGGACAAGAATTTGACTAAGCCCACGAACGACTGCACCATTAGCGACGCCGCCGAAATCTGGATGCGGCGCTGCGAACTCGAACAGCTCGAACGCGCCACACTCCACTCCTACCGTGGCCATGTGAAGAACCACATTGAGCCGAAGATAGGACATCTGCTGCTCAACGAACTGAGCGCGCCGGACGTCCGTGAGTTTCTCGATGCGATGCTACAGGACAGCACGCGCGCGATGGCTAAGAAATGCCTCACAACGTTGCGATCCATCATCAGCGCCGCCCAGGAGCGTGGTCTCGTGCAGCATAATGTCGCTCGAGACGTGAAGCTCCGGCGTGCGGACCGCCACAAGCCCGACCGCGTGTTCCCGACGAAGAGCGAAATCAAGGCGCTGCTGGCGAATGTCTCCGACCGTCACAAGCCGCTCATCATGACCGCTTTGCTAACAGGTATGCGAATGTCCGAGCTCAGGGGCCTAAAGTGGAGTGCGATCGACTTCGAACGCAGCATTATCACCGTGCGAGAGCGCGCCGACAGGTATTGTGAAATGGGATCTACCAAGAGCAACACTAGCAGGCGCGAAATCCCGATGGGTCCATCGTTGAAGTCTGTGCTTCAAGGTTGGCGCCCCGCATGTCCTACGGGGGAGCTGGATCTCGTGTTCCCGAACGGTGTCGGAAATGTAGAGACCCACTCGAACATCTACAATCGCATCCTCAAGCCGCTAATGATTGAGTGCGGCATTGTGGATGGGGAGGGCGCTCCGAGGTTTTCACTGCACGCTATGCGCCATGCTGCGGCCTCGCTTTTCATTGAGCAGGGCTGGCCGCCGAAGAAGATCCAGACCATGCTGGGGCACTCATCGATCACCATGACCTATGATGTCTACGGGCACCTGTTCCATGACCCCGCGAAGGACGTGGACCTCATGGGCGAGATGGAGCGGGGGCTGTTGGCTGCGTAGTTTAAGCTGCATGACGATCACCGGCTACTGCTGCGTTGCTCAAGTTCTATTAGGTGGTCAATATCGACTGCTTTGCGCCCCAATTTCGGCCGTTCCACTCCTCGCCTTAAACGCCCCAAAGCGGACGTCCATTTGGTCTTCACGCTACGGCATGGCGCCCCAGGCTCCCGATGATGTGGCATTCGCCGATCTTGTCCGCCTGGCAGGATCGTAACATCTGTCCGAGTTCGTTGCGGAGTGCCGTGAGATCGGCAATCTTGCGCTCGATCTCGGCCAGTTGCTGCTGAACCAGCTGATCGACATCTTGACAGGGCTTGTCGTGGTGATCGGACAAGGCTAGCAATTCGCGAACCTGCGCCATGCTAAACCCGAGGTCGCGCGCCCGACGCACGAAGGTGAGCGTCGCCAAATGTTCGTCAGAATAGTCGCGATAATTGCTATCGGTCCGGTCGGCCGCTGGCAGGATGCCCTCGCGCTCGTAATAGCGGATCGTCTCCGCCTTGGTGCCGGTGGACCTTGCCAGTTCGCCTATACGCATCGCTTGACCTTGTAGTTGCTGCAAGGTGCATATGTCTCTGCGACTCGAACGTTGCAAGGAGAGCGGCATAGGCAAGTCGTGCTGCCAGACACCCGAACCCGACGGCCATGCGCACAATAATCCGCGCTGGCGCCTTATCCTCTGGATCGCGCTGATCGCGAATGCCGCCATGTTTGTGGTCGAGATCGTTGCGGGTGTTGCCGCCGACTCCCGCGCGCTTCAGGCCGACGCGCTGGATTTCTTCGGCGATGCGGCCAACTACGCGATCAGTCTTGGCGTAGCAGGACTCGCGCTTTCCTGGCGGGCCAAGGCAGCGCTCGTGAAGGCCGCGACCATGCTCGTTTTCGGCCTGTGGGTGATCGGCTACGCTGTCTACGGCCTCGTCGCCGGATCGAACCCGGAGCCCCAGACCATGGGCGTGATCGGCACACTGGCGCTGGTGGTCAATGTGATCGTCGCGCTGATGCTTTTCCGTTACCGCGAGGGTGATGCCAACATGCGATCCGTGTGGATCTGCTCGCGTAACGACGCGATCGGCAACATCGCGGTGCTGGGCGCAGCATTAGGGGTGTTCGGCACTGGCCAGGCATGGCCCGATCTGCTGGTGGCAGCGATCATGGCGGGGCTGGCGATCTGGGGCAGCGTCGAAGTCTTCGGAGAGGCACGCTGGGAGCTGGCCCATGGCTGACGTGAGTCCGCACCGCCTCGCGGTCCTTCTCGCAGAGGAATATCACGCAGCCGACGAGGCAGAACGTGCGGGACGGATCGCCATGGCATGGCACCATCTGGAACGCGGGCACATCCTCGCCCAGACGCGGTTCTGGCCGCATCTTCAGTTGCATCGCGAGATGCTTCACCTGGCGTTGCGCAATCGCGACCGTCGAGAGGTGATCGGCCAACTGATCCGGTTTGCCCTCGCACCGCTCGGCAACCTCACTGGTCGGCTTCCGCTGGGAAATACCGGCCGGTCAAATGTCAGTGCTTTTGCACCGATGGAACTGCCGCCCGACCTTCATGCCATTCTTGATCCGCACGCGGATTGAGCGGCGACCTTATTCGACCTCCTATCTCAGAAAGACCGATTGACTGTGAAGAATCGTTTGTATGCGAGCCTGCTTCTTGGCGCGACCTCGTCGCTCGCTTTGACTACCCCTGCGTTCGCCCAGAATGCGGATCAGCAGGCAACCGCCCCAGAGGAAGAGGCCCGCGAAGATGACGAGGAGGGCAAGAACGCCATCATTGTCCAGGGCACCAGGCTCGGGCGGCGCCTGCAGGACGAGCCGATCCGCGTCGAGGTGATCGCGGGCGAGGAAATAGAGGAAAAGGCAATTATGCGCCCCGGCAACATCGCCATGCTGGTCAACGAAACCGGCGGCGTGCGCGGGCAGGTCACCTCGCCGGCCCTAGGTGCTGCGAACATCCGTATACAGGGACTGGAAGGCCGCTACACGCAGCTGCTGGCCGACAACCTTCCGCTTTACGGCGGGCAGGCCGCATCTCTTGGGCTATTGCAAATCCCGCCGACCGATCTTGCGCAGGTCGAAGTCATCAAGGGATCGGCCTCGGCGCTCTACGGCGCGTCGGCATTGGGCGGCGTGATCAATCTCATATCCAAACGCCTCGGCGACGAATTCGAAGCTGAAATGCTCGCCAACGCGACCACCCGCAACGGGCAAGACCTGACCCAATATGTCGCCTGTCCTATCACCTCGAACGCTGGTCTCTCGCTTACCGCGGGAGCACACCGGCAGACCGGGCAGGATCTCGATGACGACGGCTGGCTCGACATGGCGTCCTACGAGCGTCTGACCGCCCGTCCGCGTTTCCAGTGGGACGGGGACGACGGATCGTCGATCTACCTCACGCTCGGCGCGATGACCGAGGACCGGGTCGGCGGCACCTTGCCAGGGCGAACCGTTCCGGACGGAACCTCCTACGTGCAGGGACAGGAAACGCAGCGGCTCGATGCGGGCCTTGTCGCCCAGACGCCGGTTTCAGACGCCGCCGAGCTCAACCTGCGCGCCTCCGCGATGCGGCAGGACCATCTACACCGCTACGAAGATGTGATCGAGGATGACCGGCACACCAGCCTGTTCGGCGAGGCTTCGATCGCGAGCAGCAGCGGCGCCACTGCATGGGTCGGCGGGATTGCTTTCCAGCAGGACGGCTTCCGCTCGGACACTTTCACGGCATTCGACTACACCTACGATGTGCCCGGCATCTTCGCCCAGATCGAGCAGGAGGCATCGCTCGACCTGATCTTGGCGGCAAGTGCGCACGTCGATTTCCATAGCGAGTTCGGCACACAATTCAGTCCCCGCCTGTCCGCGCTCTATCGCCCCGGCAACTGGACCATTCGCGGCGCCTTCGGCGGCGGCTTCTTCGCTCCCACGCCGTTCGTGGACGAGATCGAGGCGGCGGGGCTTTCGCGCCTGGAGCCGCTGGGCGACCTCGAAGCCGAGACCGCGCGCACCGCTTCGCTCGATGTGGGATATTCCGACGGCCCATGGGAAGCCAACGTCACCCTGTTCGGCGCGAATATCGAGAACGCCACGCGGCTGACGGAAATCGCGCCCGACAGGGTCGCGCTCGTTAATATCGAAGGGATGACGCGGGTGCGCGGGAGCGAGCTGCTGCTCCGCTTCAAGCAGAATGGTTTTACCGTGACCGGAAGCTACGTCTTCGTCGATTCAAGCGAACCCGATCCGTCCGGCATCGGAAGGCGCGAGATCCCCCTCACGCCTAAGCACACCGCGGGCCTGGTCGGCATGTGGGAGGAGCACGGTAAGGGGCGTATCGGGGTGGAAGCCTACTACACCGGCCCCCAGGCCCTCGACGACAACCCCTACCGAACCCGATCGCGGCCCTATTTGCATCTCGGAATTCTTGGAGAGATCACCCTCGGGAGTGTAAGCCTGTTCGTCAACGCGGAGAACCTTCTAGATGTGCGTCAGACGAAATACGATCCGCTGCTACTGCCGCGACGCGCCGCAAGCGGGCAGTGGACCGTCGATGCCTGGGCACCTCTCGAAGGATTTATCCTGAGCGGCGGCATAAGGCTACGCTTCGGCGGACACTGATTTGCTTTACTCCTCTGGCTTTGCGAGCTTAGATACCCTCCGAACTTCGAGCGTGCAGTGGCCGAGCTGCAAAGCTAGGCTGCCCGGTCCGTCCTTTCCGGCTGTCGCACTTCGACGATCCGCAGGCAGCGTTCCTTACCAGAACGGTCGGGCCAGTTGATCGCAGAACCGGCTTGCATTCCGATGAGACCGGCGCCCACAAGGGTCAGCACGGAGAGACGATTCTGGTCCAGGTTCGCATCGCGCGGCCATACCAGTTGAACCTTGCGCCGGTCACCCGATCGCTCGTCGACGAATTCGACCTCGGATTGCATGGTCACAACGTCATGAGGCAGGTCTTCGGCTGCCACGACATTAGCGCGATCCAGTTCCTCGCACAGTTTTCCAGCTACATCCGGACTGCGCTCCTCGATGGACATCGCCAGTTCGTAGAGCGCGTCCGCTTCGGTATCGATAACATGAATGATCGGCTTTTCGCCGTTTTGGGAAGTGGTCATTTTTCGTAACTCGCTGGAGAGCCGCAAAAGGATCGCGGCTGGGCTGTAGATCGTCCGGGAGCCTCGTCCCGGACCGGATCACGGCCGTCGAGACGAGGCGTGCGCCCGTGCGGGCAGCTGACCTGCGTGCGCGAAATGTCGGTCGATGTGTTGCGAAAAGACCATGAGCCACATGTGGGCGCGATCTTCGGTTTAGTCAAATGGCATAAGACCAATCGCCTCGTCGACTATTTCGAGACTTTCGAGTTCGGAAGGCCTATCTAAAGGAAATGATGAACTTTCCTTCTTTCGGATTCAGGCGCGGCCCAGATCTCGCCATCGATCTCGGCACTGCCAACATGCGTATCATGGTGCGAGGCGAAGGCGTGGTCTTCGACGAACCATCCCTGTGCTATTACGAGAAGACGGCCGGTCAGATGAAACTGATTGTAGCTGGCCGGGACGTCCTGGCGATGGTTGATCGGGTTCCCGGAACCCATGTGGTCCGCCGTCCCCTTGCCCGCGGTGTTTTGCAGGATATGGACGCAGCTTCCGCACTGCTTGCTCATGGTCTCTCGTCGGTGGTTGGCAGGAAGCGTAGAGGACGCCCCCCAGCCATGATCGGTATTCCGGCGGACGCCACGAAGGCAGAGGCGAATGCATTGCTCGCTGCCGCGGACGATGCCGGCTTCGGAAGGATCGAACTGGTGCGAGAGCCTTTTGCAGCGGCTATCGGGGCAGACCTGCCCGTCCGCGAAGCCCGCGCGTCCATGGTCGTTGAATGCGGCGCCGGAACGACCGAAGTTGCGGTCTTCTCGATCGACGGACAATGTCGTTCGCGCTCCGTGCGTTTGGGCGGTCTCGGCCTAGACGAAGCGATCACAGAACATCTTCATCTCCGGCATCACTTCCTCATAGGCAGAATCACCGCCGAGACGCTGAAGAAGCATCTCGCGGCAGAAGGTGCCGAGGACGCGGAAGTGGAAATCAGAGGTCGATCACTGCACAATGGTCTTCCAGGAACGTTGACCTTGCCGGTTTCCGAGTTTCACCCCGTGCTGCAGCGACACTTCGGTCGTTTTGCAGATGCCGCCAGGCTTGTGGTCGGCGAAATATCTCCCGATCTTGCCGCCGACCTGTTGAGCGAGCGCGTTGTCGCCACGGGCGGTGGAATCTGCGCCAGATTCCTGGCTGAGGCGATCACCGCGGAATGCGGTGTTCCCGTGACCATCGCCAACGATCCCTCCGGTTGCGTTTCGCGCGGCCTGATGCGGTTGATGGAGGAGCGCGCTGCCTAACTTACGCCGGCAGCGTTTCGTCCGGGTCGATCATGCAAAACGGGTCCCGCTTCTTTGCAAGCTTGTGGTCGCGCGCTTACGTGCTCCTCACGTTCACCGCCCTGTTCTGGGCCGGTAACGCAATCGTTGCGCGCGCGGCGCGCGAGCTGATCCCTCCCGTCGCCTTGGCGTTCTGGAGATGGACGATTGCTCTGGCCATCATTCTGCCATTCGCATGGCGTCACTTGCGTCGGGATGCACCCGTCATCAGAGGGAACTGGAGGATGCTGCTGGTGCTTGGCGCACTTGGCATCGGGGCCTTCAACACCCTGCTCTACAGCGGATTGCAACAGACCACAGCGCTCAACGCCATGTTGCTGCAGTCGGGCCAACCTGCCCTCATTCTGTTTCTCGGCGCGATTTTCATGGGTGACAGCACGACGGTGCGCCAGATCGTAGGTGCCGCCATTGCGCTGGCTGGTGTGCTCTGGATCATCGCTCGCGGGAACCTTAGTATTCTCGGCACTCTGAATATCAACGAAGGCGACCTCATCATCGGGCTCGCCGTGTGTCTGTGGGCGGTCTATGCGGTAATGCTCAGGCGCCGCCCTGCGATCCATCCCCTCAGCCTGTTTGCAGTGACCTTAATCGTCGGCATAATCGGAATCTCGCCGTTCTATGGGATGGAGCTCAATTCGGAACGATACGTGGTTTTGCAGGAGGAAAGCCTGCTGGCGATCGGATATGTTTCGATTTTTCCGTCCGTCCTTGCCTACCTCTTCTTCAACAGGGGCGTAGAACTCATCGGGTTGGCGGCGTTCTTCTCGCTGGCCGGGGTAGCAAGCCTCTGGCGGGGGCTGTCGTTTCTTCGAAGACAGACAATATCGAACGACGAAATGAAAGTGAGTGACCGTTTCCCGACACCCGCGAAGGATCCCGCATTCGGGCCGACGATCTGGGTCACACGCACGTCGCCGGATAACGAAAAGACTGCGGGCGCCTTGCGGCGGTTAGGGTTCGATGCGCTGGCTGTGCCAGTTCTGCGAGTGGAAGGTCTCCCTGAGAAAGCTTTGGACGAGCAGCCCGATGCGATCGTGTTCACGTCCGTAAATGGCGTGCGCCATCATTCTATCTGCCCGGCACTTCTCGATATTCCAGCGTTCGCAGTGGGCGACAGGACAGCGGAGAGTGCCGCCCACGCTGGATATACCCATGTCGTCTCGGCGGCTGGGGACGTTCTCGATCTGGAGCGCCTGATCGTTCAGTCCCTCCCGCGAGGGAACCGGCTTCTGCACTTCTCCGCCCACCGGCCGGCTGGAGACCTGACCGGCAGCCTTCGCCGCAAGGGTTATCTCGCCACGAGAAAACCGGTGTATGAGACCCGCGATGTCGCTGTCGCGAAGCTATTGGCATCCCTTCCAGCACCGCACGAGATAAACGGAATTCTGATCCACTCGCCGCGCGCTGGTAATGTGGTGAACCGCTGCCTGGAACGGACATCCCGGCCATTCGGAGGCATCATCTATTGCATCTCCGATGCAGCCGCGGCTCCTTTCGAGGGGAAGCAAGGAATGGATATTCGTGTCGCCGCACGGCCAGACGAAGCCTCGATGCTGGCGCTCATCGGGAGCCCTTAACGGAACACAGGAGCAGCCGCATCCGTTAGCGTGACGGCTAGATAAAAATGGAGATCAACATGAACAAGTTCGCCCCGTTCCTTTTCGGATCCGCTCTGCTCCTCTCCGCCTGCAATGATCAGGAAGACCAGGTCGAAGACCGTATTGAAGAACAAGCCGAGCAGAGCGCGCAGGAGTCCGGCGACACCCCGGTGGCACTCGGTCTGACCGAACGCCAGTTGCTCGATGCTGAAATCCTGGCCGCCGACGGAACCGAATTGGGTGACGTGGAAGCCGTGACAAAAGATGCCGACGGCAATGCGACCGAACTTCTCATAGAAGTCGAGGACAGCGATCCGGATCGATACGTCACGATACCGATTGACGGTCTGACCGTGACGACCCGTGGCAATGACACCGATCTTTCGTCGGAGATGACGATGGAAGATATCGGCTCGCTTCCGGATGCGCAGATTCAGTGACGATCGAGCGAAGCAAGCCGGCAAGTCAGCTTCCGCCTGCTTCAATGCCCGCCGAAGCCAATGTAATCGAAGAAACAATGGCCAGTATGTCCTGCCGCGACAATGCGAACAGACCGGTCGAAGTCATCCAGTATCGCCACATCGCCATTTCCGAATCTCAGCGCGGCGAGCGTCGCAGTGTAGGCGCCATCGGGTGGAGAACATCCGATGGTGAGCCCGTCCGACAGATAGACAGGAATCTTTACGAGGTTGTTTCTTCGGGAGAGCTGCTTGAGCGGATAGACTGATCTGCGCATCGCGCACGAAGTTCGTTCTCGCGGGTCGCGAGCCTTTCATATCGGCATAATGGGATATGCTCGTTCGGCTCCTCACGGCATTCCGAGCTTGGATAGACGACCCCGGTTGATCCGCTGACAACGGCTCCATCCGTCAACTTTGCCCGTTCCTGACGATCGGGAGCTATCAAATGGATAACTTCATGACCGCGAGCCATGAGATGATCGGCGATGATACGCCTATGGCATCGCCACCAGACCGCCTCGGAACACATCAACGCCACTCGACAATCATCCGCTAGGTTAACGAGGTCCTCGATCGCCGACTGGAAGTCGCCGCTCAACGCATAGTCGGCGTAGTTATGGAAGCTCTGGACGCGCCAGTATCCGTTCAGCGCCGGATCCACATCATCTTGTCGTTTCCTTCTACCGCCGAGTTTATCGAAGTGTCCGTAGGCGATGTCGTGCTCATCGAGCAGATCGGGGAAGGAATCGATGTTGAAGGCGGGATTGGCGCGGGAGCGGGGGAAAGCCCGGACATCGGCCAGCATGTCCACATCAGCTGCTCTCAGCATGGCAATGACAGTGTCCGCATCCCGATTGGAATGGCCGATCGTGAAAACGGTTGGCATCAGCTTTTCAGCTTTGTCAGCGCACCTTCCTTGTGGGCTGCCACATGATCGGTCTTGTCGCTTTCGATCTCGTATTGAGGTTCGTCCTTCGAGGCACGCCGCGTATGGCCCTTGTAGTCGAAATCCGAATCGTGAATCTTGGAGATCGTTCCGCTGACTCTTCCTGCCTCGGAATTCCAGCTGACATGATCTCCGACTGCGTATTTTGCCATGATGCGCTCCTGCGTTGGGACGATGTCGTTCTTCCTATCAAACGGGGCATTGACAGGAATGTTTCGCAGTGGACTGAAATGGCTTGTTGGCTGGCAGGATCTGGCGACGGGGTATGAGCCCGGAACGAAGGGATCCTCGCTCCGGGCCCTTCCACATATCAACTACCCAGATAACCAATACCGGCGATGATGGCGCACATCGCCGACCAGAACAGCAGCATGAAGACGATGTCGGGCATCGCGAACCGATCGAGTTCGTCGCGCTTCAACAAGGCATATTGCTGCGACACCTCGTCATCCATCGAAATCAATCCGACATCGAGCGCGCTTGCCTCCTTGCGGAACCGCCGCACAAGATCGTCGAGCTGATCAATCGGCAGGTCGGGGTATCGGGCCATTAAGGCCTTGGCGTATGCGCGCCGTTCGTCGCGGATCGCACCGCGTTGCATTTCGGTTTCCATTGAATGTCCTGACTGTTGGATGCGGATGAAAGTCCGCCGAAAGTTCCAGAGTGTCAGGAGAATGGAGGGCCGGTCGGAGGGGGACGCGACCATTTCGCAGGTGCGTCGGCCATCCGGTGGTAGGATTGCCGGACCTCCTCGCTGCGTTCCTATGCGTGCGCCTGACGAACCAGGGCCGGCAGTCCGCACGGTCCGTCGGGTCCATCGGCCGAAGCGCCCAGCTCGGTATCTGCTGAGAGTTCGGCGCCACGCCTGGGACCGGTATCGTAACAGCCGGTGGTTTGCGATATGGTCCATGCGGTCAAATCCCGCGCGGTGCCACCTCGATCCGCTGGGGCACTCTGCGAGTGCAGAAGGGCTGCAAGAACAGCCGTCAGGATATGGAAGATCAGTTTCACGCTGCCAGCTCGAACCGGTCGGCGCGTGCGAGTTTCCAGGCGGCGCTGTAGAAATCCCGTTCATGCGTTCCTGACAGCAGCTCGCCGTCCTCGAGAAAAATATGAAGCTGGGAGAAGAGCCGGATTTCGGTCAGAGAGACACGTCTTACCAGATGGTGCGGTCCAAGCTCGGATGGGTGCGAGAGACCGGCAGCAGCAGTCATTTCCGCGAGCGCTCGCAACGTATTGCGATGAAGCGCCGGACCCGCTCTGCCTTGTCAGGCACGACCAGGGCCCGCTGGCGCAAGGGGTCCTGCGTGGCAACGCCGACCGGACAGCGGTTGGTATGACAGGAAAGAGACTGGATGCATCCGAGCGCGAACATGAAGCCGCGCCCCGCATTGGTCCAGTCGGCACCCAGCCCGAGAACCGCGGCGATGTCGAACGCACTGACGATCTTGCCGGCCGCACCAATTCTTATCCGGTCACGAACCCCGGCACCCACGAGTGTATTATGAACAAACAGGAGGCTCTCGCGCATCGGCATGCCGAGGTTGTCGGCGAACTCAACCGGGGCCGCCCCGGTTCCGCCTTCTGCGCCATCGACGACGATAAAGTCGGGAAAGATCCCGGTTTCGCGCATCGCCTTGACCATTCCCATGAACTCCCATGGGTGTCCGACGCACAGCTTGAAACCGACTGGCTTGCCTTTCGATAAGGTTCGGAGCTGAGCGAGAAACTGCATCATCTCAAGCGGTGTCGAGAATGCCGAGTGCTCGGCAGGGGAAATGCAATCGACGCCTACCGGAATACCGCGTGTAGCAGCGATCTCAGGGCTGACTTTCTCGCCTGGAAGGATGCCGCCGTGACCGGGCTTGGCGCCCTGGCTCAGCGTCGATGTGAAGCGTGCGAGTAGGGAAGGCGATTTCCACGTCGAGTTGTTTCAGTTTCCGCATCAGCGCGAGGAGCAGATCCTCCTGCATCTCGAGTGACTCCGCGAACGATGCAGTCCGAAAATAAGCGAATATCTCGATGTTGAGTGCGCTTTCGCCGAAACCTATGAAGCGTGCGCGAGCATCTTCTTCGAGGACATGATCGTTTTCCGCCAGGATTGTCCGGAACGCGGCCAGGACCTCGCTCATCTTCTCGGCATCCGTGTCGTAGCTGACCCCGATCACGTGTTTGAAGAGGAACTGGTCGCGAGCGGAAAAATTCTCGATCTTCTCGCCGGCAAGAAATCCGTTGGGAATCGTTACCAGCGTCCGGTTGATCGTGCGCACACGGGTCGAGCGCATGCCGACATCCTCGACCGTGCCGAACGTATCGCCGATCTGGGCAGCGTCGCCTACCTGCACCGGATGATCTCCGATGATCGTTACAGACCCGACCAGGTTCTCGATCGTTTTCTGCGCGCCGAGCGCCAAGGCGAGCCCGCCGATGCCGAGAGCAGCGATACCGGTGGTTACGTCGACACCGAACGTGTCGAGCACGCCGATGAAGATCATGATGAGCAATGTGAGCTTGGCGATCCGCCGCAGCAGCGTGATGACCGATGCGGCCTGGCGCCGCTCCGCGCGGTTCATCCGTTCGCTCGCCATCCGCGCGACAGCATCGATCAGCCTGAACAAAAACCAGCCAAGGGAAAGCCAGGCCGCGATACCTGCGCCGCGCAGCAGAAGCTGGCGAGCGATGATCGAGGCCTCCATGGTGCCTGCAACATAGAAGAAGGCGATTGTCGCCCCGTAGAGGGCGAGCGGTGGGAGAGCGGCGTGGATGAGACGAAAGACGGTGCTGCTGCTGTGTTCGGGAATGACTCGCCGCAGGACCGAGATAATTGCAGCAGCGAGCAGGCGTAGCGCCGCGAAAAGCGCGACCGCTACGCCGATCAGCAAAAGCCAGTCCAGGACCGGCGCGCCGGCGACTTCGATCGCCTTTTCCTCGCTCTGTTCAGCAACTTCAGGCGAAGGCGACCAGTCTTCGAGGGCCGATACTGTTTCCAGCGAGATTCTCCATTGCAGCAATTTTCCCTCCCCAGCGGCAACGCGCTGCAGGATAATGGGCTGCTCGGAACCTTCGAGCTGGAACGTGCCGACTTGCTCCAGGAGGGGATCTAGTCCGTCTTCCAAGTCGCCATCGGGAGCGTTGGAAAGCACAGCAAAGGGTCGAAGCATCCCCCCGCTGTCGAGCGCGAGTTTCAATTTTCGAGCGAGATCTGCACCTTGAACCAGTCCTTCCGACGCGTCGGTCGCTGGCGAGCCTTCATCGTCTAGGGGCAGCGTGGCCGGATCGGGGGTGCCGGCGAAATAGCGCGCGGCCCGTTCGTAGTCCTCGGCGGCAAGCGCGTTCAGCAACGCTGTTACGCTGGAGCGCGGTGTTTGCCTTTCGAATGTATCTACCAGAGCTTCGGTTGGCGCTGTTTCGGAAGGCTCTGGCGTCGGAAGTTGGGCGTGCGCAACTGTCGCCCCGGTAAGAAGTGCCATGACCGCGACTGCGTGAACAAATAAACGCCGCAAGATCGAACTGATAGGGTTGGGTTTCATGGTCGTCTTTTGTAGGGTTGCGCCAAAATCCATGGCTGGTTGTCGTCCTGCAACACGAGGGGGCCGGTCGGGTCGAAGCGGTAGCTATCGATCGACTCAATGGCTCCTAGAAAGACCCGTTCCTGATACATCAGCGCTTCAGGACAGACTTTACGCGTCGTCGTTACGACATTGATCGTCATGGCCGAGCCCTCGACGCGGTATCTACCGATGAGGAGATTGCATCCCGTCGAGCCAGAAAGCTGCCCGTCAAGTTCCAGGAGCAGTTCCACACGCGAATAATCGATGATCCCGCGCCCGGCGATGTCTTCCACGACCCAGGCTCCGACGAGCGGCTCCGTTGACTTCGGGACGCCCGTGCACGCGGGGATACAAAACATGGCTGCGATGCCGACCGTTCTCACAGGCGAGATCATGGCGACGTTTCCGTCATGGACCGATCGGTCGATCGAACGGGCGTCCTGACCGGTCTGCGCATGAGAAGCCTGTCGACCAGCCGCGGCAGTGAAGCGATGATTACGCCGGCTAAGATAACGAGCGCGCCGATCACGTCGGACAGGCCGAAGATTTCGCCCGCCGCATATCCGAACAACCCACCGAAGACTGGTTCGAGCGCGTAAATGATTGCGGCACGCGAGGAATCGACCCGTGCCTGAGCCCAGCTCATCGCGAACTGGATGTAGGCGGTAGCGATACCATAGCCCACGACAACCCAGAACAATGTCGGCGAAGCAACCGGCATTGGCTCCCCTGTGTCGAGCGCGAAGGCAGCACACAGGAGCGTGGTGGTGGCCATCATCACGAACGCGATCCGCAGAGGATCCGCTCGGCGCACGTAATATCCAAGGATGACGACCTCTACCGCGATTGCAACGGCACCAACGATCGAAAGTGTATCACCGTAGCTAAGGGTGATGTCGGCTGGCGACAGGCCCGACATGATGGCTACACCGAGACATGCAAGGACAACTCCGATCCAGATCCCGGCGGCTGCGCGTTGGCGAAAAAACAGCAGTTGAAGCACAGGAACAAGTGGCACGTAGAGCGCGGAAAGAAACGCTACGCGTCCGGTGTCCGTGGTTTGAAGCGCATAGGCCTGTGCGCCATATGCGATGCACGCAGTGGCAGCGACGACGATACCGGCAACCATTTCAGTGGCACCAATTCCGCGGGTCGCACGCGGCAGGACCAGCGCGAAGGCAACGGTCGCCATCAGATAGCGCAGGGCGACAAAGCCGAGCGGCCCGGTAAATTCCATGCCGATCTTGGTCGCGAGAAAGCTCGCGCCCCAAAGCACCGATGCAGCAAGCAGAGCGAGCTCGGGAACGATACGACGGGGGATGTGCAGTCTCTGCATGCCGACTTCCTGTCTCGCTATTGCCAAAAGAATGAGCGCCGCAGATCTTGCGGCGCTTCGACAGCAAATATAGAGGCTGGAAAGTCGTATTTCCCTTCGAAGTTTTCGCCCTGCGCAATAGAATCTGCGGAAAGGAGATGAATGTGCCGCAGAAACCCTCGCTTGACCGGATCGACCGCAAAATCCTCGACATCCTTCAGCGCGATGGCCGGATTTCCAATCAGCGTCTTTCCGAGGCGGTGGCTCTTTCACCGAGTGCTTGTCTCGCGCGTCTTCGCAGGCTGGAAAGAGAAGAGGTCATCACGGGCTACAAGGCCCAGGTCGATGCGGCTAAACTCGGTCCAAACCTTACGGTGTTCGCAGAAATTGTCGCTTCGGCGCATGATCCTGCAAGCACGCGAAGGATCGAACAGGCGCTCGCCGACATCCCCGAAGCAATCGAAGCTTATCAAGTGAGCGGCAGCTACGATTTTCTGGTTCGTTTCCTGGTTCCGGACATGGAGTTCTGGACCAATCTGGCTGATGAGTTGGCCGATGGGGAACTCAAGATCGAGACCGTCAGAACCGTGGCCGTAATGCGTCGGATAAAAGGATGGGTGGGGGTTCCTCTAGGAGCGACCTGACCCTCGCGTTTCAGACAAGTGCAGGCTCCGAAATGGATGGCAATGTCGGTTCAACCATCTTCCGTTGGCCCCGGAGCCCGAGAGGCACGCCCTGGGGCTTAGAACATATTTCCTTGCGTATGATCGTGGCGCGGAACCTCTTCGCTGATTTTGATTGCGTTCCTAAAATGCTGCGGAGTTTGGGATGTTTGAACAGTTTCTGGGGCCTGACCATTTCGACATCATGCCTCACCTGGTCGCGATCGGCCTGGCCTATCTTCTGGCGTTCCCGATCGGCTGGAACAGGGAAAAATCGGAAAGGAGTGCGGGGCTTCGGACCTTCCCGCTCGTCGCTGTTGCCAGTTGCGGGTTTATCCAGGCAGCGGAATCCATGACTGCAGATACTCCGGAGGCGATGGCCCGCATTGTCGAAGGTCTGATAACCGGCATGGGGTTTATCGGTGGGGGGCAATTCTGCGCCTTAAGGATTCGGTCAAGGGCACCGCCACGGCCGCCAGTCTCTGGATTGCCGGTGCTATCGGCGCGGCGGTTGGTCTTGGCAGCCTTGATGTTGCCATCATGCTTTCTGTCATAACCGTCGCGACGCTGTGGATCATGGCGCCGCTGAAGCATTTCGGTCATCTTGAACAGGAGGATGGCAGCGACGAAGTTCGCAAGGAGAAGTAACAGCAGGCAGTGGTTTTTTGCGATGCGTCGGCTGATATTCCTACATTACGACCGCACTGATGACGCTGATACCTATCCCGAAAAAGGCGACGGCTGCCGGAACTATGAGCACCTGGCCATAAACTTCCTTGCGCGCCAGCGGTCCGTAGGCAGTTTGCAGGACAGTGCCCGGACGATCGAGAACGCTGCGCGGCTGCGACGATGCTTGCCGTAGCATCACACGGGCGGTTCCGAAGAACATGGTGACGTAGATCGCCGAGGTTGCGATTGCGAACGCGGCGTGAGCGCCGCCGGTCGCACCAAGCAGGGCAATCAGGAAGATCGCGTAGCAGGCAATCATCGCCCGCCATACCAATGCGGGCAGTTCGAACATTCGGGATTCGGGCTGCTGTGCTTGCCTCGGCGCTTCGTTGTCGTTGGCCTCGAGCGCGGGAATCGGAACCAGCACATCGGGCAGTGCACCGAGAGACTCCGGCAGTGGCGCCGCGGATTGCGTGCGAAGAACGGTATCAGGCATGGGGTAGGTCCTTTCCTGCGCGCCCTCCGGCAAGTCCATTTCGGCGCATTTCTGTGGCAGTCAGCAAGCTGTCGGCGATCATCCTCGCCCGTGCGCCGACGAGATCGGTCGCGGCAGGATTCCCTTCTGCTTCCCGAAGCGTTTCGTAGAAGAGGTCGAGCCAACGCGAGAAATGCCGGAGTTCGAGGCCCGGAATAGCAAGGTGCTTGAGCATGGGATTGCCCGAGAACTCGCCGCTATTGTGGAGCACCGAGCGCCAGAAACCCTTCATTCTGGCTAGGTGCGGCGACCAATCCGCAATGCGTTCGGCGAAGATCGGGCCGAGAACGTCATCCTCACGGATTTTAGCGTAGAATGCTTCGACCAGGCGATCGATAAACGCCGCGTCAATCCCGATTTCCTCGGCCGCTGCACGCTTTTCAGCGCGTTTTTGCTGCGCGAAGGAACGGGTGTCGGGATCGGCCGGATGCGAACGGATGTTAGCGCTGGTCATGAGCGCCTCCCTCGTCTTTGTCGGCGAAAGGTGTTGCGTCTGCAACGCGCAGGAACTGCACATGAAACCGCACCGCTCCGACCGGCTCGACACGGTGAAGGATTGTCGGTTCGACTACGCCGGGTTCGCATTCGGGCGTGAGCAGCACTTCGGTCGAGGCGCGGCGCGGATCGGTGACGACGTATCGCAACATGCCTTCCTCGATTCGGATGAGACCCCAGACGCCGTCCTTGGTGGAATGCTCAGCCAGCAGACCTGCCGGCACGGTGTCTTCGCTGAAAGTTGCCGTGCGCTTGTATGGCTTGATGCCGTCGGGAAGATCGGTGGTCACGTCAGGCCGCCTTTCGTGTTTCGAAGATGGCGCGGATCGCACTGCTCAGCTCGTCGCCCAGAAGCGGCTTTTCGATCAGCTCGGCGTTTGCGGCGGCGACACGGGCTCGCAGCTTGACAGTAGGATTGGTCGCAAGGATTATTGCGGGCGCGCAGCAGCCCTGTCTCTTCAACCCATCGAGAGCGACAAGACCGTTTCCGGCGTAGCATTCGTCGATGACCAGTGCGGCCGCCGTGGAAAGGTCGCCCTCCTTCGCAATCCCCTCGGCGATTTCGAACCCTTCGACCGAGAGCGAGAAACGCAGCGCGGAAAGGACGGAGATATCTTCGACCAGCAACAGGATCTTGGCTTGATCGACCATCTTCCGTCCTCCTCGCCAGCAGCCTGGATCAGGCGGCCTTCTTCCAGTTGGGTTCAAGCGTCACGTGCGGCGGGCATTCGGCGACTTGGCCGACCGGCAGACCCGCAAGCTCGTTGGCGAAACCGTGGTTGACGTCGCGATGGTGGGCCTCGTCGGCGCGCACCACCAGCACGACGTCGCGCAGCGTGGCATCCTCAGGGAGACCCCAGTAGCGCTTGGCGATTTCGGGCGCGGGCACGTTCGGGCTGCGACCCTCATCGATCTCGGTCAGATAGTGCGTGTAGCTGATCACCGCCTCTTCCTCGAAGTAGCCCACGACACGGTGCGCGGTCTTCGAGCTGATCAGATAGAGCGCGAAGAAGAACAGGTAGAACACCCATTGCACGCCGATGATCACCGCGCGTTCGAACCAGGTGGGCTGCGAGACCTCGATGAAGGTCATGAGGTGCATGCGCTCGTTTTCGGCTTCGTCCATGAGCGTCTTGATCCAGCCCTTGTCGTCGCACATGCGGCGCAGGCAGGCGAGATGGTTGATCGTCGCCCCGACCATGCCCGGCACGGCCGCAACCGTTTCGAGCACGACGGCACGGTGGCCGTAGCGCTCGGCAAAGAAAGTATCGGCACACCAGCGCAGCGCCTTGGTGAAGCCGAAGGCAATCCGATCCGACATGCCGCGGGGGTTGTGGTGGACACCGAGATCGATGAAGGGTGCAGTCAATGAAACTTCTCCGCTTGCGGCAAATGTTGTTGGAGCGCCGCTGATGCCCTTCTTCTACGCCGATGCACGGGACCACGAAATTTGGATGATTACCCTACGCCAAGCACCCTAAGGGCCTTACCGGAGGTAGGGCGCACCAGCTTTGTCAGCCGCTTCCTGCCGCGCCTGTCGTTTTCGACCGCGCTGTTACTGGCACTGCTCGCTATAGCGGCGGGCGTGGCGGTCCGCCTGCTGGCAGCCGACGAACTCGGTCAACGCGCGACGTTCATTTTCTTCGTTCCCGGCGTGGTCGTCGCGAGCGCACTTTCCGGGATTCGAGCCGGAAGTCTTGCGGCTGTGGTCGGCGCTGCCGCGGGTCTATGGTGCGACGCGCTGAGCGGACCGAGCGAGGGCGGAAGCCTGATTGCCGCCGCAGCCTTCGTGCTTATCGGCTTGGCCGTGGCCATCGGCGGCGAATGGTTTCAACGCGCGCGGATCGAAACTGAAACCGCCGCCGTCGCTCTCGCGCGGCGTGAAGCCCATCTGCAATCGATCCTCGACACCGTGCCAGATGCGATGATCGTCATCGACAAATCCGGATTGATCCGCGATTTCAGTCCTGCGGCCGAACGGATGTTCGGATGGCATGCGGCAGAGGTGGCCGGAGAGAACGTCAAGGTGTTGATGCCCGATCCCTACCGCAGCGCGCATGACGGCTATCTCGAGCGCTACTATCGCACCGGCGAGAGGAGGATCATTGGCAAGGGTCGCGTGGTCGTCGGCGAGCGCAAGGACGGTTCGACCTTCCCGCTCGAACTCGCGGTGGGCGAGATGCAGGCGGAAGGGCAGCGCTTTTTCACCGGGTTCATCCGGGACCTGACCGAGCGCCAGCAGGCCGAGGCAAGATTGCAGGAATTACAAAGCGAGCTGGTGCACGTCTCGCGGCTTACCGCTTTGGGTGAAATGGCGTCTGCGCTCGCGCACGAGATCAACCAGCCGCTCTCGGCGATCGCTAATTACCTCAAGGGTAGCCGGTTGCTGCTCATGCGAGAGGAGGTCCAGCACGAGCGCGTAGCGGAAGCCGTTGAGCGGGCCGCCGCGGAAGCGCTCAGGGCGGGCGACATCATCCGCCGGCTGCGGGATTTCGTAGCCCGCGGCGAAACCGAACGCACGATCGAGAGCCTGCCGAAGCTCGTCGAGGAGGCCAGCGCTCTCGCGCTCGTGGGTGCCAAGGAGCATGGCATCCGGGTGCAGTATGAGTTCAGCCCTGCAATCGATCTGGTGCTGGTCGACAAGGTTCAGATCCAGCAGGTCGTGCTCAACCTCGTGCGAAATGCTGTCGATGCGATGGCGGAATCAGAGTTTTCGAAACGTAATCTGACGATTGTGATCGAACAAGCCGACGACGAGGACATGGCACAGGTATCGGTGACCGACACCGGTCCCGGCATCGATCCCGAAGTCGCCGACCGGCTTTTTCAGCCCTTCATCTCCACCAAGCGCACGGGTATGGGCGTCGGACTGTCGATTTCGCGCACGATCGTCGAGGCGCATGGCGGGCGTATTTGGGTCCGGCCAGCTCCCGGCAGCGGGGCGGAGTTCGGCTTTACGGTCCAGCGTGTCGCAAGCGAGGAACTATACGATGGCGAGTAGAGGTGCGAGTGATCCGATCGTCTACGTAATCGACGACGACGAGAGCGCACGGCACTCGCTGGAGTTTCTTCTCGACGTCGCCGAAATCCGAGTTCGCTCGTTCGCCTCGGCCGATGCTTTCCTGAAATCCGCACCTCCGCTTTCCGGCGCCTGCGTGGTGACCGACGTGCGCATGCCCGGCACGAACGGTGTCGAACTGGCCGGTAAGCTGAAGGAGCGCGATGATACTGTGCCGGTGATCGTCATTACCGGTCACGCCGACGTGCCGTTGGCGATCCAGGCGATGAAGGCAGGCGCTGCGGACTTTATCGAGAAGCCGTTCGACGACGAGGCCATACTAGCGGCAATCCGCAAGGCGCTGAACGAGAGCACCGACGATGAGCAGAAACAAAACGAACGCCGCGAAGTGCTCGACCGTCTCGCTCTGCTCTCCGCGCGGGAGCGCCAGGTGGTCGATGGCCTTGTGGACGGGAAAGCCAACAAGGTGATCGCCTTCGATCTCGACATCAGCCCCCGAACTGTTGAAGTCTACCGCGCGAATGCGATGATGAAGATGCAGGCGAAGACCCTCTCCGATCTCGTGCGCATGGTGACGATTGCCCGGCTGGGCTAGCTGGTTCGTCTGCTTTCACCGGATTTCAGATGAAAGCGGACGGTCCGTAACCGGCCCAATAGCTGACTGACCTCACGTAAAGTGAAGCGTCTACATAGACGCGTCTATCAATCGTTTCCGTTGGAATCATAATCCGCGTGTCGGGGGTTCGAGTCCCTCCTCCGCTACCAAGTTGAAACTTCTCATGCGTCACATGCGCCGAAGAACTCGTCGATCTCCGTATCGCTGCTATGGGAGGGGATGGTGATCGTTTCGTCGCCATAAGATACGCTCCTTCGCTATAGGCTTTCATTACGGGGCCCTGCGGGGCCGTGGTTACTTCTACCGCCATTCCAAGCTGGGTCTCGCGTGACTTAATCGAGAGTTGCTGGTCGAGGTTTCCGGCTTTGAGCGTCACCGTGTCTAGTCGTTGCGAGACGACTTCCGGCGGGCGATTGAATGACACCAAAACCGTCTCGCCCATGGCCCGGGGGCCAAGGCTCTCAGGTTACAGGCTAATTCCGCCTGGCTCGGTTCAGAAACGATAGCTTACTCCAGCGCTCAATACCCACGGGTCGAGCTTGTGCTCGGTTTCGATCGCCAGCGTATCACCGGCATACCAGCGCGCGGTCGTGTCGACGAAATAGCGTTTCGCGTCGATCGTCAGGCCGAGACCGCTGTCGCCAAGCGCGATATCGGTACCTGCCTGCAGCACGAGGCCGAATTCGTCCGACAGCGTGGTGCGCGTCACACCGAGCGGAATGGTGTCCGCACCCGGTTCGACATCAACCCACCAGAAATAGGTGGCCCCGGCACCGAGATAGGGTTTCACGCCGTCGAGATCGAAATGGTACTTCGCGGTGAAGGTCGCGGGGATGACCTTGGCGTCGGACACCAGTTCGGCACCCGGCAGCCCGGCCACCGCATCGACATCATGCTGTGTCACGCAGCAGATCGTCTCGATCGAGAAATTCGGCGCGGCGAAATATTCGATTGCCAGCGTGGGTACGAAATTGTCGCTCGCCTCGGTCTGCGTCGCGGCGGGAAGGCCCACGATATCCGTGTTGATATCGGTGATTTCGCCATCGGGTGCGACAAGGGTGCCGAGCAGCTTTACCTGCAGCTTGCCATCGTTGTCCGCGGCCTGGGCAGGTGCGGCGAACATTGCCGTACCGGCCAGCGCAGCTACCAGAAACTTCTTCATTCGATCGTCCTCGATCGCGGCAGTGGCCGCCCCATGCGGCCCAGGGATGTTGCAGCGCTGGGATGGCTGTGGCGCGAAAATTTCTTGCCGGCATTGATCTGGGTCAAGGAAGCGCCGGCCTATCGGGGCGAGGGCGGCTTCATGATCACACCAGCCGAACCCTTCCAGCGATTTGCCAACCGGATACTTCCCGCAAATCTGTCGGATACCGTATACTTACGGTTCCAGGCGCTCGCCCGGGCAAGCCGGCTTGCCAAGGCGCATTCGCTGGATTTCGCGGGGGCGGGCCAGCAGATCGTCTTCGTCGTCGACGGGGCTACCAAGCTGGTGGCGCACGCGTCAGAGTCGCGCGACCAGATCGTCGCTTTCCAGTTCGCTGGCGAGATCTTCACTGTCCCCGGCCCCGACAACTATTCCTACTCCGTCAGCGCGCTCAAGGACTGCGACATCCTGGCTTTCGACTCGGCCGAATTCCTCCAGCTGGCATCGAGCGAAGCGGGGGTCCTCCACCATTTGCTGGAAAACACCACGCTTTCGCTGCGCCGGTGCCGCGAGAAGACGATCGCGCTGGGCCGCAAGACGGCGGGCGAACGCATTGCCGTGTTCCTGGTCGGGATGGCCGAGCGGATCGGGGTCGAGCAGGACGGCCGGCTGGTTCTCGAATTGCCGATGTCCCGCCGTGATATCTCGGACAGTCTCGGGCTCACGATCGAGACTGTCAGCCGTCAACTATCGAAGCTGAGGGACGACGGGGTGATCGAGACGGTGGGCCGTTCAGGCGTGATTTTGAACGCCCTGGAGAGCCTCCGGGACCGCGCGGGTTTCCTGCGCGAGGCCGCGTGAAATCTTTTCCGAATTTGATCTGGGTCAATGATCTTCGTGGGCGGTCCGCTTAACCCCCTGCAAAAGGACGGAGAATTCTATGCAAGCGGAAACGGCGCTGGGCCGGGTGGGCCTGTGGTTCCTGGTCATGCTGGCTGCGATGGCGGCGGCGCTGGGCGCGGCGGACAGCGGTTTCGCGGCGCACGCCTGGATTATCGCGGCTCTCGGTTTCGTGATGGTCTGGGTCAGTGCATCGCGGTTCGATCCGCTGGGAAAGGCGCGGGGATTCTTCAAGCTTCCCGACGGTCCTTCGCGGTATGACGACGATCCCATTCGCTGGGGCGTCATCGCCACCATGTTCTGGGGCCTCGCGGGCCTTCTGGCGGGCGTTTTCATCGCTGCCCAGCTAGCTTATCCGCAGCTGAATTTCGAACCCTATCTCAATTTCGGACGCCTGCGCCCGCTGCACACGAGCGCGGTGATATTCGCTTTTGGCGGCAACGCGCTGCTGGCGACCAGCTTCTACGTCGTGCAGCGCACCTGCCGTACGCAGCTGGCGTTTCCCAATCTCGCGCGGTTCGTCTTCTGGGGCTATCAGCTGTTCATCGTGCTGGCAGCGACCGGCTATCTGCTCGGGATTACCCAGTCGCGCGAATATGCCGAGCCCGAGTGGTATGTCGACCTGTGGCTCACGATCGTCTGGGTCGCTTATTTCGTGGTTTTCGTGGGCACGCTGGCGCGCCGCAAGGAACCGCATATCTACGTCGCCAACTGGTTTTATCTCGCCTTCATCGTGACGGTTGCGATGCTCCACATCGTCAACAACCTGGCGATGCCGGTGAGCCTGCTGGGCACCAAAAGCTATAGCGCATTCGCTGGGGTGCAGGACGCGCTGACGCAGTGGTGGTACGGCCACAACGCGGTCGGATTCTTCCTTACCGCAGGCTTTCTGGCGATGATGTATTACTTCGTCCCCAAGCAGGCCGAGCGCCCGGTCTATTCCTACCGGCTGTCGATCATCCACTTCTGGTCGCTGATCTTCCTCTACATCTGGGCAGGCCCGCACCACTTGCACTACACCGCGCTGCCCGACTGGGCGCAGACGCTGGGCATGGTCTTCTCGATCATGCTGTGGATGCCGAGCTGGGGAGGCATGATCAACGGGCTGATGACGCTCAACGGGGCCTGGGACAAGGTTCGGACCGACCCGATCATCCGCATGATGGTAATGGCACTCGCCTTCTACGGCATGAGCACCTTCGAAGGACCGATGCTGTCGATCAAGAGCGTCAACAGCCTGTCGCACTACACCGACTGGACCATCGGCCACGTGCATTCGGGCGCGCTCGGCTGGAACGGCATGATCACCTTCGCCTGCGTCTATTTCCTCGTGCCCCGGTTGTGGAAGCGCGAACGGATGTATTCGCTGCGCATGATCAACTGGCACTTCTGGCTCGCAACGATCGGCATCGTTTTCTACGCCGCGAGCATGTGGGTTGCGGGCATCATGCAGGGCTTGATGTGGCGCGAATACGGGCCTGACGGTTATCTGGTGTGGTCCTTTGCCGACAGCGTCGCCGCCATGTTCCCGATGTATGTCATGCGCGCCGCGGGTGGCCTGATGTACCTCGGCGGTGCCCTTATCATGTCCTACAATATCTGGATGACGCTGGCCGGAAAGCAGCGTGTCGAAAAACCGCTTAACGACGCTGTTTATGATCCCGAAGCGGACCGTCCGATCGTCAACCAGCCCAGTGCCGTTCCGGCCGAATAGGATCACGCAAGCCATGACCGATCCCGTCGTCGAAGAAACCGTCAAGGGCCACAAGCGGCTCGAGCGCAACATCACCCTGCTGGCCATCGGCACATTCGTGACCGTAGCCATCGGGGGGCTCGTGCAGATCACCCCGTTGTTCTATCTCGACAATACTATCGAGGAAGTAGAGGGGGTGCGGCCCTATACCCCGCTCGAACAGGCAGGGCGCGACATCTACATCCGCGAGGGTTGCTATGTGTGCCATAGCCAGATGGTCCGCCCGTTCCGCGACGAGGTGGAGCGCTACGGGCATTACAGCCTGGCAGCGGAAAGCATGTACGATCATCCCTTCCAGTGGGGTTCAAAACGCACCGGGCCCGACTTGGCGCGCGTGGGCGGCCGTTATTCCGACGAATGGCACGTCCAGCACCTAGAGGACCCGCAAAGCGTGGTGCCTGAAAGTGTCATGCCGCAATACGGTTTCCTCAAGGAGACCGAACTCGAAATCGGAGATCCGAAAGCGACCATGGTCGCTCTGATGCGGGTGGGTGTGCCCTATTCCGAAAACGATCTCGCGAATGCCGAGGCCGATATGCTCGCGCAGGCGGACCCGGACCGCGATCCGGGCGATCTCGCGACGCGCTATCCGAAGGCGCAGATCCGCGATTTCGACGGCAATCCCGAAAAGCTTACCGAAATGGATGCGCTCATCGCCTATCTGCAGATGCTGGGCACGCTCGTCGATTTCGACAGCGCGGCACCGCTCGAAGAACTGGCCGAGGAGAAGGGCCGGTGAGCGTTTATGAAACCCTGCGCCACTTTGCAGACAGCTATGCGCTGGTGGTGATGCTGGTGTTGTTCATCGGTTTGTGTGCCTGGCCGTTCCGGCCCGGCGCAAAGAAACGCAATCGCGACGCTGCTAACCTTATCTTCGAAGGACAAGCCGATGGCGAATAAGCGCATCGACCAACCGACCGGCACATCGACTGTCGGCCATGAATGGGATGGTATCGAGGAACTCGATACGCCGTTGCCGCGCTGGTGGCTGTGGACCTTCTATCTGACGATTGCCTTCTCGGTGGGCTATGTGATTGCCTATCCCGCCTGGCCGATGATCGACCGGGCGACCGAAGGGGTGCTGGGCTGGTCGAGCCGGGGCGAACTGGCAGAGGAAATGAGCGCTGCCGACCAGGCCCGCGCCACCGTGCGCGAGCAGCTGGCCCGCATTCCTATCGAACGCCTGCCCGAGGACGGCCCGCTGATGCAGCAGGCGATTGCCGGTGGCGCGGCCGCGTTCCGCGTCAATTGCGTACAGTGTCATGGTTCGGGCGCGGCGGGCAGCCAGGAACTCGGCTATCCCAACCTCAATGACGATGACTGGCTGTGGGGCGGCGATCTCAAGGCGATCGAATACACGCTTGCGCATGGCATTCGCCAGGCTGGCGATGACGAGACCCGCAGCAGCGTCATGCCGCCCTTCGCGGGCGCGTTCGATACCGACCAGCTCAATGACCTGACCGATCACGTTCTCGCCTTCAGCGGAAAGGCCGAGAGCAATCCGGTGGGTGCACGGATCTATGCCGACAATTGCGCTGCCTGCCACGGCATCCGCGGGGAAGGGGACCGGGCGCAGGGCGCACCCACGCTCAACGACGCGATCTGGCTGCGGGGCAGCAGCCGCGAGGCGATCAAGCAGCAGATCCTCAATCCGCGCATGGGCATGATGCCCAAGTGGGAGGGCCGGCTCGATCCGGTGACGCTGAAGATGTTGGCGGCCTATGTACACTCGCTCGGGGGAGGCGAAGACTTCGTGGAAGTTGCCGAGGATCCCGAGGTAGCGGTCGATGAACAACCCTGAAGACAAGAGGCCACCGGGTGAACGCGACTGGTCGGTAGTCGTCGAGGACGGCATCGCCAAGAGCAACCAGCCGGTCTCGGGTGCGGTTGCCGATCCTGCAGCAACGACGCGTCGCCACGAACCGCACGAACCCGCGCGAGAGCACTTGCCCGAACGGCTCTACGAGCCGCGCAAGGCTGTGCACAACAAGCGGATCGACGGGCCTTTCCGCCGGTTCAAATGGCTGGTGATGCTGGTCACCCTTGGGATCTACTATGTAACGCCGTGGATCCGCTGGGACCGCGGTCCCTACGCGCCCGATCAGGCCGTGCTGGTGGATCTCGCCAATCGCCGCTTCTACATGTTCAGCATCGAGATCTGGCCGCACGAATTCTACTTCGTGGCCGGGCTGCTGATCATGGCGGGGATCGGCCTGTTCCTCGTGACTAGCGCCGTGGGTCGCGCATGGTGCGGCTATGCCTGTCCGCAGACGGTGTGGACGGACCTTTTCCAGCACGTCGACCGCTTCGTCGATGGTGATCGCAATGCACGCATCCGCCTCGACGCGGCACCGTGGACTTGGGGTAAGGTGGCGCGTCGCGCGTTCAAGTGGAGCATCTACCTGTTCATCGGTTTCTGGACCGGTGGCGCGTGGATCATGTATTTCGCCGATGCACCCACGCTGGTCCGGGATTTCTGGCGCGGAGAGGCGGCACCGGTTGCCTACATAACGGTCGCGGTGCTGACACTGACCACGGTGACGCTGGGTGGCTTCATGCGCGAACAGGTGTGCATCTACATGTGCCCCTGGCCACGCATCCAAACGGCGATGATGGACGAGAAATCGCTGCTGGTGACCTACAAGGACTGGCGCGGCGAGCCGCGCGGAAGCGTCAAGAAGGCAGCGAAGAGCCCGGACCAATTCGGCGACTGCATCGACTGTACCCAGTGCGTGCAGGTGTGCCCGACGGGGATCGATATCCGCGAGGGACCGCAGATCGGGTGCATCACCTGCGGGCTGTGTATCGATGCCTGTGATCGGGTCATGGATGACATCGGACGCCCGCGCGGACTGATTGATTACGCGACGCTTGAGGATTGCGAGCGTGAAGCGACCGGTGGCGCGGTGAAATCCCCCTGGCGCACGCTACTGCGGCCGCGAACGATTGCGTATTCGATGATCTGGGCTGGGATCGGCGGAGCACTGCTGTTCGCGCTGGGTACGCGCAGCCATACCGAACTGACCGTCGCCCCCGATCGCAACCCGCCCTTCATGCTCATGTCGGACGGGTCGGTGCGCAATTCCTACACGCTCAAGATCCGCAACATGGAAAGCCGCCCGCGCGCCATGGAGATCGCGGTCGAGGGCCTGCCCGGCGCTCTCATGTGGACCGACACGATCAACCGCGACGAGGCCTCAGCCACGCAGCGGGTGACAGTGCCGGCCGATCTCGTGCGGGCAGTGCGCGCCTATGTCGCCGTGCCGGTCGGCACCGCACCGCAGCAATTCGAATTCCGCGTCACCTCGCTCGACGAGCAACGCGAAACGGATGTGGTGGAAACGCGCTTCGATGCACCGGAGGATGAATGATGCGCCGTGAATTCACAGGACGGGACATGGCCATGGTCATGGTCGCCGGTTTCGGGGTCGTGGTTGCGGTGAATTTCTACATGGCCTCGCTCGCCATCGGCGGTTTCGGCGGCGTGGTGGTCGAGAACTCCTATGTCGCGAGCCAGAAGTTCAATGGCTGGCTCGACGAGGCGCGCGAGGGCCGCAAGCTTGGCTATGCTGCGCAGATGGCTCGCGCCGCGGACGGCAGGCTGATGGTAACGACGCAGGGTGTGCCGCCGGCGGCACGGGTCTCTGCCGATTTGCGGCGACCGCTCGGCCGGCCGCAGGACATGTCCTTGCAGCTGGAGCAGGCAGGGGCGGGCAGCTATCTCTCTGCCGAAACCCTGCCCGCGGGCCGCTGGATCGCGCGCGTTACCATCGCCGTCGGTGACCAGCGCTGGACGGATGAAGCGGAAGTGCAATGAACGCCCCGCTTGCACTCGACACGCAGGGTAGCATGCCCTTGCGCGACAGCCGGTTCACCGTGCCGGGGATGCGCTGTGCCGGGTGCATATCGAAGATCGAGCGCGGTCTGGCGAAGCTCGAAGGTGTCGACGCGGCGCGGGTGAACTTCTCCGCCAAGCGTGTCGCCGTCCGCCATCACGCGCGACTGGGTGAGGATGACCTGGTCGAAGCGATCGCCGCCATCGGGTTCGAGGCCCAGCCCGTGGCCGACAATCCGATGGCGCGCGACGACCACGAATCAGCGGCGCTTATGCGGGCGCTCGCGGTAGCCGGCTTCGGCATGATGAACATCATGTTGCTCTCGGTCAGCGTGTGGTCGGGTGCGGAAGGGGCTACGCGCGACCTGTTCCACTGGCTGTCGGCGATGATTGCCCTGCCGGTGGTGGCCTATGCCGGCCGGCCCTTCTTCGCGAGCGCTGCAATGGCACTGCGCCACCGGCGCACCAACATGGATGTGCCGATTTCCATCGGGGTCCTGCTGGCGACGGGCTTGAGCCTCTACGAGACCATCGCGGGCACGGGCCATGCCTATTTCGACAGCGCGGTCATGCTGCTGTTCTTCCTGCTTGCCGGGCGCGCGCTCGACGCGACGATGCGCAACCGGACGCGCGCAGGAATCGGAGCCCTGCTGTCGCGGATGGGCCGCAGCGCGATGGTCCTCGATGAAAGCGGGGCGCATCGCACCGTCGCTGCGGAGGATCTCGAGCGGGGTATGGTGATGATAATCGCGGCGGGTGAGGCGCTCGCAGCCGATGGCGTGATCGAGGAAGGCGAGACGACGCTCGACAACGCCATGTTGACCGGGGAAAGCGCACCGCAGACGGCACGGGTCGGCGATACGGTTTATGCCGGGGCGATCAATCTCGGGAATGCAGTGCGCGTGCGGGTGACAGAGGCCGCTTCGGACACAGCGCTCGCGGGGATAGCGCGCCTCATGGACGAGGCGGGCCAATCACGCAGCCACTATGTCCGTATTGCGGATCGCGCATCGCGGCTTTACGCCCCGGCGGTGCACTCGCTTGCGCTGCTGGCCTTTGCCGGGTGGATGATCGCCGGGGCAGGATGGTACCAGTCGCTGGTGATCGCGATTGCGGTGCTGATCATCACCTGCCCTTGCGCAATGGGGCTCGCGGTTCCGGCAGCCCAAGTCGTGGCGTCAGGGGCGCTCGCCAGGAACGGCCTGCTGGTCAAGGATGGCAGCGCGCTGGAACGGCTTGCCGAAATCGATACCGCGCTGTTCGACAAGACGGGCACGCTGACCGTGGGCGAACCGGTTCCCGAACTGGGCCATCTTACCGATCGGCAGGCAGCGATCGCCCTGGCACTTGCCCGCACCAGCCGCCATCCGCTGAGCAAGAGCATCACCCGCGCGCTCGAAGGGCGCGGCGTGCAACCCGTCGACTTGTCGGAAGTCCAAGAAACGGTCGGCAACGGTGTCTCGGCTGTCTTCGGCGGTATCGCAGTCGCGCTCTCCCGGCCCGATACTGACGGGTTCCGTATCGCTACCGGACTTCGCATCGGCGACGAGGTCACGAATATCGCGTTCGACGACCCCGTTCGGCACGATGCCCAGGTGACATTGGACAAGCTTGCCGCTGCGGGCATTGAAAGTACGGTAGTCTCGGGTGACAGGGCGGGGCCGGTGAGCGCGGTCGCCGGCGACCTGGGGCTCGAGTGGAAGGCCGAACTGCACCCCGACGCCAAGCTCGCGCATATCGAAAAACTCAAAACGGCAGGGTACCACCCGCTCATGGTGGGGGATGGCATCAATGACGGCCCGGCGCTGGCCGCGGCGCATGCCTCGATAGCCCCGGGCAGTGCCAGCGACGTGAGCCAGCAGGCAGCGGATGCGGTCTTCCTCGGCCGGTCGCTGCGCCCTGTCGTGCTGGCGGTACGGGTCGCCCGCCGGACCATGTGGATCGTGCGCCAGAACTTCACTTTCGCGATCGTCTACAATGTCTTTGCCGTGCCGCTGGCGCTGGCCGGTCTTGTAACACCCTTGATAGCAGCGGTGGCGATGTCGCTCAGCTCGCTCGTCGTAGTGGGCAATTCGCTCAGGCTTGCCAGAGCGGCGCAATGAGCGGCCTCGCCTTCCTGATCCCGATTGCGCTGGGGCTTGGCATGCTCGGTCTCACCGCGTTCTTCTGGGCCATGAAGCGCGGCCAGTTCGAGGACCTCGATGGCGCAGCGCAGCGTATACTGATCGACGAAGAGGACGAGGAGGAACGATGAACGGCCCCGTTCTCGCCGGTATCCTCGTGCTGTTGCCGCTTGCGGTCGGGCCGCTGCCGCAGCCCGCGCGAACCATCACAGCCAAGCTGTGTAACGGTGGGGCGGTGGAAATCCCCATCGATCGTAAGCCAGCGCGCGAGGAACCTTGTACTGTGAAGGCGTGCCATGCGGGATCATGCCGCAAGAGATTTGATCTGGCGCAATGACGCGCACGGTGGGTAGCCTCACTAGGCCCGCATGTGGACATACTACTCCGACCTGCTCGCCAAGCCCGTGCCCCGTTACACGAGCTATCCCACCGCCGCCGAATTCGGCGATATCGACACCGGCCTGCATAGGCGCGCGCTGGAGGAGGCGGAAGGCGACATCTCGCTCTACGTCCATATCCCGTTCTGCGAGAAGATCTGCTTCTATTGCGGATGCAACACCGCTGCATCAGGCCGCCGCCTGCGGCTCAAGACCTATCTGGCTGCACTCCACCATGAGATCGAGCTGGTCGCTGCTCTGCTGCCAGAATCTGCCCGAATCGCGCGGGTCGCCTTCGGAGGGGGCAGTCCGAACGCCATCGAGCCTGACGACTTCCAACGTCTGGTCGACAGCCTGCTTGCGAACCTTCACATTTCCAATCCGGTTTTCTCGATAGAGCTCGATCCGCGAACCATGACGCGAGAATGGGCCGACGTGATCGGACGGGTCGGCATCGAACGCGCAAGCCTGGGCGTTCAGACCTTCTCGGCCGAGTGTCAGGAGGCGATCGGCCGGGTGCAATCGGAGGATTGCATCGTCCAGACCGTCGACTGGCTGCGCGGGGCGGGGGTGACGTCGCTCAATTTCGATCTGATGTACGGACTGCCGGGCCAGACAATGCACGATCTCGAAGACAGTTTGCAGCGTACCCGCGTGCTCGGCGCTGACCGGGTCGCGCTGTTCGGCTACGCCCATGTGCCGCATATCGTGCCCCGGCAGCGGGTGATCGATGGCAGCAACCTGCCAGACCAGCGCGAACGCTTTGCCATGGCCCAGATGGGATATGCCTATTTCGCCACGCATGGCTACGCGCCGATCGGTTTCGACCATTTCGCCAAGCCGGGCGGGGACCCGCTTGCCCGCGCGGCGCTTGATGGGTCTCTACGGCGTAACTTTCAGGGGTTCACCGACGATCCCAGCGACATCCTGATCGGACTGGGCGCATCGGCGATCAGCAGTTTTCCGGAACTGCTTGCACAGAACGAAAAGAACAGCGGCCGCTATCGCATGCTCAGTTCCCGATCGGCCCTGTCGGCAAACAGAGGCGTGATCCGAACTGCCGACGACCGTCGCCGCGGGGCGATAATCGAGAAGTTGCTTTGTCGTGGGAGGGCGCAACTGAGCACCGACATCCTGAGCTCGGTCGGCAAGGCGCTGCAGCCATTCGCCGAGCGCGGGCTGGTGTCGATCACCGGTCATCGGCTCGAGATACTGCCTGAGGGCCTGCCCTACGCTCGCACGATAGCATCTCTCTTCGATGCCCACCGGCAACCGATTGCGAGACAGTTTTCGTCGGCAGTCTGACGGGAGGGTTGCCGAGGCGGAAGGCCCCGCCCGAACAAGGCGAGGATAGCAACGTCCGTTTTCGCCGAACCGTGACCATGGAGGAACGACGGAAATTGGAGCGAAACCGGCTAGTTCGCCAACTTCAGGGTTGCGACCCCAGCGATGATCAGAACGACACCCAAGTATCGCAAGAACGATGTTGGGTCGCCGTAAGCAATTACACCCACGAAGAACGTGCCTGCCGCCCCGATACCAGTCCACACTGCGTAGGCGGTACCAAGCGGGATCTGCTTCTGGGCATACCAAAGCAACGCCCCGCTAAACATCATGAAGAGCACGGCAATTGCAATTCCGGTGATCCGGGTCGCAGGCTCTTGCGCCATTTTCAGCCCCACTGGCCAGCCGATCTCAAACAGGCCGGCAAGAACGAGAAATATCCAAGCCAATCCAGGCCTCCCAGTAACAATCGATCGGGTGAAGTGGCGCTCTTCGATGGGCGCACAGAACTTTCCTCTGCCGGTACGTGGGCGCGGTAGAGGTTGTCTTCAACACCAGCTTCGGCAAAGGGCCAAGCGGAATGATCGCTACCGCGCGAATGGACGTCGCAGCTCGATACTCGGTGCTCATGCACACGCAGGTAGTCTCAAGATGGAAATGGAGAGCCAGGCGCAATGGCGACCGAAACGGATATATCGGCAGAATTGTCCGCGCGTCAGGAAGGGATGCTTCCCGGCCAGCTGGAACTGGTTTGGAAAGAGGTAATCAATGGCCGGGCGCACGGTAGCTTCGTTGTCGCAAAGCAGCACCTAGCGCCAAATGGATATCTGCACGCTGCGTCGATAATCGCATTGGCAGATTCCGCTTGTGGCTACGGTTGCATGGCCTCGCTACCGGACGGGGCCGCCAATTTCACTACGATCGAGCTAAAAGCGAACTATCTCGGATCCGCGAAACTCGGCGAGACGGTCACTTGCGCGGCCACTCTCAAGCATGGAGGAAGGAGCACGCAAGTGTGGGATGCCGAAGTCGTAAATGCTGCGTCGGGCAAGACGATAGCGTTGTTCCGCTGCACTCAGATGATACTCTACCCTCGCTGAACAAAGATCAGACGGGCCGGGGCGGCGTTTGGGTCCGTGAGGGTCAATGCGAGACCTTTGAGTAAACTCCGAAATCCATTCCGGCTAGGCGCAAAGTCATGAGCCGATCTTGCGGCCCCCCTCTCCGGGGGGCAGAGCAAGGGCCAGCACTTCCCGCCTGCGGCTAGATATGAGTCGGCGGCGATTGTTATCGCGATCCATCCCCAATTGGGAATAATGGTGGAGATGGACTTGGTCGCGAGCGACCATTTTCGCTTCGTCTTGCTGTGAACCGCAGGACACTTGCCTTAGGAAGCCTTCTCCGCCTCACTGTCCGCCAAACCGCAGCCGGATGCCGCCGTTGAGGATGAAACCCGCCAGCGGTGCCCATGCATCGACTGTCCATTGCCCGCTGGCTGCGCGCTGCGGGAGCAGAAGCGGGTCGTATTTCGTCTGGCGTACGTCGAGCAGATTTTCTGCATTCGCGAACAGGCTGATCGGGTGTCTGGCAGCAGGATTTGCCCATGCCGCGCTCCTTGCAACGTTCGAGTCGCAGGCACATATGCACCTTGTAGCAGCTACAAGGTCAAGCAATGCGTATCGGCGAACTGGCACAGGCTACCGGCACGAAGGCGGAAACCATCCGCTATTATGAGCGAGAAGGCATTCTCCCATACGCAGATCGAACCGACAGCAACTATCGCGACTATTCAGAAGATCACCTGGCGACGCTCACCTTCGTGCGGCGGGCGCGCGAGCTTGGCTTCAGCATGGCGCAGGTGCGCGAGTTGCTGGCGTTGTCCGATCGCGACGACAAGCCATGCCAGGATGTCGATCGGCTTGCGCGATCCCAGATTGACGTGGTGCAAAGGAAGATTGATGATCTCACCGCGATGCGAGACGAATTGAGCCGCATGCTCGCAGCCTGCGATACCGATGAAATCGGTCAGTGTCGGATCGTGGAGAGCTTGGCGAACGGAGCGCGAAGTTGATAATCGGAGGGTCGGGATTCCCAGCTGCAACGCGCATGGATTATTTTAGGTATGCGCGTTTACAACCCGCCCCCGGGACTATCGCGGTTCGGTTGTCTTCTTTCGCGCGGGTGATGCAATGTCTGCTCGACAATGCGCCCCAGCAGCGCGAACCGCGTCGAGGTCGGGGTATCCGTTAACCGCCATCAGCAGGTCGGCTTCGGCCAACATCGTCGACAGCACATGTGCAGCGCCGCGCGCTCCTCCGATCGCGAGGCCGTAGGTGTAGGGGCGCCCGATACCTACTGCGGTTGCGCCCAACGCTATCGCCTTCACCACGTCGGTCCCCGACCGGATCCCGCTGTCGAACAGCACCGGGGTCGATCCCGCGCCCGCGACGACATCGGGTAGCATGTCGATCGCGGCGATGCCCCCGTTTGCCTGTCGCCCACCGTGGTTCGAGCAGTAGATCGCGTCCACGCCGAGGTCGCTTGCCTTTCGCGCATCGTCACCGTGACAGATACCCTTGAGCACGATCGGCATGGAGGTGGCTTCGCGAAACCACGCGATATCCTCCCATGTCAGTACCTGTCCGAAAACCGAGGTCCACATTCGCACAGCCCCCATCAGGTCGTCTTCTGGCGGCGCATCCAGCAGCGACCTGAAAACCGGGTCGCTGAAGTAGTTCTCGAGCACCTTGCCGCGCAGCTGCGGGAAATTGGCCGTGTTCAGGTCACGCGGTCGCCAACCGGTAAGCCAGGTGTCGAGCGTGATGACCAACGCCCGGTAGCCTGACTGTTCGGCGCGTGAGATCAGGCTCTGCGCCAGATCCCTGTTCTTCGGGGTGTAGAGTTGGAAGAAGGAGGGTGTTGCACCAGCCGTCGCGCGCACTTCCTCGAGCGGGCTGTTGGACAGCGTCGAGGCACAGAACGGTACGCCCGTTTCTGCAGCCGCTTGCGCGGCGGCAATATCGCCGCGACGGTCTTGCGTCATCTCGCCGTTCAAACCGATGGGCGCCATGAAAATGGGCGAGGGCAGCCGGAGGCCGAACAGTTCGATGGACAGGTCACGCTCTGAGCAATCGACCAGCATCCGGGGCACCATTCCCCAATCATGAAATGCCTGCGCGTTGCGATCCTGCGTATGTTCGTCGCCGCACCCACCCTGAACGTAATTGAGCAGGGAGGGAGAAATGGCGTTTTGTGCGCGTTCTTGCAGCGTCGCGAAGTCGACCGGGAAATCAGGCAGAATGCCGTTCAACCCAGCATTATAGATCGCGTTCTGCATGTCGCCGAAATGTGCCAATTCCCGTCTCCCCATATAGTGTCGACACGATAGGCCCAAGCGCCCGATATACCAAGGACCGAAAAAACTACTGGTCAGTAGATGGGAAACTTGGCATGAAGGGCATGCACGGTGGATACATCCCGCCGGCAGGGGAGACGGAATTGCTTGGCCTTTCGACATCAGCAATGGTGTGCGTATGCCTGCTCTAGCAGAGGATGAGCGCGTGCCCGGCAAAGCGTCGAAACCTTCGATCAAGAACGAATTCACGGCGTTCAAGACCAATCGCATCGTCGAGGTTGCGAGCCATCTGTTCTACGAGCGCGGTTACAGCAGTTGCACTCTCGACCACGTTGCGGAGCGGCTCGGCGTAACCAAACCGTTCCTTTATTCCTATTTCAAGAACAAGGAAGCGATCCTCGCCGCAATCTGCGAGGTCGGCATCAGCGAGTCGCTAAGCGTGCTCGAGCGCACCCTGGCGGGCGAGCATGCCGACCATCGCGCGCTGTTGGCGGAAGTGGTGCGGCAGGTGGGGCGTATCGTGATCGACCGACAGGAATATGTCGTCGTCTACCAGCGCGAGATGAAGCATCTGAGCGCCAAGGATCACGAACGCATCCTGCGGCTGCGGCATTCGTTCGACCATCAGATCGCCGAGCTCATTCGCGAAGGTGTGGAAGCGGGCGAATTCCGCGAGGATACCGACTCCTTCGTGGCCGTCTGGATCGGCGGTTTGATCAGCTGGATTCCCACCTGGTATTCGCCGCAAGGCCAGAAGTCCGCCGCAGACGTTATCGACCAACTCGTCGATGCCGCCATGCGACTGGCCGGCGCAGAGTAAGTTTCACGACATGAATGCGATGTCCAAAAAGACCTGACCATAAACTAAGATACTGACCGGTAGATTATAAATGCCGTCGGTATGAAGGGAGAGAACATGACACAGATCAGCTTTGCGCGGGGCCTTCTTGCTGCCACTGCGATTTCGTCCTTTGTCGTCGCCGGGCACGCGTCGGCGCAGGAGTCGGGCGGCGTCGCGGGAACTGCGCCTGCCAGCACTGGCGAGAACGTGATCATCGTCACCGCGACCAAGTCGGGTCAGTCGCTTGAGGATACGGCAGCCGCGATCTCCGTTCTTGGTGCAGACGATGTCGGTGCCGGCGGCATCGAGGATGCGGGCGATCTGGCGGCTGCCGTGCCCAATGTCTCGGTGGGCGATCAGTTCGGGGTCAACCGGACTTTCATCCGCGGGATCGGGCTGACCAGCATCGATCTCGGAGCCGATGGCGCGGTCGCCTTCCTGCAGAATGGTGCGATCAACAGCCGCCCGGCGGCGCAGCTCAGCGGTTTCTACGACATTGCGCAGATCGAAGTTCTGCGCGGCCCGCAGGGAACCACCTATGGCCGCGGTGCGACCGGCGGTGTCATCAATATCGTGACTGCGCGCCCGACACCCTATTTCGAAGGCTATGCGCGGGCGACCTACGGCAATTACGATGCAGTGACGCTCGAGGGCGCCGTGGGCGGCCCGATCGCGGGTGACGCGCTGGCATTCCGCGTGGCGGGAAAATACGAGAGCCGGGACGGTTTCGGCGAGAACCTCGTGACGGGCAATCCGGTCGACGACCGTGACGCCTATGCCTTTCGCGGATCGCTGCAAGCGAACCTGACACCCGATCTGGAGGTGCTGGTGGTCGCGGACCATTTCCGCGAGGATGATTACAATTACGGATTCCACTATTTCGGACCCACCGTGGTGCCCGAAGCCGCGCTACCCGGCCCGTTGCTGGGCGGAGACACGATCAACGACTACTATGCCGATCTCGGCCAGCCGGTTGATAATCGGAACCTTTATTCGAACGAGGACGCGATCAATGATCGCAAGGGTACGAGCGTCCAGGGCATCGTGACCTTCGATCGTGGTGATTTTTCGCTCACTTCAACCACCGCCTATCGCACATTCGAACGGTTCAATCGCAACGATCTCGACGTCAGCGATGCCAATGCCTTCGGCCAGAACAACTATGTGGAAGACAGCGAATCCTTCAGCCAGGAACTGACTTTCACGGCTGATCTCGGGACCATCTCGCTGCTCGGCGGTGCGATGTATTTCGAGGAAGAACTTTTCGGCGAAGTTCGCGTGCCGACGATCAACCTTGCGCAGTATTTCAATATTGCGCTCGGCACCAATCTTCCCGCCGATCTGTTCGACGGAGGGAATTACCTACAGAGCGGTACGGTGAAGACCGAGGCCGTCGGCGCCTATCTCGAAGGCGCGATCGACATCACGCCCAGCCTGACTTTCACTGCCGGCGCGCGCTACAATTGGGAGAAGCGTTCGGGTACCGGCCGGTTCACCTTCGATGCGCAGGGCATCGACATTCCCACCGACAAGAGTGGCGATTGGGATGCGATCACGCCGAAGTTCGTGCTCGAATACGAAACGGCGGGCGGTACGCTGTTGTACGGCAAGGTCACCAAAGGCTTCAAGTCGGGCGTGGTGAACATCGGCAGCGTAAACTCGGTCATCGATCCGGAAGATGTCTGGAGCTACGAACTCGGGCTTCGCGGCGAAACCGTGGATGGCGTATTCGGTTACAGCGTGTCGGCGTTCTATTACGACTACACCAATCTGCAGGTCGGTTTCGTCAACGAGAACAGCATCGTCGAGACGATCAACGCCGCATCGGCGCGCAATTACGGGCTTGAGGTGGAAACGACCATCCGCCCCGCTCCGAATACGACGTTCCGGATCTTCGGTACCTATCTCAACGCCAAGTACTCCGATTTCTGCAACGGCTATTATGGTGCCGGCGACCCGACCCGCCGGCAGTTCCCGACCTGTGCCGACCAGCCGGGCCTGTCCGACCTTTCGGGCAATCGCCTGGCGAATGCCCCCGAGTTCACGGTCGCGGTCTTCGCCGATCACACCGTCGATCTGGGCACCAGCGGCACCATTGACCTGTCGGCGGACCTCAACTTCCAGGACGAAGTATTCTTTACCGAATTCAACAATCGCGACGCGCGCCAGGAGGCTTTTGCAATGGCCAACGCCAGCGTCACCTACCGTTCCCCGGACGAAAGGTGGTCGGTCGCGGTCTGGGGCAAGAACATCTTCGACAAGTACGCGCTCGCCAACACGATCGTCACGGCACCGCTCTACGGTTTCGTATCGGTTGGCTCGCTGCGCCCGCCGCGGACCTATGGTGTCACGCTGGGGATCGACTTCTAGAGCTTGGGCGCGGGCATGGCAGAAGCATTCCGCATCGGCCGCTACAAGGTCCATCGCATTGAAGAGTGGCAGGGCGGGTTCAGCCCGCCCGAGGCCCTCTTCGCCGAGTTCGAGGCGCAGGCGTTCGCACGGGTTGCGGACGCTTTCGAGCCGGATTGCCTGCGGGAAGGCATGATCTATGGCTATCTGCAAAGCTGGCTGATCGACACAGGCGATATGCGCGTGCTGGTGGATACCGGGGCGGGCAATGGGAAGCAGCGCCCCGGGATCCCGATCTTCGGGGATCTCGATACCAGCTTTCTAAGCCGGCTGGCCGATGCCGGATATTCGCCCGAGGACATCGATACGGTGTTCTGCACGCATCTCCATATCGATCACGTCGGGTGGAACACGCATTTGCAGGATGGGGAGTGGGTGCCGACCTTTCCCAATGCAACCTATTGCCTCCCGGCCGTCGACGACAGCGCCTGGAACCCCGATGGGGACCAGTACCGGACAATGTCCGGGGCCCACGTTAATGCGAATGTCTACGAAGACAGCGTCGTCCCCGTCCTCGCCAGCGGCAGGTGCCGGCTGGTTAACGATGGCGAGGCTATTGGTGCGGGGATGACCGCCGTCCACGCACCGGGCCATACTCCGGGTCATATGGTGCTGGAAGTGTGCGACGACGGGGACATGGCTCTGTTCACTGGCGACATCCTGCATCATCCGATGCAGGTCTACCGCCCCGATTGGAACAGCGTCTATTGCGAGGACCGCAGCCAGGCTGCGGAAACCCGGCTCAAGGTGCTGAACCGGGCAGCAAACAATGATGCGCGAATTGTACCGGCCCATTTCGGGGCCCCGCATTCGATCTTCGTCGAACGCCTGCCTAACGGGCGGTTTCGGCCCCAAAATGCCATTCGAATCCGAGGAGGATGAGCATGAGTAGCTCTGCCGTACCGTCTTTCTCGCCCGATGCTCCGGAAATCCACGCCGATCCCTATCCGGCATTCGGGCGGTTACGCGAACTCGACCCGCTTCATCGTTCCGATCTGGGCTACTGGGTCGTCAGCCGCCACGAGGACGTCCGTTCGGTGCTGATGGACCGCCAGGGGTTTGGCCAAGGCGATTTTGTCGAGAACATCAGACTGTTTTACGGTCCCGATTTCGACGTCATGGGGCAGCGCGCGTACAAATGGCTGTCGGAAGTATTCCTAATGCAGGACCCGCCGCATCACACCCGCGTTCGTGGATTGGTCACGGGCGCCCTGAACGCGAAGCGCGTGCGAGCAATGGAGCCGCGCATCCGCGAGATTGCGGACGATCTGATCGACGCGATGCTGGCGGCGGGCAGGGCTGAATTCATCAAGGATTTTGCCTACCAGCTACCCGTGCGGGTCATGTGCGACATGCTCGGGATCGACCCGGGCGATCCGCGCTTGCCCGAGGTCATGGATGCGATCGCACGCAGTTTTATCGTGTTCGAAGCGCGCGCGCTGACCGAGCAGGAACTGGCGGAGGCCAACGAGCAGATCGGCGTGTTGCAGGCATTCTTCGAGGAGCTCTTTGCCGATCGGATGGTAAATCCCCAGGACGACCTTGCTACCGCGCTCGTCCAGTCCGGCGGACAGGAAGACGCGCTCTCGCACGAGGAGCTCGTGACCGTTGCCATAGGTCTGTTCGGTGCAGGCTTTGAAACCACCGCCCACATGTTGGGCAATGGCATTCTCTCCTTTGCGCAAAACCGGCAGCAATGGGCAGCGTTGGTGGCCGATCCGCGCAATCGCTCGGCAGCGGCGGTCGATGAGACACTGCGGTTCGAAAGCTCGCTCATCGCCACTTATCGCACGGCGCTGGCCGAAACCCAGATCCGTGGAGAAACCATCTACCCCGGCGAGAAAGTCCTGACATTGATCGGTGCCGCCAATCGCGATCCGCGACTTTTCGATGACCCCGACCGGTTCGATATCGGGCGCGACGCGCGCAAGCATCTGAGCTTTGGCGGCGGCATTCATTTTTGTGCAGGCGCGGAACTCGCACGGCTCGAGGGGCGCATCGCCTTCGAACAGCTGGCAGAGCAAATGCCCGATCTCGAGGCCGATTGTGCGGCGCCGGAATGGCGGCCGGGATTTCTCTTTCGCGGCCTCAGCCGCCTTCCCATCACCTGGTAGATCGAACAGAAGGATCGAGGCCGCTCTCGTCGCTCGCAGCGCGAGAGCGGCGTCCCATGTTCTAGGCAGCTCCGCTGCTTTCTTGCCGGTGGTCGAACCGCAGATCCGCTTCATCGGGCGAGCGGGTCATCCTCCAGAAGGCATCGTTGCGCCACGGGGTGATCGCCACGACGCGGCCCTGTGAATTGCGGTACCAGTTCTCGGTTCCGGGATGCGTCCAGACCAGCCGGTCATGTGCGTCGTCGATGCGGCGGCTGTAGTCAGTATATGCGGTTTCCTTGACCTCCACGGTCGAGGCTTCCTGTGCCTCCGCGCATTGAACGACCTGACCGGCGAAATGCATCTGGTTCTCGATGTTGCGGATCATGCTGCCGCCATGACCCGAGCCGACGTTGGGTCCCAGCAGGATGAAGAAGTTCGGGAAGCCCGGAACGAGCGTCCCGAGATAGGCCGATGCATTGTCTTCGCCCCAATGGTCGCGCAGCAATTGCCCTTCGCGGCCGACGATGTCGTAGGACCCGAGAACATTGGTGGTTTGAAAGCCGGTAGCGAGAATGATGACATCCGCCTCGACAGTTTCTCCCGACGAAGTGGACAGCGTATTGCCTTCTACTTTCGCGAGATGTTCGGGAATGAGGTCGACATGCGGCTTCTTGATCGTACGGAACCAGCCGTTGTCGAGCAGCATGCGCTTCGCGAAAGGCGGGTATTCGGGCAGCACACGTTCGATCAGCTCGGGGCGATCCTGCAGTTGTTCTTCGACGTAGCGGGTGAACACGCGGCGGTGCGCGTCGTTGATCTCGTTTACCGCGCGCTCGGGATGCTCCCACTCGGGATCGCGGAACAGCGTTCCGTGCACTCTGTCGTTGAAGGTCCAGGACAGTCGCTGCTCGAGCCATGCCCGGTAGAGGGGAACGACCTGCATCAAATAGCGTACGCCTTCGGGTACCTTCTTGCGGAACTGCGGGAAGGGGGCCGCCCATTGTTTCGACCGGGCAAATATGGTCATCCGGCTTACCTCGTCGGCAATCGCCGGGGCGACCTGCATGCCCGATGCGCCATTCCCGATGACGGCAACGCGCTTGCCTGAGAGGTCTGCCTCCGCCGGCCAGCGACTGGTGTGGTAAACCTCGCCCGCGAACTCATCGAGGCCATCGATTTGCGGGTACTTTGGTATGTTGAGAATGCCCACGGCGCTAAACAGATAGTCGGCGCTGTGGGTCTCGCGCTTGCCGTCCGGGGTGGTGATGGTGACATCCCATTGGTCGGTCGCCGTATTCCAGCGCGCCTCTTCGACATGCGTCCGGAAGCGGGCCTTGTCGTATAATCCGAACTCGCGTGCGGTATCGAGCAGATAGCCTTCGATTTCGTCGCGCAGCGGGAAATACATCGACCAGTCGTTCGGCCGACATGAGAATGTGTATGTGAGCGAAGGGGTGTCGACGCCGCAGCCGGGATAGCGGTTTTCGAACCAGGTCCCCCCGAAATCCTCGTTCTTTTCGAACAAGGTGTAATCGATGCCGAGCTTGCCGAGCTCGATACCGGCGCAGATTCCCGATACGCCTCCGCCGATCACGATGGCAGTCTTATCGGCCGCGATCGCCGTGTCGGCGGTCGGTTCAAGATCGTAACCCATGCCTGCGGCTACGATGTCGCCGTATTCCTCGGGAACATGCTCGGTCATGGCGACCGAAAGCATTTCGGCAAGGCGAAGGTTGGAGGGACGCTCGATCGCCAGCGGCTTGCCCGCGAGCCAGGCTTCGATCGCTTCTTCTGCCGCCGTCCGGATCTGCGTCTGGACTTCGTCGGGGAGCTGACCGCTGTCATTGTCGTCGAGCCCGGGAGAGCGCCCCGGCGCGAAGGGCTCTTGAAGCCAGGTTGCTTCGCCCGTCATCTGGTACAGCACCATCAGCAGCGCGGGAATATTGGCGTTGGCGATCCCGTCCTTGAGCAGGGTACGGTTCACCTCGGCGGCAGGCATGGGGGGATTTGAGAGCGGTGATTGCATTGAAATACGGATCCTGCATCGACCGGGTGGCGGCCTTGTGAAACGTGGTGAAGCTGGCTTGGCTAGGCGCTGAACTTCTCGCGCCTGACGCGCAGGCCAGCCGCTTCCCGATCCCATGTGTCGGGGGTGACACCTTCCTTGCGCAGGTCGGCCTTCATGACCTTGGCCGACGGGGTCTTGGGAAGTTCGTCGAGTATCCGGATGTATCGCGGGACCATGAAGTAAGGCATGGTATCGATCAGGAATTCGGCGAGTTGGCGCGCCTCGAGTTTCTGTCCCGGAACCGGGGCCACGATAACCATCACCTCGTCTTCAGAGAACTCGCTCGGTACCGCCACCGCTGCCGCCTCGCGGACCGCGGGATGGCTGCAGACATCGGCTTCCACCTCGAAAGAGGAGATGTTCTCACCGCGTCGCCTGATTGCGTCCTTCACGCGGTCGACGAAATAGAAGTAGCCGTCCTCGTCACGGCGGAAGGCGTCGCCTGTATGGAACCATCCGTTGCGCCAGGCCTCCGCAGTGGCTTCGGGATTGGCGTTATAGCCACTGTTCATGGCCCACGGCCGATCGGTCCGCACCAGCATTTCGCCGATTTCGCCGATCGGCACTTCACAATCGTTGCGATCGACCAACCGGACATCCACACCGTCGCGGACGCGCCCGCAGGTGCCGATCTTCGTCGGATTGGCTTCCGACACGATCGGCGAAGAAATCTCGGTCATGTTGAAGATGGTGTAGATATCGACCCCGAAACGCTCGGTGAAGGCCGGCGCGTCTCCCGTCAGCGGGACCATGAAGGCCTTCTTGACCGTGTGATCGCGATCATCGGGTCGCGGTTCGGCTTTCAGCAGGAATGTGGCCATGACTCCCAACAGGAACACCACGGTGGATTGGGTCGCCTTGGCAACCGCCCAGAAGTCCTCGGTCGAGAAATTGTCGATCATGGCGACCGACGCGCCCCGGGCCAGCATGACGAACGGCGGTCCCATGCCACCGATGTGGAAGATCGGCGCGACGCACATGTAGCGGTCGTTCTCGTCCACCATGGGCCAGGATTCGGGCCCGGCATTGGTGAACATATGGAGATAGGACGAGAGAACGCCTTTCGAGGGGCCGGTCGTGCCCGAAGTGTAGATGATCGACTGGATATCCCACGGCTCGATGGGACGCGCGAGTTCGAGTGTCTCGTCTGCGGCACCCGCCAATTCGTCGAATCGCTGGATCGGCCGTGGCGCTTCGGGGACTTCAATGCCCGTCGTCACGACCAGCCGTTCGACGCGACCGAGATCGATTTCGGACAGGCGAGGGACGAGATCCGGATGGACCAGCAACACGCGCGCGCCGGAATTGGCGAGTACATGCTGCAGGAGCTGGCCCCGATATGCCGTGTTGAACGGGACGAAGACCGCGCCGATGTAATTGATGGCATAGAACGCGATCAGCGCGTCCGGACCGTTGGGAAGCCATACGGCGACATGTTCGCCCTGTTCGATCCCCATCGCCCGCAGACCGGCGGCCTTGGTGCGGACCTTGTCGCGCAGTTCGGCAAAGGTCCACTCCGCGCCATCGGCGAATACGACATGCGGCTGGTCCGGGCGCTCGTTCGCCCAGCGATCGAGCAGGTAACGCAGGACGCATTCGTCGCGGTTCGGAATGCGCGGATCGGTGAAGTCACGTTCGCGGGTCATGCGTTCCATTCCTCAGGCTGCCAGTCGCAGGATCTGCATCACATCATCGGCGGTGCGTATGGGGCGGGGATTGGTGCGCCCCCAAATGTCGAGCAGAGTGTATTCCGAAATCTGCTGGAAGCGGCTCTCGTCGACCCCGACCTCGGCCAGCGTGCGCGGCATGCCAAGCCCGCGGATGAAGGCATCGAGTGCCTCGGCGGCGGTATCATGCGTGTGGCCGAGCACTGCCAGCGTGCGTGCCTGGCGACTGTCGTCGTGCTCGGCGTTCCACTGCAGGACGTAAGGGGACATGACGCAGGAGCAGTAGCCATGCGGCACATCGCAGGTGCCGCCCAGAATATGACCGATCGCGTGGCTTGCCCCCATCGGCACGCCACCGATGATGCTGATCATCGACTGCCATGCGCCGATCTGGCACTTCAGCCGCCCCTCCATATCGGCGGGATCCGCCTTCACGCGGGGCAGGCCTTCGACCAGCAACCCCAGCGCGCTTTCGGCCAGACCGTTGGCGAAATCATTCGATTTGTCGGACGACAGCGTCTCGACTGCGTGGTCGACCGACCGAACGCCGGTCGAAAGCCACAACCACTCGGGAGTGTGCACCGTGATCCGCGGATCGAGCACGACCATGACCGGCGCCATGTCGCGATGCTCGTAACCCTGCTTGTGCTGGGTCGCCTCGTCGGTCGCGCCGGACAGTGCGTTGAACTCGCCCCCGGAAAGGGTGGTGGGTACGCAGATTACGGGCACGTCGGGACCCTCCGTGATCGGGTTCACGACCGCACCTTCCTCGGTGACATAGGTGCGAAGCGGCTCGAAATCCTCGATGCTGCGGACGTCGTGTTTTAGCAGCAGCGCCACGATCTTGGCGGCGTCGGTGACCGACCCGCCGCCGATTGACACAATGAGATCGGCCCGGGCGTCGCGCGCGGCATGGGTCGCCGCGAGGACATCGGTCCGCGGTGCATGCGAGGCTATCGCGCTGAAGGTCGCCGCATGACGGTCTCCCAGCGCATTCTCGATTTTCGCGATCTCGTCGGTTTCCTGCCGGAGCGTCTTGGATGCCAGCAGAAAGACACGGGATGCGCCCATGGCGTCGGCCTGCTCGACGAGGACCTCGGCTGCCGGATTGCCCATGGTAACCCGCTCGGTGCGCGTGAAGCGCAACTCGCTCGGTGTGAAACTCGTCATTCAAACCTCTCCTCACCCACCGCCCGCTGTTTGCGGATCGATAAATTGGATAGTGACATTCAATCGATCTACTGGCTAGTATATTTTTCAACTTATCAGAATATCGAGGGTGGCGATGGAGAAACAAAGGTTTGGCGATGGCAGTCCGCCCGAGAACGCGGCGATGCCTCTCGCGGGTACGAAGGTGCTCGAATTCTCGGGGCTGGGCCCGACGCCATTCGGCGCAATGCTGCTGGCCGATTTGGGTGCCAGCGTTCTGCGAATCGAGCGGGCCGGCGCGGTGAACCCGCTTGGTGGAGATCCACGATTCGATTTCATTTATCGGGGCCGCCCTTCGATGGCGGTCGATCTCAAATCGCCTGAAGGGCTGGAGCGCGTGCGTGATCTGGCTGGCGCGGCCGATGTCCTCATCGAAGGCTACCGACCGGGAACGATGGAACGTCTCGGCCTAGGCCCGGATACACTTTGTGCAGACAACAAGCGGCTGATCTACGCACGGATGAGCGGTTGGGGACAGGATGGTCCGCTGAGCGGAAAAGCCGGTCACGATATCAACTACCTGGCTCTGAGCGGCGCACTCTTTCCCCTCGGGCCTGGCGATGCGCCGCCGGTTCCCCCGCTGAATTTTGTCGGCAATTTCGGGGGAGGGGGCACTTTTCTCGCGATGGGCGTGCTCGCTGCGATGCAGGAGCGGCAGCGCTCCGGCAGGGGGCAGGTGCTCGATGTCGCCATGATCGATGGCATCAGCGTCCTGATGACGCAATTGAGTGGCTGGATGCAGATGGGCCAATGGTCGGCTGGGCGCGGCGGCAATTTGCTCGATGGCAGCGCCTATTTCTACCGCTGCTATGCGACACGCGATGGTCGGCACATGGCGGTAGGCGCGCTTGAGAAGCCGTTTCATGATGCCTTTGTCTCGGCCCTCGGCCTCGATCCAAAAGACTGGAACGATCACCTCGAACCAAGCCATTGGGCGATCCGCGGTGACAGGATCGCAGCGATTGTTGCGGGGGAAACCCTAGAGCACTGGCTGACGGTTTTCGACGGAGTCGACGCCTGCGTGTCCCCCGTGCTGAGCGTTGATGAGGCCGCCCGTGATACGGGCGGTACCAAGCGGGGCTCCTGGGTGCGCGACGCGCGATCTTTCCAGCCCTTTCCGGCGCCTCGTTTCTCGCGTTCGCCGGTCCGTCAACCAAGCCCCACGCTTGATAATGCAGAGCTCGAAAGGGTCCTGCACGCGTGGCGCGCAGAGGCCGCGGCCTGAAGAAGAGACGAAGGGGCGCATGCACGAAGCAAGCCCTCCGACAAGCAGACAAAGAAAGGCCACCGGCCGGAGAAGGATGATACGATGACAATGAATACCGACGAGCAGGCGATGAAACTGGTGGCGCTGACGTCCGAAATCGTCGCTGCGCATGTGGCCAACAACGCGGTCGCTGTCGAAGAGGTCGCGACGCTGGTCTCCAACGTGCATACGGCCCTCGCAGGCCTCGGAGCGGACGCAGCCAAGGAAGAGGCGCCCGTTCCGGCCGTCCCGATCCGTTCCTCGGTGAAGCGCGATTACATCGTGTGCCTCGAGGATGGTCGGAAGCTGAAGATGCTCAAGCGGCACCTCAGGAAAGCGTACGATCTCTCGCCCGACGAATATCGTGCGCGCTGGAACCTTCCTTCGGACTATCCGATGGTGGCGCCTGCCTATGCGGAAAAGCGCCGGGATCTCGCGAAGAAAATCGGCCTCGGCAAAGGCAATACACACAAGCGCGGGCGTCGCCCCAAGTCTGGTTGAGCTAGGCCAGGGCGTATGTCCCCTACTGGATAAGCGGACCCGGGTGGCGCAGCGACGGACAAGTTGCTCGGAGCTCAAAAACCGCGCGCAAACGCCGGTACCGTTTATTGGCAGCTCCGGTTGCGAGGTGCGAGGGTGCCCCGATACTGTCGGATATCGGTACATCCTCGCCCTTATGGCATTCGTCTCGATGCCCGATCCAGAAGGTCGCCAACGGTATCCTGGCTGGTTGGGGAGGGACGATCAGGCTGCCCGGTTCAATTCTTCGAATGCCGTCTTGGCCAAGGCCATTCGCTGGTCTGCGTCTCCTGCCGATTTCATCCCCCGCTCGACCTCCGATGCCATGCGACTGAGCCGTGCTTCCCCGAAATGTGACGCAATGCCGGCCAGTTGATGCAACGAGCTCGCGACTTCCTCCCAGCGGCTGTCGATATTGGTTATCGCCAGATCCGCCAGCATTTCACGCACGGCATCCTTTAGGGTTTGGTAGTTCTCCGCGAGGTCCGAGATGTCCAGCGCGTCACCCTCATCGCCATCAGGCTTTGCGGCTGCAGCTTCACCCTTCCTGGCAAACCTCTCGACCGCCTTCACCAGATCGCACATTTGTAGCGGCTTCGCGAGATGGCCTTGCATGCCCGAAGCGAGACACCGTTCGATGTCCTCGGGATAGGCATTGGCAGTCAGCGCAACCACCGGCAGTTTCGCTGCATAGAAGCCGCGAGCTCTCAATTCCCGAGTGGCGCTGATACCGTCCATGAGCGGCATTTGCAGATCCATCAGGACCATCGCGAACTGGTCGCCGCGGGCTTGTGCCGAGGCGACCGCATCCAGCGCTGCCTTGCCGTCCCCGACGATGTGGGGCTCGTAGCCTGCATTGCGACACAAGGCTTTGATGAGGCGCTGATTGATCTCGTTGTCTTCGGCTATCAGCAAACGCAATGGAGGGCGGTCGACCGCTGGTTTCTGCGCGTCGGGGTGGGGGTCTCCTTTGGGCGCTTCAGGGGCCTCTGCCGCGACCAGCGGCAGGACAACCGTGAATGTCGTTCCCTTGCCGGGTGTGCTCGTTACCGAGATATCGCCTTCCATCATGTCGACCAATTGCCTGCTTATGGTCAGGCCAAGGCCGGTGCCTCCGAAACGACGCGCGATCGTCCCATCGGCTTGCGTGAAATGCTTGAAGATCGCGTCGAGCTTTTCGGACGGGATGCCGATTCCGGTATCGATCACGTCGATCGCCAGCTTGCGACCACTGTCGATTTGCTTGGCGACGAGGCGGACACCGCCGTCCTCGGTGAACTTTATCGCGTTCCCAAGCAGGTTGAGCACGATCTGGCGCAATCGAAGCGCATCGCCCACGATGTAGGGCGGTATCTCGGGAGCGAAGTCGATCTCGACACTCAGCCCCTTTTTCTCGGCGACCGGCTCCATGAGTTTGACGATGCCGTTCAGCTTGTGGCGCAAGTCGAACGGATCGTTGGAGATACGCATCTGGCCCGCCTCGATCTTCGAGATGTCCAGAATGTCGTTGAGAAGCCGCATCATCGCACGACCTGAGTCGGCGATCAGCTGGACATAACTGCGCTGCTCCTCGTCGAGCTCCGAATGCTGAAGAAGGTCGGTGAACCCGAGTACACCGTTCATCGGCGTGCGGATCTCGTGGCTCATATTGGCGAGGAATGCCGATTTGGCCATTGCAGAATCTTCGGCCCGGCGGCGGGCGTCGCGCAGTTCCAATTCGAGCTGGCGGGCTTCGGAAACATCAACCGCTGCGCCGTAATATCCCTTGACCTTTCCATCCTCATCGAACTCGGCGGAGTTGTAAGTCTCCATCCAGACATGGCCGCCATCGGCGCTGTGGAATTGGATGAGGCGCTTGCGCAAATCGCCGGGGGCAAAGTTTTGAAACGGCGGATTCTCTTGCAAGGGTTTAAGGTCGGCTACCGCGTCCAGCCAACCTCGGCCCAGCATTTGCTCGACTGTCATACCGACCTTCGCTGCCCATCCCGGATTGATGTAGGTCAGTTCGCCAGCTGCATTTGCACGGAAAATTCCGACGGGTGCAGACTCGGCCAGCAGGCGGAACCGCGCCTCGCTGTCTTTCAGCTCGTTCGCCTGCTTAACCTCCAGCGAAATATCGCGGATGTTTCCGATGGTGCCGAGGAATTCCCCGTCGGTGCCGCTCAGTCGCTTCACGCCGACTTCGATGTAGTGACATTCGCCAGATTTGTCGAAGAACCGCTGCTGGAGAGTAGCCTCTTCGAGGTCGCCGCTGGCGATGCGGGGATAGATCACATGTGTTGCCGCGAGATCTTCGGGATGCAGGAATGCGGTCGTCGGCTTGCCGAGGCTTTCCTCGATCTTGTAGCCGGTCAGTGTTTCCCATGCGGGATTGAGGCTCGACCAGCAACCATTGGCATCGGCGCGAAATATGACGTCTCGAATGTTATCGAGAACTTCCTGTTTCTCGTCGCGCTCCAGACGAAATCGCAAACGGTCGCGGTTCCGTTGCGCGAGTAGTGCCGCGACGGGAAAGCCGATCGCGAAATTCGTGGCCAGGAATGCCTGGTATGCCACCAGCTGCAATTCCGAGCCCCCGCGGACGAGAATTATGGGGCCCAGTCCGATGGCAGTTGCGGCAGACGAGATTGCCGTGATGAGCAGCGTTGCGACGGCGGTCCCGACAAGGCCGGTGCGAAACGCGGCATACAAGACCAGCGGGGACGTAAGGAACAGGAACGGGAAGGTGGTCTGTGTGAAGATCAGCATCGTGCCGATGGTCACCAAGCCCACCATCACCATCCATTCCAGCAAGTCTCGCGCCTGCGGCGACTTGCGTTCGCGCCACGCGCCCAGGAACACGAGCGTGACCGGCAGGATTATTATGAGGCTGAGTGCATCTGCTATGAGCCATCGCTGCCCATCTGCCAAAGAGAACCCGGTACCGGTATCGGCAAGCACCACGCTTGCAACAATTGCGGATGCGAAGGATGCGACGACAGAGGCGAGGATGAGCACTGCATAGGTGTCGACCTCGGCGAGATCGAGCGCTACGTTCTTCGCCTTGCGCACCAGCAGAACAAGGGTGGCAATCTCGACGGAATTCGCGATCGCAAGCCCCAGCGCGATGCTCCAATTGTCGTCAACCAGACGATTGACAGCGATGTTCGCGAGCAGACATCCCAAGATGTAGAATGGCGCGGCGCGCGTTCGGCTATAGATGAGCCATGCGGCCGCAACCGCATTCGGCAGCCATAGCATCGCTATGCGTTCGTTTCCTCGCGTGAGAGCAATGCCGGTATAAGCGAGGATCCCGAAAAGCGCTGCCAGCACCAGAACGAACGCAGCTTCCTTGCGCAGCAACTTCACAATCCTGCCTCCCTCTTCGCGACCGACATGGCTTACGAACGGTTAACAGCGTGCTTACGCCATAGACAGGGAAATGAGGGGGCTGGGTGCCTTCACGCCTGTGAAGCCGGCGACAGCCAATGGCGTGATCGACAGTCCTGCCCAGCGCTAGCCTCGGAAGTTAGGGCAGCCGGCGCACCCTCAATTACGCGGGTAGGCAAGGCGCCGGGGCGAGGGGAGAAGGCCGACGCCACATGGGATCATCCGATGACAGCGTTCCGATTTTACACAGGTACGAAAGGCTACAGGGTCTTGCGCAACTTCACGTTGAGGCGAGGATTGTCGTCGTCCGTGTCATAACGCGGGCCGCTAAGCGGCATAGCCAGTTCAACATCTAAATCGAGACCGCTGACGATGTCCGTCCTCAACCCGCCGCCTGCCGAATACAATTCGCCAGTACCCCGCCCGTTATCGATATTTCCGACATATCCGCCATCGGCATAGGCATAGATCTGCATATTATCGAGCAGGCCGAGCGCGTCCTCCCAATCATAGCGCAACTCGCCCGACCCCATGATGCCTTCGTCGCCCGAACGCTGGCTATAAGGGTAGCCGCGCAAGAATCGGTTGCCGCCAAGACCGAGGTCTTCGGTCGAAAGCAGCGGTGCACTTGCGATCTGTCCGCGTGCGGCAAGCTCCATGCTGAAGCCCGAGCCCAGCTCGCGCTCCCAATCCGCCCATGCATAAAGGCTGCTGAACACCGCGGACGCATCGTCGCGGGAGGCGAGTGGATCGCCCCGCTCGGTTGCGCCGAGGACCGACAGCCCCTGTGAATAGGTCACCCGTGCACGATAGCGCCCGCCGGCGGCAGCGCCCGCCATGAAAGCGCCGAGCCGCACAACCGGAATACGGTCGTGGCGGTCGAGTGCGCCGTCGCGCTCGCGGCGGATATCCCGGAGCTGCAATTCGGCCTCGCCCCACAGGCTGAAATTGCGGCGCCTTATGAAGGGGTGGCGCAACTCGATGCCCAATCGGGTCGAACGCCCGGTAACGTCGTCGTCTGCGAGATAGGCGCCCGGATCGGTTCTCGAATGCGAAACGACGACGCCTGCTTGTGTGCCGCTCGAACTGATCACCGCTTCGTATTTGAGCTTGGCATAGTGCAGTTCGCCCGGTTCGAAGGGAGTGGTTGCCAGCGTCATGTCGACCTCGTCGGTCGGCGTGAGCAATCCGTTGAAGTCGGCATCGATACGCAGCCGCTCGGGGCCTACGGGCGCCGTCCCGTCATTCTCGAACACCACGGCACCGCTGGCGCGCGATCGCCGCGCCTCGATAACCAGTACGCCTCGTTCGGCTTCACGTTCGAAATAGGCCCGGCGCACCCGCACGCCTGAAATATCGTCTGCCAGCAGCAAGTGCCGTTCGAGCCGTGCCTTCGTCACGGGGCGGCCGTTCAGCAGCGGGGCAAGCTGGCTGCGGATGGCGGCATCGTCGTCACCGTCGATCCTGATCCGGTCGATCCGGCCTTCGTCGACGCGGACGCGAAGCACACCCGCACGCAACGACTGCGGCTCGATCATCGCGGTCGCGAACACATAGCCCTTGGCCTGGGCGCGCGCTGCCACTTCGCTGGCGAGGGTATTGAGTTGCTCGCCGTCCAGGTCACGCGCGGCGTATCGCTCGATAATGTCCACGAAGTCGACGACCGACAATTCGCCCAACCCTTCGAGAGAGATCGGCCCGACATTGTATATACCGCGGCCAAGACTTTGCCGGTCGTCGGTGCGCGGTTCGATTTGCGTAGCGGATGGGGTGTCGCGAGACGGAAAGACGCTACCTTCCTTCGCGTCGATAGCCGCGGCTTCATCGATCGGAGCGCGCGTTTCCTGCGCATTCGCGGGCAGAGCAAACGCCAGGCTGATCGCTGCCGCTAAGTGAGGAGAAGATGGGTAACGCACGCGTAAGGCACTCCGGATGAAGCACCAGCAATAATGCGCCAGGCATTAATTTTCGGTTGAATTACCATGTGTTTAACCATGTTTGATTGCCATATTGGAACACAGCGGTGCGAGATGGGATGCTCATAGGAGACCCATCTTGCTGACTCGGAAAATCCTCAAAACTGCTCCGCTCGCCCTCTTGCTCGCCAGCACGAGCGTCCACGCACAGGTCGCCTGGACGGTCAGCGAAACCGACGGTCGCGTGGCTATTCGCGACGTGAGCGGTGAAAGGCCGGCGCGTCGCGGCGCCAAGATTGCGGCCGGCGGTACGATCGAAACCGGGGCAAACGGCTCGGCCGTTATCGTGCGCGAACGTGAATTCGTGACCGTCCGGCCCAACACACGCCTCAAGGTGCCACAACCTTCCGAGGAGCGGTCGGTAATCCAGATCGTACAGGACTGGGGTAGCGCGATTTTCAATATCGGCAAGCAGCCCGATCCTCATTTCGGGGTCCGTACGCCGACCCTCGCCGCGGTGGTGAAGGGAACCAGCTTTTCGATCACGGTCGATGGCACGGGTTCTTCCATGCAGGTTACCGAGGGCGCGGTCGAAGTGTGGACCGGCGATGGTGGCGCGCGCGATCTCGTGACCCCGGGCGAAGTGGCCATGGTCGGCGCGGATGATCCGTTCCGCCTGACGATCATGGGTGATGAAACGCGCACCCTGGATTCACCTGCGCGCGATAACGGGACACCGCCTCCGCCGGCTGCACCGCTGCCGGCCGCGACCATGCCGGTTGCGATCACGAATGCGGCAGCGGGAGAAATTGCCTCTGAACAACCGGTCATCGAGACCCCGTTCACGAGCGAGCCGACCGATCTGGAGGACACGACCGAGGGCCTGGTCTCAGGTGAGATCGCGGCGGTGACCGACGAATTCGTGGCCGATCTTTCGCAGGAAGAGAGCGAACCTGATCCTTTGCCGGAGCCGGAGCCGGAGCCGGAGCCGGAGCCGGAGCCGGAGCCGGAGCCGGAGCCGGAGCCCGAGCCTGAACCAGAGCCGGAGCCGGAGCCGGATGGCGACGACGACGGCGATGACGACGACGACGACGGCGATGACGACGACGACGACGGCGATGACGACGACGACGACGGCGATGACGGCGACGACGACGGCGATGACGACGACGACGACGGCGATGACGACGACGACGACGGCGATGACGACGACGGCGATGACGACGACGACGATGACGACGACGATGACGATGACGATGACGATGACGATGACGACGATGACGACGACGATGACGACGACGATGGCGACGATGACGACGACGATGATGACGATGATGACGATGATGACGACTGATCGGCTATCGGCGATCGCGTTCTGATCCCATGCGTTCGGCGTCCTCCTCGATCCTGCTGCGGCGTATGCCGTGGGAGAATATCCTCTTGGCGGCCCTCCTGATCTTCTCGATCGGGTCGGCAGCCCAGTCGGGCGCGTTTCGTGATCTGGACAATGGTCTCAGGAATTTCAGCTTTGCACTGAGGAGCAGCACGGCAAGCGGACAAATTCACGTCGTCGAAATGGACGCCGCAAGCGTCGCCCAGATCCAGCGCTGGCCGTGGCCGCGCAGCAATTACGCCGGTGTTGTTACCGCGCTGGATGCGGCGGGGGCCCGCTCGATCATCTTCGATGTCGACTTCTCCTCGGCTTCTGACCCGGTCGAGGATGCCGCGCTGGCGCGCAGCCTTAACAAGGCCGCCGCGCAAATTATCCTCCCGACATTCGCCCAGAGCGAAAGCTTCGGATCCGATCGGCAGATCGACGCCTTGCCCATCGCCGCCTTGCGGCAGCATGCTTCTTTGGCATCGGTGTCGGTCATCCCAGACAGCGATGGCGTGGTGCGTAACATGCCCCTGGGAACGATAACCGCCGGGGTCCCGCGACCCTCGCTGTCGGCGCAGGCCGCCGGGGTGGCCGGAAAGGCCGGAGAACACTTTCCCGTCGATTTCGCAATCAACCCCGCGTCGATACCCCGCTACAGCTTCATCGATATTGCCGAGGGACGGTTCGATATTTCAGCGGTCCGCGGCAAGGACATCCTTATCGGCGCAACCGCGATTGAGATGGGAGATCGATATGCCACGCCGCGGCATGGCGTATTGCCCGGTGTGATAGTCCAGGCGCTTGCTGCGGAAACCTTGCTGGGCGGGATTCCCACCTTCGGGGGGTGGGAGTTCCCGTTGCTGGTCGGGGCAATGGCTGCCGCGATGATCTTTGCGCAGAAGACCTATCGGCGCGTAGTCATGACCTCCGGCATGGGTGCGGTGCTGCTCTTCGTTGCCGACATCGCATCGTACAGTCTCGTCAATATGGAATTCCGGATCGTCGCGGGCCTGCTTCTGATCCTCGGGTCGGGGGCCGCACGCGCGGGCCTGTTGCTCTATCGCGATCTGTATCGCGCGCAGCGCATCGACCAGGAAAGCGGCTTGCCGAACCGCCGTGCATTGCGCGAGGCCGACGGTTCACGTGAACACGCGCAGACCATCGTTGCCATGGTTGCGAATTTCGATGCGATCAAATCGGTAATCGGCGCAGAAGCCATCGGGTCGCTGATGCAGAGCCTCGCCGCGCGAATGGGTGACCAGGACCTGATATACCGCGTCGATGATCGCTGTCTGGCGTGGATTTCCGAAGAAGGTCACGAGACGCGGTTGGAAAAGCTCACCGAACTGCGGCGCGAATTGCGACGTCCGCTCGAGGTCGCCGGCAAGCGTGTCGATCCTGCCATCGTTTTCGGCATCGCCGCGGCCGGTGCCACTGCCGAAGCTTCGCTGGCTGCCAGCACCGCGCTGGCGAATGACAAGGTGTGGCACATGCACGAGGCTGCCGAGCAGGACCTCCTCGAGCAACAGGTTTCGCTGATGGGCGAACTGGCGAACGCGATCGAGAACCATCAGCTCGAGGTGCAATACCAGCCCAAGCTCGACCTGAAGACAGACCGGATCGCCAGTGTCGAGGCGCTCGTCCGGTGGCACCATCCAACGCGTGGCTATCTCAGTCCCGACAGTTTTATTCCATTGGCCGAGAAGAGCGATCACATTGCGGATATGACGCTGTTCGTCCTGCAACGTACCTTACGCGATCTCTCGCAGTGGCACGCAGCCGGCATGGAGGTGAAGGCGGCGGTGAACATATCGGCGCGCCTGCTTACCTCGCAGGTCTTCTTCGAGGCGGTCCGTGCGGCGCTTGCGGAAAGCGAGACCTCGGCCTCCCATCTTATTTTCGAGGTTACCGAATCGGCAACCATGGCCGATCCGTCGGCCGCCCTGCGCGCACTGGAAGGATATCGGCAGATGGGGATCATGATCTCGCTGGACGATTATGGCACTGGCCAGTCAACCCTGACCTATCTCAAGACCCTGCCGATCGGCGAGCTCAAGATCGATCGAAGCTTCGTCGAGAATGCGCATGAAGACAGCAGCGATGCGCTGTTGGTACGGTCTACCGTCCACTTGGCGCACGCGCTTGGTCTGCAGGTCGTTGCAGAGGGAATCGAGACAAAGGAGTGTCTCGACTTCCTGCGCGAGGTCGGATGCGATCTCGCACAGGGTTATCACGTTTCTCGTCCGCTGCCGGCGCCCGACCTCCTTGCGCTTTGCCAGCGTTACACGGGCGTTGCGAGCCCGCCCCAACGATCCGCAGCATAGGAAAGATTACCATACTGATCTACGGGTATTCCCTTAGATCGGTCTCCTGCCTATAGGCCCGCTCGAGGCGATGAGCTGATTCTCTCCGCGATCCCCGCGTCTCCTGGACGCCCGGAGTGCTCATCGCCTTACCATCTCCCGGAACTGCGCGTAATATCGTTCGCAAACGCGAAACGGGCGGCCGCGAGGCCGCCCGTATGTGAGGCTCGAAACCTGCGTACGCCGGTTCAGCTGGCCGACTTGGTCCAGGCGAACTTGGCGAAAGGTTCGTCTACCGGCGTTTCGGCGAGATGATTGGTGTAATTGCTCATTACCTTCTGCGCGAGTCCAAGAACGATCTCGAGCAATTGGCGCTGGGTGTAACCGGCGTCGAAGTACGCCTGCACCTCGTCGTCGCTCACATTGCCGCGATTGCGCACCATTGCGAGCGTGAATTCACGGAGCGCCTCGAGACGCGGTTCGGCCAGCGGGGTTTCGTTGCGCAGGGCCTCGGTGATGGCGGCGTCGACCTTCATCGAGTGCGCGATCCCGGTATGTGCCGGAACGCAGTAATGGCAAGCATGCTCGACGTTGATCGTTTGCCAGACAACCGTCTTTTCCTCGTCATCGAAGCTGGAGGCGAGAAACAGCTCGTGCAGCTTTTGATAGCCTTCGAGCAGGCCTGGGGCTTCGGCCATCACTGCGTGCAGATTGGGGATCATGCCGAAGGCCTTTTGCGATGCGCCGAGCAGCGGCTGGCTTTCTTCAGGAGCTGTTTGCGGAGTGTGGAGCGTCAGTTCGGTCATTGAAAATCCTTGTTTGTCATCCCGTCGGCAGCCCATCTGGGAATGCTTGAGTGATTGCTCAAGATGCAATTTGAACGAACGCTCAAGAATGCCTATGTGGATTGCATGGTAAAGTTGACGACCCATGACCGCGCCGCGGCCCTTGCGGCCGGGCTCGACGCTTTCTGGCAGTGGGGTTTCCACGGCACCTCGATGAAAGACCTGGAACGCGCTACGGGAATGCATCCGGGCAGCATTTACGCAGCCTTCGGCAGCAAGCGGGGTTTCTATGTCGCCGCGCTGGATCGCTATACCGAGGACGTGCTGGCGGATCTGCGCAGGCATGCCTCGGAAGCAGCCTCACCGGTCGAAGGACTTGCCGGGTTCGTCGAAGCGGTCGCGCTGGATGAAGACCGTTCGGCGCGTTCCTGTATGCTCGTCAAAACGCTGCTCGAGCATGGGGAGGGCGACGAAACGCTGCGTCGTAGCGCCGAAAGCGGCATTGCCGCGATCGAGACCGAGATCGGCAACAATCTGCGCCGCGCGCAGCAGAGGGGTGAGGCTTCAGCATCGCTTGAAGTAGAGCATGCGGCCAGACGCATACAGCTCAACATCATGGGCTTGCGCAGCTTCGCTTGCCGACCCGGCGCGAACGAGTCCGTAGCGGTCATGGCGCATGATATCGCCAGCGAGATCCGCAAGCTCAAACAAGTGCCAAGCTGAAACAGAAATAGCCCTTGCTAAGTATCGGTTATTGAAACACACTGAACTATGTTTTGCGGCTTCATCAGCGGGCGAATACAGGCCGACACAGAGACGGGTAGAAAAGAGCCCAGGCTTACCTTGAATATTGCCGCGTCTCTGCGCCAAGGCGAGAAGTCGGGTAATGTTCAGGTGCTGAATATTTCGCGAAGCGGCCTTCTTCTTCGGACAGATTTTGGTCCCTTGGACGAGCAGGCAATCGCAATCACCATTCCCAATGTCGGCGACATAGATGGCCGCATAGTCTGGAAGTCTTCCGATTTTGTTGGTTGCCAGTTCGATCGACCGCTCAGGCGGGCAGATCTGCTCGCAGCACGCATTCGAAATGGCGGAGCTGATGTGCTTGGGATGGAACCGATGGGGGGCCGGATCAAGCGCTTGCGAGAGGCATCGGGATTGTCCTTGGTGGCTCTTGCCGAACGGGTAGGAACGAGCAAGCCCACCGTGTGGAAGTGGGAGACGGGGAAGATGTTGCCTTCGCGAGAGTCGTTTCTCAGGCTTTGCGAAGTTCTGCGTGTGGGCCAAGTAGAACTTGCGTATGGCGAAGCCGACCGCATGGCCTCGCAAGCCCCCTTGCCTGAACTCTCGCAAGGACTGCCGTTCGAAGAATTGGTGCAGCGCTATCGCGAACTGATTGCTCACGCGTTAGAATGCGAAACGGATCAGGTAGAGATTGTCATCCGCAATCGGAGTTCGGATTGACCGCTAATCGCCGGAGCCGGCCAGTGCCTGTCCAAACACCGGTCAAGCGCTGCACGATGCTCCCCTTGTGTAACGGTAATTTCGACCGTTCTCTTCGGTTACGTCGATAGTTACGCACCAATCGCCGGCGGTCTGCATCCTCATTGTCGATAGGACTACCGGAACGTTCGCCGTGAGCGATGTCTTGCCGCGATGCCGACTGGTCGATGAACCCGTCATCTCGATTGAATATTCGACGCGCTGATCGACCGGCGAATTGCCTTCCAGCGATACTTCCGTGACATCGCCCCGCGGCTGAATGCTGAGCGTTATCGCTTTCGGCGGCTCGGATATGCCTTCGGGCATGGTGCCTCCAATGCTGGCAATGAACAGTAGGGCAGGTCCCATGGCTAACCTTCCGGAAGCGTGGTCAGCTGGTTGACGATCGCCTCGATCATCGATTGCGTTTCCACGGGCAGCTCGTTTGCACCGGAATCGGCCGTGGCAGCGGTGTCTCCGCTGTCCGGAGCGGCAAGCGTTAGCGACGCCAAGGCCTGAAGGTCGCTGTCACCAGCCGAAGCGGTCTTGCCGGTGACATTCTTCGATGCAGATGCAACGTCGCCTGCGGAACGCCTTATCGAGTTCTCGGCGAAAAGCACTTCTTCGGCAGAGAGCTTGCGGCGCTCGGGTGTGAAGTCTGCGGAACGCGTTTCCAGGCGGCGCGCGCAAAATTCCTGATCTTGTTCGGAAAGCAGCTCAGCACTGCAGCGATCAAGACCTTCTACCCTGTCGAGTTCGAGCGCGGTATCGCCATCGGAGACCTGTAATACGCTGTCAGCAGCCTCGTCGGAATTGTTGGTCTCGGCGACCTCGACCGTCGATTCCTCGCGTGAGCTGAGCTGTTCGAGCACAGGATGCTCCGCCGAACTGCTCGCGACCTGCTCCATCGCTATTTCGGGTTGGGCCAGCAACAGGATCGCCAAGGTCGATACGAAAACCATCGATAAGCCTCCCGTCAGTTTCCACCGCCATTTGTCTGTAGGACATACATCGTGCTGCCGCCAGTCTGCTCGATCGCGAGATCGGACAGTCCGTCACCGTTCTGTGCCCATTCCAGTCGGTTCGAGGCACCCAACTGGGTAGCGGTCATCGCATTGCCCGATCCGTCCTGCGACAGGCGAGCTTGGTTGTCTTCGCCATCCTGGACGAGCATCAGGCTATTCGCTTCACCGGTTTGGCTGATTGCGGCGGCTGAGTAGCTCGTCCCGGTCTCCGACTGGAAAACACTCGCCCCGTTGTTGATACCCTGTTGAGACAGGATCAGAATGGCTCGACCTTCGCCGGACTGTTCGACATCGGCGGAATTCCGGTCGCCATCTTGAGCAACGACCGCATAGTGCGGGCCATTGCGCTGGAGGATATCAACGGTATTCTCGTCCCCCTGCTGCACCACGCGCGCATAACCGCGGCTGTTTTCCTGCTCGCTCGAAGCAAGATTATCGAGGCCGATCTGGTCGATGAAGACGCCGCTGCCGGCGTCTTGCGGTACCTCGATCGGCTCGAATGCGGGAATGCTGGCAGCGGACGCGTTTCCGTTCGCGCCCGAATTGCCCTTGTTGCCACCGCAAGGATTTCCGGTGCCTTTGCCTGGTCCGGTTCCGCACGGATTGCCCGGGGGCACATGGCCGTCGGCGCCGGCACCTTGGGTTGAACTGGGATTCGCATGAGCGCTCGCGGCAGTAAGAATCGCGCTGACTACGATCGCTACCTGCAAGAATGTGCTGACTTTCATAGCGGGGTCCTGTCGTTTCGCAATTACGGTAGCAGGCGCGAGCGAGATGGGGCCGGACCGATCTGTACGCTTCGCCGGGAAGTTAGGGACCGGGCGTGCGAAGTCACCCGGCCCCCTCGGTGTGGCTCTTACGAGCCTGACTGGGTTACGACGGCGGTGTGACCGCTGCCGTTCTGGTCGATCGTGGAAAGCGCGTCCACACCACTCTGCGTTACCGTAGCCGAGTGGTCGGCGCCGGTTTGCGTGATGAAGGATTCATTGCTTTCGCCCGACTGGGTCACGTCTGCGAGACTGTCCTCGCCAAGCTGCAGAACGGACGAGAAATCCCCGTCGCCGCTCTGGCTGACCGTGGCTGAATTGCCCGAACCAACGTTGATACCAGCGATAAAGAACCCACTGAGTACCTCGCCTTGAGTGACGACCGACTCGTTGCCGGTGCCGCTCTGGTTCACGTCGGCAGTCTGCGCTTCGCCACGCTGGGTCACCGTCGACATACTGCCGATGCCGTTCTGGGACACATTGGCGACCTGGAACGAACCGGCGCCCAGGCCCGGGATAAAGGCGCTACCGTTGGTGCCTTGGTCGACCACGGACGTGTCACCCACGCTGTCGCTTAGCTGCTCGACATAGGCGGACTGGAATCCGCCGGTCTGCGTAACGGTCGAGCTGCCGTTTTCACCAGTTTGCAGCACACCGGTGTCGGTTTCATCGAGATAGCTGCCGGCCGAATTGGCCAGGCCACCCTGCGAAACGGTCGACGTGTTGTTCAGATTGGCCTGCACGACATTGGCCTGATGGCCTCCGATCGGGTTCTGGTCGATCGTCGAGCGCTGACCCGATCCCGACTGGCTCACGATCGCGCCGCTTAGCACCGTGGCACTCTGGACGATATCCGACTCATTGTCCGAACCGGTTTGCGTGACGTCGGCCCCGTTCAAGGTGCCGGTCTGGGTCACGCGTGACGTCAGATTGGTGCCGTCCTGGGCAACGCTGGCAGTCGTGAAATCGCCGCTCTGATCAACATCGGAGAGGTTTTCGTCGCCGATCTGTCCCACGATAGCAGAGTTGCTGTCTCCCGACTGGGCAACAAAGCTTACATTGGTCGGTGCATTCGCGGGCGGCGCGAGGTTCGAACCGTCCTGCGTGACGCTGGCGAAGCTCGACGAACCGGACTGTTCGATGACCGAAGCGTTACGTGCATGCGAGCCGCTCTGATCCACGATAGCCTCGGCCGTACCGCTCTGGTTGACGATCGAGGTGTTGTAGACCCCGGCCTGCGAAACATCGGCCGAAGCTTCCGCGGTCTGGATGACATTCGACCGGTTGATGATGCCATTCTGGTTGACTACCGCATCCGCACCGTCCGCCGACTGGTCGATCAACGAGACGTTGTTTGCGAAGCTTTCGCCACCACCTGCGGGCGGGGGCAGCTCGCTGCCGTCCCAGTCGCGCGGTCCCAGCGGATTTGCACCACCGCCCTGGGTAACTTCGGCACTCGCACCAGCGCTCTGCGTGATGCGGCTCGTGTTGCCGTCGCTCAGCTGCGTGGTCGAGGCATAAGCACCCGAAGCCGTATTGGTCTGGTCGATGGTCGAAGCGTTCTCGTTGCCCGTCTGGACGATCGATGCGAACGCGGGAACTGCATCCTGCGTGATCGAGGCCTCATTGGCATCGCCCGTCTGGGCAATCTGCGCATCGGCATAAACGTCCGGGACAACCGGCTGGCTCGCGGGGCTGGCGTCGCCGGTTCCGTCCGCGCTCTGACGTACGACCGTAGCCGAGTTCAGATTGCCGGCCTGGCTGACGACCGCATTCGAGAAATCGCCCGACTGATCGATCGAGACGTAGTTGTCGTCGCCGATCGATGCTACGTCCGCGACCGTGTTGTCGCCGCTCTGGACGATGTAGCTCGCATTGGCATTCCCGGTCTGGCTCACGCCTACGCGACCATCAGGGTCTGCATTCTCAAGATCGTTGTCCGGGTCGCCCACAGCGCCGTTGACGCCGGTCTGAATGACCGACGAGAAGTTGGCGTCACCGGTCTGGCTGACGCTCGCTTCGTTGAAGCGCTGGCTTTGCGAGATCTCCGAAATGCTCGATCCATCCTGGTAGACCGACGCATTCTGAGGACCGCCCGACTGAACAATGTTGGATTCGGCAGCACCGCTGACCTGTATGACGCTCGCGCGTTCATTGGTTCCGGTCTGTTCGATAGTGCTATTGGCAGTATCGGTAGCGGACTGCTGGTCTACCAGCGCTGTATTGTCCGCGTTCGACTGGTCCACGAGTGAGATCGAGTCTTCGCCTTCCTGCGTTACCGTTGCCTCGTGCCCGTTGCCATTCTGGTTGACGGTGCTGTTGTTGGATTGTGCATGAGCAGTGCCGGCCACGGCCATAGCCAAGGCAGATGCTCCGATGATCGTACGCAATTTCATAGTCCTTCTCCTCGAAAGGATGCAGGTCGCCCGTCAGGACGACCCGCATGGTCCACTTAGTTGACGATGCCACCCGTGCCGTTTTGGCTTACGCTGACCGAATTGCCGTCACCGTTCTGGCTGACGAACGAAGTGTTGTTCGCTCCGCCCTGCGTGACGCTGGTCGTATTGAGGTTGCCCATCTGATTGATGGTGCTGTCGTTGAGATCACCCGCATCGGCGAGCGAAGCGCTGTTCTCGTGACCGTTCTGCTCGATAAGCGATTCACCATTGGTGCCCGTCTGCGAGACCGAGGCGGAATTCGCCGAAACCGCTGGATTGCCGAGCGTGTTCGTTTGCGAAATCTCGCTATCGTTGCTTGCACCGTCCTGGGTGACCTCGGCCACCATGGTGAAAGCCGGGCCGCCACCGCCGGGGGCCGGTGCATCCTGAACGATCCGGCTTTCGTTGTCGAAACCGGTCTGCGTGACGGTGGCGTCTGCAAAGTTGGCGCGGCCCGATTGGGTCACGTAACTGCGCAACTCGTCACCGATCTGGCTGACGTAGGCCGAGCCGAAGTTCGCCGTCTGCGTCAGCGTCGAGCTGTTGTTCGTACCGTCCTGAACGATGCCGGCCGAAACGACATCACCCGCTCCGTCGAAGCCACCAGCGGCGTTGTCGAATCCGGGCTGATTGATCAGCGAGTTGTTGCCGGAACCTGTCTGGCTGACGACCGCATCGTTCTGCGAACCGAACTGCTTGACGTCCGAGAAGTTGTCGGTTCCGTCTTGCGTAACGGCAAGGCGCTGCAATTCGGTAACCCGATTGGGTGCGCCCTGTACGGCGACGCTTTCATTGTCGCTTCCGGTCTGGGCGACGCTGGCCACGCCTTCCTCGCCCTGTTGGGTGAGATAGGACCGGTTACCGATGGCGCCGGTTGCGTTCTGGCTGACGGTGGCCTCGTTGTCCTGGCCACTCTGGTTGATGAACGATCCATTGTCGTCGCCGGTTTGCGACGAGGAGGCCGAAAGGCGGGCAGGCTGTGTCGCACTGAGCTGGTTGATTTCGGCAACATTCGAATTGCCGGTCTGGTCGATCAGCGCATCGCTGCGACCGGCGCCCGCGCTGCCACGGATTTCCTGGCGGATCTGAGCAGTGTTGAAGTCGCCGAACTGGTCGACATTGCCATTCGCATAGGTTGCGGGATTCTGGTCGATGCTCGAGAAGTTCGATGTGCCGTTCTGGGTCACGCCAGCATGGATGTCGCGATCATCGAACGCCTTGCCGACGCCGTTGCTGTTGCCGTTCTGATCGACGTAGGATTCGTTGAGATCGCCGGTCTGGTCGACATTGGCTTGTTGTGCGCGACCGTCCTGGATCACGCTCGAAAAGCTGGCGCCGTCCTGGTAGACATCCGCCTTGTTGCGGCTAGCTTCGGTGTCGGTTGTGCCGAGCTGGGTAACCTGCGAGATAGCGCCATTCCCGCGCTGTTCCACTTCGGCGCGGTTTGCGCGATCCGAATTTTCGCCATTGCCCGACTGGTTGATGGTCGACTGTGCATTCGATCCGCTCTGCAGGACCACGGCTTCGTTGAACTGGTTGGTCTGATCGACGTCCGAGATGTTGTTTGAGCCCGTTTGGGTAACATCGGCCCCGTGATCGACGCCGCTTTGATCGATGTCACTCACATTCTGGGCCGAGGCTGGAACCCCGATCGCGAGAGCAAGAGCCGATGCGCCGGTAAGGATATTATTCTTCATTTGTTTTCTCCTGGTACGGAATGGGCCGGGCGGTTTCAGTCCGCCCGGCCCATCGTGCTGATCAGCTACCTTGCGTAACCGTTGCGGTGTTGCCCGAGCCGGACTGGTTCACCGTCGAGACGTCGAATGCTCCCGTTTGCGTGACCGTTGCAGTGTTGCTGTCACCCGTCTGATCGATGGTGCTTTTGTTATCTGCGCCGCCCTGGAACAGGGTGATGCTGTTGCTGAAGCCCTGCTGGTCGATCAGGGACACATTCCGATCGCCGTCCTGCGTTGCGGAAATGCTGTTGGCATCGGCGAAGATGCCCGACGCTTGGGTGATGGTGCTCTGGTTGCTGTCTCCGATTTGCGTCAGCGCGATCGAGTTTCCGGCTGCGGCACCGGAACCCTGCGCAATAAGGCTGGTGTTGAGCGTCCCCGTCTGATCGACATCGACCGTGTTCGAGCCGTCACCGTTCTGCGCGTCGACAATGGACGAATTCGCGACCCCGATCTGGGTCACGAAAACATCGTTCGGGACGCCGGTGAAGAAAGGATTGCCCTGCTGGACGACCTGTGAATCGTTATCGTCGCCAGTCTGGTCCACATCCGCCGAATTGCCGGCGCCGCTCTGCGTGATGAGCGAGCTGTTCCCTGAACCGCTCTGGTTGGCATCTGCAAACTGCTCGAAACCGGACTGCGTGGTGGTTGCGGTATTCAGCGAGCCGCCACCCTGCGTGATGTTGGCCTCGCTGCGGTTCTGCGGCGCACCCGTACTGCTGTCACCCGTCTGGTTGATCGTGGCCGAATTGTTGGCCGCTGTTGCCAGCTGGGTGATGTTTGCCTCTTCGCCACGGGCGTTGCCGCTCTGGTCGACGCGGGCGGAGCTATCCGTGCCGGCTTGGTTCACGTTGGCATCGTTGTTGCCATCGCCGAACTGGTCGACATCGGCGTTGTTGTTGATGCCAGTCTGCGAGACGTTGGCGAACTGGCCGAAGCCACCTTGGTTGACGTCCGAGGTGTTGAACGAACCCGACTGCGAAACCGCTGCGGTGTTGCTGTTGCCATTCTGCAGGATGGTCGAGGTTTCATCCGAACCGGTCTGGACGACGGTCGCTGTGTGACCACGATTGAACTGCTGGACCGACGAGTCGTTGTCGCTGCCGCTCTGGGTGACCGAGGCGGTCAGGCCACTGTCCGGATTGCCTGCGGGGGCCCCACCGAAATCTTCCTGAAGTACGCTGGAGGTATGGCCGTTACCGGTCTGGTCAACTGTGGCGAGGAAGGTGTTCGAATCGGTATTGTTGAACGTCTGAGTGATCGTCGAGCCGCTGGCGCCATCCTGCGTTACGATCGCGTCCTGCGTCATCGAGCCGTCGCCGAATGCGTTCTGGTTGATGGTTGACGTTGCGCCGTTATCCTGCGTCACATCGGCGTTCAGGTCACCCGTCAGGTCGCCGGTCAGGGTCTGGAAAACGTCCGAGGTCGAACCACCGTTCTGGACCACACGCGCGTTGGCGGAAGGGTTGAACCCACTGGTGTCGGAAGCGGTCTGCTGGACATAGGAGGTAGAGGAGTCCTGGGTGACCGAGGCGCGCATGTTCTTACCGCCATTGGAGCCGGTCTGCAGGACATCCGAAGTGGCTGCGCCGGTTTGCGTCACTGTGGCGATGAGGCCACCGGTGTATCCCGGTCCGTCCGAGTTCTGGTCGATCGACGAAATGTTGTCATCGCCGCTCTGGTCGACGTTCGCGGTCTGGTTGAACCCACCACCCGCTGCGATCGTCTGATTGATGGTCGAAATGTTCGCTACGCCATTCTGGCTGACGGTCGCATCGGGATCGTAGTCTGCAACGCCGATCGTGCCACCCTGGCCCGGCGCGACATCGGGATCATCCTGATCAATCGTCGAGCTGTTGCCAGTGCCGGTCTGGGTCACGTCGGCCGAGGCGAGAAAGGCATCCTGATCAATGGTGGAACTGTTGCCGCTGCCGCTCTGCGTGTTGGCGGCAATGTTGCCGTCGCCGTCCTGATCGATGTCCGACGTGTTCGAACCCGTCTGGTTTACGGTTGCATCGTTGCTGTTGCCGAGCTGGTCAACATCGCTGACGTTCTGGGCAAGGGCCGGGGCGCTGACTGCCAGCGCAAGGGCCGAGGCCGAGATTGCTAGAATATTCTTCATGTCGAGATCTCCAGTGAGTGGGGAAAGGGGCGGGCCCGTGTCGGTCCCGCCCCATCGTCGGTTAGAGGCTTGTGCCCTGCGTAACGGCCGCGCTGTTGCCGGTACCGGTCTGGTTCACCGTCGAGGTGTTGCCGGACGAGTACTGGTTCACGGTCGCCGAGTTGTCCGACCCGACCTGGTTGACGAGCGACGTGTTGAGATCTCCGGTCTGCGTCACCGAGGCGGTGTTCCCCAGTCCATCGACCGTGCCGGTCTGATTGATCTCGCTGGAGTTGTCGGAACCGGTCTGGAATGCGGTGGCCGAGCTATTGAAGCCGTCCTGCGTGATCTCGGAGGCGTTCAGCAGGCCGCCCTGCGTGACGCTTGCGAAATTTTCCGACCGGTCGCCTCCGGCGCCATTCTGGGTGATCAGCGACGACGCGCCATCGGCATCGGCGAGCTGAACGACGAACGCCTGGTCGTTCCGGGCCGGTGAGATCTGGTCGATCGTCGACGACGAGTTCACACCAGCCTGACTGACGTTTGCGAGATTGTTGAGGCCGGTCTGGGTTGAATTCGACGTGTTGTCGTCACCGGCCTGGCTTACGATCAGGTCGTTGCCCGCAGCCGATTGATACCCGACGACGGTGTTGTTGTCGCCCGACTGGTTGACATCCGCAAATGCCGACTTGTTGACCTGCTCGAGGTTCGAACTGTTATTGAAACCCGACTGGGCGACATTCGCGACATGACCGCCATCCGAGTTGCCGATGATGCCGAAACCTTCATCACGCTGGAGGATAGTCGATTCATGGCTGTCGCCCGTCTGGCTGACGTTTGCCGAGAAAGTGTTCGAACCGTCGTTGTTGAAAGTCTGCGTGATCGTCGAACTGCTGGCGCCGTCCTGAAATACGACTGCGTCCTGCGTGACCGATGCTTCACCGAAGGCATCCTGCGTGATGCTGGACGTCGCACCATTGGACTGGGTCACGCTGGCGGAAAGCTCGCCCGAGTCATCGCCACTGGCGGTCTGGTCGATGTCCGACGTCGAACCGCTCGACTGCGAAACGCTGGCGGACAAGCCAACGGCGTTCTGCCCCGATGCGGTCTGATCGATGTCAGAGGTCGAGGCGTCTTGGACGACCGTCGCGAACAGGTTGCGCGAACCGGGGTTGGTCGCCGACTGCGTCACGGACGAATCCGAGCCGTTGGCCTGCGTCACATTGGTGCGCAGCGTGCCGGTAAACCCGGGCCCGTTCGCATCTTGGTCGATCGTCGAGAGGTTCACATCGCCGGTCTGCGTCGCATTGGCGACGAGATTGAAGCTTCCGGCCGCCGAATACTGATTGACGGTGGAGGTGTTCGCTTCACCCGACTGGACCACGGTCGATTCAGGATCTTCAGGCAGGTTGATCGTGTTGCTCGTTGACGAATCCACCTGCACGATCGTGGACGAGTTGTCGCTACCGTCTTGCTCGACGAACGCACCTGCGCCGTTCGAATCCTGATCGATGGTTGAAGCGTTGTTCGAACCGTCCTGATCGAGGGTCGCGCGGTTGTCGGCGCCGTCCTGATCGATATCGCTCGAGTTGCTGCCGACCTGCGCAACCAAGGCATCATTGCCGGTGCCGTTCTGGTCGAGATCGCTGACGTTCTGGGCCATGGCCGGAGCACTGATCGTCAGCGCAGCGGCGGAAGCCGTTAGGAGCAGTACATTCTTCATGGTTGCATCACCTTTTGATTAAGGCGATAACCATCGTCGACCACGGCGCGTTCAGACGCCGGGCATCACCAGGTTATCGCAGCCTATTTCCTTGCACGTTCGAGAGTTGCCGCTCTCGCACGTGCGTTTTTTTGCGACTTATGCCAGCGCCTTATACTGCGGCGCCCATTGAACGGTTCAGGTCCTCCTGCCCTTGCAAACAGGCAACTGACACGCGGTCAGGTGCCCTCGTTCTCTTCCTCTTGCTCGATGATCCGCAGGTCGGAGAGAGATCCGGCCTTGCGAACGGCGCGTTGCACGTCGCGCGCCTCGTAAATCCCGTCGCGCTCGTTGCGGTAGAGTTCCATCAGCGGTTCGGCGGCCTGCACATCTGCAAACTGCCACAGATTGAGGTCGACGCCTTCCATGATAAGCCCGAAAGTCGCCTTCTCGACTGCCTGCTGGAGCGCCACCTGGTCGGGTTCGTTGCTGGTGATTCCGGCCTCGAACTCGAGAAGCTCCTTGAAAGCAACGAACTTGTAAGCGCTTGCCCCGATCGCGCGCGAAGCGATGGTCTTCGAAGCGGTTACCGTTGTGAGGACCTCGCCCGTCCGGACGGACACGGCCCGCAGATAGACCGTTACCGTATCTTGGCGGTATTCTGTGCGACCGCCGATGCCCAGGAAGGCTGCGCCTGCGCCGCCCGTCACGGTATTCGTGTCATAGCCGACAATACCGCCTTCCAGCAGCACTCCGGCAAAAAGCAGCGCGGGCAGCGCCTGCGGATTGGTCGTTTCCTCGCCGAGGTAGCGCTTGCGCATCTCGGAGATGATCTGTCGCTCCTTGAGCAGATTGTCGAGGCGTTCGCGTTCGACAATCGTGAACCATTGCCGGCTGCCGGCATCCTGCAGCGCCTTAACCAGCATCGAGCTGGCCCCCTGGGTCACTGCACGCGAGAGCGTCTGGCCGGCTTCCGTAGGCTTGAACTGGCCGGTCTGGTCGCTGAAGCCGTAGACCGCGACTGCTACCTGCCGCTGCGGTGCCGGCAATTGCTGCAACAGAACCTGCGTCTGAGTGCGCTTGGGGAAATAGGCCAACGATGTCTCGGTGGGCAGCATGTCGCGACCGCTGCCGGTTACCGACATGCAACCGCCCAATGCGATCGGCGCCAGCAGGGCGAGGGCTGTATTCGCAAGGCGACGCATCAGTTCACCTCCACGAACAGCGGGACCACGATCCGGGTCTCTTCGCCGGTGTCGTCATTGGTAATGATCAGCGTTACCGAATCCAGCGAACGGAAGAATTCGATAGTCTGTCCACCAAAGCTCACCACGCCGCTTTCCTGCGGGTTCTCGCCGAAAATGGCGTCCACGATCTGCGAGGAGAGCGAAGACAAGAGGCGCGATTGGAGTTGCCTTGCGAAAATATCGGCCTGCGAGCTCGAGGTCGAACTGTTAGGGTCCTTTTCCTTGTTCTGGGCGTTGGCAGTGCCGAGGATATGATTCGAGTTGAATGGATTGCCGCCGAATGTCGGGCTGATAGGTTCGTGAACCAGATCCTGAGCCTGTACCGGGACGGCACAGGCTGCCGCGGTCATAGCCACCACGCCTATCGAAAAATTTCTGCCCACGTTTCCTCCCTAAATCGAGCAAAGCACAGCATCTCAGGACCGCGTAAACCCCCACGCGGCGCAAGATTGCGAAACTATATGTTGTCTTTTTGTGTGCGACTCGACCGAGAAGGTTGCTACCCGATTAACCGTTTCGGTTGAAGCCCTATACTTCTCGGCCGACAAACTGCTCAACTTCGGGACACATTTTTACTTCGGGGGTGATCCTAAGGGTAAACCCTAGGAAAAGCGTCGTTTTTTGGTCCGGTTCAAGCGCGCTAACCCGCCTCTCCTTGCTCGAATTTGTCGTTTTCTTACAAGGGTTGAGGGCAAAAATGTACCGTCGTTCGTGAGAGGCGACACGTTTCGTCCTGCATTCCGCGGTACCCACGGAAGCGAATCATGGCCATGTCGCTTCATCAGAAGTGTGGCCAAATTTTGCAGGAGCGAATGTTTGCTGCAATTGCGAGACAGCTTTATTGCTGAAGTAATTTATAGTGTCGAAAAGTATTTTCATGTAGATGTGTATTCTATCTGGGCACAAGGGCATGCATTTCTGTTTGGGGTTATTTAGGGTCGATCGATGATCCGTCTCGGAACGAGACTCTCTCGCCCCCGTTTCATTGCTGAACTTGCAACCTGTCGCAGCGCCAAGCTTCCGCGCTCGCGGCTCCTCCCGAACGCGAGAAAGCTATCTATGTCCCAGATCACCACAACGAACCCCGCAACGGGCGAGACCCTGAATGCATACGACCTGATGAGCGAGGCGGAGGCCTTCGGCAAAATCGAGGCCGCGCACGAGGCCTTTCTCGATTGGCGGACCAAGTCGCATGAAGAGCGCGCGCCCTATCTGCGCAAGATCGCCGACGTACTTCGCTCCAATGCCGACCGTTTCGCCGAGTTGATGACCCGCGAAATGGGGAAGCTTCTGCGCGATGGGAAAACCGAGGTCGAAATCTGCGCCCGGATCTTCGAATACACGGCCGACAACGGACCGAGCGAACTGGCCGACGAGGAGCGTACCCACAGCGGCGGCAAGAAGCGCGGTATCGTGACCTATTCGCCTATCGGCGTGATCTACAGCGTTCAGCCGTGGAATTTCCCGGTCTACCAGCCGGTGCGCGTACTTGCGGCAAATCTCATGGCGGGCAACTCCGTCATCCTCAAACACGCCTCCATCTGCACCGGAAGCGGGCTGTTGCTGCGCGACCTGTGTCTCGACGCAGGGCTTCCCGAAGGCCTGTTTGACGTCGTGCTCATCGATCACGATTTGTCCGATAAGATCATCGAGCATGATCTGGTCCGCGCCGTGACCATGACCGGCAGTGATGGTGCGGGCAGCCATATCGGCGAACTGGCATCGAAGAACCTCAAGAAGACCGTGCTCGAGCTGGGCTCGAACGATGCGTATCTCGTGCTCGAGGACGCGGACATCGAGACCGCAGTGAAAACCTGTGTGCAGGGGCGCCTCTACAACAATGGCGAGACCTGCGTCTCCGCTAAGCGCTTCGTCGTGACCGACGCGGTTTACGACGAGTTCGTTCCGGCTTTCGTCGCAGCGATGAAAAACGTGACGATGGGTGATCCGACGAAGGACGAGACCCAACTCGGCCCCCTATCCAGCCGCGAACAGTTCGATACGATTGTCGAGCAGGTCAACAAGAGCCTTGAAGCCGGGGCGAAGTTGTTATGCGGCGGCGATCCCATAGATGGCGAGGGGTGCTATTATCCCGCAACGGTATTGGCCGAATGCAAGCCGGGCATGCCCGCTTACGACGATGAGCTTTTCGGGCCGGTGGCCTCGGTCATTCGGGCGAAGGATGATGACGATGCGATGCGTATCGCGAACGACAGCCGTTATGGCCTCGGCGGCGGCATTTTCACCAAGGATGAAGAGAAGGCGATCCGCCTTGCCCGCGACCATTTCGATACGGGCATGATCCGCATCAATTCGTTCGGCGCGGCCGATCCGAACATGCCTTTCGGCGGCGTGAAGGACTCGGGCTACGGTCGGGAACATGGCGGCTTCGGGATGAAGGAATTCGTCAACGCCAAGGCGATCTTCCTGCCTTCGTGACGCGCGCACAAGTGCCAAGCCAACAGAATTACGGAGAACGACAATGAAAGTACTCGTAGCCGGTGCGACCGGAAACACGGGCCAGCGTCTGGTCCGCGAATTGAACGACCGCGGTCTCAATCCCGTGGCGATGGTTCGCGACAGTTCGGACACTTCACGTCTTCCCGAAGGCGTCGAGCAGCGCAAAGCCGACCTCACGCAGCTCGACGATGATGTAGCCAACGGATGTGACGTGGTGGTATTTGCTGCCGGATCGGGCGGGAATACGTCGGATGAGATGACCGACAAGGTCGATCGCGACGGCGCGAAGCGACTGATCGATCTGTCGGTGGCCAGCAATGTGCGGCGGTTCGTCATGCTCAGCAGCATCGGCGCGGGTGACCCGGATCCCGATCATGAACTGGCAAATTACCTTCAGGCCAAGCACGAGGCAGACGAGCATCTCATGGAGACCCAGCTCGAGTACGCGATCCTGCGCCCGGTCGCGTTGACCGACGATGAGGGAACGGGCGAGGTCCGCCTCGGCGAGAATGTCGATCCCAAGGGAGAGGCCGCGCGTGGGGATGTCGCACGCTTGCTCGCCGATGCCGCTGAATCGCCCGAGTGGGTGGGCAAGGTGCTCCACATGGAAACCGTCGCAAGCTAGGCGCGAATTTTACCGGGCATCGATAAAGGAAAGGCCCCGTCGCGCGATCGCGCGACGGGGCCTTCGAAGATCTCACCGAAGACGGGGGAGGGTCAGATTTCGGTGATGACCTCCGCTTCTGGGAGCCGCGACTTGGGCAGCGCGGCGTTGAAATCGTCTGCCGCGCGGTAACCGAGGGAAACGACGACCAGCGCGCGGAAACCCTTTTCGCGCAGTCCGAACTCGGCATCGAGGACATCCAGGTCGACCCCTTCCATCGGCGTCGCATCGATGCCCAGTGAAGCTACACCGAGCATGAACTGACCGATATTGAGATAGGTCTGTGCCTGGCTCCAGGCATCGAGATCGCCGGCTTCCTTGTGCATGTCGACAAACATTGACCGCGCCCCGTGCATCTGTTCGCGCAATGCCTGCGGATCAGCGACGAAGCGGCCGTCGGCTTCCTCGACATCGAGGATGTGCTGCAGGTATTCCTCTTCGATCGCAGTCCGCGCGGCAAACACCACGACGTGGGAGGCGTCGACGATTTTGTTGCGGTTGAAGGAATAGGCCCCCGCGGTCGCCCCGGCCACGCGCTCCTTGCCCTCGGGCGTTCCGGCCAGAATGAAATGCCACGGCTGGGCGTTGGTGCTCGACGGGCTGAAGCGGAGCAGGTCACGAATGGCTTGCACGTCGCTTTCCGATATCCGCTTGTCGGCATCGTAGAACTTGGTGGTGTAGCGGGCCTTGGCAGTGTCGACGATCGCATCGCCGGTCCGCACGAGAGGGGTGAGGGCGGTCATGATATGGGCTCCTGAAAGCGTGTCGGAATTGCGCCCTTGCGGGCTTCCCGACACAGCTAGCAATTGCCGTTACCGATTAAACCGACGCCTTTTGGCAAACAGTATTCCGAAATCGAATATAATTGCGGGCTTTCCGGGGCGCATCAGAGCGACTGATACATCACCAACGCATCGACCATTCCGTGCCGGGGATGGTTGAATGCCCCGGGCAGCGTTCCGACAGTCGCGAAGCCGAGCGTTTGCCATAGGTCAATCGCGCGGGTGTTGGTGGCAACCACGAAGTTGAACTGCATCGCGCGATAGCCGCGGGTACGCGCTTGGTCGAGCGAATGAAGGCACATGCGCCGCGCAATACCGCGGCCCGCTGCCGCCGGCGAGGTTATGTAGCCGCAATTGCAGACGTGCGAACCTCCGCCGCCTGCATTGGTGCGCAGGTAATAGGTTCCGAGCACTGCGCCGTCCTGCTCGAATACGAAAGATTCCCGGTCCGTGCCGAGCCAATAATCCAAAGCGTCTTCGCGTGAGATGTCAGGGTCGATCGCATAGCTTTCACCCGCGCTGAAAACCGGTTCGAGGATCGCCCAGATGGCCTCGTGGTCGGCAGGAGTGGAAGGACGGATCGGCATGGATATGAACCTCTCTGGCGGCGCGTCGCTCTTATGTCTGCCAAGGTGGATTGCGACCGATCTTCTCCACGAGGAAATCGATCAGTACGCGCACCTTGGCGGTCAGGACATTGGTCTTGGGGTAGACCAGCCAGAGCGCGGTGTCGTCTTCCACATGCCATTCCGGCAGGACCCGGACCAGCGACCCATCGCGCAACGCGCGGTCGATGTTCCAGTCGGCATGCGTGGAAATGCCCAGCCCCGCCATCGCGGCGAAGCGCATGCTGGCCCCGTCGTCGATGATGACCCGGCAGTTGTGGTCGCCACAGGAAAACTCGGCCCGCTCGCCGGAAGCAGATACCAGCGTGCGCGTACGCAGACTGCGGAACGCCATCAGCTGATGGCGATCGAGGTCTGCGGGAACCTGGGGTGTACCATGGCTTGTAAGATAGTCGGGCGAAGCGCATAGCAAGCCCGCGACATCGGCCAGTTTGCGCGCTTTCAGACTGCTGTCGTCGAGCACGCTATTGCGCAGTGCGAGGTCGAAACTGCCTTCGAGCAGGTCGAACGGCGTATCCGAGAACCGCAGATCGAGACGCAAACCCGGATTGCGCGCGAGGAATTCGGGAAGCAGCGGTGCGAGATAGAGCTGCGCGAATGTGCTCGAGGCTGCGAAGCGGATCGTGCCCTCCGGCTGCGCCTTGCCATGCCCCAAAGCGGCCATGGCAGCATCGTGCTGCGCAAGGATCTCGCGTGCGAAGGGCAGGAACTCCGCCCCCTCGATCGATACGGAAACTTTGCGGGTCGAGCGATGGAGCAATTCGGCACCGACTTCGCGTTCAAGCTTGGCCAGTCGCGCGCTCGCGACGGCAGGCGCAAGACCGAGGTCGCGACCCGCAGCACTGATGTTCAACCTTTCGGCAGCGCGCACGAACAGGCGGAGGGCCTCGGTATCCATCGATTATATCCGAATCGCGAAAACTGTAGCCTGCAATGGCGCATTCTTTGCGAAGGGTCAGTAGATTATATGTCCCTATAACCTTCGGAACAATCGCCCAGGAGCCTTACCGATGCGTCATTTTGCATATTGGACCACCGCCATGATCTCGGGCCTACTGGTCGTGACCCCGGCAATTGCCCGCGCCGAAACGCGCTATGAGGTGGTGCCTTATGAAGACATCGATTGGGGGGCGCTCAATCCAGCGCGAGGCGATGAGAGCCCTCGTGCGGGTGATCTGTGGGGTGACCGGACCGGCGAAGGTGCAACGGGCTTTCTTGTCCGCTTCGACCAGGGCTTTTCGTCGCCACCGCACATTCACAACGTCACTTATCGCGGTGTGGTCATCCGCGGGGAGGTGCACAATGACGATCCGGACGCGGCACCATTGTGGTTGCCTGCTGAATCCTTTTGGGTGCAACCTGCCGGAGAGGTCCATATCACCGCCGCGCGCGCGTCCTTCAATCTTGCCTATATTGAGATCGACAGCGGGCCCTACCTCGTAGAACCCGGTTCCGAGGCCTTCGACAACGGCGAACGTCCGATCAATGTGGCGCCGTCGAACTTCGTCTGGCTGGACGGGGACGATGTGGAGTTTCTTCCAACTGGGAACGGTACAGGCGCCGAAATGGCATTTCTTTGGCAGGATGCGGAGAATGGTGAGCGGGGCATGTTGCTCCGTCTCGCGGCCGGATATCGCGGCGAGATAGCCACCGCGCCTGGCCATCTGCGCGCCGTCGTCGCCTTCGGCAGCATTGATTACACGTCGGGGGATGCGGGGATCGCGCAGCCGCTGGGCGCGGGTAGCTATTTCGGCTCTGCGGGAAAGGCGGTTCACAAAATCGGCTGCGACACGAAGAGCGAGTGCACAGTCTACCTCCGGTCCGACGCTCCTTTCACGCTCAGCAACTGAGAGGGCGTCCGGCAATGGCTGCGCGAGACTCCGAATGACAATAACCATCCTGATTACCGGGGCAACCGACGGCATTGGCCTCGCAACTGCCGAGCTGCTTCATGCCAAAGGGCTCGATTTGCTGCTCCATGGCCGCAGCGAAGCCAAGCTGGAAAGAACCCGTGCTTTGCTGAACGGCAGCCCGGGCAGAGGACGCGTCACGACCTATTGCGCCGACCTGTCATCCCTGGCTTCTACAAGAGGATTGGTCGACAAGATCCTGCGTGAAGAGCCGCAACTTGACGCGCTGATCAACAACGCCGGGGTTTTCGCCATGGCCGATCCGCGGACGGACGAGGGGCTTGATGCGCGCTTCGCGGTCAACACCCTCGCGCCATATGTGCTGGCGTGCGGGCTTGCCGGACGGTTGGGGCCGCAGGGCCGGATCGTAAACCTGTCGTCGGCCGCGCAGGCTCCCGTCTCGATAGACGCGTTGACGGGGCGCGAGCGACTTTCGGACGATCAGGCCTATGCGCAAAGCAAGCTCGCGCTGACGATGTGGACACGCGCGCTCGCAGCCCAGTGGGACGAAGACGACCCGCTCCTAGTCGCGGTCAATCCCGGCTCGCTGCTGGCGAGCAAGATGGTCAGGGAGGCCTATGGCATGCAGGGCAAGGACATTGGCATCGGCGCCGATATCCTCACGCGTGTGGCGCTGTCCGATGAATTTACTTCTGCCTCCGGGCAGTACTTCGACAACGACCGCGGCCGGTTTGCCGACCCGCATCCCGATGCGCTCGACCTCGCCAAGGTCGCGCAGATGATGGACGCTCTAGAAGGGCTGGTCGCGAAGTTGAGCGGCTGATCTTGGTCGCGGACATGACGATTATGCCTCGATCGATACGCGCGACGAGGGCGTCCAATTGCGAACAGGTTAACCGTTTGGCCTCGCCTTGCGGGCCTCGATAGGTTCCGGGCGGCCCCGCGTAAGAAGGCAGGCCCGAACCGGTCTGACAAGTTGCTGTCTCCATTAACGTTTTCAACCCGCCGTTTCCGGGGGATGCACAAACGGATGACCGTAATCACACGGAGAAGCCATTTACCATAGTTTGCGGCAGAGGCTGCTACACCGGGCAAAGTTGGAGGCTCGAGTGGATTTATTGCGGCATATCGACAGGATGATCGGGTTCGAATCCGACAATCCGGTTGCTGCCAAGTTCAGCCGCGAGCGGATCAAGTCGGTGCGTTCGACGATCGGCGTATATTACTTGGCGATCATTGCGCCCTTTCTGGGCATCGCGACCGTCACCTGGAATCATACCTCGACCCGGATCGTCGCCGGTGTGCTCATTGCCGCAGTCGTTCTGCGCTTCCGGCACTGGGTGTTGCCCGTGTCCGACGAACAGTCGGAAGCGCTGAACCCGGTCGCCGCGCGAATGACCGGTTTCATGGTGACCTTGCTGTCCTGCGCGCAGTCCTATTTCTATTTGTCATTGGCACTGCGCAGTAACGGCTTGCCGCGACCCGACATGGAATGGTTGCAGATCCTCTCGCTCGGTCTGCTCGCGGCGCTGACGCAGGGTGCAGCGCTGACAGGAATCATATTCGCCTCCCGCGTCATATTTTTTGCCTTTGTTCTGCCGTTGGTCCTGGCGGTGCTCTATCTCTTCGGCTCTGCCAACCCGCCGGCTTCGGCCTCGGTCGTTATCCTTACTGCGGTTAGCCTGTTCCTCGCGGAGAACAGCCACAGGATTCAGCTGCGCCTGTTCAAGGCGCAGTACGATGCGGACGCCGCGCTGACGCGGATGGAACGGACTAATCTCGAACTTATCGAAGCGCGTCGCGGTGCCCAGCACCAGGCCGAGACCGATAGCCTTACTGGATTGCGGAGCCGATTGGCCTTCATTCACGATATCGAGGCGAAGCTCGATGGCGGCCAGTGCGGCCTGCTGGCCGTGATCGATCTCAACCGGTTCAAACCGATCAACGATCTTTACGGGCACTATGCAGGCGACGTCGTCCTGCGCCAGGTGGCACGGCGGCTACAACGCGCGACGCCGGCGGGTACGGTTGTCGGCAGGCTTGGCGGCGACGAGTTTGGGGTGTTTATCGGTGGCAGTTCCTGCCTTGAAGAACTGCCCGACTTGTTGGGGACCTGCGACAGCGCCCTGGTACAGTTGCGCAAGCCCATGCGCCTGTCGAATGCGCTGGTAACCGTCGGCGGATCCGCCGGAGCATGTGTTCTCGACGGCGATGCGCCGGACGTGGGCCAAGCGCTGCGAGACGCGGATGCCGCGCTCTATGTTGCCAAGCGCGAAGGGTTGCTCACCACGAAACTGTTCGACCGCGAAATCCGCGAGGAGCACCAGCTCATTCATGCTATCGAGGCCGCGTTGATGGAGGCGGCTTCGATCGATCAGATTTCGCTCGCTTACCAGCCGATTTTCAATCTGAGGACGGGCGAGCTCTCGTCATTCGAAGCGCTGGCTCGCTGGGATCACCCGGAACTGGGCCACATCTCGCCGGCGCAGTTCATTCCGATCGCCGAACGGCTGGGCACAATTCGGGGCCTCACATTGGCATTGCTCGAGAAGGCGCTCGACTTCGCGAGCGGGTGGGGGACACCGCATCGGCTGTCGTTCAATCTCAGCGCCGTGCATATCTGCAGCGCAGATGCGGCGCAGGAGATCGTGGACCTGCTGAAGCGCAAGGGATTCCCGACAGCGATGCTTCAGTTCGAAATCACCGAGACCGCCATGCTGGTCGATTTCGATGCCGCACGGCGAAACGTCGATCTCCTGCGTGAGAGCGGATGTCGCATTGCGCTGGACGATTTCGGCGCTGGTTTCGCGTCGCTGGTCTATCTGCGTGAAATCCCCTTCGACAAGGTCAAGATCGACGGCTCGCTGATAAAGCGGGCACGCGGCCAACAGGGGCGCGACATGCTGCGCGGCGTGATTAAGATGATCGCGGCGATGAAGCTCGAAAGCGTCGCCGAGTATATCGCGACGATGGATGATCGCGATACGGCACGCGAACTGGGGGCCGAGTATGGGCAGGGCTTCCATCTTGGCAGGCCGCTGGACGAAGAGGCTACACTGGAACTGCTGTCCCGGCACCGCGACGAGCCGATCGCCAACATCCATACGTTGACCAATTGGGAGTTGGCTCAACATGAGGCGCGCATTCTCGACGCAACAGATGGCGCGCACTCCTTCCCGCGCAATGGAAGCAGGTAACTGTTCACTGGCCACCGGGAGCTTCAAGGGCATGAGCACTGAGGCATAGCCAGTAAGAACGCACTGATTGGAGCGCTACGGCAGGACCTTACTGGAAGTCTTGGGGCTCTGTACTGCGCATTCCCGCTCGACATCGTGGGGGCGAAGATGCTCAAACGCTGCCCCAAATCCAATTGCAGATGGAAACAGGCTTGGCCGACTTATCGCATATCGACGAACACGGCAGGGCTCGCATGGTCGATGTCGGCGACAAGCCGGTGACGGCGCGGCGCGCGAAAGCCAGTGGCCGATTGACCTGTACGCGTGAGACGCTTGATCTGGTTCGCGCAGGAAAGGCACCAAAAGGCAGCGTCATTGCCACCGCCGAACTCGCCGGGGTGATGGCTGCCAAACGGACCGCCGAACTCATTCCGCTTTGTCACCCTCTCGCGCTCTCAAAGATCGAAGTCACCGTGGCCCCTGATGACGAACTGCCCGGCTTCGCGGTCGACGCCATGGTGCGCACCGAAGGGCGCACCGGGGTCGAAATGGAAGCGTTGACCGCGGTGTCGGCCGCTTGCCTGACGCTGTTCGACATGCTCAAGGCAGTCGACAAGACTATGTCGATCGACGCGCTTCGGGTCACCGCCAAGGAAGGCGGGCGGTCGGGCGCGTGGCGCGGGGAATGATCACGCTCGACGAGGCCTTGGCGCTCATCGACAGCAGAGTCGTACCGCTGGGCTGCGAGCGCGTGTCGGTGGAGGAGGCGGCCGGGCGGACTTTGGCCACGGATGCAGTCGCCGCGCTGCCATCGCCGCGGCATACGATTTCGGCGATGGATGGTTATGCCGTCCGCCTCGACGAGGTTGAACCGGGCGTGCCGCTGCGGGTGACGGGCGAGGTTCGTCCGGGGCAATCGGTAAGTGCGCTCGCATCTTGTGCAGCCGTACGCATCTTCACCGGAGGTGTGTTACCCGACGGCGCGAACCGCGTCATCATGCAGGAATATGCGACGCGGGACGGCGACAGCGTGCGCTTTGCCCCCGGATTCGGACCGGCGCGGCACGTCCGGCAGAAGGGCAGCGATTTCGACCGCGGCGATGTGGTATTGCCACGTGGAACGAAGCTCGATGCCCGCTCCCTAGTCGCCGCGGCGGCCACGGATGCAAAGCAGTTGGAGGTCTATCGGCAGCCAAGGGTGTCGGTTTTGGCGACGGGCGATGAACTTGTAGCGTCGGGTTCTGCGCATGAATCCGCCTATGCTATCCCCGATGCGATCGGCCCGGCGCTTGGCGCAATGATCCAGCATGCTGGGGGCAAGGTTGTTTCGCGCGGGTTTGCGCGGGATGATCTCCCCGCGCTGGAGCGATTGGCGGGTCAACTTGCGCAGGACGTCGATCTGGTCGTTGTAACCGGGGGCGCGTCGGTCGGGGAACGCGATTTCGCAAAACCCATGTTCGCGGCGCATGGCCTCGAATTGCAGTTCGACCGCGTCGCGATGAAGCCGGGCAAGCCAGTATGGTTCGGGCGCGTGAAGGATTGCTGGGTGATCGGACTACCCGGAAATCCAACGTCGGCAATGGTCACGGCGCGGCTGCTGCTCGACCCTGTCCTCGGGCGATTGCAGGGGGCGACCAGGGGCCATCTCTGGCGGTCGATGCCGCTTGCGTCCGCGCTGCCCGCGACGGGCGACCGCGAAACCTTCGCGCGCGCGCGCTGGGACGCCACCGGGCTGACGGTTCTCGGCAATCAGGATAGCGGCGTACAGGGCGGTTTGGCCAAGGCGGACTGGTTGATCCGTTGTCCTTCCGGTCAGAGCGAACTGGCTGCAGGAACGATGGTTTCCGCGCTGCAATTCTAGGCTGCGTACTCGGTCAGCCCAAACGCCAGCGCGCCAAGCCTTCCGCGTCGCGTTCGATCCTCCCCGCGGTTCCCACGGGCTCGCACTTCCCATCGGTCAGAAAGGCAATGGCGGCTTCGTCGCTGGCAGGGATTGCGGCCAGGGTCCGCGCGCCCGCGGGCGTTTGCGCAACGACGACGCCCGATCGCGCAGAGCCGTCACGTCCATAATGGACCGTATAGGTTTCGATCTCGGCAGGGCCGGCGTAATCCTTGTCGAGTTCGGGAACGGTGCCGCGGCGGGAATCGGCTTCGGCCTGATAGTCGAACTCCTGTGGGAAGGTTGCCCCGGTAGGCGCGCCCGCCAGCAGGATCGTGTGATTATGGGTGGCATATCCGCCATTGGCGAACAACAGGCCCCTGTCCGATGTACCGCGCAGTTTCTCGACCATCGCGACCACCGCGTGACTCATGTAATTTCCGATCGGCCCTCCGCCGAAGGTAAGCCCGCCGAACACGGTGGTCGGCTTGTCGAGCGGCCAGTCGAGCACGCGTCGCGCCATCTTGGGAACGCAGGGGAAACAACTGTACAGTTCGACATGCGCGAGTTCTTCGCTGTTCGCACCGTTGAGTTCCATCGTTCGCTCGATCGATGTGGCGAGGCTGGGCGAGGCGTCATAGCGATCACGCGCGAGGAAATTGTCGCTTTCGTGCGCTGCCGCACCATAGCCCAGAAATACCAGCCGGTCCTCCGCGATGCCCCTGCGCCGCGCTTCGGCAAGCGAAGTCACGATGAAGCCTGCGCCCTGATTGACCGAAGAATTGGCGACCTGGAGCTTGGTGTAGGGGAAGGCGATCGCGCGATTGCTATCGTCGGGCGTAATGATGTCATCGGCACCGACTGGCTTGCGGAGCCACGCGCCCGTGCTGGCGGCAGCGACTTGGCTCATCGCGGCCCAGATTGTGCCGCTTTCGGCTTGTCCCTCCTCGAGCGTCTGGCCGTAGGCGGCCCGCCCTGCATTCTCGTAGAGCGGATAGACATCTGTCGGCACGACGAGCCCGTAGCTCTGGGCATAGCCCTTGCGAACGCGGTGGCTTGCATCGCGCAGCGCGTTGGGTTTGTCGCCATCCTCGCGCTTCTTCAACGCCGTAAGCTGGCCCGCGGTGCGCAGGGCTTCGCCCCCGGTCACCGCACAAATCCTGGCTTCTCCGCGACCGATGCGATTGGCCGCCTCGTGCAGCAGCAGAATCGGACTGTCCCCATTGGGCATTGCGGTCTGCATGCGATGCGCGGGCTCGATACCGAGCGCTTCGGCAACCTTCCCATCCACCGGATTGAGCTGGGGCCATGCCAATTGCGCGACCACGGCGAGTGAGTCGCAATTTGACAGGAGCTCGCCACCTGCGTCGGACTCGGCACGGCGCAACGCCTCCGTCATAAGACCCACCGGATCCAGTCCATCGCCCGGATGATCGGGTCGGTCGTTGATTTGACCGACACCTGCAATGACGGGCGTCAGTTCCGAATCCGCTTGCGACATTCATACTCTCCTCTGGACATCGAGCCTAGCAAGCGAGTTGCATGCTGCAACCGGACTTTCGATCCAACCGAACGCTGGCACTTCCAGCATTTTTGAGCGCAATGGAAGTTGGCATCCCGTAGAAGAAAGCGTTTCTCTCTTTCTGGTTTGGTAATCAGGACGCATTACTTGATCGCGCCAAGTCCTCAGTCGGATGGCGGGCTGAAATGGCACTGCCTTCAGTTCCTTCAGATGGACGAAAAGTAGCCCGTGGGGGGAGGTCTGCATCCACTAGTGCAATGCCTCGCTTTCGCGTCTTCGCAAGTCAGGTCGAGCCGTTTCAATGCTGCAAAGAAACATTGCGCAAATGATGCTGATACTCAGCCCGCCACTGGTATGGCTGACCTATCTTGAGTTCTTCGTGCTTGCTGGGGCGAATGTCGGCATCCGTCAGGCATGCGTGCTCCTGATCGCAATGTTCATGTCCGGCAGCAGCATCCTGTTTCGAAGGTGGCCCTTCGACGGCTGGCCGCGTTATGCCGAGGCGCTTGCCTATGGCATCTGCGGTATCTCGGTGCTGTTGCTGATAGTCTTCCTCTGCACCTCGGGGATCGCGCTGCTCTGAAGGCCGCGTTTCCATTCCTATGCCGAAGATAGGGAATTGGCTGGGGTGGCAGGGATCGAACCTGCGAATGTCGGTACCAAAAACCGATGCCTTACCACTTGGCTACACCCCAGCAGGTGCGCGCCCCTATAACGTCTCGGGCGCGGAAGGGAAGGGGGGCATCGCGGATTGCGACCGACGTTGTGCGAGTTCGCTCTCGAAACGCGCGATGGTCGCACGGTCGAGCCGGTAGAAGAGCATTGCCACCGCAGCAGGGACGATCATTGCGGCCGGCACGATCGCAAAGGCAAGGTCGATACCGTATTTGGCGGCTTCACTCTGGACGGCACCTGCTTCGAAACCCGTCATGGCAAACAGAAGGCCCGGCAGCGCGGCGCCGATGGCGACGCCGGTCTTGATCGCGAACACCGCGCCCGACACGGCGAGACCGGTCATTTGCCGCCCCGTCGACCATTCCAGATATTCGGCGATATCGGTGAACATGGAATAGGCAAGCATCATCATCATGCCCAATCCGACGCCGACGAAGACCTGCGCCGCCGTTTGCGGCCACACGGCGTCGATCGGCATCAGATGGAAGGCGATGATCGCGGCGACCTCGATCGTCCCTGCCAGAATCAGGAGGCGCGACTTGTCGAAACGCCGGGCCAAGGCGGCTGCAAACACTACCCCGAGCAACTGACCGATCGCGAAGGCTGCATAGAACAGTCCGATCCGGTCGAGGAACAGGAAGATGGGCTGCCCGTCGTCGCCTGCAACATAGCGGAACCAGAACAGCGCGCTCCCGGCCCTTGAAGCGATCGCTACGGGGGTCAGTACAGCTGCCAGCGCCACCGCGATCCAGGCGGGCGTGCGAATCAGCAGCATCAGGTCGTCGCGTACGCGGCCGTTGTTTGCTGCAGGGGGAATGCGCTCGCGGCTGGAGGCAAAGGCCACGAGCAACGCCAGCGAGCCTGCCCCCGCTAGGATGAACATGGTCAGCATGATGCCGCGGCGTTCGTCACCCGCGCCCAGTTCGCGTACCAGCGTGGTCGCGACGATGGCAACGCCTACTACCGCGAGAGCGGAGAAGACCATGCGATAGGCGGCGACCGATGCCCGCGTGTCCGCGCTGGGCGAGATCACGCCCATCAATGCGGCGTAGGGCACATTTGTCGCCGTAAAGGCCAGCATGGTCAGCGTGTAGGTCACATAGGCCCAGACCAGCATGCTGCCCGGCGACAGATCGGGAGCCGCGAACAGCGCGGCGCCGCACAGGCCGAACGGCACCGATCCCCACAGCAGATAGGGTCGATACCGGCCCCAACGGCTCCGCGTTCGGTCGCCCAGCGCGCCCATGACGGGATCGGTAATTGCATCGAAGAACTTGGTCAGCAGCAGCATCAGCCCCATCGCCGCAGGGCCGACGCCGCCAAGTTCGACGAAGAAGTAGAGCAGGTAGATGTTGAAGAAGTTGACATAGAAGGACGACGCAAGGTCGCCTACGCCATAGCCGAGCTTTTCCAGCCGCCCGACGGGTGGTGCCTGTTCTGCCAACGGTTTCCCCTCTCCTCGCTCGCATCAAGGAGAGGGAAGCGCTCGGGTCGAGTCAAGCGCAAGCCGACGAACGGCTCACGGCGAGTTCAGAAGGTCTTGCCTTCGAAATCGGCCGCCGAGTGGCGTTCGAGCAGCTGCTCGTCGTCCTCGCCCCAGGCCTTGTTGACGATCCGGCCGCGGCGAACTGCGGGGCGCTCGGCAAGCTGCTTCACCCAGCGTTCGACATGGGCGTATTCGTGGATCGAGAGGAAGGTTTGCGCGTCGCCGTAGATCCCGCCGAAGACGAAGGGGGCGAGCCAGGGGAAAGTTGCGATATCGGCAATGGTGTAATCCTTGCCGCCGAGAAATTCCTGTTCTGCCAGCCGCTGGTCCGCGACATCGAACAGTCGCTTGGTTTCCATCGCGTAACGGTTGATCGGATATTCGTACTTCTCGGGCGCGTAGGCGTAGAAGTGACCGAAGCCGCCGCCGATAAACGGGGCGCTGCCCACCTGCCAGAACAGCCAGCTGAGCACTTCGGCCCTTGTGTGATCGGTCGGCAGGAAGGCACCGAATTTCTCGGCCAGATGCATCAGGATCGCACCGCTCTCGAACACGCGAACGGGTACTGTGCCGCTGCGGTCGAGCAGGGTGGGGATCTTGGAGTTGGGGTTGAGGTCGACGAAGCCCGAACCGAACTGGTCCCCATCAGAGATGTTCACCGTCCAGGCGTCGTATTCCGCCTCTGAATATCCCGCTTCGAGCAATTCCTCGAACATGATCGTCGCCTTCACGCCATTGGGCGTGGCCAGCGAGTAAAGCTGGAAATCATGATCGCCGACGGGCAATGGCGAAGTCTGGCGCGCCCCTGCGGTCGGGCGGTTGATGCTCGCGAACCGCCCGCCGTTCTCGGCGTCGTGAATCCAGACTGCGGGCGGGGTGTAGGTCGGGTCGGCCATCTCGTTCTCCTTTGCTGCAGGGGCTAGTTCACCCCTCCGTTCGTCGCAAGGTGGGGAACCGTGACAGCGCGACCAAGGTTCTTGCCTTCACCATGACCAAGCTCATCTATGTCGACGACGACCTGCCCGGTATCACCCGTAAGGGGGCAGGCAAGGGATGGGCCTATTACGATCCCGAAGGCGCGCTGATCGCCGACCCGCAGGAAAAGCGGCGCCTCAATGCGATCGCGTTGCCGCCCGCTTACACCGACGCGTGGTTCTGCCCCGCGCCCAACGGGCACATCCTCGCGACCGGGGTCGATGCGAAGGGCCGCAAGCAATATCGCTATCATCCCGATTTCCGCGCCGCGCGCGAAGGCGAAAAGTTCGACAGCTGTGTCACCTTCGGGAGCCTGCTGCCATTGGTGCGCAAGCGTGTCGAGGAAGACCTGCGCGGTCGCAAACTGACGCGTGAGCGTGCGATCGCAAGCGTTATCCGGCTGCTCGATCTGGGCGCGGTGAGGGTGGGTAACGAGGGGTACGCCAAGTCCAACAAGAGCTTTGGCGCGACGACCCTGCGCAAACGGCATGCGGAACTCACCGGCAAGACGCTGCGCCTGCGCTACAAGGGCAAGGGTGGGAAACTGCGCGAGGTGACCCTGTCCGATGGAAGCCTTGCGCGCATGGTGCGCAAGATGCAGGACCTGCCTGGCCAGCACCTTTTCGCTTATATCGACGAGGACGGCGATCGGCATGCGGTCGGGTCGAGCGACGTGAACGCCTATTTGCGCGAAACCATGGGGCAGGATTTCACGGCCAAGAATTTTCGCACCTGGCACGCCAGCGTGAAGGCACTGTCCTGCCTGTTGGACGGTGAGGGTACACTGCCGATGAAAGCCCTGCTCGAATGTGTGGCGGATCATTTGGGCAACACGCCCGCCGTAACGCGCAAGAGCTATATCCACCCTGCCGTTTTCGAACTGCTGGACGGGCAGGAGGATTGGCGGGCGTCCGTCCGATTGCCACGCGCGACCCGTTGGTTGACAAGGCAGGAACGCGCCCTGATCGATTTGCTGCAGGAAAGCCCGACGGCCCGCGAATTGCTCGCGGCGTAGAACGACCCGCGCAATCTGCTTTTGCTTTTCCGCAACCTGGGGTAGATGGGTAGGGTCGATGGTGCGGAGCTATCGCGTGATCGCCCTTGCAACGGTGTAGCGGCGGGCTCTTCTCCTCCGCAGACGGGGTCCCATCATGCATCGATTGGCCAATTTCGATGTCAGCCGCCAATTCCTGAGCCGTAGGGGCAAGATTGCTGCGCAGCTCGTCTTCGGCGGGTTGTGCGGGGCTGCCATGATTGGCCTGCGCACGCTGATCGATGTGTGGGCGCCGGGTTCCGGGCCATTCGCGCTGATTTATCCGACCGTCCTGCTGGCCACGCTCTATGGCCACTGGCGTGCGGGCCTCGTCGCGTTGGTGGTCGGTTTCTTCTGGGCGTGGCTCTTTATCCTGCCGCCTGCCGGTGCATTTGTTTTCGCTGAGCCAAGCGATCCGGCAAGGGTGGCGCTCAATGCGGCAAGCGCGCTGATCGTGCTCGTCTTCGCCGAGGGGTTCCGCCGTGCAGCGCATGCAACCATGGCCGAAATCCGCGAGCGTGCAGACCGTCGCCTGACGCTGCTGGCCGAGCTCGAGCATCGCACGAAGAACAATTTCGCGCTGGTCGCGAGCATGCTCGAACTACAGAAACGACGCATCCCCCAGGCCGAGCTGCATGCTCCGCTCGACGATGCGGTCGGGCGCGTGCGGACCTTCGCCGATGCCTATTCGGCGCTGTCGCTCGAACAATCGGACGAGCCCAATGTCTCGATGAAGCCCTATCTCGAATTCCTGCTGAACCGGATCGAAGCGGCGAGCCTGCCACCTACGGTCACACTGTTCCGCGAGATCGAAGACGCGGTGCTGACCCCGGAAGAGGCGGTGGCGATCGGGCTCTATCTCAACGAAGCTGTCGCCAATGCGTGCAAATACGCCTTTCCCGAAGGCGCGACGGGCACGATCGCCGTGTTCTTCAACGTAAACGGCGACGGCTGGCGGTTCACCATCGAAGACGATGGTGTGGGTGCGGATGCCTTTACCGACCCGGGTGGCGGGCTCGGCAGCCAGTTGCTCTCGGCCTTTGCCACGCAGGCCCAGGCGACGCACCATGGCGGCCCGATCCTCAACGGCTATCGCACCGAAATGCGGCGCGAGAGCCAGACTGCGCTTGCCTGAGGTAGCCTAAAAGGATACCCGGCCTGAATGCACTTGGCCGGCTATAAACTCCGTCAATGGCGTGAAACGCATCAGCCGCCGCTCAGCGCGGCGCAATTCGGTGTGCGGTACGGTCAGCCCAAGCCTTGGCCCAGCCGCACCGTCTATGGATGGGAAGCCAAGGGCAAGATCGCGCGCGCTTCGGTTCAGAAACGACTGGCCGACTTGGGCGTATGCGAACCAGCGGATTGGCTCGAGCCCGCTCCCGCCGATCATAACCGGAAAGGCCTTGCCCCCATGAGTGGCCGCGACACGCATCCTTTTTTCAACATGCATACGCATGGGTTCGTCCGCGTGGCGACCGGCACGCCCAAAGTGCGTACGGCCGATGTCGCCCATAACGCGGAAGGCATTCTCGAAACCGCGCGAGCGGCGCATGATCGCCATGTCGACCTGCTGCTCTATCCCGAACTTGCGCTTTCCTCTTACGCGGTGGACGATCTGCACCTCCAAGTGGCCTTGCTCGATGCGGTCGAAGCGGAAATCGCGCGGATCGTGGAGGTATCGCGCGAGCTCGATCCGGTGCTGGTGTTCGGCGCGCCGCTGCGGCGCAATGGCCGGATCTACAATTGCGCGGTCGTCATAGCCTGCGGCGAAGTGCTGGGGGTCGTGCCCAAGAGCTTCCTGCCGAATTACCGCGAATATTATGAGAAACGCTGGTTTGCGCATGGCCGCGATTGCATCGGCCTGACGATCAAATGCGGAGCCCGCGAAGTACCCTTCGGCACCGATCTGTTGTTCGAGGCGTCGCATCTCGCGGGTTTCGTTTTCGGTGTGGAGATCTGCGAGGATTTCTGGTCGCCCAATCCGCCGGGTACGCTGGCCGCTCTGGCGGGCGCGACGATCCTGCTCAATCTGTCGGCCTCCAACATCGTCATCGGCAAATCCGACGAACGTCACATGCTGACCCGTGCGAGTTCGAGCCGCTCGGTTTGTGCTTACGCCTATTCGGCCAGCGGCCATGGCGAAAGCACCACCGATCTCGCGTGGGACGGGCAGGGGATGATCTACGAACTGGGCGACCTGATGGCCGAGAGCCAGCGTTTCGATCTCCAGCCCGAGCTCTGCGTCTGCGACATCGATACGCAGCGGATCCTCGCCGAACGTATGCGCATGCAGACCTTCAACGATGCGGCCGAGGCTGCAGGGAGGCCTGAGGATTGGTATCGCAGCGTGCGTTTCGAGCACCGGCGCAGCGGGGCGGACATCGGGCTGGAACGCCCGATCCGCCGGTTCCCGTTCGTCCCCAATCGCGCGGACAAGCTGGACGAGGATTGCTACGAGGCGTTCAACATCCAGGTCGATGCGCTGATGCGGCGCATCCAGGCGACCAATCCCCGATGCCTGACGATCGGAATTTCGGGCGGGCTGGACAGCACACATGCGCTGATCGTCGCGGCAAAGGCCATGGACCGGTTGGGCCGCCCGCGAACCGATATCCGCGGCTACACCATGCCGGGCTTCGCGACTTCGAGTGATACCAAGTCGAACGCCTGGCGGCTGATGAAGGCATTCGGCATCGCCGCCGAGGAGATCGATATCACTGGCACCGCACGGTTGATGCTGGAGAACATCGGGCACGCTTTCGCCGATGGCGAACCGGTCTACGACACCACTTTCGAGAACGTGCAGGCTGGTCTGCGCACCGATTATCTTTTCCGCCTTGCCAGCCAGCACGGCGGCTGGGTGATCGGCACGGGGGACCTCAGCGAACTGGCGCTCGGCTGGTGCACCTATGGCGTGGGTGACCAGATGAGCCATTACGGGGTCAATGCCGGTGTGCCCAAGACGCTGATCCAGTATCTGATCCGCTGGACGACGCAGACCGCGCAATTCGACGAAGGCGTCGATGCGGTTCTGGCAGATATTCTCGACACGGAGATCAGCCCGGAACTGGTCCCGGCGGGCGAGGACGGCCAGATTCAGAGCACGCAATCGATCATCGGTCCCTACGAGCTGAACGACTTTTTCCTGCATCATGTGGTTCGCTGGGGGCAGCGTCCCAGCCATGTCGCCTTCCTCGCATGGCATGCATGGAAGGATGCGGAAGCGGGACTGTGGCCGATCGATTTCCCCGAAGAGGCGAAGAACCAGTACGACCTCGCGACTATCGCGGACTGGCTGGAGAAGTTCCTCAAGCGGTTCTTCGGTTTCAGCCAGTTCAAGCGCTCGGCATTGCCCAATGGGCCCAAGGTCAGCGCAGGCGGGGCGCTGAGCCCGCGCGGCGACTGGCGTGCGCCGAGCGATTCGGTCGCCGACACCTGGCTTGCCGAACTGGCCGCCGCATTGCCGCCGCTGGACGACTGACATGCCCGCGCGTGCCCTGTTCGTGATGATGCTGTGCAACGTCGTGTGGGCGCTTAACGTCGTCGTTAGCAAGGTGGCGATCGTCGATCTGGGGTCGCCGCCGCTGTTCTATGCGCTGCTGCGCTCGGTCATCGTGGCCGGAGTGCTGGTGCCACTGCTGCGACCACTGCCCGCGAAATTGTGGCGGGTACTGGTGGTCGGGCTGGCGATCAGCGGCGGGTCCTTCGCGTTGCTATTCATGGGGCTCGAGACCGCCAGCCCCTCTGCGGCGGGAGTCGTCAGCCTGAGCGGTGCGCCAATGACCGTCCTGTTTGCGATCCTGTTCCTCGGCGAGCGCGTGCGCTGGCGGCGCGGGCTGGGGATCGGGCTGGCGTTTGGCGGCGTATTGTTCGCCATGGCGGGAGAAAACCAGATGGAGACCAGCACCGGTCTTTTGCTGGTGTTCCTGTCCGCCGTGGTGGGCGCGCTCGGAACGGTGTTCGTCAAGCGTATCGACCTGCCATCGATCCGCTTGCAGGCATGGGCCGCTGTCGCGTCGGTCGCCGTTCTGCTGCCGTTGACGGCTACGCTCGAAACCGGACAGATCGCCTCGCTGGCCACCTCGCCCTACAAGCTGGCGGCTTGCCTGCTGTTCGCCGGTATCGTGGTGTCGGTCGGGGCGCATACCGCTTATTACCGGCTGATGCAGGAATTCGATGCAAACATGATCGTACCCCTGACGTTATTCACGCCGATCCTGACGATCCTGTTCGGTGCATGGCTGACGGGCGATGCGATCGGCGAACGCCTGATCATCGGCGGCGCGATTGCGCTCGCAGGAGTGGCGATCATCGTTTTGCGGCCGAGCGAAACCTTCACCCGCCGCTTCCTGGTGCGGCCGCGCTTCTGATCAGTCGAGGCGGAGCGTCCAGCCGTGGCTATCGTCCACGGTGCCCTTCTGGATGCCGACCAGCCGCTCGCGGATCTTATTGGTCATCTGGCCGATCCCGCCGCTGCCGATCGTGAATTCGCCATCGGGGCCGAGCACGGTTCCGACCGGCGTGACCACCGCGGCTGTGCCGCAGGCCATCGTCTCGAGCAGGCGGCCCTTGGTGGCATCGGCACGCCACTGGTCGATGCTGTAGGGTTCCTCGCGAACCTGCAAGCCCTCTTCGCGCAGGAGCTGGATAAGGCTGTCGCGGGTGATGCCGGGCAGGATCGTGCCGGTCAGCGGAGGCGTGATCACCGTCCCGTCGTCAAAGACGAAGAACAGGTTCATCCCGCCCAATTCCTCGACCCATTTCTTCTCGACCGCGTCGAGGAAGACCACTTGGTCGCAGCCATTCTCGATGCCTTCGGCCTGGGGCACGAGGCTGGCTGCGTAATTGCCGCCCGTCTTGGCGGCACCCGTGCCGCCGGGCGCGGCGCGGGTGTAATTGCGGCTGACCCAGATCTTCACCGGCTTGGCGCCCCCCTTGAAATAGGGCCCGACCGGCGATGCAATTAGGATGTATTTGTACTGACGCGCGGGTCGCACGCCGAGAAAGGCTTCAGAAGCGAACATGAAGGGGCGCAGGTATAGCGAACCATCGGGATCGCCCGGAACCCAGTCGCGGTCCTTGGCAACCAGCTGACGGATCGATTCGAGGAACAGGTCTTCGGGCAGTTCGGGCATCGCCATACGCCGCGCGCTTTCGTTGAAGCGGCGCGCATTCTGCTCGGGCCGGAACAGCGCAAGCGATCCGTCCTCGCGCTTGTAGGCTTTCATGCCTTCGAAGATTTCCTGCGCATAGTGCAGCACAGCAGCCGCGGGATCGAGGCTGATTGCTTCGCGCGGGCCCAATGTCGCCTGGTGCCACCCGCCCTTGTCGGCATCGTAGTCGATCACGACCATGTGATCGGTGAACAGCGTTCCGAAACCGGGATTGAGCAGGGCCTGCTGGCGGGTCTCGCCGGGCACGGGGGCGGGATGGGGGAGATGCGCGAAATCCATTTGCGCGCGGGTAATGGGAAGCCGCGCAAGTGGCAAGGATTTGGCGACGGGCGAGCGTTGCCGCCCTTCGCGGCGACGCATCGGCTCGGCTGGCAGCCCACAAAATGAGAAGGGCAGCGCCACCCTCGGGTGATGCTGCCCTTCGCATGGTCAGCGGCGGGAAGTGCCGCTCACGAAGTCTCTATCGGGTGTTGCCTACCGATAGTACCTCGCGCGGAAACTTGCCGACCTCTCTGCTGAACCATGAGACATCGGATCACCTCCTTTCGCGCTAGTGAGCTAAGAACCGCCGTATCACCGGGGTCCAAGACCGCGTTTCGCCGCTGATCTTGTGGATATATTTGAGTCTTCCAGAGGCTCAAAACAACCCTTGAAAAAAAGTTATCCCACGTCAGAATTGGCGTTTCTGGCTCGGGGTCGAACCCGGGCCTTTTTCGCGCCCGCAGCCGCCTCACCTGCCGGAGGGAGCGGGGCGAGCGACTCCATCAGCGGCAGGATTCGATAGCGCGCGTCACTTCGGCCCAGGGCGGCAGGTAAAGTGTGGACAAGCCGGTTGTTTCCACAGCGAATCGCCCGCGGGTCACGGCCATCGCGTCGAGCAGCGGATCGCTCGCAGCGAGTGTCGCCATGACCTGCTGACTGCCGCTACCCGCCGGCGTTGCGGCAAGCGTACGATCCACGGTTTCGGTTCGAATGGTCATCGAGGTCGAACTCGCCGCACGCCCACTGCGCAACAGTGTAATGCGCCCCGCACGGCGATCGCATTTGATCGCGAACAACATCTCGCCGTTGCGCGATCCATACAGCGCTTCGCCTCCCGACATGTCCGCGCGATAGCTCCAATCCCCCGGTGTGCGCGGTTCGTCGATCCAGTTCTCGGCTGACGGCGCGGGCGGAGGGGGAGGGGGTGTCGTCTGTACAGGCTCAGGTGTGGGGCTGGGCGTCGGTGCCGGCGTCGAATCCGGCGCCGGAACGCATGCCGCGATGGTGAAGCTCAGCGCCAACGCGCCACCCAGATGCAGATAGATCGGTTTCATGCAGGCACAATGATCGCTAACGCCCATGTTTCCAATGCCGAAAAAGATGCGCCTCGATCAAATGCTGGTGGACCGCGGTCTGGTGGAGAGCCGGACGCGCGCGCAGGCGCTGGTCATGGCGGGGCTGGTTTTCAGCGGCGAACAGAAGCTAGCCAAGCCCGGCCGGCAGCTGCCGGAGGATGCGCCGCTCGACGTGCGCGGGCGCGACCATCCCTGGGTCTCGCGCGGCGGTATAAAGCTCGCGCATGCGATCGAGCATTTCGCTCTCGATCCGAGCGGCGTTACGGCAATGGACATCGGCAGTTCGACCGGCGGTTTCACCGATGTGTTGCTGCACGGCGGGGCGGAGCATGTCTTCGCGGTCGACAGCGGCACCAACCAGCTCGCGTGGAAGCTGCGGCAGGACGAGCGCGTCACCGTGCTCGAACAGACCAGCGCGCGCGTGCTGACCCCCGAAATGATCGACCGGCAGGTGACCTGGGTGGTCTGCGATGCCAGCTTTATCGGTTTGTCCAAGGTGCTCGAGCGCCCGCTCGAGCTTGCACAGCAGGATTGCCGCCTTGTCGCTCTGATCAAGCCGCAATTCGAGGTCGGGCGCGAGGAAGTGGGCAGGAAGGGCGTGGTCAGCGATCCCGCATTGCACCGCCGCGTTTGCGACGAGGTGCGCGACTGGGTCGAGGGGCTAAGCTTCGAGGTACAGGGCATCGTCGAGAGCCCGATCACCGGCCCCGAAGGCAATGTCGAGTTCCTGATCAGCGCCGAGAGAAGCACGCCGCGCGATTGACCTTGCGCCTTGCTTGGCACTAGTCGCTCATCAAAACCTATTAACGGAGAGAGCATGTCCGCCAATATCGCCGAAATGGAACGTCGCCGCGAAGCCGCCCGGATGGGGGGCGGGCAGAAGCGCATCGATGCCCAGCACGCCAAGGGCAAGCTGACCGCGCGCGAACGGCTCGACATCCTGCTTGACGAGGGCAGCTTCGAAGAACTCGACACCTATGTCGAGCATGACTGCGTCGATTTCGGTATGCAGGACCAGAAGGTCCCCGGCGACGGCGTGGTCACCGGATCGGGTACGATCAACGGCCGTCTGGTCTATGTCTTCAGCCAGGATTTCACCGTCTTCGGCGGCTCGCTGTCGAAACGCCACGCAGAGAAGATCTGCAAGGTGATGGACACCGCGATGAAGGTCGGCGCGCCGGTAATCGGCCTCAACGACAGCGGCGGCGCGCGCATCCAGGAAGGCGTCGCGTCGCTGGGCGGCTATGCGCGTGGTGCCGCAGATCAGCCTGATCATGGGGCCGTGCGCGGGCGGGGCGGTCTACAGCCCGGCGATGACCGACTTCATCTTCATGGTCGAAGATTCGAGCTACATGTTCGTCACCGGCCCCGATGTGGTCAAGACGGTGACGAATGAGGTCGTGACGCAGGAAGAGCTGGGCGGCGCGAAGACGCATACAACCAAGACCTCGGTCGCCGACAACAGCTTCGAAAACGACATCGAGACGCTGCTCGCGACGCGCGATTTCTTTGACTACCTGCCGCTGTCCAACCGCGAGGACGTGCCCGAACGCCCGACGAGCGATGCCTGGGACCGCGAGGAGCCGAGCCTCGACACGCTGATCCCCGACAATGCCAACCAGCCTTACGACATGCATGAAGTCATCCGTAAGACGCTGGACGAAGGCGATTTCTTCGAAGTTCAGCCGGGTCATGCCGCGAACATCATCTGCGGCTTCGGCCGGGTCGAGGGGCGCACGGTGGGCGTGGTTGCGAACCAGCCGATGGTGCTCGCGGGCGTGCTCGATATCAACAGCTCGAAGAAGGCCGCGCGTTTCGTGCGCTTCTGCGATGCTTTCGAAATCCCGATCCTGACCTTCGTCGACGTGCCCGGCTTCCTTCCCGGCACCAGCCAGGAACACAATGGCATCATCAAGCACGGCGCGAAGCTGTTGTTCGCCTATGCCGAGGCGACCGTGCCCAAGATCACCGTGATCACCCGCAAGGCCTATGGCGGCGCCTATGACGTGATGGCCTCCAAGCACCTGCGCGGCGACCTCAACTATGCCTGGCCCACCGCCGAGATCGCGGTGATGGGCGCCAAGGGCGCGGTGGAGATCATCTTCCGCCAGGACCGCGACAATCCCGACAAGATCGCCGAGAAGACCAAGGAATACGAAGACCGCTTTGCCAACCCATTCGTCGCGGCAAGCCGCGGCTATATCGACGAGGTGATCTACCCGCATTCCACGCGCAAGCGGATTGCGCTGGGGCTGAGGAAGCTACGGACGAAGCAGCTCGAGAACCCGTGGAAGAAGCACGATAACATTCCGCTATGAGTGATGGTCGCAAACATTGGGCGCAGTCGACTGCTGAGCCCGAGGAGGGGGCGCCTCCGGGAGTTCGTCCAATTAGCACTGACGCGCTCAATCATCTGGGCGTGGATTCGAACGGCGAGCTCTATTGGATCGACACGAAGATACTTACCGCCAAGAAAGAGTTTCGTCTCAGCATTTTCCAAGGGACGCTTGCGACTTTAACTGCGCTGTCTGCAGTGATTGCCGCAGGTGCAGCATGCGTCTCCGCGTATGTTGATTGGAACGGGAATTCGAACGCGGCTTCAGCGCAACTAGAGGACCAGATGAAATGAAACTCGGCCGTCTCAACCATATCGGGGTCGCAACGCCTTCGATCGCGGAATCGCTGCGTTATTATCGCGATGTCATGGGGGCGAGCATCACGCATGAACCCTTCGATCTCGAGGAGCAGGGCGTGACGGTCTGCTTCGTCGACACGCCCGGCGAAAACGGCACCAACGGTACGCAGATCGAGCTGATCGAGCCGCTGGGCGAGCAGTCCACGCTGACCGGTTTCCTCGCCAAAAACCCCGCCGGAGGGCAGCACCATGTCTGCTACGAGGTCGAGGACATCGAGGACGCGCGTCAGTGGTTCGAGGGTCTGGGGAAGCGGATCCTCGGCCCCACACGCATCGGCGCGCATGGCACGCCGATCTTCTTCCTGCACCCCAAGGACATGATGGGCCAGCTGACCGAAATCATGGAAACGCCCAAGGACGACGCGCACTGGTCGAACTGAGGGGTGGGGAGAACTGATCGCGCCCCACCAACCTTTATCGTCACCCCCGCGCAGGCGGGGGGCCAGCCGACCTGGCGAGACTGAACGACCGTTATCTGGATCCCCGCCTGCGCGGGGATTACGGGAAAAACGGCGGAAATGAGAGGAATTTCGATGCTATTCTACGACAGTCCCAACCCGGCGCCCAATCCGCGCCGTGTGCGTATCTTCGCCGCCGAGAAGGGCATTGAGCTGCCGAGCAAGGAAGTGTCGATCCCCAAGCGCGAGCAGAAGGCGGAGGACTTCGTCGCCAAGAACCCGCGCGGGCAGACGCCGATCCTCGAGCTCGATGACGGCACGGTGATCGCCGAAAGCGTCGCGATCATGCGGTACCTCGAAGCCGAGCATCCCGAGCCGCCGCTGTTCGGCACCACCGCGCGCGAAATCGCGGACATCGAGATGTGGTGCCGCCGGGTCGAGATGATCCTGATGCCGCCGGTCGGCGCGGTCTGGGTGCATACGCATCCCTTCACCGCCGCCCTGCCGGGGCGCAATGCGGAATGGGGCGAGGCCAACCGGCCGCGGGTGGCCGAGGCGATGCGCTTCTTCGACGAATCGCTGAAAGCGCGCGACTACCTTGCCGGCGACGCTTTCTCCGCGGGGGATATCCTGCTGCTGACCACGGTCGATTTCGCCAAGTTCGTCGGCCTCGAAATGCCCGGCGAATGCGCGGCGCTGGCGGCATGGCACGAAAGCGTGTCGGCACGGTCCAGCGCGGCCGCCTGAATTCCGGCCCGCTACGCAAGGCTCTTGCACGCGGGCGTCATCGCAGCCAAGGTCGGTGGCGAAAAGAAACCTTTGGGAGAGACGCGTGAGCTACGAAACCATCATCGTCGAGAAAGACGGCCCGCTGACCACCATCACGCTCAACCGGCCCGACCGGCTGAACGCGATGCCGCCGCAGATGGCGGACGAAATCGGCGCGGCTTTCTACGATCTGGGCGACAGCCGCGCAGTGCTGATCACCGGCGCGGGCAAGGGTTTCTGTTCGGGCGCCGATCTCGCGGCGCGGGGCGAGGGCAGCGCGCTGCAGAACAAGGGTGGTAGCCACCGCGCGCTGCAAAACCACTACAATCCGGCAATCAACCAGGTGCTGCGCGCCGACGTGCCCGTGATCTGCGCGGTCAACGGCCCCGCCGCGGGCGTCGGCTGCAGCCTTGCGCTGGCGGGCGACTTCGTGCTCGCAGGCAAGAGCGCCTATTTCCTGCAGGCCTTCGTCAATATCGGCCTTGTACCCGATGGCGGGTCGACCTGGCTGCTGAGTCGCGCGATCGGCCGCGCGCGCGCCACGCGGATGATGATGCTGGGCGAGAAGATCGGCGCCGAACAGGCAGAGGATTGGGGACTGATTTACAAGGCAGTCGATGACGATGCGCTGCTGGCAGAGGCCAAGGCGCTGGCGCAAAAACTCGCTAACGGCCCGACGGTCGCTTACGCCACCATGAAGCGCAACATCGCCACCGCGCTCGACGGCGATCTGACGCAGGTCCTCCTTGCCGAGGCCGAGGGCCAGCGCACCGCTGGTGCGAGCAAGGACGCGACCGAGGGCGGCATGGCCTTCCTCCAGAAGCGCAAGCCGGAATTCAAGGGCGAGTAAGAGGCGGACACCGCAAGTCTTCGTCATCCCCGCGAAGGCGGGGATCCAACCAAGCTTGCCATTGATCGCACCCTCGTCTGGACCTCCGCCTGCGCGGGGGTGACGTGGAAGGTTGGCCTCAGATACGAGAGCCCGCCCTTTCCCTGTGCATACGATTGTGGTTTAGGACCGCGCATGACCGACAAGCCGACCTATGAAGACTGGAAGCCCCTCGCCGACAAAGAAGTGAAGGGGCGCGATCTCACCTGGCACACCCCCGAAGGTATCGCGGTGAAGCCGCTCTACACCTCGGAGGACACGGCCGCGCTCGACGATCCTGGCGTCCCGGGCATCGCGCCGTTTACGCGTGGACCCTACGCCTCGATGTACACCGGGCGCCCATGGACCATCCGCCAGTATGCGGGCTTCTCTACGGCGGAAGAATCGAATGCTTTCTATCGCCGTAATCTTGCGGCGGGGCAGAAAGGCCTCTCGGTCGCTTTCGATCTCGCGACGCACCGCGGCTATGACAGCGATCACAGCCGCGTGGTCGGCGATGTCGGCAAGGCAGGCGTCGCGATCGACACTGTGCGCGACATGGAAATCCTGTTTGACCAGATCCCGCTCGACCAGATGAGCGTATCGATGACCATGAACGGCGCGGTCATCCCGGTCATGGCGTTCTACATCGTCGCGGGCGAGCGTCAGGGCGTGGCACAGGAGAAGCTGTCGGGGACCATCCAGAACGACATCCTCAAGGAGTTCATGGTCCGCAACACCTATATCTATCCGCCCGAACCGAGCATGCGGATCATCTCGGACATCATCGCATATACTTCGGCCAACATGCCGAAATTCAACAGCATTTCGATCTCGGGCTACCACATGCACGAGGCCGGGGCGACCGCGGTGCAGGAACTGGCCTTCACCATCGCCGACGGCAAGGAATACGCCAAGCGCGCGATGGAAGCTGGCCTCGACATCGATGCCTTCGCGCCGCGCCTGTCCTTCTTCTGGGGCATCGGCATGAACTTCTTCATGGAGATCGCCAAGATGCGCGCCGCACGCCATTTGTGGCACGATGTCATGAGCGAACTGGGCGCCCAAAACCCCAAATCGAAGATGCTGCGCACGCATTGCCAGACCAGCGGTGTCAGCCTGCAGGAGCAGGACCCCTACAACAATGTGATCCGCACCACGGTGGAAGCGATGGCAGCGGTGCTGGGTGGAACGCAAAGCCTTCACACCAACGCGCTGGATGAAGCGATCGCGCTGCCGACCGATTTTTCCGCCCGCATCGCGCGCAACACGCAGCTGGTGATCCAGGAAGAGACCGGCATCACCAATGTCGCCGATCCGCTGGGGGGCAGCTATTACATCGAAAGCCTTACCTCCGCGCTGGTCGAACAGGCGCGCGCCATGCTCGAGGAAGTCGAGGCGGCGGGCGGGATGACCGAATATGTCGCCAGCGGGAAACCCAAGGCGCAGATCGAGGAGGCGGCGGCAGCCAAGCAGGCCAGCGTCGACCGCGGCGAAACCGTGATCGTCGGGGTGAACAAGTATCGCCGCGACAAGGAAGACGAGATCGACACGCTCGATATCGATAACCACAAGGTCCGCCAGAGCCAGATCGCCCGGTTGCAGGATGTGCGCGCCAAGCGCGACGAATTCGCCTGCAGGGCTGCGCTCGATGCTTTGGCGCGCGGCGCCGCACAGCGCGAAGGCAATCTGCTCGCACTCGCGGTCGAGGCGGCACGCCACGATGCCACTCTCGGCGAGATCAGCGCGGCGATGGAAGATGCCTACGGCCGTTACGACACGATGCCCAAGCCGGTCCGCGGCGTATATTCCGCCGCCTACGCCGATGACGACCGCTACGCGCAGGTGGTCGAGGGCGTGAAGGCGGTCGAGCGCCGGCTGGGCCGTGCCCCCAGGCTGATGGTCGCGAAGATGGGCCAGGACGGCCACGACCGCGGCGCGAACGTGATCGCCTCTGCCTTCGCCGACATGGGTTTCGAGGTCGTCTCGGGCCCGCTGTTCCAGACACCGTCCGAAACCCGCGACATGGCACTGGAGAACGACGTCGATGCGATCGGAGCGAGCAGCCTCGCGGCGGGGCACAAGACGCTTATCCCCGAACTGATCGGCCTGCTCAAGGAAGCCGGTCGACCCGACATCAAGGTCATCGCAGGCGGGGTGATCCCGCAGAAGGATTACGATTTCCTGCGCGATGCCGGGGTTCAGGGGATCTACGGTCCGGGCAGCAATGTGGTCGAATGCGCTGCAGACGTGCTGCGTTTGCTGGGGCACAATATGCCCCCGGCCGGCGAGAACCTCGACGAGGCAGCGGAATGAGGCCGTTCGCCGGTGCGCATCCGGTAGCGGCGCCGGCCACAGCGCACAATGCGGCCGTGGCATCATCGAACACCATCGTCAAAACGCTGAACGCCACGGCTTTGCGCAGATGAGCGCGCCGACCTCCAGCGCCTTCGTACCGATCGCGGCGATGATGTTCGCAGCGGGACTGGGCATTCCCGTTTTCGCCGCGCTGAATGCCGCGCTGGGCCAGCAACTCGGCGGCCCCGTCGCCGCGACTGCGGTGACTTTCGCGGTTGGATTCGTGATCGCCAGCGCGATGCTGGCCTTTACCGGCTTCCCCGCTGCCAGTGCCTTCACCTTCGAACGGCCGTGGTTGTGGATCGGGGCGCTCGTGATGTTGTTCTACGCCACTTCGGTGGCATTCTCTGCCCCGCGTATCGGCCTCGGCAATGCGATCTTTTTCGTGCTGCTCGGCCAGATCGTCGCCGCGGCAATCATCGATCATTTCGGCCTGCTCGGCTCCATCCAGAGTGCGATTACCCCCAAGCGTGCGCTGGGCCTGATAGTCATGGCAGTCGGCCTCTACCTAGCCAGGAAACCCGTATGACCAATATCCGTACCGACTGGAGCCGTGACGAGATCGCGGCGCTGTTCGATCTTCCGTTCACCGAACTGTTGTTCCAGGCCGCGACGGTCCACCGCGAATTCCATCCGCCCGAGCAGGTGCAGCTCTGCACGCTGCTGTCGATCAAGACCGGCGGCTGCCCCGAGGATTGCGGCTATTGTTCGCAGAGCGTGAAGGCCGACAGCGGGGTCGAGGCGACCAAGCTGATGGAGGTGCAATCGGTCCTCCAGCGCGCGGCGCAGGCAAAGGACCAGGGTAGCCAGCGGTTCTGCATGGGGGCGGCCTGGCGCAATCCAAAGGACCGCGACATGCCCGCGATCGTCGAGATCGTGAAGGGCGTGCGCGCGATGGGGCTGGAGACCTGCATGACGCTGGGCATGCTGACGCCCAAGCAGGCGGACATGCTGAAAGAGGCGGGCCTCGATTACTACAATCACAATGTCGACACCGGGCCCGAATATTACGAGCGGGTGATCTCGACCCGTAACTATCAGGACCGGCTCGATACGCTACAGAATGTCCGCGATGCGGGCATCAATGTCTGCAGCGGGGGGATCGTGGGCATGGGCGAGACGCGCGACGACCGCGTCGGTTTCGTCCACACGCTCGCCACGCTCGAACGCCATCCCGAAAGCGTGCCGGTCAACGCGCTGGTCCCGGTCAAGGGCACGGTGCTGGGCGACATGCTCGCCGACACGCCGCTTGCGAAGATCGACGATATCGAATTCGTCCGCACGGTCGCGGTTGCGCGCATCTGCATGCCGATGAGCATGGTTCGCCTCTCCGCCGGGCGCGAAAGCATGAGCGAGGCGGCGCAAGCACTGTGTTTCATGGCCGGGGCGAATTCGATTTTCACGGGCGACAAGCTGCTGACCGCGCCCAATGCCGGCGACGACACCGACGCGGCGCTGTTCGCCAAGCTCGGCCTTACCGCTCTGCAACAGGAAGAGCCGATGCGTGCAGCGTCCTGCCAAGGCGCCTGCGAACCAGCCGAATAGAGGAAACTGCCGATGACCGAACAGAAGCTGGAAACGCTGACGATCCATGCCGGGCAGGAGCCTGATCCGACGACGAAGGCGCGGATTACGCCGATCTACCAGACGGCGAGTTATGTGTTCGATGATCCCGACCACGCCGCGCGACTGTTCGGCCTGCAGGAATTCGGCAACATCTATTCGCGCATCATGAACCCCACCAATGATGCGCTGGAAAAGAAAATTGCCGCGCTCGAAGGTGGGGTGGGTGCTCTCGGCGTGGCATCGGGCCATGCCGCCCAACTGATTGCGTTCCACACGCTGATGGAGCCGGGCTGCAACATCGTCGCCGCGAAAAAGCTTTATGGAGGCTCGCTCAACCAGCTGGGTGAAAGCTTTCGCAAGTTCGGCTGGGAAACGCGCTTCGTCGATGCCGACGATCCTGCGAATGTCGCTGCGGCAATCGATGACAACACCCGCTGCGTGTTCATCGAAAGCCTGGCGAATCCCGGGGGCGTGGTCAGCGACATTGCCACAAATGCCGAGGCTGCGCATAATGCGGGGGTCCCGCTGATCGTCGATAACACCATGGCGACCCCGGCCCTTTGTCGTCCCTTCGATCACGGTGCGGACATCGTCGTCCATTCGTGCACCAAGTTCCTCAATGGGCACGGCAATGCGGTCGGCGGGCTGATCGTGGATTCGGGCAAGTTCGACTGGAAGGCGAGCGACAAGTTTCCCAGCCTGACCCAGCCCAACGGTTCCTATCACGGCGCGGTTCTCGCCGACGCGCTCGAACCGATCGGACCGATTGCATTCATCACCGCGTGCCGCGTGCTGGGGCTGCGCGATCTCGGGCCGGCGATGGCTCCGATGAATGCATTCCTCGCGCTGACCGGCATGGAAACGCTGGCGCTGCGCATGGAACGGCATTGCAGCAACGCGCTGACGGTTGCGAAGTGGCTGCAGGATCATCCGAAGGTGGAATGGGTGTCCTATGCGGGGCTCGAGGGCGACAAGTACAAGAGCTTGGCTGATCGCTACATCGGCGGGAAAGGCGGCGCCGTCTTTACCTTCGGGCTGACGGGCGGATTTGCGGCAGGCAAGGCGCTGGTCTCGCGCGTGGCGTTGTTCAGCCATCTCGCCAATATCGGTGATACCCGCAGCCTCATCATCCATCCGGCATCGACCACGCACAGCCAGCTGGATGAAGAGGAACTGGTCGCAGCCGGGGCTGGACCGGACGTGGTTCGGCTGTCGATCGGTATCGAGCATGTCGACGATATCATTGCCGACCTTGAACAGGCACTGGCGGCGATTTGACGATGCTTGTTGCCGTCCTCATGCTGATGCAAGGCGCGCCGCTCGATTGCGCGGATCCCTATACGCAGATGGCAATGAACCGTTGTGCGGTGCTCGAATTCCAGGAAAGCGATGCCGAGCTCAATGCGCAATGGAAGCTTACTGCAGCGGAGATGAAGCGCCGCGATGCCGAGCCCGTCGACGACGGACGGCCGGGCTATTTCGAAACGTTGCTGGCTGCCCAGCGCGCCTGGATCGCGTACCGGGATACGCATTGTACCGCCGAGGGTTACTATGCCCGTGGCGGAAGCATGGAATCGCTGCTGGTCTCGACCTGCATGACCGACCTGACCAAGCAGCGCACGCGCGACCTGCGCGACCTGATAACCCAGTAGACAAGAATTACGGGACGAGAGATGTTTACCAAAATCCTCATTGCCAACCGCGGCGAAATCGCCTGCCGGGTCATCAAGACCGCCCAACGCATGGGCATCGCCACCGTGGCGGTCTACTCGGATGCGGATGCGCGGGCGCCCTTCGTCCGCATGGCCGACGAGTCGGTTCATATCGGCCCCGCTCAGGCGTCGGAAAGCTATTTGGTTGCCGACAAGATCATTGCGGCGTGCAAGCAAACCGGCGCGGAGGCGGTGCATCCGGGATATGGCTTCCTGTCCGAGCGCGCGAGCTTCGTCGAAGCGCTGGCGAAAGAGAACATTGCCTTCATCGGTCCGCCGGCCAAGGCGATCGCCGCGATGGGCGACAAGATCGAGTCCAAGAAGATCGCGCGCGAGGCTGGAGTGAACGTCGTCCCCGGCTTCGTCGGCGAAATTCGCGATACCGACCATGCAGTCGAGATATCCAATGACATCGGCTACCCCGTGATGATGAAGGCGAGCGCGGGCGGCGGCGGCAAGGGCATGCGGCTCGCCTATAGCGAAAAGGACGTGCGCGAGGGTTTCGAGGCGACCAAGCGCGAAGGCCTGAACAGCTTTGGCGACGATCGCGTCTTCATCGAGAAGTTCATCGAGGATCCGCGCCACATCGAGATCCAGATCCTCGGCGATACGCATGGCAATGTGATTTATCTCAACGAGCGTGAGTGCTCGATCCAGCGCCGTCACCAGAAGGTGGTCGAGGAAGCGCCGTCGCCATTCGTCACTCCGAAAATGCGCAAGGCGATGGGCGAACAGTGCGTCGCGCTTTCGAAAGCTGTGGATTACCACAGCGCGGGTACGGTCGAGCTTATCGTCAGCGGCGCGGACAAGACCGGCGAGAGCTTCTATTTCCTCGAAATGAACACCCGCTTGCAGGTAGAGCATCCGGTAACCGAGGCGATCACCGGCGTAGACCTTGTCGAGCAAATGATACGCGTTGCAGCGGGCGAAAAGCTGGCCATGACGCAGGACGACGTCGATATTGACGGCTGGGCGATCGAGAACCGCGTCTATGCCGAAGATCCGTATCGCGGCTTCCTGCCTTCGACGGGGCGCCTTGTGCGCTACCAGCCGCCGGTAGAGCCCTGGACCGACGACGGCGAAGCGAACGGCCGCCGAGGCCAGCATGGCGTGCGGGTCGACGATGGCGTCTTCGAGGGCGGCGAGGTGTCGATGTTCTACGACCCGATGATCGCCAAGCTGGTGACCTGGGGCAAGACCCGCGACGAGGCGGCCGATCTGCAGGTCGCGGCACTCGATGCGTTCCGGATCGAAGGGCTGGGGCACAATGTCGATTTCCTCAGCGCGATCATGCAGCACGAGCGGTTCCGCTCGGGCGAACTGACCACGGGCTTCATCGCCGAGGAATATCCCGAAGGCTTCACCGGTGCGCCCGCGTCGCCGCAATTGACCAAGGTGCTGGCGGCGGTCGCCGGCGTCATCGCCACTGCCGATGCCGATCGCGCCCGGCGGGTCGAAGGGCAGCTGTCCGATGATCTCTATGCGCCCGGCGACTGGACCGTGCGTATCGGCGAGCGCGAAGAAGGTTCGACTTCGCACGAGGTCCGGCTCGAGGAGAATGCGCTGACCGTCGACGGCGAACAGGTCACGATCGAGATGCAGTACACGCCGGGCGAAGCCATGGTCGATGTCGCACTCTATGCGAATGATGCAGCCGAGGATGCCGCGCCGGTCGAGAGTTACACTTTGCAGCTCAAGCCGACGCGCACCGGTTATGCGATCACCACGCGGGGGGCGACACATCACCTGCGCATCCTGCAGACGCGGGTCGCGCATCTTGCTGCGCACATGATCGAGAAGACCCCGCCCGATCTGTCCAAGATGCTGATCTGCCCGATGCCGGGGTTGCTGGTGAAGCTGCATGTGGGCGAGGGCGAAGAGGTCCAGCCGGGGCAGCCGCTCGCCACGGTCGAGGCGATGAAGATGGAGAACATCCTGCGCGCCGAGAAGCAGGCCACGGTCAGCAAGATCAACGCCGAGGAGGGGGAAAGCCTTGCGGTCGACGCGGTGATCCTCGAACTCGAGTAAATTTCCTCCTCACCTCATCCGGAAAGCGCCGCGCAAGCGTTCCTGCGCGGCGCTTTTCGTTTCGCCCTACATTCTCGGGACCAGCGGTCTGATTGCGAATGTGCCTCGCAGCAGGGCAAAGACGATCAGGCTGCGGCTTCGCCGAGTTCGAGATGGTAGCACTGGTTGTGCGGACCATTGGCATATTGTGCGAAAGCCTCGCCGGCGACGAAGCCGCGCCTGGTATAGAGCGCGATTGCCGGCGCGAACCGGTCATTCGTGCCCGTCTCCAGGCTCAGCCGCGCCAGTCCGTCCGAACGGGCGATGGCAATCAATTTCTCGAGGATCGCCCGCGCAACGCCGCGACCGAGATGATCGGAATGCGTCCGCATGGATTTGAGTTCGGCGCTGTTAGACGACAGGCGCTTCATCGCCCCGATGCCAACCAGCACATCGTCATCCCAGGCACCCAGCAGTGTCACTTCGGGACCGGACAGTCCGCTGGCGTCGAGCGCGAAGCTGGTCCCCGGCGGGGAAACGGCGAGCATGTCGCGCTGGTGAAAGCCGACGAGATCGCGCACAGCGGGATCGGCCAGTTGGGCAGGGCGGATATCGAAAGCCATGCCCGGCACGATGTGCGTGGGCCTGGCCGCGGTCAATGCGCCTGCAATTGCTCGTCGAGAAAAGCGGCCACATCGGCCAGTTCTACGTCGCGCGCGAGATAGGCATCGCCGATCGCGCGCAGCAGGATGAAGGGGAGTTTGCCCGCGTCCATCTTCTTGTCATGCAGCATGTGTTCGGCCAGCGTGCGCCCGTCGCAATCCAGACCCAACGCTGCGATCTCGGAGGGCAGGCCCGCAGCGTCGACAGCCCGGGTGACCCGCTCGGCATCGGCCAGCGCGATCGTGCCGCGCCGCGCCGAATAGCGCGCTGCCAGCACCATCCCCAGTGCCACGCCCTCGCCGTGCAGCAGACGGTCGGAAAATCCCGTTTCGGCTTCAAGTGCATGGCCGAAGGTATGGCCAAGATTGAGCAGTGCGCGAGCGCCGCTGGTCTCGCGCTCGTCTTCGGCGACGATGCGCGCTTTCGCCGCGACGCTCGCCGCGACCGCATGTTCGGTCTCGGCGCGTGCGAGCCCGACCACCGCGCTGCCAGACTGTTCCAGCCAGTCGAAAAAGGCGCGATCGCCAAGCACGCCGTATTTGAGCACTTCGGCGTAGCCGGCGCGCAGTTCGCTCGCGGGAAGCGTACCGAGCGCATCGAGATCGGCAAGCACCAGCGATGGCTGGTGGAAGGCGCCGATGAGGTTCTTGCCCGCAGCAGTGTTGATCGCGGTCTTGCCCCCGACCGAACTGTCGACCTGCGCCAGCAGAGTGGTCGGCAGTTGGACGAAGCCGCAGCCGCGCTTGAGTATCGCGCAGGCAAATCCGGTGAGGTCGCCGACAACGCCCCCGCCGAGCGCGAAAACGTGATCGCCGCGCTCGACTCCCTGGCCGAGCAGCCAGTCGGTTAGCCGTGCGAGACTGTCCCAGCTCTTCGACGCTTCGCCCGGGGCCACGTCGTACCAGCGAGCCTCGATGTCCGCAGAGGAAAGCGACCGGGCGAGGCTTCCTCCCCAATGTGCGCGTGCGTTCGCATCGGCCACGATGCAGACATGCGGCTTGCGGATGAAAGCACGCGCTTCCTGCGCGATATTGGCCAACAGTCCGCCCGTGACGCGGACTTCGTAGCCACGTCCGGCCAGTTCGACGGGGATTACAGCCATGCGTCGATCGCCCTCAATATGCGTTGTGCGGTTTCCGCATGTGGCGCATCATCGGTTACCACATGGATCTGCGCTTCGGCATAGGCCGCGCCGCGCCGGTCTTTCAGCTCGGTCAGGATCGTGCGCGGGTCGCCGGTGCGCAGCAGTGGCCGGCTGTCGCGCCGCGCTGTGCGTTCGACCAGCGTGTCGATATCGCAATCGAGCCACACCGCGATCCCGCGATCGATGATCAGCGCGCGCGTCTCGTCGTCGACGAAGGCGCCTCCGCCGGTGGCGATCACGCCATGGCGTTCTTCCATCAGGCGGGCGATCACGCGTCGCTCGCCGGCGCGGAAATAGGCTTCGCCGTGGGCTTCGAAGATTTCCGCCACGCTCCGGTCGGCAGCGCGTTCGATTTCCTCGTCGACATCGATGAAATCGCTATCGAGCATTGCCGCCAACCGCCGGCCGACAGTCGATTTGCCTACGCCCATCAGTCCGACCAGTACCACGGGGCGGTCGATCCGCCGGGCGAGCCCGCCGATTTCGGCGGAGGTAAGGCTGGTTGCATGGGTCATTGCCGCAGTGCCTAGAACTGGGCTAGGGCGCGGGCAAGGTATCAGCACTTGAAGCGGGACGCGAAAATCTTGGCGATGAGCGGGCGAAGGCTAGCAGGTCTCTTGGCAGCGGGGTTCATTATCCTGCTGGTTGCGGCGCTGATCGACGGCGGCGAGGAGCCTTTGCGCCCGATCGAGCAAGCAATCGATCTCCCGGGCGGTGCGAAATGAAAGCCGCATGGATGATCGGCGGCGCGGCACTCGCGCTCAGTTCGGCTATGGTGCTGGCGCAGGAAGCGCCGGTCGACTTGCTGCCGCCGGGCTTTGACGATCCCACCCCCGCACCGACGCCCACGCCGCGCGCCACGCGTGCGCCGACACCCACGCCGACGCAGGCTTCGCCGGGTGAAGTCGCGGATCCGGGAACGGTCGGCGAGCAGCCGGGCGAAATCGTCCAGCCGTTGCCGCTGCCTGGAGAAACGCCGAGCGCCAACCTCGATCTCACCAACCTGCCTACGCTCGAAGAACTTGAGTCGATGTCGACCGACGACCTCGACGAATTGCTGGGATTGAAGCCCAAGTTCGACATCCCCCCTGCCGCACGGCGGTCGATGGAGCGGGTAGGATTGCTCGATGTGCAAGAGGGCGGCCTTCCTGCGGGCTCGCTGGCGCGCCAGCCTGCCGGACTGGTGCGCGCAGTCCTGGCGGGGACCACGCAGCCGATGGTCTCGCGGTGGGGCCATATCCTGTTGCGCCGCGCGCTGGCCAGTCGGCTCGCGGCGCCCGAAGGCATGAGCGCGGTCGAGTTTGCGACCTTGCGTGCGCGGGCGCTCAATGCGCTGGGCGAACACGTGGTGGCGCGCGCGCTGGTGCAGGATATCGATACGGCGAACTATTCCCCCGCGCTCACAAATGCGGCGATTGATGCCTACATTGGCAGTGCGGATATCGTGGGTGCCTGTCCTGCGGTACGGCTGGTCGAAACCCCGCGCGACGATGCGCAGTGGCAAATGCTCGCGGGGATCTGCAATGCCTATGCGGGTGAGGCGACGCGTGCGCAGAACGATCTGCGCCGCTTGCTGTCGCGTACCGAAGAGGACCGGATCGACGTGTTGCTCGCGCAGCGTTTTGCCGGTTCGGCAGGGCGCGGGCGCCGTGCCGTGACGATCGAATGGGACGATACGGGGACGCTCACCCCCTGGCGTTTCGCGATGGCCAATGCGCTGGGCGAACCTGTGCCCGAAGCGCTGCTCGAGGAAGCAGCGCCTGAGTTGCTGCGTACTGCGGCGCTGACCCCCGCGCTGACCCCGGTGCAACGCGCGCGCGGGGCGGATATCGCTGCAAGCAGCGGCATCCTGTCATCCTCGGCGATGGTCGACCTCTATAGCCAGATCTTCGCCGAAGAGGGTGTGCAAGGCGATGCCGCCCTCACCGCCTCACGGTTGCGCGAAGCCTATGTCGGTGCCGATCCGTTGCGCCGCCTGTCGGCAATCCGTGACATCTGGTCGGGCGGTGGTGACTATTCCTATGGCCGCATGGTGCTGACTGCCTATGCCGCAGCGCGGCTGCCGGTCGCCGAAGAGATTGGCGAGGAAGCGGACGGCCTGATCGCATCGATGCTGGCGGCGGGGCTCGATGGTGACGCCATGCGCTGGGCATCGCAGGTCGACAACGGCAGCGAGGCCTGGGCACTTCTGGCGCTGGCCAATCCCTCATCTGCAGCGCTGGTGAGCGGCGGGGATCTCGACAGCTTTGTCGACGACGACGAATCGGCGCGCCAGCACAAGTCGCGCATGCTACTAGCGGGCCTCGCAGGACTGGAGCGCATCGCCAGCGCGGACGTCGCCCAGTTCAGTGAGCGCCTGGCGGTGGACTTTGCCGCCCCTACGCGCTGGACGCGACTGATTGGTCGCGCGGCGGAGGTCGACAATGCCGCATTGGTGGCCATGCTTGCCGGCCTCGGTATGCAGGGCGAGGGCTGGGATCGCATGACCGCACGGCATCTGTTTCATATCGTGTCGGCGCTGCGCCGTGTAGGCCTGGAAGCCGAAGCCCGGATGATCGCCGCGGAGGCGGTCGCGCGCGCCTGACGTGGGCGCGCAGGGATCGTCGATCGTCGATTTTCTCGCGATGCTGGCGAGCGAGCGCGGCGCGGCCCGCAACACGCTGCTCGCCTATGGGCGCGACCTCGAACAGGCCGAGGAATTGATCGGCACGGCGCTTGCGGCTGCCAGCGCGGCGCAACTGGCGAAACTGGGACAGGCGTGGTCGGCGCTGGCGCCAGCCACGCTGGCGCGGAAGATCTCCGCACTGCGGCAGTTCTTCGGGTTTCTCGTCGACGAAGGCCTGCGCGATGACGACCCGACGCATGCCCTGCCGCGGCCGGCGACCCGGCGGCCACTACCCAAGATCCTGACTCATGCTGAGATCGAAAGGCTTTTTGCCACCGCCGAGGCCGAGGCGCAGAGCAATTCGCCCGCCGCTGTGCGCATGTTGGCCTTGCTCGAACTTCTCTATGGCTCGGGCCTGCGGGCGACCGAGCTGGTTTCTCTTCCGCTGTCTTCGATTCCGCGCGATGCGCCTTTTCTCACCGTCACGGGGAAGGGCGGCAAGACCCGGCTCGTCCCGGTCAGCCAGCGGGCGGGCGCCGCACTGCAGCGCTGGCTCGGCCTTCGCCCGGCGGAGTCGCCTTGGCTGTTTCCGTCACGAACCGGCCACGTCTCGCGAGTCAGGCTTTTCCAGATGCTCAAACAGCTCGCCACGCGAGCCGACATGGCGCCCGAAAAGCTGAGCCCGCACGTGCTTCGCCACGCTTTCGCCACGCATCTCCTCGAGGGCGGGGCGGACCTGCGCGCGCTGCAGACGCTGCTCGGCCATGCGGATATCTCTACCACGCAGATCTACACGCATGTCGATGCCGCGCGACTGGTGAAGCTGGTGAACGAGCGGCACCCGCTTGCGCATGCGCGCGCTTCGGACTAGCGCCGTGGCATGATTTCCTACCTCGAATTCGAGAAGCCGGTCGCCGAGCTCGAACAGCGTATCGCGGAACTGCGGAGCGCCGCAGAGGGCGACGACGTCGATATTTCCAACGAGCTGCAGCGGCTCGAGCTCAAGAGCGCGAACCTGCTCGCAAGCACCTATCAATCGCTCACTCCGTGGCAGAAAACCCAGGTGGCGCGGCATCCCTCGCGCCCGCATTTCCGCGATTATGTCGAGCAGATTTTCGAGGAATTCGTTCCGCTCGGCGGCGATCGTACCTATGGCGACGACGAGGCGATCCTCGGCGGTTTCGCCAAACTCGACGGGCGCAAGGTGGTGCTGATCGGGCACGAAAAGGGCAATGATACCGCCAGCCGGATTCGTCACAATTTCGGCATGGGCAAGCCCGAGGGCTATCGCAAGGCGATCCGATTGATGGAACTGGCGGGGCGGTTCGGCCTGCCGGTGGTCACGCTGGTCGATACCTCGGGCGCGTTCCCCGGGGTCGAGGCGGAAGAACGCGGCCAGGCAGAAGCCATCGCGCGTTCGACGGAAGCCTGCCTCGCGCTGCCCGTACCGATGGTGGCGGCGATCGTCGGCGAGGGCGGATCGGGCGGGGCCGTGGCATTGGCCAGCGCCGAGCGCGTGCTGATGTTGGAGCACGCGGTCTATTCGGTGATCTCGCCCGAAGGCTGTGCCTCGATCCTCTGGCGTACTGCTGAGAAGGCTCCCGATGCAGCCGAAGCCATGAAGGTGACAGCGCAGGACCTCGCGGAATTGGGCGTCATCGACCGCATCGTTCCAGAGCCCGTCGGTGGTGCGCATCGCGATCCGCGTGCCGCCTCGGCTTCGCTGGGCAACGCGATCGGCGAAGAGCTCGACCAATTGGCAGGGTATGCCCCGCACGAGCTCAAGAGACTGCGTGAAGAGCGTTTCCTCGCGCTGGCGGGATGATCCCATTCGCTGTCAAGCGGGAACAAACCCCAGCTTGATAAGGTTCTCCGAGGGTTAGATGACCAGCGAGCGCACGGGCCCGGTAAAGGCCTGTGCGCGGACGCAATCGGGGAGACCGCTTTCATGACGCGCATCAAGCTTGCAGCAACCGCCACCGTTTCCACCCTCTCGCTGGCGCTTGCCGGCTGCATGGGCGGAGGGAATATCCCCAGCGCCTCTGCGCCGATCACGCAGAGCGAGGCGCAGATGGGCGCCGAAGCGCACCCGCAACTGCTCGCCGAATTCGGCGGGGCGATGAGCGGCAGCCATGCGCAGTATGTGCAGCAGGTCGGCCAGAACATCGCCGTCCAGTCGGGCCTCGGCAATGCACGTGAATCGTTTACCGTTTCGCTTCTCAACAGCCCGGTCAACAACGCTTTCGCCATCCCCGGTGGCTATGTCTACACGACGCGGCAGCTGGTCGCGCTGATGAACAATGAGGCCGAACTCGCGGCGGTCCTCGGACATGAGGTCGGTCACGTAGCGGCGCGCCACTCGCAGCGGCGCCAGGCTGCGGCGCAGCGCAACACGCTGCTCGGCGCGGCCGGGGCGATCCTGTCGGGCGTTCTGCTCGGCAACAGCGGGCTCGGCCAGCAGCTCGGCCAGGCTGCGCTGCAAGGCTCGCAGCTGCTGACGCTTAAATTCTCGCGTTCGCAGGAACTCGAAGCAGACGAACTCGGGATCCGCTATCTCAATTCGGCAGGGTACGATCCGCGCGCTATGGGCACGGTCTTGCAGAGCCTCGCGCTGCAGAACGCGCTCGACGCGCGCGTGCAGGGCCGCGACAATGCCAGCATCCCCGAATGGGCGTCGACCCACCCCGACCCTGCGAGCCGGGTCCAAAGCGCGCTATCCAAGGCGCAGGCAACGGGTGTCAGCGGCGGTATCACCAATCGCGACACCTTTCTGACCCGGATCGACGGGCTGACCTATGGCGACGATCCCGCGCAGGGAGTGGTCGAAGGGCGTCAGTTCATCCACCCGGAGCTGCGTCTCGCTTTCACCGCCCCGCAGGGCTTCTACATGGTCAACGGGACACGCGCGGTCAGCGTCAACGGACAGAGCGGGCAGGCGCAGTTCTCGCTCGCGCCCTACAACGGCAATCTGGAAAGCTATGTCGCCAGCGTATTCGGCGGCGTCAGCGAACAGCAGCAGATCCGCCCGCAGTCGATCCAGCGCACGACGGTCAACGGACTTCCCGCGGCCTATGGAACTGCGCGCGTCAATTCGGGCAATGGGCAAGTCGATGTGACGGTCTTCGCCTATGAGTTTGCGAACGACCGCGCCTATCATTTCGTGGCGATTACCCCGGCGGGAAATGCCTCGGTGTTCAACGCAATGTTTGGCTCAATGCGCCGTATCGATTCGCAAACCGCAGCCAATGTAATCCCGCGGGTCATCGATGTCGTGACTGTGCGGAGCGGCGATACGGTCAATTCGCTGGCGAGCCGGATGGCCTATAGCGACAATCAGGTGGACCGCTTCCGCGTTCTGAACGGACTGACATCCAGTGAAGGCGTCAGCGCGGGCCAGAAGGTGAAGCTGGTCGTACGCGGTCGCTGAACTGCGCCAGGCCACATCATTCATACCGGGCAAAGAAAAAGGGCGGCGGGAAAACCCGCCGCCCTTTCATTTCGGACAATGCCGAAACTTAGACGCTCGAACCACTCATGGTGGTCGAGACGGTGTTGAAGGTCGAGCTCAGCTGGCCGCCGAGGCTCTGCATCGCGGTGATCGCGGCAACGGCGATCAGGGCTGCGATAAGGCCGTATTCGATTGCGGTTGCGCCTTCTTCATTGCGGCGCAGCTTGCGGAAAAACTTCATGATTAGTCTCCTGGTTCAGTCTTCGTACCCGGCCCAACCCACGAATGCGGTTCAGGCAATTTGCGTTCTGCAGCGAAACGGTTGAAAAAATCCTAACCGCTTTCTTCAGCCGCCCATCACAGCGGCTGCCGCGTCGGCGATGTCGGACCACAAGGTCGTCGCAACCGCACCGAAAGCCTGGATCCCGCCGATCATGGCGAGAAAGATCAGAGCGAGGATCAGCCCGTACTCGACTGCGGTGGCACCACGGGTGTCGCGTTCCAACGTGCGCAGGAATTCGATCATTGTCCGTGCCCCACTCGCTGCTTGTCTAAGCTGACGGTGACTGGTTACGGCTCGGGGAGTTAAGAAACTGTTGAGGGCGGGCACGAAAGTGAAAGAAATTCCGACATGGACCTGCGTGGCTGCGCTCGCCCTGAGCGATGGAAACGGGCGCTGGCTGATGCACAAACGGCCGATCGGCAAGCATCATGGCGGCCTGTGGGAGTTTCCCGGCGGAAAGGTCGAAGCGGGCGAAACGCCCCGGAATGCGTTGATTCGGGAGATATCCGAAGAGCTCGGTCTGGCGCTTGATCCCGCTGCCTGCATGCCGGCATGCTTCGCCGAGGGGAAGGGTGCAACAGGTGCGGGCGAGATTGTCATAATGCTTTACACGGCGGAATGGGACGGCAGCCCAGTGGCGGCATTGGAGGGCGGCGAAGTCGACTGGTTTGCAGTGCCCGAGATAGCGCGGCTGGCGAAGCCGCCGCTCGATGTCGCGTTGGTGCAGGGTTTATTCGCCAAAGCGTAATTTTGTTATTGCCAACCTTGTGGGCCCTGCCTATGTGGCGCCCTCCAAGCGCGCCCGTAGCTCAGCTGGATAGAGCACCAGACTACGAATCTGGGGGCCGGAGGTTCGAATCCTTCCGGGCGCGCCATTCTTCAAAAGCCCGCTTCTCCCTCACAGGAAGCGGGCTTTTTGATTCCCCGGTTGCGCTGATCTCCGCCTAGTCGGCGGAGTCCTCAAGCCAGTGCATGTCGTCGTCACTGAAACCGAAGTGATGACCGGCCTCATGCACCACCACATGGCGCACTAGATCGTCCATTCGGACACCGGTCTCGTGCCATTCGGCGACAAGGGGTTTGCGGAACAGCCAGATTCTCGGTGGCATTTGGCCGCTCTCCCATATTGATCGATCGGGCAAAGGTTCGCCCTCGTAGAGCCCCGTTAGTTGCCAGCGGTCATCCATGTCGACCGAGCCGAGTTGTGCTTCGGTAGCGAAATCCTCGACACGCAATATCACTTCGCCCAGTTCGCTGCGGAATTGGGCGGGCAGCGCGGCGAGGGCGGATTCGGCCATCAGCTGCATCTCTTCCCTGGAAGGCGCACGCGTTTTGTCTCTCATCACATTGATATGGGGCAGGGGGCGCACCCGGCAAGACCGGAACCCGCGCCCTGCTGACAGGTTCATTGGGCAAAGGAGATCGAATCCATGACCGACGCCACCGAAATCTTCGAGCGACTCAAGGAAGATCACGACCGCCATCGCGAATTGCTCGACAAGCTGCTCGAAACGACCGGCGATAGCCCCGATCGGCAATCGCTGTTCGAAGAGCTGACGAAAGAGCTCAAGAGTCACGCCGCCGCCGAAGAGCAAGCGCTCTATTCCACCATGCTTCGCAAGTCTCCGACCACGGGTGAGACCCGGCACTCGGTCGCCGAACACCACGAGATCGACGAGGCTCTTAACGACCTCGCTGCGACCGACATGTCCGAGGGCGGCTGGCTAACGAAGTTCAAGACCTTCGAGCACCAGTATCGTCATCATATCGACGAGGAAGAAGAGGACCACTTCCCCGATTTCGAGCAATATCTCGACAAGGACGATATGAAGCACATGGAGCAGGTCTTCGACCGGCGAAAGGACAAGGAGATGGCGGAAGCCGAGGTCACGCCGGAAAAGAAGGAAGATGCGAAAGAATAGGGCTGGCGGGGGGGCAGGCGAAATGGCTGCGGACAAGAGCGGCGATCCGAGCCGTACCTCGGGTCTGGAGCCTTCGGTCGAACCGGGTGTCTGGCGTTATGCTCGAGCTTCGCGCGCGAGCGTGATCGTCGACGCTGCGGACTATTTCGCATTCATGCAGGAGGCGATGCTCAAGTCGCGGCGCCGGATCCTGCTGATCGGGTGGGATTTCGACACGCGCATTCATCTGCAACGTGGCAGGCGATGGTGGCAGCGCGCGTGGAAACGCGGCTATCCGGCAAGGCTGGGCAGCTTCATCGCCTGGCTCGCACGCCATCGCAAGAAGCTCGACATCCGCATTCTCAAATGGAGCGTGGGCGCGCTATCCACCATCGGCCGTGCTTCGATGTGGTGGGATCTGGCGCGCTGGGTACGACACCGGCGTATCAACTTCCGCTTCGATACCGCGCATCCCGTCGGGTGTACGCATCACCAGAAGATCGCCGTGCTCGACAACAAGGTCACGGTTTGCGGCGGTATCGACATGACTGACCAGCGCTGGGATACGCGCGAACACAAGGAAGACGATCCGCGCCGCAAGACTCCGCACGGACGGCAATACGGCCCATGGCACGATGCGGCGATGATGATGGAAGGTGAGATCGCCACTGCGCTGGCGGAACTGGGAGACGATCGCTGGACCTGTGCCGGGGGTAATTGCCTGCCTGAGGTGGAGGAGGCCCCGGGAAGCCCCTGGCCCGAAGCGCTCGAGCCGCAATTCGAGAATGTCGAGATCGGCATCGCGCGGACGCGCGCAGCTTATCGCGACTGGGGTGCGGTGAACGAAATCGAGCGCCTCTATCTCAATCAAATCGGCGCGGCGAAGCGCTTCATATATGCCGAAAGCCAGTATTTCGCCTCGCGCTCGGTCGCCGAGGCGATCATCGCTCGTCTTCAGGAGGATGACCCTCCCGAGATCGTGATCGTGCATCCCAGTCATGCGGATGGCTGGCTCGAACAGCAGGCGATGGACCATGCCCGCGCCGAACTCGTACGGGCGATACAGGAAGCGGATGCCAAGGGACGCTTCACGATCTGGTCGCCGCTGACGGGCGCAACACCGATTTATGTCCATGCGAAGATCATGGTCGTCGATGACGAGGTTCTGCGGATCGGTTCGGCTAACCTCAACAACCGCTCGATGGGTCTCGATAGCGAATGCGACGTGTTCATCGATGCGACGCGCCCCGGGAACGAGCACGCGCGCGAGGGGATTGCGGCGCTGCGCCATTCGTTGCTCGCCGAGCACTGCGGTCTTGATCGGGAGGAAGTGCCCGAATTGCTCGAAAAGCACGGGTCGATGGCTTGTCTCATTGACCATGCGTGTACCGAGGGCGGACGCAATCTCGTACGATACCATCCGCCAGAGCTGAACGATGTGGAGCAGAAGTTGGCCGAAAGCGCCTTGCTCGATCCGGAAGATCCCGAGGACATGTTCGAGCCGTTTGCAAAGGGCGGCCTTTTCCGCGAAGGGAGCAGGCTCGCGCGGTTTCGCGAAAAGTTCAGGAGGATGAAGCAGACGTGAGCAGCCTAGTGGGCCCCGACGAGGACGATCCGCGCGGTAAGCCGCCGGTTCCGGAGCACGTGCAGGACGCCATTCGCACGCTTATCGAATGGACCGGGGACGACCCTAAACGCGAAGGCCTGCTCGATACTCCCAAGCGTGTCGCGCGCGCATGGAAGGAATATTGCATCGGCTATACCGAGGACCCTGCGGTGCATCTGGGCCGGGTATTCGAGGAGGTCGGCGGCTACAACGAGATCGTTCTGTTGAAGGATATCCCGTTCCAGTCGCATTGTGAACACCACATGGCGCCGATTATCGGCAAGGCTGCGATCGCCTATCTGCCCAATGACCGTGTCGTCGGCATTTCCAAGCTCGCGCGTGTGTTGCACGGCTTCGCCCGTCGGCTTCAGGTGCAGGAACGCCTGACCGCAGAAGTGGCCGATTGTATATGGGAGAATCTCCAGCCGCAGGGCGTGGCGGTGGTGATCGAGGCATCGCACAGCTGCATGACCGCGCGCGGTGTCCGCACGCCGGGTGTGGGGATGATCACCAGCCGCATGATGGGGACCTTCCTCGACGACCAGCGCAGCCGCAAGGAAGTGCTCAGCCTGATGGGCTACGGCTAAGGGCAAGGCCGCAAAGACAGACGCTGTCGGCCCGCAACGAAAAGCCCCGCTCGGCGCCGTGCCGGGCGGGGCTTTCGCTTGCTACCGAGGCCGATGGCCCCGTTTTACATCTGGCCGAGCATGTGTTCCGCGCTGGAAACCGAGAAATCGCCCGGCGCTTCGACATTGAGCTGCGTCACGACACCGTCTTCCACCACCATCGAATAGCGCTGGCCGCGCTTGCCGAGACCGAAGCCCGAACCATCCATGGTAAGCCCCACGGCTTCGGCGAAATCGCCATTGCCGTCCGCAAGCATGGTGATGTCGTCCGATCCAGCGGCACTCTTCCACGCGCCCATGACGAATGCGTCATTCACCGCGGTCGCCACGATCTCGTCGACACCCTTGGCCTTGAGGTCTTCCGCCTTCTCGACGTAGCCGGGCAGGTGACGCGCCGAACAGGTCGGCGTGAATGCGCCCGGGACCGAAAACAGGGCGACCTTCTTGCCCTTGAAATACTCGCTCGAGCTGACCTGCTCGGGTCCACCTTCGGTCGCCTTGACCAGCTTCACATCGGGCAGCTTGTCGCCCACCGAAATCGTCATGTTCGAAACTCCGTCTTTCCCGTCTGCCGTGTGACCTAGGATGCCGTGGGGCGTGGTGCAAGCTCCCCGTCGATCGCTGCGAACCATCGCGCGCATCCACCCGGTGGGCCGGGGCAATGTTGCTCTCCCGGTGAGGGCAGTCTAGGGGCGGCGCCATTATCCGGCTGCGACTGTCTCGCGCGTAGCCGCCTTTACCGACAGATTGAGGAACATCACGTGGCCGAATTCACCGATTACGTCATCAAGGACATTGCGCTGGCCAAATACGGCCGCGATGAAATCGCCATTGCCGAAACCGAAATGCCGGGCCTGATGGCGCTGCGCGAGGAATATGCCGACAAGCCGCTCAAGGGCGCGCGCATCACCGGCTCGCTGCACATGACGATCCAGACTGCCGTGCTGATCGAAACGCTGGTCGCGCTCGGCGCCGATGTGCGCTGGGCCACCTGCAACATCTATTCGACGCAGGACCACGCCGCCGCTGCAATCGCGGCGCAGGACATTCCCGTGTTCGCGATCAAGGGCGAAAGCCTCGCCGATTACTGGGACTATGTCGGCCGCATCTTCGACTGGTCGACCGAGGACGATGCCGACCGCACCGCCAATATCATTCTCGACGATGGCGGCGATGCCACCATGTTCGCGCTGTGGGGCGCGCGCATCGAAGCGGGCGAGGAACTGCCCGAGCCGCAGAACGCCGAGGAAATCGAATTCCAGCGTGCGCTCAAGGCGTTCCTCAAGGCCAAGCCGGGATATCTGACCAAGTCGGTTCAGAACATCGTCGGCGTCTCGGAAGAAACCACCACCGGCGTCCACCGCCTCTATCACCTTGCCAAGCAGGGCAAGCTACCGTTCCCCGCGATCAATGTGAACGACAGCGTCACCAAGTCGAAGTTCGACAATCTCTATGGCTGCCGCGAATCGCTGGTCGACGCGATCCGCCGTGCGACCGATGTGATGTTGTCGGGCAAGGTCGCCTGCGTCGCCGGCTTCGGCGATGTCGGCAAGGGGTCGGCGCAGTCGCTGCGCAATGGCGGCGCACGCGTGCTGGTGACCGAAATCGATCCGATCTGCGCGCTGCAGGCGGCCATGGACGGCTTCGAAGTCGTGACCATGGACGAAGCGGTCAAGGTCGCCGACATATTCTGCACCGCGACGGGCAACGAGCACGTCATCACCGCCGAACACATGAAGGCGATGAAGGACAAGGCGATCGTCTGTAACATCGGCCATTTCGACAGCGAGATCCAGATTTCGGCGCTCGACAATTACGAATGGAACGAACTCAAGCCGGGCACCGACCTGGTGAAGTTCCCCGACGGCAAGGAAATCATCGTGCTGGGCAAGGGGCGGCTGGTGAACCTGTCCTGCGCCACGGGGCACCCCAGCTTCGTCATGAGCTTCAGCTTCACCAACCAGACGCTGGCGCAGATCGAACTGTGGACCAAGGGCGATGAATATCAGAACGATGTCTATGTGCTGCCCAAGCACCTCGACGAAAAGGTCGCTGCGCTGCATCTCGACAAGCTCGGCGTGAAGCTCACCAAGCTCAGCCAGAAGCAGGCCGATTACATCGGTGTGCCGGTCGATGGCCCGTTCAAGCCGGAACATTACCGCTACTGAGCTGCACCGATCGCATGAATAGCGTGCGTGATCGCGCGCGGGGGCATTGCATCCCCGCGCGCGTCCGCATAGCTGGCGGGTAATGGAAATTTCACCCGCACTGCTGGCCGTCTTCGGCCTCCTGCTGGCATTGTGGACCGCGGGCGCGGTGTGGGTCATGCTGCGCGCCAGCACGCGCGAGCAGAAATCGGCGGCCGCACGCAAGGCCGCACAGCGCCTGTCGCGCCTGATCGAAGAGGGCCCGGCCATCCCATTGCTGGTCAGGGCAGACGGACGGATCGAGGCGCCCGAGCGGCTGGCTCGCTGGATCGGCCTCGATCGCGTGCCCGAATATCTTAGCGAGCTCGCGGGTAGCGATGGGCGCGGACTGAGCGAAGATCAGGTGGACGAGCTGACCCAGCACGTCCGGCGAACGCAGAAGACCGCCAAGCCTTTCCGCATGGCGCTGACCGTTTCGCCCAGCTCGGGAAAATCGCTGGCGATGCAGGGTTCGCTGGCCGACCCGGCAGTTTCGCCCGGCGGTGCGGCATTGATCTGGATCTTCGACTTCAGCGACAGCCAGGCAGAACTTTCGCATCTTCGCGAAGAAGCCGCGCGTGCGCGCGAGGATTTCGGTGCCTTGGTAGGCCTGATCGAAGCAGCGCCGATGCCGATGTGGTTCCGCGGCGCGGACATGCAGCTCCGTCTGGTCAACCAGGCCTATGTCGCTGCCGTGGGTGCGGAAAGCGCGGATCAGGTTGTTTCCGACCAGGTCGAACTGGTCGAAACGGTGAATGGCAGGACCGCTGCCGAAGTCGCGCAGCAGGCAGCCGATCGCCGCCAGCCGATCGAGCGCATCCTCAGCGCCACGATCGACCGCGCACGGCGTACTATCCGGGTCACCGATCTTCCGCTGATGGGCGAAGGGATTGCGGGCTACGCGGTCGATATCGAGGAAATGGAAGAGCAGGCACGCGAATTCCGTGCTTTCCGCGAAGCGCAACGTTCGATGCTCGACCAGCTTTCTATCGGTGTCGCGCAATTCGATGCGGCGCATCGCATGACCTTCGCCAACCAGCCCTATCATCGGGTGTTCTCGCTGCCGCCTGGGGTGGTCAATGAGCGCACGACGTTCGAGCAGATGCTGCTGATCGCGCGCGAAAACGGCCGCATTCCCGAGGTTCGCGATTTCCCTGCGTGGCGCAACGAGCTGGCCGAGTGGTTCCAGCGCGACGAACCGCACGAGGAAGCCTGGTCGCTGTCCGACAGCACGCATCTGCGCGTCATTGCGCAACCCTTGCCCGATGGCGGCCTCGTGATGATCGCCGAAGACAGGACCGAGCAACTTGCCTTGTCGGCCACGCGCGACACGCTGCTGCGCACCCGCACCGCCACTTTCGACAATCTTTTCGAAGCGCTCGCCGTATTTGCGCCAGACGGCCATCTCGAGCTGTGGAACCGCGGGTTCCCGGGCGCCTGGGGTATCGATCCCGAAGTGCTCGACGGGCATCCGCAAGCCGAAGACCTGTTGCGCGCCATTTCGCAGAACCTTGCCGACCAATCGGCTATCTCGCGGCTCAACCAGGTCATTCGCGCGGCGACACTCGATCGCCGGAAGAGCGATGGCCGGATCGAGCTGGCAGATGGCCGCACGCTCGACTTTGCCGGGGTGCCGCTGCCAGACGGGAACGGCATGCTCACCGTTCTCGACGTGACCGCCTCGCGCCAGGCCGAAGAAGCGCTGCGCGAACGCAACCGTGCATTGGAAGAGGCGGACGCGGTGATGACGCGCTTCCTCGCCAATATGAGCTATGAGTTCCGCACCCCGTTGACCTCGATCGGCGGGTTCGCCGAACTGCTGACCAGCGGCATCGCCGGGGAACTGACCCCCCAGGCGAAGGAGTATGCGCAGGCGATCGCGCTGTCGGTCGGCAAGCTGACCGAACAGGTGGAGAATGTGCTGGACCTGTCGCAGTCCGAAGCGGGCCTGATGCCGCTGCGCGAAAGCAAGTTCGAACTGCTGCCTTTCATTACCCAGATCGTGCGCAAGCAGGAGCGCCGCATTCTCGACGGCGGGCTCACGCTCGATCTCAATGGCAATCCCGACAAGGTGGTGCTGGCCGATCCACACCAATTGCGACGGGCGATCTCGCAATTGCTCGACAATGCGATCAACGGGACGCCGCGCGGAGGCCGCATCGCGATCGATATCGGTCGCAAGCGGGACGAGACGCGGATCGTCATCTCGGACAATGGGCAAGGTATGAGCCAGCATGAGCTCGCGCGTGCGCTCGAAGGCATTCGCATGGCACCTGACGGCAAGGGCATCGAACGGCGCCACGGGCTGGGCATTCCGTTGGCGCGCCAGCTGATCGAAGCGCATGGCGGTACGCTTGAGATCCGCAGCCGCAAGAACAGCGGCACCACCGCGACGATCATTCTGCCATGACGATGGCCTTGGCCTTGCCCGATCTGGCCGCGATGGACGCTTTGGGGCAGCGAATCGCTGAAAAACTCGCTCCGGGCGACGTGATTGCGCTGACCGGGACACTGGGGACCGGCAAGACCACGCTGGCGCGCGCGATCATTGCCGCGCTCGGGCATGTGGGTGAAGTGCCGTCGCCCACATACACGATCATCGAAACCTATGACGATCTTCGCATTCCTCTGGTCCATGCCGATTTCTATCGGCTGGACGATCCGGGTGAGACGGATGAACTGGGACTAGACGACTATCGCGAAGGCGCCGTGCTGCTCGCGGAATGGCCGGATCACGCGGGCGGGTTCGCGCATGAGCCGGGTTGCCTTGCAATCGCGTTGGAAAAAGTGGGCGATGGCCGCGAGGCCGTTGTAACCCCCGGCACATCTTGGCAAAGCCGCTGGCCATGAGCGATGCGCCTTTCGACGAGATTCACCAATTCCTGAGCGATACCGAGTGGGAAGGCGCGGAAATTGCGCCGCTCGCGGGCGATGCCAGTTTTCGCCGCTATTTCAGGCTCCGGAAAAATGCCCAAAGCGCAATGCTGATGCATGCACCGCCGCCGCATGAAGACCCTGCGCCTTTCCTGCACGTCGCCGGCTGGCTCGATGCAAACGGTATGCGCGCCCCCGCGGTCCTCGCCGAGGACGCGCCCAAGGGATGGGTGCTGACCGAAGATTTCGGCGACCATCGCATGCGCGAGTGGATCGACCAGCATCCGGATGACGAGCGCGCAATCTATGCAGAGGCGATCGACACGCTGGTGCGGCTGCATCGTCTGCCGGCGGGGCCCTTCGCACCCTACGACATGGCGGTCTATCTGCGCGAGGCGCTGCTGCTGGTCGAATGGTATTGCCCGGCTGTGGGGCTGGAAGTGGATGGCGAAGGCTATCGATCGGCCTGGGAAGCCGCGCTCGGCCCGCTCATCGAACGGCAGCAACCCGGTGTGACCGTTCTGCGCGATTATCATGCGGAGAACATCATGCTGCTTGAACCCGGCGCGGCGGCGGGGACGCAAGGGCTGATCGATTTCCAGGACGCGCTTGCGGGGCACCCTGCGTACGACCTCGTCAGCCTGCTGCAGGATGCGCGCCGCGACGTGTCGCAGGAAATCGAGCGCGAAATGCTCGACCGCTATCGCGCGGCGGCCGGGCCGGACAAGCATTTCGAGGCGGATTACGCCACCCTCGGCGCACAGCGGAATGCGAAGATCGTCGGCATATTCACGCGTCTGTGGAAGCGCGACGGCAAGGCGCGGTATCTCGCAATGGTTCCGCGGGTATGGGAAGCGATGGAGCGCGATCTCACCCATCCTGCCTTGCAGCCGGTTGCCGAGTGGTTCGCGGCCAATATCCCGCAGGAAGTCCGCGATACCTTTGGCGGAGAGATCCAGTGACCGGGCTTGCCAGCGATACTGCCATGCTGATGGCTGCTGGGCTGGGCAAGCGGATGCGGCCCCTTACCGCGACCATGCCCAAGCCGCTTGTGCGCGTCGCCGGCCGCCCATTGATCGACCGCGCGCTCGATCGGCTCGAGGAGGCAGGCGTCGCAAAAGCGGTGGTCAACGTCCACTATCTCGCCGACGCGATCGAAGCGCACCTTGGTGCCCGCCAACGGCAGCCGGCAATCGCCTTCTCGGACGAACGCGAGCATTTGCTCGAAACCGGCGGCGGAATGGTCAAGGCGGCCACCGATGGCCTGCTTCCCGACCCCTTTTTCGCCTGCAATGCCGACAGCGTCTGGCTGGACGGGCCGCGCAACGCTTTCGCAGATCTCACTGCGCGCTGGGATCCCGAGCGGATGGATGCGCTGCTGCTGGTCGTCACGCATGCTCGCGCGTACAATTTCGATGGATCGGGCGATTTCTACATGGATGGCTCGGGCCAGTTGAAACGCAAGCTGCCGGGGCGGATTGCGCCTTTCATCTACACCGGCATTCAGCTGGTCTCGCAGCGCCTGTTGCGCGATGCGCCCGAGGGCAAGTTCTCGACCAATATCCTGTGGGATCGCGCGATCGCCGAAGGACGGCTCTTCGGCGTCGCCTTCACCGGTCAGTGGTACGAAGTCGGCACGCCTGCGCATATTCGGCCGACCGAGGAGGCGCTCAGGGGTGGCTGAGCGGCAGCGGCCGAGGGTCTATTCAATCGCGGCGCATCGCGGGTTTGCCGATGCGCTGGTTGCAGGACTGGTCCCGCGCTATTCCGACCCCCAATTCGGGTTGGCCCGCCTGACCCTGCTGGTGCCGAGCAGCCGCGCGCGCCGCACCATTTCCGAGGCATTCATTCGCCATGCCGGTGAGGTCGGGACGCCGGGACTGCTCATGCCGCGGATGGCGGTGGTGGGCGACCTCGATCTCGACGAAACGCTTGGCCCGCTGCTCGATCCGCTTGGCGCGGCCGACATTCCGCCCGCCATCGATCCGCAGCGCCGGCTGTTCGCCCTCGCCGGACTGATCGCCGATACGCTCGGCGATGAGGCGCCCGGCGGGGCAACGCTTCTGCGTCTCGCGCGCGAGACCGGAGCCACGATGGATCGGCTGCTGGTCGAGGATGTGGGTCCGGAAGAACTGGTCGGCGACAAGGTGCTCCACCTTTTCGGTTCGTTGTCGCAGCATTGGCAGCGCAGCCTGCATATGTTTGCAACTGTACAGGCCAAGTGGTTGGCACAGTTGCAGGAATGGGGCGCACTCGACACGGCGGCGCGGCGCAATCGGCTGTTCGACTGGACTGCAGCCAGGTGGCGTGAGGCACCTCCCGAAACCCCGGTGGTCGCGGTCGGCGTGACCAGCGCCGCGCCCTCGCTTGCGAAATTGCTGCGGGTTGTCGCGGAGCTTGAGAACGGCGCGGTGATCCTGCCCGATTTCGATCTCACCATGCCGCCTGCAGTTTGGGACGAACTCGGGCGCGCGGGGAATGCGCCTGGGCCGAGTGAAACGCCCTTCGCCCGGGACGATGCGGTGACGCATCCGCAATACCACCTCAAGCTGCTGCTCAACCGCATGGGGGTGGCGCGCGAGGAAGTTCAGCCGTGGCATCGCCGGGGGCTGGCGGCTGCACCGCCCGAACGCAGCCACGCGATCGGCTCGCTGTTCCTGCCGCCCGAAGCGAGCAAGAGCTGGGTCGATCTGCCTGCGGAGAAGCGGCGTATGGCAGGGGTGCGGATCATGACCTGCGCAAACCCCGAGGAAGAGGCCCAGGCCATCGCCCTGCTGGTGCGCAATGCGCTCGAGCAGCCCGAAAAGCGTGTCGCGGTCGTGACTCCCGATCGCGCGTTGGCACGGCGCGTGGTGCATCATCTCGACCGGTGGAACATCACTGCCGACGATTCGGGTGGTCGCCCGTTGTCGCAGACTCCCGCTGGTCGGGTATTCCTGTTGCTGGCCGAAGTGATGGCCGACGGTGCCGCCCCGGTACCGCTGATGGCCTTGCTGGGGCATCCGCTGGTCGATGGCGGGATGGAGCGCGGACGCTGGCTCAGCCAGCTACGTCGGATCGAGCGCGCCTTGCGCGGACCACGCCAGGCGGGCGGGTTGGTGCCAGTCGCCCGCATTGTCGAGAGGCTAAGCGACCGGCATCCGCAAGTGAACGATTGGTATGCCCTCGTAGAGAAGGCGTTGGCGCCGCTAATCGCGCTTGGCGGGAACGGCGAGCTTGCCTTGGCCGATCTGCTCGAGGCGCTGATCGCAAGCGGCGAGGCATTGTGCGGCGACAAGCTGTGGGCGCGGGAGGACGGCCGGTCGCTGGCGGCATTCGTCGAGGACCTGCGCGAACATGCGCGCGAGGCCGGCTTCAGGCTAGCTCCCGGAGATACCGGCATCGCACTGCGCGATGCGATGGAACAGCAGGCCGTGCGGCCGCCCTATGGCGGGCATGCGCGCGTGCAGGTGCTTGGCCTGCTAGAAAGCCGGATGAATCGTGCCGAGCTGGTGATTTGCGCCGGTTTGAACGAGGGCGTCTGGCCCGCTCGCGGCGCGGTCGATGCCCTCCTGGCGCCGCCGGTCCTGCGGGCCCTGGGCGTACCCTGCGGTGATTTCCGCATCGGCTTGTCGGCACATGACCTTGCCGGAGCGATGGGCGCGCCCGAAGTCGTCCTGTCCCGCTCCGAGCGCGACGAGGCGGGGCCCGCGATCCCTTCGCGCTTCCTGATGCGTGTCGAGGCGCTGCTTGGCGACTTGCTTTCGCGGCACGAGGAAACCGCCATGGTCGAGCTTGCCCGCGCCATGGGCCGGGCACCGGCTGCCGAACGCTACGCACGTCCAGCGCCCATGCCGTCGCCCGACCAGCGCGATGTCGACATTTCCGCCACCGCGCTCGACCGGCTGCTGGGCGATCCGTACCAGTTCTATGCCGGCAAGATCATGGCGCTGTCGGACCTCGACGCGCTCGATGCAGAGCCTTCCGCGCCGTGGCAGGGCACGGTGGCACATACGATCCTCCAGCGCTGGCACGAGGCGCGCGAGAAAGACGACAGCGCAAGGCTGGCGCCAATCATGGCGCAAGTGCTCGACGAGGAGAATGCCGACCCGCTGATGCGCGGCCTGTGGCAACCGCGGCTCGAAGCGGCACTGCGCTGGATCGAGGAGCAGGTCACCGGCTACGAGGAACGCGCCGTGCTCGCGGTCGAACAGAAGGGGGCTATGACCTTCGAAGGCGTGCACGTGCATGGGCGCGCCGATCGGATCGACCGGCTTGGGGACGGGAGTCTCGCGATCATCGATTACAAGACCGGCAAGCCGCCCAGCGCCGCCATGGTCGAGGAAGGCTTCGCGCTGCAACTTGGCATACTCGGACTGATCGCCGAACGCGGCGGGTTCGACGGGCTGGCGGGGGATCCGGGCGCCTACGAATACTGGTCGCTCGGCAAAGCCAAGGACGACAATCCGCATGGCTTCGGTTATGTCGAGGTTCCGCTGAAAGTCGGGCGCAAGACGTCGGGTCTCGAACCGGACGCGTTTCTTCCTACGACCGCCGATAAGCTGGCGGAGGCAATCGGGCGTTTCATCAAGGGCGACGATCCATTCAAGGCGCGCGAGAACCCGAACTATCCGGCCTATGACACTTACGACCAGCTCATGCGCCTGGACGAGTGGATCGCGCATCAGGACGACGGAGAGGACGCATGAGCGGCACCGTCTACGAACTGCAGGACAAGCAGCGGCTGGCAGTCGAACCGAAGGATAGCGTGTGGCTGTCCGCCAGCGCGGGCACCGGCAAGACGCAGGTACTCTCCGCTCGGGTGTTGCGATTGCTGCTCGAACCGGGCGCGGACCCTTCGCAGGTGCTGTGCCTGACCTTTACCAAGGCGGGCGCGGCCGAAATGGCAGTGCGGGTCAATGCAGTGCTCGCCCGATGGGTGCGCATGGACGAGGCGCAACTGGGGCGTGAACTCGCCTATCTCGGCGCATCCGCCGATCCCGACACGCGCGCACGCGCGCGCTCCTTGTTTACCCGCGTACTCGATTGTCCGGGCGGGGGGCTGCGGATCGACACGATTCACGCATTCGCGCAATATCTGCTCGCTGCCTTCCCGGGCGAAGCTGGCATGCTGCCCGGCGCACGGCCGATGGAAGACCGCGAACGCGACCTGCTGAGCCGCGAAGTCCTGTCCGACCTCTTGGCCGGAGGATCGCCGACGGTGGTCGAAGCAATCGCCGAGATGAGTCGTCGCAAAGGCCCCGACGCCGTGCGCGGCTGGCTGATGCGCTGCGCCCGGCACATGGACCTGTGGCAGGGTAGCGGAAGCTGGCAGTCACCGATGCAGCCGCGCGTCCACCGCCTGCTGGGCATTCCCGCCGATGCCGACGAAAGCTGGATCGCCGAAGCGTGTTCGGACGATGCATTCGACGTGGCATCGATGCGGCGGTGCCTGTCGACGCTCGAGGACTGGGACACAAAGGGGGGGCGAGACGCGAGCGCGGCGATCAAGGCCTGGCTGGCGGCTGATACGGCAGGTCGTGCCTCGACTGTAGGAAGTTTGCACGGGACGCTGTTTACCGCAGACGGTTCCAAGGCGAAGAACCTGCATCACATTGCCAAGCGTGACCCGGAATTCGAGGAATACGCCGAGCGTGTGCGGCATTGCGTTGGCTCCGTAAACGAGCGCGCGGCTTTGATCAGCCTCGCCGGGTTCCTCGCGCCGCAACTTGAAGCCGGCCGCGCCTTCGCGCTGGCGTGGGACAAGGCCAAGGAACGCGAAGGGCTGGTCGATTTCGACGATCTGATCGCGCGTGCTGCCAGCCTGCTTGCGGATGGCGCCATGGCGGATTGGATCCGTTACAAGCTCGACCGCAGTTTCGATCATATCCTCGTCGACGAAGCGCAGGATACCAATGCGGCGCAATGGGCGATCGTGAAGGCGCTGACCGACGATTATTTCGACGGCGCGGGGGCGCGGGGCGACGCCGTGCGGACGATCTTCGCGGTCGGCGATTACAAGCAGGCGATATTCGGCTTCCAGGGCACCAGCCCGGAAAATTTCCGCGAAGCGCGCGATTACTTCCGCGACAAGATGAATGCGGCGGCGCAGGCGGCGCGCGAGATGCGCGGCGGGCCGGATGCCCGAGGCCTCGAGGAGTACGGGCTGGGGCGCAGCTATCGCACGAACCAGCGGGTCCTCGGTTTCGTGGATCAGGCGATCGATGCGATCGGCCATGAAGCGTTCGGCTTAGACCAGCGTGGCGATCCGCACGAGGGCAGTGGCGAGCCCGGTCTGGTTGGCTTCTGGCAGGTAGTGCGCGTCGCGGAAGACAAGGACGACTCCAGCGAGAACGAGGGGTGGCTGGCGCGCCACGATCGCCGGCTGGCGGATCGCATTGCGCGGCAGATCGCGCAATGGCTCGACCGTGACGGCGACGGCTTCACGCTCTCCAAGGGCACGCCCAGGCGGGCTACGGCAGGCGACATCATGGTGCTGGTGCAGAAGCGGCGCGACCTGGCCTCGCTGATCGTCGCACGGCTCTATCGTCATGGTGTGCCTGTCGCCGGGGTCGATCGGCTTCGGCTCGGCAATCCGCTGGCGGTCAAGGACTTGATGGCCGCGCTGCGGTTTGCAGCACAGCCACTCGACGACCTGACGCTTGCCAGCCTGCTGGTCTCGCCACTGCTTGGCTGGTCGCAGGAAGACCTGCTTGCGCATGGCTACCGATCGAAAGGCGTGCGGCTGTGGGAACATTTGCGCGACAGCGATGACGATCGAGTGCGGGAGACGGTCGACAGCCTGCGCGAAATCCTGCGGCGAGCGGATTACGACAGCCCGCAGCAAATGCTGCACTGGATTCTGATCGGACCCCTCGATGGGCGACGCCGACTTGTCGCACGGCTCGGGCGCGAGGCAAACGATCCGATCGACGAATTGCTCAACGCAGCCAATGCATATGCCGCGGCGCATACCGCGAGCCTGCAGGGCTTCATCCGCTGGTTCGACGCCGGAGACGGCGAACTGAAGCGCGAGGCAGGCGAGGGCGGGGACCAGGTGCGCGTGATGACCGTGCACGGGTCCAAGGGATTGGAAGCGCCGATCGTCATCCTTGCCGATGCCGCGATCAGGCCCGATGGAGCGGGCGATTTGGTGCTTTCCGAGGAAATGCCAGGTGCGAGCGCGCGTGTGGTTCCGCTCCCCGGCCTGACCAAGGAAGAAAAGGTGGGGCCTGTCGCGACTGCGGATGCAGCCGAAAGCGCCAAGGCGATGCAGGAGCACTGGCGGTTGCTGTATGTGGCGTTGACCCGCGCGCAGGAAGCGTTGTTCATCACCGGCTCGCTGGGGCCGCGCGATGCTCGCAACGGACCGCATGAAGACAGCTGGTATGCGCGGCTGGCATCGCTATTCGATGCGGACGAGGCGGTCGAAGACCCGATCTGGGGCGCGCGCTGGGAGCTGGGCGAACGGGCACCGTCCGTCGCGGTCGAACCGACTTCGCTATCGGTCAAGGAAGCCATGCCACCGGTACCGGAATGGACCACCCGCCCGGTTGGTCCCGAGCCGCGTCCGCCACGGCCTCTTGCGCCCTCCGGGCTCGGTGAAGTGGAGGGCAGCGACCCGCCGCTGCCGCCTTCGGTTGCGGGCGCTGCCGCACGCCGCGGCACGTTGATCCATGCGCTGCTCGAGCGCTTGCCGCAACGCAATGCTACCGACCGCGCAGGTGCGGGATCGGCATGGCTTGACCGGATTGCAGCCGATTTCGCGCGTGAAGACCGCGAAGAAATGCTCGAGAGCGCGCTTGCAGTGCTTCGCGATCCCGACTTCGCCGCGGTTTTCGGGCCCGATGCCCTGGCGGAAGTGCCGCTGGCCGCGACGGTCGAAGGCCAGGTGGTGATGGGGACCGCCGACCGCCTGCTTGTCACCGAAGAGGCGGTGACCGTGATCGATTTCAAGACTGCGCGCCGCCCACCCGCGAGGCTCGACGACATTCCCGACAGTACGATGAAGCAAATGGCGGCCTATGTTGCCGCGCTGGAAATCATCTATCCGGGCCGACGGGTGGAGGCAGGCGTGCTCTATACGCAGACCCCGCAACTCTTCGCCTTGCCTGCCCAGCGACTGGCTGCCTACAAGAGCGCGTTTGCAGCGCCGCAGGAAAGTTTTGCCCTTCCACCGGTTGAGTAAACGCTACGGCGGCCCACATCGCGGGTCGAACGTTTTTCAGGAGAATACCATGGCCACCACCGCCGTCACCGACGCCAGCTTCAAGTCCGATGTGCTCGAAAGCGACAAGCCCGTGCTCGTCGATTTCTGGGCCGATTGGTGCGGTCCGTGCAAAATGATTGCTCCGGCTCTCGAGGAACTGAGCGAGGAACTGGGCGACAAGGTTACCATCGCCAAGATGGATATCATGGAAAACCCCGACGTACCCGGCTCGATGGGAGTCCAGTCGATTCCCTATCTCGTCCTTTTCAAGGATGGCGAACCCGCAGCACAATTGCGCGGTGCAGCCCCCAAGGGCCAGCTCAAGCAGTGGCTCGAAGGCGCGCTCTAATCGAGCCGCGCATATAAGTCGGCCAACTCGTCCCACAGGGCGGGGCTGGCGGCACCCAGAAGGCCCGTCCGGCCCACCTCGTCGACGCGATAGGGTGAGCCGTCGGGCCTTGCTGCTTTTCCGCCCGCTTCATTAAGCCACAGCACGCCCGCAGCATGGTCCCAAGCCAGCGTGCGCTCGAATATCGACACGTCGTTCTCGCCCAGCGCCAGCCGCGGATATTGCTCCGCCGCGCAATAGGGGATGTCGACCAGATCGTAGGCAGGGGTGATATGCCGCCGCGTCGCTTCGCGCCGGGTTTCCTGCATGAAGATGAGCGACAGGGCGGCGACGGGCGGGGTCTTTCCCGTCGGACGGGCAACGATGCGTTCGCCGTCGACGAATGCCCCGCTGCCGAGATGCGCGGTGCAGAACCGCCCGGTCAGGCAATCGTAGATCCAGCCCGATCGCGCCATCCCGCCATCGGCGCGCGCGACGATAATGCCGAACGGTGGCTTGCCGCTTGCGAAGTTGCGTGTGCCGTCGATCGGATCGACGATCCAGCAGGGCTGGTCGAGACGGTCGAGGATCGACGGGTCCGCATGCGCGGTTTCCTCGCCCACGAAGGCGAGACTGTCATCAAGTTCGGCAAGGCCTTCGCGCAGCAGCTTCTCGCTGTCCTTGTCGGCCACGGTGACCGGATCGTTGCCGCCCTTGTCCTCGACCTCGCCCGAAGCGAGATTGCGGTAGCGAGGCATGATCGCCTCCGCGGTCACGCGTTGGAGCAGCGCGTGGATGGCGGTGTCGAGATGGGCGTCGGCAGCACCGGTCACGAACGGTAATCCGCGTTGATTGCGATGTAACCATGCGTGAGATCGCAGGTCCAAACGGTGGCGCGTCCGTCACCCATGCCCAGATCGACGTCGATGCGGATTTCCTCGCCAGCGAGATGCTCGGTGACGGGTCGCTCATCGTAATCGGCAAGTGGCTGGCCGTCGCGCGCGGCCCAGGTACCGCCGAAGCCGATCGAAAGCCGGTCGCGGTCAGCGGGTTCGCCAGCCTTGCCTACCGCCATGACCACACGACCCCAATTTGCATCGCCGCCGGCGATTGCGGTTTTCACAAGGGGCGAGTTTGCTATCGCCAGCCCGACATGCCGGGCGCTCTCATCGCTCGCTGCACCGGTGACGGCGATCTCGATGAATTTCTGCGCGCCTTCGCCGTCGCGAACTACGAGCTGTGCAAGGTCGCGGCATACCTGCAGGAGCGCGGCATAGAAGGCATCCGCGCCGGGATCGTCCCACGACGATATCGTTGCGTGACCGGCCTTGGCCGTGGCGAAGGCCAGGACGGTGTCGCTGGTCGACGTGTCGCCATCCACGGTGATGCAGGAGAAACTCGCCGCATTGGCATTGGCGAGCATCTCCTGCAGCAGCGCGGGCGCTATTGCGGCATCGGTGAATATGTAACCCAGCATCGTCGCCATGTCCGGCGCGATCATCCCACTGCCCTTGATGAAGCCCGCCAGTTCGACACGTGTCGCCCCGATCATAGCGGATGCGCCCGCGCCCTTGGTGAAGGTATCGGTCGTGCCGATCGCGCGTGCCGCGGTTTCCCAGCCGCAGGGATCGGCCTGCAGCACCGCGGCGACGCCTTCGCGCGCCTTGTCGCGCGGCAGCGGGACGCCGATGACGCCGGTCGAGGATACGAAGACCTCCTCGTCGCGGCATCCCAATGCGGTGGCGACCTGCGCCACGATCTGTTCCACCGCCTCGCGTCCGCGGTGGCCGGTAAAAGCGTTGGAATTGCCCGCGTTGACGATCAGCGCGCGGGCGCTGCCTTGCCTTACCTGGATGCGGCCCATCTCAACCTCGCTCGAAGCGCAGGCCGATTTGGTGAAAACACCCGCGACCGCTGTCCCTTCGGCCAGTTCGGCAAAGGTCAGGTCAGCCCGGTTCCAATCCTTGTACCCGGCCCGCGCAACGCGCAACGTAACCCCGTCGATCGACGGCAGTTCGGGAAAGGTGCGGGCGAGTGGGGAAGGCGACAGGTCCATGCTGTTCCCGATAGGCGCACTGCGGCCTTGGGTAAACGGCGAAGCGGGGTGGACGCGCGGGGTGACACGCCCTATCTGCACGATGCAATGCTACGCCGCATTCTGACCCTTCTCGCCTTGCTCACCGGCCTTGCTGCTGTCGGCACGCCGGCGCATGCGTTGGTCCACCAGGCGGAAGCGGGAGTCGAGCTGGCTTCGGGCAGCGAACGCGCGATCAAGCGTGAGGCGTGCGCACGGGTCTCTGCCGTGCGTCAGGCGCTCGCTGCGCCGCGGCGCGAACCCGATTGCCGGAGCGTACGTGGTGTCACGATCGTTATTCCGACCGTGCAGCTGGGCAGCGACCGCGCCTTCGAATAGGCGCCCATTCGCTCGCATATCCGATTGTTAGCGGCCGCGCCCAAGCGCGCGCCTGCATCCCGTCACAGAACCCATTCCGGAAGGCTCGAAGGCCCCTCTTATGTTCAATACGCTCATGAAAACCATGTTCGGTTCGTCGAACGACCGCTACGTGAAATCGATCGGCAAGATCGTCGACCAGATCAATGCGCTTGAGCCGCAACTGCAGGCGCTGAGCGACGAGGAGCTGGCAGCACAAACCGACAAGTTCCGCGGGCAACTGGCCGATGGCAAGACGCTCGACGATATCCTGCCCGAAGCATTCGCCACCGTTCGCGAAGCGTCGGTCCGCGTGCTCGGCATGCGCCATTTCGATGTCCAGATGGTGGGCGGGATCGTGCTGCATCGCGGCGAGATTTCCGAAATGCGGACGGGCGAGGGCAAGACGCTGGTCGCTACGCTGGCCACCTACCTCAATGCGATCGAGGGCAAGGGCGTCCATGTGGTGACGGTGAACGATTACCTTGCCGCACGTGACGCCGAATGGATGGGACGCCTGCATCGCTTCCTCGGCCTGACCGTGGGCGTGATCGTGCCCAATCTCAGCGAGCCCGAGCGGCGTGAGGCCTACAATTCGGACATCACCTATTCGACCAACAACGAACTCGGCTTCGATTACCTGCGCGACAACATGAAGCATGAGCGCGGGCAGATGGTGCAGCGCCCCTTCAACTTCGCGATCGTCGACGAAGTCGACTCGATCCTGATCGACGAGGCCCGTACGCCCCTGATCATCTCCGGCCCGACCGAGGACAAGTCGGACCTCTACATTGCGATCGACGAGGTGGTGAAGACCTTCCCCGACGACTGGTACGAAAAGGACGAGAAGCAGCGCAGCATCCAGCTGACCGAGGAAGGCACCGAGGAAGTCGAGAAGCTGCTGATAGAGAAGGGTATTCTCGAGACCGAGAACCTCTACGACGTCGAGAATACGCAGGTCGTGCATCATCTCGATCAGGCGCTGCGCGCAGTCCATATGTTCAAACGCGACACCGATTACATCGTGAAGGACGACAAGGTCGTCATCATCGATGAATTCACCGGTCGCATGATGGAAGGTCGCCGCTGGTCGAACGGTCTGCACCAGGCGGTCGAGGCCAAGGAAGGCGTGAAGATCGAGCCCGAGAACCAGACGCTCGCCTCGATCACTTTCCAAAATTACTTCCGCATGTATCCCAAGCTGTCGGGCATGACCGGCACTGCCGCCACCGAAGCGGCGGAATTCTGGGACATCTACAAGATGAACGTGGTCGAGATTCCGACCAATGTTCCCGTCGCGCGCATCGATGAAGATGACGAGTTCTACAAGAACACGCAGGACAAGTTCAAAGCGATCGCCAAGGCTATCGCCGAGAAGAACGCCATTGGTCAGCCAGTGCTGGTGGGTACGGTGACCATCGAGAAATCGGAAATGCTCAGCGAATTCCTCAAGCAGGAAGGCGTCGAGCACGAGGTCCTCAACGCTCGCCAGCACGAGCGCGAGGCGCATATCGTGGCGCAGGCGGGCCGTATCGGCGCGGTGACCATTGCCACCAACATGGCGGGGCGCGGCACCGACATCCAGTTAGGCGGCAACGCCGACTTCCGCATCGGAGACGAGCTTGCCGGCATGGAAGACGGCGCTGCGAAGGACCTCGAGATCGAGCGGATCAAGGCCGAAGTCGCTGCCGAACGCCAGAAAGTGCTCGACGCGGGCGGGCTTTTCGTGCTCGGCACCGAACGCCACGAAAGCCGCCGGATCGATAACCAGTTGCGCGGCCGTTCGGGCCGTCAGGGCGATCCGGGTCTCAGCCGTTTCTATCTTTGCCTCGAGGACGATCTGCTGCGCATTTTCGGCCCCGACACGCTGTTCTCGAAGATGATGAATTCGAATCTCGAAGATGGCGAGGCGATCGGCTCGAAATGGCTGTCGAAGGCCATCGAGACCGCGCAAAAGAAGGTCGAAGCGCGCAACTACGAGATCCGCAAGCAGGTCGTTCAGTACGACGACGTGATGAACGACCAGCGCAAGGTCATCTACGAGCAACGCGCGGAAATCATGGACAGCGAAGCGGTCGACGACGTGGTCGTCGCAATGCGCCACGATGCGATCAACTCGCTGGTCAGCGAAGCTTGTCCGCCGGGATCCTATCCCGAGCAGTGGGACATCGAAGGCCTCAAGACGCGGGTCGGCGACGTTCTCGCGTTCGATGCGCCCATCGAGGAATGGGTCGAGGAAGACCAGGTCGAGCCCGAGATCATCGAGGAGCGACTGGTCGAAGAGGCCGACCGCATCATGGACAACAAGATCGCTGCGGCTGACCCGGCGTTGTGGCGTCGGATCGAGAAGAGCGTGCTGTTGCAGGAGCTGGACGGGCAGTGGAAGGATCACCTCGCCACGCTCGACGCGCTTCGCCAAGTGGTGGGTCTGCGTGCGCATGCGCAGAAGCAACCGCTCAACGAATACAAGCAGGAGGCCTTCAGCCTGTTCGAAACCATGCTCGACAAGCTGCGCGAAACGGTGACCAACAAGCTGATCCGGCTCGAGCTGGTCGAACCCGCGCCGCTGCCGCCGGTCGACCTTCCCGAATTGCCCGATTTCCTCACCGGCCACATCGACCCGCTGACCGGGCTCGACAATTCGAACGATGGCGACGGTTCTTCCGAGCGTCCTGCGTTGTTCGGCGCACTGGCAGGCAGCTCGCGCGCGGCAGTAGGTCCCGGGGGGGCGGTGAGCGAAAATCCCTATGCGGGGATGGATATCAGCCGCAACGCACCTTGCCCCTGCGGTTCGGGCAACAAGTACAAGCATTGTCACGGCGCGATCAGCGGCGGTGTGAATGCCTGAGTGATAGCTGGCTCCGCGGTTACTTTCCGCGGGGCCGGCGCACCATCGGTACCAGCGGCGGGCTGCCTGCTTCGGGATAGATCGGTTCGCCGTGCGGCTCGAACCCGCAGGTTGCGTAGAAACCCGTGTTCGCGGGATTCGAGTTCTCGAGATAGGCGGGCACGTCGTGCCGGTCGCAGGCGTCGAGCACGGGCCGGATCAAACGCCGCCCGAGCCCGGTTCCGCGCGACGTCGCGCCGACGCCGATGCTGAACAGATAGGCATGCTGGAAGCGAGGGTGCCTGCGTTCCATCAGCTCGCCGGTGCGTATCCCCCGCCTTACCGCGCGCGGGCCGCAACGCAGCAAAGTGGGCACGAGAAACGCCGCGTAGTCCGCCAGACCGAAGCTATTGTCGCCGCCGGGCAGCATCCACATGCACGCACCCTCGTTCCCCGCAGTGTAGCAGAAGCCGCGGGGCGCGTAGATCCGCTTCGCTTGGAGCTGGAACAGGTTCTCGATGCCGGCAAAGTTCCCGAACAGCCAGAGATTGAACGGATCGTGACGAAAGGCATCGGCGGTAATCGCGCCAAGCTTGCGCGCCTGCCGAGGGCCCGCGCGGTACATCCCTTCGGGCAATGCAATGTCAGTGTCGCGCATTCGGCTCCCCCGCTGCAGGACCGGACGCTAGCCCGGGAACCGAGAGCGGTCTAGGCGGGGGCATGGTTCCACTCGCTATCGCCTTCCTGGTCACCGCGCTGCTGTACGCCAGCGTCGGCTTTGGCGGCGGCTCGACCTATACCGCACTGCTCGCACTGGCCGAGGTCGACTACCGCGTGCTGCCGTTGCTCTCGCTAGCGTGCAATCTGGTGGTCGTCGCAGGCAGCACGGTGCGGTTTGCGCGTGCGCGCGTCACACCCTGGGGTCGCGCGCTGCTGCTGACGGCAATCGCCGCGCCGGCAGCTTTCCTCGGTGGGCTGACCCCGATCGCCGAACAGGGCTTTCTCGCGCTGTTGGGCACCAGCTTGCTCTTTACCGCGCTGACCATGATGTTGCCCGTCGCGAAGAGGCCCGAAGGCGAAGGTGAACGCGGACGCGTTGCGCGATATGCGCCGCTTGCAGCATTGCCGCTCGGCTATATCTCGGGCCTGGTCGGAATCGGTGGCGGGATATTTCTTGCCCCCTTGTTGCATCTGGTGCGCTGGGACAGCGCCCGCGCGATCGCTGCGACCGCCAGCCTGTTCATCCTCGTGAATTCGCTGTTCGGGCTGGCGGGGCAAGTGCTCAAGGGCGGGGAAGGCAGGTTCGCCGCGGCAGTTGATCTCGGATTGCCGCTCCTGATCGCGGTCGCGATCGGCGGGCAAATCGGCAGCCTGCTCGCGCTACGCTATCTGCCGCAACGCTGGATCCGCTGGGGCACGGGCGCGCTTACCGCCTTCGTCGGCGGACGATTGTTATTGAATTTGTGAGAAAAGTGGCTCCCCGAGTTGGATTCGAACCAACGACCAAGTGATTAACAGTCACCTACTCTACCGCTGAGCTATCGGGGAGCAGCCCGCTGGGCAGGGGTGCGCCTATATGGGGGCGATTCCGGTTTGGCAAGCGGGTATTTGGCAGAAAATGCACTGTTCCCGGAACGGGCCCAATTCAGACTACGAATTGCTCTGCAACGATGCGCTCGTCGAGTGCGTGGCCGGGATCGAACAGCAGGGTCAGCTCGCTGTCGCGGGCGATCTCGAGCTTGACCGAAGCGATGTCGCGCAATTCGCGTTGGTCGGCCACCACCGAGACGGGACGCTTCTCGTGTTCGAGTACGCGCAGCCCGATCCGGCTGCGATCGGGAAGGATCGCGCCGTGCCAGCGGCGCGGACGGAACGGGCTGATCGGGGTCAGCGCGAGCAGGTTGGAATCGAGCGGCAGGATCGGGCCATCCGCCGAGAGATTGTAAGCGGTCGATCCGGCAGGCGTTGCCACCAGAACGCCGTCGCAAACCAGTTCGGGGATGCGTACCTTGTCGTCGACCGTGACTTCGAGCTTTGCGGTCTGGCGCGTTTCACGCAGCAGGCTCACCTCGTTGATCGCGCAGAACGTGTGGGTCTTGCCGGTCTGCGTTTCGGCTTCCATGCGCAATGGGGCGATATGGTGCGGCTTGGCCTTCGCGATCCGCTTGAGCAAGGTTTCGGGATTGCGGTTGCGATTCATCAGGAAGCCGACGGTGCCGAGGTTCAGTCCGTAAGCCGGGATGATCCGCCCGCGATCGAGCATGGCGTGGAGCGTCTGCAACATGAAGCCGTCGCCGCCGAGCACGACAACGGCATCGGCCTCTTCCAACGGAACCCAGTCGGCCACCGCGCGGAATTCGTCCGCTGCCGCTTCCTGCGCGCGCGGAGCATCCGAGACCAGCAGGGCCAGGCGGTTGAACTCGGACATCTTTCCGTGATCCTCCCCTTGCGGGCAGGTCATGCCCGCCGGCTACGGCGCGCTACCTATGGACGCCCGTCCCATTTGGCAACACACTCGAAATACTGATAACCCAAGACCGGTGTCACGATAAGGACGCTCGCATGGCCACTTTGCCCCAGGAACCGATCGTCGACCGGCGCGATGCGCTTACCGGACTTGCGGACCTTTCCACAGCGCGAGCGACTATCGGGCAGTGGCAGGCCGACTGGCCTGCAGACACGATTGCGTGCCCGGTTCACGCAATGCTGATCACCCTTGGTCGTATTGACACTGTCAACGTTGCCTTTGGCGAATTGGCAGGGGATGGCGCGCTGGTCGAAGTGGCGCAAAGGATCAAACATTTCGCCGCCGACGAGCTTGAGTCGAACGGGGCCTGGATCGCCGCGCGGCTTAATGGGGGCAACTTCCTGCTGGTTGCGCGTGAACCCTGCAGCCGCGAGCGCTGGCAATGGCTGGCCGAAGCGCTGGCGGATGCTATCGCGCTGCCGATCCCCAATCCGGAGGGTGGGCCGACATTGCGGCTATGGCCGCGGATTGCTCTGGTCCGGATGACTGCGGACGACGATCCCGATAGCGTGCTCGACCGGCTTTCCAATCTTGCCGAACGCATGCGCGAGAACAACCGCCGCAGGATCGACTGGTCGACCGGCGAAGTCGCGCGCGCTGGCCATTCGAACCATCAGCTCGAAGCGGACCTGCTCAACGCGATCGATCGCAACGAGATAGAGATCTTGTTCCAGCCGCAGTATTCGCTCGAAGACGACCGCCTGATCGGCGCCGAGGCATTGGCGCGCTGGGATCACCCCGAGGTCGGACGGATCGGCGGAGGGCCGCTGTTCCAGATTGCCGAACGCGCCGACCACGTCGCGCATCTGTCGCGGCATATCATCACTCGCGCGCTCGAGCATGCGCGCCACTGGCCCGAACACCTCCAGCTTTCGCTCAACATCACGCCGGCCGATCTCGGGGTGGAGAATTTCGCGATCGATTTCGCGCAGACGGCGGAGCGGATCGGCTTCCCGCTGGCGCGAGTCACGCTGGAGATCGTCGAACAGGTGCTGCTGGCAGATCTCGACCGGGTCAGCCGCGTGCTCGACCAGTTGAAGCTGTTCGGCGTGTCGATCGCGCTCGACGATTTCGGCGCGGGCTTTTGCAACTTCCGCTATCTCAAGATCCTGCCGATCGACTACCTCAAGCTCGATCGTTCGATGCTGGATGGCGTGCTCGAGGATGAGCGCGACCAGGCGGTGTTGCGGGCCATCATAGCCATGGCACGGGCGCTCGAACTGGAGGTGCTGGTCGAGGGCGTCGAAGAAGAGGCGCAGCGCGATCTGATGCGCGACATCGGCTGCCGCTACTATCAGGGTTTCCTGCGCGCCAAGCCGGTTAACGCCGAGTTCTTCCTGACGCTGGCGAAGGTCTAGGCCGCCGCTTTGGCGTTCTTGCGCGACTTGCGAACTACGCCTGACAAGCCCTTGGTAAGCTGGAACAATCCATTGAGCCGGCTTTCGGGCGAACCCCAAGCACGACTGATGACGAGTTTCATGTCGGGGCGCAGCTTCGCAGTGCCCTTTAGCCGGTCGACATAGGCCAGCAGCCCTGCCGGATCGGGGAAATCGTCCTGGTGGAAGGTGACCAGCGTACCCTGTGCGCCAACATCGATCTTCGCGATGTTCGCTTCGATCGCCTGATGTTTGATCTCGATAAGCCGGACGAGGTTGGCCGTAGCGGCGGGCAGATCGCCGAAGCGGTCGATCATCTCGGCCGCCAGCGCCTCGATCTCGGCCTTGTCTGACGCATCGTTGAGACGGCGGTACAGGGCCATGCGGACCGCGAGATCGGGCACGTAGTCTTCGGGGATCATGATCGGTGCATCGACGGTAATCTGCGGGCTGACGCGTTCGGGCTTCGCCTCCAGCCCCATGTCGCCGGCCTTGGCGGCGAGTATCGCATCCTCGAGCATCGACTGGTAGAGCTCGAACCCGACCTCGCGGATGTGGCCCGACTGTTCGTCGCCCAGCAGATTGCCCGCGCCGCGAATGTCGAGATCGTGGCTGGCGAGCTGGAAACCCGCACCGAGACTGTCGAGATCGCCAAGGACCTTGAGCCGCTTTTCCGCCACCTCGGAAAGTTGAGTGTCCGCGCCATAGGTGAGATAGGCATAGGCGCGCAGTTTCGAGCGCCCCACGCGCCCGCGAAGCTGGTAAAGCTGTGCGAGGCCGAAGATGTCGGCGCGGTGGATGATAATCGTGTTTGCGCTCGGCAAGTCGAGCCCGCTTTCGACGATCGTCGTCGCGAGAAGAACCTCATACTTGCCCTCGTAGAAGGCGCTCATGCGCTCCTCAATCTCGCCAGCGCTCATCTGGCCATGGGCAGCAACGAACTTCACCTCGGGCACGTTCTCGTGCAGCCAGTCGGAAATCTGCTCCATGTCGGAAATGCGCGGGACCACGATGAAGCTTTGCCCGCCGCGATGGTGTTCGCGCAGCAGCGCCTCGCGCATAACCATGTCGTCCCATTCCATGACGTAGGTGCGCACCGCCAACCGGTCGACGGGCGGGGTCTGGATGGTCGACAGTTCGCGCAAGCCGGTCATGGCCATTTGCAGCGTACGCGGGATGGGCGTGGCGGTGAGCGTCAACATGTGCACGTCTGCGCGAAGCTGCTTGAGCTTCTCCTTATGCGTGACGCCAAAGCGCTGTTCCTCGTCGACGATGACAAGACCCAGTTCCTTGAACTTGGTCTGTTTCGACAGGATCGCATGCGTGCCGACGACGATATCGATCTGGCCGCTTTCAAGCCCTTCGCGGGTTTCCTTCATTTCCTTGGCCGATACCAGTCTTGATAGCCGCCCAACTTTGAGTGGAAAGCCCTTGAAACGGTTAGAGAAGTTCTCGAAATGCTGGCGGGCCAGCAGGGTGGTTGGTGCGACCACTGCAACCTGCTGGCCGTTCATCGCCGCGACGAAGGCGGCGCGCAGCGCGACTTCCGTCTTGCCGAAGCCGACATCGCCGCAGACCAGCCGATCCATGGGTTTGCCGCTTTCCAGATCGCGCAGGACGTCTTCGATCGCGCGTTCCTGATCATCGGTCTCTTCCCATGGGAAGCGATCGAGAAACTGATTGTATGAACCGTCCTCGACTTCGAGCACGGGCGCCTTCTTGAGCGCACGCTGCGCCGCGACCTGCATCAGTTCGCCCGCAATCTCGCGGATCCGCTCCTTCAGCCGCGCGCGCCGCTTCTGCCAGGCTTCTCCGCCCAGCCGGTCGAGCATCACCGCCTCCTCGCTGCTGCCGTAGCGGCTGAGGACGTCGATATTCTCGACCGGGATGAACAGCTTGTCGCCGCCCTTGTATTCGAGCTGGACGCAATCGTGCTTCGACTTGCCCACCGCGATCGGTTCGAGCCCGAGGTATTTGCCGATCCCGTGCTCGGTATGCACGATCAGGTCGCCCACGCTGAGTGCCTGCAGTTCGGCAAGAAAGGCGTCGGCATCCTTGCGCTTCTTCTTGCGGCGGACAAGGCGGTCGCCGAGGATGTCCTGCTCGGTCAGCAGTTCCATCTCGTCGTTGGCGAAACTGGCCTCGACCGGCAGGATCATCGCCGCGGGCTTCCCCTTGGCCGACAGTCCGAGCGCTTCCTGCCACGTTTCGGCCAGCTGGACCGGCGTACCTGCTTCTTCGAGGATCGAGGCGATGCGCGAGCGGCTGCCTTTCGAATAGGCCGCGAGCAGCGGGCGCTTGCCGTCCTTCGCGAGCTTGGCGAGATGCTCTGCGAGAACGGGATAAACATTGTCACCGCGCGCGCGCTCGGGGGCGAAGTCGCGGCCCGAGCGGAACCCGAAGCCGACGACACCATCGCTTTCGGGCTCGTCGAATGCTGTCGCGCGGTGCGCGGGCGCTGCGGCGAGCGCCTCGCGGAACTCGCTATCGGAAAGGTAGAGCGCATCGGGCGCAAGCGGGCGATAATTGCCCTTCGCCTGTCCGGTGATCGCCTTGCGCTGGTCGTGATAGTCCGAAATGTCCTTCACGCGCTCGTCGGCGGCGGCCAGCGCGGCCTGATCGATCACCACCAGATCGTCCTTGCCGAGATGATCGAACAGCGTGGCAAGCTTATCCTCGAACAACGGGAGCCAGTGCTCCATGCCCGCCAGCCGGCGCCCTTCGCTGACCGCTTCGTACAACGGGTCCTGCGTGGCATTGGCGCCGAACATCTCTCGATAGCGGCTGCGGAAGCGCTTGATGCTGTCGTCATCGAGCAGTGCTTCGCTTGCGGGGAGCAACAGGTGCGAATCCAGCCGCCCCGTGCTCATTTGCGTATTCGGATCGAAAGTACGCAGGCTCTCCAGCTCGTCGCCGAAGAAATCGAGCCGCAGTGCCTCATCCATGCCGCTGGGAAAGATGTCGACGATCGAGCCGCGCACGGCATATTCGCCCTTGTCGATCACGGTGTCGGTGCGGCCATAGCCTTGCCGTTGCAGCAATGCGCCGAGGCTCTCGCGTCCGATTTCGGCCCCGGGTTTGAATTCGCGAACGCTTTCGCGGATCCGGAACGGGGTGAGCACGCGCTGGAGCACGGCATTGGCGGTGGTGACGACCAGCTGCGCCTTGGCCTTGCCCGCTTGCAGGCGGTGCAGCGCCGCCAACCGCTTGGCGCTGATCGACAATGCGGGACTGGCACGATCGTAGGGGAGTGAATCCCATGCCGGAAATTCGATGACCTCGAGTTCGGGCGCGAAGAAGGTTGCCGCATCGACCACACCGCGCATCGCCGCGTCGTCGGGCGCGATGAATACCGCACGGCCGCTGCTGGCCCGCGCGAGGTCGGCCATGACCAGCGGCTGCGCGCCGCGCGCCACCTGAGCCAGTGTGAGCGGCTGGCGGGCTTTGAGGATAGTGGAGAGGTCGGGCATGATGTTCCTAGCGTTCGTCCGCGCACTGCGTTCCGCACACGCAGCGATGCCCCCATCCCGGTCGGGAAGGGGGTTCGGCAATCGTGTAGGTGAAATAGGCGCTAGCGCCGGGTCGTCAACGCGGAATGTCCACGTAATCGAGCCGCTGCATCGCCTCGATCAGCGGACCCTCGAAACGCGCGGGAACGGGCGCGGTCTTGAGCGCCCAAGCCATGACATCGACGTCGTCTACCTCGAGCAGGGCTTCGAACCAGCCCAGCTCCTCTTCGCCCCAAGCGGTGTGATAGCGATCGAAGAAACCGCCGATCATGAAATCGGCTTCGCGCGTGCCGCGGTGCCAGGCACGGAACTTGGCGCGCTGCTTACGGCCTTCGAGTGTCAGGGCTTGAACCATGGGAGGCCCATAGCCCCGAAGCTTCGCCTCGTCATCCCTGCGCATTCACTCATCCGGCGAATCTCTACCGTTCAAACGTACCCTGCGAGCGATATCGACAGCTTATCCGTACCCCCGTCCGTGGAGGGGTGACGGCACGTTTTTCGTTGGTCTAGGGGATGGCCATGCGCCCGGACATTCTCAATCCGCTGTTTGCCGAGACGGAGACACTCGACGGCGTTGGGCCCAAACTGAAAAAGCCATTGGATCGGCTCGGCCTCACACGGGTGCGCGACCTAGCTTATCATTTGCCCGAGCGGTTCGTCACGCGGCGCGCGGTGGATAATGCGGACGAGGCCGGCGAGGGCGAGCAAATCGTCATCAGGTTGACCGTCACCGAGCATCGCGGCGGCCGAAGCCCGCGAGCGCCATACCGCGTACTGGCACAGGACACACTCGGCAATGTCCTGGCGCTGACCTATTTCGGACGCGCGTCCTATACTGCGAAGAAACAACTTCCCGTAGGCGAAACGCGCTGGGTCGCGGGAAAGCTCGAACGGTTCGGCGACATGCTGCAGATCGTCCATCCCGACCATGTGGTGGAGGAAGGCGGCGACACGTTGCAACGTTTGTGCGAGCCGGTCTACCGGCTGTCCGAAGGGCTCACGCAGCCGCGCTTGGCGGGGCTGATTGCGCAGGCACTGGGCAAGGCACCCGAATTGCCCGAATGGATCGAGGGAAGCCAGCACGCAAAGCATGACTGGCCGTCATGGCGCGAAGCGATAGGACAGGCGCACAAGGCGGACCACCGGGATGCGCGCGATCGGCTGGCCTATGATGAACTCCTTGCCAACAGCCTCGCGTTGATGCTGGTGCGTGCGGACAATCGCAAACGCAAGGGGCAGCCGCTCAAGGGCGACGGCAGCTATCGCAGTCGGCTCGACCTGCCGTTCCCGCTTACCGGTGCGCAGAAGCGCTCGATTGCCGAGGTCGAAAGCGACATGGCGCAGGAAGCGCCGATGCTGCGCCTACTGCAGGGCGACGTCGGGGCGGGCAAGACCGTGGTCGCGCTCGAAGCGATGCTGATCGCGGTCGAAGCCGGGGCTCAAGCGGCATTGCTGGCGCCAACCGAAATCCTCGCGCGTCAGCACTTCGAAAGCTTGCGCCGCATGGCGGAGCCCACCGGCGCGCGCGTCGCGCTTCTGACCGGGCGTGACAAGGGCCGGGTGCGCGAAGCGACGCTGATGGGGCTTCTCGACGGCAGCATCGACATTGTCGTCGGCACTCATGCGATTTTCCAGGACAAGGTCGCTTACCGCAATCTTGCCATGGTGGTGATCGACGAACAGCATCGCTTCGGTGTGGGGCAGCGGCTGATGCTGGCGAGCAAGGGCAAGCGCGCGCCACATGTGCTGGCGATGACGGCTACCCCGATCCCGCGCACGCTGACGCTCGCACAATATGGCGAACTCGATGTGAGCAAGCTGGACGAATTGCCGCCCGGACGGCAGGCTATCGACACGGTGGTGATGGGGCAGGACAAGCTCGGCGCACTCGTCGAGCGATTGGCTGCGCAGCTCGCCGAGGGCCGGCAAGCCTATTGGGTTTGCCCCATGGTCCGCGAAATGGACGGACCCGAGGACATCGCCGCTGCCGAAGCGCGCTACGCGGCACTGCACGAGCGCTTCGGCGACGATGTCGTGATGGTCCATGGGCAGCTTGCCGGCGAACTCAAAGATGCGGCGATGGAGCGTTTCGCGCGCGGAGACGCAAAATTGCTGGTCGCGACCACGGTGATCGAAGTCGGGGTCGATGTGCCCAATGCCACGCTGATGGTCATCGAACAGGCGGAGCGGTTCGGTTTGGCGCAATTGCACCAGCTTCGCGGCCGGGTAGGGCGGGGCAGCCAGAAGTCCTTCTGCGTCCTGCTGCATGGCGAGACGCTGTCCGAAACGGCGCAGGAACGGCTCAAATTGATGCGCCAGACGCAGGATGGTTTCCTGCTTGCAGAAGAGGATTTGCGCCTCCGCGGCGGGGGGGAATTGCTGGGCACGCGCCAGTCCGGCGACACACCCTTCACCGTCGCTTCGCTCGAACAGATCACCGAATTGCTGCCCAAGGCCTATGACGATGCGCGTTTGCTGATGGAGCGTGATGGCGGGCTGGAAGGCAAGCGAGGCGAAGCCGCGCGCGTGCTGCTCTATCTGTTCGAACGCGATTTCGGCGTGAAGACCCTGCGCGGGGGCTAGAAACCCAGACGATCGAGGTCGGCCTCTGCCGCTGGACGATAACTTTCGCCGAACAGGCGTACATGCGTCAACCACATCCACAGGCGATAGACGGGAAGGCGTGCGCGCCAGCCGGGCGACAGCTCGAGACGATCGAAAAACGCCTCGGGCGGCGTGTCGAACACCGTCATCGCTGCCACATCGACCTCGCGGTCACCGTAATAGGCACAAGGATCGATCAGCGAGGCGCGCTCGCCGTTCCAGACCACATTTCCTCCCCAAAGATCGCCATGAACGAGCGAAGCCGGCGGACGCGCCGGAATGATGTCGGCAAGCTTGACGGTCAGCGCTTCGACCCGCCGTGCCAGGGGCGGTGCGAGATCGGGGCAGTGGCACAGGAGGCGGTTGTCGCGCCAGAAGGCGGCCCAGTCGGTGGTGCGCGTATTGGATACGGTTACATCGCGCAAAGCGTAGTCTTCGGGCCAGCCATAGGTCTCGTCCTGATCGGCCGAACGCAGCGGTTCGAGCGCCTGCGGGATTTCCTCCCAGGCGCGCGCATCGAAAGGCCGCGAAGGGCCGACATCTTCCAGTACCAGCCAATCGTCTGCCTGTCCGATTACCGCCGGTGCCGGGGCTCCGAGCGTGCGGATCGCTGCGAGCATGCGCGCTTCACGGGCCACTGCCGGGCCGCGTTTGGCGATGACGGTCCTTCCATCAGCCAGCGCTATCCGGCTGGCTCCGGATATGTCGCCCCCCGCCAACGGCTCGCGCGCGACGATCTGCACGCCGCATAATTCGGCGAGTTTGGCCTCAGCCGTACTCATCGAGCAGCACCGCGAGCAATGCGCGCGCGCCAGCGTCGACTTCATGCCAGGTCACGGCAAAGCCATCCTCTTCGCCAAACCACGGATCGGCGACCTCGCGGCCCTTCTGGCCCGGTACGATGTCGAGCAGCATCGCGGTTTTCGCTTTGCCGTCCCCCGGATCGACGCGCGCGATATTGGCCATGTTCGAGCGGTCCATCCCGAGGATGTAGTCGAACCGATGGAAGTCGTCCGGCACGAGTTGCCGGCCGCGGTAGCCCGACACGTCGATACCGCGACGCTGCGCTTCGGCTATGGTGCGAGGGTCGGGGGCTTCGCCGACATGATAATCGGCAGTGCCTGCGCTATCGATCTCGGCCGCAAAACCGGCTTCCGCCGCGGCTTGGCGAAACGCCGCCTCGGCAAGGGGCGAGCGGCAGATATTGCCGAGGCAGACGAACAGAATGCTGGGTTTGGCCATACCTCGGGACTAGGCTGTGCCAGACCGGTTTTGCAAGGTTTCAGATGCCCGTACGCACCTGGTTCCGTCCGCCGGTCTTCGCATCGTACAGCGCGACATCGGCGCGCGTGAGCAAATGGTCGGCTTCGTCGCCCGCTTGGAACTCGGCAATCCCGATGCTGGCGGTAAAGGCGATGATCGCGTCTTCGCGGACTACCGGATTGCCCGCGATCGCCTGCCGCAACCTTTCGCATATCGCAGTCGCTGCAGCGAGATTGGCATTGGGAAGGATTACGCCGAATTCCTCTCCACCTATCCGGCAGACCAGATCGCGCTTGCGTAGGGCCTGTTTGGCGCGTTTGCCGACATCCTTGATCACTGCGTCGCCCGCCGGGTGTCCGAAGCGGTCGTTGATGCGCTTGAAATGGTCGATATCGAAGATCGCCAGGCTCAAGGTCCGGTCTGGTTTTGCCTGCGCCCGCTCTATCGCGCGATCGAGTTCCTTCATGAAGGAACGCCGGTTGGGCAACGCGGTGAGGGCATCGGTCATGGCGAAGTGCTGCAATTCGCGGCGAGCCAGACGCTCGCGTTCGAGCGCCCTTCGAACATAGATGGTGGTGACGATCGACAGTGCTAACAGCAGCAAGCCGATTGCCGCGAGCAGGTATTGGTAGCGTTCGTTGGCGATCGCGCGCTGCTTTGCCGTTGCGGTGCGCTGCGCCAGCTCCGCGCGTTCTCTGGCCTGCAAGTCGTCCAGCGTACGCATGATCGCCTCGATTGCATCGCGATCGCTGCCGCTGCGCATGAGTTGCAGCGCATCGGCCTGGCTGCCCTCGCTCGCGCGCGCGACCATCAAGTCCACTACAAGTCGGAGGTGAGCGAGGTCCGTGCCGAGAGCCTTCACCCGCAGGACCTGTTGGGGATTGTCAGCCAACAGGCTGGCAAGTCGGGCATGCGCCATCTCCGCTTGCCGTTTCCCCGATATATGCGGCCTGAGGAACATTTGCCGGCCGGTCAGCAGGTAGCCCCTGCCACCGCGAATTTGCTGTAGCGCTGCCGAACGCAGCCGGTCGGTTTCGATGAGGACCTGCAGCGTGTGGTCCTGCCGCTGTTCGGCAGCGGAGCGTTCGACCGAGGAGCGCCATGCGCTCCAGCTTGCCCCCGCAAGCAGCAACGCCAGCACGATGACGCAGCCGATCAGGAAATAGCTGCGCCAATCGGAGCGGAATGAGCGCGCAGTAAACTGCCTGATCACCCACATATTGGCCGGTCCGCTGTCATGCGGCAATTATCCGGCCGGTCTGGTTAACCTCGTGATAATGCTACACTGGGCCAATCCCGAAGTCCGATCGGAGGATATCAGCGGTTGCGCCGTCCTTCGATCAGGGCATCGACAACCCCGGGATCGGCCAACGTCGAGGTGTCGCCGAGTGCGCCATAGTCGTTCTCCGCGATCTTGCGCAGGATCCGGCGCATGATCTTGCCACTGCGCGTCTTCGGCAGGGCGGGGGTGAAATGGAGGTGGTCGGGCGTGGCGATCGGGCCGATTTCGGTGCGTACATGCGTACGCAGTTCTGCGGTCAGTTCCTCGCCTTCGGCCTCGTCGGCATTCAGCGTGACATAGCAGTAGATGCCCTGGCCCTTGATGTCGTGCGGGAAGCCGACGACCGCCGCCTCCGACACCTTGGGGTGCAGCACCAGCGCGCTTTCCACTTCCGCGGTACCCATGCGGTGGCCGGACACATTGATCACATCGTCCACCCGGCCGGTGATCCAGTAATAGCCGTCCTCGTCGCGTCGGCAGCCGTCGCCGGTGAAATACTTGCCCTTGTAAGTGCTGAAGTAGGTCTGCACGAAGCGGTCGTGGTCGCCAAAGACGGTACGTGCCTGACCCGGCCAACTGCGCGTGATGCACAGATTTCCTTCGGTCGCACCGTCGAGCACTTCGCCGTCATTATCCACCAGTTGCGGACAGATGCCGAAGAAGGGGCGCCCTGCGCTCCCGGGCTTCATATCGTGCGCGCCCGGAAGGGTGGTGATCATCACGCCGCCGGTCTCGGTCTGCCACCAGGTGTCGACGATCGGCAGTTCGGACTTGCCGACATTCTCGTGATACCAGCGCCAGGCTTCGGGATTGATCGGCTCGCCAACACTGCCGAGCAGCCGCAGCGCGGAGAGATCGTGCTTGGCGACGTGCGCTGTGCCTTCGCGCATCAGCGCGCGAATGGCGGTGGGCGCGGTATAGAAGATGTTGACCTTGTGCTTCTCGCACACCTGCCAGAAGCGGTCGTGGTCCGGATGGTTCGGGACGCCTTCGAACATGACCGCCGAGGCGCCGTTGAGCAGTGGACCGTAGACGATGTAACTGTGTCCGGTGACCCAGCCGATATCGGCAGTGCACCAGAAGACCTCGCCTTCGCGATAGTCGAAGACATATCGGAAAGTGGTCTCGGTCCAGACCGCGTAACCGCCGGTTGTGTGCAGCACGCCCTTGGGCTTGCCGGTGGAGCCCGAAGTGTAGAGGATGAACAAGGGGTCCTCGGCCCGCATCGGTTCGCAGGGGCAGTCGGCTGCGACATCGGCGGACAACTCGTGATACCAGTGATCGCGGCCATCGGTCATCGCAACCTGGCCGCCGGTATGGCGCAGCACGAGCACCGCCTTTGCGCTCACCTTTTCGAGCGCAGCGTCGACATTGGCTTTCAGCGGAATCCGCTTTCCGCCTCGAAGGCCTTCGTCGGCGGTCACGATCCAGTCGCTACGACAGTCTTCGACTCGACCGGCGATGGCCTCGGGGCTGAACCCGCCGAAAATCACCGAATGCACCGCGCCGATCCGCGCGCAGGCGAGCATGGCGAACGCGCCTTCGGGTACCATCGGCATGTAGATGGTTACGCGATCGCCTTTCTGCACGCCCATCGCCTTCAGCGTATTGGCCATGCGGACAACCTCGGCCTGCAATTTGGCATAGGTGATGCGCCGGACCTCGCCCTCCGGGTCATCGGGCTCGAAGATCAACGCAAGTTGATCGCCGCGACCCGAGGCGACATGCCGGTCGACCGCATTGTGGCAGATGTTCAGCACACCGTCCTCGAACCACTTGATCGCTACCGGATCGAATGACCAGTCGGCGATCCTAGTCGGCGGGGTCATCCAGTCTATCCGTTCGGCCTGACCGGCCCAGAAAGCCTCGCTGTCCTCGATGCTGCGCGCATAGAGCGCCTGGTACTGCTCCAGCGTGCAGCCGGTCCGTTCGATCGCCGCTGCGGGCCGTTTCACCCAGTCCGAACGATCCTGTGCCTCAGTCATGCCGATTGTCTCCTCTTCCACGGGCAACTCTAGGCATTCGGCACGCTGCTGCAATCGCTTAGTCGGCTCTCGCAATCGCGAAACGTAGGCGATAGGGACCGCTACCATGAATAGATCGATCACCCTGCTGGCCGGGACGGCCCTTGCTTGCGCCCTCGCACTCCCGCTTTCTGCACAGGAGACCGAAGCGCCGGTCATCGTGGTTACCGGCGAAGGGCTCGACGAGACTCCGGCGACGCCCGCCTATGACCAGCAGGTCATCGATCGCGAGCAACTGGTTTCGGTGCCTTCGGGGCGGATCGAGGATGCGCTGGCTTCGGTCGCGGGATTCCAGCAATTCCGCCGCTCGGACAGCAGATCGGCAAACGCTTCCGCGCAGGGCGCCGCGCTGCGGGCGCTGGGCGGCAATGCCACCAGTCGCGCACTGGTGTTGCTTGACGGCGTACCGATGAGCGATCCCTTCTTCGGCTATATTCCGTTCAGCGCCATCGCGCCCGAGCGGCTTTCGCAGATTCGCGTGACACGCGGCGGCGGGTCGGGGCCCTTCGGCGCGGGCGCGCTGGCGGGCACTATCGAAATGGAAAGCGCGGGAATCGACCAGCTCGACGGTTTCGCCGGTCAGGCCTTGGTCAACGATCGCGGGGAAACCGAACTGTCGGGTAGCGCGGGTGCACGGCTGGGCAGCGGCTTTCTCGTGGCCTCGGGCCGGTGGGATCGCGGCAAGGGCTTTTACACCACGCCAGAGGCGGACCGCGTGCCGCTAAGCGTGCGGGCTGCGTTCGACGGTTGGTCGGCGCAGATCCGCGGCGTCGCACCCGTCTCAGACGAAATCGAATTGCAGGTCCGCGGGCTGGCATATCGCGATGAACGCACGCTGCGCTTCAAGGGCGCCGACAGCAGCATCGAGGGGCAGGATGCGAGCCTTCGGCTGGTCGGTCGCGGCGAATGGGAATTCGATGCGCTGGCCTATTTGCAGGCGCGCAATTTCACCAATGTCGTGGTCAGTTCGACGCGGTTCGTCCCTGTGCTCGACCAGCGCAATACGCCGGCTACCGGGCTGGGCGGCAAGCTCGAGCTGCGACCGCCCGTGGGGGACGCCCATGTCCTGCGGGTCGGCATGGATTTTCGCCGCGCCGAAGGTGAGCTCTTCGAGACCGCAATCAGTGCTTTCTCGGGCAACATCACCGCGCGGCGTAATGCCGGCGGGACCAACACCGATCTGGGACTGTTCGTGGAAGACGACTGGTCGCTGGGGCGCCTTGTCCTGACCTTGGGCGCGCGGCTCGACCGGTGGACCATTCGCGACGGTTTCTATACCGAACGGGATGCCAGCGGTGAGCTGCTTTCGATCGACAGCTTTGCGGACCGCGCCGGATGGGACGCTTCGTTTCGCGGTGGCGTGCTTTACCGCGCGAACGATGTCGTGGCTCTGCGTGCGGCCGCCTATTCCGGGTTGCGCCTACCCACGCTCAATGAGCTCTATCGGCCTTTCGTGGTCTTCCCCGTGGTTACTCAGGCCAATGCCGCGCTTGAGAACGAACGGCTGGAGGGTTTCGAGGCCGGCATCGAACTGACCCCGAACCCCGGTGTAGCGCTGTCGCTGACCGCGTTCGACAACCGCGTGAAGAACGCCGTCGCGAATGTGACAATCGCCGAGAACCTGCGCCAGCGGCGCAATATCGACGCGATCCAGTCGCGGGGACTGGAAGCATCTGTGAGCGCAACGCTGGGGGCCTTTTCGCTTGATGCCTCGGCAGTGTGGACCGATGCCGAAGCAAAAGGATCTGGCTTTGCCGTTGCGCTGGACGGCAACCGGCCGTCGCAGACGCCGCGGTTCACGGGTGGCGCGACGCTATCATGGACCCCGGCAGACGACTGGCTGCTGTCGGCGACCGTGCGCCATGTCGGCGCGCAGTTCGAGGATGATTTGGAAAGCAATGTCCTACCAGCGGCCACGACACTCGACGCCTTCGTCCAAGTGCCGATGACGCCCGACATTGCGCTTGTGCTGCGCGGCGAAAACCTCACCGACGAGACAATCGTCACGCGCAACCAAAGCGGGTCGATCGACCTGGGCGTGCCGCGCACGGTCTGGGCCGGGGTGAAGGTCGGCCTCTAGATCCGATCGCTAGTTTGCGGAGCAGGGGGCATTGCGCCCCCTGTCGACTTATTGGGCCGCGGGCATGAGTTCGACTGCGAAGCCTCCGGCGCGCGCCATGCGCAGGTCGAGCGTGTCGCCGTGCCGCACGGTCACTTGGCGAACGTCCATCGCGTGCCGATCATGGCCCAAACCATCGGCCTGCTCGCCGTCCTCCCAGATGGTCGCGACGAAGGTGCGACCTTCGGGCAGGAAGTCGAGCGCGATGTTCGGACGACGCGGGGTCTCGTCGGTCACGCCACCGATGAACCATGCGTCGCTGTCGCGGACCTGCCGCGCAATGACGGCATATTCTCCCACCGCGCCTTCGAGCAGGCGACTGTCGTGCCAGTCGACCGCGACCCGTTTGACGAAGTCGAGCGCCTGCGGATGCGCGGCGATGTTCTCCGGCAGATCGGCCACCATCTGGATCGGCGAATAGATCGCGATGTAGAAGGCAAGTTGGCGTGCCAGCGTGGAGGGGATGTCGGGCGCGACGGCGTCGCGGCCTTCGAGCGAGAAGATGCCTGGCGTATAATCCATCGGCCCCGAAAGCAGGCGCGTAAAGATCAGTTCGGGAACGTGGTCGGGGCCATTCTTGGGTTCGGCCCAGGCATCGTATTCGCCCCCGCGCGCGCCTTCGCGGCTGACCCAGTTCGGATAGGTCCGGCGCAGTCCGGTGTCCTTCACCGGTTCGTGCGGATTGACCGCAATCCGGTTTGCGGCCGCGGTTTCGACGACGCGCAGGTGATGGTTCACCTGTTCCTGCCCGTCGTGCCAGACGAAGATTTCATTACCATCGGCATCGCGCGAAATAACCCCGCCCGCGTCCGCGACATAGCCGGTCTTCACCGCGTCGATGCCGAGTTTGCCATAGAGCGCCATCGCGTCATCAAGCTGGCGCTCGTAGACATCGATATTGCCACCCGTTTCGTGATGGCCGATGATGCGCACGCCCTTATCGCGCGCGTAGAGAGCGACCTCAGCGATGTCGAAATCGGGATAAGCGGTGGTAAAGTCGTAGTCGCGGCCATTGCCGAACCAATTGCCGTCCCAGCCTAGGTTCCAACCTTCGATCAGCACGCCGCGGAAACCATGTTCGGCGGCGAAATCGATATGGCGTTTGGCGTTTGCCGTCGTGGCGCCGTGTTTTTCGCCCGATGCCCAACTGCTTTCATCGAGGTGCATTTCCCACCAGATGCCGATGTATTTGTGTGGGACCACCCAGCTGACATCGCCCAGTGCGTTGGGTTCGTTGAGGTTGAGGATCAGCGCGCTTTCGAACAGACCTGCGGGCCCATCGGCAATCTGTATCGTGCGCCACGGCGTGTTGAACGCGCCCTTGCGTACGACCTTGGGCCCGCGCGGGCTTGGGCTGAGCTGCGCGCGCAGCCGCGTGCCTTCCATCCGTCGCAGCCACATTCCCGAATAGTCGACGAGGGCGGCTTCGTGAAACGACATATGCGTGCCGTTCTCCAGCACCATCGTGACCGGCGTGTGCACGGTGGACAGCGCGCTGATCGCCGTACGCTCATAGAGATATTCGTAGCGATTCCAGTCGCCCGCGGGGATCGACCATGCCTCGCCATCCGAGGCAATCCGGAACTCGGTGAGTTCCTCGGCGATGTTTGCCACCGGCATGCCGTCCTGTTCGGGAAACTCGACGCGGAAACCGAGCCCGTCGTCGAACACGCGCATTCGCACGGTCATTTCGCGTGCGGCCGCATCGCGCTGGCGGAAAGTCACCGCCAGTTCGTTGTGGCGGTCGGTGACGAAGCGTCGTTCACCCCAGGGCTGCTCCCACTGCGTATTCACGCTGGCGGTCTTTTCTTCGAGGACGGTGAAATCGCGGCGCATCGGGTTGCTGTCGGTGAAGATGAAACCGATTGCCGAAGGATCGATTACCTGTTCGCCGTCGAAGCTGACCGAATAGGTCGGGGTTCCCTCGCCGCTAGTGTCCAGCGTCGCCACGATGCGCCCGTCGGGGGAGGCGACACTGGCTGCATGGGCCATGGTGGGGGCAAGCACGGCGAATGCCAGCGGGACGAAGGCGCGGAGGATGTTCATGGTTTCACCACCAGGGCTGCATGGGAAGGAAGTTCGTCTGGCGTGGCGCCGTTCACCGCGGCGATGATTTCGCCGGCGGTTTCATCGCCATCGAGTGTGCATGTCGTTTCGCCCAGATTGACGAAGAGACGCACCGTTTCGCCTTCGGCTTGCCGTTCGAGCACGAGCAAGTCGCCGCACGCCTCGCATTGCGTGACTGCACCATGGGTGAGCGCCGGCTGCGCCTTGCGCATGGCAATCATCTCGCGCGTGTGATGCAGCAGCGACCCGTGATCGTCATGCTGCGTTTCGACCGCGCGCGTCACGTTATCTTCTCCAAGCGGCAGCCAGGGAATGCCGCTGGTGAATCCGCAATAGGGCGCGCCCGCTTCCCAGGGCATCGGCGTGCGTGCGCCATCGCGGCTGAGCGTCAGCGGCCAATTGGCAATCGCTTCGGGATCATGCAACTGGTCGAAGGGAATATCGACCTGCGTGAGCCCGAGTTCTTCTCCATAATAGAGGATGATGTTGCCGCGCAGGCAGGCGAGCAGCGTCATCTTCATCCGCGCCGCGCGGTCGCGATGAGCGGCGTTCCACCAGCGACTGACTGCGCGCGGCGCGTCGTGATTTTCGAAGGCCCAGCTTGGCCAGCCTACGCCATTCTGGTCGGGCCATTCGCCCAACGCCGCGCAGATCGCGCCGGGGGTCAGTCGGTCTGCGTAGAGGAAATTGAAGCCATAGGCCGAATTGAGATGGGTCTCGCCCTCGGTGAAGGCCTTCATCTCGACTTCGGCTTCGTCCCCGCCGACCTCGGCAACGGTGAAGATTCCGTCATACCGGTCGGTCAGCGCGCGGATGCGTTCGATGAAGCCCGGAATGTCGGGATGCGACATATTGTACTTCTTGAGCTGGAAATCGAACGGGCGGGTACGCGGTTTGTCCGTCGCAGGGGCGGGCGGATTGTCGCGCAGTTGCGGGTCATGCATCGCGAAATTCAACGCATCGATGCGGAAACCGTCGACGCCGCGTTCGAGCCAGAAACGCATTACGTCGAGCACCGCATCCTGCACCGCGGGGTTGTGCATGTTGAGCTGCGGCTGCGAACTGAGGAAATTGTGCAGATAGTACTGGCCGCGGCGTGCGTCCCAGGTCCAGGCGGGGCCGCCGAAGACGGACTGCCAGTTCGAAGGCGGCGACCCATCGGGCTTGGCATCGGCCCACACGTACCAGTCCTGCTTCGGGTTCGACCGTCCCATGCGGCTTTCGGCAAACCAGGGGTGTTCGTCCGAAGTATGCGAATAGACCTGGTCGATCAGCACCTTGAGGCCCAATTCGTGAGAGCGGGCAATGAGCGCGTCGAAATCCGCGAGCGTTCCGAAAATCGGATCGACATCGCAATAGTCCGCCACGTCGTAGCCGAAATCCTTCATCGGCGAGGTAAAGAAGGGCGATATCCAGATGGCATCGACCCCCAGGCTGGCGACATGCGGGAGGCGCTGCGTAATGCCCGGCAGATCGCCGATCCCGTCGCCGTTCGAATCCTGGAAGCTGCGCGGATAGATCTGGTATATTGTCGCCCCCTTCCACCACGGGCGCGTGGTGGCGGTAGCGGTTGCAGTCTCGATCGGATCGGCGCGGTTCATTCGGCGATCTCCGCCACGCGGCATATGGCCCAGCCCAAGGCGGGCAGGGCGAACGGGGCACTTCCCGGAGCGGCAACCGCGGCAGGGCAGTCGCCCGCAAGCGTTTCGAAACTGCGCGCATCGTAGCCGACCAGAACATTCGCTTCCTGCGGCTGATCGGCCGTGTTGAAGGCCAGCACATATTCGCCGCCGGTCTCCGGGTCGAAGCGGCTTACCGCGAAAATTCCTTCCTTGTCGCCATAGTGGCGCACCATCTGGCGTCCGCGCGACAGTGCGGGATGCGCGCGACGAACCGCCGAGAGTCCGGCTATCTGTTCATACAGCGGATGCGCGGTGTCGAAATTGCTCTGCGCAGTCGTCGCATCGGTGCCGATCAGGGCGTTGTCGTTGTAGCTGGCGGTCTGCGAAGCGAACATATCTTCGCGCGCCGCCTGGTCGTTGCCGTCACCGACGAATCCCTGTTCGTCGCCGTAGTAGACCACCGGGCTGCCGCGCAGTGTCAGCAGCATTGCATGACCAAGCTTGACGCGCGCAAGCAGCTCTTCCTGGCCGATCTCGGGCCGGTCCCATTTCACGATCGTCGAGAAGCGGCCCATGTCGTGATTGCCGAGGAATGTCGGCATGCCGAGCGCGGCTTCCTCACCGCCTTCGTAGAGCACGTCGCCGTCGAACAGTTCGTTGAGGACATGCGTTCCCTTGCCCTGTGCCACGGTTTCGCGGATCGCCTGGGCGAAAGCGAAATCGAGCACCGCGGGAAATCCGTCACGGCGCGTGTACTGCGCGATATAGCCATTGTCCGAACTATCGCGGTAGACCTCGCCGAAGATGTGGAAGTTGGGAATGCCCGCTTCGCGCGCGGTTTCGAGCATGGCGGGAACGAAGGCCTGCCAGAATTCGGGGTTCACATGCCGTGCGGTGTCGACGCGGAAACCGTCTATGCCGAAGTCGCGGATCCATGCCGCGTAAATGTCGATCATTCCTTCGACCACGCGCGGATGCTCGGTGTAGAGATCGTCGAGTCCCACGAAATCGCCGAACCGGCTGCTTTCGCCACTGAAGGTCGTGTCGCCGCGATTGTGGTAATAGATCGGGTCGTTGAGCCAGGCGGGGACCTTGATTTCGGCTTCCGCCTTGGGGACTACGGGTGTGTAGGCATAGGACGGATCGCTCAGCCGAGCGAAATTCTCGGCGCTGCGGTCGGCATCGCCCATGAAGCCGGGATTGATCGGCTCGCCCCCGACGCCGCCCTTTCGCGAATAGGGATAGTCGCCGCGGCTGCGATAGACGTAGCCGGTCTCGTCACCCTCGGCATAGCGGATGACATCGGCCGTGTGGTTGGTGATGATGTCCATATAGACTTTCATCCCGCGGGCGTGCGCCGCTTCGACGAAGGCCTTGAACTCGGCGCGCGTTCCGAAATGGCTGTCGGGCCGGGTGAAATCGGTCACCCAATAGCCGTGATAGCCAGCGCTTTCGGAGCCCGGGTCGCCCTGTACGGGCTTGTTCTGAAAAATCGGCGCGAACCAGATCGCGGTGACGCCCAACTGTTCGAGATAGTCGAGTCGCGCGGTCAGACCCTTGAGGTCGCCGCCATGGAAGAAACCCTTGTGTTCGGGATCGAACCCATGCGCGAGCCGGTCACCTTTGAAGCCGCCCTTGTCGTTCGTGCGATCGCCGTTCTCGAACCGGTCGGGCAGGACGAAATAGACAATCTCCTCGCTGGGCAGGCGCTCGCGGAACTGGGCTTTTGCATCGCCATCTTGCGGTTGCGCATGGACAACCCCTGCGAGACCGAGGGCGAGAAGGGGGAGGGCATGTCGTATCATTATGCGATTTCCAGTTTGCTGCGGCCCTGCCGGGCGAGCCTGCGGACATAATCCTGATGGGATGGCATGCGTGCGACGTCGCGCTCGTAGGCGCTCTTCACCGTCGCGATGAATTGCTCGAGCTGGTCACGCGGAAGCTCGTCCGCGAGCGGGTGCCAGCCTTGCGGTTCGATGCCCTGGCCGAGCATCACCTGCACCCAACCGGGCACGTCGAAGAGCTCGTCCTGGTCGCGCACGACCTTGCCGCCGGCACGAAACATCTCGATCTTTTCGGCCAGCGTGTCGGGAATCTCCATGGCGCGAAGCATATCCCAGAACGGCTGACCTTCGCGTCCATTGGCGTGATAGTGCAGGATGATGAAATCGCGGATGCGTTGCATCTCATAAGCTGTGCGGCGGTTGAAATTTTCGCGGTCGCGCGGGCCGAACCCCGAAACCGGAAGATATTCCAGCAACCGGTTGATCCCCGTCTGAATCAGATGAATGCTGGTCGATTCGAGCGGTTCGAGAAAACCCGATGAGAGCCCGATCGCTACGACATTGCGGTTCCATGCCTGTTTGCGCATCCCGGTGGTGAACCGCAACAACCGCGGTTCGGCTGTGGGTTCGCCGTCAAGGTTGGCGAGCAGCGCTTCTTGTGCGGCGTCCTCACTCATATGCGCGGAACTGAACACGTGGCCATTGCCGATGCGGTTCTGCAGCGGGATGCGCCATTGCCAGCCGGCTTCGCGGGCGGTGGACCTCGTGTAGGGAAGCCATGGCTCGCTCGGTTCGCACGGTACGGCAATGGCCCGATCGCATGGCAGCCAGTGCGACCAGTCGGTCCATCCGGTCTGAAGCGTGTCCTCGATCAGCAGGCCGCGAAAGCCCGAGCAATCGATGAACAGATCGCCCTCGACGACGCGCCCCCCGTCGATGCGGACCGAGGTGATGTCACCTCCCTCGGCCCGTGTTTCGACGTGGTCGATGCGTCCTTCCTCGCGCAGGACGCCACGCGTCTCCGCATACCGCCGCAGAAAGGCGGCGTAGAGCCCCGCGTCGAAATGATAGGCGAACGGCATCGGGGGCAAGGCGCTGCCCGGCTGGCGCTCGACATGGGCAAAGCGTTCTTCGCGACAGGCGATGGCATTCAACACGTAGTCGCCGATCGGGCCGCCGAATCCTTCGGCACGTGCGCGCAGCCAGTAATGCTGGAAGGGCAGCAGGCCGAGCCCGCGCCCGACCAGCCCGAAAGCGTGGAGATAGCGGCTGTCGGGTGCACCCCAGCCGACGAACTCGATGCCCAGCTTGTAGGTGCCATTGGTGGCGGCGATGAATTCGGCTTCGTCGATCCCGAGCGCCGCGTTGAAATTGCGGATCATCGGGATGGTGGCCTCGCCTACGCCGACCGTGCCGATCGCGTCGGATTCGACCAGCGTGATCCCCCAGTCGCGACCGCAGAAGCGCGACAGCGCAGCGGCAGTCATCCATCCGGCCGTACCGCCACCCACGATTACGATGCGACGGCCCGGCCGCGGACTGCGGGCACGGTTGGATTGCGGTTGCTCAGCCATCACCTATCCCCCACGAAAGGTTCGGGAACTCCCCGGTACTGTGCGCACCGGGGAATGACGACCCGGGGATCAGAACTTGTAGGTGAAACCGCCCATGAAGCGGCGCCCGTAGTTCTGGTAGTTCATCACCTGCAGCGGTTCGCCCGGATTGATTGCGACGAAGGGCTCGTTCGTCAGGTTGAAACCCTGGATGAAAAGCGAGAGGCCTTCCAGCGCGCTGTCGGACTGGAAATCGTAGCCGATCTGCGCGTCGATGATCGTCTCGGCTTTCGCCCGGCGCCGTACGCGGTTCGCGCCGAAGCCAGAGAAATCGCCGAGGAAGGTCGAACGGTAGCGCATCGAGCCGCGGACCGAGAACCCGCCTTTTTCGAAATAGGCGGTGCCGTTGGCGACCCAGCGCGAATAGCCGGGGATGTCCGATGCCGGCGTGTTCGGGTCGGGCTGGATCTTCGATTTGGTGTAGCTGACGCCGCCGGTCACGCCGAAGCCTTCAAGCGCGGAGACGAAGGTTTCGAACGGCAGCGTACCGGCCGCCTCGATCCCGTAGATCTCGCCGCCATCGCCATTGATCGGTGCGCTGATGCGGCCCTGGTAGCTGAAGGCGTAGCCCGGATCGACGACGGGGTAGCTGCTGTAATCGAACGGGAATTCCGCCGTGTAGATGTAGTTGTGCAGCTTCTTGTAGAACAGCTGGGCAGCAAGGTAGCCCTTGTTCCCGAAGTACTTTTCGAAGTTCAGGTCGACGGCGGTAGCACGGTAGGGGCGCAGCGAAGGGTTGCCGCCCGAACCGGTCACGATGCGCTCGATCGGGTCGACGCCGTAGCTGAAATTGACGCGCATGTCGTCGAGGCGCGGGCGCTGGATTTCGCGTGCCGCGGCAAAGCGGATCACGAAATCGCTGTCGAAGCGGAGCGACAGGTTGAGGCTGGGCAGGATGTCCCAGTAATTGTCGCCGATCGTGCGCTCGATGATACCCTGCGCGGCACCGGTGTTGACGAAGCCGGTCGAGCTCTGGTCGGTATGGATCGCCTGGACGCCGAAATTGCCGGTGAGCAGCGCGTTGCCGACATCGCTCTCGATGTTGCCCTGAACGAAGAAGGTCATGATGTCCTCGTCGATCGAGAACGTCTTGAACAGCACGTCTTCTGCCGTGTTCGGGACGATGACGTATTCGCCACCCTCCAGCAGGTCGAGCGGGTTGTAGCTGACCATCGGGCCGAGGCCGAGATAGTCGAGATTGGTCGGCGAAAGCAGGTACTGGCTGGGTACCTGCGCCTGCAGACGATCACCCGAAAGCTGCAGGAAGTATTCGTCGGGAACCAGCGACTTGCTGCGGGTCACGTAATCGAAACCGGCCTGGACCGAACTGAGGAAGCCGCCGTCGAGTTCCTTCTCGATGTCGGCCTGGAACTGCCACAATTCGTCTTCGACGATCCGGTCGTTGTAATAGCCGTGCTGGCGGCCGCCCGGTGCGCCGCCACCCCAGCCGAGCGGGTCGGTCAGCTGGATCAGCGTCGGATCGCTGTAGTCGAGCACATGGTCGGTGAAGAAGGTGCCGCTGGGGGTCGAGCGGAAGGTCAGCGTATCGGTTGCGCCGGTGCCGCCGCCGGGCGCAGTGCCGGCGTTCGATTCGAGGATCAGCTCGTTGCGGTCGGTGCGCGAGAAGCTGATGTCGGCATTGACGTTCCAGCCGTCTTCACCTTCGTGCTCGACATTGAGGCCACCCGAATAGAGTTTCGCCTTGCGTACGTAATTGTGGTTGTTGACCACGGCCTCGACGCCCGAGAAGGTGCCGCCGGTGATCACGCCGTCGGTGGATTCAAGCCCGGTGGGCGAAAGCGCGGCGCCCGACCATGCCAGCGGGATTTCGATGCCACGCTTGATGTTGGTGTCGTCGAAATCCGAATAGAAGCCATCGAGCGTCAGCATGGTCGAGGGCGATGCCTCGTATTGCACGGTGCCGTTGATGCCGAGCCGCTTGAGGTTGGACGAAGTCACGAACGGCTTCACGCCGCCGACGATCTTGTCGCCGTCCGGACCATCAGCGTAGCCCCAGGCTTCGAATTCCTCGGTCTGGTAGGGCTCTTCGGAATAGGCGACCGAAAGCGCAAGCCCGACGGTGTCGCCGAGGAACTGGTCGACATAGGTCCCGAAGACGCGATAGCCGATGTCGTCCGAGCCGCTGTTGAGCTTGCCGAGATCGGCATAGACCCCGCGTGCGCCGAAGGCGATGACCTGCTCGCCCTTTTCGAGCGGGCGGATGGTGCGGATGTCGATGGTGCCGACGAGGCCTTGGCCGATGAGGTCGGCGGAGGGCGATTTGTACACATCGACCGAGCTCACGATTTCGGAAGGGTACTGGTCGAACTCGATGCCGCGGTTGTCGTTGGTCGACGTCTGCTGGCGGCCGTTGAGCAGCGTGCTCGAGAAGTCGGGGCCGAAGCCTCGGACCGAAATGTAACCGGCACGGCCGGAGATACGCTGCGAGGTCAGGCCGGGAAGGCGGGCGATCGATTCACCGATCGAGGCGTCGGGGAGCTTGCCGATGTCCTCGCTCGAGACCGATTCGATGATCTGGTCCTTTTCGCGCTTTTCCGCGATCGCGCTTTCCAGCGAGGCGCGATAGCCCGAGACAATGATTACATCGCCCTCATCGGCCGCCTCTTCGGCGTCCTGCGCCCAGGCGGGCGTCGCCAAACCGGTCAGGGCGACCGCACATGCCGACAGGCTGACGGTTGCAGAAAGCTTGCTGCGAATTGCCATTTCAATGCACTCCCCAAGTGGCCCGGAACCCTTTGCGGTTGCCTGGGCAGAATTCTTCAGTCCCTTCGGATGCGGCGTCCCTGCAGCGCCCGATGTGAGCGCCGCATAGGTCGCTCGCTGCAGTGTGCGGAAGAGAGCATACGTATGTTGTTGCGCTGCAACTGTGCGCGATGCACATTTGCAATAGTGCCACAGGACTCCCGGTTTCCTGCGCCTTTCAGAGGCTTGGCGTTGCCTGACCGCTGCCGGCTTTCTATGCAAGCTGGGTAGAGTACCCGGGGCGACCCGGCACAGGAGACGCGTGATGGGTCGCAAGCCGACGGGTCGACCGACCAGTTTCGACATTGCTTACGCCGCGGGGGTTTCGCAGCCGACCGTCAGCCGAGCGTTGCGCGGGGACAAGGCAGTCAGCGCCAAGACGCGCGCCAAGATCGAACAGATTGCCCGCGACCTCAATTACACGGTCGACAAGAACGCGTCCTCGCTGCGTAGCCAGCGTTCGAACACGATTGCCCTGCTGTTTTTCGAAGACCCGACCCCCGACGAGAGCATGATCAATCCCTTCTTTCTCGCGATGCTCGGGTCGATCACGCGCGCCTGCGCGGACCGGGGGCTCGACCTGCTTATCTCGTTCCAGCGGATGGAGGACGATTGGCATGTCCAGTACCAGGACAGCCATCGCGCCGATGGGCTGATCCTGCTCGGCTATGGCGATTACACGCAATACCGCGAGCGGATGGAACAGCTTGGGCGCCAAGGGACGCATTTCGCGCGCTGGGGATCGGTTTCGAGCGACAGCAGCGGTGTCACCGTGGGCACCGACAATGTCGCGGCGGGGCGGCTTGCGGGTGAACATCTGATCGCGGGGGGGCGCAGCAGGATCGCTTTCCTGGGCCATGCCGACGACCATTATCCCGAGTTCGCAGGGCGTTATCGCGGATTGGTCGAGGCGTTACGCAGGGCAGGTCTTGGCCCCGATCCGGCATTGCAGTTCGACGCGCTGACGACCGAGAAAGAGGGGCGCTCCGCGGCGCAGGCGCTGCTCGACGGCGGGGCGCGGTTCGACGCAATCTTTGCCGCCAGCGACCTGATCGCGATCGGCGCCATGCGCGCCCTGGCCGATGCCGGCCTGACCGTCCCGGAAGACGTTGCCGTCGTCGGGTTCGACGATATTCCCGCCGCCAGCCTGACCACGCCGCCGCTCACCACGGTGATGCAGGACATCCGCGGGGCGGGGCAGGCACTGGTCGAGACATTGCTCGCGCAGATCGAAGGGCGCGACCTGCCGCCGCGCAAGCTGCCTGGAACGCTGGTCGTGCGCCGCAGCAGTGGAGCGGCCTGACCGCGCACGTATTCGTATACGCACTTGGCGGGCGGCGGCAGCCATGCAAGCGCCCGGCGGGTGGTATCGAAACGGGCAGCAAGATCCGTTGCGACAGGGACGAGGGACTTTTCATGGATCAATTGCTGCAGCAGAAGCCGCGTCAGAATTTCGCGGGGCTGTGGAACATCAGCTTCGGTTTCTTCGGCATCCAGATCGGCTTTGCGCTGCAGAATGCCAATATGAGCCGCGTCTTCCAGACGCTGGGTTCTAGCATCGACGATCTGCCCGCGCTGTGGGTCGCTGCACCGCTGACCGGGCTGCTGGTCCAACCGATCATCGGGCATTTGTCCGATCGTACCTGGAACCGGCTCGGCCGTCGGCGTCCCTATTTCCTGACCGGCGCGATCCTGTCCGCGCTCGCGCTGTTCCTGATGCCGCTCAGCCCGGCCTTCGGTGCCCCGCTACTGTTCGCCGCGGCGATGCTGTGGCTGCTCGATGCCTCGCTCAATATCTCGATGGAACCGTTTCGCGCTTTCGTGGGCGACATGCTCCACGCCGACCAGCACGCCGCAGGCTATGCAGTGCAGACCGCATTCATCGGAGCCGGTGCGGTAGTCGGTTCGATCTTCCCGTGGTTGCTCGAACAGCTCGGGGTAAGCAATCTCGCTGCCGACGGCGGAATTCCCGACACGGTAAAATGGAGCTTCTGGGGTGGCGGGCTGGCGCTGTTCTGTGCGGTCTTGTGGACCATCCTCACCACGCGCGAATACAGTCCCGAACAACAGGCTGCCTTCGCGCATGCCCAGGAAGCGGCGCCCCAGCACCCGGTTCGTGCGCTGGCAAGCAAGAGCTATGTAGGCGGCGCGGTGTGGATCGGGGCCGGGCTCGCCGTGATGCTGGCGGTCGACCGGCTTGCGCTGGAAAAGGAAGTCCTGCTGCTGGGCGCGTTGCTGGCGGCCTACGGCGTCATCAGCGGCATTGGCATTGCTCTGGCCAAGCAGGGGCGCAGCGCCAATATGCTGTCGAGCATCGTCGGCGATTTCGCGGGCATGCCCGATGTGATGAAGCGGCTCGCGCTGGTGCAGTTCTTCAGCTGGTCGGCATTGTTCATCATGTGGATCAACACCACACCGGTGGTGACCCAATACGTGTTCGGCAGCACCGACACGACCAGCGCGGCCTATAACGAGGGCGCGAACTGGGTGAACGTGCTGTTCACGGTCTACAATGCAGTGGCAGCGGTGGCAGCGCTCGCGCTGTTGCCATGGCTCAGCCGCCGCGTCGGGCAGGTGATGACGCATTCGATCTGCCTCACGCTTGGCGCCGGCGGGTTCTTGATGTTCGTTTTCGTCCGCGACGCCACGCTGCTGTTGCTCGCCGAAGTCGGCATCGGCATCGCCTGGGCCAGCATTCTCGCGATGCCCTACGCCATCCTCGCGAGCAATCTGCCGCAGTCTAAGCTGGGCATCTACATGGGCCTGTTCAACGTCTTCGTCGTCGTGCCGCAATTGCTGGTGGCCACCGTCATGGGCTCAATCATGCAGGCCTTCTTCCCCGGCGAACCGGTATGGACCATGCTGTTCGCCGCAGCGAGTTGGCTGGTGGCAGCATTAGCCATGCAGCGCGTCAAGGCGGCGATTCCCTCGTAAGGAGGCAACCTGCTTACGCTACGAGGCTTCAACGGCGCGACCCGTGACCGCCAGCCCGCCCGGATGGTGCGGGCGGCGGGCGGCCGCGGACGCTGAACGGTATCAGCGAAAGGCTAGCGGTCGAAGAAGTCGACCGCGCCGCTCCCCAGATTGTAATGCGCGCCGACCACCTTCAGCTTGCCGGTCTTCTGCGGGTCGAGCAGCAAGGGATCGGTTGTCGTGCGCAGCTGGTGCACCACGCGCGAGACATTGCTGCGGATCGCATGGTCGAGCATGTCGCCTTCGCGATCGCGCACTTCGAGCACGGCGGGAATGATCGGTTCGATCATGCGCCCGGTGCTCCCGGGGAAGGTCGCATTGTCATCGACCACGGCCGTGGCCGCTTTCACCGCGCCGCAGGATTCGTGCCCCATGACGACGATCAGCGGCACGCCCAGTTCGGCAACCGCATATTCGATCGATCCCAGCGCGACGGTGTCCACCGTGTTGCCCGCATTGCGGATGATGAACAGCTCGCCCAGGCCGCGGCCGAAGAGGATTTCGGGCGATACGCGGCTGTCGGAACAGGTAACATAGGCCGCGAAGGGCGCTTAGCCCTGCGCGATCTCCAGCCGCCGCTCACGTCCCACCGGGGCCGAGGTAGGCACGTCGTTGAGGAAGTTGCGATTGCCCTCGATCAGGAGATCGAGCGCCTCGTCGGGCGACAGAGCGGTCTTGCCGTCGATCACAGGGGCAAGCCGTGCGGGGATCGGGGCTTGAGCCGCAGCCGCGCCGACCCCGGTCGCCATGGCACCTCCGGCAGCAGCCGCACCGGCGAGAACATTGCGTCGTGACATCATTGTATGCTCCTTGAAGTCATGCATTGGAAACGAGGTAGGCGAGATAGGCCGCGTAACCGGCCAGCAGGGCGAGCGCGGGAATACGTGAAACGCCGCGGAGTAGGGTGAAGCCGAGGATGATCGCTGCGCTGGTAGCCACGAGGCCGAGGTCGACGGGAAGCAGGTCGGCGGGGATCGGCCCGGGGGCGAAGAGCATGGTCGCGCCGCCGATGCCCAGAAGATTGTAGATATTCGATCCCACGACATTGCCGAAGGCGACTTCGGTCTCGCCCTTGCGTGCGGCGATTACCGACGTCACCAGTTCGGGCAGCGAGGTGCCGATGGCAACGATCGTCAACCCGATCAGTGTCTCGGTCAGACCCGCCATCCGGGCGAGGTCGATCGCGCCGAGCACCAGCATGCGGCCGCCGGCGATCAGCACGCCGAGCCCTACCAGGGTCAGCAAGATCGGCTTGGCCCAGCCGTTGCGCAAATCGTGCAAATGCGTGTCCGTAAGCTCGAGCGCCTGCGCCCTGTCGAACGGCGCATTGTGCACGCGGGCGGGTTGGGCATGGCGCTCTTCGCGGTAGCAATAGGCGATGTAGCCCGCGAGGCAGGCGAGCAATACGAGGCCGAGCGGCGCGGATCCTACGCCGCTCGCCGCCAACGCCAGCACGATCACGCTTGCACCCATAGCAACCAGGGGGTCGCGCCAGCGGTTGCGCGAGGCAATCGCGATGGGTGCTACCAGCGCCGCGGCGCCAAGGATCAGCAGGCTGTTGGCAATGTTCGAACCGGCGATATTGCCCCAGGCGATGGCAGGTGCGCCCGCCAGCGCGGCCTCGATACTGGTTACCAGTTCGGGCATGGACGTGCCGAGACCGACGATGACGACCCCGATCACCAGCGCGCTGACCCCTGCCTTCTCGGCCAGCGCCACAGCACCGCGGACGAGTACGTCGCCGCCAACGACCAGCGCGACGAGTCCTGCCGCGACAAGCGACAGCGCAATCGTCATGCGGCCACCTGCGTCTGCTTGCGCGGGCTCGCGAAGCGCAGCACCACGATGCCCGTGATCGCCGAGACCAGCGATCCACCCAGCACCCCGAACTTGACCGCGGCGATCTGCTGCGGATCCGCGAAAGCGAGGTTGCCGATGAACAGGCTCATGGTGAAGCCGATCCCCGCGAGGCAGGACAGGCCGTATACATGGCGGAAGCCGACGCCCTCGGGCAGCCTGGCCCAGCCGGCCTTCACAGCGAGCCAGCAGGCGCCGAAAATACCCAGCTGCTTGCCGATGACGAGACCCCCCGCAATTCCCAGCGACAGCGGGGCGAGCAGTGCGTCCAGCCCTGCACCGGCAAAGGACACGCCGGCATTGGCGAAGGCGAAGATCGGCACGATGAGGAAGGCCACCCATGGGTGCAAGGCATGCTCGAGCCGTTCGAGCGGCCGCTCATCGCCCGTCGCGATGGGCACGAACAGCGCGGTCACCACCCCGGCCAGCGTCGCATGGACACCGGATTTGAGGACGCAGATCCACAGCAGCGCGGCGAACAGGAAGTACGGTATCGTCCGTGCGACGCCCGCGCGGTTCAGGAGCAGCATAGCGGCGGCGGGGATCAGCGCCAGCGCGAGCGCGGCGAGATTCATGTTCTCGGTGTAGAAGATCGCGATGATCGCGATCGCGCCGATATCATCGATGATTGCGATGGCGAGCAACAGGGCCTTGAGGGCCACCGGAACACGCGAACCGAGCAGGGCCAGCAGGCCCAGCGCGAAGGCGATGTCGGTAGCGGCAGGGATCGCCCAGCCGCGCAAATTCTCCGGCGAGCCCAGGTTGAGCGCGACGAAGACGATCGCCGGGACTGCCATTCCGCCGATCGCAGCGATAATGGGAAGGGAGGCCTGTTTCCAGCTGCGCAGCTGGCCGGTCACGATCTCGCGCTTCACTTCCAGCCCGATGAGGAAAAAGAACAGCGCCATGAGCCCGTCGTTGATCCACAGCAGCAGCGGCTTGTCGATCGCGACGAGACTCCCCGCGCTGAACGCCACCGGCGTCGATAGCAGCTTCTGGTAATCGGGGAGGAGGGGGGAGTTGGCGATCGCCAGCGCCAGCGCAGCAGCCACGATCAGGATGATGCCGCCCGCGCTTTCGCTGGCGATGAAGGCGCGCAGGCGCTCGGCGGGGCTGATCGGACTCATGATGGCTATCCCTTCGAGAATGGCGGGGTGGCGACGACCGGCCCCTGGTCTTGGGGAGGGGGAGGGAGGCCGGTCGCCGCCTGCGGGTCAGCTCGCGAGGCTGCGCCCGTAATAGTGGCGCTGGAGCGCGGCGATCTTGTCTTTCAGTCGCAAGCGGAGACGTTTCATTGCTTTGACGTCCTCGCTCGCGCCCACTGCCTTGGTGGTGTCGATGAGGCGGTTCAGTGCGCGATGCTCGCGCAGGAGTTTGCGCAAGTAGGGCGTCATGATCTTTTCGTCGGGCGAACTGGTCATCGCTCTCTCCTTCGTCTGTCTTCAGAGAAGGTATGAGGATCGCCTGAGCGATAATCCAATTCGAAACATTGCGGCGAAGCGATAAGTAATGCTAATGGGGAGGGGTGATTACCCTCAGGCAGATCGCGATTTTCGCCAAGCTTGCCGAAACCCGCAACATGGGCGAGGCAGCGGTGGCGTTGGGGCTGACGCAGCCAGCGCTGAGCCAGCAATTGCGCACACTCGAAACCCGCCTTGGCCTGAAATTGTTCGAGCGGGTCCCCAAGGGCATGCAGCTTACCCCGGCGGGGCGCGACCTGCTGGCTCCCGCGCGCAGCGTGTTGAGCGCGCAGCGCGGCTTCGAAGATGCCGCAGATCGCGCAGCGGACCGGTTCGTCGGTTCGATCCGTTTCGGCGTAACGCCCACCATCGGCCCCTATCTGATGCCCAGCGTGATCAAGACGCTGCACCGGCGGTATCCCGATCTGCGGTTGTTCATTCGCGAAGGCATCCCCGATATCCAGCACGGCGAACTGGCGGCGGGCGAACTCGACATGGTGCTCTCGCCACTGCCGATCGCGGGGCACGGTTTGCATGTCGAACCCCTGTTTCGCGAGCCCCTGCGTATCGTTGTGCCGCCCGATGATCGCCTGGGTGACCGCGTCGAACTATGCGCCGCTGACTTCTCGGGGCGGACCTTCCTCACGCTCGACCATCGCCATAACTATCACCGCCAGCTCGTTGAGATCTGCACAGCGCTCGGCAGTTCGGTGCTGGCCGATTACGAAGGCACCAGTCTCGACGCGCTGCAGCAGATGGTCGGCTCCGGAGTGGGGCTGGCGATATTGCCTGAACTCTATATCCGTTCGGATGCGGGCGGGCTCGACGTGGTGCGGATCGCCGAACCCGATGGCTGGCAGGAATATCGCAGCATCGGCGCGGCGTGGCGCCAGTCTGCCGCATTCGCCGATCTCTATGCCGAGATCGCAGCGATCATCGCCGAAGAAGCTCGAGGCCGCTTGGGGGACATGTCGGCGTGATCTCCTGGACGCGGTCCGGTGTGGCCGCAACCGCAGGTCCGCACCATCAAGCGATTCCCGCTTGAATGAGCCCCAAATACGAAAAAACCCAGCGTTTCCGCTGGGTTATCGTGGTCGGGGAGAGAGGATTCGAACCTCCGGCCCCTGCCTCCCGAAGACAGTGCTCTACCAGGCTGAGCTACTCCCCGACCGGATCGGCCCGGACCGTTCTGGACGGTGCGGGTGCGAAGCAGGCGCGCCCTATAGGTGTGGATTGCGATGCACGCAAGCGGGCATTTGCGACAATTTCGGGTTAGGGCGGCCCGACCTTCAGAAAGGGCGGAAGCGCGTGTCCCAGCCGCATTACGAACAGCAATATCTCGATCTCATGCGGCGTATCTGGAACGAGGGCGACCAGCGCGTCGACCGCACTGGGATCGGCACGCGGTCGGTGTTCGGCGCAATGCTGCGGTTCGACCTAGCCAATGGCGCGATGCCGCTGATCACCACCAAGCGCGTTTACTGGAAGACCGCGACACGCGAATTGCTGTGGTTCCTGACCGGCGAAACCAACATCCGCCCGCTGGTCTTGCAAGGCGTCAAGATCTGGAATGAGTGGCCGCATGCCCGCTATGTCAGGGAAACGGGCAAGGCGATCGCACTGGAGGATTTCGTCGCGCGGATTGCGGAGGACGAGGATTTCGCCACACGCTGGGGCGATCTCGGCCCGGTCTATGGCAAGCAATGGGTCGACTGGCCGACATATGAAGCGCAGGGCGATGGCAGCTATCGCGAGGGGCCGGGGATCAACCAGGTCGCGCAGGTGATCGCTTCGCTGCGCGACAATCCGGGGAGCCGGCGCCATATTATCGAGGGCTGGAACGTCGCCGAGCTCGATGCGATGGCGCTGCCGCCGTGCCACAAGACCTATCAATTCCACGTCGGCGCGGACGGCGCACGGCTGAACTGCCTGCTCTACCAGCGCAGCTGCGATGTCGCGCTGGGGCTGCCGTTCAACCTGTGGTCCGCTGCGCTGCTTACGCGGATGATTGCGCAGCAGGTCGGGCTGGAGCCGGGTGAACTGGTATGGACCGGGGGCGATACGCATCTCTATCTGAACCATGAAGCGCTCATCACCGAGCAATTGGCGCGGGAACCACGCGGTCACCCACGGCTTGAGATAATGCGGCGCCCGGACACGGTCTTCGACTACGCTATCGAGGATTTCGCAGTGCACGACTACACGCCGCACGGGCCGATCAGGGCGCCCGTCGCGGTGTGAAACGAGCCTGACTTGACCGTTTCCCATCCGTGAAATAAAATAACGCTTAAGCGTAAGATTGCGTCTGGGAGACGATTCTATGGCCGACAGGCCCGAGGGTAGTGCAGCACAGGGCGACAACCGCCCCAAGCTTTCGCTGCATGTTCCCGAACCCAAGTTCCGGCCGGGCGACACGGTCGATTTCTCGCATATAGATGTGCCCGCGGCGGGCAGCACCCCGCGACCCGACGAAGCGTGCGATCCAGCTGAAATGCGCGATCTCGCCTTCGGGCTGGTCCGCGTTCTGGGTGATGATGACAAGGCGCACGGCCCGTGGGATCCCAAGCTCGATCCCGACACGCTGCGCAAGATGCTCGGCCACATGGCGATGACGCGCGCATTCGACGAACGCATGTTCCGCGGGCAGCGGCAGGGCAAGACCAGCTTCTACATGAAGTGCACCGGCGAGGAGGCGACCAGCGTCTCGGCCTCGATGGCTCTGGCGGGGGACGACATGGTCTTTCCCAGCTACCGCCAGCAGGGCATCCTGATCCAGCGCGGTTACCCGCTGATCGAAATGATCAACCAGATCTACTCGAACAAGGGCGACAAGCTGAAGGGCCGCCAGCTGCCGATCATGTATTCGAGCCGCGAGCACAGCTTCTTCA